>JRHI01000027.1_pt1 | contig 128066 bp, 117 predicted proteins | sample 215371 | NCBI WGS metagenome assembly JRHI01 (sample SAMN02929681, study PRJNA255918) | sediment metagenome | biome: cave system; feature: Ice Cave; material: Sediment; isolation source: sediment from deep within a dark volcanic ice cave with no known source of... ...
GGGCAGGAGGGCGGGCAGGGCAGGAGGGCGGGCAGGGCAGAGGGCGCACAGGGCAAAGAGGGCGCACAGGGCAGGAGGACGGGCAGGGCAGGAGGGCGCACAGGGCAGGGGCAAGCCCTGCCCGTACATTTTATTACGGCGGGGGGGTGGCTTCTCCGGCGACGAGGGCGGCGGCTGTTTGCCATGATGTCATTTCGGGGCCGCGTGTTTCATTTTTGTAGCGGTAGTCGTGTTTTCGGATGAGTTCGTTAAGTTGGTCGTTCAGACGTTGAAGAATGGTGAGTTGTGCTGTGCGGAGCAAGGGGAGCCAGGTTTCGGGGGTAGTTAGTGGTTTGAGGGTGCAAGTCAGGTGGAAATGGTCGAGGCATAGGCCGTGGGAGGAGAGGAAGAAGGTGTAAAAGGTGGGGTCGGGCAAGGATTGACGCAGGGAAGTGGTGAAGCGGGCAAGGGACTGGTCGCTTTGCTGACAAGCGGGGCAGGGTGCGGAAGATGAGTATGTGTCGTCGCTTTTTGAGTGGAACCAGCGCTGTTTGTGCTTGCCACCATCGTTTTCAAGTTGTTCTATCTCATCTGTGATGATGTCACGATAGGCCTGGGCGAGTGGCAATGAGGCTCCCATTTGAACGAGTTGCCAGGTGTGAGTATGACAGAATCCCCTGGAGCTGCGTAGAGTAGTTCGTACATTGACGTCGGTAAACATTTCGTCTTTCCATGTCTCCAGGTAGCGCCGGGTGGTTTCCCCAGTTAGGCGGCAGAGGATGCAGCCTGCTTTGTGGCAGGCTTCGCTTAAGCGCTCATAATCCCATGAACTTTGCACGTTTGTAACCTTTACCTTTCTCGTACGTCTATTTTATACGATAGCTTTTATGTATAATACGATTTAATTGAAAAGTGAAGTTCCAGCGAGAAAAAGGAGGAGGAGAGATTTGGGGTACACCCCCGACCCTGCACTCCCTTTTTTCACTATGTTTGGCTAATTTAAGATGGATAGGTTTACTGACTATTACGCCGTGCTGGGTGTAGACCCAAACACTCCTGCTAGCGGCATCAAGACGGCATTTAAGAAACTCGCTTTGCAGTTTCACCCCGATGTTTATAAGGGGGAGGACGCGGAAGAGCGTATGCGCGTCTTGCTGCTTGCTTATCAGACGTTGAACGACCCCGAGGAACGTAAGGCTTATGATGCGCGTCGTTCGGAGCATGTTTTAGGGGCTGTTTCACCGCGCGGATATGTTTATACTGATCGCACGAAGAAAAAGGGCAATGTTGCGGAGGTATCACCAGGGGCGCGGCGCGATCGCCAGCGCCATTATAGCTTTCCCGATTTAAGCGATGATCTTCCCGCGCGCATAGACCTGGGTGACATGACTTATGATCTTACTTCGGGGGAAGCGCTGGCTTTGAAAGAGCGAGGGATGTTGCGCGGAGTAGCTACTGAAGCGCAGGGAAATATCGGGGATTCGCTGGCGACGTGGAACAATTATCCGCGCCATTGCCATCGCTGTCATCACCAGTGGACGCTGGCATCTTTGCGCGGGCGCGGGCCGATGGATATTTGTCCCGCGTGCAAGGCGAGCGACTGGGGAGAGTACTTGCTGCTGCGCTGCGTTCATTGTCGAGCCGTTTTTGAGAGCGAGCAGATACGTGACGAAGTGGGGGCCTATCACTATGGAGATGATAGCCTGCGCCCACCGTATGAACTTTTCCCGCTCTGTCCCTATTGTGGAGCATCTGGTTGGTGTCCTGCAGAGGATGCGCGAGTGGAGACTTTGCGTTTGAAGGCGGCTCGTCGCGCTGCTCTGGTGCGGATGGTGTCTTTTGCTCTTGTGGTGCTGCTTGTTCTTGTGGCCGGTTTCTTGCTGGTGAATGTGCTGAGGTAGAGGTAGGTAGAAGGAAATACAGTCAGAGACGCTCTGCTCGGGTCCGGCGGACCCGAGCAGAGCGTCTCTGACTGTTTAACTATGTTATAATTGCCACATTGATGAGCAGTATTGCATGAGGAGGAGATGAAAGATGGCTGAAATTGTCCTGGGTGGTATTTATCCGCCGCTTCCCACATTTTTTGATACTGATGAAGCATTAGATATTGCTACGTATCAGCACCATATTGCGCGACTGGCCGAAAGTGGCATAACGGGGTACGTCGTGATGGGATCGAATGGTGAGGCAGTACATCTTAGCAGCGATGAACGAGCGGTGGTGATTGAGGCGGCACGGCAGGCTGCCGGGAATGAAGCGCTTATTATCGCGGGGTGTGGAGAGCAATCGACGCGGACCACCATTTACAATTGCGAGCAGGCGGCACGGAGTGGAGCAAATGTGGCGCTCGTCTTGCCACCATTCTATTACAAAAGCCGTATGGATGCTCAAACACTGTTTGCACATTACCAGGCGGTTGCTGAGAGTAGTCCGCTGCCAGTGGTTATTTATAATATGCCTGGGAATACAGCCGGGATAGATCTTGACGCAAGCACTATTATTACGCTTGCCGAACATCCTAATATCATTGGCGTCAAAGATAGTGCAGGGAATATGGCCAAATTGGCGCAGATTGTCGCTGCGACCACAGTGGGTGCCGAAAAGCGAAGGGCTTTCAGTGTCTTTGCCGGGAGTGCAGGCTATCTTCTGCCGGCACTGGTTGTCGGCGCCGTAGGAGCTGTGGCTGCACTTGCTAATATCTTTCCGCGCGAGGTCTGCCGCTTGCAGGAATTCTATTTTGCCGGACAGTTGGAAGAGGCGCGAAGTTTGCAGGCAATGCTTGTTCCCGCCAATACCGCGGTCACCACTGCCTATAATGTGGCTGGCTTGAAGGCCGCACTCGAACTAACGGCTGGCTATGGTGGTTCTCCACGCGCTCCATTACATCCATTATCGGCGGAAGAACGTAGACATCTTGCGACGATACTTGAATGTGTACATCAACCTGAAACGAGGTGATGCCATGCCTTTAGATGTAGAGCTGTACCGCCGAACCGTTTATGTTCCTACGAGTAGTGATAGTTCGGCGAAAAAGATACGCCGCATCAGCGTGCTTGATATTCAGCCGGAAGGTACAGGCCGCACGCTTGTCTTTGTGCATGGTTATGGCGGAAGCGCGTTGCAATGGCTTTACCAGGTGCGCTTCTTTGGTCAAACCACGCGTGTTGTTGCTCCTGATTTACGCGGACATGGACTCAGTGATGATCCAGAGTTACCGGGATATAGTATGGATGGCCTGGTAGATGACCTGGAAGTGGTACTGGATGCGCTTGAAGTGCAGCGACCTTTTACACTTATCGCGCACTCGTTCGGAGGGGCGATAGCTACCGAGTATACGCTGCGCCATCCAGAAGACGTGCATGGGCTGGTCTTGATTGGCGTGCCAAATCGTTTCATAGTGCGTCCAGCTTTACGTCGGCTGATGAATGTCCCTGACCCCATTTTTAGCCGCGTGGCAAAAACGATAGGCGTTGCCCTTTATGCATCGCAACGAACGCTCAAGGGTATGCATGACCGTGTGATGTCGAGCTGGCGCGGCAGCGAGCGATTAGAACAACTGCGCGTACCCACGCTCGTCATATTTGGCCATCGTGATACAGTCTTCTTGCGCGAGCATTATGAGGATGTACCGCGCAGTATTCCTAACGCCCAGCAGGTCATCATCTCTGTTTCCGCGCACCTCGTTCAATTGGAGCGTCCGGATGCTGTGAACAGGGCAATTCGCCGTTTTGTCGAGCCGAAACAACGGGATGCAAAAGCAGAGAAGCAACTGAGTATCGAACGCAGCGCCGCCCAGGCTGCTCGTCTCGCTGAAATGCCATGGCTGCAACATTATGATAGCGATGTCCCACACACGATTGCCCCATCCAAACAACTCCTCCACGAAATGCTGAGCAATGCTGCCCATGACTTCCCAGACCGTCCCGCTATTATTTTCTTCGAACAAAAGATTCGTTTTGCCGAGTTGGACCTGTTGAGTAACCGCTTTGCCCATGTCCTGCGCGGAATAGGAGTGCAGGTTGGTGAGCGCGTCGCAATCCTACTGCCAAATGTTCCCCAATGTGTGATAGCTTTTTATGGCACGCTCAAAGCTGGAGCTATTGTCGTGCTGGGCAGCCCACTTTCAAACGAAGAGGAGATTGCCTACCAACTGCGTGACTCAGGGGCTCAGGTGTTACTGACCCTGACATCTTATCGTACAATGGCCGCAAGGGTTTGTACCAATACAAGTATCAAGCAGATCATTTTCACAGATGTGCGTGAATACCTTCCAATGCGCCAGCGCGTGCTGATTGCCAGCCTGATCGAGGGAAGCGAGCCACACGGCACAAGTATGGCCAACTCTCACGACAACGTCGTAGAAGCTGTGAACGGCGACTATGCAGAAGTCGATGCCACAACGGAACCTGGAGCAGAGATACGACGGTTGACACCACAGAAAGTAGCTTATCGGGAATATACGTTTCAGCAATTGCTGCGTAGCCAGAGTGCAACACCTTTGCATAGCGAGACAAGTTCAGATGACCTGGCATTGCTGCAATATACCTCTGGCACGACCGATATGCCCAAAGGAGTGATGCTTTCTCACGCCAACCTGGTGGTGAATGTTGTGCAGACGCGGCATTGGATACAGGATGCCAAGCGAGGGCGGGAAGTAGTGCTCTGTGTTTTGCCGCTCTCGCATTCCTACGGTATTACCGATTGTATGAATTTTGCTATGGCGATGGCGTCTTCGCTGGTGCTGCTGCCAACGAGACGTATCGAGCAGATTCTGAAAGCCATAAAGGGGCATCATCCCAGCATTTTCCCAGGGGTGCCAGCGCTGTATCTTGCGATTGCCAACTATCCCCGGGTGCGTTCCTATGGTGTTTCGGCTATACGTTTCTGTATCAGTGGCTCAGCTCCTTTGCCGGTTGAGGTGCAAGAGGCTTTTGAAAAGCTGACGCGAGGTCATCTCGTAGAAGGGTATGGGTTGACGGAGGCGGCACCTGTAACGCACTCAAACCCATTTAACGGAGAGAGGCGAGTAGGGAGTATAGGCATTCCGCTGCCAGCTACCAATGCGCGTATCGTTGATCTCAAGAGCGGTGAGACGCTTGCTCCAGGTGAAGTGGGTGAACTGATTGTGCGCGGCCCGCAGGTTATGCAGGGGTATTGGAACAAACCAACAGAGACGAGCGAGGTACTGAGAGACGGATGGCTGCATACAGGTGATTTAGCGCGTATGGATGAAGATGGGTTCTTTACTATTGTTGACCGGAAAAAGGATTTGATTTTCGCGGGAGCCTATAATATCTATCCACGCGATGTTGAGGAGGTGCTCTATGAGCATCCCAAAGTATTAGAAGCCGCTGTTGTCAGCACACCTTCTACAGGGAATGGTGCCAGTTCGCCCTTTATCAAAGCGGTGGTCGTGCTCAAACGCGGTGAGAAGGCGACGGCTGATGAGTTGCTGGCGCTCTGCCGTGAGCGGTTGGATGCTTACAAAGTGCCGGCAAAGATTGAGTTTCGTACTGAACTGCCAAAGAATATTGTGGGTAAGGTTTTAAGGAGGTTGCTTATCGAGTCTTAACATTGGGTAATGATAGAGATAGGGCGGTGCACGATAAAGACGTGCACCGCCCTATCTCTATCATATGCCTTCATAGTGTGTTATGGGCGATTGATATCCATGAAAGCCAGAGCAGGTGGTGGCGTCCCACGCATGCTTGCAGAAGTGACGGTAAAATTAGTGACATTCGCAAGCTTGGCATCGCTACAGTCGGATTGAGTGCACCAGTACATTTCAACAGTTCCCTGGGTTGCAATATTGTACTCAGCCGAGAGATAGCCAAGGAAGTTTGCTTTGACAGGGAGGATTTTGCTGGAGAAAGCGTATTTCCCGTTGGTATACCACTTACCCTCTACATAGCCATCCGATGCATTTGCAACTGTTTTAAAAGTGGCATAGATGGTCTGTTTGGTGACAAAGGTGCTTGATGTTTTGGTAGGACTGAAGTTGCTATCGACAGCACTTGCCATCTGAACATTGGTGACAATGCCAGCCGCAGTGGAATCGATGGAGAGACCCGATGGCGCTCCCGATGTCGACGTGGTAGGCGTGGTATTTGTCGACGTGGTGGGCGTGGTATTTGATGAAGCTGTTGCCGTGGCTTCAATGGCCGTGGCGGTTGCATTCAAGGATGTGACCACAGTATTGCCGGTTTGTTTTATGCCCTGGTAGACAGCGAAGGAGATTCCAACACAGGCAAGAATGAGCACAAGCGCAACGATGCCGAGAATCAGGCCGAGGCGACTGCGGCGTTTGGGTGGCGGCTGTGTGCCGTACATCCCTCCGGGTTGGGACTGGGGAGCCAGGGGGGCGTAACCAGCCTGTGGCTGGTTAGGTACTCCATAGTAGTTCTGCTGTGGAGGGGGGGGAGACGCATAAGGATTTGATATATCGTAGGGATTAGGGGATGGAGTTCCATAGGATGGGGAGCCATAGGCCGTTGATGGAGGGGGTGGCGTTCCACCGTAGGGCTGCGCAGGTATAGTCGGGTCATATTGGGGTGGGTTGCCTGAACCAGGCTGAGGTGAGGCAACGGTAGGGTCATACTGTGGTGAACTGCCCGACCTGGCTGCATTATACGGAGTAGGTGTGCCACACAAAGGACAGGCAGTTGCTCCTTGTGGAAGATTGGCGCCACACGAAGTACAATTCATTAAGAGACCTCCTGAAAGAGTTAGCTAATCTTACCCGACCCTTCGAGAAGAAGGAAAACGGATACTTAAAAAACGTGATGCTAGCATATCATGCTTCTCATTTTCTGCCAAGATGTTCGCATCATTTTTTAGGGGGTGACGGTAAAATTGACATGTTGTGCCAGTAGTTTGTCGGAGCATGTAGTTGTACTGGCCCAGTAGATTTCAACGAAGGCTGTACCTGCTCCGCCATAGACGGCGTAGGAATAGCCTGCTTTAGCATTTGTGGTAACGAAGAAAGGGAATTGGGTGACATTTTTATTCTTCAGATACCAGTACAGACAGACGGCGCCATTTTTGCCGTTGGGGTGAATGTTGAAGGTGACAAAAATTTTTTGGTTGACCTTAAATGTTGTTGTTGCCTGTAAGGGCTGGGCGGTATTCATATTGACGATGCTTGCCATCTGGGAATTATCGATATATTGTTGACCGGGAAATGCTCCTGTGGTTGGGGATGGCACAATCTTTGGGGAGGGTGCTGCTGTGAGAAGGGTTGATGGAGTATTTTTCGTAATCACTGGTGCTGTTGTGTAGGAACTCGCTGAACTGGAGGGAGGGAGTCCGATTGCCATGAAATAGACCAGGATAAGGATCAGTCCACCTGCGAATACACATAGACTTGCCGCTACAAAACCGAGGTTACTCACATGTCGTGTTTGTGGCCGTAATGCGGGCGTCGGTGCTGAGAGTGCGGAATAGGTTGCGCCAGCAGTGCGATTGGTCGCTTCGTGTGGGGCACTGTTCTGGTGTAGCTCAGCTTGCATGTTTATGGGCGCTGGCGTTGGTGCTGATTGCAACAGCTGGCCTGGTTGTGGAAAAGGGGCTTGCTCAGAGAATGGGAAAGGAATCTGCTTCTGGTAGGGACCAGTTGTCCATGCCTGGTTATCGACTTGACCCTGGATCTGCTGTTCTACGACAAGTTTTGGGTTAGAGGTTGTGGAGTTGTGGCATCGAGGACAATGCATGTTGATATTAGTTGGTGAAAGTGGAAAACCACAATTTGTGCATTTCATCCCTGGGTCCTTATATGCGTATGTCTACATTGTTCCTTTTGGGAAAGTCTTCGGGCTTTCCCTCGCTCTGATCATTACTTTTCACAACGTACGACTGTTGGTAAAGTAAGCATGAGCTTCCTAAATTGGCTATTGAGTTGTCAGGGGTATGGCTTGACATCGTTCTCTAGCCCATTTACAATGAGATGGTACTTTCTAGAATAGTCAGCAGGGCAAGGAAAAACGTGATACAGGGTAGCGAAGTAGATCAAATACTGGCACAGCATATAGCCAGGTTGAGGGTCTGCTTACAACATGCCTCAGGTGAGAGCGAGGGACCGGAAGAAGGTAGTGATGCCTGGTTACTACTTGAAGCTCTTATTGGCAACGACGACCTCACACTTTTCGGGCGCTTTGAGCAATCCGGCCATTGGCTAGCAATCCAGGGAGGAAAGTTAGATGTGCGGTTACAAGCCTTGCAGCATTATATTGATGCACTCGCGCCTGGGTTAAAAGACCTCTTCAACCAGGTAGCTGTTGCTTCCGAGCAAGAGAGGCAGAAATTGCTCATTGATGCGACTTCCCGACTGTATCAACTCCAGTCACGGGCGATGCTAGCCCTCACACGTGGCTATCAAGGTGTGATGGATCAGACTGCGCTTGAGCGAAGCTTATTTGCCCAACAAATTGAAAAACGTTTCCTGGCACTGAAACGCATAAATGGCGTTAGTAATTCCACAATGGACCTGGATCAAACCCTCGAAGTCATCACGAAGGTCGTGACAGAGGAATTGAAAGCTGATCTTTGCACGATCTTTTTCTACGATGAACTCCAGCGCATGCTCACACTGCGTGCGACGAGTGGGCCGCGCCCATTGGGTGGAATGCATTTTACATTGCGACTCGGCGAGGGTTACAGTGGGTGGGTCGCGGACAAGGGCCAGCCGCTGCTCGTGCGTGATGCTCTGTCCGACCAGCAATTTGCTACCGAGGTACGTACTTATACTACCGAATATCATGGGTTAATGGCTATCCCGATTATCTTCTTTGGCACTACCGAGCGCTTGATCGGTGTCATCAGCGTACAGTCAGCAGATATACGAGAATTTACTCTTGCGGAGAGGAACTTTGTGGAGGTTGTAGCGGGCATCGTGGCTATCAATATTGAGAATGGGAGACTTTATGAGCAGACGGACGAGCAGTTGCGGCGTAAAGTTCACGAACTAGCTACTATGCACCGAGTCTCTTCGATCATTGCTTCGACCCTCAATCTGGATGAAGTGCTGCAGATTATTGCTACGCAGGCCGTTCATCTCTCCGGGGCGGAACGTTCTTGTATTTTTGAGTTGGATCCGGAGAAGCAATTGTTACAGGTGGTAGCGCATTATGGTTTGAATAGCGCGCTGGTAAGAGGATTACAGCTAGAGGTTGGTCATTGTTGTGCTGGACGCACGGTGCAAACGGGTCGGCCAAGTATGGCAGTTGATTGTTTCCATGGCGATGAGCATTGTTTTATTTCACAAGACCCTATTGTTTCCGCGGAAATTCATTCGGTATTATGTGTTCCTTTGCAGGTAAAAAGGAAAGTATTGGGTTGTATCTGCATCTATAGTAGTCACCGTCATATGCTTTCGCATGAACAGATGCAGCTTGTTATTACCTTTGCTAACGAAGCAGCCATTGCGATAGAAAACGCGCGACTCTACGAGGAGACCCGGCGTGGGCTTGAGTTAAAGTCAATATTATTACAAGAGCTGCATCATCGCGTCAAAAACAACCTGGCTACGGTTGCGGGGATACTCTCCTTACAGCGCCGACGCACTAAATCTCCTGAAGTTCGCTATATTCTGGCGGAGAGCGTCAATCGCGTACAAGGGCTAGCTGCGACCCATGATCTTCTCGCGCATGAAGATGTGAGCGAGGCGAAGGTTGAAGACATAGCGCGGAAAATTGTGGGGGTTGCCAATGCCAATCTGCGACCTCCGGAGAAACACATCACTTTTGAAGTTGAGCCCTGCCTAATTGTCATTCCTTCGCGTGCCGTCACTATCCTGGCGTTGGTGCTCAATGAAATGGTTTCAAATGCGATCAAGCACGGAATGACTGGCTTGACAGAAGGAACTGTCACGATTCGTGGGCATGAAGAAGATAACATTGTCACCGTGCAAGTGATCGATACGGGCACGAAACTGAAGCAGTGGGAACCTAGGGAAGAAGAAAGTGGTGAAGGTTTAGGGCTCTCGCTGATCAAAAATCTTATTGGCGACCTGGGAGGAAACTTTACCCTCAGGCGTGAAGGGGAAAGGGGTCACACTGTGGCTGAAGTGCGGTTTCCCCTGGTGCGAAAGCGCAGCCAGATAGTTGGAGCGCCTGCGAAAATCCAGAGTCCCTCCACACCTGAAATGTATGAACAGGAATAAGTTGAGGTTGATCGCCATATTGCGCTATAGCGTGACGAGTTTGTCTATTGATGTTAGTGAAGTGGTTGCCCACATTTAGAGCAAAAGTGATTATTCGCTGGATTTTGCGCGCCGCAGATCCGGCATTGATTGAGTGGGAAGCCACAGGCGGTACAAAAGCGTGTTTGAGATTTATTGAAATGCCGACATTGCGGGCAGATAAAAAGAGGTATGGTAGCGACTCGACTGGGATCGGTATATTCTATTAGCTTGTTACCCTGTGGACCATTGCCACCTGGCAGCGAATGGACTGCGCGTTCGAGAGCATCAGCCATGTCATTTGCTAGTTGGTAACGATGCGCGGGATTTTTCATAAGGGCGGTAATGATAACCTGTGAGACAGCGGGATCTAGCGCGGGATTGATTGCGTTTGGATGGGGTGGCGCCTCGTAGATGTGGCTGTGGGCGAGGGCTGGGTAGTTGTCTCCCATGAAGGGGAGGCGTCCCGTCAAGGCTTCAAACAACATTACACCGAGGGCGTAGATATCTGCCCGTCCATCGACCGGGCCTCCCTGGCACTGTTCAGGCGACATATATTCTGGTGTCCCAACTCCTGCCCCCTGACGAGTCAATTCTTTTGTGCCAGCAAGCACTTTAGCAATGCCAAAGTCAGAGAGGATCGGGCGCCCGGTGCGATCCATCAAGACGTTAACGGGCTTGACGTCGCGGTGGATAATGCCATTTTCATGAGCATATGAGAGGGAACTGGCAAGTTGGTTGAAGATGCGCTTAGCTTCCAAAACATCCATCTTTTGATTGATGGCTTGCAGTTGATCCAGGCGATGTTTCAGTGTGCCACCATCGACCAACTGCATCACTATATAGAGATTACCCATGGACTCATCGGCATCATGTACTGTTACAATATTGGGATGTGAGAGCCTGGCGACAAGTCGAGCCTCCAGATTGAAGCGTTCAACAAAGTTGTGATCAGCAGCAAACCAGGGTGGAAGAACCTTCACCGCAACTTCCCGGTCAAGGTTCTCCTGGCACGCCTTGTAGACACGCGCCATGCCTCCCTGGCCAAGCTGAGCCAGGATTTTATAGTTTCCAAGCGTCGCGCCGATCAGATCGTCTTGTTGCACGATATGCTCATGGGCGAAGAAGCAGTACAGGTATGCGCTTCGCCCTTCCTCCTCATCCTCGTTAGGCGCTGTCGAGTACGCGCCTCAGTTGTTAACGCTTGGCGAAAACTAAGACAGTCTGACCCAACTGTATTTTATCTCCCTCCTGGAGGGGAAAGGTTTGATATTTGTTGACCAACTGACCGTTCACTTTGGTTCCATTGGCACTGCCTTCATCTTTCAAGGCATAGTTTCCATTGCCGAGGCTGACTATCTTGGCGTGAAGGCGTGAAACTGCTAGATCTTCAAGGAAGATGTCACTTTCGCGGCTGCGACCGATACTTAGTTCTTCCTTGCGTACTTCGTAGACTCGTCCTGGCTCTTTGCCTTCTTCGACGCGTACAGTGCCAAGGGCTCCCTGGGGACCACTGGGGCGGAGCATCGTCCTATCGTTGTCATTAGAGCCAAAGAGTGGTGCAGCATCTGGTTGTGGGCCAGGAGTGCCAAAACCCTGTTGACCCTGGGCTGAACCCTGTTGCCAGGATGGCGTAGCAGTGTTAGCGTTATTGGCTGCAGGAGGCTGTGAAGACGCCGGTTGCTGGAATGGTTGTTGTCCCCAGGCAGGAGGTTGTGCCGGGGCGGACTGAGCCCAAGGATCATTGGAGGCTTGAGGTTGTCCAGGTTGTGGCCATGATTGCCCGGAACCGCTGCCACCATAGGCAGTAGGGGCCTGCTGTTGTGAAGGTGTGCTGTTGGGTGAGCCCCATACCGAAGCTCCCTGTTGTGGCGTAGCCTGCGGTGCAGCTTGCTGTTGCGCCCATGGGTCTTGTGATTGTGCTGGCTTTTGAGGCATGAATGTTGCATCTGAACCCCAAGCAGGTTGGCTACCTTCCATTCCTGTGCCTACAGATGGTGTATTGGGAGGCGGGGCACCCCATTCAGTCGGCTGCTGAGGCGAAGAGGGCTGGGCCCCCCAGGCACCAGGCTGTTGCTGGGCAGGGGTTTGAGCGCCCCAGGCATTCGCAGCTGGCTGCTGCTGTTGTGCCGGATTCTGGGCTCCCCAAGCGGCAGCTTGCTGTTGTTGAGCCGGAGTTTGAGGGCCCCAGGCGCCAGGTTGTTGTTGAGTCGGATTCTGAGCACCCCAGGCGCCGGGCTGCTGCTGTCCAGAATTTTGAGGGCCCCAGGCACCAGGTTGTTGTTGTCCAGAATTTTGGGCACCCCAAGCACCAGGTTGTTGCTGTTGTGCCCAATCAGCGGGAGCAGGAGCGCCTCCTCCGGGTTGATTCCATGCTCCTGGAGCACCAGCACCGGCCTGCTGTCCCTGGCGCTGCCAATCAGGCGATGCCCCAGCTTTTGCTCCCTTCTTTTTTCCGCTATTGCGGAAAAGAAAAAGAGCTGTTACCAGGATGACTACAGCTAGCGTCAATCCTGCCACAATTATTACAATTGGGTTCAGGAGAATACTAGCCGTAGAAGCAAAAACTATGAACGCAATTCTCTCTGTCATGTCGTTCACCCCTCTGATCGTGGGAGCGGTTTTTATAACCGTCCACAGATAATCACAAGTGATATCCCATAAACTGCGAATTAGTGCAACTTAACACCATTACGATCGCAATTCAAAACGCACCTCAACACTGCCAAAGCGTAGAATATCGCCATCTTTGAGCGTACGTTCTTCGTGTGGCGTTAAGGTAATTCCATTCAAGCGAGTCTTATTCAAGGCATTGAGGTCTTCGACTGTATATGACCCCTGTTGATTTCTCAAGTAAGCATGGCGTCGTCCAACCGTTTTGTCAGCAAGGTTAATCTCTGGGAAGATACCCAATATCGGGTCCTGACGACCGACAACCATCAACTCACCGTTTAGTGGAATCTGTTGTCCACTGGAGATAACCACAATGCGAGCTTGTTTTGGCGGAACGAGCGGGGCTTTAGCGGATCCAGCCGTTCCTGGTTTTGGTTCGTATCCTGGCTCCTGGACTCGCTTACCCGGAGGCATTGCCTGGATACGTTCCTGTAACTGATCAAGTGCTGCAATAAATTCTTGCGGTGTGGCATAGCGTTCCGCAGGCGATTTCGCCATAGCCTTCTGCATAAAGATATCGACATCTCCAGGAAGATCAGGGCGCAAGCGGCAGATCGAAGGCACCTTTTCGTTCATGTGTTTGATGACAATGTCCACTGCAGTTTCTCCCTCGAAAGGGGGATTGCCAGTCAGCATCTCAAACAGAACAGTAGCAACTGAGTAGAGATCAGAGCGGGTGTCCGCTGAACGCCCACTTTCCGCTTGTTCGGGCGAAATATAGTAGGCAGTACCCATAAATACGTTGGACTGTGTAAGAGTGACGGTTTCTCTGCTGCGCGCCAACCCAAAATCAACGATTTTTACCACATCTTTTCCATTGATGAGGATATTCTGTGGTTTAATATCGCGATGCACAACACCCTGTTTATAGGCTGTTTCCAATCCCTCGACGATCTGGCGCGTGTAATTCAATGCACGTAATGGCTCCATCGGACCATGGGTGATCATATGGTACTTCAGGTTCTGCCCATCGATGTATTCCATCACAATAAAATGCATCTGATTGTCGTTTCCATAATCGACGATCCGCACGATATGAGGATCACTGAGGTTTAAGTGGATATGCGCCTCTCGTTGAAAGCGTGCAAGTAGTTCACCATCATTTGAGAGTTCAAAGTGCATGACCTTGACTGCATAAATGTGGTTATTTTCTGTATCGCGTGCAACGTAGACAGTGGCAAAGCTACCTCGACCTCTTTCGTCGATGAGCTTATACCGATTTTTGATGACACGACCAATCATGTCACCGTTCATATGCCAACTCCTAACTGAAAGCCTCTCGTCGCGGCTATTATAACATCATTTACTACCTGATGTCATGTTGGCTTTTCTTGAGAGTTTCGTGTTAGCCTCTCGTGTTTGTACAACGGAGCAGCCACCAGATCGGTCATGCAATGGGTAGAGTCTCCTAGTTCGCTACGTTGAAGTCTGGCTCAAAGCACACGAGTGCAGTGTCAGAAGATGGCTACAACAGGCCGGATATATACTGTGATTCAGTGCTAAATAGTACGATACTGGCGCAAATGGTGCCGTTTCCTTGCATTTTATGGCGCTTGAACTATATATTTGCTCTATAGGGAAACGAGGAGTGCCATTCTTTTTGGTGGGAGGATGCCCATATGGAGCCTATTCGAGGTGTTTTGCTTGATATTGACGGTGTGTTACATGTGAGCATGCAGCCCATTGACGGGGCAGTAGAGACATTGTATTGGTTAGAACAGCATGGCTATCCAACCTGTTTTGTGACGAATACGACAACATTTGCACGAGCTACGCTTGCACAACACTTACAGGGTATCGGGCTTCCCATTGCTGAGGAGTATTTGATCACTGCACCGGTAGCGACAGCCAATTATATTCGCCAGCATTATCCAGGAAAGCGGTGTTGGGTACTGACGAAAGGCGATACTGAGGCGGATTTTACAGGCATAAAGCTTGTTCAAGCGGATGCTGATGTGGTGGTCATAGGTGGCGCGGAAGAACTATTGACGTACGAGGCAATGAACGACGCATTTCGCATGCTGATGAACGGAGCGGTATTGCTTGCAATGCATACCAATCTGTACTGGCGCACAAATGAAGGGCTGAGGTTGGATAGTGGCCCATTTGTGCGAGCGTTAGAGGTAGCAACTGGCAAGGAGGCGATTGTGCTGGGCAAGCCCGATCATGCATTTTTTGAGCAGGCCTTGCTTGCAATTGGTGCGACTGCACATGAGGCAATTATGGTGGGTGATGATATCGAGAATGATGTTGGGGGTGCTCAACGAGCTGGTTTACGCGGTATTCTGGTTTATACAGGTAAACATCGTGCGGACTCTCCGCTTTTAGAGCGAGTGCGTCCCGATGCAATGTTGCCGTCGATTGCCGAGTTGCCGAGGTGGATTGAGGAAATCAAAGTATGAGTGCAAGCTCAACGTAACAGGCGTTGAGCTTGCACTCATACTTTGAGGAGCTACAATGCGCAGCATTAAGAGAACATTTCGCTGATGCTTTCCCTGTTGTGAATTCTTTTGATGGCTTCTGCGAAGAGGGAGGCTACCGATACTACCTCAATCTTGTCAGAAAACTGGACGGGTTGATTTTCGACTGTATCCGTAATCAGCAGTTGCTTGATGGGACTTTTATCGATGCGCTCGACTGAGCCTTTGGTCAATACGCCATGAGTGACCACGGCGTAGACCGCTCTGGCCCCCTGTTCCATTAGTTTCTCAGAAACGTTGGCCAGCGTGCCACCGGAAATTGTAAAATCATCCACTACAACGGCAGTTTTGCCTTTTACGTCTCCAATGATTTGTAGGATGGTGGCCTTCTCGTCGTGCGCGATACGTTCTTTGTCTGCGATGGCGATAGAGACGCCCAGGCTTGAGGCATACTTGCGCGCTTGCTTAGCGAAACCGACATCGGGCGAGACGACGATGATATCTTGCAGTTCCTTTCCCTGGATGCAATCAACCAGAACGGGAAGGGCATATAGATTATCGACCGGTAAGTGGAAGAAGCCCTGGATCTGTGGGGCGTGCAAATCCATCGTCACAACGCGGTCTGCTCCCGAGGCCTCAATAGCATCGGCGCAGACGCGAGCGCGAATAGAGACGCGAGGCTCATCTTTTTTATCTCCCTTCGCGTAGCTGAAGTAGGGAATGATTACCGTCACAGATTCGGCACCGGCGCGTTTAAAGGCGTCGATCCAGAACAACAACTCCATAAAATTGTCGTTCGTCGGAAATACCGTCGATTGGACCAGGTACACGCGGCGTCCCCGCACATTCTCTAAGATACGCACAAAAGTGTTGCCATCGGAGAAATGCAAGGTTTCGTTCTTTCCCTGAGGTATGTGCAGGTAGTCGCAAATTCGCGCGGTGAGTTTGCGACTGCCGCTTCCCGAAAACACCATCATCTCGTCATAGTTCATGTCCTGTTTCCTTTACAACGGCTCGTGATGATTATCTTCCTCGAAGCGGCCGCCAAGGTGCCTGGCGAGGAATTTTTCTGCCACAGCATAGAATTTGAGTCTATTCTCTGGCCTGGCGAAGCCATGTCCTTCATCCGGGAAGAGCAGATACTCGTAGTCTACGCCCTTATTTTTCATCGCAGAGACGATTTGTTCGGACTCAGCCTGTTTCACACGAGGATCATTTGCTCCCTGTGCGATAAGCATGGGTATTTTGATCTGGTCAACCTTGAAGAGGGGCGAGCGAGAGCGCAAAAATTCCTCCTCGGTATCAGGGTTACCGACACGATTATGAAATGTTGCCAGGAAGGTAGACCAGTAGGGTGGGATCGTTTTAATCAGCGTGACAAGGTTGCTAGGGCCGACAATATCGACTGCGCAGCAGAAGAGGTCAGGAGTGAATGTTGCGCCCACAAGGGCAGCGTAGCCCCCATAGGAGCCGCCATAGATGGCAACTTTATGCGGATCGGCAATGCCATGGTCAATTGCCCAGTGAACAGCGTCCACCAGGTCATTGTGCATGTTTCGTCCCCACTCTTTGTTCCCAGCATTCAGAAAGTCTTTACCGTATCCTGTAGAGCCACGGAAGTTCACCTGCAGGCAGGCATACCCCCGGTTAGCCAGCCATTGCGCCTCGGGATCGTAGCCCCAGCCGTTGCGCCCCCACGGACCACCATGCACATTCAGTACCATTGGCAGGTTAGACCGTCCCCTGTCAGGGGGCAAGGTCAGATAGCCGTGAACAGTCAATCCATCTCTCGAGGTAAAAGAGATAGGCTCCATAGTGGCAAGGGTAAACTTACTCAAATCGGGTTGATTATCAAAGAGAAAGGTGGCTGAACGAGATTTTCTGTCGAAGGCATAAAATGGAACAGGCCCATTATCGACGGTAAATGCCACTACCCATGTAGAATCAGCGTTATCCCGATTGATGATAAGGAAGTCTCCCTGGTGAATGTCCTGGATGGTATCGAAGTCGATTCTGATCGTCTCGTCCAGTATGGTCCACTCAACGCGATCTTTGTTAAATGCAACTGCCTGAACTTCATGTGTATCCGGGTGAAGCATTACAGTTCCCACATCATATTGTGGGTCTTCCGCGATGACCATAATTTCCCCACTGGCAATGTTTAACTTGACCAGGCGGCTTGCATTGGCATTGCGCGCGTCTTCTACGTAAAGCGACAGGCCATCTTGAGTGAAGCCAAGGGGACTACTGGTGAGAGCATCATCCGGCCCCCATGTTACCAGAGTTTGCCAGTCAGCCTGCTCATCGCCTCGGACGAGTAATTCTCTTCCACCATCGGGTGTTGCCGTTACTGCGGCGCGCACCTTGAGATGTGTATCAGCAATCCACCCAGCAATATTGCCAGGATTTTTGGCAACGAGTGAGAGTTCTCCTGTAGACAAAGTAAGGTAGTAGACATCATGAACTTTTGGGTCCTCTTTATTCAGGCCGACGAGGAGTTCGTCAGGGAAATGTTTGTCAATGTCAATTATTTGCGCCTGAACATCCTCAAATGGCGTCAAATCCCTGGTTTCCTGCGTTGCGAGGTTTGTGGCATAGAGACGCCAGTTTTCGTTACCGCCAATATCCTGGATGTAGAGAATATGCTGGTTGTCCTTTGCCCAAAGATAGAAACGTACCCCTCTGCCTACATCTTTGGTGACAGGTTGATAGTCCTCATTCTCAATAGTGCTCACCCAGACGTTTAACACGTTATTTACAGGTGCCAGGTAGGCCATCCTTTTGCCATCAGGTGAAATTTGGGGGTTGGTTTTTACGGGATTGCCTAACAGTATCTCTCTTGGAATAAGAGCAACGGAGGTTTGGTCGGTCATTCACTTTCTCCTTCAGGTTCTACCATTATATAAGAGGTTAGCTCGCAAGACAACAGCAAGGGCGCCTCTATAGTTCCAGTTTAACAAGCAAATCATTTTTGCATTGTAGGCAACGACAAATGAGGCGTTACTGCTTCTACCGATAAACTTAACATGCGCTTTCTAGAATATCAAGTCGTATCAGAGTCCGGGGTAATAGTATACCTGGGCTAGGTTAAATATGATAGAGTAGCTTTAGCATTTATTGTACTCATTGATGTGAAAGGTAAGGCATAAAAAGATGGAGCAATTGACGCAGATGGTCTGTGTTGCCTGTCGCAAAGGTGAACCGACGGTGACGGAAGCTGAGATGGCTGAATTTCAGCCACAAGTGCCGCAGTGGCGTGTTGTGGAGATCGGCGGTATTAAGCGCCTGGAGCGCGTTTTCACGTTTCACACTTTCGTTGAAGCGTTGGCTTTTACAAACAAAGTGGGCGAAATAGCCGAGGCGGCGGGTCATCATCCTGCCTTATTGACGGAGTGGGGCAGGACGACTGTGACCTGGTGGACGCATAAGATAGGCGGCCTGCATCGCAATGATTATATTATGGCTGCGAAGACGGATCAGTTGTATGAGGGGTAGCTTTGTAGTATAAAAGATTGTTATTTGGCGAAGCGTTTCGTCCATTGTACCAGTGCTTCAACTAGAGCCTGGATCTGCTCACGAGTTTTGTCATCGGTGAGATTGCCGTTGTTAGCGAATTTCTCCCAGGCCGCTATGACATGTACTTCCGGTTTAAGGAGTACGGGCATGTTCAGATAAAGGAAAGTCTGGCGGAGATGTTGTTGGGCGCGGACAGTGCCAAAGCGTCCGCCTACGCCCATAAGTGCTGCTGGTTTCCCTTCCAGCACTGATTTTCCCGTTGGTAGAGAGGCCCAATCAATAGCATTTTTCAGCACACCTGAAGTTGAGTAGTTGTATTCAGGAGTGACGATGAGTAAAGAATCGGCCTGACGGATTTTCTCTTTGAAGAAACGAACCGCGGACGGCTCATTGTTTTCATAGTCCTGATTAAATAGAGGTAGCTCATCGAGCGTCACGATTTCCAGTTCGGCTCCCTCTGGTACCAGTTCCTGGGCAATTTTTAATGCAGCTCTATTATAGGAATTTTTACGTAGGCTGCCGGCAAAGCCGAGAATATGAATTGGTGAAGGCATTCTTTCTCCTGATACCATAACGTTCCATACTATTATACAGCAGAGAGGGCCACGATGCATCGTGGCCCTCTCTGCTGTATAATAGTATTTTTGATGCTACCTATCTGGCTTATGCTGTTTGAGTTGCGGCAGATTGGTCGATCGGTATTGGCTGTACTGCTTCGAGATCAATTTCAATATTGACCTTTTCACTAACCATGACGCCGCCGGTTTCGAGGGCGACATTCCAGTTCAGTCCAAAATCTTTGCGGTTAATGGTGCCTTTAACTGCGAAGGCGGTGCGTTGCAATCCAAAGATATCTTTAGAAAGTTGACCAGCATATTCTGCATGGAAGACTTCTTCTTTGGTAATTCCATGCATGTTTAGATTACCTGTGACACGATACTCATTGTCGCCGATGGCCTCAATTTTGGTGCTTTTGAAGGTAATTTTGGGGAATTTTTCTACATCAAAGAAATCTGGGGACTTCAGGTGCCCATCGCGCTTAGGATCGCGTGTGTTGATGCTGGCAGCATCGACTTCAGCTTCGACCCAGGAATTCTCTGGATGCGCTTCGTCAATGTTAAGTTGTCCGCTCAGTACATCGAAGTGTCCTCTGACTGTACTGATCATCATGTGTTTTACTGAAAATGTTGCCTGCGAATGCGTGGCGTCAATGTTCCAAGCCATAAATTATCTCCCTTGATACTGTGTATTTCTTTATTACCAGCTAAATAGTTAGGAACTATTCCAACTAAAGTTAAGTATAGCATAGTTACTTAAATATGTCAAGTAACTTATAAAAAGTTAGTATTGTTCCAGGAGTGCTATAGCATAACAGGCAATGCCTTCACGGTGACCAGCAAAACCGAGACCATCGGTAGTCGTGGCTTTAACGCTTACCTGTTCAATAATCAGGTGAAGATGCTCGGCTAAGTGGGTGCGCATAGAAAGAACATGGGGTGCCATTTTCGGTTGTTCGGCGACAATGGTGGCGTCAATGTTACTGATCTTCCACTGGTGTTGACATAACATATCGAAAGTATAGTCGAGGAAGACAGAACTGGGCTGGTTTTCCCAGCGCGGATCACTGGAAGGAAAGTGCGTACCAATGTCACCGAGAGCTACTGCGCCTAGAAGGGCATCGACGACGGCATGTATGACTGTATCGGCATCTGAATGACCGGAGAGGCCATAGGTGAAGGGAATGGTCACTCCTCCGAGGACGAGTGGACGGTCGAGGGTAAAGGCGTGGACATCGTAGCCAAAGCCAATGCGCATAGTCATGATAGGTGTCCTTGCAAAAAGGCTTCTGCCAGCAGCAGATCTTCTTGTGTGGTGATTTTGATATTCGTATAGGCGCCGGGAAAGATTTTTACCATGTGTCCTGACTGCTCCAGTAGTGCAGCATCATCCGTAACATCACTTTGGGCTATGCTACTGTGGTGCGCTTGATGAATAAGTTGGAACGAAAAGACCTGTGGAGTCTGGATTGCCCAGAGTTGCGAACGATCTATCGTACTACTCACGTTTCCCTCGTGAACTAGTTTGATGGTATCTTTGACAGGAACGGCTGCTATAGCTGCTTGATGGTGCTGAGCGGTATGTAAGCCAGCTTCAAGCATCGCAGGAGAAACAAACGGTCGCGCTCCGTCGTGAATCATTACCCATTGACAGGCGGGAGCGATTTTTGCCAGTGCATCAAGGCCTAAGCGAACGGAGTCCTGTCTACGTTGGCCGCCGGGGACAAGGGCAGCGATTTTGTGCCACCCCTCACGCTGGCAGAGCGTTGCCGCAGCATTGATATGTTCTGAGTTGAGTACGAGAATGATGTTGTCAATAATAGGAGAGCCTTCAAATACGTCGATCGTCCGAGCGAGGGTAATGCGCCCAGCCAGGGGCGTCCAGAGTTTATCGCGACCTTGCATGCGACGGCTGTTTCCCGCGGCAACAATGATGGCGGCTGATGTATCTTGCATAATCCAATATACTATCTTGGTTTGGACGGTGGCAAGGAGGATGAACTATTGCCGTTGTAGCCTTGTTTAGGGTGAGCGAAGATCATGCGCCCGGCGACGGTTTGTAGTACACGCGTAACCGTGACCTCAATGGTTGCGCCCATAAATTGTCGTCCACCTTCAACGACGATCATGGTACCATCATCCAGGTAACCGACACCCTGACCAAGCTCTTTCCCATCTTGCATGATTTTAATAAAAATATCCTCGCCTGGCAGCATCACTGGTTTCACGGCATTGGCGAGTTCGTTGATATTGAGGACCTTCACACCCTGTAGTTCCGCGACACGATTGAGGTTAAAGTCGTTGGTGATAATCGGGCAATGCAGCGTGCGTGCCATTTTGATGAGTTTTCCATCAACCTCTGCCACGTCCTCTACATCGGCGTCAGTGATTTCTATGGGCACGGTGGTATCTTTTTGCAGACGGTTGAGCATTTCGAGACCGCGCCTGCCACGATTGCGGCGCATGGTATCCGCCGAATCGGCAATATGTTGCAATTCGTTGAGGACAAAGCGAGGGACCAGTAACGTACCGGAGACGAAGCCAGTCTGGCTGATATCGGCAATACGTCCATCAATGATTGCGCTGGTATCCAGCAGTATTTGTGTGACGGGCTGCAGATGTGAAGAATGCTCTTTATCTTTGTCCAATTCCTTCTGGCGCTCTTCCTCACGTTCGCGTTCGCGAGTGCGTCGGGAGGCGAAGCCAGCTTGAAAAAGGTGGAAAAGATCGTTTTTCCGTTGTACAGTGAGGGCAACTCCGAGGCCACCACACACCACAGTTCCTACAAAGGGAAGTATGTGACCCCATATGCCGGGCAAATTGGCCAATGGGATAGCGATCAGGAACGAAATAATGAGTCCGACAATAAGTCCAATGACTGCTGCGAGCAGGTCGCTAGCGGCTGTTTCGCGCATCCAGCGGTATGGTACAACAGTGATATAGGGAGTGATGATGAAGGCCAGCAAGGCAGCGCCTATAGCAATGCCTGTAATCCACCAAATATTCAGCGGAAGTGTCGTCTTATCTAAGAAGAAGAGAGCGATGATTACGCCGATAGTCAATAATGCCCCAGCGAAGCGAGCGATTGTATTGATAGACATCCCTGCATCCTCCAGAATGGTGCCCTATAGGGGGGTAGGAAGTGATGAAGCTACGTTCCAATAGAGTAGAGCCACCTATAAGTACCTGTAGGGGGCGTTGCGAGGTAAGGCAGGCGGGCAGGGCTGATGATAAAAACAAAAATGATAATAGCAATATAAAAATGTTCCCAAGCCTGCTGTACTGAACCATGAAACGCGCCCATTTAGCCGCAAAAATTCTTTCTGTCGATTAAGGAGTATACACCTTAACGACGTAGGAATCAATAGCCTTGGAACGGTACTCAATAGGTGTGTTGTGACACGAATAAGAGTGCCAATGTGTATCATACTACACTTTAGTGTAACGCAATTTCCAGTGCTACTGCAAGTGTACTAGAGGTAATTACTCTGAAATCGGCTGGCAGAGCAGAATGTTCGAGTTCTCTGGTCACCTGTGCTCCTTTGCCCGCGCTGGGCACAATACAGCGTTTGAAGCCGAGCTTGGCAGCCTCTCTTACACGAAGCGCCAGGCGGCTGACAGGGCGTAGTTCGCCCGATAGACCTATCTCGCCGATGAGAGCGATATCGGGGGGAATATGTTTCTCGCGGTAGCTCGAGGCAATAGCAGCGGCCACTCCCAGATCGACGGCTGGCTCCTCGAGGGTAAACCCTCCGACCACATTGGCGTAGACATCATGATTGCCGACTGCCAGTCCGACCCTTTTGGTCAGGACAGCGAGTAGCATCAGGAGGCGGTTGTGCTCTATGCCATTAGTGGTGCAGCGAGCGTTTCCAAAGTTGCTCGGTGTGACGAGGGCCTGAACCTCTACCAGGAGAGGGCGCGTACCCTCCATGCTCACTACAACGGCTGAGCCTGTTGCTCCAATGGCTCTGTCCGCCAGGAAGACTGCAGAGGGATTTGCAACTTCTAACAGCCCTTCTCCATGCATCTCGAAGACGCCCACTTCGTGGGTTGCGCCGAAACGATTCTTCACGCCACGTAAAAGGCGATAGGTGTGGTAACGTTCACCTTCGAGATACAACACAGCGTCAGCGATATGTTCCAGGACTTTGGGACCTGCGACGGTGCCTTCTTTAGTGACATGGCCAATGATGAAGATGGGCGTATGGGTGCTTTTGGCCAGGTGCATCAACTGCAGCGTGCATTCACGTACCTGACTGATGCTGCCGGGAGCGGCCGTCAGGTGATTGGAAAGGACGGTTTGAATCGAGTCTACGACCACTAGCGCCGGTTTCAAGTGGCTGATGGCTTCGGCGATCACATCAAGCTCGATAGAAGCCAGGAGATAGAGCTGTTCTCCTGTGATGTCGAGCCGCTCGGCGCGCATCTTCACCTGCTCGATCGATTCTTCGCCGGAGACGTAGAGCACAGGGCCTACATTTTTTGCGATGGCGCCGGAGACTTGCAAGAGCAACGTCGATTTACCGATGCCCGGTTCTCCACCAATAAGGGTGAGCGAACCCGCGACCAGACCTCCACCAAGGACACGGTCCATTTCTGCGTAGCCAACTGAGATACGCTGCTGTACAAGTGGTTTAATCTGTGGAAGTACAAGAGGGACCTGAGTACCCTGCGCAATAGATGTTGTGCCCAACAATGTTTGACGACGTTGTTGGGCTGGACTTTGTGGTATATCCACCGTTTCTTCCATGGTATTCCACGCTGCGCAGTCAGGACATCTCCCCACCCATTTGCTCTGTTCACCACCACATTGCTGGCAGATATATTTCGTACGTATTTTTGCCATAAAAAAGCATTTCTAGAACACATGAGGGAAGACAATGCGAGATCTCGCATTGTCTTCCCTCATGTGTTCTGCCTTTTAGCTATCCTTACAGGGTTTCGCTGCTGGCACCGTTGTCACCACCACCAGCTGAAAGAGCTGCTTCGGGTGTAGCAGGTGCAGACAACTGCTCAATGCGGTTGCGTACGTGAAGAAGCAGGTCGTCGTCAACGACAGTGGCTTCCACCAGATCTCCTGGGTGGAACTTGCCCTGTAAGAGGCCTTCCGCCAGAGGATCTTCTACCATACGTTGGATGGTGCGTCGCAATGGACGGGCACCATACTGAGCGTCGAAACCTTTTTCAATCAAAAAGTCTTTGGCATTTTGAGGCACGATCAGTTCAATCTGCTGCTCAGTCAACTGCGTACGGACGCGGTTAAGCAGGAGATCGACGATTGAGTACATTTCTTCAATTCGCAGCGAATGGAAGACGATGATCTCATCGATACGATTGAGGAACTCAGGCTTGAAGGTGTTCTTCAGTTCGCCCAGTACCTTGCCTTTCATGCTCTCATACTCGTTCTGGTTGGCTTTGTCTTTGTCCTTGGACTGTTTGAAGCCAATGGAGGCTTCTTTGTTCAAGAGAGCTGCGCCAACATTCGATGTCATGATTACGATAGTGTTACGGAAGTCAACCGTGCGTCCCTTGGCGTCAGTCAACTTGCCATCTTCGAGGATTTGAAGCAGCATGTTGAAGACATCCGGGTGAGCCTTTTCGATTTCGTCGAGCAGGATCACGCTATAGGATTTACGGCGTACCGCCTCGGTAAGCTGACCACCCTCTTCATAACCAACATATCCTGGAGGGGCACCAACCAGACGCGCAGCCGCATGGCGTTCCATGAATTCTGACATGTCAATTTTGATGAGTGCGTCTTCACTGCCGAACATGAACTCTGCCAGCGCTTTGGCAAGCTCGGTCTTACCGACACCTGTTGGTCCCATGAAGATGAAAGATCCAATGGGGCGCTTGGGGTCCTTCAGACCTGCGCGGGCACGGCGGACCGCACGAGCGATCTTCTCAATCGCTTCATTTTGAGAGATAACACGAGCATGAAGTGCATCCTCCATTTGGAGTAAGCGCTGTGACTCCTCCTGGGCGATACGCATGACGGGAATGCCCGTCCACATCGAGACGATCTGGGCGATTTCCTCTTCGCCGACACTCGGCTTATCGGTACCTCGCTCACGATGCCAACCGGACTCTAGCTTGGAGATGCGGTCGCGCAGTTTGACTTCGCGGTCGCGGAGCTCTGCCGCCAGTTCATACTCCTGCTGTTGAATCGCGGCTTCCTTTTCGCGAAGTACTGATTCGAGGCCCTTCATTGCCTCTTTGAGGTTAAGGGGGGCAAGCGAGTTCTGCATACGAACGCGGCTTGCGGCTTCGTCGATCAGGTCAATCGCTTTGTCGGGCATGAAGCGATCAGTAATATAGCGGCTGGCCATATTGGTGGCAGCCTTAAGAGCCTCGTCGGTAATTGTCAGGCGATGGTGTGCCTCGTAGCGTTCGCGAATGCCTTTGAGGATTTCGATGGTTTCCTCGACGCTGGGTTCGCGGACGATGACTTCCTGGAAGCGGCGTTGTAGTGCTGCATCACGCTCGATGTACTTGCGATATTCATCGAGTGTAGTCGCGCCGATGCACTGTAATTCGCCACGAGACAGAGCTGGTTTGAGGATATTGGCGGCGTCAACCGCTCCCTCTGCTGCGCCAGCACCTACAAGGGTATGTACTTCATCGATAAAGATGATGCAGTCTCGGCTGCTGCGAATCTCTTCAATGATCTTTTTCAGACGTTCTTCAAACTCACCACGATACTTGGTTCCTGCCACCAGTGATCCAACATCGAGTGTTAGCAGGCGTTTACCCGCCAGTGTTTCAGGTACTTCTCCCGCAATGAGACGTTGTGCCAATCCTTCTACGATGGCAGTTTTACCGACGCCTGGTTCACCAATGAGCGCGGGATTGTTTTTAGTGCGGCGAGAAAGTATCTGGATGACCCGCTCGATTTCTTGATGGCGGCCAATGACGGGATCGAGCGTACCAGCGCGAGCGGCGGCAGTCAGGTCAATACCCATCTGGTCAATGGTGGGGGTTTTTGAATGCTTGGCATCGCGCTCATGTGGTGCGCCGGATTGACTGAGTACCTGAATGGTTTGTGTGCGAACCTTTTCCAGGTTAACTCCCAGGCTTTCGAGCACGCCAGCGGCGATTCCTTCGCCTTCGCGAACTAACCCCAGCAGAAGATGTTCTGTACCAATATAGTGATGATTCAAGCGACGAGCTTCATCAACTGCAAGCTCAATCACTTTTTTAGCACGTGGAGTGAGGCCGATCTCACCAAGGACTATGCGGTCTCCACGGCCAATTATAAATTCTACGGCGCTGCGAACCTTGTTCAATTCGACGCCGAGATTACTTAATACTTTAGCGGCAACACCTTCTCCCTCACGTACGAGGCCAAGAAGGAGATGTTCTGTACCAATATAGTTGTGCTGGAAGCGCTGTGCTTCCTCCTGTGCGAGACTCAAAACTTTGCGTGCTCGCTCAGTAAACTTATCAAACCTGTCTCTATCATTCACCTGTTTGTCACCCCCCTTTCAGTGGCAGAGGGTGGAACCGAGCCCTCTGTGTCGCTCAGGTAAACCATGTTGTTTATCATACAACACACAAAATGTAGCGTCAAGGAATACAAACGTAGCCTCCCGTCTGTCGATATGCGCTCACTTACAACTCCTTACCGAGAAACAATCGACCCCCTCACTGCTTTATACAAGTACATATGCAGAAAGGAGGTCAAGCGATCATTTTTTCATGTACAATACAGCTGGTAAGCTAAGCTATGAACGTTTCCTCTTTAGTTGCCTCCGTTTTTTATTGTTCGCTCTTCTTGCTTGTTAACGGTGGGGAACGGAAAATTTCTTTTTTGAGCGGAAAAGTCTTTTTGCTATAATCATCATACCTCACACTTTTGAATGCGTCAAGGAAAAGAAGAGAGGAAGAGAAAGATGTTGGCAGATTTGCCAACATCTTTCTCTTCCTCTCTTCTAATCCACTAAAGAGTGATTATGAAGATTGCTCTTCAGTTGTTGTCTCAGTAGTCGGGGTTGTTGGTTCGGTAGTCGCTGGCTCTGTTTCTTCTTTTGAGCGCTGCCGGGCGGCAGCGCGGAAGGCTTCAGCCATCGCTGTTGTTTCTCTAAGGTCACCGGGTAGACCATTGAGGAGCTGATTCTCATTCGCTCGATCGCGCCGCTCGCCTTTCCCCTCGGTACGCCGAGGGGTAGCTGCTGTATCCTCCAAGGAGGGAGGAGCAGATTCCGGATGGGCGGCAAGGTCTTCTAGTGAAGGCGCTGATGGTGCGGTAGCGGTAGCACTCCGGGCATCAGGTCCCGATCCTATTGGTGAAAGCTCAGCCGGCACTTCTGCATCTGGTTCGTCTGCCTGGCGGAGGCTAAGGCCAAGGCGTCGCCGTTCTGCATCGATACGCAGAATGCGCAACTGGAGAGGCACACCTTCATGGAGGACCTGTTTTGGATCCATACCGGGCGTCAGCTCGGAAAGATGGATAAGTCCTTCGATACCATCCTCAATGCGTGCGAAGGCACCGAAAGGTGCAATTTTTGTAATGGTGCCTGTGACAACCTGACCAGGTGTATAGCGCTGCTCGACGGTCGTCCAGGGGTCAACCTCTGCACGTTTAATCGAGAGCGCGATTTTCTTTTTGTCTTTGTCGACGCTAAGAACCTGGACTTCTACCTCTTGACCGACATGCAGGACTTCGCTGGGGTGATTGACGCGGCTCCAGGCGAGCTGGCTGATATGGACCAGTCCATCCGCGCCTCCCAGGTCGACAAAGGCGCCGAAATTCGCGAGGTTACTGACGATACCCTTACGCACCTCGCCTGGTTTGAGTTCATCAAGGAGTTCTTCGCGGCGGCGCTGGCGCCATTCCTGGACGGCCAGGCGCTCGGAGAGGATCAGGCGATTGCGCGCCCGATTGATCTCGATGATCTTGAGTTGGAGCTCTTTGTCTTTCATACTCTGGAGTTTTGCCGCGGTCTCCTGGTTCTCGCCACCTGAAGCAACCTCTTCGCGTTTCAGGTTAAGAATCTGAGAGATTGGCACAAATCCACGAATACCGGCCACATCGACGATCAAGCCACCTTTGTTATAGTCGATAACTTTGGCTTTCAGGAGTTCGCCGTTCTTGTACTGTTCCTCAGCAATACGCCACTGACGCTCTGCATGCGCCCGTTTCAGGGAGAGAAGTGCGTGTCCCTCCTGCGTTTCTGGTTGAATGATGTAGACCAGTACGTTATCGTCTTTGTGAAGCTCGTTAAAAGAACCATAGCCGCTGGCTGGTAGTTCTTTTGTTGAGAGGACGCCCTCAGATTTGAGGCCAATATCGACCAGAATTTCGTCCTGATCAATGCGCACGATCACGCCCTCGACCACATCGCCGCGTTTGATGTTGATGGGACTGGCTGATTTTTCGAGTAAAGCAGCCATTTCATTGTAATCGTCCATCTCTTCAGGGTTGTTGTTGTTTTGACCTTCCTGGTCATTTTCTTCGAACATCGTCTGTACCCGCTCGCTTTTGTGATTTGCCGCTGGCATAGTCGAAAGGTCGCCGTGCTGTTGTGCTTGCATGGGTAAAATACCCCCTTCGATCCACGGTTATTGCCTGTCCTGTCGTGCTCTCGCTAGTCCTTATAGACGTGTACCAAAGTTTTGCGTTGTTTCAGACCGAAATCTTGCTTGTAGAAAGATAACGACGATTGGATTTCACGCCGACCCTGGGGAGTATGAGCATGGACATTGGCTTATCGGGAGAGGTTGCTTAGGCGGTGATTGTTTCGGTCTTTTTGTATCTCAGATAAAAAGTATTTCTGAGATCCTATTTTGCTCTACAGAACGGTCATACGAAACATTGCCTGCAGACAGGCTAACCTTAATACGAACACAATGAGAGCCTAAAAATTTGCATACCCCTACTCAATGATCTAATTATACCAAAAAGTGATCTCGAATGCAAGACATACAAAGCTTTTTGCAAAATCTCCGTTAGTTTTCTGTTTCATATTGTATCAAAGTGATGCAAGTACCCAATTGTGTTAAAATGGATTTATGTATGTAGAGGGTATAAAGGATATTGTTGCAGTGCTGCGGCAACGGTTAGAACCAGTTGAGCGTGCTGAACTGCTAGCAGATACGGTTGAGGGGCAGCTTCCACATGCTCGAAAAGCGGCGGTTTTGATTGGTCTTTTCGACCGGGAAGGCGAAGTCTGTATGGTCTTTATTCGCCGGGCTGCCACGTTACGTTCACATGGTGGTGAGATAGCCTTTCCAGGAGGAGGTATAGAGCCAGTGGATAGTTCTCCAGCAGCAGCAGCTCTGCGCGAGGCGCGGGAGGAAATCGGGCTAGACATGTCAGGCGTGGAAGTATTGGGGGTGCTTGAATCGGTGTTTACCGTGGTGAGCAATTACCTGATTGTGCCAGTGGTGGTGTTTTTAGCAGAGGGTTTAGGGGTGATACAGCTGCAAGCGAGCGAGGTGACCGAGATTATTCTTATTCCACTGCGGGGCCTGACCGATACATCGATTTATCATACTGAAGAATGGATGCGTGATGGACAGATCCGAACCATTTACTTTTATGATTACGGCCCATATCGAATATGGGGGGCTACGGCGCGCATGCTCAAAGCCTTTTTGGACTTGTTGAAACAAGGTTCGTAGTGTTATATAGGGTGGAGATTTAGAGAGATATCCCACAATAGTCCTCGTTACCTTGATTCTTTCCGTTCGTTGACTACAATAGAGAGTAATAAAGTTGATAGCTTGTAGCGCGTGCATTGTAGACTGTTTCTTTGAGATGCAGTTGGTCTAACGAGCCCCTAGCGGAGAAAAGCTGTGACATTACCAACATCTGATGCCCAATCTTCAAGGTTCCCATTATACCATCCAGAATCGACTTTCCCTACTCCTACTCACTCGATGACTCCTGCTCCTCCCCTTTCTTTTCAACAGCCTACGACACCTCCTCCTGCTTTAACTAATGCTGGACCCTCAAAGGATATGGATTATGAGCACACGATTAATTTTGCCACTCACTCCTGGGATCTGGCAACGGGCGGTTTAAAGACCTTGACTGCAAAGCGTGAACTTCCTTCTTTGCTTGAGCGACGACCAACTGAGAAGTTGTCACCAGACACAACAGGCCTTCCCCGCAGCTATACTTTTGTGCTGATCGTCCTAATATGTTTAGTGCTCATGCTTATTAGTGGAGGTGTTGTACTGTTTGTAATGTTGCAGCCCTAATATATTGAGGGAATTCACTCGATCTCTAGAAGAGCACCTCTCAGGTTTGTGCTGCTGGCACGCCGTGTAACTCAGTGGCATTGCGCACGGCCTTAAGGATAGCCCTGGCTAAGGTGGTAGCGGCCGCGGCACCAATCATACTTATCTTTAACGCCGTCGTTGCCGGGTCTGGTCGCGACTGTGGAGGTGTTCCCAGCGACAGTGAGAAGACGGTATCGCCATCGAACATAGTATGTGCAGGACGAATGACCTGTGCTATACCGTTGTGTGCCATTTGCGCGACCTTGTTGACGGCAACTTTAGAAAGATATGCGCTTGTAGCAACGACCGCGATGGTAGTGTTGCCAAAGGGGTTGGAAGCGATAAAGCCGCCGATGGGATTGCGCGCCCCTGCAAGAATCTGCTGGGTTTGTGGATCGATCACATCGCCGAGCGCGTTTACTGCAACAATTGCTCCAACCATGGTGCCATCATCCATACGCAGGCTGGCAGAGCCAAGCCCACCTTTCATCATAAAGTCGGGTCCAAGGAGTTTTCCGACGGTAGCCCCGGTTCCTGCGCCTACATTGCCCTGTGTGATAATTTCAGCCGTGGCCTGTTCACAGGCGCGGTAACCTGCTGCCGCATCAGGACGAACGCTGGGGGAAGCAAAACCGAGGTCGAAAATGGCTGCTGCCGGTACGATGGGTACGCGCGCAACGCCGACATCGAAGCCGATATTGTGTTCTTCAAGATAGCGCATGACGCCGCCTGCCGCATCGAGGCCGAAGGCGCTACCGCCAGTCAATAGGATGGCATGAACCTCTTCTACCATGTGTAAGGGACGCAGCAGGTCAGTTTCGCGGGTTGCAGGTGCGCCACCGCGTACATCTACGCCGCCGATCGCGGGTGTATCGCAGATGATGACGGTGCAGCCTGTGCCAGCCGCGATATTGGTGTCGTGGCCGACGCGGATATTGGGTATGTCAGTGATGTCGTTGTGCAATAGTTCGGCTACTTTCTTCTGTTTGTATTTAAAATCCCAAAAAGAACACTATCAAGGCCACACCTAGCGGTACCGTCAAATTATCTGTGCCCAGGGGCGAGAAGGCTTCTAGCAGCGTCTCCACAACAGCTGCTATCAGCGCTCCTAGCAGTAGCAATGATAGGCTCAGTGGTGAGAGGATAGAGAGCGTGATGGCAACGGAGACGAAGGTGAAGAAGAATCCTGCGATTGAGCCTTCGATGGTTCGCTTGCTGCCAAAAAGAGTATAGTCATGTTTGCCAAAACGCTTGCCGATGATCGCGGAGAAGGCATCGCCCCAGGTCATGGCCATAATGCCTGTCATGGCATAGTACTCTGACCCGCGAGGGAACCCCTGTTCCCAGCCCTGGTGAAAGAAGGCTAAGAGGAGCGTACACGAGAGGGCAAAATAGACTGTGCCAGGCGTTGCACCCTCTTTGGGGTCCATGGCGCTGAAGACGTGGTAGCGCAAGAAGATGGCATTGAAAAGAACGAAGGTCGCAGTGGGGATGATTGCGAGGTACCAGTGATCGAAGAGGAGCAGGATGCCCCAGATCCACATGCCTGCTCCGATGTGGATGATTTTGCGTGTGAAGTCTGGGGAGTAGTTACGCCAACGACGAATGGCCTCAATAATGAGGAGGAATGAGAAGGCGTAGCCGTAAGAGAAGAGTAATCCGAGCAGGTCACCTCCAGTCATGAGAACCCCCTTCGTTTGGTGTTTTTGGGTTTATATTGCCCGTCGAAGTCGTTCCATTGCCTGGGCTACGCTTTCATGCTGATTGAAGACGGAGGAACCGGCAACGAGAAGGTTGGCTCCGGCCTGCACGACCTGATGCACGGTGGCTTCGTGAATACCCCCATCTACTTCGACATCGCATTGGAGATTGTGGTGGGTGATCATCTGACGAATGCGCGTGATTTTGGGGAGGGTCTCGGGGATAAAATCCTGGCCCCCAAAACCGGGGTTAACGGTCATGATGAGGACCATATCGAGTAGGGGGAGTATATCTTCGAGCATGAAAACCGGCGTTGATGGATTGAGAGCGACGGCGGCCTGTTTACCCGCGGATTTGATTTGCTGTATGACGCGGTGAAGGTGTGGGCAGACCTCCTGGTGTACGATGATGACGTCTGCGCCGGCTTTGACGAAGTCCTCGATATATTGTTCCGGGTTGGTGATCATCAAATGTGCTTCGAGGGTGAGTTTAGTGCAACGGCGGACCGCCTGGACGACGAGCGGCCCCATGGTGATGTTAGGGACGAAGTGGCCGTCCATGATGTCGATCTGGATGCGCTGGGCGCCAGCTGCGTCCGCTTCACGTACCTGTTCGCCCAGGCGTGTGAAGTCGGCGGATAATACTGAGGGGATGAGACCTATCATTGGTGAATACCTTCCTTGCCATTTAGAATATTTAGGGTGTCTTTCTCCCAACCTGCCGGGTTAGTGGCGATGTATTGGCGAATTTGGTCAAGTTCGTTGTTCTGGTGAATGATGTGTTCGTGATAGCTGTTTTGCCAGGAGAATGAAAGCTTAGTCATTATTGTTGTAGTTTCGCGGCTGCGCTGGTATCTAGCATCCAGGTTACTTCTCCATTGGTTGGGCGTATGAGCTGGGCGGGGTATTCTTCTGGTAGGTACTCGCCCTCGAGGGCGGCCTGGACGGCGTCGGCTTTTTCAGCGCCTGTCACCAGGAAGAGGATGTGCCTGGCCGCGTTCAAGAGGGGTGGGGTAAAGGTCAAGCGCAGTGGGGGCGGTTTGGGTACGGTGACGGGCATAACAAGGCGATCTTGCTCATGCAGTGATTGTTGGTGAGGAAAGAGCGAGGCTGTGTGCCCCTCCGGACCCATGCCGAGCTGGAGCAGGTCGAAGGCAGGTATGCTATTGGTGCCAAAGATGCGCTGCATTTCAAGGGTATATGCCTGCGATGCAGCGTCGCGGTCGGGCTGGTCGGCGGGCATACGGTGGACATGGTTCGGCTGAATGGGTATTTTGCCGAGAAGCACTTCGTTGGCCATAGCATAGTTGCTGTCGGGACTATCGGATGGGACACAGCGCTCGTCTGACCAGAAGATCTCTACTGATGACCAATCGAGCTGGCTGCGGTACGGTTCAGCTGCAAAGAGGCCGTAGAGGACCTTTGGGGTTGAGCCGCCAGAGAGAGCGAGGCTGAAGCGGCCACGAGTGACGATAGACTCATTGGCAATACGCACTATATAGTGCGCAGCCTCGTGACTCAGTGTATTTGTATCAGGATATATTGCGGTCTGCATGCGTTTCTCCTGTGAAAGATTGCCGTTAACCTTCATTGCATTATTTTCCCATATTGTTGTGAGTCTAGCAGTCTTCTGTTACTACACTCGCAACAGTAGAGGCTGTATGCCGACTACGACGGCAGAAAAAAAGCTTATGGCGTTTGTTAGCCTAATAATTCGACCATCTCCTGGAGTGTTTGCTCAAAGAGGTAGTCGTGTCCCATGATTTCCAATTCATCGTGCAATAGTTTGCTCTCTTTACGCGCTGCGGCCAGGCTAACAGCGCGCTGCGGGCGAGTCTCATGCGAAAGGACGACGGAGGTGAGAACGTGATCAGGGTCGCCTTCGCGGTTGATGGTGAATGTTGCTTGTTTTCCGTCGACGTTACTGATCAAACGTACAAGGCAGATCGAGCCTGGTCGCATGTTCGACTGTATCTGGGGGCGAATATCAATGGTTGCTCTCTGTGCGGTGGCCGGCTTACCCATTTTGGCGTGAGAAGAGCCGAGTAAACGGGTGGTACTCGGAATGGCTGTATGGTCCATTTGCCAGTGGTATGTGCCGCTGGCAGTGTCGTGAATGTTTCCTGTGTGGTCTGTTGCGAGAGACCAGCCCAGACGGTCCTTAAGCCAACCGGCGAGTAGCAGGGCACAGGCCGGATTGGGTGAGACATCCCCTAAATCGGTCCGTGTCTGTGTAGCAAGCGGGGCTGCGGCATGTTCAATTTCAATAGAGGTAATGCCTGACAGGTAGGTTCTGTACTCCATTACATCAAAGAACTGGACTACTAATTCTCGCCAGGGGGTGATGCGACCCCAGTTCAAATCACTCAGAGCACAATCAGGTGATGCCTGGAGCAGTAATGAAAGGGTATGGATATCTTGCTCCGGGTTGAAGAAAGTGGTGGAATCGACGATAACTCTATTACTGAGTTCTACCAGTTTGTTGAAGGTGGGATCGTCACCGTCTGGCGGATCGCCGATCCACCAAAGATAGACTGGCAAGTCAGGTTTGAGTAGAGGTTGTAGGATGTTGGCGATAGAGCGAACGGCAGTGTTAGTTGCCAGAATGGTCGTTTGTTCAAAGCAGTGACGCATTATATCTGAAATGACGGAGAAACAGCGCAGGGTAATCCATGTTGAGAGAGACGTGGGGGTAGTGTTTCCGCGATCGAGAATTAAAACAGTGACACGCGCGAGGTGTGTACTTGATAAGTCGCGGAGTAACCTGCTGGCACTTTGCGCTGATTCGAGGTCAGGGGCGCAGATGACGAGGTTCAGTATGCTAGTACGAACATTCGTATTCTGGCCTGTGCGCATGTTATCGGCAGAAATTTTCCACAAAAGGGAAAGTTCTTGCTCGACATTTTCCAGGTTTACCGGTTTTCCCGCCCATGGTAAGCGTGGTCTTAGGCTATTGGTGGCCTCCATACAGTATCCCCTCATCGACAAGAACAACTTTGTTCGCTAGTACGAACGGCTTTGTTCTACGATATAATCTCAGTTATTAAATTGTCAAGGATATTTATTTAGCACGGTGTTGCTAAGGGCGGCGCCAGCGGCGGCCGTCTCGCCAAATGTACTCGTCGGCGAATTGTGGACCCCAAGAGCCAGATTCATAGGTTTGGATAGACTCACGAGGTTCATTCTTCCATTCGTCGAGGATGCCCTGAATAAACGTCCATGCAGCCTCTACTTCATCGCGGCGTGTAAACAGTGTGGAGTCTCCCACCATACAGTCAAGGATCAAACGCTCATATGCTTCAGGCTGTTCGCGTACAAAAGAGGATCCATAGAAAAAATCCATGTTGACTGCACGAATCTGCATTTCAGTTCCTGGGACTTTGGCTCCAAATTTGAGCGAAATACCCTCGTCGGGTTGAATGCGCAGGGTCAGGACATTTGGTTCGACCTGACCATGAGCTTCGCTGCGTTTAAAGAGCATGAGGGGTGCTTGTTTGAATTGGATAGCGATTTCTGTGACACGTTTGGGTAGATGTTTGCCGGTACGGAGGTAGAATGGGATGCCAGCCCAGCGCCAGTTATCTATGAAAATCTTCATGGCGACGTAGGTTTCCGTGGCTGAAGTAGGTGAGACGCCATTTTCTTCCAGGTATCCCACAACCTGTTTTCCACCAACCCAGCCTGGGTCATATTGGGCGCGAATGGTGTTGTTGACCACGTCTTTACCGGTAAAGGGCTGCAGCGCGTGCAAGACTTTGACCTTTTCGTCTCGTACCGCGTTGGCATCAAAGGCGATGGGAGGTTCCATTGCCACCAGCGTGAGCAGTTGCAGCATATGGTTCTGTACCATGTCGCGGATCGCACCTGACTCTTCGTAGTACGTGCCGCGGCCTTCCAGGCCCAGGTTTTCGGCCACGGTGATTTGCACGTGATCGACGTAGCGACGGTTCCAGACCGGTTCAAAGATGCCATTGGCCAGGCGAAACACAAGGATATTCTGGACTGTTTCTTTGCCCAGGTAGTGGTCGATACGGTAGACCTGTTCCTCACGGAAGACTTTAGCAACCTGGCGGTTAAGCTCGCGTGCCGAGGCCAGATCGTGTCCAAAGGGTTTTTCAATGATAATGCGCGTCCAGCCCTTGCGGTTTTTATTCAAGCCTACAGCGCCGAGACGCTGGATGATCTCAGGATATTGGCTGGGCGGCGTTGAAAGGTAAAAAATGCGATTGCCGGAGGTTCCACGCTCCTGGTCCAGGGTATTGAGCAAGGTATTGAGCTTCTCGTAGCCTGCTGGATCGTGAAAGTCTGATTGCAAATAACGGATACCAGCGGCAAAGCTATCCCATACCTGCGGGTTGACGGGTTTTTGGCGAGAATAGGCATTGATCGATTCGAGCGCTTGCTGACGAAAATCGTCATCGCTATAGGGGCGACGCGCGAAACCTACCACCGAGAACCCGGCAGGAAGTGGATGCTCCAGCGCTAAATTATAGAGCGCCGGAAGCAATTTCCGGTGTGTCAGGTCGCCGGATGCCCCAAAGATGACCATGGCACAGGGTTCAGTACTTTGTTTAATGCGTAGCCCCTCTCGGAGGGGATTTGGAGCCTCGACTACGCTTCTCTGAGGCATTGGTGATCTCCTAGTTTACTTAGTTTACGCTTGCAAGAGAATGGTTTAATTTCCTATTTCTCGGTTGATTTCGCTGCTGTGCGGTTCCATGCTACGACGCGATGTCCGTCTTGTAGCAGGCGACGTACCATGTTTGCGCCCATGCGGCCAAGGCCAATAAAGCCGATCTCCATTGTTGTTCTCCTTGTTTTTATTGAAATAGGTATGGTTATAGGATGACGGCTGATCCAGCAGGGGCCAGGGCGGGGGCAAGCCCCGCCCGTACATTTTTTAGCGATTAGCTTTTGATTTGTTGTTCTTCGATGGCTTTTTGTTTGCCGCTGATGCCTTCAAACAATTTGTGGAAGGAATCGGCGAATTTTTGGACGCCTTCGTCCTGGAGTTGTTGGGTTACCTGGTCGTAGTGGATGCCAATTTTCTCGAGGTCGTCGATGGCCGCGTGGGCTTCTGGGATGTTGTCTTCGATGCTGTTACGCACCTGGCCGTGATCGCGGAAGTTTTCGATAGTTTCGAGCGGCATGGTGTCTACGGTGTCGGGCCCGATGAGTTCTTCGGCGTAGAGTACGTCGCGGTAGGCGGGATTCTTGGTACTGGTGCTGGCCCAGAGCGGGCGCTGCACGTAGGCATTGGCCTGCTTCAGTGTTTGAAAGCGGGGTGTGCCAAAGATGCTGTTGAACTCCTGGTAGACGAGGCGGGCGTTGGCGATGGCAGCCTTTCCTTCGAGTGATTTAAGATGCTGCTGCTCGGTGGTGTCGCTGGTGGCTTTGATCTTGTCTTCGAGCAGTTTGTCGACAAGGGTGTCGACGCGACTGACGAAGAAGCTGGCAACCGAGGCGATGTGGCTGATATCTTTGCCATCGGCACGGCGGGCCTCGAGGGCGCTGATGAATGCATCGGCGACCTGGCGATAGTCACTGAGCGAGAAGATGAGGGTGATATTGACATTGATGCCATCGGTGAGAGCCTGGCGAATCGCGGGGATACCTGCAGGTGTCGCTGGTATCTTGATCATCAGGTTGGGGCGATCCACCATTTTCCAGAAGCGACGGGCCTCTGAGAGCGTTCCCTCGGTGTCGTGCGCGAGGTCGGGCGAGACTTCGAGGCTGACGAAGCCGTCCTGTTGTTTGGCTCCATCGTAGATGGGGCGGAGGAAGTCGGCCACGGTACGGATATCCTGGATGACCAGGGCCTCGTAGATGTCGTCGGTATTCTTGCCTTCTTTGATGAGTTGATTCATCTGATCATCGTAGGCATGGCCGGCGCTAATCGCCTTCTCGAAAATGGTGGGGTTAGCAGTGACGCCAACGACGCCCTCCTCTTTCAGCAAGCGCTGGAACTGGCCGGAGGTGAGTTGGGAGCGGTCTATGTTGTCGTACCAGACGCTCTGTCCTTGTGTTTTGAGTTGTAGCAATGGATTGGTCATATGTGTTTTCTCCTCGTGGGAGCGCGATATGTGGCGTTCCCTTTAGCATACTGTCTCTGTTTGGGTATTTTTCGTTACGTTTACGTTTCTACATTCTGTAGGTAACACGATTGTCCAGGCCTTCTTGACACAGTGTGATCAGCTTCTGCTTTCATGATAGCATCTGGACAGGGCAGGGGCAAGCCCTGCCCGTACATTTTATGAAGCCTTATGGGCAATTATTGGCTTCTGCACCCATTGCTCTCGTGAGAAGGAGCTTTCATCCATCACTCCAAAACGAAATATCCGCTGTTTGCTCATCATGTTTATCCTTTCTCTCGTTACGCCTCTTTTTACATGATTTTTTCTCAATATGAGGTTCTGTTCCTACTATAAAGGGTTGTTTCGAGAAAAGCTGTCCGTTTCTTGCTTTCAAAGTTTTTGTACTGTTGGGGTGTGCAGCTGAAGCGCAACAATAGAGCAACCCCTAAATTTGATGTAGTTCAGCGTACATAAAGAGAACCTCGCGTCTAAAGATACTCCATAAGCGGCGTAGTTCTTCACAATTAACTTTAGGGCACTCAAGCTATATGCTTCCAAGGAAGATTTGCGGAATAAGCCTTTTCTACTTCCGCCTGGTACCACGTGTTAGTTCTTTTCCAGGGCTCGATATTCCGCAAGTTCAACATAGAAGCATTTAGCAGAAATAGAGGAGGATCTGCCTATTGATAGGCAGTGATGAGTAGCTCTGTGTCTTGCGCGAGGGGCAAACTAGTCTTGGGTGTGCTAAAGCCAGCTCAATAGCACAACCTGTTTCAGAAAGGAACACCAAATGGCCGAGAAAAGCCAGGGCAAAGAGAAAAACGTTAAAATTGATAGTGCAAACAAAGAAGTTGAGGAACAAACAGGTGGTGCAATTGAGGCGGTTGGGAATGTGTCTCACCAGAGTACCTATGCGGCGATGTGACTGGTTTGCACCTGCGCGCAATTCTATCCTGGCAGGTCCCGCCGACCGATCCCGAATTCTCACCAACCTGGGGAAATGTAGTTGATACCTACATTCAGCCCAATGTTGGAGACCCAAATCTTCCGGAACGCTTGCGCCTCATGCGCATCAATCGGGTAACCGTGAGCGGTATCAGCAACGTGACTGGTCGTGCCAGCAAAACAGATATCGCAGGAGATTGCGATAATGCCAAGGATAGTCCTTTTGCTGGGAATCTTTATATCGAGGGTGATTTCACCAATAAGCTCGACGTTTTTGATCCCAACAGTGGTACTGTACTCCCTGGCGCACACCCTTTACTCTACCAGGTGTTTGTCAACAAAGTAGGCTCCGCTGCTCCACCTACTCAGTTGACCAATTCGTTTAACATAGCAGTTTTCCCAGCGAATGCTGGCCTGCCCGTGTCAATGACTCAACCGATTACGACTCCCGGTTGGCCTGGCTACTATACATATATGGAAGGTCCCAATCAAGCCGTTAATCCGCGTACACTTGCTGTTTGGCAGGCAGGAGGCCTGGATGAAGGACTCTACCATGTTGAGATCACGGGCTATGCATGGGATGGAACAACTTACGTCCAGGTAGATAGCCAGGGTAAGGACGTCTACATCTTCAACGGCTATCCTCATACCGAATTGCAAGTGGGCGGCGGAACTTTCACTGCCTACAGGCCAGAAGTTCACCTGCAAATTGACTCGCCATTTACTGACTGTGGCGATGTAGTAGTGGGTGATACCATTAGTGGGCATTTTAGCGTGACCGATCACTTCTTTAGTACCCTTAGCATCGACGTGACACCACTGACAATTGGCGGTGTGCCACAACTAATCAATTCGATCAGTATTAGCCCGCCAACTGTAACATTCCCACTAGCTAGTACAAGTGGCGTGAGTGGTACCTGGACGCTCGACACTACTGGCATGACTCCTTGCGGGTATACCATTGTGATGTCAGCCAATGATCGTGCCTTAGTCGATGATTCGTGCCTTGGACACTATAACCAAACAGCGGTAGGCTTTTGCCTGCGTGCGCCAATTCAATAGTTAGCGATAGTGGGTAGCCCTGAGCGGTCGATCGAGCCGGGAGGTGGTAGTTGGCGAGGTGGTTGGCGGCCAGGGCGACCGCGCCACCCCAAGGATGACCGCAAGGGTCATCCTTGGGGTGGCGCGGTCAATAGATTTCAATGAAGTTATTTGTAACCCATATTACACAGATAAAATCCATCAAATTGACCATGGCAGTCGCTATGGTCCTCGTGCCGCGCCGAGGACCAGGTTTGTATCCTTATGTTGGTGCGAATGGGCGACTGTAAGGGGAGGAAAAGGATGTTTTGGACCCGGTAAAGCGGGTTCCTATGTGCCTCTTTTAGCTTTTCTTTGCAGTTCGTAGAGTTTGTTGATGGCTTCGATGGGGGAAAGTTCATCAATGGCAATCGATTTGAGTTCCTCGACGAGGGGATGTTGCTCGGGGGCAACGAGGGTCATTTGCCAGGCTACAGGCATGGTCATGTCTTTCATGGCTTTGCGACGCGCTTTGGCGTCTCCTTTGTGTTCTAGCTCCGCGAGGATCTCTTCGGCGCGATGGATGACCGGGCGGGGGATACCGGCGAGTTGGGCGACGTGGACGCCGTAGCTTCTATCGGCGCCACCAGGAACGATTTTTCGCAGGAAGACGATTTTTCCGGCTGCCTCGGTGACGGCCACGTTCAGGCATTTGATGCGCGGCAGCAACTGCGCGACTTCGACGAGTTCGTGGTAGTGAGTGGCGAAGAGAGTGCGGGCGCCACAGCGTTTGTTATTGTGCAGGTATTCGACGACGGCACGAGCGATGGAGAGGCCATCGTAGGTACTGGTGCCGCGTCCGATCTCGTCGAGAATGACGAGGCTGCGCGGCGTGGCGTGGTGGAGAATGTTGGCAGTTTCGACCATCTCCACCATAAAGGTGCTCTGGCCAGTCGCCAGGTCGTCCTGCGCACCAATGCGCGTGAAGATGCGGTCAACGAGGCCAATGGTTGCGGTCTCGGCGGAAACGTAGCAGCCGATCTGGGCCATGAGTGTGATGAGAGCCACCTGGCGCAGGTAGGTCGATTTACCCGCCATGTTTGGCCCGGTGATGATGCAGATTTGCGCGTCAGAGTTGGAGAGATTGGTATCGTTGGGAATGAAAGGGGTCTCGGCCTGCGCCTGTTCCACAACGGGATGGCGGCCAGCCACGATATGGATGATGTCGCTCTCGTTGAGCTGTGGGCGGCAGTAGTTGTGCTGGGCAGCGACCTGGGCGAGGCTGAGATAGACATCTATTTCGGCGATGGCGTGTGCGGTATCGAGGACCTGGTCTGCTGCATGAATGGCGAGATCGGCGCGCAGTTGAGCAAAAAGCTCGGTTTCAAGCTTGCCGATGCGCTCCTGGGCGTTAAGGATGAGGGTTTCATATTCTTTCAGGTCGGGCGTGATGTAGCGCTCGCAATTGGTGAGAGTCTGCTTGCGAATATAGTCAGCGGGGACGCGGTTCGCATTGGCATTGGTGACCTCGATGTAGTAGCCAGGACCTCTGTTGTAGCCGACCTTGAGGTTGTTGATGCCGGTGCGGCGGCGCTCGCGCTGCTCCAGCTCGGCCATCCACTTTTGCCCGTCCTGTGACGCGTGTTTGATCTGGTCAAGCTCGTCGCTGAAGCCGGAGCGAATGACGCCTCCCTCAGAAGTACTTAGAGGAGGTTCAGCGACAATGGCCCTCTCGATCAGCGTAATGATATCTTCATTGTTGGAGAGCCGACGCGTAATCTGGACAAGTGAGGGCATCTGTACAGCCGCATCGTCTGATAAGGATACGCGGACCTCGTCAGCGGCACGTAGGCCAACTGCCAGGGCTACCAGGTCGCGAGGTGAAGCGATACGCTGGCGAACACGATTGATGAGGCGTTCGATATCACCAGCCTTTTTGAGGGCCTCCACCAGTCGAGCCTGTATGAGTGTATTGCCGAGCAGTTCGCTGATGACCTGCTGTCGCTGCTGGAGGATGGTGATGTCGAGCAGTGGCTGACTGATCCAGCGGCGCATCAGGCGAGCGCCCATGGGACTGCGCGTCTTGTCGAGGACCCAGAGAAGCGAACCTTTGACAGAGCCGCTGCGCCCGGTTTCAAAGAGTTCAAGGTTGCGGCGGGTGTGGGTATCGAGCGTCATAAAACCATTGGTATAGTAGGTCTCCAAGGCAGTGAGTTGACGCAGGAGGCCCTTTTGCGTCTCTTGTAGATAAGCGAGGACGGCACCTGCGGCGCGGATGGCGAGAGGGAGATGAGCACAGCCGAAGCCTTCCAGGGACACGACTTCAAAGTGGGTGAGCAGGCGGTGGCGCGCGTCATCCTCGGTGAAATAACGGGCGTCATAAGGAGTTACGTGACCCGCAACGCCTGTGAGCAGTTTCGTGAGGGGGGCGATATCGTCCTCGTCATCCTCGTCGAGGTCAGGGATTTCGGCGTTGGCGTTGCCATTGCTGCCAACTTTCGAGACCTGTTTTTCATTCATGACTGTTGCCAGCCAGCGGCGCTTGCGGCTGCCGAGGCGGCTATAATGGGCTTCGATAATCACCTCGGCGGGTCCGACACGAGCCATCTCCTGTTGGAGGGCGAGTTCAGGCTCGGGGGTACTGAACTGTGTCACGGCGAATTCGCCGGTAGTGATATCGACATAGGCGACACCGACGGCATCGCGTCCAGTGACGACGCCCGCGAGGAAGTTGTTGCGTTTGGCGGCCAACATAGCAGGGTCAATGATTGTGCCGGGGGTGACGATGCGGATTACCTCGCGGTCAACCAGTCCCTTGGAGAGCGCCGGGTCGCTGGTCTGTTCGCAGACGGCAACGCGGTAGCCTTTGCTGACGAGGCGCGCGATATAGCCATCGGCAGCGTGATGCGGTATGCCTGCCATAGGAGATTTTTCGCCACGGCCAAAGTCGCGGCGGGTGAGGGCTATTTCTAGTTCGCGGGCCACAATTTCAGCGTCATCATCGAACATTTCATAGAAATCGCCCATACGAAAAAAGAGGATGGCGTCAGGATTTTGTTCTTTTATACGCAGGTATTGTGTGCGTACAGGGCTGTGAACTGGATGTTCTTGTTCATAGTCTTTGAATAACACGTTTTATTCTCTCCCCGAAAAGGGTGTTACGTTCCCAGAAAATACCCTGGTTGTAGCCTTGAATTGTACTATCTTTTTCCGCCAGGTCAAGTCTTTTCTCTGTCAGGCAGCAGTATGTTTCGTCAATTTCAATGCCGACGTAGGTGCGGGCCAATTTTTTTGCCACAACAGACGTCGTGCCGGAGCCAAGGAAAGGGTCAAAGACGAGCTGACCAGGGAGCGAACTGGCGAGGATAATTTTCGCCAGCAGTTTTTCTGGTTTTTGCGTGGGATGGTCGGTGTTTTCGCGCATTGACCAAAATGGAATGGTCATATCCGTCCAGATGTTCGAGGGATAGGTTAAGCGATACTCACCATCTGCGTTCGTCTCCCAGTCCTTCGGGTTGCCGTTACTATCTTTATAAGGAGCGAGCACTCTGCGTTTGAGCTTGACCGCATCAACATTAAAGGTATAATTATCTGATACTGTGCAGAACCAGATGTCTTCGGAGCAGTTTTTCCAGTTCGTCATGGCACCTCGGCCCTTTTCACGTTCCCAGGTAATGCGATTGCGAACGATGAAGTAGCGTGCAAGGGTGTAGTGGATAGCGGCCGAAGAGCGCCAATCGGCGCATATATAGATAGAAGATGTTGGTTTAAGGAGCCTGACGATCTGGCCAATAAATGAATCGAACCAGGCAGCATATTCGTCTAAGCCTCTTTTCCTAAAAACGATGCCATTAAATGATTTTGTGATATTGTATGGTGGATCAATAAAAAGCAAATCTATGCAGTGGTCAGGTAGATGCGGTAACAGGTGAAAAATGTCCTGATTAATGGTAGTATTGTTGATAATTTCTACAGGTACAGGCTTGTCGAGGCGTAGGAGACGGGAAAGGTACAGGAGTTTTTCTTGTGTGGAAAGGACGATTGAGCGGTTATGGTTACCTTTTGCCATTTCTATCACCTGGAATTTTACCATACTTTTATAAGTAGATTGAGATATTGTGCTAGCTCATCGTATGATGATGGGGTGAGGTTGTCAAGGGGGAGAATGGTTGAGCATTGCGTTTTATTATGCATAGGTGATTTGGATTTTCGGAGGGGATTACGATGCTTTACATTGCAATTGTTCTTTTTGTTTTGGTGACTACAGGATTGGCTGTGCTGGCGTTTGAGAATTTTCCCAATGATGTTTCGTTGACGCTGGTTGTGTGGCATTCGACGCCGCTGCCGGTGGGTTGGCTCCTTTTGTTGGCGTATTTACTGGGAGCTGTGATACTTTTTCTGATTGCTGCTGCGGCGGCTGCGCAGGATGCTCGTGAATTGAGGAGTTTGCGTGAGAGGGTGAAGGTGTTGGAGATGTTGAGGGAGGGGATTGCTGCCAGTGAGGCGCTGGGAGGGCCTTCCGTTGTTCCGATGCCAGGGATGCCCGAGATGCAGGGGCCTAAGCCTGATATTTCGGATATGACTACTTTGCATTAGTGTTTTTGGGTTTGCGGCTGAAGAAGATGCGGAAGAGGATCTGTAGGACGTTGGGTTTGCGGGGTGATTTCGCGGATGGCGAGTGTGTAGGTGGCATGCTTTCCTGGTTGGAGGGTGTTGTGAGTGAGGTGTTCTTGGTTTCAGCTAATAAAGGTCTGTCCCAGTGCCAGGGTGTATCGTTAGCTGTGTAGAATTGTTCCGCTGCTCCCGCGGCTGGTTCTGTGTCCCTGGTGCGGGATAGCTCAGCGAGGGGAATTTCGGAAATAGTGAGTGAGTTGAGGGAGTCGCTGATCTCTTTGGTAGGAGCCGTGGCAGGTGTCAATGGGGATGTAGCGTCTTCTAAGACAGAAGTATTGGAAGGAATGGAGACTTCGTCTGGAGAAGTTTCCGCTGGTGCGGTTGTGGCTTTTGCGTTTTCTGAGAGAGGAGTGTTGTCAGAAGCGCTTACATGGGAGGGATGAGTTTCTTCTGCAGGTGCTGGAGCCACTGCTCCTTTATATTCGACATCTCTTTGCTCAGCTGGTTCAACTTGCTCAAGGGGAAGGTGCGGAGTGACAAAGGTCTCGACGGTGTCAACTTTGTCAATAGGAGTTAAAGTGTGTTCTGCTTGCGCGTAATCGGGCTGGTTTGCCGCTGGCACGAGTTGGGCTTCAAATGGCATAGAGGTTGAGCTCGATGTATCAGGGATGACGGTAGAGCTATATTTTTCCGGCCTGGGGGAGAGTTCTGGCTGGTCTGCTACTGACGTGAGTTCAGTGGACAGAGGAGGGGGTGACGAAGTTGCAGCGAAAGCAGAGCTACCAGTCATAGAAGAAAGAATTTTTTCGGGTACTGGAGCATTGGAGATATTTTCAACTGGCATTGGTGCTAGTAGCTCCGCTGGCCCCTCGGGCTCCTCGATAGAAATATGAGAGGTTAAGCTGGTGTTGGTGGGATCGGCAAGAGCGGAGCTGGTAGTATCCATTTCGTCGTGCTCTACGGGAGCAGTTGTCGTTAATGATGGCGCAGCGTTGGTCTCGTTGAGTTGGGTGGAAGCTGCTACCTGATCTAGCTTGGTTGGCAGCACGATAGCTTTCGTGGGGATAGTATCCTCAAAGGAGAGGTTGTCAATGATGTCCTCTTCCTCTATTGGGACATTTTGTTGCGCGTCTCCTGACGCTAGTAGGTCGCCGGGCGTATGGTACCCTACCGGGTGTTTTGCGAGGGGTTGGGCGGCCTGGAGAACTGCATTGGGACCAGTTGCCTGCATTTCTGCGGTGTCCTGGTCTACAAGGGAGAGGAGTGTTTCCGCTTGTGGCGCGGGCGATACAAGGGCGATTTCAAGCGCTGTATCTAAAAGAGAGACGTCTCCCTCGCTCATAAGTTTCTGGAGGAATACTTCCTCGGTAGCTTCGTTGAGCGTCTCATCTGCCTTTGTGTGCGCAGGAGTGATGGGTGATGTTGGGCCGGCAGCTTCTAATGACGGCGCTTTGTTGGCGGTTTGGGCGGTTTGAACCTTATGCAGCGAGTCGATCCAATCGTAGGCGCCTTCTAATGCATGTTCGCACCATATTGAGTAGTCGTCGCGAATGAAGTCAAATTGCTCGCAGTACTCAAGTTGCTGCATGGTGTTGTCAAGCCATGCTTCGCCTCGCTCCAACATGCGATCCAGGAGGTCCAGGTCAGTAACACCATTAGACTGAAGGCGGGCGAGAGTGGCGAGTGCTATTGGCGTAGGATGCGTCTGCTGCAAGAGCAGGTTATTTTCAACAATTTGCTGGCGCAGTGTTGCGATCTGGGTGTGCAGATCTGCCAACTGGCGCTGCTGCAACCATTGGCGATAGCTCGTATAGAACTGTTCTACATCCTCGGGTTGAAGGTTTGCAAAGACGTGATTGATGGTTTCAGGAGTATATTGTCCCGACGAATTACTCATTTTTATGCTCCTCATAACTGCCTGGTTGCGAGGGCTGGTGTCCCCAGCGTTCAAACCAGCGCTGTACGAGTCGATTGGTGCGAACGCTCTCATGGTCAATGGGTCCATTGGATTGACTCGCGCGTGCAGCGGCTGCAATATTGCGTAACCACCATGGCAGTTCTATCTGGGGATCGGTCAGTGTGTGCTCATCGATGAAAGAGGTCATATCTTCTGGCAACAGTGCAGTATCCTCATGAGGTATACGTGGTGTAGGAGATATAGGGGGCAGTGACTGACCAAGGTTTGGGTTGAATGGTTGGGAGTTGGCTGTTGGCACTTCCACGGGCAAACTTGGGTTTTCAAAGTTTGCTAAGCTACTCCAGGCAAATAACGCTGATGAGATCGATTCGCCAGATGTATTTGGTGCTGGTTTGTGTGTGTGCTCAATGTTTGATGCTGGCGTTGGCTCTAGTATTTCTGGCGAATGACCGTTTAAGCTGACCGCCAGGGCATGTATAATTTTGTTCTCAGCAAGTAAAGAACCATTTAATGCTGCTTTCTCCGAAGGGTGGACTTCAGAGAAAGCGGCATCTTGTGGCGATTGCTCAGGTTGTGATGCGGATTGTGCACGGTGTTGGAGTTGAGCCAGCTCTCGTTCGAAGATTTCTAGCTGAGATCGGAGCTGCTGGTCAACTTCGCGATAGTGCAACCATTGTTGATATTGACCCATGTAGTCTGTTCCAGGTTGGCGCTGAAATACACAATTATATTGGGTGCAAGTATAGCATGTGTTACGTCAAGAGACAAGCAGAAACGCGAAGATACACCAATCAGGCTAGTCCTTCGCGTTCCATGACGGTATTATGGGAGATACGGAGCAGGATGCCGATGATAATGTAGTTGGCAATAATGGAACTACCACCGTAGCTTAAAAAGGGCAAGGGGATACCAGTCAAGGGAAGAATTTTCATATTGCCCGCGATAATGATGATGGTCTGGATGGCGAAAATCGAGGTTAGACCAGAGGCCAGCAATTTACTGAAGATATCGGTTGTCTCCATGGCAATACGAAAGCCACGATAGATGAGCAGCAGGTAGATGCCGAGGATGGCGAAAAGACCAGCCAGACCTAGCTCTTCACCTAAGGCGGTAAAGATCATATCAGATTGGACGACAGGGACAAAGGTGGGGTGACCCAAGCCAATGCCCGCACCAATGATGCCTCCGCTCGAGAGAGCGAGCAAGCCCTGGACAATTTGTAGCCCACCGTTTTGAGCAAAATCCTGATCGGCTGTTGACCATTTTTGCCAGTTCACGACGTCGAAACCAAGGACGTCGAAGCGCGCCCGGACGTAGCCAAAGAGCGCATATCCGATAAAGCCAAGGATGAAGAAGATCACCAAACCGCTGAGAACATAGCGAAGCTTGCCGCTGCCGAGGTAGATCATGCAGAGAAAGATACCATAGATGAGGAGAGCAAGGCCGAGTTCACGAATACCCAGGAAGAGGAGTAGAGCGAGGCCAAGCATAATCAACAAGTTTATGAGTATCTTTGCCGGAGGCAGCGGGAGGCGTAACGAGCCGATACGGAAGTCATCGCCCGCGAATTCATCGATATTTTTGCTCAAATAGGCGGCAAAGTAGATGACGAGAAAGATTTTCAGCAGTTCCGAGGGTTGCAGATTGAGTGGTCCTATATTCAACTGGTCGTGCGTGGGGCTATTCAGGTTGGAACGCAGCGAATGGGCGAGGGTGATACCAACCATGAAGATGCCAAGAATGGCCCAGATATAATAGGTATTTTTGAGCCATTCGATTCTGCGCAAGCCGAAGAGGGTAATGAGGAAGGTGACAAGACCAAGGACAACCCAGATTAGCTGGCGGGTTCCCAATGAAGGATCTGGAGGGAAAAGATTAGGCCCTATGCGCAGGGCCATCATGACGCCGATGCCGCTGAGGAGACCGACAAGAGGTAGCAATACTTGATCAGCCCTGGGGAAGGTGAAGCTTAATAAAACGTTGATGACGAAGAGGATGGCGATGATACCGAGGACGGGAATAAGGCCCTGGATAGTCGGCAGGTTTTTAGTGCTCAAAGAAGAGGTTGGGATCAGTCCTGCACGTACTGATCTGGCGAGTAGTAGTTGGGTCATGGCGAGCAGGAGGACCATGAAGGGGATGATGAAAAGGCCGAATTCTTGCCAGCGATACCTTTTGATTGTGTTGAAAGGCGTTTGACGTGCCATGTATTGTCCTCTTGTTTCTAGCGCTTCTTATTGAGCTAATTTAAAGCTGATAAAGCCGATTTTTACGATGTCACCTGGGCGAGCGGGAATGGCTTCCTTGGCAGGCTGATTATTGACGTAGGTGCCGTACATACTACCGATATCGCGTACGAACCAGGTGCCATGACGATTTTCGATAAAGGCATGGGCGCTTGAGATGAAGTTGTCGGTCAGTCGGATGGTACTGGTTGGTGCGCGCCCGATAGTTGTTTTAGGCTCAAGGTCGAAACGCGTGCCTGGAAGGAGGCTGCTGGGGCCGCTATCGACCACGATCAAGTGGCCGACGATGGGAGTTCCCTTGTATTCGTCGGAACCTACTGCTGCTGATCTCTTCAAATCACGTGTAATAGCGATGACAACTTGCATGAGAAAGAGATAGAGCAAAATGATAAGTAAGAGACGCAATATCAATAAAAAGACATCGAGCGAAAGGGGCATAAAGAGATCTCACCTTCTTTCAAAGTAGAAATCGTAACTACCAATGGTGAACTGATCACCACTGTGCAGGACATGTTGGCGCATACTGGGTGTATTGTTGATAGTGATACCGTTGGTGCTACCAAGGTCAAAGATGGCGAACTGGCCATCAGGCTGATACTTGATCTGGGCATGATTGCGTGAGACGCGTTTGTCTTCGACGATGATGTCGTTGCTGAGTTGACGGCCGATGTTGATAATTGGTTTTTCAATCTGGTAGACTTGCTGTCCAGACTGCGGCAGACGAATAGAGAGTCGCGCCCATGGTAAAGGTAGTGAAGGAACCTGTGGGATTGGTGGTGAGATAGGGCTATTGAACTGACTACCCATTACTGGTGGTTTCACCTGGTGCGGTGCCATGGCGTTATCGATGCCGGGGAGTGGCTGTCCTGGCGTCAGTTGCGCTCGCAGGAGGGCCAGTTGTTCCGGGCTAAGTGCCTGAGTGGACATAATGCCGCCGCCATCATTGCCAAGCTCTGAACTCAAGTTTTTCGCGTCTTCTTGTTTGGCCTCGATACGCACCAGACCAACACGGACATTGGTATCTCCATGCAAGCGTAGGATGGGTTCAGTTTTTAAGGTGTAGTGTTTTCTTTTTGCATAGCTAATAAGAGACTCCTGCCAATCTCTAATCAAGGTGAATTGGCTGGAAGACAAACGTTGATGATCTTTGATATTGAGATAAATGTCATAGACATTAGGAGCCAGGCGCTGGCCTGCCTTTTGCAGGAAGGTACCGTTCTCCATGGCGCTTACTAGCTTACTGGCTATGAAGGCTGGTTGAACTGGCGTTCGTACAAAAAAAGCAACAAATTTTTCCACCGCGCTCTCTATCCATGCATTCAATCTTGAAAGTGGCTGCTGGCGAGCCTTCATCATGCTCACTCCCTAATTTAATACCTGGCGCGCTTGTTGCACATCGGCGGCAATCTGCGATTTCAGTGCGTCTATAGTAGCAAAACGTTGTTCATCGCGCAATCGTGCAATGAAATCGATAGTAATACGTTTATCATAGAGATCTGGTTGGACGTCAAGCAAATGTACTTCTACGATGCGTTCCTTCTCGTTGAAAGTTGGACGAACTCCAATATTGACTACACCATTATAGACGCGAGAGGCAGTAGCTCCGTCACTTATGGGGTCATTTGTACTGACGCGCACGGCATAGACGCCATTGGCCGGTAGGAGCTTATGCGCTTCTGGTATCAGGTTTGCAGTGGGGAATCCTAACAGTCTGCCCCGTTGTGCGCCATGCCTTACACTATCAGATAACGTAACTGGATGACCTAATAGTTCATTTGCTTCGCTAATTTTCCCTTCGCTGACTAATGCACGGATACGGGTACTACTGATACGGGTGCGCTCTGCCTCTGCGAGAAGGATAGGGCGTACCACTATGCCGTTTTCCTGGCCGTACTGCTGCAGAAAGGTAATGTTGCCCATTCTGTTGTGGCCAAGGCTAAAATCGGCGCCGATGACCAAGGCCTTGATAGTGAAGTGGGCAGTGAGGTCTTGCATAAATTCGCTGGCGCTCATGGCTGCAACCGCATGTGTGAATGTGATGACGATGCTGTCAGCGATGTCTCCATATTTTGTCGTCAGGGCCAGTTTCTCTTCCAGCGTGGTCAGGTAGCGCACGTCGATATCTGGCCGCACGACCATGAGCGTGTGTGGAGAGAAGGTCACCAGTACTGGTGTACAGTTGAGTTCTTGTGCTGTTTTACGCAATTCGTGCATTAGTCGTTGATGTCCTTTATGGACGCCATCAAAGTTGCCAATGGTGATTGCGATTGGTTGATTTGCTGTTAGCGTTGTGACGTATTCCATGTTTATGTTGAGGTGCTCCCCTTACCACCCGCGTGGGTTCCTGCCTTTTTGTTTCTTTGGCATATATTACCACAGCTACCCCTGAGGTGCAATTTATTTTTTTCGGGCTACCGCGCGTCGTCAGGGCAGGGGGAGCGCAGGGCAGGGGCAAGCGCAGGGCAGGGGCAAGCGCAGGGCAGGGGGAGCGCAGGGCAGGGGGAGCGCAGGGCAGGGGCAAGCCCTGCCCGTACATTTTAGCTCGCGTCGTCATAGGAATTGTACGGGCTGGGCTTGCCCCTGCCCTGTGGGGAGACTTTTTCACAATTACGCTATGAAGACTTTTTTGGGTTGCCAGAGGTTTTGGTCGGGATGCCACGCGGCGATAGCGAGGAAGTGGTTGTCGGTGTCGTAGACGCGGGCGAGATTAGAGGAGGAGATTGATGGAGGAGTTTGGTCATAGTGAAAGGAGTTGCCGTGAAGGACGCGTTCGACGGTAGCGGCGTCGAGCACGAGGACGGGAAGGTTTTGGAGGGCGGTGTCAGATGGGTACAGGCGCTCTGCGATGGTGCCTGATGACACGGCTATGGTGAGTTGTTCGAGGGTGATGCTTTCTGAGAGGAGGAAGGGGCCACTGCGTGTACGGATGAGTGCGGCGAGGTGCGCGCCGCAGTGGAGTTGTTCTCCGAGGTCGTAGGCCAGGGAGCGGATATACGTGCCCTTGCTGCATTCGATGGCAAGGGTGAGGGTGGGAGGTTGCCAGGAAAGTATTTTTAGTGAGGTGATGGTGATGGGACGTGCTGCCATGGAAAGTTCTTCGCCTGCACGCGCGCGCTTGTAGGCGGGCTGTCCCTGAATCTTGATGGCCGAGTAGCGTGGCGGAAACTGCATCTGGGGGCCGAGAAAGTTGTGTAGAGTTTCCTCGATGTTGGTGAGGGTGAGGTCAGCGATGTCGGCGGTGCGGATAATGCTGCCTTCTCTGTCGTAGGTGTCGGTGACGACGCCGAAGACGATGTCTGCTTGATAGGCTTTGCCACTTTCGCTAAGGTATTCGGCTACGCGCGTGCCTTGACCGATACAGATGGGGAGCACGCCGCTAGCGGCGGGGTCGAGCGTGCCAGCGTGTCCGACGCGTTTCTGCTTGAGTATTTTGCGTATTTTTGCCACGACGTCGTGTGAGGTCATGCCGGTGGCTTTGTTGATGTTGAGTATGCCGTCCATTTTATGCTCTACAATCATAGGATTACGAGTGTTCAGGTGTTCATCAGGCGCTCTAGTTCGGTGATGACTACTTTGGTGGCAACTGCGATGGGTAGGTTGAGGTAGCCTCCTGCGGCGCGGGCATGGCCACCGCCATTGGCGATGCGCTGGCAGATTTCAGCGGCGTTGTAGGGAGCGGCACAGCGCATACTGAGGCGGGKCATATTTGGGTCGCTGTAGCTTTTGAAGAAGACGGCGACCTCTACACCTGCGATGTCGCGCAGTGTGCCGGAGAAATTGTCGTCCATGTCTTCGGTGGCGCCCGCGGCGTCAAGGGTGGCACTGGTGGCCTGTGACCAGATGAGACGCCCGCCGCAGGATGTTTGCGCGTTGGTGATGACGAGGGCCTTAAAGCGCTCCAATGCAAGGGGGCGCGTACGGTAGATGGGCTGTACGACTGTTTCTGGGATGGCACCGGCGCGCAAGAGTAGGGCGCTGGCCTCCAGAGTGCGAGCGGTTGTGTTGGTGAATTGGAATGAACTGGTATCGGTGATGATGCCAGTGAGCAGGCAGAGAGCGGCATCTTTGTTCAGGGGCAGCCCGGCTTGCTGTTGAAAGAGGACCAGAAGTTCAGCGGTGGCGGACGAAATGGGGTCGATGATGTTGACTTTGCCACAGCCGCTGCTGCTGATATGATGGTCGATATTGAGGATGGGCACGCGCTCCAGGAAGGCCTGGTGCCGCTGGTAGAGAGAACCGAAGCGCGGCAGCTCACCAGCATCGAGGGCAATAACAAGGTCATAATCCTCGTTATGCAGCGTGCGTTGCAATGTATCGATCCCTGGCATAAAGTCGAGGGTGCGCGGTGCGGGATCAGCGCAAGCGCACACGCAGGTTTTGCCGATCTGTGCTAAAATGTGAGCTAGCCCGATGGCGGAGCCAAGGCAATCGCCATCGGGATGTTCATGAGCAATCAAAGCAATGCGTTGGGCTGGCTGTATGAGAGCCAGCGCCTGCTGCACCAGTGATGGGTCCAATTGCTGGTTCAGTGCCTGGGTGATATCGCTGGTAGTTATTTCTGCACCTCTACCTCTCTTAGTCTTGTCGCAGTTGTTGTTGTTCTTGCTCGTTCTGTCGAATGAGTTCCAGCACACGCGCGCCTTCTGCTATCGATGTATCGAGTCTGAAAACTAGCTCGGGCATGTAGCGGAGAGTGATGCGATCGGCGAGTTCATGACGAAGGTAGCCAGAGGCGTGTTTTAGCCCTTTCATGGTAGCTGTCTGTTCCTCCGGGCTGCCCATGACGCTGACGAAAACTTTGGCGTGGCGCAGGTCGCCGCTAACCTCTACGTGGGTGATGCTGGCGAATCCGACGCGTGGATCTTTCATGCGCGTGCGCATGAGTTCGCTGAGTTCTGCCGCGAACAATTCGCCCAGTTTCTCTTGTCGATGTGGATTAGCCATGTTTATTTCCTTTTTTTATGTGATAGAGAGCACAGGAGCCAGCGGCTCCTGTGCTCTCTATCACATAAAATCTTACTTATGCTCCTGGTTTGACGCGTTCCTGAGAATATGCTTCGATGATATCGCCGACCTCAAAATTGGTGAAATCTTCGAGGACGATACCGCATTCGTAGCCACTGGCAACCTCGCGTACATCGTCTTTGCCGCGGCGCAGCGAAGCGATCTTGCCATCGTAGACCTTGTCGGTAGCGTCTTTGCGTTGGATGCGTGCCTGTGAAGCGCGCATGATTTTGCCGTCGGTGATACGACAACCAGCGATCACGGTATTCTTCCCGGCCTTGAAGGTCTGCATTACTTCGGCATGTCCTTCAATTACCTCGCGGTAGGTCGGTTCCAACATGCCTGTGAGAGCAGCTTGAATATCGTCGGTCAGCTTATAGATGACGTTGTAGTAACGGATATCGACGCCTTCTTTTTGCGCCTGGCGCTGAGCTGCCCCGTCGGCTTTGACGTTAAAGCCGATAATGACGGCTCCAGAGGCGGAAGCGAGATGAACGTCGGTTTCGTTGATGTTGCCGATGCCTTCATGAATAAGGCGTACCTTAATATTCTCCTCGCCGACTTTTGTCAGTGCATTTTTGATGGCTTCAGCCGAGCCCTGAACGTCACACTTGAGGACGATATCCAATTCTTTGACTTTGCCTTCCTGCATCTGCATGTAGAGGGTGTCAAGGCTGACCTGGCCGAGCGGCATACTATCGCTACGACGCTGTTCCGCAACCTTTGTCGCCTGTATTTTAGCAGTGCGATCATTGGCTACGACCTCGAGGCGATCCCCGGCGTTGGGCACCTCGGGCAAGCCAAGAAGACTGACCGGCGTGCTGGGCGGCGCCTTCTGGATGCGCTTGCCACGGTCGTTGAACATGGCACGTACTTTGCCGGACATGGGGCCGACGACGATGTTGTCGCCCATTTTGAGCGTGCCCTGCTGGATCAGCACGGTAGCGGTCGGGCCTATGTTTTTCTCTAATTTGGCTTCGATAATGACACCGGTTGCCAGGCGATTTGGATTGGCCTTGATGTCCTGCACCTCGGCCACCAGCAAGATCATCTCCAACAACTCATCGATGCCGGTACCTCTGCGTGCCGAGACGGGCACACAGACGACATCGCCACCATATTCTTCAATTACCACATCTCTCTCAGCTAATTGCTGTTTGACATGATCGGGGTTGGCATTGGCCTTGTCGATCTTGTTCAAGGCGATGATAATTGGTACCTTGGCGGCCCTGGCGTGATCGATGGCTTCGCGTGTTTGAGGCATGACGCCGTCATCGGCGGCGACGACGATGATCGCGATGTGCGTTACCTGCGCGCCACGGGCGCGCATGGCGGTAAATGCCTCGTGACCTGGAGTATCCAGGAAGGTGATTTTCTTACCATTGATTTCAACCTGGTAGGCGCCGATGTGCTGGGTGATGCCACCTGCTTCCCCTGCCGCGACTTTTGTTTTGCGTATCATGTCGAGTAGCGATGTTTTGCCATGGTCCACGTGACCCATGATGGTGACGACCGGCGGAATAACGACCATGTTATCATCGTTGCGCGTTGCCATCATAGCTTCGTTGGCCGATAAACCCCTGTCGCTCTGGACGGCCGGTGCAGCCGCGATAGTGCTCAGGCCTGGTTCAAAGCCTAGTTCTTGTGCGACCAGGGCGGCCTTTTCGTATTCAACAATCTGATTGATGTTGGCAAAAATGCTATGTTTGATGAGACCGCGAATAATTTCGTTCGACGTTGTGTGCAACAGTTCGGCCAGGTCTTTGACTACGATCTGTGGCGGAATCGCGACTGGTCCCGTGACCTTTTCCTTTACAGCGGCTGCTCGTCGCTCTTGAGGTCTCTGTGACGGAGCTCCGCCGGGTCGGCCACCAGGACGGCTGGCACCTGGATGTCCCTGACCGCCGGGGCGAGGTGCTCCAGGACGGACGGGAGCGCCAGGACGAGTGGGAGCTCCAGGACGAAAGCCAGGGGCCGGTGGGCTTCCTGGCCTCATACCAGGCCGATTCTGCGTGGCGGGATAAGGGTGCGATTGCTGTGCTGGCGCGTTACCAAGTACATTGGAGCGCTGCTGTGGTGTTCCGTAGGGCTGCCTTTGTCCGGGAGCCCCAGCTGGTCCGCCCGGGCGATACGTAGGAGCACCCATGGGAGCGGAACGCTGAATAGGTGCTCCTGACTGGGTAGGACGTTGAACAGGTGCTCCGGTCGCGTTGTTACGCTGAATAGGTGCTCCTGACTGGGTAGGACGTTGCGCAGGTGCTCCGGTCGTGTTGTTACGCTGAACAGGTGCGCCTGACTGGATAGGACGTTGCGCAGGTTGTGCAGGAGTTCCAGGCGCGCTGCTACGCTTAGCCGGTGCGGTCGTTGTTCCACCGCCTGATTGCGGTTGAGCGGGCGTCCTTGTCGCGCCGCTACTGGTGCGCTGAGCAGGCGTGGCAGGAGTAGTAGACGTAACAGGCGTGGCAGGAGTAGTAGAACGTGGCGTCGTTTCAGCAGACGTAGGGACCTCTGGCTGTACTACCGGTGGAGTTGCCTTCCTGGTGGCGGTGGTGCTGCTACTGGTACGTTGTGCTGCTGTTGGACGCGTTGGACGCGTTGGACGCGTCGTAGTATCAGATGGCGTGGCGGCAGTATCCGTGGTATTCTGGTCCTCGGCTGCTGGTGTTGCGCTGGTTGTGGTTGCAGTAGAGGAGGCGGTGCGGCGCCGAGTGGCGGGCTTTGCTTCCTGCTCCAAGCTCTCAGCGCTTGGGCTGCTCAGTACGGCACTTTCTGTTTTTGTACGAGCACTGGTACGGCTTCTGGTTGTCGTTGGTTTCACCTGTACCTGCTCGTTTGCATCTGGAGATTCAGATGTGTTTCTCATGAAGAAGACCTCCTTCTATCGATGATGCGCCCGAAGCGGCGGCGGAAATCTCTCTTCACAGCGACAAAAAAGTACTGTCGCCTTCTCCATCTATAAGGAAAAGGGGACAGTCCCCCGTGAATGCAGTGCCAGGCATTTTTTTGTCTGCGCCTTCTTGGCGCGGTTGCTATGGTTAGTTTATCATAGCTATCGCTCCGCAAACATTCGCTTAGCACAACTGCCCTTTTGACGAGGGGCTGTGTCTCTTTCAAGAGTCGAGATAAAATGACGCATCGTTTTTACTTAGTTCGTTATTTATTTCAACTGCTGGTCCAACTTTTAGGTTGGATGCCAATATTGAGTACTTTCTCGCTCCTCATTTGGAGGCGAGGGATAATATTTGATGATATCACAGTATAGCTTACTGTAGGCGTTCTTGCAACTTTGTGTAACTATTGGTTGGCTTTTTCTGTTTCCTCATCGCTTCGCACTTCGCAATGATTTTTTGAGCGGTTGCGAGTTGGAGAGCCTGTGACTACCCAACTCGCAACCGCACATGAAACTGTTGACGGCCTAACAAAGTAGTGTTATTTAGCTTGCCTGGTAGGTTGCGCCGCTACGGGTGTAGCGGATGTTTTTTTGGGCAAGGTGGCGATGAAGGCGTCGAGTCCGGCGCGATCTTCGTCCGATAAGGTCAATTCAAATTCTTGTTCGAGACGTTTTTTCTTAATGGCGGTTTCCCAGCAGGAGAGTCGCGCGCAGAGGTAGGCTCCGCGTCCAGACTTTTTGCCGGTGGCATCGACTGCGACATGGCCATCTGGTGTACGCACGACGCGCAACAATTCACGCTTGGGTTTGCTTTCCCGACAGGCAATGCAGGTGCGCAATGGAATATGTTTTGGCCGTTTCGGCTGTTTTTTTCCTGTATTTGCCATCTTTCTACCCCCCTTATCCCTTCGTTACCCTTCGTTACTCCCTGTCTGTATCATAGCCATACGATGAGTTGTGCCGATTGCCGCCGCGGTCGCGCTGGTAACCAGAACGTCTTGCTCCACCATTGCCTTCACCTCCGCGTTCATGACGGTCATGGCGACCTTGAGGGCGATCTCCACGGTCACGTCGCGAACTGTGGGAGACAGCGGTCTCCTGGAATTGATCTGGACGATCTTCGAAGACTTCGCCTTCAGCAGGTTTAACCACATCGACACGCCAGCCACTGAGTTTGGCAGCGAGGCGGGCATTTTGACCATCTTTCCCGATGGCGAGCGAGAGCTGGCGCTCGAGGACGGTGACGACTGCGGTATGGTCGACTTCGCGCAGCTCTACTTTGAGCGGTTTTACCGGGCTAAGTGAGTTGGACACAAAGGTAGCAGGGTCAGCACTCCACTGGATAATGTCTATCTTCTCGTCATTGAGTTCGTGTACGATGTTATTGATGCGCGAACCGCGCACACCCACGCACGAACCTATGGGGTCAAGACCCTCCTGGCGCGCGACAACGGCCACCTTGGAGCGGCTGCCAGGTTCACGCGCGATGGCTTTGATCTCGACGGTGCCTTCATATATTTCGGGCACTTCAGATTCAAAAAGACGACGCACGAGGTCGCGATGGGTACGCGAGACCATGATTTGCAGCATGCGGCCCTGGCTGCGTCGCACATCGTAGACGAAGACGCGAACACGCTGTCCGACACGGTAGCGTTCGGTAGGTACCTCTTCGCTAGCGGGCATGATACCCTCGATTTTGTCCACCTTATCCAGGTCGAAGTCGACGAGCCAGCCACGGACAGGGTCTTTGCGTGTGAGTGTGCCGAGACGGATTTCGCCCACCCAGTTTTTGATCTGGTCGTAAAGGTGTTCGTGTTCTGCTTCGCGAATACGCTGTAAGATGACCTGTTTGGCCGTCTGCGTCGGGATGCGATTGAAGATGGTTGATGAATCGACATCGATTGATTGGCCGAGGGCGGCATTTGGGATGATAAGCTGCGCTTCGGCGAGCGAGATTTCCTCAATGGGGTCGCTGACCTGGGCTACGACACGTTTTAAAGCCCAGACGTGCACCTCGCCGTTTTTGTCTACCTCGATGCGAATGTTTTCTCCGCCACCAAAACTTTTACGGTAAGCCGCGAGTAGGGAGGTGGCAACAGTCTCCATTACCACTTCGCGGGGTAGTCCTTTTTCGGCAATTAATTGCGCAACTGCCGCCTGAAATTCGCTTCTCATAAGCCATGTTCCTCCCGCTGGCGCCCGGTAGACATTTTTATCATTTTTTCGAGTGCAAAGAAAAAAGTCCCTGGCAAGCAGAAAAGTGGGAAGCACCCACTTTTCTCAAAAGGTTTCCTCAATTCTGTGCTAATTATATCACGTTGTTGTCCATTTGGCTAGGGGAAGTGTGCGTATTTCAGGTATTGTGTAGTTTGTGTTATGAGGCGATATTGTAGGGTTTGCTATTGGGTTGTTGGTAGGTTGTGGTTCGTCTTTGGAACGAAGACGGAATGATCTCATATCTCCATTCTTCTTGCCTGCTTTGGTGGTACATACTGGACAAACACACCATTCTTCAGTACAAAAAAACCTGGAATGGTCGTGTTGCTGAAGCCGACAAGTTTCGCTTTCAGTTTCAAGCGGTAAATAGCTTGCTCATTATTCGCCTCATTTGTACATCCTACACGTTGCGCTATGCCACAAATATGCTCTGGTTTCTCTTGAAGAGCAAGGAGAATGCTGCTTTTGGGAAGTTTGGACGGAGAGGATGTTTCTACCGTTGCAGGAATATAGACATTTTGATGCTGCTGTTGTATCCATTCGTATGATCGTGCTTTCCCAGGCATAAGCGGCTCTTTATCATCCTTTCAGGTAGAAGTTCTTTCCGACAAAAGTAGGTGTGCTTTTCTGCAAAAAGATGTTTGAAACAGGAGGACACCGTAACAAGTTAGACGGGAATTCTGCGAAAAAGTCACCAATTGTTTCGTAGGCACTTTTTTGTAAAGCACACAACGAGGAGTACAGTAATTCGTGAGGGGAGAGCGTGTGATATACTCAAATGTAGGCTGTATTTCTCATTGATGAGCATCGACGAAGGAGCATTTCCTATGGCTATAGCCCATGTTACAGAAGACGAGAAGACGCTGATAGAGGCGATTCGCGAGTTGGCACTGGAGCGGGTGGCACCACGCGCGGCTGAGATTGATCATACGGGCGAGTTTCCCTGGGATATGAAGGAGCTGCTAGCGCAGCAGGATATTCTGGCGATGCCTTTTCCGACGGAGTACGGTGGTATAGGGGCCAGCGAACTGGCGGTGGTGATGGCGATCGAGGAACTGTCGCGCCATTGCGCGACGACGGCATTGATTCTGGCGGTGCAGCAGCTTGGCTCGATGCCGATTTTGCTGGCTGGGAACGAGGAGCAGAAGCGCAAGTATATTCCACGGCTGGCCAGTGGGGAGTGGACGGCAGCCTTTGGTTTGACGGAGGCGGGTTCGGGCTCGGACGCGGCGGCAATGCAGACGAGGGCAGTGCGCAAGGGCGATATGTATATTCTCGATGGCTCGAAACGGTTTATTACGAATGGCGGGCTGGCGCAAGTGAACTCTATCTTTGCTATTACGGAGCCGCATGTTGGCACTCGAGGGATCAGCGCTTTTATTGTGGAGAGGGATTATCCGGGGTTCGCGGTAGGACGGATCGAGGAGAAGATGGGTATAAAGGGTTCGCAGACCGCCGAGTTGATTTTCACGAACTGCGAGGTTCCGGCTGGGAATTTGTTAGGTAGAGAGGGTGAAGGCTTCAAGATTGCGATGGCGACGCTGGATCAGACGCGTATTGGTATTGGCGCGCAAGCACTGGGGATTGCCCAGGGGGCGCTGGACCTGGCGGTAGCGTATGCCAGGCAGCGCATCCAGTTTAACAAGCCTATTTCTGATAATCAGGGAATCCAATTTATGCTGGCGGATATGGCGACGAAGGTGGAGGCGTCGCGGTTGCTGGTCTATAATGCCGCCGAGATGGTTGATCGCGGCGAGAAGAATTTTGGGCGGTACTCGGCGATGGCGAAGATGTATGCTTCGGACCGGGCGATGGAGGTGACGAATGACGCCATTCAGATTCTGGGCGGTTACGGGTATATGAAGGAGTATCCGGCGGAGCGGATGATGCGTGACGCGAAGATTACGCAGATTTACGAGGGGACGAATCAGATTCAGAGGTTGGTTATTGCTCGCGATTTGTTAAAGTAAAAGTAATAGTATAGAGCGAATAACATGTACGGGCAAGCGCCCGTACATGTTATTCGCTCTACCTGAATGGAGAAGAATCATGCCATCGCTTTCATTTGATCCGGTTGCCCATGCTTATGATGCTACACGAGGATATCCCAATGATGTTGCCCGTCAGGTGGCCGCGGGTATTGCTGCTACGGCTAACGCAACGCCGCAGACGGCATTTTTAGAGGTGGGGGTTGGTACGGGGCGGATTGCTTTTCCGCTGGCTTCGCTGGGTCACAACTATACAGGAGTGGATATTTCGGAGAAGATGGTAGAGCAACTGGAGGCGAAATTAGCAGGTGGTGGCTGGCAGGAGGTGCAACATTCATGGGGAGATAGGGCCGACGAAAAAACCACGAGCGCAGTGAAGGTACCTGAGGTTCGGCGCTATATTCAGGTGGATAGATGGGCTGCGCTGCGACTGGTGATCGCGGATATGACCAATCTGCCATTTTATGATGGGTCGTTTGATGTGGCGTTGGCTGTGCATGTCTTCCATTTAGTGGATGGATGGCAGAAGGCGGTAAGCGAGACGCTGCGCGTGCTGCGCCCTGGCGGCTTATTTCTTCACTGTTGGGATGGGAGATCTGTTCCGGACGAATTCAACGTGGGGAGAGCGTGGGAGCGGATTATTACTGATTTGGGAGGAGAGGTCAAGCGGCCCGGTGCGTCCTCAGCTCATACCGAGGTGACACAATGGCTCAAAGGACAGGGATCGCAGCCAGAAGATACTGTGGTGGCGAACTGGAATACGACGATTACGCCGCGCAAGGCGCTGGAGAATGTGACGCAACGCTTATGGTCAAGCACGTGGGCGGTGCCTGATGATTTGTTTGCGGCTTCGGTGGTACGATTGGAACTTTGGGCAGAGGAGCAGTTTGGTGAGAGGATGGATGTGGAGTATACGCTGGCTCACCAGTTTGTGATTAGCAAGACGCGGGTGTGACCCTTATTTGACAAGCTGATGAGGTATTCGTATACTTCAGTATTAAGAGCAGGCTCACTGGTATGCGCTGCTCTGTTACGCTCTTATTTTTTTCTTCAAAGGAGATGTCACAGATGAAGAAGTCTCTTATTCCCACAGGCGTTATTTCACTGGTTGTCCTCGGGCTTGTCGTTGCTATGTTCGTCATGAACACGGGGGTATTTGCTGCGCACGCAAATAGCGATACCGACATCAACATTCATGTAGTCGAACATGCCATTACAGACATCGTTGGGGACGCGGATAATGGCAAGCCCAGTCCCGATGCACTGGGGAATGTGCTGGCCTTCCATAACCCCGTCTTCGATCCTACTGACACAAAGCAGGTAGGCGTTGACAATGGTCAATGTACTCGCACCATTGCCGATCCGAAGAATGGCGTATGGGAATGCTTCTGGACCGTTATTCTCTCCGGTGGGCAGATCACCGTCGAGGGGCCATTCCATGACAATGGTACAGACACAATGCTGGCCATTACTGGTGGTACAGGTGCCTACAGTGAAGCGCGTGGGCAAATGAGACTCCATGTCCACAGCAATTCGCCGTTAGAGTACGATTTCTTTTACGAAGTAGAGATGTAACGTAGCAGCAAGAAAAAGCTGCCTCTCTGCAAACGCAAGGAGGCAGCTTTTTCTTGCTGCTGTTATTGTGATTCTATGGCATGGGCGACGATTTCGGCGATATCTTCGATCTTCATCTTTTCCTCGGCTTCCACACCCTTCAAACCGTCATCAAACATGGTGATGCAGAAGGGGCAGGCGGCAGCGAGGACCTCGGCACCTGTTGACAGAGCTTCGTTCACACGAGTTTGATTGATGCGCTTGCCGACTTTTTCCTCCATCCAGGCGCGGCCACCACCACCACCGCAACAGAAGCTCTTGTTGCGATTGCGGCCCATCTCCGTGACGCCGTTGCTGTTGAGGATGGTAAGGACGCGGCGTGGTTCATCGTAGACGTCGTTGTAGCGTCCGATGTAGCAGGGATCATGATAGGTGAGCTTGCGCTGGTCAAAGCCCGCAGGGAGCTTGATCTTCTCGTCGGCTAAGAGCTTGTCGATGAAGACGGTGTGATGCACGACCTCATAGCTGCCGCCAAGCTGCGTGTACTCGTTTTTAATCGTGTTGAAGCAGTGGGGGCAGGCGGTGATGATGGTGCGCTGTTGCGTGGCTAACGCGGTGGCACCGTTACTATGGCCGTTATGGTTATGGTTATCATGGTCCACGGAGGTATTGAAACCGTAGCCATCGAGCACTTCGATGTTCTGCTGGGCCATCATCTGCCAGAGGTATTCATTGCCGATACGACGCGCGGGATCACCCGTGCAGGACTCCTCGGGACCGAGAATGGCGAAGTTGACTCCAGCGGCCAGCAGCACTTTCGCAACAGCGGTGGCAACCTTCTGGTTGCGCTTATCAAAGGAACCCATGCAGCCAACCCAGTAAAGGACCTCGGCATCAGGGTTTTCCGACATCAGCGGTACGCCGAGGTCAGCGGCCCATTCAGCCCGTTTATCGTTGCTGATTTCCCAGGGGTTCGCATTGCGCTCGATATTGTTGAAGAGCGAGGTCACCTCAGAGGGGAATTCGCTTTCCTCCATAACCAGGTGGCGGCGCATGTCAACGATCTTTGGCACGTGCTCGATAGAGACCGGGCATATTTCCATACAGGCGCGGCACGTCGTGCAGGCCCACAAGGCATCATTGGTAATGATGCCGCCAACCATTGGTTCGTGGTGGGCCTCAACCTCATCCTTTGTTTTATCGGCTCTAACGCCCGCGACGCCCAGGCGTTTATAGAGCGAATTCACGCCCAGAATTTCATCGCTCTGGACAAAGAGCGCTTCCTTGACACCGAGGATGATTTCCTTGGGAAAGAGCGGCTTGCCGGTATTGGTGGCGGGACAGACCGTATTGCAGCGGCCGCACTCGGTACAGGCGTAGCCGTCAAGCAACTGCTTCCAGGTAAACTGCTCGGGCTTAGAGACGCCATAGTCGTCGCGTTCTTCGATATTTTCCAGCAGAGGTAAAGCCCCTTTAGGGGCATAGCTGCGGAAGAAGACATTAAATGGAGTCGCCATTAAGTGCAGGTGCTTGGAACGCGGCAGGTACATGAGGAAGAACATGACAATGCCGATGTGAAGCCACCAGAAGACGCGGTAGAGAATGATACTGGTGCTGGCACCCAGGCCAGCGAATATGGGATAGAGCCAGGTGCCAATGGGAGTCCAGGCGCCGCTGCTGTTGCTGTTGGCGGCTGCCACACCATTTGAGGCGGCGTAGACCGCGTACTGAAAACCTTCGACAAGGGCAAGGGTGACGATGACGGCCATAATCAGGCCCAGGATGATGTAGCCGTCCCAGGGACCGTGTAAGAAACTGGACAATTGCTTAGGGCGGATAACGGCACGGCGGAAGGCAAAAAGGAGCAGGGCGATCAAGACAAATATGACAAATGCATCAAGGACGACGGCGAAGGCATGGTTATCGCCCAGGAGCGGTAAAGAACCATTAAATGCGCCGAGCATCAGGTTGAGCAGACCAAACTGGATGACAATGAAACCCCAGAAGGTAAAGAAATGTGCGATACCGGGGATGGGATCACGGAGCACTCCGCTCTGACCAAGGACAACCAGGAAGAATTCACCGATGCGGTCGTCTATATGGTCGGTACGGTCTTCGCGCCGAGCTTTCGCGAGTAAGGTGACCAATTCGCCTACGCGGAGACCGAAGAGAATGAGTGCTGCCAGAAAGAGAAGCACAAAGAGTGTTGTGCCAATCCATCCCCCAGTCGGTGAGATCACAGGGGGCGTCATACGAATACCTCCTTGTAGGGGCGCAAGCCAGCGCGCCCGTGATTCATAAGAGCGTTCTGTACCCCATGGATCAGGAGTACAGAACAAAATGCTGTTATTTAGTGAGTTTTGCGCCGCTTCACTTCTTGCGTAAGCTGCGGGAGAATGGTGATTGCGTCGCCGATGACGCCGAGATCCGCGACGGAGAAGATAGGCGCGTGCTCGTCTTTGTTGATGGCGATGATATACTTGGCGCCTTTCATCCCCGCGAGGTGCTGAATAGCTCCGCTGATACCGCAGGCGACGTAGAGCGTTGGTTTCACGGTCTTGCCGGTCTGACCAATCTGGTAGCTGTAGGGCAACCAACCGGCATCGACGATAGCGCGCGTGGCACCAGCTGCCCCACCAAGCGAGGTGGCAAGCTCCTCCACCAGGTGGAAATTCTCGGCTTTGCCTAGGCCGCGGCCACCGCTGACAATGACGCTGGCGTCTTCGAGCGCCGGTCCTTCGCTTGGTAGGTCGACGCGGTCGAGAATCTTGATCTTCTGTGATTCAGCATTCAGCGCAGGGCTGAGCGTCTCAATTTCAGCATTTCTGCCAGCAAAGTTCTCAACGCCGAAAGCTTTGGGGCGAGTGAGCACGATGCCGGTACCCTGTTGTGGGTGGGTCGCAGTAACGACATTTTCGCCGCCCCAGGGAACGGTGACCTGGAGGGTATCGCCAGCGAAGGCCAGATCGGTAGCGTCGGTGATCAGGCCCATAGTGTTGCGCACATTCAAGCGAGCGGCGATGTCACGCAGATCGTATGTTGTAGCGAGCATGAGCAGTGCAGGCTGATGTTGTTTCAGCAGATCGCTAATGGTATCCACAGCGGGGAGTGTCAGGTAGTTATCGTAGATGGCATCCGTGTGAACATAGACCTTTTCAGCGCCAAATTCGCCCAGTGTTGGAGCGACCTCCGCGGCAGCTGAACCGAGGACGATGGCCTCGGCGCGGCCAAGTTGGGCAGCCTTCCCCAATACCTCTAGAGAAGAGCGAGCGGCTTTGCCATTTTCGATTTCAACGAGAACCCAAATAGTTTTTGACATGTATCACTTCTCCTAGAGTAACTGGTAGCGCTGCAAAAAGTCAGCGATAGCCTGAGCAGAGTTGCCAGCATCCTTGATGATTTGTCCTCCCGCGCGCGCCTCGGCTTTTCCTATAGTCGCAACGCGTTCACGAGCGCCAGTTTCACCGACCTGTGATGGGTCTATGGCGAGGTCGGCGAGTGTTAGCTGGGTGAAGGGTTTCTTCTTCGCGCCCATGATGCCCTTCATAGTAGGGTAAATAGCCTCGAAGGAGCCGCTGGCAATGGTGACGACGGCAGGAAGGGAGCATTCGACGGTTTGATAGCCTGTCAGAGTCACGCGTTTGATAATGGCTTTGGCGCCCTCAACATTAATTTCGCGGGCAAAGGTCAGCTGTGGCAGGTTGAGAAATTCGGCGATGCCGCCGGGGACCATACCAGTGTAGCCATCGGTGCTCTCGGTCGAGCAGAAGACCAGGTCGGGAGATTCTTTTTGCAAAATAGCCGCCAATACGCGGGCGGTGCCAAGAGCATCAGAGCCAGCAAGGGCGGGGTCGGTTACGAGGATGGCGCGGTCAACGCCCATGGCTAAAGCACGGCGCATGGCTTCCTGGGCACTAGCTGGTCCCATGCTCACGGCAGTGACTTCGCTATTGCCGACGGTATCACGCAGTTTGATCGCAGCTGAGATCGTACTCTCGTCGCCTGGGTCAAGAACAAGTGAGACACCGCTGCGCACGAGCCGTTTTGTGTTCGGGTCAAGTTTGCTAACGACGGTGTTAGGGTCTGGAATCTGTTTTACGCAGACATACATCTTCATTGTTATATTGCCTCATCTTTGTCTCTATGGAACGTAGGAGGATTAAGGGCCTACGCAGTTGCTGGGCAATCCTATTGTACCTGTCTGGAAAAGATGGTGTCAACGTTGCTGGCTAACATTGGGGTGTGAGCAATGATTGAGGATTGGTAGCTGGAGAGGGGAGGATCGAGAGGGTGGGGTGGGCAGAGAGGGCTGAACGGGCAGAGAGGGCTGAACGGGCAGAGAGGGCGGGGGCAAGCCCCGCCCGTACATTTTAGGACGGTTTAAATGAGGGATGATTAATCTTTTAGGCCTTGCCAGGCGGCTTCGCTGCTAGCGAACATGCTGCCGATGGCGGCGATGGTGAGACAGACGAGGGTCAGGCCGCCGATGATGTACCACCAGTGGTTGTTGTCTATCTGTGGGATCCAGGAGAAGAAGAGGGTATCGACGATGGCCACCAGGCAGGAGATGGGGCCGATGATCATACTGGCCACCAGTACTGGCATGGGGAAGATGCGCTGGAGGTGAAAACGTGCCGGGTCACGGTAGTAGAAGATGGCCAGATTGATGAAAAAGAAGGCCGTCGAAATGGCCCAGACTAATGTCGCACCCGCCTGGCTGACATTGTAGACCTCGTTGGCAAGATCAGCGGGCTTGCCCAGGTTGGCGACATAGGGCGCGACGATGAAGACAAGGAAGGTAAAGATCATGGCGACGACCGTCTGGAAGATGATGGCGTTGGCCGGGACACGCTGCTTGTTCAAGCGGCCCACACTGATAGGCAGACGCTGGTCTATGCCTGCGACCAGTAACAAGCGGGCAAAGGTGTAGTTGTAGACCACGGGGACCATCACAAAGAAGCCAATAATGCACAGGGCGGTGATGTTGCCGGCAACCTTGCCCAGCGTCATGTCGACGTTCGTGACGAGCGAGAAGCCGCCAACGGAGCCGACGGCTGATCCCTGGACGACCAGCAACGCGTACGTCGCCACAAAATAGCCTACGAGCACGAGGATGGAGCCCCACAGCAGATGCTTCGTCACGACGCTGCGCCCGGGGAGCATCTCCCCACCCATGTTGAGCGGAACCTCGGTGCCCAGGTAGGCCAGCGTGATGAGACCAAACAGGTTGACATTCCCGCTGGCGCTCCAATTGATGGCCCAGCCGCTCAGGTTGCTGAAGTTGGTGGCTGATGGGTGGCCTTTGGCGAGCCAGACGAGAGCGGAGAGGCCAACGAGGGCGACGGCTACTCCAATGAGGCAGACCATCACGTTGACGATGGTCTTGACGGTGTGCAAGCGTTGGATGGCCAGCACTCCGGAGAGCGCGATGATGGCAATGATGGCCACTCCCTGTTGCCAGGGAGCGGTGAGCCAGTTGCTATTAAGCCCGGTGACGAAACTGATGACGATGTCCGCTCCGGCGACGATGACCAGGACGCCGGGAAACCAGGCGCAGAAGCCGATGAAGAAGCTCCAATAGCCACCGAGGGCTTTGTGGGTCCAATTATAGAGCGAGCCTTCATTGGGGAACATGGCTCCAAGTTGGGCGGTGGCAATGGCACAGGGGATGAAGAAGGTGACGGCTCCAAGGAGCAAAAAGGTAAAGGCGGAGGCGCCACCCGAGGCAGCAGTGGCCGCATTGACGATGAAGAAGATCGCGACCAGATAGGTTATCGTCATATCGAACTTGCCTAAAATAGCTGGCATTGTCTGGACGACATATTCCTCGGAAAGGAGTGGTTTCTCGGGTTTTCTCTTTGTTGGTAAGCCATATGTTGCCATGGTTTTTCTTCCTCCATGCGTGAAAATTGATTAATGACAAAGCTACCGTAAGCAATTTACTATATTTGAAGAACCATACCTGAAACAATACAGGATTGTAGAGTATAGACATGTACTTTGTCAAGCAATAGGACAGAGTGCCTATACAAGGTTGAGGGTAAAAGAAGATTGGGTGGTCGATGGAGAGGACAAGCGAGAGGACCGGGGTGGTCGAGACTTAGCCTCGACCACCCCGGTCCTCTTTTGCATTCTGAAAGATCGCAGTTCAGGGAGCGGATTATTAGCCTTTGACTGCGCCGGCTGTTAAGCCAGAGACGATTCGTCGCTGCAGGAATAGCACCATAATCACTAGTGGGATGGTCACGACGATAGCGGCAGCAGAGACCTCACCAAAGGCAATCTGGTGTTCTCCGTTAAAGAGTGGAATAGCTACTGTCACCGTTTGTGCATTTGAGTCCGACGTCATGGTCAAACCGAACAGGAAGTCGTTCCAGACGGTGATGAACGACAGAATCGCGGTGGTAAAGACTCCAGGCGCCGTGAGTGGCAAGACGATGCGCCACAACGCTCCAAGTCGAGTCGTACCGTCAACTAATGCAGCTTCTTCAAGGTCCGGGGGCAGATCACGGAAAAACGACGTCAAGAAGTACACTGTGACGGGCAAGGCAATGACCAGATAGGGGATGATCAGCGCTACATACGTATTATAGACATTGATGGTGCTGGTAAAAAAGACAAAAAGCGGCCCCACCAGGGCAATGAGCGGGAACATCTGGACCGAGAGTATGATTGCCAGCACACCTCCTTTGCCCCTGAATTTCGTACGCGCGATGGCATACGCGGCGATTGAACCGAAAAGCAAAGCCAGGATCGTCGTCAAAATCGCCACGATCGTGCTATTCAAAAGATCTTTCGCAAAAGCGGGCTGAACGCTTAAGAAGGCCTGAGAATAGTTGTTCGTAGTGAACGACTGTGGGAAGAGCGTGGGTGGCGACGCGTTGATTTCTGAGTCGATCTTTACCGATGTGATTGCCGTCCAATAGAATGGGCCAAGGGCGATGAAGAGCACAACTATCACCGCAATATAGCGACCAATGACTCCCCAGTTTATTCCTCGCCCTGGTGTTGTATCGGTTACCCTTGCCTGAGCAGAGGGGATGGCCTGATCTCGTACTGCCATGGTAGACCTTCCTTTCTGTAGACGTGTACTAGTTCTGGCTTATACGCGTCGTCGAGACGATCACAATACCCACAACGGCACAGATGATAAAGAGTATGACAGCCGCTGCAACGCCAGGAGCGAAGTCCAGATTCGTCGCTTGAAACATATTGGCATACGAGTACTGTGCCAACGTCTGAATCTCACGTCCGCCACCGGTGAGGATATAGAACAGGTCAAAGGCGCGCAGCGCATCCAGGAGACGGAACATGAGCGCAATCAAAAGCGCATTCTTGAGCATGGGCAAGGTGATCGTCCAGAACTGCTGCCAGCGATTGCTGCCATCCACACCCGCGGCCTCGTACAACTCGATAGGAATGACTTGCAGACCTGCTAGCAAGAGGAGAGCCATAAACGGCGTTGTTTTCCAGACATCGATGATGACAGCGGCAGTGACCAGTCCACCGGGCGTGCGCAGCAAGGAATCTCCTGGAGCCAGGAGATGAGCTGCCTGCATCAGGTAGGTAAGGACGCCGTTCTGGGCGTTAAACATCAAGAGCCAGATCTGCCCGGAAACAATGGTCGGAAATGCGAAAGGAATAAGAATGGCTGTACGTACCAGACCGCGACCGGGAAACACCTGGTTCATTAGTAAAGCGACGGCAAAACCCACGAGCGTCTCCAATGCCACGCTCACCACGCTGAAGGTGACCGTTACACCAATTGAACCGCGGAATGCCGGATCACCGAGGACCTGGAGATAGTTGTGTAAGCCAACAAACGCCGCGCCAGACGGTACTAATGGATTATCAAGGAGACTGAGACGTACCGAATCTATGATAGGGTAGACGGCCACCAGTGCAATAATGATGATGGTGGGAGCTACCAGGAAATACGGCAGCATACCACTGCCCAGATCTAAGCGTTCGCGCAGGGTAGGTTTACGTGTAGGTAGAGCAGCCGYTTGTGTTGTAGTCGCCATGACGCTTTTCCCCTTCCCTATTTCTACTTCAAAAATAACAGGGTAGCAGTAAGTGAGCCACCTGAGTTTCAGGCCAATGAGGCAGCCTATGATTAGGCTGCCTCACGGTTTCACTCCACTGATACAAAGCTACGAAACATTACTTCGATACGAGCGCTTGCAATTCAGTTTGAAGAGCAGTAAGCGCGTCAGTGGGGCTGGCCGCCTTGGTAAGCGCCTGATGTACATGGTTCTGAATGATATTCGAAAGGTCTGGGTACACTGGAGAGACCGGGCGTGGCAAGGTATTTTGCAGGATGGGCTGCAATTTTGTGAAGAGCGGCTGCGACGACTGCACCTGAGGATCGCTGTAGACACTCTGTAAGGCAGGTGTAAACGAGCCCTTAATTGCCAACTGTTTCTGCGCATCTGGACCGAGCATGTATTTCATAAAACTCCATGCTGCATCAGGATTCTTGGAGAAGGCATTGATGGCCATATTCCAGCCACCAGTGGTAGAATGGCCGACTGTGCCGCTTCCGCCATAGGGCAGAGATACGATATCAAACTTGCCAGCGACTTTTGACTTGGAGGCATCATTGCCCAAAGAGTAGGCATACGGCCAGTTGCGCATGAAGATGGCGTCACCGTTCTGGAAGGCCTGGCGGCATGGTTCCTCTGTAAACGTGGTGATAGAAGTAGGTGAGATCGTCCCAACCCAGCTGACCATCTCTGTGAGGGCTTGCACTCCTTGCGGGCTATTGACGATCACTTTCTTTGGATCGGTAGGGTCAAGCACATCGCCACCATAGCCATGCAGGACCTCACTGAAGTCGCACACCAATCCCTCGTACTGTGATCCCTGCCAGACATACCCGTACTTGGCCTTGGATGCGTGACTCTTGGCCATGCTCGTCATCTCTTCATAGGTCTTCGGAGCTGTAGAGACGATGTCTTTACGGTAGTAGAGCACTCCTAGATCGGTACGCATTGGCGCAGCCACGACTTTGCCCTGGTAAGTACAGGACTTGATTGGCCCTTGAAGGTAGTTTGCACGGTCGCTCGCAGGCCATCTGCTACTGAGGTCCACAGTCCATCCGTTGGAGGAAAATTCGGCAGGGTAGACGACATCTATTGACATCACATCGATACTGCCACTACGGGCACGCAGCGTATTGTCATAGATGGTGAGAATATCACCGGTACCGGATGGACCATTGTGCCACGTCACGTGGACATTGTCCTTGTTGGATTTGTTGTAGGCATCTACAATGGCTGGGTAGGTACCCGAGGTATCATTCTCGCTCTGCCAGACAACGTTCGTCGTCTGGCCACCACCTGTTGTCCCCGAAGAACCACCACACGCCTCGAGCAGTGAGCCTGCCACTGTAGTGGACAGTCCAATTGCGACGGCGCGTTCGAGGAATGTGCGACGTGTCATACGTCCGGCACGAATCTTGACGATAATTTCATCAAGGGCTTCACGCTGTTCAGGAACCATGTCTAATACTCCTTTGTAATGAATGAACGGCTGATAAAGATTGCAAGACTACGGACGATAGCGTCCTTGTTTGAACTTCCATGCCTACTGGATACCGCCTTTTGATCCTCCTATTGATTGGAGATACCTTAAGCTTCCTTGTGAAAAAGGAGCAGGAAGGTAGCGTCGTTGCGATCAATTATTCCATGCGAGTAGTTAGATGATGTCTGCTTCAGATAATACGCAAACGGAAACAGTTCCGTATACAAAACTCCTTTCCAAGTGAGTGATTGTCTCGCCTTATTACCATGTAAGCTGTCTGTGATACGCCCTTGCAATGTACCTATCCCTTCGTGTGAGCACTGGCTCGGTCGGTAGTTTCGCATGATGGACGTGTTTATACAGGGTAGAGCACGAAAACAAAAGGAACGTAACGCCGACTTGTCGTGAAGCGGCTTCTAAAACGGTGCCGTCAGACTGCGTTAGCGCAACGCAGCAACAGGAATTAACCAGAACTAGCGCGAAATAAGCTGAACCATTGGAAACGGTTCAAAAGACTTGATTTAACAATACCACAAAAAATCTGTCTTGTAAAGATAATTGAAGTATGTTATGCTCAAATGAGCAATGAACGTGCCTGATGCTAATGGAAACGTTTCTATATTGCGGTAGCTACTCTTTCTTTTGGCTAGAAATGAAGTGGGATGGCTATAACGATTCATGATGTAGCCCGCGCAGCAGGCGTTGGTATTGGAACTGTTTCACGGGTCATCAATAACAATGCAAATGTTAAGCCGAAGACGCGCGAGAAGGTATTACGCGCCATTGCTCAACTCGAGTACAGGCCTAATCCGATTGCCCGCAGCATGATTTCTAAGCGTACCGATTCTATCGGTGTAATTGTACCATTTTTCACGCGCTTCTTCTTTGTCGAAGTACTGAGAGGTATGGAGGCAACTCTAGTTCAGCTGGGTAGAGACCTTGTGTTGTACAACGTCGAAACGAATGCTCAGCGCGACCGCTATTTTTCGCAACTTCCTATGCAGCACAAAGTGGATGGGTTACTGATTCTCTCACTTCTCGGATAGGGAAAGGGGTAGGTGTGAAACATTTAGATGTTCTTTCCATAGGGGAGACACTGATAGATCTGATCTCGGACGCGAAACAGGTATCGCTCGTTGAGGCGCCGAGATATGTACTGTATCCTGGCGGTGAAGCAACGAACGTGGCTTTGAATGTGGCGCGCCTGGGAGGTTCGTCAGCTATTGTGGCACGCGTTGGAGACGATTCTCTCGGTCTATTTCTCCGCCATCACCTGGCTACAGCAGGAGTAGAAACGGCATATCTCCGTGTGACACCACGGGTACCAACGACGCTGGCCATTGTGACGCGCCATATAGCTACACCGGATTTCGCCATCTACCGGGGCGCAGATGCGCAGATGGTTCCTGACGATATGCCTTTAGCAGTATTACCAGAGACCTCGCTGGTGCATACTTCGGCCTTTGCCCTCTCACGCGAGCCGACGTGTTCGACGGTGCTGGATTTTATCGCGCAGGCACACGCTAAGGGGTGTCTGATTAGTTTTGATCCTAACTATCATCCACGTTTGTGGGAGATGGAGAGCGAACCTCTGACAGTCTTCGAGAAAATTTGTCCCTATGTGTTTCTGGCGAAGCCCTCGCTAGATGATTGTATTCGCCTTTTTGGCGTGGGCGATACGCCGGAAAGGTATGCCGAGCGTTTCCTGGCGATGGGTGTGCGGGAGGTTGTGTTAACCATGGGTCAAGGCGGTGTCTTGCATGCTGATAGTGGAGGAGCTTCATACTATGCGAATAAGCAGGTGGAGGTAGTGGACGTGACAGGGGCCGGTGATTCGTTTTGGGCCGGATTGCTGCTCGCCAAATTGGAGGGTTATACCACAGAGGAGGCAATTCGCGTGGCGCAGGCGGTTGCTGAGATCAAGGTGCAGCAGGTAGGCCCTCTTTCAGAAGTGATTGATCGTACCGCGCTCTATACTCGCCTCGGCCTCGCGAAACTAGCAGAGCCGACAGGAGGTGTGACATAGTGGCGGATCAACGAGAGGATAGCGAGGGTTACACGCGTTCACTGGAGATACTGCGGCTCTGTCTCACGCCAGCAGGTTTTGTAGCCTCACCTATCGATGTCGATAATTATGCGCGCGTATGGGCACGGGATGGCGTTATCACGGGGCTGGCAGCGTTGGCAAGCGGTGATGATGAATTGATGATGGGGATGAAACGTACGCTGACTACGCTTGGCGAGCACCAGGGGCCGCACGGTGAGATTCCAAGCAACGTCACGGTTGATGGAGGGCGGGTGAGTTACGGCCAACTGGTGGGCCGTGTCGATGCTTTGCTTTGGTATGTCATCGGTGCCTGCGCGTATGTTCGTTATACGGGTGATGGCGGGTGGAAAGCAGAGGTTCGCCCCAACGTCGAACGAGCGCTCTTTTTGGCGGGTTGTTGGGAGTATAATAACCGCGGCCTGGTTTATACACCTCAGTCGGGAAACTGGGCTGACGAGTATATACAGCAGGGCTATGTCCTCTCCGATCAATTGCTCTACATGTTGGCTCTGCGGAGCGCTGCGCTGCTTTACGACAACCAGGGGTGGCTAGCGAAGGCTGAGTACTTGCGCCAGGTATCGGAGGTGAACTACTGGCCGCGCGCCTCATTGGCCGATCAAGAACTCGTCTATCATCCTCACGCCTATCACCAGCAAGTCGAGCAGAGTGAAAAGGGTAAAAGGGGTGAGACTGCCCACTGGCTTCCAGCATTCTCGCCGAGCGGTTACACAACGTACTTTGATGGACTTGCCCACGCGCTGGCACTTCTGACCAGTTTGGGAGATGATGAACAGCGGCAGCAGGCGGAGCGCTATGTGCAAGACCTGGAAGCAGAGATGGGGAGTGCGCTCTTGCCTGCATTCTGGCCTATCATACGTCCCGGAGAGCTTGCCTGGGAGGCTCTGGAAGCGAACCATCTGTACGGGGAGTTGAAAAATCAGCCCTATAAGTATCATAATGGCGGTTTATGGCCTGTACTGACGGGGTTGTATGCTGTAGGACTGATCCGGCATGGTCAACAGGAGCGAGGGAAGCACCTGCTGGCCGCGATCAATGCAGCCAACGCGCAGGGAGGCGAAAAGGGACGATGGGGTTTTGCTGAGTATCATCACGGTCAGACGCATGAGCCACAAGGAACCAACTATTTGGCATGGAGTGCGGCTGCGGGTGTGCTGGCGCACCAGGCAGTATGGCAGGGGAGGAATCCGTTGTCTATTTGAACGACTGGAATTACGCAGCAATAGACAGGGAGTCTATTTCGTGGGTATCATTTGGTTGCCTGTCTTTGTCGCCTGAGAAAGGTAGCAGTGAGTACTGCTACGAGGCCCGCGATGAAAAGCGGCAGCCCTGCCTGCAAGCTCTGCGTCATCATCCACACCCCAAATCCAATGACCTCTATTACCAGGCCACCAACGAAGAGTAAAGCGATTGCCAATGGTGAGCCTGAAAAGGGAGTGTGGATATCCTGGCGACCGTAGACAGAAGTTTGCGGGGTAGTAGCAGGTTGGACTTCTTCGGGTGGGGGAGTATCTTCAAATGTCGTTGATGCGGCGGGTACGTACTGCTCGGTAGCTGAACGGAGGGCGGTGTATAGCGCTTCAATTTGGCGACGCGGTGCGCGGATATAGAGCTTACTTTGGCCATCGCTGACCATCAATTCGCGAAAAAGCGGCTCATATGTTTTGTGGCGCAAAGTGACGGAGATGATGGTCGAAAGGGAGCGCTCTTCAAGGAAGCGCCGCCGCCTGGGAAAGTCCACGGCGTAGTACCCCATCAGACGCTGGTTGGTGACGATAACCTCGCAGGGTGTAGTGCGTTGCTCTTTGCCACTGTCCCAGATGGTAGGGACGGCGAGCAGCGGTATTTCGCCAGGCTGCATGTAGTCACGGAGATGTTTGACTCTGCGCAGTATTTTTTCAGCTGTGCGTGTCTGTTTGCTATCGTTCGGAGGCATTGAGCTAGCTGCCTTTCTGTCCTTCTGGGGAGATTATAGCATATTATGTGGTTGTTTTTTGTTGAAGAGAAATGTATGAAATTCGTAAAGGAGCAGAGTGTATGATGGCCTCATCTCTTGTTGTACGCCCTCTATGCTTTTACAGTACAGTTCACGCCTCAAGCTTTTACGCAGCTGGCTTTTGGTTACCGTGCGGTTGATTGGGCTGTTCGCTCTGGTCAAAACGATCTTTCAGCTGATGTGCTGGCGGTCCTTGCCGTGCTCTTTCTGCAAGGACATGCCTGGATTGCGCGATCTGATTGGTTTTGAGGAATCTTGTCACTCTTTTGAGATGCTAGCTTATGTTATTTCGTTGTTGGGACAAGGAGAAACAGGGTTTTTAAGGGAGGGATGCAGGGCTTGTAGTTGTTATGAGCCGTATGCTATGCTTTCACTGGCGAGTGATACAGTACAGTAAGTGCGATGGACGAGTTCATATATGGCTAAACAAGATGAGATCAGTAGTAACGATCCTGAGAGTGTCAACGGCACAGCGCAAGCGCATGTACAGGAAGAGGTACCTGCAAAAGTCTCTCACTATCTGATCAGTAAGAAGGTTACTGATCATCTTGCGAACGAGCGGACTTTTCTTGCCTGGATACGCACTGGCCTATCGATTATAGGTTTTGGCTTTATCGTGGAGCGTTTTGGGCTACTGCTGCGAGAGATCGGCCAGAAGATCACCAATGCTCCCATTCCTAGCCACTACTCGTCTCTCGTAGGGATCGTCCTGATATTACTTGGTATTATCGTGATGGTGGTGGCATTGTTCAACTTCTTACAGGCTCGATTGGCTATAGACAAGGAGCATTTTCATCCTCATCGCGGCTTTGCTATTTTTTTGACGATTATTACGTGCCTGATAGGGGCTATACTGGCAATTTACCTTTATTTTACGACTTAGGGTTCAAGATGATGGGAGAAGAGGAAGCAAGGATAAGGAGACAAGAGGAGAGCAGAGAGAAGGAGACAAGAGGAAGCAAGGAGACATGAGCAGGGCAGGGGCAAGCCCTGCCCGTACATTTTATTATTGTTGGTAGTGTTCGACGGTGTTTTCGGCGCGCAATGTGGCTTCTTCGGGGTTGAGGCCGAATTCTCGACGGGCGCGGCGTTGTCGCAAGAGGTCCCAACACTGGTCTAGTTTGATTTCTAGTTCGTGCATGCGGGCTTGTTTGGTTTCGTCGAGCTGGCCTCCTTCTGCTTGTTTCATGAGTTCGTGTTCTTCTTCGACGAGTTTGTTGATGTTGTTCAGAAGTTCGGTGTCTTCCATTATTTGCTCCTTAGTTCTGCATCTCTGCAGCTTTATTTGTATATTATAACGCGCGGGTTGGGATAACGGTAGACGAGTTTAAAGGGAGCTATTGGAAATAGGAGTGGGAAATGGGCGAACAAAGAGACAAGCCTTGATTTTCAAGGCTTGTCTCTTTGTTTTGAGTTTGTCGTATTGTGGTGAGGCTACCTATAAAACCTACTGTAGGTTGAAGTGAGATTTATGGTAGTAGACCATGCCCTTGCCAACGACCTTCACGGGTTGGAGTTCTTTGAGCATGATGGCCTCGCCGCACTTGGAGCAAACACGGTTGGTAAGATGGTTGATCTCTTCGCGGTTTGCGAGTGAGGCACGAGCCGTCTTTGAAAGTTCACCCTTTTTAGGCATTGATTCTAGACCCCTTTCGCCTATATTCCTGCTGGTTTTGTGTGTATCTGGACTTTTCTGTGGTATTGGTGTACCTGGGCAATGGGGAACACAGTTCATAGTGCTTCCATTGAGTTAACTACAGTATACCACAGTGAGATGGACATGTCCAATTTGGAGAATTTTGGGATTCCGGGTTTCTGTTCTTTTGCTGGTATGTAAAAACAGGGAGCCAAGAAATTGACTCCCTGAAAATGAGATATTTGTTACAAATACGGCCTACAGATTACGGACTACAAGAAGCACTATTTGCTGCACTACAAGCGAAACTCCGTGTTAAGAACCTGAAAGTACATTGCGTAGAAGTTGTTACGCTCTACACTTATATGAACGAAAGAGAAATATGGTTTGTAACATGGGGGTTAGGTTCGTGAGGGAAACTATGCAAGGGGAGTGTTCCATGATAAAATCCGAGGTGATAAACAGCCAGGTTTATTCTGGATTATTTCTCAGCCACCTGAAATCAATTGCCTTAAAACATATTCTCGTGAAGGATAGTGACGGAGGAGCATTTCTCATATGAAGAACCCACAAAGCAATGGGAATACAACGAACAAAACCGATATGTATGAACCGGCACTTGTCGTTGCTACTTTCCAAAAATTTGTCATTGATCGCTTTCACATTACGATTGACAATCGTTTGTATACCTATCAAGAATACCTATCTCTTCCTATTTCTGAACGCAGTAATGATGAGGCAGATGCTGTAGATCAGCGTTTTGCTCGTTATACGCTTGAGTGGTTGGGTTTTGAAGAAGCTGACTGGAATTATAATCGTCCTCTGTCTGGGCAGAAGGCGAACCGTCCAGATTATACCGTTCAAACGCTGGTTGGAACGGCTTTTATCTGGGAAGATAAAAACAGTACGGTTGAACTCGACAGAGAACACCTGGTACAGATGTATCGTTACTGTATTGGCACAGCAGATTATGCAGTCTGGTGTAACATGCGGAGGCTGCTAGCCATCCGCTTTTTACCTGGAGATACGTTTCGATATGAAATATTGGCCGATGTATCGATAGCAAAGTTGCTGGGGGCTGAGCAGGAAAAGCAGGCGACCAACCTTGCGCTTTTCCGGCTGCTTTTTGGACGAGAGCGTTTCCACCAGTTTAATGAACTGGTGGAACATATTTGTGTTGATGAGCAGACCTTTGTGAGCAACGCTGCCCAATTAGATAAGCCCCAGGCTATGCAGCAGTTTATCGCTGGCAGCCGCCAGTCGCTGGATCACTTGCGACTGGCGGCTCTGGCACGGATTCGTGAAGCCTTAGACCATCGTGATGATGTGGTGCAAGCAAAGGAACGCTTACGGAGAGAGTGGGAGATTGCACGGGATGAATTTATTGGCAAGATAAATTTTAGTGCTGGTGGCCTTGATATTATCAGCCAGAAAGTATTAGCTGAGATAGAAAAACTTACTCCCAGACTGGGAGAAATCACCTTACACGATATACAGAAAGTAAAGGATACTCTACAAAGAGCGATGGGGAGAGGCAAAATGCGTCCTTCATTGACCCTCAATGTGGATGCATGGTTAGTAAGAGCTATTCACATCAATAGTGCTTTGTTAGAACAGCGCTTCAAAGCTACTGAACTATTTGGCATTGCCGAAGCATATGATGTTTGGAGTGAGCGACAGAGTGATCTTGAAGATATGAAGCCCGAAGTTTTCGCCGAACAGGTGGCCTATGTTTTTTTTGTACGCTTGTTGCTGGTACGTGTTTTAGAGGATAAAGGTATTCTTCGTCCCCGCTTTATGAGTAATGGCGGTTTTCGCGATTGGAGTGAATACGTGCGGCGGCACTTCAAGGAACTGGATAGTATTGGTGTCTTGAATGAAAGCTACAGTCATATACTTGCACGCAAAGCCAGCCATTACTACATCCATTTTTTTCAGCAAGCTATTTTTGATTGGTTTAACCCAGAAGATTTTCTGTTTGTGGAGACGTTGGAATTTCTCTGTCGCTTCAATTTCCAGCATATTGCCAGTGACTTGATAGGTTTTACCTATGAGGAATATATTGACCGCAATGCTCGTAATCGTAAAGGGCACTTCTTGACACGCCATGAAGTGGTTGAATATATGCTCGATGTATTGGACTACTCTGGCTCACAGGTAGTTGGCAGGCGCATTCTGGACCCAGCTTGTGGCAGTGGAAGTTTTCTTGTGCATGCTGCCCGTCGTTATCGGCGCGCTCTTGTCACTTACCTGTGTAATCTTCATAATCTCCCTGACGATGAGGAAGCTCTTGCGGCTAATCCGGGGCTACGACAGGAACTGGCCCGGCGTTACTTGGATGATCTGACCACACTCTTCTTTGGAATGGAGTTAAACCCTTTTGCCTGTTATCTTGCTGAAATGAACCTACTGATTCAGGGACTGAATGATTACCTTATATTGCAGCAAGCTGGAGATATATTGCCTGTTGATCGATTTCGTATTTATAACACGAATAGCCTGGACCTGCCGCGTGAGATATTAGACAGTTCTGATGTAACAGGAACGCTCAGGGGAATACCTGTGAAGGATTATTTGAGCGAACGAATCATTGATGAGTCATATCCTATCAAAGCTGGATTGGATAATTACGCGGAAGGATTCTTTTATGTCATATCTAACCCGCCCTATGTCAGTAGTAAGCAAGAAGAGTTCGATGTTGGCTGGTTTAGACGGGCGGAATTTTATAAATCTGTGCTTTCAGGTGATACGAACCTGTACCTGCTATTTTTGCGGCTGGGTTTGTATTACCTGGCTGACTATGGGCAAATGGTCTATATTGTTCCTCTGACTATTTTTGGGGATAAGAGTGCCAGTACCGCTCGCAAACTCTTAAAAACGCCGCCGTTTAGCCCAGCAGCCGCAATTCGCTTTTACCGGGGAGATATCCTCTTTCCTGGCGTTGACCAGGCTGTTGGTATTGTACGAGTGAATCGTTTGATAGCAAGCCCTTCAATGCTAGTAAGTGGAGGTAATACAATTCAGGAAGCAAGGGCAGTTCAGTTTAGCACCGCGATGGAGCATGTGATTGAGGCGGCGCCACAGAATCATATCTGGCAGGGGAACTGGTTGGTAGCGCCTGGGCAGAAGTATTTAGTTATATGGGATTATGTAAAAAAGGTGAGTAATAATCTCGTAACGCAGTTAGGAGCTTTACTGGATGACACTTTTGATAGAAAACAAGGTGATGTCAATGCTACTTATCTAAATCCACTGCGCCTAGGAAGTAGAAATGGGAGTTTCGCGAATGGAGATATCGCTATATATAAAGGGGAAGCTGTAAAAGCGTTTGCGCTGTTACCTCCTTCACCGTCCGATTGGGTAAAAATATTACGAGAGAATCAAACCGATAAAGTAATACAGGAGGTAATATCTACCTCTCAGTTATTGGGACAGCTTAAAGACACAAAAGATAAAGAAATGGGAATAATTCTGAGAGAAGTGGCCCGCTTGAATACCAGGGAGCGGCTGACGGCTACCTGGTATGAAAGGGGCCCTGGTTTTCCCATAGCTTTTACTCATGAGCTTTGGCGTATGTCTCTTAAAGAAGGAGCATCTGAGGAGTTGGGTAAAGCCCTACTCGCGTTGATCAATAGCAAAATTACAGTTTATTTAGTCAATCTCTTTTCTACGAATAACCATGTTGGTAAAGATGATCTGGGTCGTGTTCCGATACCTGATCTACACACGATTCCTGAAGCCCAATTGGCAGAGTTAGCAGAATATTTGCTTAAAGAGCGAGCAATGATTGAGAACGATTTTGTTGTGAAATATCGAGCTAAGCTGCCCCGCTTTGACGCTGGTAAAGTTTATATACCGCCTTCCGCGGTGCTAGCAACGTCGCGATTACCGAAACTTACTATGCAGGCTTTAGTAGGGCGTGGTGAGGTACGCAATACCGGTGCGGCAAATGGGCGTATCAGGGCGCTGATGGCAAGGAATTTGATCGTTGCGACCATTGCTTCTACTAATCCTAATGCCGCGACTTTCGCTCGAGTGCTTGCGCTTTTCTTGCAAGAGCCGGGCAGGGAGGCTGATAGCTGGTTAGAAGCGCAAAGCTGGCAGTTGCCTGATACGGTGGCAGCGTCTGCCTGGCTGCAAGCATATGATACGATTTGCGAGCAGGCTCAGGCAAGTTGGGATAGATTTGTGGCGTTGCGACAGCAGGTGGATGAGACGGTGGCGGATTGGTATGGGTTTAGTGAGGAGATGCGTGCGACGATTGCGGAGGGGTTGCCGTGGGCGAGGAGGCTTAGGGATGAGGTGGCTTCTTCGGAAGAAGAGGAAGTTTAAGCCATGAATCTGCATCAACTTCGCATTTTTTGCAGCGTGGTCGAGCATGAGAGCTATTAGTGGTAACACAGGAGATATGCATGACCCACATACGGAGATCGCGAGGATCATTGTTCGTGAATCGGTTTGGACGGGCAGAGGGGCGCGATTTCTGGCAAAGCCCACTTATACTGCCGATTCTGTTGGTGCAGGCTGTAATGGCTGGCGCAGCAGGCTTCGGGTTGCTTGGCTGGGCGCTCAACGCAGGCGCTAGTTTGAGCAATCACTTCACCCTCGTTTTGCTCAGTGCGATTGTGCTACATGTGCTGCTGATCCTCATTGAGGTATTTGGTTCCATAGCAATAGCCATGTTGCAGCGGTGGCGCGTGATATGACGCGAGGCAGGCTAAAGGATACTTTTTGGGAGCCATTCTTCGCAGTTGGATCGCTTATTCCTATAGTCATGTTGTGTATAGCCCTGGTCGTGCCTGTAACTGAGCCTGCTTTGTTGGGGATGTCGGGAATTGTCGCGCTGGTGGGGTTGTATGCTTATGAGCATTGTTTTGTGGTGGCGGGCAGATTGTGCCGTTGAGTAAGGGGACGAGGGCGACGCAAGCGTCCCCACCCATCGACCCACGCTACGCCCGCCCCTACGGGTGAACGAGGGTTCTGGTAGAATAGGAGAACAACGATGTACTTCAAGCAACTGGTCAAAGAGGATTTGGGCTGTGCCAGCTATATGGTTGGCTGTATTAACAAGGGAGTTTGTGCTGTAGTTGATCCACGCCTGGACATGGTGGACGACATATTGGAGCTGGCCGCGGCAAAGGGGTTGCGGGTGGAGGCAGTGATTGAGACGCACAACCATGCCGATCACATTTCGGGGCATGGAGAGATTGCGCGGCGCACGGGGGCGACTATCTACATTCATGAACAGGCGCAGGCGGAGTATCCACATAAGAACCTGAAGGATGGAGATGAGCTGGTGCTGGGTGTCGCGAAGCTGCGCGTTATTCATACGCCCGGGCATCGTCCAGAGCATATCGCCATTGCTGTCGCTGATACCAGTCGCAGCGAGGATCCCTGGCTGGTGCTCACGGGCGATTCGCTCTTTATAGGGGACGTTGCGCGACCGGACCTGGCTGTGGCCGGTGAAGAGGGCGCTGATGCCCTGTACGATAGTCTTTTTGAACGACTTTTACAGCTGGAAGATGGCGTTGAGGTCTATCCCGCGCACGTGGCAGGCTCGTTGTGCGGACGCGGCATGAATCCCAAAACCAGTTCAACGATTGGTTATGAGCGCAAACATAATGCGGCGGTGGCCCCACGTCCACGCGCAACTTTTATTGCCGATATGAATGAAAATCTGCCGCAGCGTCCACCCAATATGTACACTATCGTCGAGCGCAATCGCGGCGATTATGCCCAGGAGGAGGCCCCATTGCAGCCGTTGGCGCTCGATGCGCTGGCTTTTCAGCGAGAAATGGAGAGTGGAGCGCAGATCATCGATACGCGGTCGCCTCACCAGTTCTGCGAGGGGCATATTCCAGGTGGCATAGCTGTATTCTTGCGCGGCTCAGCCTTCGCTACGCGCATCGGTTTTGTGGTTTCGTCAGCGAGTCGCCTGCTCCTGGTGGTCAAGGATGAACGCGATCTGCACGATGCTATTACACAACTGGCGGTGGTCGGTTTTAACCAGGTTGTCGGTTATCTGGATGGTGGTATGGATGGGTGGCGAGAGGCTGGATTGCCGGTGGAGCAACTGGAGCAGATGTCGATTGATGAACTACACGAGATATACCAGGGCCAGATGATCCTGGATGTGCGCGATCAGAGTGAATGGGACGAGGGACACATTAAGGGAGCGAAACATATTCCTTATTACTTCGTAGAGGAGCGCTACCAGGAGCTTGATAGCTCTCAACCGCTGGCGATTATTTGCGCTGGTGGTCAGCGCAGCACTATTGCCTGTGCTATCCTGCAAAAGCATGGTTTTACGCAGTTGTTGAATGTGTTGGGTGGGATGGATACATGGAATAGGGTGGGGTTTGAGACGGTGAAAAAGTGAGCGGGGGCGCATTCCTGACTGGCTTGTTGGCGCCTGGACTTCTTGGAGTTGTCTTCGGCTTCATCTTACTCATTTCTGCTGCTCCACTCGTGTTCAAGCTAGGAGAGGAACTGCCTCAGGGTGTGAAGAATGATCGCTGGGCGAATGTACCTGGTCTTTCCAGCACCTATTTTTGCCTGTGATAGTGGTTGCTGCTTTTGAGATGATCTTGCATGGTCTGGGTATTGACCCATTTTGAGGAAACTTCAAATATATGGTTCGTGATCCATGTGTTGCGGAGAAAGCGGTATGCTGTATTTCAGTGGAATTTTGTTAAAGCGTTTTCGTAGTAATCCATATGAACTGTGTATGTTTGTGGTGGTGGCGCTGGCTACGATAGTGCGCTTTGTGCTTATTTCCTCTAATTGGCCGGTTACTAATAGCGATGAAGGGAATATGGGGCTGCTGGCGATGCATGTCGCTTATCGTGGAGAGCTGCCTATTTTTTTCTATGGTTTGCCGTACATGGGTCCGTTGGAGGGGTATATCGCTGCGCCACTATTTCACCTCTTCGGAACTTCGCTCTTCACGCTGCGGTTGGGGTTGTTGCCGCTGTTTGCCCTGTTTCTCATCAGTATGTATTACCTGACGCGCCTGCTCTATACGGAGAGGTTTGCCTTAGCTATCGTGGTATTGCTCAGCTTTGGGTCGGAGTTTGTCGTTCAGCGCCAATTGAGGGCCGTGGGAGAATATCCCGAAATGGAGCTATGTGCCGGGCTGATTATGCTGTTGGCCAGTTGGCTTGCGCTGACTTCATACAGATTTAACCCTGAAGCGGCGGCACAGGTGAAACGAAAGCGCGCTCTAGTCTATGGCTTGCTGGGACTGGTGGTGGGTGTCGCAATCTGGGTTGATTTCTTGATACTGCCGGTTGTGGCAGCGGCAGGACTGCTGCTTTTGCTTTTTTGTTGGCGTGAGTTACGGACGTGGACAGGACTTAGCCTGCTGCTGGGTATCATTATCGGGGCGTTCCCTCTAATTTTGTACAACGCAACAGCGTCCCTGGCTGAAAACTCTTTGGTGACTCTTTATGATATTCATCGCGTTGGCGCAGAGCAGGTGGCGGCCCAACATCTGCCATTCTTACGGCAGGTGATAGGCGCGATAATGATTAGCTTGCCCCTGGCAACGGGGGCGAATCCCTCCTGCCCCATTGAGACATTCCCGCTCTTTGGGGCATCGACAACGGCGTCGCTGCAATGTGCCGTGTTCGAGGGATGTTGGGGAATTGGATTTATTGTGCTGGGAATTATTGCCGCCATTCTCGCTGTCCGTGGCATATGGCCATATTGGCGCAGGTCCACAAGGCAGGAACGCTCTTTCGAGCAGAGGCAAACCGTGATACGCGAGTGTGCCCGGCTGCTGCTGCTGGTTAGTGGCGGGCTAACTTTGCTCTCGTATATGCTTAGCCCAGTCGCAGCAGTTCTTCCTGATATCACCTCGCGCTACCTGATATGTTTACTGATCGCGATTCCCTCTGTATTGTGGCCGCTATGGAACGTAGGGGATAGAAGCGGACTTGTGATATTACCTGATGTTAGGACAAAGGCTCTGCTTCTATTGAAGGTGGGAATATTGTTACTGGTGGCTACGACATTTTTGTTGGGGACTGTCAGAACATTTGGAGAGGTGTCCGTGGCTCAGGCCGTTTATAGTCAGGAAGGCGCCCTGGTGCAGGATCTGCTGCATATTGGCGCGACGCGCATCTACTCTGAATATTGGACGTGCAATCGTCTCACCTTCCAAAGCAAGGAACGGATCATGTGTAGTGCGCTGGATGAGCAACTGAAGCCAGGTTTTGATCGCTATTTGCCGTATCGGGCGATGGTAAGGGCGACTGCGCATCCCGCTTATGTATTTCCGCTGCATTCCGCGCAGTCGGCGGCTTTACAGAGGGAGATGCTAGCTTCTAGTGGGCATTATAGGCATTATGTTTTTGAGGGGTATGATGTTTATCAGGTGGAGGGGGCTTGTTAAGGTGGTGCTTGTGTATCACGAGGGAGAGATGTCGTTGAGGGAGGGTAGTTCCTCGGAATTTCGCTCGTTATCGTGGTATTGTGACGCAGACTGATTCACGGTCTGGGATGGATCGTTGTTCTGTATGTTTTTTAGTCTGATGGGTTTGTTGTGCTGGCGCGGCAAGATTTTTACCTGGTTGGTTAGTGGGCCAGTGTTTTCGATATCGGCGACTGCTAGGAGATCGCTGACAGTTTTTTGCTCCCGAGCGGAGAAAACGGCACTGGCGGATGGGAATTGCTCAGGCGCTTTGACTTGTGTAAGCGCATTATTGGCAGGAGAGGACATGGAGGTGTAGGAGCGAGACTGGCGATCAGTAACGGTGGGTTGTGGGAGAGCATTGTTAGTAGGGAACGGGCCAATAGCAGGTGAAGGGAAGACCTTATTGTTCTTTGGGAAGACGCCTGTATTGGGTGCAGCAGGAATTGGTTGGTAGGCGTTGTTAGGGTAAGCTCCAGGATCTGGAGGAGGTAAGGCGTTGTTATTTGGCATATTCGGCATGTTGTAGCCTGAGCCGGGAGCATAGGGAGGTGTGTTGCTCGGAGCCTGAGTTCTTGCATCTGGCTTTCCTGTAGCAAGACCAGAATTTAAGATCCAATTGGTCCAGTCGCTCTGTACTTCTGTAGTGCCGTCAAGGCCACCCGAGCGAGTTCGTCTCCAAGGTTGAGCGCCGCTGGGTTGGAGGTTTCCTGCCTGTGGAGCTGGACTGGGTAAGAGCCTCCTACGGAGTAAAGTAATGCCAATTAGCAGTGCGCCTGCGAGAGCTAAGAAAACGAGCAGGCTAATGGTCATTGTCGCGACAGAAAGGCCAAAACCGCTGCCAGGGGGAGTTGGAGGTGTGTTGTTATTGCCTCCACCATTGCCATTATTCGTCGTCGTGGTTGGCGCTCCTGATAGAGGTGTTGGTGTTTGATTAGCATTGGTAGTGGGCGTTGTCACCGATTGGGCAGTCGCGGTCGGCTTAGCCGTCGCGGTTGGAGTCACACCAGGCGCGCTAGTCGGCGTGGCAGTGGCAAAGGCAGTAGCCGTTGCGGTGGCAGGGGGAGTAGTAGGCGTCGCGGTCGGCCTGGGCGTAGGCGTCTTCGTTGGAGTAGGTTTGGGAGTGGGGGTAGGAGTAGGCGTGTTGGTGGGAGTAGGAGTAGGCGTGTTGGTGGGAGTAGGGGTGGTTGCACTGGCGATAGATGGGGTGGTTGCGCTGGTATTGGTAACGGTAGGGGTTGCACTGGTACCGGTGATTGTAGATGTTGCGCTGGTATTGGTAACGGTAGGGGTTGCACTGGAATCTTGGGTAACCTGGTGCACGGTGGCAGCATAAGAGTTGGCGCTTACTATTACCAATGAAATGAGCATGAGCAAGAGGCAAAGCAAGGCTGCGACGATTTTTGCATACGGGTGAGCTTTGTTATTGCTCATTTCATTCGTTTTACTATCCATGTTTACGAAGCTTACCAATCTTCCTCAATGAAGGTGAATGAGGAACGGCAAATGACCAAACAACCATTTTTGATGACTCATGAATTCTTCCCCCTAACACCAGTGTAGGAGACGTTGGTGTTGACAGTCAAGGAAGGGGGCCAATGGTACCATGTTTATTGTGGCAAGGGTAGAGAGGGAGGGAGAAAAAACTCTTGACAGGTGAGGTGGGATACAGTATTATAGGGCGTGTTCAAGGGTTTGAGGCCCAGAGGCCTTAGGGTTAGGTGTGAAGTTAGATGACGGGCGAAGACCTGAAGTAAAAAGAGCCGAAGTGGTGAAATTGGTAGACACGCAACGTTCAGGGCGTTGTACTCGAAAGGGTGTGGGGGTTCGAGTCCCCCTTTCGGCATTTTCCGTTTTTCGACATCCACCACTATCCACTGTTGTCTACCGGTTTTGCTGTCAACTTAGATCGAGAAGATACAAGGGATGTTCACGGAGAGATGGTTACCCTCTGCTCCTCGTTGCAGGCAGGAGAGAAAATCCATACTGAGCAAAATGGTGATCAAAAGCAAAAGCTTGTGTCAAATGGAATCGTTCCATTGTCGCAAAGCTGATCGCATCCACTAGTGAAAACTCCTTATCGGTATACGTTCTGATAATCTCGAGTGCTTTTCTCTCTTCAGCCTCTCTGACACGGTAGATCCGCGTTTGGCTTCTGAATAGTTCCTCGATAACCTGGAGTGCCGTTGTGTATCCGATGCGAGTGAGAAGCAACGTGTGCGTTTCCGCAACGATGTAGTTGGTAGTAAGAAACTCTGTGCGTTCTCGAATGAACTGGTGGATGATGTGAACCGCAGCTTCATGATTCTCATCTCTTCTATCGGTGAGCGCAAAATAGGCTGAAGTATCAACAAACAGTTGACTCATGAGTTGTGAAGATCACTGGATGCATCAGCAAGATAGCGATGTTTGTTCGTGGACGTATCTGTCGGCCCTTGAGAAGTGCCAATGCCGATAATGTGAAGGATGCTGTCCTGCGAGGTAATAGCCTTGCTGCTCTTTTTTGTTTTTGGTTGCTTCATCTTCAAAGAAAAAAGGGTTCCGTCATGTTCCACAAGGACACCTTTTCCCTCCTGTTCAATCTGTGTAAAGATCGAAGCGGCATTCGAGAGAAACTCTTCAAATGGGACAGATTCTAACTGCTGCGTCATCGTCCTTTCCTCCTCACCCAAATTATAGCATAGATTGTCTCAAATAGACACGCTTCATGATCCAGCCCAAAGCCACAAGTTCTCCATTGCAACTCTTTAAACTGAACTATACCTGACCAAGAAACCATATGCCCAACCAGTGCTATAATAGCACCAATGGATGGCAGAAGCCCATGACGCGAGCCACAACACAGAAAAACGAGAGAGCTTATGGCACAGGAACACCGACAGACAATGACCGTGGAAGAATACTTTCTTCTGGAAAGAAACAATCCTGACACATGCTATGAATACGTTGACGGCTCCATTTACGCACTGGCAGGCGGTACCTTTAACCACGATACGATTAAATCAAATATCCAGAGAATTCTTTGGGGGCTCCTCCGTGGTGGGAAATGCCGTGTCTACAGTTCTGACATAAAGGTATACATTTCCAAAGAACGCTATTTCCATCCAGATGTCACGGTGACATGCAACCCACGTGACCGGGGGGCAGGTGATCTTCTCCAATCTCCGCGCCTGGTCGTTGAAGTCCTTTCCCCCAGCACTGAACTGAAAGATCGGACCTGGAAACTGCAAAATTATATCGCGCATCCCACTATTGAGGAATACATCCTTGTCAGTACACGGTCTCTCAAAATAGAACTCTACCGAAAAGAGCAAAACAAATGGGTCTACTCTGCCTTTGGAGCCAACGACGACCTTGATTTGGACTGCCTGGGTGTTCACTTCCCAGTGGCAGAGGCTTACGAAAGCATAAACCCTGAAGAGGACTTTTCTAAACGAGAGGAAAACGAGACCTTCCCAGGACTATAAGTGGTGATTGAAGATCGAGGGCCACCATAGTTTTCCTTAATGAGCCAGTCGAGTCGCTCACCGGATTGATAGATGGATGCCAAATTGTTCAGTTCGTACGCATCTTCGTCGATCATATTGAGCGCCGGCGTGATATCGGATGGCGGGTAGCCTCGTTTGAGCAGGAGATAACGATCCTCCATGTCCACAACGCCGTAATCGCCATGCTGCAAGATTGTTTTCACCGTAGCGGCGTAATCCTTGTAGTCTTTGAAGGGATAGGTGTAGCCGCTGGCGTCCAGGAGGATGTAATCGGCATGACCAATTGCGTAGGGGAAGAGATAGATGCTCGGGCGCTGGCTCAAGTGCGGCACTAGCGCGGTCTGGGTTGAAACCGAGGCATCGATCGGAATCTGCTTGAGGAAATGGGAGGCCAGCCTGTTGTGCATCGTTACCTTGGGCCAGATGAAACCTCGGGCGTACGGCATTGCGCTATAGACGTTGTATTCGGTCGTGCTGACGAAGACACGCGCCAGCATATAGCAGAGTACCAGTGCGAGAATGGTGGCCTGCACCAGGAACGTCGGTGAAAGCGCCCGCGCCCGCACAAGGAGGGGTCGGGTCGTCGACTGGTTCTCTCGCTTTACGCTCAGGCCAGCCATTAGCCAGCGTACAATCCATATAATGAGAACTGTCGCCTCGATGCTTGCGAAAATCAGAATCGGAATGATCTCCGCGTTATACTGGAAGCGGCCGCTGTACATATTTGGATCTGAACTGAGCAAGTTCAGGGCGAGTGTGGGCGCAGCTAGCGCCAGTATCCAGGGAGCCAGCAGCGGGAGATAGCCCGCCTGCGCTAGAAGCTGGCGCAAGTAGAGCCTGTGGCCAGGCTCCAGTACGTGCTCTTTGATGATACCGATCGGATGCGTCAGGATGGTGAGCGCGACCTGCACAGGGCTGTTCCCAAGGTAGGAGTAGCGCGAGGTGAGCAGCGAGTGTCCGACGGGACTGGCGTAGTGAATCACGATCAGTCCTATGGCGGTCCAGCAGAAGGCCAGCGCTATCAGACCCAGACCAACACGCCAGCGTCGCTGTAGGAGCAGCGTCCAAAGGCCGAGCATGACGACGACACCTGCAATCTCTTCCTTGCAGGCCAGGCAGAGGATCACGAAAACAAAGCACCAGAGCGTCTTGCGCGTATACAGGAAATAGAGGGCAAAGAGCAGCAGCGCGATGGTCAGGGTCACGGCGTGAAAATCGTAGTTGACGGCGTATTGCTGCGCCGGATACAGCAGGTAAAGCAGCGCGAAAGGTACTGCAGCCCATACATTCCGTAGGCGCAGACGCGCCAGCCAGAAGGCGGGAAAAGCGCCGCTTGCCACTACAAGTACCTGTAGGATCATCAAGGCTTTAGGATCGGGCCAGATCAGATAAAGCAGAGAGATAGGGAAAAGGATTGGCTCGAAGTGGATCGCAAAGCGATAAATGCCGTTGATCCCGTAGCAGTTGGTATCGGTGAGTGAATTACAGATCGTCTGGTGAAGCATTGACCCATGGAGCAAACTCCAGATAGCCTGATCCATAATGCCCAGGTCTTCACCGTTCGTCTTAAATGCGTCCTGCTTGGTTGTCAGGAAAATGCTGAAGTAGATGATATATACCAGGACTGCCAGGGTTACCAGACCAAGCGCGATCCAGAATGAGCGTGTACGAGGTAGAGGTTTCGGAGCCGGGTAAAGACCCTTCTGCCCTACCATGTATATCAACTGTACGATGTTCTTCATAAGGGTAAATCCATATTAAACAGGTTGTAATCGCTTTATGCTCTGGAGGGAAAAAACCTGCCTTCTCAAAGACTCTACGAGCTTAGTGCATCATAGCATGTATTACTTTCAAAAAATAGGCCGCTAGTGCACAGGTACACAATATTCAGTATAAGTACTTAGTACACATGGGTAGAGCTTGTGTAATAGCAGGGCGGAGGCAAGGCCGAGCGATTCCAGGGTGGAGGCAAGGCCGAGCGATTCCAGGGTGGAGGCAAGCCCCACCCGTACATTTTAGCGCCGTGATGGCACAAGATAGTGACAGGTGGAGCTAGTTCACACTTTATGTCACATTTTTGCTGATTTTACGACTCTAATAAGTGATATTTGTAGGAGCAGAGAAGGAGAACATGCAACACCAGCACTACCAGGAACTACCTCAATCAGAACAAGGTGATGGCGGGCTCTTTGAACGTTATGCCGCCAGTGTTTTTGCCTATATCCGACTCCACACGCCTTCGTGGGAAGATGCGGAGGATCTGCTGCTGGAAGTTTTCATGGTGGCATGGGAGCAGGGAAACCTGTCCTGGCTGGCGGAGAAACAACGACTAGTGTGGCTGCGGCGCGTCGCACACAATAAACTGGTGGATCGCTATCGCCGTTCACGTCAAGGTGTGGCCCTGTCTTACGAGCACATGCTCGAGACGTTGCGCTCCCCGGAGGCTCTTCTGCCGGAACAAGTCGCGATGCGGCGCGAAGAACTGGCCCAACTCTCTTCTCTGGTGGAAACCCTGCCTCTATTTCAACGGCAGGTGCTTCAGCTACGCGTTGGGGATGGCCTGCGTTTCTCTGAGATCGCTGTGTTGCTCAACAAACGGGAAGCGACCGTGCGCAAGGTATTCTCGCGTACTCTGGCCCAACTTCGGATTAGCTATAAGCAGCAGGAGAAAGGAACGCGCTAATGGAACCATTTGATGATGTGATCCCTGACGAACGAGAAGAGGGGAACCTGCGGGTTCTCCGAGACTTGCAGCGGCTCTATCCTCCGCGCGCCTTCATCGATCAGCGGTTGGCTGGAGTGGGACGGCGCCTTGCATCGACCATACAGATGCCCGCGCAGGAGCAGGGAAGTAGTGACTATATTCGCTGGCAGCAACCACACGAAAGGACAAGGACAATGGATAGCACTGGCATGACATCTCCTCAGGCCAATACACCGCGCTGGCGACGCCGCGTCGCGACCCTGGCGGGAGGGCTGTGTGCCGCACTTTTAGTGGGAGCATTTGTCCTGGTGTTGAACATGGCGCATCACAATGGCACGGGCGGAGCAGGCCAGCCGAGGCAGCAGATTGCGAACCTGACTTTGCTGCATATGCTTGATGCTTCCAACGGCTGGGCGTTGACCAAAACAGCACTCCTGCGCACGACCGATGGGGGCGCTCACTGGAAAGATGTCACTCCCCCGAGAACACGTTTGGCCGCTGGCAGTGCGACGGCTTTCTTGAACGCTGCGCAGGCCTGGATCGCCATTCCCTCGCTTCCTGATCCCAGGGCGAGCATCCCTAGCCCGGTGGGGCCGCGCATCTTCAGTACCAGTGATGGAGGACAGACGTGGCAGAGCAGCGTGGTATCCACCGGCCAGGGAAGTTTCAAGATTGCGCAGATGACTTTCGCCACGGCACAAGATGGCTGGATCCTCTTCAATCAAGGAGGAAGTGGAGGTGCGGAGCAGGCGGTAGTTGTTCGCACGACCGATGGGGGAAAGACCTGGGCGGAGGTCACCAGAGTGCTCCCGGCTTCAACCGACGGACCCCCCGCAGGAAAGATCCCCTATGGCGGCACGAAAACTGGTATCGTTTTTATCAACGCCTCGACAGGTTGGATTACCGGCAGCGATTCGCTGAGCATCGCCTGGCTCTTTGTGACGCGTAACGGTGGGCAGACCTGGACCCAGCAACAACTCTCCCTGCCTAAGGGAATGCCTGCGGCTCCGCTCTCACTTTTGCCTCCAACGTTTTACTCGGCAAGCGAAGGTATCTTACCGGTTGGAGTAGGAGACGCCTTGACGGTCATCTATGTGACGCATGGTGGAGGAACGAGTTGGCAGCCAACCACGCCTATCTCCGCCAGCCCTGCCTCGGTTACTTTCCTCGATGGACAACATGGCTGGGTGACGGATGGGACGGCCCTGTTCGCGACCGACGATGGAGGGCGCAGCTGGACCAGGCAGCCGACAAGCAGCGTCTTTACGCATGTCACCCAGCTCGACTTCATCTCCAGTACGCAGGGCTGGGCTATCAGTTCCGGAGGGGTCCTGCTTCAGACCATGGATGGAGGCCGGACATGGACCTAGCTCGTCCGGCACAACTTTTGTTGAAAAAGGATTTTTTGGGGAGATCGTCACACTCGTAGGGGCGGGAGAGGACGAGGATGTGGGGAGGGGACGCTTGCGTCGCCCATGTGGTACCAACATAAGCGAGAAGACATCGTTTTCAGGTTGACCGCCAGGGTCAACCTGGGAGTGGGGCCTGGCCAGGCACGCCCCCTGGATGTGAATTGGATGACCCTGGCGGTCAACCTCGTCCTGTGCAGCCTCCCACCAGGGCGACGCAAGCGTCCCTACGGGACAAGGCAGGTTGTAGATAGCAATAACCATCTCTCACTATATATGTAAGAGTAGACCGAGACCAACACCGGCGAGTGTGCCGACCGTGACCACCACGAGAAATTCAAGGCCAGCGCGCACAGGACCTTTGTGGGTATAGCGTGCTTTCACAGCTCCTAATGTGAGTGCGGTCAATGCTGTCAGCCCGTAGGACCACCAGCGAGCCTGAGGTAGAGAAAGTATTACTGGCACGGTAGGAATGAGTCCACCAACTACGAACGAGAGCCCGATCTGCAATCCTTGCAGCCATGGGTTCGTTTGCTCGTCTTCCACGACTCCCAACTCATCATGCACCATCGTTTGTAACCATCGTTCTTCGTTTGCCGTGAGTTGAGCGATCACGCGCTGGAGCAAGGAGCCACTCAGGCCTTTATTGCGATAAATTGCTACTAGTTCGGCCCGTTCCTCTTCCGGCTCATGCCTGATCTCATACCTTTCTGTGGCGATGCGCTTCTCAAGCACTTCTTTGGCGGTATGGGCAGAGAGGTAACCCCCAAGAGCCATTGAAATGCCACCGGCCAGCACTTCGCCAAGCACAATCAATACCAGGTGGGCAGGTGCGGCTGCGCTGACCACCATGATAAACACGAGTGTGGTGACCAATCCATCATTAAGCCCAAACACAATCTCGCGCAACCAACTGCCACCATGTGGATGTTGCTCGTTGATCTGCTCCATGGGTACCTCCTCTTTTATACTATTGCACAGAGAGTGTACTAGGAAGAAACGTTTTAGAGCGAGAAAAAGCCTTATTAAACTATTGATCCCACATTCCTTCTTGTTGGATTATGGCGTCCGCCAGCTCAAAGAAGGCATAGACATGAGGGATAGTTTTTTGTTGAACGTTGCCACCGATTGCCTCGATGTTGGACGTTAGCTTTTCCATTTCATGGGCAAGCTCTCGAAGCATGGTAATCTGTGTATGGCGATAAACTGGAGGCAGCACTGTAGTTCGCCACGCTTCCTGACCTGATTTGTTTGTATTGAGGCTGACCAGGAATCTCACTTCATCCACAAGCCCTCTTAATCCCTCGAGATGGCTGACTGCTTCCCATGCCTTGTGGCGCAGGATGCTTTTCACCGCGATGTTACTCATGACCCAAAAAAAGGAACAAAGCTGTGTTGCCTGGGTTGCTCGTTCATGCTGGGAGAGGTATTCAGAAGTATCAGGCGGATCGAGCTGTTCTTGTCGTGTATCTTTCGTAATTCCTACCCTGTCAAAAAGAACCGTAGCGTGCTGGGGCAAACTGGCATCCGATTGTCGTTGCCAGTACCAATCGATCTGCTGAACGCCTATCTGTCCAGGATACAGTGCCATCAGGTAGCCACCCCTTGCAGGAGCGTTGCTGGGGGATTCGAGCACGAGCACAGGTTGGCCGAGTTGAGCAACGTAGTCCTGCCGTTCTGCCACGATGAACTCGCACTGCTCATCTGTCACCACGACCCACAAATCGGTATCACTCAACGCATCGGCAGTATGGCGACCGCGAGAACCAAAGAGCCAGGCAGCAACGACTCGCTGGTCTGCTTGCAGCAGTGTAATTGCTCGCTGGAGCAGGTCCTCCTGTTCTGTACGACGAATATGCAAAAGATCGGCAACAGACATCTACGTTTCCTTCCTCATTGGAGATACGGCTGCAAAACAGTGAATGTTTTCGCACAAACGGACTTCTTTGTGATCCTGTTTGAAGCATCACCCTTGCTCGTTTTAGCTCAGGTATGATTGTAGGCGTTGGCCTCCATTCAGTCAAGTAGCTCGATCGATTGGGAAACAATTGCCGACTGAAGCAGGAGCAGTCAGCTAAACTCTGCGAATACCGGGAGATGATCGCTGGCTTCGTAGCCGGGGACGCCCGCAGCTTTGACTACGACATGTGATTTTACGAGACGTGAAGCCAGTTCTGGGCTGGCGAAGATAAAGTCAATGCGGCCAGCGGGTGACGAAGCTGGATAGGTGTAGCCGGGGTTGCGTAGGTTGAGGCGACGGTAACAATCAACGTAGCAAGCTCTGTGGAGGAGTTCAAGCCCGGCGCGAGGTGCGTAGAGGAGGCTCGTCGAGTCTGTTATAGCCGAAAGGAGGGTATTTCCTGGAATGGCTTTGAGGATGCGTATGGATGAACGCGTGACGAGGTCAAGCTCTGCCTGTCCAATGGCATTGGTGTATTGCTTGATATACTCTTGTTCGGGGTTGAACACGTAGGAGAGGAGTGCGCTGGTCTTTAAGCTTTCACTGGGGGTGATGGCGTTGAAATCACCCATGAGCAGATGGGGCGTTCCTTGTCTGGCTGACATGATGCTGAGTATTTCCTGTACTTCAGCTCGTCGAATGCGATTGCTCTCAGTTCCCTTGTAGAAGTCGGCTGTCAGGTGGACTATGAAGACGGTGAGGAGGCTGCCGTTGTTTTCCTCGATAGTTACCTCGAGGAGATGCTCTTTGGTCAAGATGTCAGGGCGAATGTGAGCCTGCACATCTTTTATTGGTAGGCGACTGAGCAGGCCGACGTGCCAGTCTTTGTGATGCTTTGCCTGTCCACTCAAACGCAGGTGCATGCCGAGTTTTTGGGCCAATTCTTCGGCAACCTGTGGATTGGTGGCTTCGGTTAGACCGATGATGTCGGCACTGGTTGCGTCTATGATGGTGGCTAATTTGCCAGTGCGATGCATTCCACCTGTTTGTATGTTGTAGGAAAGTATGCGGGTCATGTGTGCTCCCTAATGCCGTTGTTTCGTTTACGCGACTAACCACCCGATTATCCAGTCTTTCCAATCAGGTCAGGACTGGCGCTGGTGTTACGTCGACGAGGTGATGCTCTAGTCACCTCCAGTTAATATGATTGGGACTGGCTAACGTTGAATGAGCGGACGCTGCGCTTCCTGCATGTGGTGTGCCATTAACTGGTGAGCATCTACGCTATTGCTGGAGGGATCGGTGTGGATGATGGCTTCGGATATGCCTTTGACCTGGTGAAACAGGCGATGACGTACCTCTTCAGCAATGGCGTGCGCGTTGGCAATCGTCAATTCTGGATCGACCTCAATGTTGAGAGAGACGTGCAGCGTGTGACCAACCCAACGCGCCCGTGGGTCGTTAACGGCCTCAACGCCGGGGACTTCGCTTGCTGTTGTCACAATAGTGGGGATGAGACGCGGGTCAACGGCGTCCAGAAGGCGCTGCAGGACACTGCGCGTGGTTGAATAGACGACGGTGAGAATTACCACGGTGATGATCAATCCGGCAATTGGGTCTGCAAGTGGGAAGCCAAGGGCAACGCCGATCAATCCAAAGAATGCCGCCAGCGACGTGAGTCCATCGATGCGAGAATGTTGTCCGTCGGCAATAAGTGGAATGCTATTGATGCGCTTCCCCACTGAAATTTTGTACTGCGCAAGTATCTCGTTGCCTGCAACCCCAATCAAGGCCGCGGCCATACTTAGATAGAGTTGTGTTGGGACGTTGCCGCTGGTGAGTTTTTGGATAGACTCAACAGCTCCAGCAACCGCGCTGGCGATAATTACAAGCACGATGAAGATGCCAGCAAGGTCCTCGGAACGATAGTAGCCGTAGGTATAACGCTGGTTGGCTACACGGTTGGAGAGCACAAAGGCGATCCAGAGGGCAACTGTGGTCAGCACATCGCCGAGATTGTGAAGGGCGTCGGCAAAAAGTCCCGCGCTACCGCCAATTCCGGCAACGCCGAACTGAATTGCCGCGACGAGAAACATGCCAGCTGTAGAAATCTGGACGGCGCGCAGCCCTGCTTTGTTTCCGTATAGGTCGGCGTCGACGCGACCATGCTCGTGACCGTGTCCACCGCGGTCGTGGTCGTGTTGCTCTTCGTCGTGATCGTGATGGGTAGTATCGTGACTATGATGGTCATCATGATCGTGATCATGGTCGCTCACGGGTTTTTGCATCGCTGCCCTCCTTGCACGTGATTTGTATACCTATCATTAGTTTTACCAAAAATCGAGGGGTAGGTGCCAGTGTAACCAGATTATTTTATGCCGATCACTGATAATTCCCTGAATTGGGTGGGGAGGGGGCATGGTTCAATATGTGCGCTGGTGAAGCCTGCATCCAGCATTAACTTTACTACGTCGTCTCCGGAATAGACGATACAATACTCTGTGCCGGTTCCTCCACCTGGCCATTTTTCCCTGGGGAGGATGGTGAGGGCCAACGTTCCCCCCGGTTTGAAGACACGCTGTATTTCCATGAGGGCATTGAGCGGTTCTTGCCAAAAATAGAGTGTGTGAATGCTGAGGACCTTGTCGAACGAGTGGTTTGCGAAAGGGAGGTTGACGACGTTGCCGCGGCACAGTTTCACTCGCCCTGCTTTGATTGCCTGGGCATTGTGACGGCTAGCGAGGCTCACCATCGTCGGGGAGTAATCGATGCCCGTGATGTGGCCTTCTGGGGTTAACGCGGCAAGCCGTTGTATGGTTGTTCCGGGTCCAAAGCCGATTTCGAGTATATGATCGGTGGGCTGTACATGCAGGAGCGAGACGGTCCAGGCGTTTTCGGGTTGGTGTTGTTGGGCCATGCGGCCCGCGACGATGCGTCCCACGATGCCTGTCGGGCGGCGGTACTGCCCGTCAATATATTCTTCGAACATTTTGGTGATATTCACGCGTGCTTCCCTCTCTTTATTTGGAACCGCATTCGCGGCAGGGGCGCGACTGGTCTCTGTAGCGGCGTGGAGAACGAAGTCGGCCAATTGGTATCGAGATGAAATAGGAGAGGGCTGACAATGTGGTGATGTAAAAACTGACGGGTAAGTGACGGCCGGTGCCGACAAATGCCAGAATCAGGCCACCCCACGTGAAGATCAGGCCCAATACCACCGCAAGGGAGATGGAGGTGAGTGGGCGACGAGTCAGGTGTATGGCTGTTGCCGCAGGCGCAATCAGTAGCGCGAGAACGAGCAGGACGCCAACGACCAGGACCGTCTCGGCGGTTGTGATGCCGAGTAACATCAGAAAGACGATTGAGAGCAGGCGGACCGGAACGCCGCGAGTCTGAGCGACCTCGGGATCAATGGAGGCAAAGAGCAGCGGACGGAAAAGAAACGCTATCAACAAGAGCGTGGTGATGCCGCAAGCCAGGGTAATGAGGACGTTGCCACGGGTCACGCTCAAGATAGAGCCAAAGAGGATGCCTACGCCTGCGGACGCGTTTGTGCCCGATTGTGTATAGATGCTTAAGAACAGGACTCCGAGGCCGAGCGCGAATGAGAGCACCATGCCGATCTCGACATCACGACCGCGGATGCGCTCGCCTAAAGCGCCCATTCCCAGTGCTGCCAGCAGGGTCAGGAAAAACATGCCTAGCAGTGAGCTGATGCCGAGGACGGCTGCTCCGGTGGCGCCTGCGAAGCCAATATCCGCGAGTGCCTCTCCGGCAAATGCCTGGGCGCGCAGGATAACAAAGTAGCCCATTACCGCGGTTACAATGGCAACAATGGTGCCTGCCAGGAAGGCATTCTGCACAAAATCATGTTGAAACAATTCAAGCATAGCTGTCCTTTCAACGGGTTATGCCCTGTACGCGTCCCGCTGTCTCCATTGAATCACTCTGTCCCCGAGCGATTGTGTCCATATGAGACGAAGAGGTAGTTTGAGTTTGCCTGGTAATGGCGATCTTCCTTGCACGATGTCCAATCCACAATGGAGAGAGGAGACGCACGGGAAGATAGACGCCAAACGACAGGGTTGCGATATAAAAACTGACGGGCCACCTGCCATTGGCTGCAAAGAATATGCCTAGCCAGGTGTAGGATACGCCAAGGATTATGGCGATGAGGATGGCCCATAGCGGACGCTGGACGATACGTATAGCTGTCGCCGAAGGACCAACCAGCAGAGTGAAGACGAGTAGAGCGCCGACTACCTGTACCGAGAGCGAGACGGTGATGGCGATCAAAACGAGGAAGATTATCGCCAGGAGGCGTACCGGGACGCCGCGCGCCTCGGCTACCTCTGGATCAAACGAGCTGAACAGCAATGGCCTGAACAACACAAGGAATATTGCTAGTGTGAGGAGGCTGGAAACTCCAGTTAATAGCACGTCGGTCTGGCTGATGCCCACGATTTGTCCAAACAAGATGCTATAGACACGTTCCGCGTAGCCGAAGTAGAGCGAAAGGAAGAGAATACCAAGGCCAAGAGCAAAGGTCATGATGATGCCGATAGAGGTATCGCGTTCGTTGACCTCTTTTCCCAGCAGACCAATGCCGATAGCAGCTCCAATGGTAAAGACGTACAGCCCGATTATGGGATCAATCCCCAGGAGAACAGCCCCGGCAGCGCCCGCGAAGCCAATATTCGGCAGCGCGTGTCCAGCAAAAGTTAAGCCGCGCGCAACCATAAAATAGCCAGCAACGGCGGCAATCACGGCGACACACGTTCCGGCGAGGAAGGCATTCTGGATGAACGAATAGTGCAAGATAGTAAACATAGTCATTTCGTTTTCCTGAAAAGAGCAGGCGAAGGGACACAACGCCCTTTTGACCTTGCATGTGGTAGCGTTACGTTTCCGCGCCGACCACGAAGACTCGACCCAGCGCCTGTACTACCTCGACGGGTGAGCCATACAATCGTGTCAGAGTGGCACTCGTGATGACCTCGTCTGTTGTGCCAATGGTGGCATGTCCCCGCGCCATATAGAGGACGCGATCCACCACTGGCAGCAAAGGGTTGACGTCGTGCGCAACCAGCAACACAGCGACATTGCGCGCACGACAGACTTTAGCTACCAATGTCACAATCTCCTGCTCATGGCTAATATCCAGGTTCGCCAACGGCTCATCGAGCAAGAGCAAGCGCGGGTTGGTTAACAGGGCCTGAGCGATTAGTAAGCGTTGTTGCTCTCCGCCCGATAATTGGCCGATAGGAGCATCTGCAAAGGCCGAGGCATCCACCTCCAACAGTGCCTTGTCAATGATGGCATTGCGCCTGGCGCTGGATATGCCAGGTCCCCAGTGATTACCATCCAGGCCGAAGCCAACTACGTCGCGTGCTCGCAAAGCGAGGTCGGCTTCAAGCTGGCGATGCTGAGGGGCGTAACCAATGGCATTGTTACCACGGCGTGCTGGTTTACCCAGGACGCGTACTATGCCTGCACCTGGCTTGAGGAGACCGAGCAATAGCTTGAGCAGGGTACTTTTGCCAGCACCATTGGGACCGAGTACGGCAACGAACTCTCCTTCATTTATGGTTATGCTGACATCATTCAAAATCGTCTGCTTGCCATACTGAATACGGACGTGCTCGAGGGTGATGACCGGCTCCTGTGTTTCTCTTGCCACGCTGTTGCTCCTCATTGCCTGTTCGTTGGTTGTTCGTCAGTTCGCTGCCTTGAACATCAGTTCGCTACATGATCCGTCCGGTTGCTGTTGCCTTTGGCAGGGTGGGGGCAAGCCCTACCCGTACATTTTAGCTTCGTGAATGCTCAAGAGTGAGGCAGGGGAGCTTGCTTCCACTCTGCCAAAGGCGTAAAGATGTTTTTTACAATTTTTCAATATTTGTAAGATAGTGAATCAGCGTCCTGTTGCCGTTGCCAGGGCCTGTTGCAGGGTGTTCAGTTGATTCATCATCCAGGTCTGGTAGGTTTTGCCCGGAGGCATTGTCTCCGAGATCGGCACAAGGGGAATCTTGAGATTCTTCGCTTCGTTCTGCAAGTTTGTGATGATTGGAGTAACCGTTTGAACGTTGTAGATCAGAATCTTCACTTCCTTCTTGATGACCTGGTTATTCGTCTGTACCACGGTGTCGGCGGGAGGATCAATCCCCTCAGCATTGGCCTTCTGAAACTCGAACGGGGTCAACACATCAAGACCTTCCAGGACGGTCTGGTAGAGGTAGATCGTTTCCGTCAGTCCGACGGGTGTACCCTTGTACTTCTTATTGATACCACTGATCTTCTGCTCTAAGGGTACCAGAGATTGTTTGAAAGTTGCAAGGTTTTTGTCAAAAGTGGGGGCATCGGCGGCGTCGAGCTTCTTGAGAGCAGTGGTGATAGCCTGAGCGATGGTCGGCATGTTGTCGATACCATACCAGACGTGGGGATTATCAGGTAGCTTGCGCTTGGCGATAGTCGCACTAATCACGACGATACGGCTGTCATTTGGGGAAGCCGAAAGCAATCTGTCTATCCACGTGTCGTAGCCGTCTCCGTTCGCGACCACAAGTTGTGCTGTTGAGATGGCTTCCTCAGTCGGTACATTGGATTGATATTGGTGGGGATCAACGTTGGGATCGGACAAGATGCTGGTTACCACAACATGGCTCCCTCCTAACTGTTTGACAACATCGCCATAGAAGTTCTCAGCTGCCACGACATTAATGACCCGAGAAGATGAAGACGTGCCATTCGCGGAATTATTTCCAGGAGAAGTGCCACCACAGGCGCTCAATAAAAATAGAGTGATGATGCAGAAGGTGAGCCAGAAAGAGGCTCTTCCTGGGATGGACATGGGTCTTTCCTCCTAAGTTAAGAGTGAATTTTTTAATGATACAATGTATCTTTACATTGCAGGATAACATAGATCTCAAATAGTTGTCAATGATATTCTGTCTCATTAAAAGTTCTGCTTTCTTGCTCTTTTTTCCTGGTAACATCAATGTTATAATGACGCTACTGCGCCTGATTGGATCGAGAGGGGGAACCACGCTAACTCTTTCCAGGAGGCATACTACTTGAACGGATAGGATTCGAAAAGAGGATGGCACGTTCAGGGTTGAGGAACGTTAATGCTCTTTTGAGCCGGAATGAATGGTTTACCGTTGGGGCAGCATTGGTTTTGAGTATCACTGCTGGCCTGTTCACGGCGTTTCATGTTAATGCAGTCATCACCTTTGTCATAGCGGGAGGAGCTCTCGCTATTCTCGCGGCCCTGGTGGGGTTGGCCACCGACCAGGTTGGTTCGCGTCTTGGACCAGGCGCAACAGGAGTATTGCAGTCCGCCCTTGGCAATTTGCCAGAACTTTTTGTCGGTTTTTTTGCCCTGCGGGCCGGGCTTATCCCAGTGATTCAGGCTGCCCTGGTCGGATCGATTTTGGGTAACAGTCTCTTCGTGCTTGGGCTGGCCTTTTTTGTTGGAGGACTACGGCATGGGACGCAGCGTTTCTCGTCTGAAACGCCACGGATGATCGCGACGCTGACGCTGCTGGCGGTATCAGCCCTGGCCTTGCCGACGCTGGTTTTTTATCTCCACACGCCAGCAGCAGGACACGAGGACGGCTTTAGTCTCATCTGCGCCGTGATCTTGCTGATCGTCTTTATCGCCAGTATCCCAGTCTCTTTGAAGGGTGGGCCGACAAGCGTTCCTGAAGAGGAGGAAGCGGAGAAGCTCTGGCCGGTCTGGCTGGCAATCGTGGTCTTAATCGGAGCCGCGGTAGGATCGGCCTTTGTCTCGGATTGGTTCGTGACCGCCCTGACTCCGGCGATAAATATCCTGCATATCTCCGCGACTTTCACCGGACTGGTGCTGGTAGCGTCGGCGGGCAACTCTGTGGAAAACGTCGTCGGCATTCAACTGGCGGCGAAAAACAAAGTTGACTACGCCATCAGTGTTATCCTCAATAGTTCTCTCCAGGTGGCGTTAGGGTTAGTCCCGGTGCTGGTAATCCTGAGCTTTTTTATCGGTAGTGCGCACCTGACGCTGGTGTTGCCACCGTTGCTGGTGGCGGCGCTGGGATTGACTGCTCTATTGAGTACAGTGATTACGTATGATGGAGAGTCGACATGGTTGGAGGGGCTGACGCTGATAGGTTTATACACAATTATCGCGGTTTCATTCTGGTGGGGGTAGGTGGTGCGGTTTATCGGCCTATCCTTTGGGATACAATAATAATGAGAAAACAAATGTATTGTATATGCAAGCAGGATGGTCTGTTTTAGCATACGAGGATAAACGTGAGAAAGGATAGCAGCGATGGGGAATGACCTTTTATGGAAAGCCAAGGAAGGCGCGAAAGTTAAATTGAAGGACTACGATCCGAGTTACTTGGAAAAAGGGATCGAGCGAGCTTCAGCGGAGAGCGAGCTGTTGAAGCTGGATGATGAATTGAGCGAATTACAGGAACTGTTGGCGGCAGCGCAACACCAGAGTCTTCTGATGATCTTACAGGGAATGGACACAAGCGGGAAGGATGGCACGATTCGCCATGTCTTTGCTCGCGTTAATCCCCAGGGCTGTAATGTGCATTCGTTCAAGGCGCCAACTGAGGATGAATTGGCACACGATTTTCTTTGGCGTATTCACAAGGTCACGCCCGGCAAGGGTTACATGAGTATCTTCAATCGTTCCCAATACGAAGATGTGTTGATTGTTCGTATACACAATCTTGTACCGCAGGATGTCTGGAGTCGTCGTTACAAAGAGATTAATAACTTTGAGAAATTGCTCACCAATAGCGATACGATCGTTCTCAAATTCTTTCTACACATTAGCTTTGACGAACAGGAACGTCGCCTGCTGGCGCGCGAGCAGGATAAGGATAAAGCCTGGAAAGTTGCGGCGGGCGATTGGATTGAACGGCAGTACTGGGACGATTATCAGAAAGCATATGAAGATCTACTCAGCAAGTGCTCTACCAACGAGGCGCCCTGGTATATCGTACCAGCGAACCACAAGTGGTATAGAAATTTAGCTGTAGCGCATGTGCTGGTGGAAACGATGCGCAAGTACAAAGATGAATGGAAGTCGCAGCTAGAGGAACGTGGTCGGAAGGAGCTTGAGGCGCTGAAAAAGATAAAAGAAGCAAAATAGATGAACCTGAAAAATGAAAGCCCTGTAGGGGCACCATTCATTGGCGCCTGTGTGCCGGGATCGATACGCCAGGACAAAAGGCTGGGAACAATACGTATATACATATTGTTTTTATCTATGAAAGCTAGTGAGAAGCCAGAGCAAGAAAAAGATATCCTACCCAATCGTGAAATATTGTAACGTCTGTACTGTTGTGTAGTCTGTATATTGTATCATTATTATTCATTGCCAGGCGGGGTTCCCTCGCGTGTCAAGTGTTTTACATGTAAGGAATGTGTTATGAACGATCTAAGAAACCAACCTGAATCATATTGGAAAGAGAGACTGACGCCGGAGCAGTACAAGGTTTGCCGGCAGAAGGGGACGGAACGGGCCTTTAGCGGTGCGCTATACAATAATCATGAAAAGGGTATGTACACGTGTGTTGGCTGTGGGCAAGCGTTGTTTTCCTCGGACACAAAATTTGAGTCGGGAACGGGATGGCCAAGTTTTGACGATCCCATTAACCGGGAGCATGTCGAACTGCACGAGGACAATTCGTTCTTTATGAAACGAACCGAGGTGCTTTGTAAGAATTGTGGTTCGCACCTGGGTCACCTTTTTAATGACGGCCCACGAGAGACAACTGGCATGCGCTATTGTATCAATTCAGCCGCGTTGCAATTTCAAGCACAAGAAGATAACAAATAAGAAAGCAGAGAATAACATGCAAAAAGCTACATTTGGAGCAGGATGTTTTTGGGGTGTCGAGGCAGAGTTTCGCCAGTTGGCATCGGGTATTGTCACTACAGCCGTTGGCTACGAGGGCGGGACGATGAAGAATCCGACCTATCGCGACGTGTGCACCGACAGGACTGGGCACGCGGAGGTTGTGGAGGTGGAGTATGATCCAGAGAGGATCTCGTTCGAGGATTTGCTGAAGGTATTCTGGGAGAATCATGACCCCACAACGTTGAACAGGCAAGGCCCGGATGTAGGGAAGCAGTATCGCTCGGTAATCTTCTACCATACACCGGAGCAACAGGCCGCGGCGCTCGCGTCCAAAGAGCGAGTGGAGAAGTCGGGGAAGTACAGACGACCGATAGTGACAGAGGTCGTGGCCGCCACGACATTTTATCCCGCGGAAGATTATCACCAGCAGTACCTGGAGAAGCGTGGGCTTTCTAGCTGTAAGTTTGCCTAGTGGAAAACTAGCTCTCCACAATACACTGTATTGTAGAGAGCTAGTTTTATTACAACTGGGCTAGCAGCTCGTTCAGCCTATTGACGAAATCTACAGGGTTATCCAGTTTTTCGCCAGCACTGAGAATTGATTGATCAAAGAGGATGTAGGCCCAGTCTGTGAAGCGCTTCTCATCTTGCCCATCGCGTAACTTGACGATAATTGGGTGCTGCGGATTGACCTCGAGAATAGGCTTGTCGCCCGGGACTTCCTGTCCAGCCGATTTCAAAAGACGTTTCAGGTTGGGATCAATATCGTATTCGCCGACGACGAGGCAGGCTGGAGATGTCGTGAGGCGCGTTGATGCACGCACGTCTTTGACCTTCTCACCAAGTACTTGTTTGAAGCGTTCGAGCAGGTCTTTTAGCTCCCCTTCGGCTTTCTGTTGCTCCTCTTTCTCCTGCTCATCTTCAAGTTTGGTAAGGTCAATTTCTCCTCGCGACACAGATTGGAATTGGGTGCCGTTGAATTCGGTGAGTTCCGGCTCCAACAAGAGGTCGACATGATCGGAGAACAAGAGGACCTCAATACCCTTCTTTTTGAATATCTCAAGCAGTGGACTGTTCTTGGCCGCGGCATAGCTATCGGCGGTGATATAGTAAATCTTGTCCTGGCCTTCTTTCATGCGAGCGACGTAATCTTCGAGCGAAACATCCTGAGTTTCATCGGAAGAATTGGTAGAGGCAAAACGCAGCAGTTTGATAAGGGTATCATGATTTGCATGATCTTCCAGGAGACCTTCTTTAAGCGCGCGCCCGAACTCTTGCCAGAAGGTGGCATACTTTTCCTTGTTGTTAGTCGCCAGGTCGCTCAGCAGATTGAGCACTTTCTTGACCGCGTTGGAGCGAATAGTGTCGATGATCCTGTTTTGCTGAAGGAGCTCACGCGAGACATTCAAGGGCAGGTCATTGGAGTCGATCACACCGCGCACGAAGCGCAGGTAGCCCGGCATGAGTTTCTCAGCGTCGTCCATAATGAAGACGCGGCGTACGTAGAGCTTGACGCCGTGGTGACGTTCGCGGTTCCACAGATCAAAGGGGGCACGGCTGGGAATGTAGAGCAGCAGGGTATACTCGTAATTGCCCTCCATGCGGCTATGCACATAGGCGAGAGGGTCGCTAAAATCGTGCGCGATATGCTTATAGAACTCATTGTACTCCTCCTCGGTGATTTCGCTTTTAGGGCGAGTCCAGAGGGCGGAGGCACGGTTAACCACTTCGTCTTCGTCCTGCTTGTCTTTGTCCTCGGATTTCATCACAATGGGCAGCATGATGTGATCCGAATACTTGCGAATGATGGCTCTCAGGCGCGAGCCGCTGAGAAGTTCGTCCTCGCCTTCGCGCAGGTGGAGGGTAACTTCAGTACCCCTGTCAGGCTTTTCGACAGTTTCGAGCGTGTACTTTCCCTGTCCATCGGACTCCCACGTCGCACCCTCTTCGGGGCTGTGACCTGCGCGGCGCGTGGTCAGGGTTACTCTATCGGCGACAACGAAGGACGAGTAGAAGCCGACTCCGAACTGGCCGATGAGGCTGGCATCTTTTTGCTGATCCCCGGTGAGCGATTGAAAGAACTCGCGCGTGCCCGACCTGGCTATGGTGCCGATTTGTTCGACAACCTCCGCGCGTGACATGCCGATGCCATTGTCGGCAAGAGTGATGGTGCGAGCCTCTTTATCGTAGGAGACCCGTATTTTGAAGTCGGTGTCGTTCTCATAGAGCGTGTCATTTGAGAGGGCTTCGAAACGCAGTTTATCGATGGCGTCTGAAGCGTTTGAGATCAACTCGCGCAGAAATATTTCTTTGTTGCTATAGAGCGAGTGGATCATCAGGTCAAGCAGTTGCTTCACTTCCGCCTGGAACCCGAGAACTTCTTTGTGTGTGTCTACTGTCATATACGTTGTTTATTCCTCCTCTACGTTGTGAGACAGTGATGATTTTTGGGCATTCCTGACTTTCGAGGATTGCTGTGGGTTTCACTGTATCAAAATATTGCTGTTTTGACAACAGGTAAAATGCATTTCACACGAATGATGTGTCACATCCCTTGCATTTGATGGAAATCTTGAGTATACTCTCTCTGTAATTAGTGTATATATTACACTATTAAGAGGGAGAACACGAATTTGATCAATCGTTCTGTGGCTCCCGCGCTATTTGACGCGCAGGATGCCTTCAAGGGGCCGTATGCCCCGCGTATTCAGGCGTTTACCGAGGCGGGACAACAGGTTGGGTTCAGCGAAGCGCGCAGCGATGCTGAGAAAATAGCCGTGATACTGGTGGATTACCAGCATGATTTTGTCGATCCTACAGGGACGCTCTACGTCCCTGGTTCGCAGCAGGACGTGGCGCGTTTCCTGAGGTGGTTTTATGCCAATGCCCATAAAATTAGCGCTATTTACGCATCGCTGGATACTCATTTACCGTTTCAAATCTTTTATAGCTCATGGTGGAAAAATCCGCAGTCGGGCGAACATCCCCAACCATATACGACGATCACCGTGGATGATGTGACGAATATGAAGTGGATGCCGGTGTTTCAACCTGACTGGTCTGTGCGCTATGTCCATCAGCTGCAGCAACAGGCCAGGAAAGACCTGATGATCTGGCCCTATCACACAATGGAGGGGACACTTGGCCATATGCTGGTGGCACCGATCAGCGAGGCGATTGCCTGGCATAGCGCCGCGAGAAATACGCAGCCGACGTACGTGGTGAAAGGCCGCACGATTCGTACGGAGTTCTACGGCATCTTCGGTGCAGAGATACCAGACCCTGAGGATCTAGAGAGTGGGTTGAACGTCACGCTGCTCGACGCGGTGATGAAGCACGACCGGGTATATGTTGCAGGTGAGGCGAAGTCGCACTGCGTACTGGAGACCGAGCGACAACTGGTAGGGCATTTTGGCAACCAGCCTGAGCTGCTGAAACGGCTACACTTTCTCAGCGATTGTACCAGTTCAGTGCAACATCCAGCAATAGACTTTGACGCGCTGGCGGAGGCTGAACTGGCCATCATGAAGCAGCAAGGGGTGCATATAGTATCGAGTACGGAGCCGATGCGTTAAGGCGGTGCTCAAGGAGTTACAATGCAAGCTAAATCAGTATCTTTGGATTGGCAAGACTGGCTGGAACGTTGGGATAGGCAGCAAAGTGGACATGTGCCGGATCGCGAACAGCGTTTTCAAGCAATGTTGGATTTTCTTGAAGTGGTGTTGCCAGCGGATTTTACGGCCATTGACCTTGCCAGTGGTCCAGGCTCTCTGAGCAAGCGACTGTTGACGCGCTTCCCACATGCGCAGTGTGTGGCAGTAGATATTGATCCTGTGCTGCTGACGCTTGGTCGCGGCGCGCTGGGAGATATGCAAGGGCGGCTGCGTTGGATAGAAGGGGATCTACGCGACGCGGGATGGATAACACAACTTGGGCAGGAGCAGGTAGATGTTGTGCTGAGCACGACGGCGCTGCACTGGTTACCTGTGGAGTCGCTGGTCCAACTCTATGGCCGGTTGGGTCAGCTCGTTCGTCCAGGGGGCATCGTGCTCAACGGCGACCACTTCACTTTTGGTCCACATATGCCAACGTTTGCAAAGGTGGTGAAGACGATGCGGGAGCGCAAGGAAGCCAGTGCATTCTCAGACGGGGGGCTTGAGAATTGGAGAACGTGGTGGGATGCACTGGCACGTGAACCAGCGATGGCGGAGCTTTTCGCTGAGCGAGAGCGACGCTTTGCCTGGCGGGAGGAAGAGGATATAGAACCGATAGCCGAGTTGCATGAAGTAGTACTGCGCCACGCGGGTTTTCGCGAAGTGGGAGTGCTCTGGCAGAACCTGGATAACCGCATCTTGATGGCAGTGCGCTAACAGCAAGGAAAGAGCTGGTCTTTTAGCACCTTAGTGTTATAGATTCGCCTCCTTGTTCCGCGGAACGTTTGGCCGCTTCCATGACGGCAATGTTGCGTCTCGATTGCTCCGGTGGGACGGCAAGGGGTTCTCCGAGATGGAGATGGTTGGCGAGGTTGCGATGAAAGGCGTAGGAGGGAGCAGGTGGGAGCGTCAGAGGGTGCCTCTGTACAATGCCGCCAGCATTGTAGGTGAAGACGTTTAGCTCTGGCAGGGATTCAGAAGGAGCCAGGTTTTCTTCGATGAGATCGCCCGACCAGCGGCGTGTTTTCACCGACTCGAAGCGCCAATCGCCGACAATGGCTCCCTGTTCGCCTAAGATGTACCATTTGGGTTTCAAAGCTGCCGCGATATCCGAATGTATGAACGTTGCTTCTTGCCCACCGGCAAAGCGCAGGTAGACACTGGCTTGATCGGCATTGGTAATATCATGCCAGACGCGTTTATGTTCGACGCCACGCACAGACGCCACAGGATCGGGGATAAGTTGGAGAATCCAGTCAAGATAGTGGGAGCCCCAGTCGTAGAAGACGCCACCGGAGATCGGTTCATGAGAGTGCCAGTAGTTGCAGGGGTGAGCATAGCCACCGATGAAAGTCTCCATATGGAAGATAGGGCCGATAGTGCCGCGCTGCACCATCTCCTGAATGGCAAGATAGTCGGGGTCCCAGCGACGGCACTGGTACACGGTGAGCGTGCGTTGGTGCTGCTCCGCAAGCTGAATCATGATGTCGGCTTCGGCGGTAGTGAGGCAGAATGGCTTCTCGGAAACCACGTGTTTGCCGGACTGTAGCATCTGCATAGAGATGGTTGCGTGTGTGTTGGGTGGAGTCGAGACAATGACGAGATCGATGCTGGGATCGTCGGCAACATCCGCCAGATCGGTACAGGTGGAGATATCGGGAAACGCTTGTCGTGCCAGATCTAGCCGCTCTTCATTGCGGTCACAGACCAGCGCATACTCCAGACCAGGCACGGCATTGATGGCAGTGCCATGCTCAAAGCCAATTGCGCCATAGCCAACCATAGCCACACGCAGCGGGCGCTCATGTGTCTCCGCTCCCGTTGCATAGCGTAAAGCGCGCGCGAGCATCTGTTGGAAAACGGGATGCGCTTGCGTTGTAGATGATGCTCCCAAAGTAGTACAGAAGACGCGCCCATGACCATAAGGACGCGTGTAGGCCAGTGTACAGGGAGCGTACTGCCACGTGGTACGCCAGACCGCCTCAGCATCGGAAGGGATTTGCTTGAGAAGATAGACTGCATCCTGCACGGCAAACGTCGGATCGACACGCCTTGTGATGTAGTGATTGCTATCTACCACCTGCGCAATGATTTCACAACGGGGCGTACAGAAGCCATGAAGAGGGCCAAGCAGTTCACCCAGAAGTTCGTATTCGTGGTAGACCTCGGCGGCATTGCCAATACAGACAAGACCTCCACCCTGTTTGACGAATGTGCAGAGCGCCTGCTCCTCTTCCAGAGAGAAGGAAACGACGGAGCCATCGAGGATAAGAACAGGCTGCTTGGCTAGTTTGGACAGCAACGTTGATGTACTGGTCACGAGAGCGTCTTGCGGATAAGGCATGAGAAATGTAACTCCTCTGGTTGGGTAGCGTGGCAACACCTTTTCGCTATATGCGGGGATAACCCCTGCTGAACAACGTTCGGCGCATGTGATTTATGCAACGATGTAGTATTGTGCCCCTGAAATGGCATATCATTGACAGAGGCACAGGTTGACTTGAACTTATTATAACCCAGATAGGAGGGGGTCATGATTTGTAATGTAGGCATATTGGGTCCGGGCTTTGTCGCGACGCGAGCCGTGCTTCCCGCTCTGCAACGAGTTCCGCGTGCACGCCTCCTGGCAGTTGCCAGTCGCGACAGCGAACGCGCCCCGACGGTCGCAAGACAGTTTGGCATTGAACGTGTTTACAATGACTATCAAGCTCTGCTCGATGATAGAGACGTGGACGCGGTCTATATCGCGCTGCCCAATCACCTGCACCATCCATGGACGCTGCGCGCGGCTGAAGCGGGGAAGCATGTGCTATGCGAAAAACCACTGGCGTTGAATGGCGTAGAGTGCGATGAGATGATCGCGGCCTGCCAGCGCGCCCAGGTGCTGTTGATGGAGGCCGTGATGTATCGTTTTCATCCACGCATGCTCTACCTGAAACAGATGCTCGAAAACGGAAAACTGGGAGCGCCGCGTTTTCTACACCTGGCATTTTCCTTTCCTTTCAATGCTTTCGACAATTACCGCGCTAAAAAAGAGTACGGTGGCGGCGCATTGTTGGACGTGGGCAGCTATTGTATTCATGCCGCGCGCTGGCTCACCGCGGCAGAGCCTCGACACATGCAGGGAGTGACAAGGAAGAAAGACGGGATAGACGTGGATACACAGGCCCTCCTTTCATTCGATGGACCAATAATTGCCCATATCCAGTGCAGCTTCACAGCAGCGGAGCACCAGGTCATAGAAGTAGTGGGCAGTACTGGCGCGGTGACGGCGCCCCTGGCCTTCACCGCGTGGACTGAAGATCGGACAACCCTGCTAGTGCAACAGGGGTCTCACTTTGAGCAGAGAACGTTCGCGGCAGCCGATCCTTACGAGGCGATGGCAGCGCATTTTATCGATTGCGTGCTGGGACAGGCAACATTATGTTTCCCGCCAACCGATAGTCGTGGGACTTTGGAGGTGATCGATCAATTGAGGAAGAGTAATTGACAAAGACGATGTTTCTATGTTATTACAATTGCGGAGGTGCCAACTCTCTTTACTCTTTTTCCTCAAGGTTGAGACTCTTTTACCAAAGGAGAAACCAGCGATGTATTTTACCTCCCGGCTTTCCTGGCGTACGCGTGCAATTGCCGCACTCATTTGCGCCTTTGTGCTGACACTCTCTTTGATGGCGGAAAAGCCTTCCCGGCCTTCGCTTTAGCTCATGCGCCCGTCGGAAGTACCTTCGATGAGGCCCTCTACACGGTGGCTGGTGGTTTGACAGTCACAGGCGGGTCGCACCGATCGAACGATCGTACAACTGCCCCAGCACGCCCTGTAGCATCAACCCCGCACACAGCCTTCTAACCGTATCAGGATAGATTCAGGCATACATAAAAGAGGGGCCATTGTTCATGTTAAGTGACAATGGCTCTTCTTTGTGTGTACTTATTTCACGCGCAAGGATGGAGAACCATCATTCAGAGCTAATTGACATGGTTCAGGTTTTATGGTACGCTCATTGCAGACGTTCATTCCCGTAGAGCCGCTCCTAAAGCCATGTTTCTTCTTATGGCAATATATTGCAGCAGTCTCTATACCATGGTTGAACGTAGTATGTTTTCCATAACCGCTTTTACCTCTACGTCTCCCGTCATGAAACATTTGGTAGTGCCAGCCCTGGCCTGCTACTGAACTATGGGGAGGACTGGCTATCACAGGAGGACACCGAAAGATGGCACGAACACCACTCTTGCGCGCATTGCAACGACTCGCGAGCGAACATGCCGAGGCGTCAGTGAGAGGAATACCTGTCGAGGAAGTTCGCAGACTAAGTCGCGCCGAAATCAGCCGGCGCGACTTTCTCAAAGAAGCTGGCGCAATTGCCGCTGGCGTCACGCTCTCTGGAACGTTGGCAGGTAGGGAACTCATCGCGCACGCCAGCTCCCCTCCCCGCATCGCGGTTATCGGAGGTGGTATCTCTGGTCTGAACGCAGCGTTAACCCTGCAGGACGCGGGCTATAGCTCCACTATTTACGAGGCCTCGTCGCGCGTGGGAGGGCGAATGCACTCCGATGCCAGCAGCTGGGCCAATGGACAGACCAGTGAGTGGTGTGGAGAGTTGATCGACACACGCCATAAAACGATTCTGCAATTAGCCCAGCGCTATGGGCTCCAGACGGTCGATCTGCTACAGGCACAGCCCATGAGTTCCCAGGATACCTACTTTTTCTTTAATAAGTACTATCTGCAGAAGACCGCCGATAGCGACTTCCAGCAGGTGCACAATGTGCTGCAGGGTCAGATACAGGCGGCTCCTTTCCCTACACTCTATAACAGCTTCACGTCCACAGGCTCCCAGCTCGACCACCTCAGCCTCTACGATTGGATCGAGCAGTACATCATCGGTGGCCACAGCTCCAATATGGGGCAATTGCTCGACGTCGCCTATAACATCGAGTACGGACGCGAGACTAGAGTGCAGAGTTCTTTGAACCTGGTGTACCTGCTCGGCTTTCAACCGCAGCCGGGCAATTTCCGCATCTTCGGAGCCTCCGATGAGCGCTACCACATCGTCGGTGGAAACCAGCAGTTGCCCACGGTGATTGCGGCCAGCCTGCCCGTAGGCTCCGTCAAGCTCAACTGGCGCATGACGACCATCGTCAGCAACAATGACGGCAGTACCACCTTGACCTTCTCCACGCCCAGTGGAACACAAACTGCCACCTTTGACCGGGTTATCCTGAATATACCGTTCAGTGTCCTGCGAACTCTAGACTACAAAAAGGCGGCATTTGACAGCCTTAAACAAACAGCTATCACGCAACTGGGCTATGGCACCAACTCGAAGTTACAGTTGCAGTTCAAGACGCGCTTCTGGAACGGAACGGGAGCCTGGCCAGGGATCAGTAACGGGAATATCTATACCGACGCCGGTTTCCAGAACAGTTGGGACGTGACACGCGGGCAAGCGGGGACGACGGGGATAATAGTCGACTACACAGGCGGCAACGTAGGGGTCTCGTTTCAGCCCAATGGGCCGTACTCGCCTAGCTCTGATCCACTGGTACAGCAGTACGCCCGGAACTTTCTCAAGCAACTGGAGGAAGTGTGGCCTGGTGCAACCGCGCAATACAATGGAACGGCCACCCTGAGTTATCCGACGGGTGACCCTAATCTCCTCGGTAGCTACGCGTGCTGGCTCGTCGGACAATACACGCTCTTCAGCGGTTATGAAAAGGCGCGTCAGGGCAAGATCCATTTCGGGGGCGAACACTGCTCGATCAACTTCCAGGGCTTCATGGAAGGGGGAGCAGAAGAGGGAGCGCGCGCGGCCAATGAGATTCTGAGCGATTATAAAAACGGCATTTTCCCCTGATGATTGTTCCGCTACGATACCCAGGTTACAAAATAAGATGGCAAACCAGACAGAGTCAAATTGTTTGCCATCTTGCTGTCATCCGAGCTTATCTCAGTCTAGCTACATCGATTGTCAAAAAAACTCACTCTTCGATTGTACCCTTTTTCGGAAAGGGGGCTTTAGCCATTCTGGCCAACCAGGTCGCTCATCGGTTTCACATTGACGGTATCGCAAGTGAACTTCAGACAGCCAAGATTCCAGGCGTCCTCAATGGTTGCAAGCAGCGAGTAGTGGTTATAGGCGACACTTGAGGTGCGCGCTGTGTTATTCTTTGATGGGATTGCTAGCGTGACTACGCGGCCTCCACCTGGCGTTGCATCGCAGCAGCCACTGGTGTCACCAAATGGGTAGTCGCTCTCATCCCAGGTGATGAGGATCACCGAGTTGCTATCCTGCCAGGTGTTGGAGTTCATAATCTGGTTGACCGTCGACTTCAGGAAGGAATCGCCTGCCGCAATCAAGCCCTGCACATTGCTGAAGTCACAAGGGTCACTTGAACCCCCACTGCGCCCGTGCATATCGTGGCATTGATCGGGACTGATCCAGGAGTAGTTCGGCACTGTATTGTTTGCCAGGTCGGTAGTAAACTGGCTGAAATCCACGATGTTCGCCATTCGTGCCGGATTACTCGCAACATCCCGGTAGGAGACGAAGGGATCATGCTTGCGTTCGTAGAGCTGGTTACCGCATGCGTGGTCAAACTTCGTCGCGCAGAGCGACAGCGACTGCATATAACCCTTCCAGGTCTTGCTGTGAGCCTCAAGCTGGTTCACAATGTTGGGTACATTAATAGTGATGTCGTTATCATCGACAACGCCATTCGTCGAGCCGGAGGTTGCCGCGATGTAGTTCGGCTGGCTGGGGTGGGTAACGCCAAAGTAGTTCGTTGCCAACCCATAGTTCTGCGCCGCAAAGTTAATCCAGGGTGCGTTTGGGTTTCCAATCAAGCTCGAGTAGCTAGTGTTTTCCATCATAATGACGAAAACATGCTGGAAGTTACCAACGCTCGAGTTGTTCTCATCGTGGGTGGCTACATGTGCTGAAGCCGTAAGCGGTGCCAGCAACGCCATCAACGCCAAAAATATCGCTCCTTTAATACCAATGCGAGTCGCGAGGCGCATGCTACGTCTGTTGCTGTTCATCAAATAAACCCTCCTTTGGGTAATGAAGCAGACTGATCTATCCGCGAGGATAGACATTTTAGCCAAGATAGAAGAAGTATCCCCCTAAAGAAGTATACACAATTTTTCAAGTTATAAGAAGGTCTAATGCTCCAATAAGTTATCATCGTTAAAGTCTATGTGACCCGACACATTTTTTTACATCCATATCGCATTTTTTTTCGTGTAAAACTTATATCATGATGAACTTATATCATGATGAAGCAGACCTATTACTAGCGTGTCAGGTGGCCAGGTGCAATGAAACGCCGCCACTAACTAAAGGAGAGAACGATGCCAAATGTCTACCTGCGCTTCGTGCGTGCCTACTGGCGTGTTGTAGGTGCCGCCACGCTTGTTGCTATGATGTTGCTTATGTTCCTGACGCCGTCTGCCAGTGCGGCAACCACAGGAAGTGGGGGTCTGAGCGTCCAGACCGTCTGCTTTACCGTGTATAATACTGGCGATCCGCAGCCCAGTACCCTGTACGGGCTGCGCTATACCTACGGACACCCGACAGACTCGACACCAGCTATAGTCTTAGTGCACGGCATCGCCTCCTCGACGGCGAACTGGGACTTCACGCCGAGTTGGTCGGTCGCACGTTGGCTTGCTCTAGCAGGCTTCGTCGTTATCTCCTACGATCGCCTGGGGTTCGCAAAGAGCCACTATGATCGGCCCAAAGGTGGCGACCTCCTCCTCATCACGAACCAGCGGGATATGCTCCACCAGATGGTTGGCGAGGTGAAGAGCGGAAACTACACCGTCGCCCAGGGCAGCGATTGCTCGGCGCCGCAAGTTCCAAGTAATTTGGCCAACCCAACGGTCGTGATCATTGGGCACAGTGCAGGTGGAGCAATTGTCCAGGGGTACCCGGGCGAGTACCACGATGTCGCTGCAGTGGTCCAGGCAAACTACTCCAACCAGGGGTCGGGCGCCGTCGTCCAGAAGCAGATCACCAATGTCGTCGCGCCGGCACTGGCTGCTGGGGACGACTACGTCCCGTTCTTTGCGAATCGGCAGCAATGCGTCCGGTTCAACATCTACCAGCCAGGAGCAGTGACGCAGGTCGTGAACATCGCGTGTGACCCGACGCACTTTGTCCTGACCCCAGCTGGCGAGTTCACCGGGTTCACGGCACTCGAGCAGGAGAACGACCAGTTCATCAAGACGACCGGCAATATCCCCGTGCTCCTCACCTATGGTGACCACGACGCCGCATTTCCGCCGAGTACGACGCAGGCCGACTACCAGTATTGGATCACCAATTGCCCAACCTGCGATGTGACCAGGTGGTATGAACCCAACAGCGGCCACCTGTTCATGGCCCACCTGTCCATGCCACAGTGGGTGAATAAGGTGGTAAGCTGGCTCGCCTCGCGAGGCATCCGTCCAAGTTGAGTTGGATGTGATCGGTTCTGGGGCCCTTAAAAGTAAGGCGCTTCGGATATTGTTTAAGCAGGAAAAGGCACGTCTATTTCTTTGTGGATGTGCCTTTTGTGTATTTTCTGCTAGTTGGAGCACTTTTGGGCTATAGTCCTAAGAGCCACCCATTATCGCCTGCATTGCCGAAGAAAGTGGGTTGCCAGGTCAACTGCGCTTTATGGTCGCTCTTTCCTGTCTGGAAGACAATATCTCCCTCGACGCTACCACCAGGAGTCAGTTTACCATAGGTGAACTGATTGTTGCCTGTATAGCTAGTGGTGAACGTTTCGTTGGTGATGTTTCCTGAACCGGACTTTACATGGAAATCAATCACATTATAGTCCACCTCACCGCTGCTGTTATTGACCAATTTGACGTGTACCACGATATACGTATTGCCTGGACTGGCAGGACTGTACTGGTCGTTTGGCAGCTTTTTCACAGAGATGAGTGTGGCTGCAATGTCTTGAATCGTGATAGTTTGCCCAACTTTTGCCACTTGTCCAGTGGTTGAGGGTGTATTGCCTGTTCCAGTAGTTGCCACAGCGGTTTCCACTGATGAAACGTTTGTAGTGCTGACGGTCTTTGCTGCATTAATAGTGATTGCTGCAACGCCAATGCAGCCGAGGACAAGTACTCCAACTACGCCAAGCACAATCCAGAGCCACAATCTGCTTTTCTTCTTTGGTGGCTGTTGCATTGGTTGCTGAGGGTACATTGGTTGTTGAGGATACTGTTGATAATTCGGGTTTGGTTGTTGCTGAGACTGTTGCCATTGTTCTGAATTTGGTTGTTGTTGAGGGTACATTGGTTGTTGCGGATTGGGCTGATACCCTGGAGGTGGCTGCTGTTGCCATTGCCCGTTGTTTGGGTTAGGAGGTTGATAAGACAAGATGTAGTTCCCCCGTCTGAAATAAATTGACAATAGAAAAATGTATATTAGCTATAGATAAGTGTATCAGATATGGGAAGAAACATATGTTCTAGTGTATGATAGAGGAGTAATGAAGCGAGAAAGTAGTGTAAGGAAAAAGCTGGAAAAGGTGAGCGAAATAGCAGAAATACATCCCGACTATGGACCCGCTGCAAGCCATAGTGAACATAAGGTTGGTGACCGAATTACCTCTATTCAGGAAGGCGTGATTTGTACTGGTGAAATCTTGTGGGTTGCAGCAGCAAGCGAATATGAAGGTAGACCCTACCTCCCTATGCATTATATTGTGGCCCCCGCTAGCCCTCATGGCTTTGTGCATATTGTGGGACCTGGAGACGTCGTAGCCAGTCGACAAGAGACGTAAAAGACAACTACCGTAGAGTGCCTATACTGTCAGGAGGTATATTATAATGGGCAAGTACAGTACTACCATCTCAAACCCAACAAACTACAGTAGCTGAGGAACAGAGGAACATATGAAAAATATACTTGAAGAAGAGAAGGTAGCAATCTATGCAGCATTTATTGCTGCTGGTCTTTTTACCATTCGTTTCGTAATTTTCTTTTTGCCACATAGTTGGCAAGCTGGTATAGTAGATGGGACTGTACCAGGATTTCTTTTAGCAGTTGGGGAACATGTATTCATGCTTCCTGTGATCTGGAAGCTTCCATCGCCAAGATGGGCTAAGCTTGCCGGAGCATTGTGGGTACTCAATGATATAATCACCGATACATTGGCGCTTGCTGGGGTTTCAGCACCTGTTTTTTTGACTGAACGGTATTTGGGTCATCTCTTCTTTGCGGCGCCGTGGTTGTTTGCAGCAGGGTGGTATACACAACAAAAACGCATACGGTGGTTTGGATGGTTGACTGGATTTTTTCTGGCACTCTATACCGTCCTTTTCGTTTTGTTTAAAACATCAGGTATTGTGCTTCTTCCTGTCGCAGTATTTCTTCCGTTATGGTTACTTTTTGTAGGAGTTTGGTTCAAGCGAAACCCTTCAATGGAAGTAGGGAAACAAGCTTCTGTTGAAGGGTAATAGCCATAAACCATTTAATCCTCGTTAGCCAGGCGCATACGCATCCTTCAGCCATCCGAGGAGTTCCTCATCTTGCTGCGAGTTAAAGAGAGCATGTCTAGTCCCAGGCTTTTAAGGTGCTGGTGTGTATAGTTCCGCTGAAGCTATGGGAGCATGGTTGGTATCGCGGCCTCCCGCAGTCAACACTTTCCCATTGGCGAGCAGCGTAGCCGTAGCAGCGTCGCGGCCATTGTTCAGGCTACCAGTAGGACTCCATGCGCCACTCGTCGGATCGTATATTTCGGCAGATGCAATGGCAGAGAGTCCACCTTATTACGAAAGATTGGCTGGCTCGTTAACCGTTGTCTCCGGGCGGCGGATTGTTGGGCGGTGCGCCAGTCACTGTTACTGCTAATTGTTGTGGAGCGCCGGTTGACTCAGAGGGGCCTTTTCGCGGCTGTGGTACAGGGCCGGATGAGCGGAAGGCCATAAATTTGTTTAGCAGGTCGAACCAGAATGGCGCGCCCAGTGACACCGCAAGTATAGTTGCCAGCAAACCGACGATTTTATACAATACCCAGTATACCCAGCCCCAAAAATCTGCTGGTACTGGTAAAGTAGAGTTGGGTCCAGTGTTGGACCAGCCTATGAAGGGCTGAAAGCTCTTGATATTGTCCTGTATTGTCTGTGTGTTTTTCTGGACATTGTTTGCGTTATTCTGGGCATTTGTAGCTCCCTGGGCTGCGGATACAATGGCGGACCGCAGGGTCGTACTATTTGAGAGATTGGTGATGAGGGAAATGGTGTCAACGTTCAGGGCTACAACGATGACAAGCCCCAGGAAGAAGATGATTAATTGCACCCTGCGCCTGTACCAGCCAGTAACACGGTCCATTGAGTTGTTGAACCACTTTTCTATGTTGGCCAACTCGGTCTCCAACACTTTTGCAGGATCGTTTTTGGCTGCAGGATCGTTTTGGGACTTTTCTAAGAGCAATTTAAGGGCTTCTGGAATGGGGCTTTTTGCTGCAGTGGGGTCTTTTTTGTAGGTTTGAACAGCATCCACACTCATTAATGCGAGTGCGAAGGTATCCCCAGGGATGTAGGAAGGTTTACTTGGTTTATCAGACGCCGCTTTCCGAGAAAGCCCCTTGATGAGCGGGGTTTTATAGAGCTTGTCAACAAAGTCCTCTTGTGGATCAACCAGCATATTTGGATCGGACAGCATATTTTTGATGCCCTCCTCAAGGGTTTTTGCACGTAACTTAAGGAGAGGAACAATTACCTGCTCGTTAATGGTGGAGCAGAGCAGGCCCAGGATCCAATACACAAAAACGAGACCGACACCTACCTCGAGAACGGTGGAACCGAACATAAGCACCTCCGCTGAATAAATCTGTGTAATTGAACACACATAATCCAAGTAAGAAGGCCGACAATAACGCCAAAATTCTACTACAATGTAGACGCTATTTCTTCTCAAATTTATCGTATGAGTTTTTCAGTGAGCTCCGTCCTCAAAACTTCCTGTAATCCTGTCTGCTAAAAAGTGTTTCCCTCGACGTTCATCTGTCAGGTGATTAGGTATTCCGGGCTTCAAGCGGCCTCTTGATGTTGCTGACAAGAGTCAGGCAGGAGACGTTGCTCCCGTTCAGCAACGGGGCAATTCTCCCATTGCAGATCAGCACAAGATCCACTGGCCTGAGTCCCTACCGAAACGTTTTGTGATTGTAAGCCAGGCTACCGCTGCCTGGATGGTTCTCGGAACCAGGGAGGTTTTTCATGGCTATTAATGTTGTTAGTTTCGATAATGTAGAAGTATTAACAGTTGGTGTAACTGGCCCAGGGGGCGCGAATACCTTGTTCCTGGTTTGTGGTGTGGCAATTGTCAATTTCCACGGCCCGCTCAACGACTACAACCGCGATTCGGTGACGTTCCTCGTACCCAATGAAGGCCAGACCGATCCCAATGCCCCGGCGCTTGATATCGGGAATTTTGTTGACTCGACGGTGATGGCCTTCCCTACCACTATTGAGGCTTCGCCTCAGCGGCCTGTTGGCTGGGGTGTCGATACGGTAGATACCATTGTGGACGGACCCAACGGCCGCAATATCCAGCTGACGGCGAATCTTGCCGCGCTCAATCCTGGCTCTACCATCATCAGGATAGGCTTTCAAGTAAACATCCTGTCACAAGTGTAAGCTGTTGATTTCTTCTTGACTCCTGGCTACCTGCGGCAGTTCGCAAACACTTTACTTAGGAGTGGGCTTTCTATCGTAGGTAGCAAAGCCCACAACCAGGAGCGGCACTATGCGTACACCCCGATGAGCCCCGAAAAAGCCCACTTGCTGGTCTCTATGGTTGCTCCAAAAAGCCTTGACAGGGCACTCTACAACACATACCCTACCGTCAGGGTTTCAGGCCACTTCTGAATAGTGCTTATCAGAAATGGGACGGGAGACGCTGCTCACGCTCAAGGGATGGGACAGCAATCCCATTCTCGTCCTGTACAAAATGCAGTGGTCTGAAACCCTGATTAAATGGCTCTTATTAGCTACTGTAATTTTGTACCCCATTGGTTGGCGGTAGGGTAATCATATTGTTCCTCTCAACTTTGGATATGCTGACCACTAGATGTCACTCACAGGTAAAAAAGGCCAATAAAAACCTGTGTGTATTCTGGTAGATGTCAAGTCGGTAATTCGCCACTCACTGAAAAGAAAGAACCTAGGATATACCTAGGTTTATGAGGCGCACCCAGAGGGATTCGAACCCCCGACCTGCGGTTCCGAAGACCGACGCTCTAATCCACTGAGCTATGGGTGCATCACCATCATAGTAGCATATTGTGTCAACTACTTTTGGCCACGCTACGGCCTACATCCTCTTACTACTATGGAAAAATACTTGTGGAAGATGAGAGTGGTTTCGCAAGGCCTTGAATCTCAATGATTTTAGGAGGTATTACGTGATAGAGATGATATAATACCTACAACTTCCTGGCTACACACGATTTCTAGGGAACTGTATCCCTTGCTGTATGCTCATGGGACGAGTTTGGAGAAGATACAGCGCTATTTTGTTTTGAGGTGATGTTGCATGCAAAAGCGAAATGCACCCATTCATGCCGCTATTGATATTGGTAGCAATACTATTCACCTTGTCGTGGCGCACTGTACGCCAGAAGACCTGGAAATTGTCGAGGACAGGGTTGAGTTGGTGCGGATTGGTGAGAGCGTCACCGCAACGGGTGAGATTTCTCAGCAGAAGCGGAAGGCAGCGATAGACACGTTGAGCCATTATAAATCGTTGGCGGAGCAACATGGGGCCGCTCAGATACTGGTGGTGGCAACGGAGGCGATTCGCCAGGCTACGAATAGCAGCGAATTCCTGAAGGAGGTAGAGAAAGAGACCGGTCTCACGATTCACCTCATTACTGGCGATACCGAGGCGACACTGACCTTCTATGGCGCAACGTACGAGGAACAGCGGCAACCAAATGCATCTGCAGTTTCCGGTGTGATGGACCTTGGCGGCGGCAGTACCGAGCTTGTTACGGCGAAAAATAGGCACATCATCTGGCGTACCTCCATTCAAATAGGCTCTGGCTGGCTGCATGATCGTTACCTCCCTTCAGATCCACCGAAGCTTGATGAGTTAAGCGTTGCTCATGCCTTCTTACAGACTTATTTTCAGGGAATGCCAATAAAATTTCAACCCGCGAAGCTCATTGTAACCGGGGGCAGCGCTAATTCACTGTTACTGCTTGCGCAACAGGCATTTCAACAGGATCAGTCCAGCAGGCGCATGACGTATGAGGATTTGATTCGCTGTGAGGGGCTATTGACTGCTCTTAACGCAAAAGAGATTTCCCGGCGCTATAAACAGCCGCTAGCTCGCGCACGTATATTACCCGCGGGAGCGTTGATTATGCGGAAAATGATGTCTCGCCTGCAACTTAACGAGATTGCCGTCAGCCCTCATGGGATACGGGAGGGCGCATTGCTAGCCTACGCGCGTTACGGTGAGAACTGGTTAGAGCGGGTAAGTGAGGAAGCCTCGAAGGCAGGACAGCCAGGTAGTAGGTATGCTGGCAATGGGCCAATGACGAATGAGGCGGGCGAGGAAACATTTGCACATGCCGGTCAACGTATGCTGCAAGCGCGCGTGGAGAAACTGCTGGATTGGCGGGATGAGGTACTCAAGCATGAAGATGTTGAGGCGATTCATAAGATGCGTGTCGCCTCGCGACGCCTGCGCGCTACGCTTGACGCCTTTGAGTCGAGTTGTAAACCGAAGCCGTTTAAGAATGCCTATCGCGGTGTCAAAGAGATGGCCGATCTTTTGGGGACTGCGCGGGATACAGACGTCATGCTGCTGGGTTTGCGCGAGCAGCATGAGCAAGTAGCGACTGATGAGCAGGCGGGTGTGCAGTGGCTGAGCGATCGGCTGAGCGACTACCGTCAACAGAGGCAGCAGGAGTTGGAAACCTATTTCGCGAAGCTTGACGAGGCAGCTCTGCAGCGCTGGATCGTGTCATGCATTCAGAAAGGAGCCACGCATAATGGCAAAAGCTAAACCGATACGCGGGCTAGATAGCCAGGCTGCTACAGGTGAGAATGCACGGATCATCGCCAGGACACGCCTCGAGGAGCTATATAGCTGGAGTAAGCATGTCGACAGTCCCTATCATGTACGAGAGTTGCATGATCTGCGTATCGCGGCTAAGCGACTACGCTATACACTGGAGGTATTCGAAGAAGAGCTACCTGCAGCCAGCAAGGGCATCGTTAAGGAGTTGAGCCGCTTGCAGGACGAGCTTGGCGAGTTGCATGACAGCGATGTGATGATAGCGTTATTGCGGCTCTGCCTGGGCGGACACGACAGTGGAAGGATATATGAGGAAGCACTGGCGGATACGAAGAAGAATCAACGTAAAAATAAAAAGGGGTTTATACTGCCAGCGGAATTAGTGGCGGATCTGTTGGAGCCGGAAGTTGCTCCCTCTGCCGAGGAACGTTTTGGACTGGAGAGGATGGTGCTCAGGCAGCAGCAATGCCGCGAGGAGCAATACAGCACCTTTCGTCACCATTGGTATCAACTGCAAGCGCGCGATTTTCGCCGTGAGATCCTCGATATTTTAGATGCATAGTAATGTATATTTATTTTAGGAATCCCCCTACAAACCTTGCAAAGCAAAGGCAGGATGCAGATGAAAACTTATTCAGCAGAGGATTTGGACTGGTGGCAGCGTCCCCAACCTACTCCTGACGAACTCAAGTTGAGTGGTGGTCTGTATGTAGAAGACTGGCCGCATGCCCGCCAGGTTGAGCGCCTTTCAGTAGAGCTTTTCGAAGCGACGCGACCATTGCATCGACTGGATGATAAAAGTTTACGTTTGCTAGAACGCGCGGCCTTTTTACATAACGTCGGGATGGTCATCGAATCACGCCGCCACCATAAACACTCCTTTCGCCTGATCAAAAAGACTGATCTGCCCGATTTTACAGATGAAGAGCGGCATGAAATAGCCTGTATCGCGCGCTACCACCGCCGCGCCTTGCCCAGCACCTCCCACGAAGAATATGCAGTATTGAAGCGCGCTGCGCGCAAGCGCGTTTCTGCTCTTGCCGCTTTATTGCGCATCTCTGATGCGCTGGATTACAGTCACGATGGGCGTGTTTTGCATCTCGCGGTTGAACCTGAGCTATGTGATGACGCTATCTGGACGATAGGTCTGGAGATTCGCCCGCTCTCCGATCTTGATGCCGAGCTAGAGAAGGCCGATGAAAAGGCTGATCTGTTTGAGAAAGTTTTCAAGAGAGAGTTGCGGCTGCGCATTATTGATACGGTTTTCAATGAAGACGGCAGCCTTCTTTAACGGGATTCCCTCAAATCGTCAATGTGAAGCTTTAGTACGCGATTCAGTATAAGAGGCTGTGTGTAAAGGTTCCAAACCCACTTGCATTCAATGTGATATTCTAGAAGGGAGTCATTCAAGGAAGGGGACAGCCTGATGGGAAGCCGAATTACGCACGCAGCCACGCATTTGCCCGAGGACGCGGTCCAGGAGCGGATGCGAGGTGAGCAGCGCCCCTGGTGCCGCCGACGCTGGGAGATCATCTATCAAGCTCTGAAAGCTCCTCGCAAAGCCGAGGACATTGCCAGGACGGTGGGCGTGTCACCCTCGACCGTTCACCGTGTGATTGCCACCTACCAACACGGGGGAGTGGCTGCCATCGAGACCCCTGGGAAAGGCGGGCGGCGTCACCAGTACCTCACGCTGGAACAAGAACGCAACTTCCTCCAGCCGTTCGTGGCCCGCGCCGCCCGGGGAGAGATTGCGACGATAGCCGAGATCCAGCGGGCGTATGAGGAGGAGACGAAGCAGTCGGTTGCTCCCAGCACCATCTATCGCCTCTTGGCCCGGCATGGCTGGAGACAGCGTGGTGCTGGTTCCAGTCCTGCTCAGGCCCCACAGGGCAAGCTCGCTTCCGGGAACACCGTTTCCGCGCGGGAGCTGAGGTCGCAGCAATCCACCGCAGCAAAAGGCGGAGAGTCCGTGCAAGGGAACACCGTTTCCGGAAGCGAGCTGAGGTTGCAGTCTCCCCCGAAGGCGCACAGCGAGCAGTCACCCCAAGGCTACCCAAGCGATCTGACGAAGCAGGAGTGGGCGATCCTCTCGCCGCTGATCCCGCCCGCCAAGCCAGGGGGGCATCCGCGCACCACGGACATGCGCGAAGTGCTCAACGCGATCCTCTATGTGGACCGCACCGGATGCCAGTGGCGGGCTTTGCCTCACGACTTTCCTCCCTGGTCAACGGTCTGGACGTCCTTCCGAGCCTTTCGCGACGATGGCACCTGGAAGCGCATGCATACGGCTTTGCGCGAACAGGTGCGGGTGAAGCAGGGCCGGGAGCCGACGCCCAGTGCGGGGATTATCGATAGTCAGTCGGTGAAAACGAGCCAAAAAGGGGGCTTCGCGGCTACGATGGCGGCAAGAAAGTCAAAGGTCGCAAGCGGCATCTGCTCGTTGATACCAATGGCTTGATCATGCAGGTGCTGGTGCATGAGGCCAATATCCAGGATTATGACGGCGGGAAACTCCTGCTCTCGCCGCTCAAAGACGGCTTTCCGCGGCTGAAGCTGATCTGGGCCGATAGTGGATACAAGAAGGGTGGTTTCGTTGAGTGGGTCAAAACGACGCTCGGCTGGGAGGTAGAGGTCGTGGAACATCCTTGGAGCGGCCTGCGAGGCGTCTGGGCCCCAAAGGATGCCGTGATTGATCAGGACAAAATTCGCCCTAAGGGCTTTCATGTGCTCAAACGGCGCTGGGTGGTAGAACGTACCTTCGCCTGGCTTTCCACCTGGCGTCGGCTTTCCAAAGACTATGAAGTGCTCCCATCAAGTGAAGAAGCTTGGATCCATCTCGCCATGATCCGTGTCATGCTTCGACGCTTGGCTCAAACTGAGACCTGAGGACTTTACACACAGCCTCTCAGAGATTGATAAGGGAACTTTTGGCTTGAGGAAACGTCTTGATAATGGAGTGGTTTTCACCTATCAATGACATCTTTTTACCATGAACAGGGATCGAGAAAGACAAGGGGAGTCAGAATGTGTTCAACCCACGTTCTTAGGCAAAAAAAGGTTCTGGATACCGTTCTCTTCGTTGTCATTTTTGCATTCGTACTGGCGGCTTGTGGAACGAGAAGTAGCGGCACGGCGACTGGCTCTACCCTTACCCCTTCGTCAATTCCCACGTTTGGTACAGTACCGGGATACGGCACGACTTATGGCTGCCCCAGCGACGTGGTAGTGAGCACAGCACCAGCAGCGCCAGACCTCACAGTAGAGCTGAAACAGGGGAGTACTGTCATCAAGGCCCACAGAGGTGACGTGATTGAGATACAGATGCCATTCGGCATAGCGTGGCAAGGTCCTACAACTTCTCAAGGGATGCTCCAATTGCAACAACCCTTTGGATACGTCTGGAAACTGAGTAACGCTTGCATCTGGCGATTCGTTGCTATGGGCACTGGTACAGTCGCGTTAGACTTTTCCGGGAGTGCCATCTGTAAAAAGGTCTCCCTCTGTGTACCCTCCGAGGAGGATGCGACGTTTAATATTAATGTCGGCTAGCGGGCTTGTAGCTATGGCAGGGAAAGCTGGTGAACCCTCCTTTGCTAGCCTATTTCGGCGCAATCCTGCAAAGGATAGACATGAGTCATCCCGAAATTTGRAGAGGATGAGTTTCAGGG
>JRHI01000028.1_pt1 | contig 126983 bp, 100 predicted proteins | sample 215371 | NCBI WGS metagenome assembly JRHI01 (sample SAMN02929681, study PRJNA255918) | sediment metagenome | biome: cave system; feature: Ice Cave; material: Sediment; isolation source: sediment from deep within a dark volcanic ice cave with no known source of... ...
AGTTCAAAATCCACGCCCCGCAACACCGTGTTTGCGCCGAAAGCCTTCACGATATTTTTCATTTGTAATATGGTCGCTGTTGTCATAGAGAAGTCTCCTGGGAAACTGTGTGGGTACATGGAGCCTCACGTAGATGTGCCGTGAGACCCCATTCCTCGTTCGCGTCAATAGCAACGTTAGGAACCTGACAAAGATGCTGGTGGAGATGCATGATACACCGTCTGCCATGCCTGCAACACGTCCGTTTGGGTGACAGGAAGAGCGTTGAGTGCTACATAGGGTGGTGCAGCTTTCCCAAGCAGCCCATATCCTGCCAGGAGCGCCTCGGCTACACTCTGGTCGAATGGCCGTTGAGCGCCCAGGCCATAGACGAATTGGCCTTTTTTAATTGCGATCGCCATATTCAGCCCCAGATCACAGGTCGTAATCACGAGATTCGGATCGCCTGCACTGCGTGCTGAAGACAGAATTCCTTCAGACGGGACGTCCCACACGCCCCAGATACCGTTGAGGTTAGGGAACTGGGTCAACATAGCCGAAGCGGCCGTATTCGCCTGGCCTGCGAAGTCAGGGCCTGCAACCCCCTTCTCGCTCACGATTTGAATGCCCGGAAACTTCGCGATGGTTGCCTTGAATGCTTGATATCTCTGCTTCGTTACGAAAAAGTCAGAAGCGTGGTAGATGAGGCCGATCTTGCCCTTGCCATTGAGCTTTTTGGCCATGAGCAGAGCGGCGGCAACCCCATTCCCGTAGTTATCGGCTGATACTACGCTGACATAGTCCGTACCTGCTTTGAAGCCATTTGGAACGTTATCCATAAAGACCAGCTTGACTCCTTGAGCAACGGCCTTCTTGTAGGCACTCGCGGTTGCCACCGGATCGGTCGGGATCGACACGATGATGCCCGGTTTCTTATTCAGCACGGTCTCGATGTCCGAGACCTGTCTGTTGGGGTCGAAGTTTGCGTCGGTCACCGCGATCACCTTGATGCCCATAGCTGCAAACTGGTGTTTCAGGCCATCAACCTGTGCGTTTGACCAGTCGTTACCGGCATAGTGGAGGACAATTGCGGCTGTTGCGTTCATGCCCTGAATTTTCTGCAACTCCGCTGGGCTGAGTTGCACCTGACTGACAGGGGTAGCAGGTTCGCCGTAAGGACCCACGCTATATACCTTTTGCTGTAATGCCGCCAATGCGCCCGAAGGATTGTTAGGATCAATCGGCGGCAAGTTGCCCGCTGGCGTTGAGCTTGTTCCTGGAGGACCTCCCGTTGTCGCTGCTTGGCTTCCACATGCTGAGAGTATAAGGACCAATAATAAAAGTAGCGTTGATAGTGCCATGATGCTGCGGTGTCTGCGAGTGACACTAGCAGGTTTCTGTTGTTGCATCTTTTTGCTCCCGTACGTGTGATGGATATCACCGCGCATTTAATGTGACTTGGGGCTGGGACATTGCTACGCTCGTCCCAGGGTCGCGATAAAGCGGGCCCCTACCGTGTTGTTCAGGCAATTAAAGCTCAGCAATAGCCTGCTGTATGAATGTTTTGCTTATCTCTGCTCCTTTTTTGGGATCAGGGAAGCTGTCTAGCTCTACCGTTATCCAGCCATCGTATCCTGTGTCCTTAAGGGCTGTCAGAATTTGACTGTAGTTCTGTTCTCCTTGTCCTAGTGGCACAAAAACACCTTGCTTGATGTCTTTCAGGTGGACATAGTTGATGTGGCTGGCATGTTGTCGAATAATAGCGGTTGGGTCACCTCCTCCTGCTTGTACATGAGCGGTATCGGGACAAAGTCCGATACCCGTATACTTGAACAACTTCTCCAATTGATCGGGTGCTTGCACACAGGTGCCTAGATGTGGATGATACGTAGGGACTAATCCAGCACGGCGTGCCAGATCAGTCACTTTCTCCAAAGCCTGTCCAAGCTGCTGATAATCTTGCTCGATAATTCCAGTTGAGCGTATGGCACCGCCTCCAACCACCAGATATGTCGCATGAAACTCAGCAGCAAGTTGTGCAACGTGCTCGATCTTCTCGAGTTCTTCTCCTAGCACATCTGGATAAATGAAGTTTCCGCCAGAATAGACGGCAACCATCTCCAAGTGCAGGCTCCGCATGAGGGACCTCAGCTCGTCTTTGCGGTCGGCATACTGTACAAGGTTGCCATCAAACAACTCGAAGCCTGTATAACCTAATGACGAGATGTCTCTCAGAGCCTTCTCAAGAGAGCCGTCGGTGAGATAGTAGAGGTCTTTGATACTGGTCACTCCGGCTGGGTGTCCAAATAAGCCACCCCATGTATTTGTCTGATAAGCAAACTTCATCGGATACCTCCTACCTTACGTTCCGTTGCTGGATCAAATGATCTGCAACTCTGGCGGCGTTTGCCATGATTGTAAGTGTTGGGTTAATGCCAGTAGCTGTAGGGAACGGGCTGCCATCAACGGCGTACAAGTTGTCCACCTCGTGCGCCTGACACCACTTATTCAAGACAGACTGCGCCGGGTCCGCGCCCATGCGAAGAGTGCCGTGCTGGTGAGAGCAGTTCCCACTAATCTTGTCGATGTATGCCCGCCATACCTTTCTGGCTCCGGCAGCCGCAAGGATTTCTGCGTTCTTATCAATGGTCCAACGCGCTTGTGCGAGGTCATTCGGATGTGGCTTGACCGTGATACGTGCTACTGGAAGTCCCCAGGCATCTTTCACGGTCTCATCCAACTCCACACGATTGGTCTCTTGAGGAAGATCATGCATGACGACGCCTACACCCATGCTATAGTTGAAAAACTCCCGATCAGCATCCTTCATAGCCTTTCCCCACTGGGGCTTTTCAGGAACCGAAAAGCTAATGGGCAGCGGTATGCCAGCACCAGCCGCCGCCACGTGGCAACCGCCAATAAAGCCCCGCTTCTCGTCAGATGCATAAAATTCAAGCGTACTGGCACTGATATAGCCACCGCCCGCCCAACCGTAGACTGGCTCATCAAAGATGCCAACGGCGGCACTATATTCATGAAGGGTGAGGTAGCGACCAACAAGCCCAGTGCCGTTTGCCAACCCATGCGGGAAGTGATTCGAGCGCGAGAGCAACAGGAGCCGCGCCGATTCGATTGCACCACAAGCAAGCATAAAAGCATCTGCCTCTTGTTCGATAAAATCGCCGTCCGCATCCTGATACACTGCACTCTTTGCTCTCCCTTGACCATCAACGGTGATCTTATGCACATAACAGTCGGTCCGTAGATCCAGCTTTCCAGTAGCAAGCGCATCTGGAATAAAGGTGTAGAGGACGCTGCTCTTTGTGCCCGTTGGATCACCGTGCTGCTGTATGAAAGCAGATAGCACGGTAGACGAGCGCCCGTTATACGGTTTTGAGAGCATAGCCGTCGGTGTCGGGAAGGAATTATAGCCAAGCTTGGCGCAACCCTCTTGAAATTTCTGGGTGTAGCGAGTCATCGGCATGGGTGGGCATGGATAGCCCCGTCTGCGTGGAGCCTCGTACTTATTAGCGCCAGCCTGACCTGATACACCTAGTGCCCACTCTATTTTGTCGTAGAAAGGCTCAAGTTCCTGATAGCTAATCGGCCAATCCACTAAACTGGCACCAGGAACATCACCGTGGAGTGAATGCATCCGAAAATCGTTCTCCACGAAGCGCGGAACCCACCCCGTCCAATGGACCGTGCCGCCGCCTACCATCTGAGGTACCGGACAGAATGAGCCTACCTGAAACTCTTCCTCAGTGGAAAACCTGAACGTTCGAGGGTTGAGAGTTGGATCGGACCAGAGATAGTAGCGGTTCACGTTGGCAAGTTCGTCAGCACCGAAGTGCTCTTGCTTCAACCATGGGCCACGCTCCAGAACCACAACATTGATACCAGCCTCGGTTAACATCTTGGCCGCTGTCGCACCAGAAGCTCCCGACCCGATAATGCATACCGGAACCTTGTCAGGCTTGCGCTTGTAATTCTTCATACATTGCTTCCTTCCTCGACACCCTTGCCTGCTTCGGCAAAAAACGGCAACGTATTGTATGTGCCTGCATGAGCCTCAGCCATAGAAAGTGGTCCAGAGAACCCAATGACCTGCCAACCTACATGATTTTTATTACCACCGTAGATGGGATCAGCATAGAAGCCTTGGCGTGTGTGCAAGACGAGCATCTGAAAAAAGTCAAGGTCGGTCTCAGTCTCATACTGCTGCATTGCAGCAGGCCCGAAGTCATCTGTTGCCTGCTCACTGTCAGCGACGGCCTCGACTTCGGGGTTCTCGATTATCGCGAGCACACGATCTTGCTGTTCGGGACTGACGTGACGAAACTCCGCTCCTAAGAGGTCACGACTGCGCTTGTCCATCTCCTGAACCCCTTCCAGATAGCGCTGGCGTATTGTCTCGATGCGCTGTTGCCATGCAGCAGCGATTCTGCCGGAAAGCTTCTGAAAGCCGCTTCCATCAGGCTTGGCGTAAATATAGTCGAGGCCAGAAAGGTAGCGATCTAGGAAATATATCGCTCCTGCCTCATGTGCTCCGGGTGTATCATCACTTGGGATGATACGCGCCATAGCCGCCTCGATAGTGGCCCATTGATGCTCATTGAAGAACAAACGTTGCTGAGCCGTGTTCTTCTCTTGATCATGCATTATTTTTTCCCTCTATCTGTAAGGACAGAACTACTTGAAGTGACGATCAACTCAGAAAAAGCACACAAAAAATGTCATCACCTTCTCTAACTCCCTTTGCTCGTTCGTGTTAGCGTTCTATTCTGTGAAATCCAGTGTAGTAAACGGCTTAGCCCTTCCTCCGAGAATAGTTGCTGGACTGCGGACGCAACTGCGCCGGTAACTCCGGCAATATCCCCCAGTTGGGAACGCTGCACGAGTAAGTTTCTACTCCCGAGAGGCAATGAGCGGCGGTAGATTTCTTGACGAATGGATGCCAGCCAGACATCGCCTGCTTTACTGACTCCACCACCAATAACGATGAGTGAAGGGTTGTAGAAATTGACAAGCCCGGCAAGTGTATGCCCAACATAACGGCCGCTTCGTCGGATAATCTCCATACATATGTGATCTCCACGTGCAGCATAGTCACTGACATCCTGAGCCGTAAGGAAATCTTGTTGAGCAAGATGGTCAGCAATGAGTTGGCTACGGTCTACGGCTTCTCGTGCCATGCGAATCAGTGCCGGTGCGGCTGCAACCGCTTCAAGGCAACCGATATTACCACAGCGACAAATCACTGGAAGATCATCTACCTGAATGTGACCAATGTCGCCTGCACAACCGTCTGCTCCACGATACAATTGCCCATGACAGATAATACCGCAACCAATTCCCGTCCCTACTTTTATGAAGAGGAAATTTTCGATGCCACGCCCAAGACCAGCCCACTGTTCACCAAGTGCCATTACATTTACATCGTTGTCCACATAGACCGGACAGGCAAAGTCAGTAGCGAAGTATTCCCGAATAGGATAGCCATCCCATCCAGGCATGATGGGTGGTGCTACCGAGCGACCAGACTTGAACTCCACAGGTCCTGGTACTCCAATGCCTATTGCCCACAATTGTGTGCCCAGAATACGTATGCTCTCAAGAGAACTTGTGATCATAGCGTGGGCTTGGCTCAAGCAACGTTCTGGCCCTTCGGAAACATCGGCCTCTTTGCTACTGTGCGCTAAGATGTCTCCAGTGAGGTTCGTAATTGCTACATCAATACTCGTTGCGCCGATATCCACGCCGGCAATGAACCCTGCGCTGCCATTCAATACAAGGACTCCTGCGCGTCGCCCACCTGTTGAAGTTGCTACACCCACTTCACGAATCAGCCCATAGCTCAGAAGAAGCTCTACATGCTGAACGGCTACTGATCGACTACTATGAATGATGCGTGCAATAACGGCACGTGATACCTCATGTTCGCTACGAATGATATTCAGGACATGTGCAGTCATAGAGAGTTCTGAGGAAGGTTTATGACCATTCTCATGATGCAAGAAGTTATGTGTGCTTTGTTCCATAATGTCCCCTTTGTATCTCTAGGTTCCCAGAAAATCATCAGGACGAGCGATAACCCTCACTGCATCACATCATCACTTCTTGTATCTCTATAGAGCAGTTTGAACACGGGCCGTGTTCATTTCTCATGCGACTGATTTCAGATACACGCAAGTTTCGTCAATGACATGATTGAGTTCGATAGAGAAAGCCAATCTTTAGAGCGATATGCTTGCTTGAGTCATTGGTTTTCCGGGAAACTCTTACGTACCTCTTAACGAAACATACGTTTGAAAACGAAAAACGGTGTAGAATATGTAGCCTTCCATCACACATTCGACTAACTAAGTTATATATAACATAGAATTTTGAAAAAGTCAAGTCAATAATGAACAACTTTTAACTTTTTTAGACAGAACTTATGATAATGAAGACAATGTTTTGTAAAATCACAGGTTGTTTGCCGCTGCTTACCTATTGTTGCAGTATATCCACGGAGCTTGGAATAGACCGCGCCATTGTAATTGTTGTGATGGTCAAAAGCGGGTTGATCGTTACTAATAAGGAGTATACCTATGCGTGCAGACATTGTTCCAGGGGCGAAGTTTCCAGATTATGAGTTGACCGATCACACGAGGACACGTCGTCGTTTGAGCGAGTTACAAGGCATTGACCCCATGATTGTGTTGCTCTCGCGTGGACATTTTTGTCCCAAGGATCATCAACAACACCTTGAGTTAGCGGCTTTCTATCCCAGGATTGCCGTTGCCTACACAAAAATTGTGACTATCTCGACGGATAACATTCTGGAGTCAAACGAATTCCGTGATGCCGTTGGGGCGCAATGGCCTTTTCTTTCAGATTCTGGGCGAAAGATTCAACAAGACCTGGATATTCAGGAATATACGGACCCATTCCATAACCCAATGATTCCTCATACGCTCGTGCTTGAACCGGGGCTAGTCATCTACAAAATCTATAATGGCTATTGGTTCTGGGGCCGCCCGTCACCGGAGGACTTACGAGAAGACTTACGCGAAGTTACGCGCAAAATACGCCCTGATTGGGAACTCTCAGTGCCGGGGTTGCGTGAGAGTTGGGAGGGTGACAAGAAATTGCATTATCCGTATAAAGGTCGGTCGTAGGGACCAGCTTATGCTCTTTAATTGTTACATCAGGGAACGCAGAGGTCGTAGGGGCCTAACTCCTTATTCAGCCTGCCAACGCACGATGTGCTAGCTTCGCTCAGGCAGGCTGAATAAGGAAGTCTTCATGGCGTCCGTTTTGGCGATGGTCAATTCCGCCGATGTTGACCATCGCCAAGACGGGCGCCATGAATGTGGCCCCTACGACCTCAGACAAGTACTGTAGCTGTTACCGAGTAGATGGAGGGTAGGAAGTCGACGATGAGGTTCCAGCGTTCGCCACGGTCTCGGCTGGCAAAGAGTTGACCTGTATTCGTGCCGACATAGATGCCACAAGGGTCTTTGCTATCTGTACACATCGCTTGCCGTAGGACGCCGAGCAGCACTTCAGGGCCTTGTGGCAAGCCGTTTGTTAACGGTTCCCACTGTTCCCCGCTATTCTGTGTGCGATAGATGGTGAAGTGTTCATCGACATTATTGCGAGTATCGGGATCTTCTACGATGACGAACACTGTTTCAGGATGGTGTACGTCCAGGGCGATAGGAAAACCGAACTGAGAAGGAAGGTTGTGTTGAATGTCTATCCAATCTTCGCCACCGTTATTACTTCTGTAAATGCCGCAATGGTTTTGTTGGTAGAGTGTATCAGGTTGGGTTGCATGTTGGACAAGACGATGAATGCATTGTCCAAATTCAGGATAGCGATTGGGTAGGAAATCGGCACGGGTGTTTTTGTTGGCAAAAACCCAGCTCTGACCTCCATCATCTGTCCGCATACAGCCTACAGCGGAGATGCCTATCCACATTCTGGAAGGGTTGGAGTAATCGGGAATGATGGTGTGTAGACATAAGCCGCCCGCTCCGGGGTTCCATTGTGAGCGTGTGGGGTGCGATATCAATCTCTCGTTCACCTCCCATGTATCACCGTGATCTGTACTGACCCACAAAGCCGCCGGGTCGGTTCCCGCATAGACCGTGTTTGGCTCATTAGGATGGCCCGTTTCGACAGCCCATATGTTGATGAGTTTTTCTCCACTATGCTCTGGAAACTGTATACCGCGCTTTGGTTCGTGCCATGTGTGACCGAAATCATCGCTATAGCGTAAAAATGAGCCAAAAAAGTCCCCGTTCTCGGCGGCGAAGAGGCGATAGCCATCGCGTTGATCAAGGATAGCAGAGAAGATGCGACGGCCTTTCAACGTTGGCGCTTCTATATTCCATGTCTCCCTGTCCGAGGAAGTCAAGAGAAATAGGCCCCGTTTGGTACCGACAAGTATGAGCACAGTTCCTGGCGCATATGGACGATGTTGAGTCATAGTTTCTCTCCTTTGAGGATATACTAATCAACCACCTGCAACCGATTGCAGAATGAGCAAGGTTGCTCCATTGGCAACCTGTGTATCGAGGCCCTGAAGATAGCGAATATTGATCTTATCTAGAAAGAGATTGACATAGGGACGTAGTTCGCCCGTTTCGTAACAGAGATTGAAGCGAATACCGGGGAATTCGTTATCTAGGGCAGCGATGATTTCGCGAATAGTGAGTCCTGTAACCAGCGTAGACTTACGATTACCTACTCTGGCCCGTAGTACGGCGGGAAAAGTTACTGTGATAGTGGGAAGTACTGATGGTACATTCATAGCTTGCCTCTTTATGATGCTGTGATGATTGTCTTTCACTATTACAAACGAACTCACCTCGTTATTCTGAACGCTCTTGCGAAAAGTGGAATAGTTCTAACATAGTAGGATGAAAAAGCAGAAGGAACAATGGCGAACGTGTTCGCCATTGTTCCTTCTGCTTTTTCATCCTACTATGTTAGAACTGAGATTTCGCGGCGGCGGTGCCGGTGAAATCGCCGCTGAGAGAGCGGATGCTGGTTGGCTGGGTTGGATCTATCTGATAGACGACCGAGTCGCGTGAAGGGACGCGGGCGTTGGGGTCCGCACTCGAACCGTAGTTCACGTTGGGTAAGAGGCCACCGAGATCGACATTCTTGAGCGACTCAAACGCTTTGAGTAAACCGTCACGTGTGATGTCGTTGTTGGCAAATGCCTGTTTGAGAATGGCATAGGTGATCTTAGATTCCGTGTAGCCAAACTCGAAGAAACCATCCGGCTTCTGATCAGGTGCGTACTTAGCTACATCAGCGAGCATCTGTTTCATGCCGGGGATGCTGGTATCACCCCATGATGCACCTTGTGAGACGATCCATGCTTGGCTCAGCAAGGGTTTCAATGCTGGAACACCGAGCAGCAGGGGTGAGAACGCTGGACTCTGGAGAATCCACTGCGGATTGTAGCCGAGTGCGTGACCAGTGCCGATGATTTTTGCTGTCACAGTAGGAAGCGTCGTCAGGAACACATACTTTGCATTAGCATTCTTCATTTGCAAGACCTGGGCGGTGAAGTCGGTGTCCGTTGGCGCGTATGCGGCTTGTCCCACATCGTGCAGGCTGTAAGCACTGACGGCCTCTTTATAGCCGGTTAAGCCATCCTGACCGTAGTCATCATGCTGATAGATGATGCCTGTAGCGGGACTCTTGACATTGAGCTTGTTGACAATATAATCGAAGGCATTCTCTACCTGTAAGCGGTAGGGTGTCCCCACCAGGATCAGGTATTTTTCGCGGGCGAGAGCCGAAGAGAGCGTCGCTCCCGATATCAGCATATGATCTTTTGCCGCTTGGTCTTTAATGGCGAAGGTGGTGGCTGTGCCGAGGCTATCGGCGATCATCAAGACCTGCGTGCTAATCTGATTGTATTGCTGCACCTGCACCTGTGGGTCGTATTTAGAGTCCTTCTCAAGCAGTTTGACTTGGTAGCCGTTGATACCTCCCTGTGCATTGATGGCTTTGAAGAAGACCTCAACGCCTTTTGCTAATGGATCGCCCACTGGCGCTGCGACTGGGCCAGAAAATGGCGACAAAATACCAAGTGTGATCGTCTTCTTGGCCGTATCAACACCAGGGCCGGTCTTCAATCCTCCCGCATTACTAGTGGTGGTTGCACTAGCGCAGCCAGAGAGTACGATGATGAGCGTGAATAGGATGAGCGTGGACGAGTAGAACAGCTTTTTGCTTGTCATAAAAAACGCGGCGTGGAGAGCCGCCTGCCTTCAAGAGACAAGAGGAAACGCCGCCCTCCTTTCAACTAATAAGGCTGATGCCTTCTGGACGATGGTCAACTTTTTGTAACTGGCACTGGCACTGATCTTGACCCCATCGAGGGTGCGCAGATCAAAGTAGCCCGAACTTCGTCTGCCAAACACAAAACAGAGCTTGCCTTGATAGGTCACGCAATCAAACAAACGAAAGCCATGCACATACTTGGGAGCCGTATTGCGCTGCCTTTTACTCCCTTTTTTGATCGTGGCTTTGTGCAGTTGGCGGTTGTTTCTCCTTACATATTTCATGAGATACCATGTCCCATCTGATACGGCGAGAGGATGATCACTTATACACCGTGCATCGGTCACGTGAGACTTCTCTACGGTATGTGCGATGCGCGTCTGTTTGGTGATATAGCCGTACGTGAGATGGACATTGGAAAACAGCTCTTTCGCCTGCTCATAGATACGCCAACGCATGATGCCCATCTGGGTCGCATCCCGAAAGCCCCTAGACCTACGTTCAATCATGTGCTCCTGATGCGTTCGGTGAATGAGATCGTGGCACGTCTCACAGAGCGTGATGAGGTTATCGGGGCTATCCCCACCAGTCTTGCGAGACTCGATATGATGGACATTGAGAAATTTGTCTTTCGACTTGCCTTGATACCACTGACACACATGACCATCTCTGGCAAGAATATATTCCCTGACATTCCAGAAACCGAGCTGTGGACCCTGTTGGTAGTCCTTGCCAGAGATCTCAGGGGTACGTATCTTCTGGATGTCGAACTGTGCCACTTCGATGGTGGTTCTGATCACAGGCAACAGCTTGTGAACCAAACGGATCGTTTTCAGATGGGCTTCTACTTTGTGCTGCACTGAGGGTGCGAGCCAGCCTGATCGTTTCTTTCGATTGAGAAAGCGGGCCTTGCGATAGCGTGTCTTGCGGCTACGCCTGCTACGGCGGAACTGACGGCGGGTTGCAAGCACTTGCTGTATGTCGGTTCTCAGTTGTACCTCTGCTTCAAAGAGCACCATCTGCTCAGTCGTGGCGGAAACGCCAATGTGCTGTGATCCAGCATCAATCCCAAGAGAGACATCCTGTTTATATCCACTACTGCCATGGAGTAGTTGCAGCATAAATGGGACCATCTTGACCACTTTAGCCTTGCCCTTCTTGAGCAGCAATCGTGCTGTACGCGGTTGGCAGGGCATTAAGGGTTGACCATGACAATTGAGCACGTAAACGAACACAACGTTTACCATCCTTTCGGACGTTGGATACTCTTCGCCAAGGTTCAACAGGCTTGTCGTGTCTGCAACGCCATTCCTCCCCATCAGAACTTTTCATCACAGACGCTAGAGCTACGGGCTAGAGTAGGCACCCGTAGGTAGCATGACCTGTCGAACGTAGTTGACACTGAGGCTAGTCAAGCAAGGCTTGTGTGAACAAGCCCGTCGCCTTGAGGCGATTGGGTTCTTGACGCGTTATACCTCTTCTTGTTCTTGTAAACTCAGGACAGTCTCAGTCAAGAGTAAAAGACAACGGAAGAAATCTTCTTCGTTGCGAATGGTCTGTCATTACCAGAGAGCTACACACTTTCATCCGTGTTGAGCGTCGAGTACTCAATATCGAGTGGGGTGTCGGCGTCAGATGTTGACAGGGAAGGGGTTTCAGCGGTTGTACCTCCTTTCTTGTTGTGCTTGTTGTGCCGCGAGAGTCCCTGAATACGATGGACTAGTCCAATGACCCCACTCGGCTCGAAAAGGAGAAAGACGATAATCAAGAAACCGTAAATGAGCGCGTTCAGATCACCGCCAGAAATACCAGTGGAACTGCTGCTAGGTGACAAAAGCGGGAACTGATCGATCACACGGGGTATGGCAAAGACGAATGCGGCACCCAAGATGGAGCCCCACACATTGGCGATGCCACCAACGATAATAGCTGCGACAAATTGGATAGAGAGTGTGAGGTCCCAGTAATTCGGGATGATGTAGCGGCTATAGGACGCGAGCAGGGCACCAGAGATGCCAGCCAGGAAGGAAGAGAGAATAAATGCACCCATCTTGGCTTCAAAGAGGTTGATACCCATAATGGCCGCGCCGACTTCATTATCGCGCACGGCTTGAAAGGCGCGTCCGGATCGTGAGCGCATCACGTTATATACAAAGAGAGCCGATAGGGCCAGCAGTAGCAGAATGAGTAGAAAATACTGTTGCCCCGGAGTGAGAGCGAACACACTCAAGACATTATTTTGATTAGCAAAAGAGAAATCGCCAAAGGCAGGTGCAGGAAATGTACGTCCCTGTGGTCCTCCGGTGATTGGACTTGCATTCAGGAAGAGATAATGCCCAATGAAGACGAGGGCCAACGATACGATGCCAAGATAAAAGCCCTTGAGACGTAGTGCTGTTGGGCCAATCAGCGCTCCGACGAGAGCAGCAACAATGCCTGAAGCTGGTAGCCAGATCAAGAATGACAACCCCAGGCCGAATGGATCACGCGAGCTAGTTGGGAGGTCGCCGCCAAGGACAGCTGCTGTATAGGCTCCAATCGCCATGAAAAATGCGATGCCGAGCGAGACCTGTCCTGTATACCCCGACAGCACATTGAGGGCCAACGCTGCAATAGCGGCAATCATCGTGTAGTTGACAATCCGGAGCCAACCTTCACTGGCGGTGGCAAAAAACGCGATCAGCACAAGAATGCCAATGAGCAGAGTGACGCGACGGGAGGCGCTTCCCAGCAATAGCGGTGGTGTAGCCGTAGCGAGTACACTTTTCTGTGCGGAAGATGTGGCAGGTGTAGCAGGCGTAGGGGGTGTGGTAGGTGTGCTCATATGCGTTCCACCTTTCGCGTACCAAAGAGGCCATAGGGCCGAATGAGCAGGACCAGAATCATGATGAGATAGGGTGCGATCTCGTGGAAGCCTGCACCTAGAATGTTGGCAACGTGGCTTTCGTAGCCAGCCGTCAGAACTTCAACTAGACCGATGATAACACCGCCCACCACTGCTCCACTGATAGAGTCGATCCCCCCAAGAATGATGGCGGGGAAGGCCAGCAGAGCGACGCTGCCAAGTGTGGGATCAATGGCAATCGACTTCGCAGCGAGAAACACACCACCAATAGTGGCGATGGTCGCGGAAATGCCCCACGCTAATGCATTGACGAGGTTGATATTCACGCCCATAGCAAGGGCTGCTTCCTGGTCAAGTGCGGCGGCACGCATCGCTAGCCCATATTTCGTGAAGCGAAAGAAGACATAGAGAGCGGCGCATAATAGGATGGTCACAAGAATTGTCCACATGTCGCCCGCGCCAAAATACACACCACCCAGGTTAAAGCCGCTGGTAATCTCAAATGGTGTACCCGCAGGAAGAGGACTTGATCCCCAACGAACTGCGACACCAGTATGTAATACGATATCAAGACCAATCGTAATCATCAAAATAGAGAATACTGGCCGGCCCAGCATACGTCGTAGCACAAAGCGTTCAAAAAGTAAGCTGATGGCTACAGTTACGAGAACGCCGAGTAGCAGCGCTGGAAAAAAGCCCAAGTGCCATTCAAATACGCCTGACGAAATGATGTATGCTCCGACGAGGAGCAATTCTCCTTGGGCAAAGTTAATAACTTCGCTGGCCTTAAAAATAATAGAAAAACCGAGACCAATCAATGCATAGATACATCCCAATGCTATGCCAGCAAAGAGCAGTTGCAGAAAATAGGTCACATTTCCTCCTCTTCTTCGCCAAGATAGGCTTTGATTACATCAGGGTTTGCCTGGATTGCTGCCGGAACGCCTTGGGCGATGACACGCCCGAAGTCGAGCACAAGCACGCGGTCGGCAATGCCCATGACGAGTGCCATATCATGTTCAACCAGAAGCTGTGTGATGCCGAGTTGCTCTTTAATGTCGAGAATGACGGAGGCGATGTCGATTGTTTCCTCCACGCCCATGCCTGCTACTGGCTCATCAAGTAAGAGTAGCTTAGGTTCGAGTGCCAACGCACGCGCAAGATCAGCTCGCTTTTGCAGGCCGTATGGTAAACCGCCTAAAAGAGAAGCGTGGAAGCGTGTTAGCCCTAAGAGTTCAAGCAGGTGCAAGCAGTAGGCGCGGTTGTGTTTCTCTTCGTTGCGTGTCATACCGACATAGAGACCACCACGTAGGATACCACTTCGCATACGCACATGGCGCCCCAAGAGCAGGTAATCAAGCACGGTGGTTTGGGGAAATTGCCCCAGGTTCTGGAAACTGCGTGCGATACCTACACGTGCGATCTGATGCGTTTTGAGCTGTAAGAGATTATGCCCATCGAACGTAACGGTTCCCGTCGTCGGTTGATAGATACGTGAGATCACATTAAAGAGCGAGGTTTTGCCCGCGCCATTCGGTCCGATAATTGCGAATAGTTCTCCGGTTTGCACATGAAACGATACGTCGGAGAGGGCAGAGAGACCGGCGAAGCGCACCGCGATGTTTTCGACCGAGAGAAGCGGCGATAGCGTAGAAGTAGATGTGTTGGCTGTACTCATGGCCTCCACTTCCTCTCGCGCCGTTGTTGGCGTAATGCTCCCAAATTGCTCTGCTTACCGTGCTCACTGCCTTCGTGTAGTCCTAGATAAAACTTGCGTACACTCTCATCCTGCAAGAGTTCTGCGGCAGGATGATCTAGCACGACACGCCCTGTTTCTAGTACATAGCCGTGGTGAGCGATAGATAAGGCCATCTGCGCGTTCTGCTCAACCAGCAGCACGGCTGTACCGCTGGCGTTGATTTCGGCAATAATCGCACGAATCTGCTGCACCATAAAGGGTGCGAGGCCAAGCGAGGGTTCATCAAGTAGCAACAGACGAGGATTCGCCATTAATCCTCTTCCTATAGCCACCATCTGCTGCTCACCACCGGAGAGATAGCCGGCGATACTCTTGCGTCGTGTACGCAGCGTGGGAAAAAGGTCCATGACACGATCATAGGCACGGCGTACGGTTGCGGGATTCCGTGAGGTGAGCGAGCCTGTACGCAAGTTCTCGTCCACCGTCAGGTCCACGAAGAGCCGTCGGCCTTCCATGACCTGGGCGATACCGCGCTGCACAATCTGTGTTGCGTTCAGATGGTCAATGCGCTCTCCATCAAAAGAAATAGTGCCGCTGAGCAGGTGTGCCTTATGAAAGTTCAGCAAACCAGATATAGCGCGAAATATGGTTGTTTTGCCTGCGCCATTTGCTCCAAGCAGAGCCACAACTGTTTTATCTGGCACCTCTAGCGAGACGCCTTGTATGGCGGGCACAACACTTTGATAGGTCACAACAATGTCTTGGAGAACCAGCATGCAATGCGCCTCCTCAATGCCACATCGGTGTGATGGGAAAATAGGGCACCCGCAAGGGGATACCCCTACAATGATAACGAAGAGTCTGTCGGTCTGCCTTTCCTATCAAATACTACGTCAAAAATGTAGATGACCTTACAGATTGTACTACGTAGTTGATGAATTGCCTCTTCTTTGCACCTCTTGGGTGCTCATCATCTTTTTACACGTTTTCTTGACAGTAGGGACGGGGATGGCATGGCAGGATGGGCGGGGACCCTTGTGGACGTCCGTCCGTCCGTCCATCCTGCCATGCCACCCCCGTCCCTACTGAAAACACGCGTGCTCGTAAAAAAACACTGCTCTACCTTCGCTTGATGCGTGGTAAGGATGACGCATGTTAGATGTGAGGCGTGGTCTCCTGCCTGTCTTTTTCGTCATTGCTAACCGTGACTACGGACGCAGCAGGTGGTGTGGCCGTTGCTGCCGCTACCTGTACTTCCTTGGCTTCTGTTTCAAGAGTTGTGGCAGCAGTTGTCTCGGCAGATGGTTCTTCTGCGCTTGGAGTCGTAGTAGTTGCCTCGGCAGCTGGTGTCTCCGCGACAGCAGTGGTTGCCTCGGTTGACTGCTCTTCTGCTACGGGAGTGGCTGTAGCCTTTGCCACCGCAGCTGCGGCGGCTTGTTCTTTTGCCGCACGAACCGCAGCTGCACGTTCCTCACGAGCCTTTTTGATCGCAGCAAGCTCTTCCTCATGGAAGGATGGATCATTGTACTGTGGCAGGTTGAGCGCTTCACGGATCGCTTTAATTGCCTGATAGACGTCTCCAGGTTTGAGGTTGAGTTCCTCGGCGATCTTTTTGTGTATACCGACTGCTGGCACAGGCAAAAATGGTTCGTAGGCGACCTTGATGCGTGCCAACTCTTCTTCACTACCCTTATAGACTTGTAGTTCCCACCAGCTTGGAATACTTTGACGGTCGCGCAAGTCTTTGATGATCTTCTTGACCGCGGTCTTGGGTATATCTAGCTCTTGCGCTATTTGTGTGCGAATGCCGTCAAACTCGATTGGCTGTGCTAGTTCTAGGTAGCGATTCTCCACCTGGGCAGCCTGCTCTGCTGTTGGCACAAATGGCGGTGGTGGTGGTATCTTCTCGCGTTTTGGCTTTGGCGGTTGTGCTGGTTTCGATGCCTTAGGTTTTGGCTTCGACCTCTGTACATTAGGCTTGCCCTCACGTGGGCCACCCGGACCCCCGGGATGTGGTCTATCGAAGCGCTGTTCGCCACCTGGACCACTGGGACGTGGGCCACGTCCTGGGGGGCCTTCCATCGGTTGGCGTGGGCGCTGTCCCAGTGTGCCAGAGAGTCCGGCGCCACCGATGACGCGATATGAGCCGGGGCCGTGATGGTCATTTTCTCGATAGGCACCAGGGCCGCGATTATTGCCTTCACGATAGGCACCAGGGCCGCGATCATTCTGATAGGGACGTGGGCCATGCTCACCGCGCTCGTCGCGATTCCCACGCTCGTCACGATAGTTACCGTGAGCGGGAGGTCCCTGATGGTCATCTTCTTGTGTACTATGGTCTAGTGCTCCCCGTGTATCGCGTGGCACAGGAGGAGACGGTGGCAATTTCGGACGTGGCGGTTGGTCAGGTTGGCCTATCTTGACATCACTGAGACTATCAAGCCATTGGTTTGTTCCACCTGCTGCTTTGGGTTTAGGAGGTGGTGGAGGCACCAAAGCCTTGCTCTGGGCGGAAACTGCTGTTGGTTTCGTCGCTGTCGGTGGTGCGTTTTTGGCCGCCGCCTTTTCTTTTCTGGCTTTCTGCACACAATCAGGGCAAGTGAGATCTTTAGCATTAGCCGACTGAAACCACTTGCCGCAGGTGGTGCAGCGCATTTTTATTTTACTCATGCGCGAACTCCCCTTGTACCACTAAAAAAGATACTGACATCCTGTCGAAGTTGTCGGAATGCTCTTCTAGTATAGGGCCTCTAAGGGGCTTTGTCTACCCCTTATGTGTGTTGATTTATTCAGCGAAAAAACGTTCCACATCTCTAATGCTAGATGTTCGTCGGGCAGGTGGCAGTGCGTTCAATACCATTTTCCCATAGCCCTTAGTGTATAGGCGTGTATCAAGAATCGCCATGACGCCTCGGTCTTCGCGTGTGCGCAGGAGGCGTCCAAGCCCTTGTTTGAGACGGAGCACAGCCTGGGGGAGTACATAGGTGCCAAACCAGTTTTCTCCCGCCGCCTTCATTTGTGTGACACGTGCCTCGTGTACTGGGTCGTCGGGTGGATCGAAGGGCAGTTTGTCGATAACGACGAGGGAAAGAGCCTCGCCAGCGATATCAACGCCTTCCCAGAAGCTTTTGAGGCCAAAGAGCACGGCACCTTCTTCCTCGCGGAAACGACGTGTGAGTTCCAGGCGTGTCATGTCGCCCTGTTTGAGGAGAGGGAAGTTGAGATGCGGCGACATCAGTTCGTAGGCGTGGTCGAGCATGCGTTTGCTAGAGAAGAGCAGGAAGGCGCGTCCACGTGATGCCTTGACTAGCTTGTACATCTCTCGTGCAATCGAGGTCATATAGTTTTCTGAGCCAGGTCCATAGGCTGGTTCGGGCAGATCACGCGGCAAATAGAGTAGGGCGTTACTCTCATAGTCGAAGGCGAGGGGTAAGATGCGCTCAAGAATATCGGGCCGCTCGATGGGGTCAAGCCCGACACGCTGACGGAAATAGGCAAAGTTTGGTCCTTTATCGTCGGGTTTGGCCGGATTGGGGCCGATGGTTGCTAGTGTGGCCGAGGTACTGATAATATTGCATTTGTCAAAGAGTTTCTCCTGTAGCCAGCTTGTGACATCGAGTGGTGCGGCTGAAACCTGTAATTGAGTGTTGCGCGGTCCCGGCCCATGCTGAACACGCTCCACGTAGTACACAAATTTCTGTGTATCCTCTACTGAGAAGACAGTGCGAATACTTTTTGCCAGCGTCTCGGTGCGTTTGAGGAGCTTGTCAAACAGTTGCTCATCCTTCTCAAGCATTGTTTTGGGGCGCTGCTTACGTAGGGAATCGGCGAGATCAGCAATGGCAGTGGCAAGCTTCAGCCCTTCTTCAAGTGGTGCTTCGAGATTAATACGCCCCTTTCTGCCGGGGTCGGCGACCAGTTCGAGGCGCATCCAAGTATCTTGTGCTGCTTTGTCTGCCTCGGCCTGTAGGCTCATTTGACTGTAGTTTTTGAGCATCTTCTGTGCCAACAACGTTTGCACTTGCATGGGGCCGATGGTGATCGTAAACGCACGTGTGGCTTCTTCTTCTAGGTGATGTGCCTCGTCGAGCACGATTACATCACGTTCTGGCAGCAGACGGTTATCGATAGCTGCGTCTAAGAGCAAAAGGGTGTGGTTGACGACAATGATCTGCGCCATCGTAGCCCGATCACGCATCTGTCGTACATAGCACTCTGAATAGAATTCACACTGTTTCCATGCGCACTGATCGCTATCTGTGGCAACGCGACTACGTACATCACCAGGAAGCTGAAAACCGAGTGTCTCAAAATCGCCCATAAACTCGGATTCTGGGTCATTGACGATATCGAGCAGGCGTCTAAACTCGGCGTTCTTCGTATAGACCTGCATACCGGTGCGCTCATTCTCCATGCGATCAATGCACACATAATTGTTGACACCTTTGACCAATGCTGCCTCAAAGTGCTTAATGTGCTTCTGCACAAAGGGAATATCTTTATAAAAGAGTTGCTCCTGCAATGCCTTGTTCGCTGTACTCACAATAGCGACTTTGCCAGAGCGCACGATGGGTACGAGGTAAGCAAGGCTGTTGTGGGTTGGAATCATAGATCGACCGGCAAGATAGAGATGGCTCTCAGACTCGACCTGGATGCACCGCACTGGCCGCGAAGTCACTTGGCGGACTGCCACGACGTAGCGGAAACGGTTCCGTTCAGGGCTGTTGCTAATGGATAAGGAGAACACTCTCCTTGTGGTGGAGACATTGCTCATGCCTGTAGGGGCGGGGGTGGCTGGAGGGGGGGGTGGGGACCCTTGGGTCGCCCTCTCTCTGGAAAATGCATATTGTACCTCTTTTTCTTCCGCGAACAGAGTGACCCAAGGGTCCCCACCCCACCCTCCAGCCACCCTCGCCCCTACAGGGACGTGCGACGTTTCCCACCCCGACCCGTTGTAGTGAGCACCTTTGTGACGAAGCGAGACTGATAAGCCAAGTGAACACACGAGTTCGTATATGTTCTGTGCGAGTTCTGAGCTTCTCGTTGTGAACTCAATGGCACCATCACGAGGAGCTGTACCATGTGTATCGAGCAACCCCGCGAGTAAAGCGCGTCGTTGCTGCTCAGACGCACGCAAATAGATCGCAGGGATGTTATGAGAATCGTCTTTGCTAAGCTGCACACCGAGGGAATATGGCTCGATAGGCAAGTCTACATTAGGTAACATGATAGGACTAGCAACAGCAATAGCATGATTTACACGTTGAGATGAGCCAATTGTTAGCGTGGCCGCCATCTGTTTGGTTGTGACGAGGGTGTATATGCGATTATCATAACTACATTGTGTGGTAGGGGGCCCTACGACGTCTTGGTGGCAACTATGCTCGGTTGTGTGATTGCCATGATTGGAAAACGTATATGATGCCCATTCATGTTCGGCATCTGCTACAAGCGATGAACCATCAGAAAACGCGACCTCATAACATGGGCGGTTGTACATCACATCGAATGCTGCGGTGATGTGGGTTGGTTGGCCTTGCTCATCAAATATGAGGTCGCCTGCGACGAGGTCTCCCATACGCTTCCATCCTGTCGGCGTTGGAATGGGTGTGTCCACGTCAAGCGCTTTTCCTGTACCGGTGCCAGCTTCTATGATAGTAGGTACGTTCTCATTGAGCGAACGTGCAATCAACGCGGCCATCTCCACCTGGGCGGGGCGTTCTTCATAGCCTGGGAGCTGTTGCGAGAGCACACCACCTTGGCATAGGTCTTCGGTCACAATGCGGTGCAGGCGCGAATCAGTAATCACCTCGCTTTTTGGTCGCACAGGGTCTGGGGGCGCAATGAATTGCGCCCGTACGGTTTTGGTGTCCTCGGTAGATGTGGTGGACTCGATGAATTGCGCTACATCAGGCTTTTTTGTTGTTGCATAATCGATGTTTTTGGGTGAAACAGAAAGCACCTCCGCCTTTTTGGGCAGCTTGGTGATAGCCTCTACGGGCGCAATGGCGTGCGAGGAGGGCGCAATGAATTGCGCCCGTACGGTTTTGGCGTCTTCGATAGATTTGGAGGGTGCAATGGCAGACGGCGAGGGCGCAATGAATTGCGTCCCTACCGTTTGTACGGCGAGTTTAACACTGCCTGTGGGAAGTTTGATAGGTAGGCCCATGAGGGCGTGTAGGTAGTTGTCGGCAAATACCTGGATGCGGGGGAAGCGCTCTTCCGGCTTGTATGATAGGGCGTGCAAAATAACTTGTTCTACGGCGGGAGAAACGCGCTCGTTTAGGCTTCTGAGGGAGGGAATGGGGGCTTCTTTTTGCTGATGTAGCAAGAGTTCGCGCTCCGTGGCTTCGTAGGGACGGCGACCAGATAGCCATTCGTAGGCTATAACTGCTAGGGAATATTGATCGCTTGCTGATGTTGGTTGTCCTTGTAGATGTTCAGGGGCCATATAGGGAATGGCAAAGGCTTCATCATCGAGCATGAGATGATGAGTAGGAAGTGAGAGCGAGAACTCGTTGAGCATAGGCTCGTTGCGCTCGTTGAAGAGGATGTGACCGGGATGCAAGTTACTGTGCATGACATTGTTCTGATGGGCGTAGTTCAAGGCACTTGCCATGGGTGAAAGGACACGCTTCACTTCATCGGGTGCAATTGTCGTGTTGATCTCCATGCGTTGCCTGAGACTCTGTCCTGTGATAGAGTCCATAACCAGATATGCAAAATCACCATCAAGACCAATTTCTAGTACCGCAACAATCTCCCTAGCCTTCAGCTTCTTGAGTTGCTTAGCATGCGACAAAAAGGCATTTTTCGCATCATCTGTCGTCAGTGGGGTCGTCAACCGCTTTACCACCACGTCTTTTTTACGATGCTTTGCCAAATAAAAACTCGCTGTAGAACTCGTGCTCAGCAGTTGCGTGACGACATATGGGCCAATTTGTTGCAGCTCTCCCTCTGCCATTGCTTCCTCGTTCCTCGGTTTCCCAAAAAATACGAACACTTGTTTGCTCTTGTATGTGCAGTATAGCATAGGGGGGAATGAGGGACAATAAGGCTAAGTGAGGTGGAGCGTGAGGAGGAGGCAGTACAAGCTATCAGAGAAGTTGCGAAAAGGGAAATGAACTGAAGTCCGATCATAGACGAAATGTGAGATAGGCAAAACTGCCTATCTCACATTTCGTCTATGATCGGACTTCCAATTGTATAGCAATGCCCATGCGCTCTAGAAGCTGCCTGCTCATCTCGGCACGATGTTTGTTGGGCATACGCCCTGGTATGCAGTGCGAGTCCGAGCCGGTACTAGACAACAGGGTATGTTTGTGTACATACTCCACATAAGCCTCAATACTCGCTTTATCATGATAGGGATGATAGATTTCGAGACCGTCAATAGGTATCTCCGCTCTTAACTGATCGAGAAGCGCTGTATCATAGTAGGTGAAGCCACGTTCACGGCGTCCAGGATGTGCAATGAGACACACTGCACCGCTACGATGTGCTGCATCGACTGCCTCAGCCATGTTTGCTTTGATCGAGTGAAAGCCTGCCTCGGTAATCATCCGCATGGCGGTCTGCCAATCCGATGCATAGCCGTGCTGGCGTAATAACGTCGCATTATCAATGGGGCGATTCAACTTTCCACGCGTTTCCGCGAGGATTTCTTCCTGGCGTGGAAACGTGTAGCCTTTCTTCTGTAGGGCTTCGTTGACTTCTCGTGTGTTTTCTAATTGAAGGCGTACCACCTGCTCTGTCAACGGGCCAAGTTTGTTGTGCTCAGGATCAAAACCATAGCAGAGCATATGCGCCATCTTGTCATTCCAGGCCGTGCTCATCTCAACACCGGAGAGTACAGGTAGGTTTTTTGCTGCGGCGAGCTCCTGGATTTCCGCTACCTTATCAACGCGATCATGATCGGTGACTGCGACCATCTGGAAACCCTCGGCGACGAGATAATCAATGAGTTGTTGTGCAGGCCAGCGGCCATCACTGTAGGTTGTGTGCATATGCAGATCAATGGGGGTATCAGGGGACAATGTCAACCCAGAAAACTGCGAGTGTAAGCGTGCCAAAGGAATCTCCTCATATAAAGGACAATAATACGTCTTGTATTATCGTATCACACAATGATACAGGTAGGGGCGCAATTCATAGCGCCTACCCCGTCATGGTGGACCACCATGACGGGGTAGGCGCTATGAATTGCGCCCCTACCTATTATTTGGCAACACGTAATTGTTGCTGTAGCTCTGCCCATAGGTCACGCACATCTTGCTCTGTGGTGTGCAGGTTACCGATGGCAATGCGAATGGTAAAGAGACCATACAGCTTTGTATGTGAGAGGAAGAAATGCCCTGTTGTGTTAATCTGGCTCATAATATGCTCGTTCAGTGCTTCTAACTCACTCTCATCGTCCATACCCTGTGGGTGAGCACGGAAGCAGACGAGGCTAAAGGGTGTAGGCGCCATGCGCTCGAAGTCTCCTGACGCGTCAATCCACTGTACGAGCAATTGAGCAAGGCGATTATGTTCGCGAATACGAGCGGCCAAGCCTGCTTGCCCAAAATAGCGCATGACCATCCACAGTTTGAGCGAACGGAAACGGCGTCCTAACGCATTTCCATAGTCCATGAGATTGGGTACTTCTTCTCCTGTGCTCTGCTCATTGCGCAGATATTCTGGTACTAAGCTAAATGCTGCTTTAAGCACTTCTGGCTTGCGGGTGTACAAGACGCTGCAATCGATAGGCGTGAAAAGCCATTTGTGCGGATTGACAATCAATGAATCGGCGCGTTCACATCCCGCGAGTACCCATTGCATAGCTGGGTCAACGGCTGCAGAGCCACCATATGATGCATCGACATGTAGCCATAGTGTATATCGTTCGCAAATATCTGCAATCTGCACAACGGGATCAATACTTGTGGTTGAGGTAGTACCAACGGTTGGAACGACGGCAAAGGGTAGGTTGCCTCTGTTCAGGTCCGCTTGGATCGTTTGCTCAAGTTCCGTGACATCCATACGAAATTCAGCGTCTGTTGCGATCTTGCGTATGTTTGATTGACCAATGCCTAATGTGATGGCTGCTTTCTCAACGGAGGAATGTGCTTCCTGTGAGGTATATATACAGAGCGGTGGAAGTTCGTGACGGCCTGCCATGCCTCTCTGGTGAATGTAGGTGTGTGGAATAGCTTCGCGGGCTGCTGCTAGCGCATACAGAACACCGGACGAGGCGGTGTCATTAATAACGCCAAAGAGTGGCTCTGGTAGACCAAGCATCTGACGTAGCCAATCGAGAGTGACTTGCTCAAGCTCGGTTGCAGCTGGCGAGGTACGCCATAGCATTCCATTTACATTCAGCGCACTACACAACATTTCGCCCAGAATACCGGGGCCAGACCCAGTGATACTGAAATACGCCATAAAGCCAGGTGAGTTCCAGTGTGTAATGCCGGGCAACAAAATATGGTTAAAATCCGCGAGAATTGCCTCCATCGCCTCTGGCTGAACTGGCGGCTGGCTGGGCAACGCACGCCGAATCTCTCCTGGCGTGTTCTGCGAGAGTACCGGATATTTGCCGACTTCTGCTAAGTACGCGGCAATCCAATCTACAACCTGATGTCCATAACGGCGAAATGACTCTGTATCCATGTCGCCAGTTGCGTGCGGCTGTTGTGCCGCGTCAAGCGATGCATGTTCTTCCATTATAACTAACCTCCTGATAGGGTGTGTCTCTTACTACTCTATCACGATGCGTCCACCTGCCCCTACGGAAGAGGGACGTGGTAGGGACCAGCTTGAGCGCGTCCGCTACCCGATTTATCGGACGAGATTCCTGTCACACCGATCTCGCTCAATAAATTGAGCATGGACGCGCTCAAGCTGGTCCCTACGACAGCACATATAACAGCAGTATAACACGCCTTCAACCTCCGCCAAAACCAAACAATAGTGAACGTTGAAAAGGGTACTATTGACGAATTCTTTCATGCGGAACTACCCACAAGTCCTACTATGCAGCGTGCTACATTGACGCACAATGATGCAACGGGTAGACTCAACTCGAATGAGATTGGGAGGGCACCCGCAAGGGGATACCCCTACAATGAGACGTAGCGACTCGTAGGCCCATCATCTTTGTAGGGGCATCCCCTTGCGGGTGCCCTCGACTTGCTTGCAAAAATACCTAGACATACATAGGTAAAGATAAGGGGTTAGTGTATGCACACATTGCTTGTAGATCAGCTTGTAGGCCAAACTGTGGGAGGCTATCAGGTAGAGCGTTTGTTGGCGCAAGGAAAACTGAGCGCCGTCTATCTTGCCCATCATCCAGTGCAAAATACAACGGTCGCCTTAACTACATTTATTCTTCCTGAGCGGTTTTCGCGTGAGGCCCGTGGGCGCTTCATGGAGCGTTTCTCGAAAGAGGCACGTGCATTGACAGCCCTCAAGCATCGCCACCTTTTGCCAGTATATGGGTATGGTGAGCAGCACGGATATCCCTATCTCGTCACGCCATATATGATGCATGGTTCTCTCGCCGATACCCTAAAACAGCAGGGACGTTGCACTCCTGTTGAAGTGCTCACCATGGTAGGACAAGTTGCGTCAGGGCTTGACTATGCTCATAGTAAAAACGTGTTGCATGGCACGCTCAAACCTGCCAATCTTTTATTGAGTAGCGATGGCAGTATACTCGTGGCTGGCTTCGGCCTGACCCATATCTTACAGCTGGGTGGCATTGAGCCGAGCGACCATCCCTACGCACACCTTCTCAGCATCGCCGATACATTTCTGGGACCACCCGAATACATGGCACCAGAAATTGTACAAGGTCAATCGATAGATAGACGTTCAGATATATACGCCCTCGGCATTATCTTATTTGAATTGCTGAGCGGAAACCCTCCTTTTACAGGCACCAATGCCTTAGAAATTGCCAGACAGCACGTACAGCAACCGTTGCCCTCACTACATAAGACATATCCTGATATTCCTATTGCCTTAGAGCTTGTGGTCAACCACGCCCTTAATCAGAGTCCCGCCCAACGCTTTCAGCGTGCCAGCGAGTTGGTTGAAGCATTTGCCCAGGTATGCACAGGTATAACCTCTTCTATGCCATCTGTCTTTGTCAGACGCCCTTCTACTGGAGAGAGCGGAAAATTGCTCTCGCTACGGCCCGATAATACGTCAGTGCAACGTGGTACAGGTGAAGTTGCAAGTAATGAAGTGATTCCTAGCGAGAGTGGGAGTTGGCAGCTAATGCCGCCTATTATTACAAGTAAACTTGCTATGGTCAATGCATCTCAAGAAAACATGGCCCAGACAACATCAAAACAAGCAACTGGCTCATGGCAGATTTTGCCGCCTATTGTTACAGGGAAATTACCTGCGCTGCATCCTTCCGCACCCTTGAAAAGCATCGAGCTACATACTGCTGTGCCGCAGGAGCCATCGAAAAAGACGGATTCGTTACCAACGCCTGCAAAAGCGGTTCCTGCTGTTTCCGAAAGGTGGTCTCATGTTTCCCTTTCGCCTGATGTTGAGGTACCCCAGCCGCAACCGCAAAAATTGGTACAGCCCGTCCAACAATCGCCAGAACTAATGCGACAAGCACAACTAGTTAGCACAAAAACAGAAGTACCTCAAATGCCGCAATCCACAGAACCGCCGTTCAAGCTCGCCAAACGTGGTATGGGACGGCGCAAAGTGGTTGCATTGCTCGCTACAAGCGGCGTTGTGGCTGCTGGCGCTCTCGTTGCTGTCAACATAAACCTAGCTCACCTGCTCCATCCAGGCTCATCTGGGCAGAGCGCCACCGCGACGCATAACAAACCGCAGGGAAACACTGGCAACCACGCCGGTAATAACACTGGTACTAAGGCAGCAAACGTTATTGGTTCTACTAAAACGGCAGCCAATAGCGCGACTAGCTTTAGAAATTCCGCGGATAAACAAGCCAGTCTGCTCGTCCATCTGCCGAATAATACCTTTGCTGCCTACGAACGAGCATGTACCCATGAGGGAGTGGCCGTCAATTATGATCCCGCAACCCACATGCTAGTGTGTCCGGCGCATGGAGCTATCTTCGATCCTGCCCACCAAGGACGTGTTGTGCAAGGGCCTGCCTTGACACCCATAAAACAGGTCGCCATCCATGTAAACGCAAACGGCACCATCACTACGATGTCGTAGTACATCATCCAGCTTCATGTGTCAGTTTTTTCATGGCTCATTGGAGCAAAGGAACGCTTTCGCCAGCTGTCCACAAGTGACAAATGAAGCTGGATGATGTAGTAGGGGCCTGATTGATCGCGCCCGTCGTGGCAATAGTCAATTCTGCCAACATGCTGCGTCGCCAAAACGGGCGCGATCAATCAGGCCCCTACTCTTGCGAAAAGAAGATGCTCTTCACTTCGGTATAAAGTTGAGCGGCATGCATGCCCATTTCACGTCCAAAGCCGCTCTTCTTATAGCCGCCAAACGGAGCCTCGGTATGTACGCTGTGATTGGAGTTGACGGAAAGCACACCAGCGCGTATGCCTTTTGTAGTACGAATAGCCCGTCCCACATCTCTTGTCCAGACCGAGCCAGAGAGACCATAGGGTGTATCATTCGCTAACTGAATAGCTTCTTGCTCGGTCTCAAAGGGGATGATACACACCACTGGCCCAAATATCTCTTCTTGAGCAACGCGCATCTTGTTATTGACATGTGTGAGTATGGCTGGTTGTAGGAAAAAGCCTGCGTTGTTGTCAATAACTGGGGGAACGGCTCCTCCTATCACAATGTTCGCTCCCTCGCGCTGGCCGAGTGTGATGTAGTCGAGTACACGCCGACGCTGTCCCTCTGAAATAAGTGGTCCCACTTCGGTTTTTTCGTCGAGTGGTTCTCCGATGCGTAATGAGGTGGTGCGTTTGGTGAAGCGTGTCACAAATTCGTCGTAGATTGGGCGCTGTACCAGGATGCGTGAGCGAGCACAGCAATCCTGCCCACAATTGCCAAACACGGCAAAGATCGAGGCTTCTATACAGCGTTCCAGGTCCGCGTCGGAGAAGACGACATTGGCTGCTTTGCCGCCAAGTTCAAGCGAGACACGCGTGATGTTGTCGGCACATAGGCGCATAATCTGGATGCCAACTTCGGTTGAGCCAGTAAATGAAACCTTCGCAACCAGGGGATGCGTCACCAGTGTATTCCCCACTGCCGACCCTGGTCCTGGCAGTACAGAAATCACGCCTAGCGGAAGCCCTGCTTCCATCAAGATATCTGCGAGTACTAGTACTGAAAGTGGTGTGAGTTGAGCGGGTTTGACGACCACGGTATTGCCACAGGCGAGGGCTGGCGCGATCTTCCATGAAGCTATGACCATAGGAAAGTTCCAGGGCGTGATGAGAGCGCACACACCGATTGGCTCTCTGAGTGTCATCTCAATACCTGCATCCTGCACAGGAATGGTCTCGCCGAATACCTTATTGGCAGCACCGCCCCAATATTCAAGCACAGCAGCAACAAGACCCACCTCTCCACGCGCATCTCGAATGGGTTTACCCGCATTACGTGCTTCGAGCACTGCGATGGCCTCTAGACGTTCTCGTACCAGTATGGCGGCTTTTAAGAGAATACGCCCACGCTCGGTCGCGCTAAGTCGGGACCATGTCCCATCCTCAAAGGTCTGGTGTGCTATCTGTACCGCTCGCCTCACATCTCCCGCACCCGCCTCGGCGACTTCGCTAAAAGGTTTGCCCGATCCAGGCGCTAGAATGTTAAATGTCTTGCCGTTTATGGCGGGAACACGCTTCCCACCCAGCACTAACTGTTCACTCTGCATGATAGTTCCTTGTCTCTAGAAAAATGCATTATTGTAATCTCAAGAGTTATTATCATGCATAAGTCATGTCTGTTGCAAAGGATAGCTTATCCCCAATAAGGCGCTTTACGTGGCGCAATGGGTCCTAGCAATTGTAGATCTCCTTGAATGTTCATATTCAGTTTAGCTGCACCTTCGCCGTAGATGAGGTTGACAAAGGTGCCGCCACCGCTGAAACCGGGGGCATCGCATATCATCTCTCCACCCACGATAACGTGCAGGTCCAGATTGGTATCCTCAAGCAATGTGATACTAGCATTGCCTTCGACATGGAAGCGCGTATTGCTACCGCTAGGGAAGGTCGCTTGTAAATCCAGGTTGCCGCCTATGTTCCCTAATCGCCCATTCACCATTCCTTCCATGTGGAAATCACCTGCCACATTGCTGATGCCGACCTGAGCGTGTGGGCTATCTTGTACCCTACAATCGCCTCCCACCGTCGTACAGCGAATCGAAGTTCCTATATGCGTTGCCTCTAAATCACCGCTCACTGCAATAAGATCTGCTATTCCCACGCTATCCAGCGTCACATCGCCGCCAATAAAGTCGCTTTCTACCTGTACAATATCGGAGAGAAAGGCATGCCCTCGTATGCCTTGGCTGACAAGCAACGTAGGTACATGTAGCGCGTGCAAATTCTCTCGGCTTCTGATAATCCTGGCAACACCGGAAATGTTTTCTAGTTCGATATTGCCCGCGCTGTTCATCACTATCACATTCCCGTCGATGTCCTTGAGCATGACATGCCCCGCCTCTTCAATAAGTATATTCCCTTTGAAATGGGTAATACTGATATCTGTAATCGTAGGGGCGTCATTCATTACGTCCGTATAGATAATGGCAGGTATCCACAAGTCAAGATCACTTGTGCTATTGGCGATGAGCAGCGTATCGCCTTCTTGTCGTAATTCGGCAACAGCCCCTTCCGTCTCGCTACGAATCGTTTGTTCTGCCCATGTGTGTATAGTGAGATTACCGGTGCTCTGTGAGATTACTACCTGTGGATTTGCTCCAATCGGAAATAGTTGTGAGGTCATTGTGTGCTCCGTACTTCTAGTAGGCACCACTTATCAATGCCGTTTTGGAAGATGGGCCAAATATGTCCAATATTACGATGCGCATTCCAGGCATACATACAAGGTTGGTTCAGTGGAAAGCCCGTTTTATCGAGCACGGAGCGCAATTTTTCGAGGACGAAATTCACATCATGTGGTTGTGGTTGATTGTATCCATTGATGAGATAATTGAGGAAGTGAAATGCGACGTGTGGGTGAAATGCGGGAACGAGCAGCTCAAGTTTTGGGGTTGACGGAAGTCCGTGCAAAAGCATCTCTAGACTTTCTTGTGTCTCGACAATGTCTGCTGGATCACATTGGCAGGGATTAAGGGCCACTCCGCCTTCTTTATATCTCTTTGGCTTCTTACCCTGTGTGCTACGCTCCTTACGCGTCTCAACGAGAAATGTCTCTTCTTGCTGCTGCCACGTCCGTGTTGCGAGAGCGGAAAATTCGCCGCGGCAGGCACGGCAGCGCTCTGTGCTGGGCCAAGTGATCGTATAGCCATCGGTAGCAATGAACACGTCATCGTGTAAGCGGTAATCCATGCGCTTCTCAGCTTCTGCACGATCTAGCGTGACATGCATCCCCATCGCAGCGACATCAGTTTGAACGAGGAGACCGCAAAATGGGCATTGAAACCACCACCAATATCCTTTAGAGCTTCCTCCAATTTGCACCATTTCCGTACCACAGTCCTGGCAGGAGAAGGGCGCCGGATAATCTTTCGTGGCGGGATGTCTTTCTAAATGTTTTAAGTTCGTTGCCATGAGTGATACCTCAGCTTTCTGCCCTGCTTTCACCATTCCAGCAGATTAGTTCAAATCAGGCCGTGGTGCGTGTCCATTCATCTTTCCTAATTGCTCATTTAACTTACTGGAGATTGCGGTTGCTGTATCATCATATGTTTGATGCAGTTGTACGCGTCGCATGAGGTCTAGTGCCATATGTGTACTGATGCCGATCATGCGCTCCAACTTCTCTTGATCGTTGATAATGTATAATACTTCTGTATCTTCAGTGGGAGGTATCTCAGGATGGTAAAAGAGGTAGGCATCTTCCAATGCCAAAGGACGTTCCCAGACCTCTAACGTGATATGCATCTCTTCCTGTTCTAGAGGGATAGTTTGCTTTCTGCGATATTCGTGATCAATAGCCCACTTACGCCAGTCTTCCGCTATTTCACTCGCTCTTGGTTCCTCTTTTTTGTCTAGCCTCAGTATTCTTAGCGCCATATGCTCTCCTCCTTTCACATGGCTGTCGTAGGGGCCCCATTCATGGCGCCCGTCGTGAGAGTGGTCGATTCCTCCAACGTGGTCAATGTGGACGACGGACGCGCTGAAGCTGGTCCCTACGACAGCGTGGTGATGGTGCCGTTCGCATTGTCGTGGAATTGACTCTCGCCACGACGGGCGCGATAAATCGGGGCCCTACTCCGCTAGAGACCAAAGTTGATATCTTTGAAGTCTGGAATGTGTACTGGTGAATCAGTGATGAGCGTATCTGTCGTCAAGAGCAGACATGCAACGCCGACACCATTCTGTAAAGCGGCACGTGTCACCTTTGCGGGATCGACGATACCGGCTTTGAACATATCCACATACTCACCCGTCATGGCATCAAAGCCATAGCCAAATGGCTTTTCGCGCACATTGGCAACAACAACAGGGCCATCAAAACCTGCATTCTCTGCAATCTGGCGTAGCGGCTCTTCCAGAGCACGGCGCAGGATGTTGACTCCTGTCATCTCTTCTGGTAGCTTGATTTTGACCTTATCTAGAGCGGGTTGTACTATGACCAGGGCCACCCCACCCCCAGGTACGATGCCTTCTTCAAGAGCTGCTCGTGCCGCATTCAAAGCATCTTCTACACGGAGCTTCTTCTCTTTCATTTCGAGTTCGGTGGCAGCGCCAACCTTAATCAAAGCAACGCCACCTGCTAAACTTGCCATGCGTTGTTGGAACTTTTCACGGTCATAATCAGCGCTCGTGTTGGTAAGCTGTGCACGAAGCTCACGTAGACGATTTTCGATGGCCTCTTTACTGCCATTGCCATCAACAATAACTGTGGCATCCCTGGTGGTGGTCACAGTACGCGCACGTCCCAGATCCTCTATTTTCGCATTTTCCAAACGACGTCCAGTCTTCTCGGTGATAACGCGCCCACCAGTCATGATAGCAATGTCTTGTAACACGGCCTCACGACGATCACCAAAGCTTGGATCCCTTATGCCCAGGACATTGAAGATGCCTCGTGTTTTATTCACAATCAATGTGCTGAGGGCCTCACCCTCGATTTCTTCTGCAATAACAACTAACTGTTTCTCACCCTTTGACATCAGGCGTTCTAGCAATGGGAGTAAGTCCTGAATAGAGGTAATTTTCTTGTCGGTAATCAAAATATACGGGTTTGATAGCACGGCTTCCAATCGCTCTTGATTCGTAGCCATATAGGGAGAAATATAGCCACGGTCGAATTGCATTCCCTTAATATACTCGACCTCTGACTCTATGCTGCTCCCTTCCTCTACCGTGACGATGCCTTCTTTGCCTACATGATCGAGCACTTCAGCAAGCAACTCACCAACTTCAGGATCGCCCGAGGCGATGGTCGCAACCTGGGCAATTTCGTCGTGCGTCTCAATAGATTTGCTGATGGTCTTGATCTCTTCCATAAGCGCTTCGAGACCGATCTCCAGACCTCTGCGCAACAGCATGGGGTTTGCGCCAGCCGCCATGTTCTTCAACCCCTCGGTGAAAATTGCTTGCACCAGAATTGTAGCGGTTGTCGTCCCATCACCGGCTGTATCGTTTGTCTTAATGGCGGCTTCTTTAAGAAGTTGCACAACCATATTCGTAAAGGGATTTTCGAGATCGATGCCACGAGCGATGGCGACACCGTCATTGAGAACGCGTGGCGTCTCAAGAAGGTGGTCTAAAACGACATTGCGGCCTTTTGGTCCGATAGTGACTCTGACAGCTCTCGCCAGGATGTCCACCCCCTTTTTGATGGAATAGCGCGCACTTGAATTAAACTGAAGTTGCTTGGTCATTGAAAATAGGCTCCCTTTTTGTACTCTATTCTATGGTATGGTTCAAATGGATGAGACAGTTTCGAGTTGGCTTTATGTGAAAACTGTTTCACCCATTTGAACCATACCTAAAAAACGATCAGCGGTTTAATCACACCGTCCAGTTTTTTATCCATCACTTCAAATGCTTTGTCCAGCTCGTTAAAGGCAAAGGTGTGAGATGTCATAGGTGTAGGATCAACACGCTTCATCTCTAACAGCCGCAACATACGTTCCATGCGCAAGCGGCCACCGGGGCATAATCCCGTCTTAATAGTTTTTTCTGCCATTCCCACGCCCCAGTCTACACGTGGAATCTGCACATAATCTCCATGTCCATGATATCCAACATTGGAGATAGTCCCACCTGCTTTAGTGACCCTGATAGCATTCTGGAAAGAGATATCAGCACCCAAAGCTTCGATGGCGGAATCTACTCCTACTCCGTTTGTGAGTTCTAGAATCCTTTGTACGGCATCTTCGTGGGAATAATCGACGATCACATCTGCCCCATAATGCCGTGCTAATTCTTGCCGTTTCGGTACTGATTCGACTGCAATAATCAGACCTGCACCTCGCAAGCGGGCACCTACCGTTGCCATCAAACCCACTGGCCCTTGCGCAAAGACGGCAACTGTGCCACCCATAGGAATATCTGCGTTTTCTGCACCCATGAAGCCTGTAGTTAGCATATCTGCACAGTAAGCAGCTACCTCGTCAGACACGCTATCAGGAATGAGAGCCATATTTGCGTCGGCCTCATTCACGTGAAAATATTCCGCGAACACTCCATCTTTGAGATTGGAGAATTTCCAGCCACCTAGAGGTGCTGAGGATTGGGAAGAGTGACCCGCTTGTGACGCTACATCTCCCCAATCGGGTGTTATCGCTCCAACAACCACACGATCACCGGGTTTAAAGAGTTTGACGTTGCTGCCTACTTCGTATACAACTCCGGTTGCTTCGTGTCCGAGAGTCAGATTTTCGCGTTCACCTATAGCACCATGCACAGTATGAGAGTCTGAGGTACAAATAAGGGCTTTGGTAGTTTTAACAATAGCATCGTTTGAGCCTGCCTGGGGAATAGGTTTCTCCATAAAACCCACGTGTTCTAGAGACTTCATCACGAATGCTTTCATCTTTTTGCCTTCTTTCTGCAGAAACTACTTCACGGGCGCTTTGTGTCCTCCATATCCTCAAGTCTTGGTAAGAGTATGCTTGAGTTAATACAGCGATAGGAGAGGCCAGATACTACTTTCGTACTACCTGGCCTCTAGAGTACAAAGATGCGCTACGGGACGAGAATGCCGCGTCCGCGCAGCTTGCCACTATCTAAGGCATGGATAGCATCAAGAGCAGAGTCCAGGGGATAGATGGCAGTATGCAATTTTACCTTGCCCTGAGCGGTCAGCGTCATCAGCTCATCCAGATCGTTGTAGGTGCCAACTAGATTGCCGATGAAGTTGATCTCGGTGGAGATGATATCGATGGTTGGAACATTGAGCGCTCCACCATAGCCAATAATAAAGTCCGAGCCTGCACGTTGCAGCATCTGCACTGCATCTTGCTGTGCTCCTTGCTCACCCACAAAATCAATAATCACCTCAGCCCCTTGCCCATTTGTCAATTCCTTAATCTTATTGACATGTGTGCCGTCCGCGACTACAGTGTAATCCGCACCCCAAGCGCGTGTCAGGTCCAGTGCAGCAGGAGATTTGTCCACCACAATGATCTCAGCGGGAGTCAACGCTTTGAGGCACTGAATACCAATGTGGCCTAGACCTCCGGCGCCGATTACCACCACTTTAGTGCCGGGATAGAGCAATACTGATGCCTTCTTGACTGCATGGTATGCAGTCAGACCTGCATCAGCGAGCGCAGCGATGTCTTTGGGGTGCAGGCTGGGGTTGAGCTTGACAGTAGCACGAGCACTGGTCTTGAGGAAATTGGCCATGCCACCATCAACGGAAATTCCTGGAAACGCTGAGTTGACGCAATGCATGTCATTGCCTGCGCGACAGGCCCGACATAGCCCACATGTCACTAGCGGATGGACAATCACCGTATCTCCAACGGCCACGTTGCTCACCGCCGACCCAATTTCCTGCACCCAGCCAGCGTTCTCATGACCCAGCGTATAGGGTAAAGTGACACCAGACTTCTCAGCCCATTGCCCTTCGATAATATGTAGGTCGGTGCGGCACAAGCCAGCGCCGCCAATACGCACGATTACATCATGGGGACCCGTAATCTTTGGTTCAGCAACTTCTTCAATGTTGGGAAGCTTCTTATACTCGTGAAGCCGCACTGCTTTCATAATTCGATATTACTCCTTTCATTCTCTCAAACGATACTGGTTTGTCTCGCGCCGTTCGAGAGGAATGAATCAAATAAACTCTTCCAAGTTCAAATCATCCTGTCCAGCAAAGCGTGAACCGGGGAGTCCCCATTCTCGAAAGAAGTCGCCGGTAGCCCGGCACAAAGCGATATTGACATCACTGCCAGCTTGAATGAGGGAACGACTTCGTTGCCGTGCTTGGGTGACTATGGCTCTATTCTGCTGAACAAGTAGTGGCATGTCGGGATCAAGAGAGTGTACGGCGATGCCGCGTTGTTCTAGCGAATTGAGTAGTGCTTGCCGGGCTTGATAGGTCAAGAAGGTAATACGTTCGACTGGTTTGCCTCGGCGTGGAGTAAACTGCACGGCCAGAGGATCAGCTTCTGCATCTGGAATAAGATATCCCTCACTATCGAGTGAGCCGACATCGCCCAGACGAAGTCGCAGTAATTCAGCTAGTTGTAGGCCACTTCCGATAAGAGCCAGCAGAATCACCCGTTCTGCCCCTTGCTGATCAAGTGCGGCCGCTGTAGAAGATGTCGTCTTGGCTGGTAAGGGGTGCCAGGGTACAGCCACGCCGTTCAAGCGGAACCATAGTTTCGCGCCCATCGCGAGTGCAGATATTTGGATGTCTGTATAGTTCCCAAGAGCACAGGCAAAAGAAGTCAGTGCTTGTTCTGCCAAAGCAGGCGTAGCCCTGACTTCTTCCAAAAATATCTCAAGGTCTCCGTACCCCATCATAGTGCGGAAACGCTCCAACGTTGCAACGGAGGTCCGTATCCATGATGGTTCACGGCAGCGTTGAGAGAGAATATCAGCCATATGGCGAACCGAGGGGAAAGCGAGAAGCTCGCCTTCCCTTCGGCCATGTAGTATCTGTACTACGTTCATCGATGTCCTCTAGCGTTGATACGTTCCTGTAGCTTCTCGCGCAGGAAATGGTCACGCAATACTACTTCACATGACGTGACCCCTGGAACTGCTTCCACGCGCCGCCGAATCTCTTGTCCGATGCTGGTCGCAAATTTAGATGGGCAGAGTGGACTGGTTAAATGAAAATGGACCGTCACCCGACTTTCGTCAATTTGTATCTCATCCAAAAGACCCATATCGGCTAGCGAACGGCGTATTTCAGGGTCACGTACTGCTCCCGCTGCTGCTTGAACAGCTTCAACATCTATGCTCATCGTGACGTCGTCCCCGCTACACCTGTATCGCTAACTGGGTGCGATTTTGCATATTCACGCTTACGCTGAGCAATCTCATCGTTTTCAATGGCCTTGAGCTTGCTGTCGATGTCAATATTATAGAGCCGAGCAATATTCCCACCGATGATCTTTTGCTTTATCTCCGGTGTGAGGTCAACCTTGTACTCAGCTTTGATATCCTCAGGGAGCTCGAATGCCATGAAACCATCGAGTAGCCAGTGTGGATACCAGATAGGGAAGTCGGTCCCCCACACAATCCGCTCGGGGCCGAGCCAGAAGAGTAGATTAGCCATGATTTCGGCAAAGCGGCGCGGACTGTTGGCAACAAACATGTTTGCCACCGCTAGTGAGCCATAGACGTTGGGGCAACGAGCCGCAATCCAACAGAAATCGTCGAGGCGGGGCAAGCCTACGTGATCGATAATGAAATTCAATTCTGGGTACAGCCATGCGGGTTCGTCGATGTCACGCACATCGAATTTTTGCAGCGAGAGCGGCTCAACAGCAGGACCTTTATGAAAGTGCATATTCTTGATGCCCAGTTCAATACACTTCTCATAAAGTGGGAAGACCATGGGGTCGTTCGCACTCCATCCACGTGATTGGCCGCGCCACTCGGCAGTATACCATTTAAAGCCCTTCATCCCGCATTCCTTGACCTGCCGTTCTAACTCTTGTACAGCGTTAGGCATACGCGGATCAATCCCCCCCAGTCCAATGATACGCTCTGGCGCACGAGCTACCATCTGAGCATTGCGATCAGCGTTAGTAAAACCGGTGTGGTAAAAGTCCATGAGCACCTGAGTGGAGAGGATAGTCATATCGGTGTCACCCTTGATGAACATCTCTTCAAGGTACCAATCAGGATCAACTTTGCGGAACTGTTTCTCGTAGTCCATTGTCCATTTAGGGTCGGGCGGGTTGAAGCCCGTTTGGAAGGCATAGAAGGTCTCGATGAAAGCCTCTCCGAAGCGGTTCTTGCAGTTTTCCTTGCTGGCATCCCAAAATCCCGTATGCGCATCGAAGACGAATGATCCGTTCTTCATTAATCGATCCTTTCCATTTCTATCAAATAGATGGTCGGGCACTTAGGACATTTCTTTGAGAAGAAATGCCTATTAACAATGATGCGATAATCCGAGACATCTATGTTCAGTGCTGCTCGTTTTATGCTATCATCAGGTTACAATGAAGGAGGATGGATATGTAAAGAAAACCATCCTCCTGAGAGGAAGTATATCCTCTGCATCGCGTGGAATAGCTTAGTGCACTACTACTTGATCGAATCCGAGGTATTCGGCAGCGTCCTCGGGATTGGCAAAGAGCAATACCTTGTCGTCCAGGCGCACTTGCCGTCCATAGTGGGTCGATGACTCGACTTCGAAATCATAGACGGTGTATTCGCCCGGCTCTTTGCCTAGCGCGGCACCGATCTCTTCCATATCGAATTCGAGCATCTTCTCGCCATCGATACGGATGATGGCTGGCCATCGCTGAATCTTCACACCTGGCTTCTTACTCATGATCTCAGCGATGACGTTGCCTTCGACGCTAGCACTCAACGTCACTCCGCAAAGATTTGAAGGCTCACGATGGAATTCGAGTCCATACTTGGAGTGAGTACGCGACAGCCCCTGACTATCTGCGTTTTGGCTCATAACTGTACCTCCTTTGGCAACTGCAATCCGAGTGTCGATAGAATAGACGTGAAGCGATCCTTGGCCTTCGCATATGCCTCTTCAAAGCGGTGCACTTTGATGCGCGGCTGTGACCAGATAGGTTGAAGTTGGCGTGCGGCTGTGACACTATAGGGAGTCCAATGAGCAAGCCATTCGCCCATAATGCGTTTGTTCTCTTCGCCATACTTAGGGTCGTCAGCAAGAAGTTTGAACAAGTCGGTCGTATAGGCTAGGTTGTGCTCGTAGTCGTATTCAGCTACGCCGAAGTACGCGGGAGTCACGAAATCACCGTGAGGTGCTGCGAACTGCATCACAAAACCGCTACGGAATAGTTCCCCTACGAGCGGCTCATAGATGAAGTTGGTTGCAAAGGTCTGCTCGGCCCAGTCAGGAGTAGCCGTCAAGCGCTCGACATTTTCTCGTGCGCCAGCCCATGACGGATCAGTCTTCCAGGTCTGCTTGTGTGCACTACCGTTAAAGCCGGAGATGCGCTCAGTCAACTCCAGACTGTACAGTGCCAGATCTTGAGCCAAGCGCATCTTATCCATGCCATTCACACAGAGAGCGTTGTTGATCATATTGGTGGTTGCATCGCGCTGGGCAGGGGTAAAGACATGCATTCCAAGCCCAAACTCTGGGTGCATGGCGGCACCTACGTGGGTCTCAATGCACTTCACCCAACTCTTGTCCCAGGAATCATAGACATTCTGGCTTCTCGCCATAGCCAATGTTTGTTGAATCTGGCGAACGGTGTTTGCCTCTCGAATGTAGAAGGTGCGGTGCCATTGCTCATTGGGGTCACGGAACACATGCCAGTCGGACGATTTCATCTTCGTCCAACGCGGATCGTACCCTTCAGTCCCATCAGCAAAAGCATACAGCCAGCCCTGTAGGAGATAGCGGTCAGGGTCGGGCTGAACATCCACCGTCACGTCTTCGTAGACGCTCGCTTGACGGCCTTTGGGCTTAAAATAGTTAAAAGAGCGGCTGTCCGATCCTGAGAATGTGGCCGCGCCCGCTTCTGCGTTGGTTATGTTAATAGCGGGCCCGGTATTAATGGTTGAGTCTGCCATAATAGGTCCTTTCCTCCATTTCGAGCTTCTATGCGTAGGGCTCAACTCCTTATTCAGCCCTGCAACGACGCTATCGCGTCTAGCTTCGCTCAGCAGTGCTGTAAAGAAGTAATCCTTGAGCGCTAGTGGGTCAAATCCTTACTGTAAGGAAGTTTGGATGGCGCCCTACTCTACTTTTCCTGTGGGCGTGAATTTATCAAAGAAGATTCGATCTTCGCTGATGCCTTTGCGGACAAGTACAGGGATGGCCGCGTCGATCATGGGTGGTGGTCCGCAGAGGTATGCCTGTGTCTTGGTGTGATCGTCTTGTAGATGGCGATCGAGGACTTCTGTGATTAATCCTGTTTCTCCCTCCCACGCGTCTTCTGCTGTTGCCATCGATAGGGCTGGTATAAAGCGGAAATCTGGCAACTGCTGCTCCAGTTGCTGGAGACGATCCAGGTAGAATAAGTCTTTGCGCGTTCTGGCTCCGTAGAAGTAGGTCGCTTTACGTTTGATACCGCGTTCTGCCATATCGTTGAGTAACGACCACAGTGGGGCCATACCAGAGCCGCCACCGATACAGATGATATCAGTCTCGTATTTCTCGCGGAGCATAAAGACGCCGTATGGTCCTTTCACCTCCAATTCTTGACCAACAGTAAAACCGCCATTCAGCAGACCCGAAAATAGACCATCTGGAAAGATTTTGATCATAAATTCCAGTCGATCTGTGGTACGGGGAGTGTTTGCCATAGAGAAAGCACGTTCCTCATCGCTGTCTGGGATGCAGATAGAAACATATTGGCCAGCAGTAAACTTCAATTTTCTTGTCGGCTCATTGACTTTGAGCACGAGGCGTCGAATATCATGGGTGAGTGGTTCAATGGCTTCGATAGTCGTCTGGAACGTTTCGATGGGGATACCAAGCCGAATGATGTCTTCGTCGTAGTTGATCAGCTCAACTTCCAGGTCACTGTATGCATGGCAACGGCAGAGTAGAACATATCCTTCTTCGCTCTCGGACTCCGGTAAAGCAAAGGTGGAGTATTTCTTCATCTCCATGTCACCATCCAGCAGGAACGACTTACAAGCACCACACTGTCCCTCTCGACATCCATGAGTTAACGATACACCCTGACGAAATGCTGCGTTCAGCACCGTTTCGTTTTCGTCCACCTCAATCTCAATGTTGACCGGTTGGAACCGCACTTTGTGTATAGCCATACCCCAACGCTTCCTTACTAGAGGGACGACTATAAGCCGTCATACTTTCCGTCGTAGGGACCAGCTTGAGCGCGTCCGTCGTGGCAATTAACCATTTCTACGACATTGTGCGTCTTGACCACGGACGCACTCAAGCTGGTCCCTACAGGAGCAAGAACAACAACATCTTGTTCCAGCCCCTGTGCTCACACTCGGTAGAGAATCAGTCCCTACTTGATGGTGAAGCCCTTCTTGTAGCCAACCAACCATTCATCACGCTGTTCAGGCGTCATCTGGTTGAGGGTCACGTTGGGGCTTGCGAACTGAATGCCCTTGAGGTGATCCAACGTCCACATGTACTTGTCGTCGAAGATGACGTGTGGCTGTGGGATGAGGGTCTTGCCATCGGGGCGAACGAAGCCCTGATCCTTCATGACATCGACCAGATCCCATCCATGATAGCAGGTTTCCCACTCGCGCTTGCCAACCAAGCGGCCCATGGCTGGGGTCGGGCGACCCTGGTATTCGCCACGGAATACTTCCTTATCCGTCCAGTGACAGGTCTTGGAGCAGTAGGTGCGTACCTGACCATCGATGGTATCCATGATTGTATCCTCGCGGATCATACACGGAACCATACAGGTCCAGCAGCGATGTGGATACACATAGCCGACATCCTCAAACGCAATGGGCTTGTGACCATTGGGCTTGGCCATGCGTGCGTAGTGCTCCCACCACTTGCCATACTCATTGTACCAACCTGGATACTTGAACTCGAACCACTCAAAATCTTCTTCGGTCATTCCGTCGATACGGAAGAAGTTGGCGAACCAGCCAGTGGCAAAGAACTGAGCGGTCTTATGTATATAGCCCTTGTTGGCGATACGGTTCCAGGACTCCTCAATGTCCTCGTGATGTATCTTCAGACCATACTTTTCAAGCGGCATCAGATAGCTGCGATAGTAGTCGTCATAGATCCAGCGGCGCCACATCTCGGCGTAGCTCTCACGATTCTTGCGGCGGTCCTTCGTGCCGTATTCAATGAAGGTACCGATAGCGGCGTCAACGAGACAGTGGTTGTTCCAGTATGCATACTGGAGGTCACGCTCAAGTAACAGGGCGTTATCGGGGTCTGACAGCGCCATCAACAGTGTGGCATAACCATTACTGATGTGGCGTGACTCGTCGGATTGCACGGAAAGGAAAACGGTTGGCAGCAGGTAGTCACCGTTAGCAGCAGCTTCAGATGGCATAGCCACGAACAGAGTGTTTGTGAAGGCAGTCTCCGCAACAATCTGTAGATAGATGTTAGCGGCTGTGACGGCGTCACCTGTGGTGAAACCTTCACCGAATTGTCGTCCAATGGTCCCACAATAGGACTTATCAAAGGACTTTTCAGTGGTATCAAAGCCTGCTGGGTCGATGTAGTTCTTCATGTAGTAGCGTTTCAGATGCATCTGAATGGTGGAGTGACGAACTTCGTCAATCATCTGAAGCACAAGACCGTTATGAAGCTCTGGATTGGGGACTACTGAGGTGAGCAATGGCATGGCGCGTGCGGCAGAAATTTCGGGGAAGGGACTGATACCCAGGAAGAGTTTCATCCATTCCATCCAGCGTGGCTGGGTCGAGCGGAACATATTTCCACGCAATGCACCGTCCATGGCGCCCATAGAACGGTCGTCCTTCTCTTCTTGCATGGGGAAGTAGGACTGCATGACCTGTTTCAAAGGCTCTTTCTTGGGGGCCTTTGTAAACTTATAGTCTGTTGGGTACTTTTGAACTGGCGAGACGAAGGTTGGCTCCCACGACAGTTCCTGGATCTTCTGGTATGCCTTGGTAAGGCTGTTACGAGCCATCGAGATGTTTCTCCTTTTCTGACCAGCCTTCTCGAAGGTGCTGGTCGTAGAACGTGATCAATTGACCTGTTGAGATGCTACTATGCATATTACCTACAACTACTGATCGCTGTAACATGTAACCCAAGTCTAATGTGATCCCGTCAAGCATACTCCACGATGCTTGATGTACTAACTATACCAGAGGCTGGTAATAAGAAAGTAAAAAAAGAAGGGCATGGCGGTGAAAAATTGGTAAAAATATAGAACCTTGCTATGCGATAGGCAAAAGTATGGTAATATGGTGTATACTCCTATATAATCTTGTTCTATAAACAGGTTTTTATCATTGCAAGGCGTTGGCAAATTGAAATATCTATTGCTCTCTCTTTTGTGCCCTATCTACGCTGAGGTAGAAAATTATGAACAATCAACAGCATAGCTTTCATCTGTCTATCTCTTCACCAGCGGAGATTGAGCGTACCGCGAGGCAGTTGAGGACGATACGTGATACCTTCTTGACTACAGGCAACCTCACTTTATATACTCCCCGTTCAATGATTTTAAAGTCGTGGCAACGTTGCTCTTCTTTGCAGGTCAACCCAGCATGTCGTTGTGCTCCACTTGCCGTTGCACGCGAGACACAACTCGATCATTTACGACAAGATAACGAACTTCTTATGCGTGCAGCATGCCCCGTGATAGAGCGCCTCACGGACTTTCTTGCTGACTCAGGATACGTCGTTGTTTTGAGCGATGCTAAAGGGCGACTGCTTGATGTAGTCGGCGATAATGCAATCCGCCGTCGCCTTGCCCGTATTGACTTTGTGCCGGGAGGCAATTGGAGCGAGGCCGCTGCTGGTACCAATGCCATTGGGACCGCTCTTGCCGATGGTCATGTTGTACAACTCATGGCCGCTGAACATTATTGTGATGGCTGGCAGGACCTGACGTGTACAGCAGCACCTATCCACCATCCTTTCACAAATGAGATTATTGGCGTGCTTGATGTCACTGGTGACTATCACCTGATTCGCCCATTTCTCACAAACTCTTTGGCAACGGCTGCCTTAGAAATTCAGCAACAGATGTCTCTATTCTTCGCCTCTTCTATGCTCCAAGGTGAACTTCAAAAAAAATTCCAAGGACCTATTGTCAATTTTCCTGAAAAACATTCTCCTGAGATGAACATGAATAACAATGCACAACACCTTAATGGGCACAACGGAGAGAGCGAACACCACATTAGCAAAACGTCAGAAATACCGCTTACCGATGATATGCGCTTACTGCTTGATCCACAGCAGTATAGAATACATGATGCTGAGCGTTTGGCAGAGGCAACAGGTGCTATCAGTGCTAGCTTGGACTTAGATACCGCTCTTGAAAAGGTAGCCGAGCAAGTGGCCCACCTGTTGCAACTTGAAAATGCAGCGGTACTTCTCTTTGATGAAGCAGATGAGGTGATGCCCATTCGTATTTGGTCTAAAGAAGACCCGTCATGGTCGGAGGCATTTCGTGATCTTGAGTCCTTACTAGGGCAAGCCGAGGCGGTTTCGCTGGTGCGCGAACGTGGCGAGCCAGTATTTATTGATGATGTCCTCTCTACCACTTCGCTGCCATCGGCTATTCTCGCGCAGTTGGGCATTCGTTCAATGGCATTGCTTCCACTAGTGACTGCTCGTGGAGTCATTGGTTTTATCGTTGCCGCTAAACGTGTACCTTACCATTGGGTGCTTGAAGACGTACGGCTCGGCTTGGCTTTCGCTGCTCCATCTGCAACCGCCATTGAGTATGCCAGACTGTTTAATACCTTGCAACAGCACAATAGTCGCACTGAGGTGCTCAATACGATGGCGCAACTTCTGAACACATTGCCCGATCCGAATCAGCATCTCGAGTTAGTACTCAAACGTATTACAGAGATTATGAACCTGGATACGGGTTTGATCTTACTGATTGACCAAGCTACAGTCGATCTAAGCATTGTTGCGCATTGTGGGTTGCCGCAGCATGCGCTGCTTGAGCTTCATGAACTCCCCCTGCGACAATTGCATGAAGTGGCTTGCCTGGTAGTTGCGACAGGAGAATCGCTCCAGGTCGATGGTGTGAAATTTGGCGAACATGTCTCCTATGAACCGTTGCGTGAGGCGGGCTTCCATGACTTGATGGCTGTCCCTCTCGCCGCGAATAATACTATTCTGGGGGTCTTGCTCGTTGGTGGTCATGCTGCTCGTGGTCTCACGGAGGACGACCTCGCATTGTTCACCACCATTGGGCAACAGCTAGGCTTAACCTTGAAGAATGCACAGTTGCTGCGTTCGGCAAGTGAGATGGAGGCGTTGCGTGAAGCAGATCGGCTCAAGAGTGGTTTTATTGCTACTGTTTCGCATGATCTACGTTCGCCACTTACCGCCATTCGTGCCTCCGTTGAAAGCTTATTGGACCAAAAGGTAGTATTGCAGTCCACTTGGGAGCAAGAGCATCTGTTGCACAATATTGCCGATCAGGCGAGTAGACTGGGACGCTTAGTTGACCAGTTGCTTGATCTTTCGCATATCGAAGCCGGGGGACTCTTACTGGACCGTGATTGGACAGAGCTTCCAGTTCTCATTACTGATACCGTCGCAAAGTTCGAGAGCTTACATAATGGTTGCAAGGTGGAACGAGATATAGCGGCAAATCTGCCTCTCTATTATGTTGATCCCGATAGGCTGGTCCAGGTCTTATGGAATTTATTAGAGAATGCCAGCAAATATGCATCGCCACACTTTCCTATCCGGTTAGAGGCCAATTGGACAGGGGCTGATGTATTGATCAGAGTTGCTGACCGTGGCCCAGGCATACCGACAAGTGAGAGCGAGAAGATTTTCCAGCACTTTTACCGTTTGGATAGGGACCGTCGGTCGCATACTCAGGGCAGTGGATTGGGTCTCGCGATCTGTCGTGGTATTGTAGAAGCTCATGGTGGACGTATCTGGGTGGAAGATCGGCCAGGTAGTGGCAGTGTCTTTTGTGTCTCGTTGCCTCTGCCACCACCAGATCCCCTTGCCTTTGAGGAACTAGAAGAGGAACATCGCTACGTTGTAGGGGCCTGATTTATCGCGCCCGTCAAGGAAGGCAGGTTGTCCTATGGGGCATGCTCGTCAACGCATCTTACTCGTGGATGACGATCCAGGTATCATGGCAGCAGTGCAACATGCTCTGACGACTCACGGGTATAAGATGACCACTGCTACTGATGGAGAAGAGGCTCTAGAAGCATTTGACCGCGAGCTACCGGACCTCATCTTGTTGGACTTGGTGATGCCTCGCTGTAGTGGTCTGGAAGTATGTCAGCGCATTCGTGAATTCTCCTCAACGCCCATTATCATACTGAGTGTCAAGGGCAGTGAATCCGATATTGTGTCCGTGCTTGATCTAGGAGCAGACGATTATTTAGTCAAACCGTTCCGCTTGGCAGAATTGCTTGCGCGTGTGCGAGCGGTGTTGCGTCGAGGCAACAAGAACCTTGCAAGCACGGTTGTCTGTGGTGATATAGAAATCGACACAGAAAATCACCGCGTCAATGTTGGGGGACGGGCTATTACCCTCACCCCCATCGAGTATGCTCTGCTTGCTGAGTTAGCAAGGAACGTCGGGCGCGTACTGACGACGCACCTGCTCTTACAGCGCGTCTGGGGTCCCCAGTATACAGGTGATAATGAAGGTGATTATGTCAAAGGCGTTATCCGCCGTTTGCGTGTCAAATTGGAGCCTGACCCTGCCCACCCGCGCTATATCATCACCGAGCCGCATCTTGGGTATCGACTGAATGACTCCCTATAGGAAGTCATTCATTGCGCCTACCTCGCATGTATTACGTGATCACTTTTGGTATCGGTGTTGCCGTTGTACTCTCCTCGGACGGCTCTGGTTCAAAGCTATCGTTCGGGTGGGCGACACGTCCACAGTGAAGACAGACGACAGCTCGTATGATTAACCGTTGATCTTTTTCACGCGTTTCCCCCTTGATATGCCGAGTGCAGGAAATAGTCACGCGGTTGCTCCCACATTCAGGACAAGGAGATGGAGCAGGAAGGGATGGATTTGTGTTCATGCTGCCTCCCAGTGGCTAAATGACGTCACTTTATTGTACCACGTTTTATTCTTGCGCAAGGCAACAAATATGCTCATGGCTCCAGCCATGAGCATATTTGTTGCCTTGCTTCCGTAGGGACTAACTTCAGCGCGTCCGCGTCCTCTCAACAAATACGCGGCAATGGGTCGCCCACTAGCATGTCTAGCACACGCGTGCCACCAATATCGGTGCGCAAGAATACCATTCCTGGCGGTTCAGCTTGCACTGTACCAATAATGGCTGCTTCGTGTCCCAGAGCATGTGCTTGCATGACGGCTAGAGCCTTCTCTGCAACATCGGGTGCGACGATGGCGATCAGCTTCCCTTCATTGGCAATGGTCAGCGGATCAAGCCCCAATATTTCACATGCGCCGCGTATCTCTGGGCGCACGGGAATCATGCGCTCATCAAGTGCTATCGAGACCTCAGCCCCTAAAGCGATTTCGTTGAGCGTGGTGGCGACTCCACCGCGTGTGGGGTCTTTCAGACAATGAAGACCGTCACCAACAGCAGAGAGTAATTGCGCGACAAGGGTGTGCAGGGGCGCAGTATCGCTCTGAATATCTGCCTCCATCTCCAGCGCTTCGCGTGCAAGCATGATGGAGATGCCATGATCGCCGACAGAACCACTCAGCAGCACCCTATCGCCCACTTGTACCTGTGCCTGCCCAATCGTTTGCGGCGTACGTACAATACCCACTCCAGCGGTATTGATGAAGATGCCATCTGCCTTTCCACGTTGCACCACTTTTGTGTCCCCTGTCACAATAGAGACTCCTGCCTCTGCTGCGGCATTTGCCATGGATGTGACAATACGTTTCAGTGTTGCGATGGGAAAACCTTCTTCTAAAATCACTGCTGCTGAGAGATACAATGGCGTTGCACCCGCCATCGCTAGGTCATTAATGGTGCCATGCACCGCTAATTTGCCAATATCGCCGCCTGGAAAGAATAGTGGGCTGACGACATAAGTATCCGTGGTGAAGGCGAAGCGTTGCTCGCTTTCACCAATGGGAAAGGTAGCCGAGTCATCCATTCGATCAAGCATAGGGTTAGAAAAGGCTGGTGCAAACACCCCCTCAATCAGGTTATGTGTTGCCTTTCCACCGCTACCGTGGCTGAGCGTAATATATTCGTCGCGCAGATAAAACTTGTGCCGACGCACCTGCCGCGTACGCTCAATTTTGTTTAACACATCGTCCAGACGTGTATCCATTAACATTTCTCCTGTGTGGCGTTATCCCTGACGTGTGTTTACAGGTTGAAGGCGTAAGCGGGCGCGTTCACTAGCCATCGAGAAACGGCCATAATTAAAGTATGCTGCACAGGCTCCTTCTGGCGAGACCATGCACGTGCCGATAGGTGTCTCTGGTGTACACGCCGTCCCAAAAACCTTGCATTCCCAAGGCTTAATCACACCTTTGAGTACCTCACCACACTGGCATGCTTTAGGGTCTGCAACGCGTAACCCTGGTACTTGGAAACGCAGCTCTGCGTCCCAATCTGCAAATTCTGGGCGTAGCTTTAGGGCACTATGCGTGATAAAGCCGAGACCGCGCCACTCGAAGAAAGGCCGTAGTTCCATCGTGCGTGCCATCGCTTCAAGCGCCTTGACGTTGCCCTCTTGTCGCACAACACGTGAATATTGATTGTCAACTTCCGCCTTCCCCTCGCTGATCTGCTTCACGATCATATGCACTGCCTGAATAATATCAAGTGGCTCAAACCCTGCCATGACGACGGGCTTGTGATGATCGCGTGCAATAAACGTGTAAGGGCGTAGACCAATAACCATGCTGACATGTCCCGGTCCAATAAACCCATCCAAGCGCAGGTCAGGTGAGTCAAGAATCGCTTTGATGGCGGGAATGATTGTCACATGGTTACAGAAGACGGAGAAGTTTTTTATGCCTTCCGCTTTGGCACGTAGTAACGTCACAGCGGTTGAAGGAGCGGTGGTCTCGAAACCAATGGCGAAAAACACTACCTGTTTATCAGGATGCTGGCGAGCCAGTTTGAGGGCATCGAGTGGCGAATAGACGAAGCGCACATCTGCCCCCTGCGCTTTCGCATCGAGTAGACTTTTCTTGGACCCCGGCACGCGCATCATATCACCAAAAGTGGTGAAGATAACGTTCTCCATTTCGGCAATGGCAATAGCATCGTCTATGCGTCCCATGGGGAGTACACAGACCGGGCAACCAGGTCCATGAATCAGGTCAATGGTGGGAGGCAAGACATCCTCGACACCATGTTTGTAGATCGTGTGCGTATGTCCGCCGCACACCTCCATCAGTTTTAGGGTGCGGCCCTCGCTCAATTTGGCGATATCTGCCGCAATCTGTGTTGCTAATGCTGGATCACGATATTCATCCACGTATTTCATGTGTAGTCTCCCTCCTGTATAGTGTCGTAGGGGCCCGATTGATCGCGCCCGCTCGTGGCGATGCAGTATGTCGGCGACGTTGACCATGGGGACGACGGGCGCCATAAATGTGGCCCCTACGACAGTGCTGGATTCCTGGTTTGTAGGAGCGTTTGAACGATTTCCAATAAGGTATGATAAATAGTTGCCTGCGCCTCTTGGATGCGCGGAATATGATCGCTTGGCGCAGTAATGCAAAAGTCTACTAGCGCTGAACGGGCCATTTTGCCACCATCATAACCTGCCAGTGCTATCGTCAGCAATCCTTGTCGTTTAGCCTGTTCAAGTGCTGCCAGGATATTAGATGAGTTTCCACTGGTCGAGATGCCAAAAGCAATGTCACCACGTTTGCCATAGGCAATGACTTGCCGTGCAAAGATGTTATCGAAGCCAACATCGTTGCCCACTGCGGTAATCACCGCGATATCATTGGTCAGCGAGATGGCAGGTAACGGTGCCCAATCGGGTGTATCGGGATTGAGCAAGTCTGTCACGATATCTTGGGCATCAGTGGTACTACCGCCATTGCCAAAGGCCAACAGTGTTGCACCTTCAGCAAATGCTTTTGCCATGGCTCGTCCAGTTGCGATAATCTGCTTGCTCGACTCTTTGAGTATGGTGCGCCGCAGTGCGATAATCTCATGACACTTGTCTAACGTTGAGTGTTGCACCTGGGCCAACACCTCATCAGGGTTAACCTTATCTCCTTCAAATAGAAAGGGATAAAAGAGTCTGTCAAAGTCGCTCGGATCATTATTACTCATTACCAGCTGCTTTCAACTGGGCAATAGCTACACCTCCATGCGCCAGGACCATATCTCCCAGCGAGATCGTATCGAGCAAGGTAATATCGATCTCTTCCTGTATGTCTGGTTCGTCCTCGCGCATAACTATGGCTAGTCCGTTGGTGGCATCAAGGTACACAACTTTCACCGCCACTGCCTCATCGGAACAGGTGATGCAATGGCCTTCCGTAGTAGAGCAATGCATTGTGCCTTTGCTGATCGGTGTAGTAAGTTGTATTCCTATGTTACTTTCTTGCAAGGAATCTGCTGATGTTTGATTCATTTTAACATCCCTTCGTGCTCAAAGAAAATATGCACTAATTCCCACAGAACATGATACAGTGTCTCATGAGTCTCCTGAATCACCATTGAATCATGAGAGGGGATGGTAAAGCAGTAATCAAGAGCCATCTGCGCGAGTTGCCCTCCATCACCTCCACTAAGACCGAGTGTAAGCAATCCACGACGATGTGCTTCACTCAATGTGGTTCGTACATCAGAGCTATTCCCATCCAGGGAGAAGCCGATTGCGATATCGTGCGGGCGTGCCAGCATCTGTAGCTGCCGCATAAATATCGCTTCTCGCGTCTTGCTAGCGGCTAGACCACTCATGGTTGCGCTGTCGTTCGTGAGGGCCAATGCGGGTAGTGCGCGTTTCCCCACAATGACGGGATGTACGAATTCAACCGAGATGTGCTGGGCATCGGTTGCACATGCGCCATTGCCAAAAGCAAGCAGTCGCCCACCTTGATGAAAACGACGCGCCATATCCCAGCACGCTCTCGCAATCTGTTCAGCTTCGTGCGAGAAAAATTGCTCTGGTATCGTCATACTTTGTGTGAAGCGTGTTGTGAGCAGCTCCTCTAGATTGGCAGACTCCATATCTTTCAGTTTCTAGTACTACCTTTCATTCTGCCTGAGCGCGAAGCGCTAGCTGCGAGAGCAGCGTTGGCAGAATGCTTTCTAGTACTTCTTATTCAATCTGACTACTATGAAACATTTCCATTTCGTCGCTAAAAGGATCACCGAGTTGTAGTAATGCTTTGAGCGTCTCCTTTGCTTCAGCCTCGTCAATTTTGCTCATCGCAAAGCCGACATGCACCAGTACCCAATCGCCTGGAATAATACCTTCTGGGCGTACAAGGGCAATGCTCACATTGCGCTTCACACCGGAGACATTTACTTTGGCAATGTCAAGCTCGCTATCGATGATCTCGACGATTTGCCCCGGAATACCAAGACACATATGTTGCCTCCTTATTAATCTATTGGGCAGCAGCAATAGCTAACTGGCCCAGGCTTAATCCTCCATCATTTGCTGGCACACGGCGATTCGTGTAGACCTGAAAAGACTGTCGCTCTAACAGGGGAACGAGTAGCTCAAGCAGCAGACGATTTTGAAATACTCCTCCACTCAAGGCTACCTGTTGTAAGTCTGTTTGTGTGCGTGCATGAAGACAGGCCGCTACCAACATTTCAGCGATGGTGCGATGAAAACGCCCCGCTATGTGGGCGATAGATATTCCTTGCTGTATATCATGCACAAGTGCTTGTAACATAGGTCGCACATCAAGAAGTGCCGGTGTTTTCTCTCCTATTATAAGGAACGGGTATGCCCTTGCTACACTTACGTCGGCTAGCATTTCCATTTCAATGGCGGCTTGACCTTCATAGAGAACAGTATCTCGTATTCCGATCAAGGCAGCGACTGCGTCGAATAAGCGTCCCAGACTGGATGTTAGAGGTGCATTTAGGTGACGCTCAATCATCTGTGCGAGCACGTGCCAACGTTTGTGCTCAAGCGAATGTACGAAAGGAATGTCGAGTGTGAGAAAATTCTTGCCATAGGTAGTGGAAAGATAGGTTGCCGCCATGCGCCACGGTTGGCGCACTGCCTGTTCTCCTCCAGGTAGCGGTATATAGGCGAGGTGTGCTAGGCGCTCAAAACCGTGCAGGTCTGCGGCAAACACTTCACAACCCCATACAGCTCCGTCTGTACCATAGCCCGTTCCATCTGCTGCGATACCAATTACTGGTCCAGCTAAATGATGTTCTGCTAGCACGCTAGCAATATGAGCATGGTGATGCTGGACACCAACCATATGTGGTATGCCGGATGCAAGTGCGTATTGTGTTGCCAAATAATCGGGATGCAGGTCATAGGCGACCGTTTCGGGCGTAATAGCGAACAACTCTTGAAAGTGTGTGATGCCTTCTTTGAAAGAGCGCAAGGTCTCCAGGTTTTCCAAATCTCCGATATGGTGACTAACAAACGCTTGTCGTCCTTTTCCAAGGCAATAGGTATTTTTGAGATGACCACCACATGCCAGAATAGGTTTTGGGCAGTCAAAGGCCAAAGGAATAGGGTCTGGTGCGTAACCACGTGAGCGACGTAAAAATTGCTCACTATTGAGCACAATGCGCACTACAGAATCATCACAGCGCATGTGAATCTCACGGTTATGGGTAAGTATCCCATCTGCAATGTGCAAGAGTCGTTGTTGTGCGTCATCATCTTGGTAGGCTATTGGCTCATCGCTCAAGTTGCCACTCGTCATGACCAACACTGCTGGACGTTCAGAGCCAACGATGTCGGCAAAGGCATCTAGTAACAAATAATGCTGTGGTGCATAAGGTAACATAATGCCTAATGTGTCATAAGCTGGTGCGATTCCAGTAGCGACAGCACTATCGGCACGTTGTTGTAGTAGCACAATTGGGCGCCGATACGATTGTAACAGTACTGCTTCGGCTTCGCTTACATAACAAAGTTGACGTGCCGTTGTTAGGTCGGGAACCATCAGTGCGAAAGGTTTAGCCTCGCGCCGCTTGCGTGTGCGTAGTCGCGCAACAGCCTCGGTATTGAGTGCATCACAGGCGAGGTGATAACCGCCTATCCCTTTTATAGCAAAAATATTTCCTATAGACATGGAATATGCTGTTGCACGAATGGGATCATCATATGCAACACGTGGTCCCTCCTGGTTGAGTAGAGACATCTGGGGACCGCAGACGGGGCAGGCATTTGGTTGAGCGTGAAAGCGTCGGCAGAGTGGATTCTCATATTCAGCTTGGCAAGTCGGACACATGGGAAAGACGCGCATGGTTGTCTGTGTACGATCATAAGGGACATGCTGAATAATGGTGAAGCGTGGGCCACAGTTTGTGCAGTTGATGAACGGGTAGTGATAGCGGCGATCTGCGGGATCGAACAACTCATGTAGGCAATCAGCACAGATAGCGGTGTCGGGTGAGATCAAAGCTGTCTGTTCAGTGCGTGTCTCGCTATGGGCAATCACAAAGGTAGGGGCGCAATGAAATGCGCCTTCCCCGCCCAATTGATCGCGCCCGCTATGTGTTGGCACTATTTCGCAAGTGAGTGTGTCAATACGGGCCAGAGGTGGAGTGCGTTCACGTAAAGCATGCAGAAAACCTGTAAGCTGCTCTGGTGTACCTTCAACTTCAATAGTAACACCCATGCTGTCATTCAGCACAAAGCCGCCTAGCTCCCAATGCAAGGCCTGTCCATACACAAAGGGCCGAAACCCCACACCCTGTACAATACCCTGGATGAGTATACGCCAACGTTGTGTTGTTGAACGCGTCACCGCTGTCATCGTGTTGCCTCTACTAGATTGTTGCGTGCAAATGTCGTCACCCAATCGCACCATGTGTCTAGACCGACGCCGCTTTGACAACTCACCTCGAAGATACGCAGGCGTGGATTGATTGCTAGTGCTTGGCTTTTGGCTTTTTCTAGATCATACTTCACATAAGGGAGGAGATCGAGCTTGTTGACGATCATCACCTGTGACGCTGCGAACATCTGCGGATACTTGGCGGGCTTGTCGTCACCTTCGGTTGTGCTGATAACGACGACGCGAATGTCTTCTCCCAGGTTCCAGTTAGCAGGACAGACAAGGTTGCCAATGTTCTCAATGAAAAGCAGATTCAGTGCAGAGATATCCATAGCCGCAAGTGCATCACGAATCATGTGCGCTTCCAGATGGCATGCGCCTCGTGTATTGATTTGTACGGTCTCTGCACCAGCAGCCTCAATGCGCTCTGCATCAGCAGCGGTCTCAACGTCACCTTCGATCACACCAATGCCCAGTTGCCCTCGCAGCCGCTCAATCGTTCGCTCTAGCAAAGTGGTCTTGCCAGCCCCCGGTGAACTCATGATATTGATGGTGCGGATATTACGTATAGCCAATTCCTGCTTGATGCCCTCAGCAATGGTATCATTTGCCGCCAGAATGTTTTGAGCAATGGTTATCTTAGGCATGGGAACTTGCCTCTCTAGTGCTACAAACTACGTTTCAATCTCCATATCAAGGACTTGTAATTCATTTCCTGAAATAATCTCTGTGCTCAAGGTTTCACAAGTTGGGCAGAGCGCAATAAAATCAATGACGGGAAACTCTTGAGTACATTGCGCACATCGTGCGCGATGAGGCACATCATCGATGATCAATTGTGCATTTGCTAAGGTGGGGTCAAGACTTGCGATCATCTCAAAGCAAAAGGTTAATGAATCTTTCACGATGCCACATGCCTTTCCGACTCGCAGTCGCACATTTTTAACATGTGTAGCGTTGCACTCTAGCGCTCGTGTTTCAACAACCTCAATAATACTTTGAGCTATAGAAAGCTCGTGCATGACCCAACCTCTCTACAAACGGACGACCACAAAGGTACCTCCTCTCCGACCGACTGAGTGTAGCTAGCACGTAGTGCGTTGTCGGTCGGAATAAGGAGTTCCCACCCATCCTCCACACCTCCCCCGTCCCTACTATATGGACTACATGGACCGTATCCGTCGATAACGCATGATGTCAGGGAGCATAAGGGCCAAAATGCCCAGCACAAGCACAACAAGCACAATGAGCACGATAAGCCAGGCCATAGTATGTTCCTTTTCTGCACCAATGTTATGCGGATATGGTGCCACCCGTATTCCGTACTGCTAATGACCTACGCGTCAGGCAGTCGGAAGGGAAGTGTTCCTAGTTCCGAGCACCAATGAACTGCGTTCCAGGAGAGCTATTAGGTGCTCGGAAAGTAGGGGGGTACAATTCATTGCACCCTCTTGTTCGACGCGTTACATTGACCGAATTCTGAGATAGCGCTGGAGGTCAGGTAGCGACTGATACACTACATAACCAAGAGCAACAGCTAGAACGAGCAATAGAAATCTGAACATGATATTAACCTTTCTTTGTATTTACAGTTAGCAATTCCTCAAATTGATACTCATCCTGCCAACGCGCTCCCGCGCTAGCTCTGGGTCTACCCGCGCTCAGGCAGGATGCATAGCAGTAATCCGTATTCCGACCGACAACGAACTGCGTTCTTCTTGAAAGACATTCTGCAACGACGCTATCGCGTCTACGCTGCGTGTCAGCAGAATGCAAGGAGTGCGCAAGCTCAGTCGGTCAGGAAGGAAGTATAAGTTGGTCTATCATCTTAACTGCCTCATCGACGGCGGCTTGCACTGGTTCGCTTAATCCCATCTCCATCTCTGTATAGTCCTCACCACCGCCAAAGACAGAGGGCTCACAACCGACAAGCAATGTATGAATCGGACGTGCGCCTAACGTTCTGGCAAAGGCAAGCACCTTCACGGGGTCCATACTATGGGCATCTAGTGCCGCTCTGCCTGCTTCCTCTCCTTTCTCAGGGCTTATATTGGCTACATCTGGCTCAATGAGATATAGCGTCCCTGGCTGACCACCTCGTGGTATAGCATCGACCAAGATAAGCGTGTCGTAGTCATCGAGCAAGGTGTATGCCAAATCCATGCCTCGAATACCGAAATCTACGACCTGTGTACCCTCTGGGTACTGCCTATTCATCAATCTTCTCGCCACCTCGACACCAAAGCCGTCGTCTCCTAGAAAGATATTGCCGATGCATGCGATAAGTATACGCTTCAGCGTATGTTCAGTTGGTGATGCCATACTCTCAGACACATTCACGGTGTATTCTCCAACGGTTCTACTTCCTCTGGAAAGAAGTAGAAAAGATGACCGGGCATAACACGGCTTTGCATCTGCATCTGTTCCAGGGCGGGGTCGTCATCCGCTGTGACGACTAGGTAGATGCGATTCTCGAAATCCTGCTGAATGACCTCAATCGTCCCAATGGTGCCATCGAGTACCGCGTCGAAAGCGTCGGCCCGCCTTTTTTTGGGACACAGGCGTACACGAGTTCCTGCCTTCACTTCTTTACCATTAATCGTAATAGATGCTGGCGGTGGATAATCCTCGCCTGGAAACCCCGGAAAGTCCCATCCTCCACGAGATATCATGCTGGTTCTCCTCCACTAATCGGACGCAGGTCACGGATTGTGCCGTGCATCTTCATGAATTGTTCCGGTGTGAGGGACTCCGTTCGCTCCAGTATCGCACGTGTGTGCTCGTCCCGCCTCATCTGCTCTTTCTCTTCGTCGCTTAGTGTCATAATACGCAAACTGAGAATTTCATCAATCTCACCGCCATCGAAGAGCGCACCGGGGCTTTCGGGCGCAATCTGCGGATAGTCATACAAGATGATCGGCGACGAGAGCATCACATTCCGTTCTCCCTCATGACCGATCAGTACCGGCCAAGTGCGGATATTTTGACATTCCCTGGCAAAAGCGTGTAACTCTGTGGGTGGTTCCAACAGCGAGATGAAGGACCCCTGATGTACCTGTAGAAGCGTGTGTGTGGAGACGAACGATTGGAATAATATAGCATCGCGCCGCGTCGTCACTGTGCTCGTTCCAGGTGTCGTGTTTTCGATATCAATGCGCAACTTGAAGACGTTTGTATCTATTGATTTGGCTGTAAGTACGAAAGCTCCCACTAGTGCTTGCTGCTCTCGAATTATCTCTGTTCCCGCCCCATCTGCTGCATGCTCTACTGTACGTACAGCAGGAAATTCAATTGCCACACGGTAGGGGCTCAATTCATTGCGCCCAAGTAGCTCACGCAACGACAGGTTCTCTATACCGACCTCGCGCTCCATACCCTCCTGTAACGGCTCGTCAGCAAGACGGCTTGCCAAGCCCCACTCGCTGACATTCTCCTCTACGTGCTCGTCTTTCGCGGGCTGCAGCCGCTTCACTGTACTCACAAACAAATGCAGAAACCTCACGGTGACATCGAGGAATACGTCGTCTACCTTTCCTTCTATCAGACATTCTGTGTGCATCGTCCAGGGTTCTGTATCGCCATTCACCGCGCTATATTCCTGTGGATAGACTACACCAAACGTCCAGCGTGTCCGATTTTTGAGCGCAGACTGTCGATATGGATAGAGGAGGTAGCCTTCGTAGAGAACCGCATTGGCAATCTCCTTCACGAGCTCTAGCTTCATAACTGCATCTCCTCATTTGCCCGCAATAGACGCGTAAGAGCATCGTCCCAGTTGATGAGACCCTGCTTGATCCTGTACCGATACAGTTGGTCAAAGACATCCTTATGCAAGAGAATCCAGGCTTGGTTAGGAAAGTGCGTGCCTATTGCTTCTTTCCATACTGCGACCGGGAGACGGTAATTCGCTTCCTTCGACCAGGAAACCTGCGCAATCTGCAAGTTGCCTGCCGCCCCTTCGTAGAAAATGGTTCCACTGAATAGGAAGTTGAGGGGAATTTCGCCATCCTCCAGGGCATCAAAGTACTTCGTACTCACAACCTCAAAATCATACGTGCATGGAATAGGTAGATCGACGAGAGTGCTTCCTGAAAAGCGTGGTATTACTGTGGTGACATGGGTCCACAGGAAAGCGCGAAGGGTCGTACCCCAACGCTCCGGCTCACCAAAAAGCTCCTTCAGTTTGGCCTTTTCATTGCCATTGTAGCGTCGTTGCGTTACACTGAGCATGATCTGGCACTTCAGGCTAACGCTTTGAATCTGCTCTTCCTTGATTGCATTGTCAATGCGCATTTTGAAGTTGAGTGTGGGGAGCACACTATAGGCTAGAGCCTCGGCTCCAATTACCTCAAAGCTCAGGTCCGGCATGAGCCTCTCCTCTCCAAGGCGTGGGTGCTCTTTGCTCGGTAGCCATAGAAGTTCCCTCTACGATGGTTGCCTTCGTCCGTAAGGCCTCAAAGAATTCCGCAATTGCTTTCCATGCCTCCTCTCCTCCGCTTAAGCCCTTCCACTTGAGACGGATCAAGCCTACCAATTCGTAGCAGACATCTATTGGAACGATGTAGTGCTCGCGGTAGTATTCACCACCACCTTTGTTCTGCACGCGATTAATAAGCAGTGCCTCGACATCAGGTTCCATATCCTTCACAATAGGATTGCTATTGGCAAGCTCGTCCCATCCTTCCAGGCTGAGTGTGGACTCCATAGCTCCGGCGGGACTAGGATAGAAGGCCATGACGCGGTTCGTGCTCGTGCTATGAAAGATATAGACCATGTTCACCGGAATCAACAATTCTTCCCACTGCTCATCCGTCATCTGGAAGTCTTGCAATAGGAGATAGCGTGACGGTACAAGTCGATACTTTCCACCCCCAGCCACTGGGTCGCTAAAGAGTATCGAGCAAGGACGGCATGCACAGGTGAGTGTGCGGTTGGAAATTTCCAGCAGGTGACGGTGACTCGGCCCAATCTCAGCACTGCATAGTTCGCACTGCTCCACTGCTGGACGCGTTTCTCGTTTGCGTGCGAATTGACGTAGCACATCGAAGGACGCAGTGGAACGATCATCAAAGTTGTTGGTAAGTTCGGATGATGACATAGCTACTACCTCATCTAGCTTGTATCGGCAGAGCCACTTGCGGTGAATCGTCTTTTGCCAACGCTGACAAGGCGACTTTCACGTTGCCGTTCTCCACCAGGAGTGGAACTGCTTCGAGGAACAGGTTCGCATCATCCAAGCAGCGTCCCGCGTGACAGATATCGTATTGCCGACCACAAGAGGAACAGCTAAAGGTCGTTCCCTCTAACTTGCCACCATCAAGATTCGCGCCGCAATTGCCACAAACGTTGCGATAAGCATAGTAGGTACCTGCAATCTGACAAAAGAGCATCGGCTCCTGCTGCACGGTGAGCGTTTTGAGCGTACCGCCAGAAAGGAATTGCAGTTCCTCTACTATTTGCCATCCACTATCTTGCTGCTTCGCACGTGAGCTATCTTTGCGCTTCACTAATGGAACAAACGTCACCGGCTTGCCAGGACGTGGTGGTGGTTCGGTGACACCTTCTACCTGTAACCCATTCAGATCGGGAGCCGCCTTGTAGATGGCCTCCTCAATCGCTAATTTGAGGGTGATGGTCGAACCAGGACATCCATGACAGCTTCCTTGCAGACGCAAGTGAGCGATGTCATCTTCAACCTTGACGAACTCGACATTGCCACCATGTGACTGAAGATAGGGCCGCACCCCGTCCAGTGCTTGCATAACCCGCGTCTCAATGTCCAGTGGGTGCAAACCATGTAGCAAAAACAAGGAACTCAACAGTTCGTCCCGTGCGAAGGTATCGATCAATGGAAGTCCCGATGCTTCTGACTCTGCTGTAAGTTCAAGTAAACGGGCTAATCCTTCACCATACATATCCAGGAGTGCTTGGATAAGTTCCTGGGCTGTGGCACGCGCATGTGCGTCAGGGAACGCGGCAATTTCCTGGACCAGTGTCTCAATACGCGCCGTTTGCTGTCGGTGCTCCTGCACTTTTTGTGGCATGACACATGTTGCCTTTCAAAATATATTCAAGCAGGTTGGTGGCTTACCTCTATGTGTAACCTCCGAGACGCTCTTGGAGGCTCCTTGGAAAAATACCATGACATGGAAATACGCTGTACTGCTTGCTTTTGGCGAATTAGGGCGTTGACAAGCACGCACTGAGTTGTCTGAGCGAGACAGGACCCGCCCCTACTATATTTTCCTCACATCAACAAGGTAGATATGGTAGGGGCGACCCTTGTGGGTGCCCAGAAAGATCTGGGCTACCCTTACGCTGGACTAAACCTTACGCAGTTAGTGACGCTCTACTCGTGAACGCCGAACGTCGGTGAAAGAACCTTTTGAAGCTCTTTCCCTTCGCCCAGGTACATATGCACACCACACGGAAGACAAGGATCGAAGCTGCGTACCGCTCGCATGATATCGATACCCTTGAAGTTATCTGGGCCATTCTCTTCAAAGATGGGGGTGTTTTGCACCGCATCTTCGTAAGGACCAGGTGTGCCATAGATGTCTCGCACGCTACCATTCCAAGGTGTAGGAGGATAAGGATGGTAATTGGCGATCTTTCCGTTCTCGATGACCATGTGATGGGAAAGTACACCGCGCACTGCCTCATGGAAGCCGCAACCGATGGCATCCTTTGGCACCTTGAAATCGCTCCACGTCTTGGTACGGCCAGCATGTAGCTCAGCGAGTGCCTTCTCCACACAGTGGAGAGCCACAGCAGCAGCGTAAGCTTGGAAGTATGTTCGCGCACGGTTACGCTCGATAGCATTGCTCCACTTTGGAATCTTCCATTCGAAGTCCACTGCAGGCTTCAGAGCACTCTTGGGCAAGTGGATTTTGACGCTGTTTCCGGTCGCTTCAAGCAAGCCGGGCAGATTCACCAGCCCAGCCAGGGCCGTTGTCCACAGGCGAGCCAGAGGACCACCACCGGTATCTAGGGCTAGATAATCGCCGGTGCGCTTGTCAAACCAGCGTGGCGACATCGTCCAACTGTATTTGTCGCTGAAGTCACGTTTCTGTGGTTTAGGAATGGTCGTCTGATTCCAGGGGTGACGCTTATCGACAGGGTTGCCGAGTGGATCGCGGTCAACGAATGTCCGTTGATTATCCCAGTCCTCGTAGTAGGAACTGCCCAGCAGAATACGAATGCCTAGATTGATATCTACCAGGCTCGTTGTCACCAACTGGCCGTCTACAACAACGCCAGGTGTGACAAACATGGCACGTCCCCACTTATCCATCGTGCGATAATCGTAGTCGCACACATCAGGGTCTTGGAACGATCCCCAGCAGCCGAGCAAGGTGCGGCGGTAGCCAACCATCTCATAGCCGGGCAGTGCTTGATACCAGAAGTCGAACAGGTCGTCGTGCATAGGAACGACCTTCTTCATGAATTCGACATACTTCATCAGTCGAACCAAGTAGTCTGTGAAGATCTGGACGGTAGCGGTGGTTCCAGTTCCTCCTGGATAGAGGGTTGAAGGATGGACGTGGCGACCCTCCATCAGACAGAACGCCTCACGAGTATACCGACTAACATGAAGTGCCTCGCGATAGAATTCGCCGACGAATGGGTTGAGCGAACGCATGATGTCGCCGATGGTTTTATAGCCATGATCCGCCTCGTGTGGACAGGGGGTCTTATTTGCCAGTTCAAGCACGCGTGGATTGGTCTCTTTTACCATCTGCTCGCAGAAGTCAACACCAACCAAGTTCTCCTGGAAAATGTTGTGATCAAACATGTACTCCGCCGCCTCACCCAGATTGATGATCCACTCACCCATCGCTGGTGGCTTGACGCCATAGGCCATGTTCTGAGTATAGACGGAGCAGGTGGCATGATTATCGCCACAAATACCGCAGATGCGGCTTGTGATGAAATGGGCATCGCGTGGGTCTTTGCCCTTCATGAAAATGCTATAGCCGCGGAAGATATGGGAGCTACTATGGCACTCTGCTATCTTGCGCCCTTTAAAGTCGATCTTGGTATAGATGCCCAAGCTACCCACAATGCGAGTCATCGGATCCCAAGACATCTCTACAAGCTGAGGTGCCTCTTTGGGGGATCCTTCTTGTCTAACTTGTGTAGACATGTACTAACTCCTTTATTGAACCGCTATATACCGATGTCGTCTGTTATCATCACCATCTTGGTTGGTACCCTGTCGTCAACTGTCTCCCCTTGTGACGCCAGGATGGTTCCTTATTGAGGGTGTTGTTCGTGATAGTGCGTAAGCTTTTAATAGCTGCGCCATAGACGCCAATCACAGTCGATGATAACTTTCCACCGGGTGGCTCATCCATAAATGGCATGAACTTGTCTGGGAAGCCAGGCATCGTACAGCCAATACAAATGCCGCCCACATTAGGACAACCTCCAATACCGTTCATCCAGCCGCGCTTGGGAACGTTGCAGTTGACCACTGGCCCCCAGCAACCCAGTTTCACAAGGCATAGTGGCGAGCCGTACTCAGTAGCGAACATGCCCTGCTCGTAGTAACTGCCGCGGTCACATCCTTCATGGACGGTTTTGCCGAAGAGCCATGTTGGTCGCCCTTCGCTGTCAAGAGGAATCATTGGAGCCATTCCTGCCACCTGGTAGAGCAGATAGAGGAGAGTTTCCATGAAGTTGTCAGGTTGCACTGGGCATCCGGGGACATTTACGATGGGAAGGCCCGCCTTGGATTTCCAGTCCCAACCGAGATAGTCAGCCACACCCATGGCACCCGTAGGATTACCCTGCATGGCGTGGATACCACCGTAGGTAGCGCAAGTTCCTATTGCTACTACAGCTAGGGCCTTGGGCGCGAGACGATCAATCCAATCGGTCACAGGAATAGGTTGATTAGTTACCGGGTCTGAACCAAGGGCTGCCCAGTAGCCTTCGGCCTTGATCTTCTCGTTTGGTACAGAGCCTTCAAATACGAGCACAAAGGGGTCGAGTTCACCCCGCTCTGCTTTATACCACCAATCCATGAAGTCTTTGCCCCACTCGTAAGCAATGACCTTGTTATGGATGTGCACGCGAGGTAGTCCCGGAATAGCTCCCAGAACAACATCCTCGAGGCTAGGCTGGGTTGCTGCTGTGATTGAGACTGTATCTCCCTCACACCCCAGTCCCTCTACCATCCAGATTATGTGGACATCCTCCACTTTGCTTGCCATGACGCACCTCCTTGAGCGTTGTCGCTCATAGATTTGAGATTCTAAGAAGTCGCGCATAGGATAGTGACAATTGTCACGCCAATTGTCATAAACCGAAAACACAGGTATGCACCAAGAGAACGAAACAGGTAACCATGATTTGTCCACTAGTTGAAGTATGATAGGCGAAGGTAATTTACGGATTGCGGGTTGCGTGAAATAGAAAGATAAGCCCCTTCGCGTATCTCGTGTGTGTTCGGCGAGTGTACCAACCACGATTATTAGCAGCCTGATACATCCTACAATGTAATACGTAAGTACCTGTTGTGCGGATTACTGGAAATAGACCAAAACCTGTGTATTACAGGGCGTATTATAGTTCATTCCAATCTTGCTGGCAAGGGGATATGTCCTCTATTTGAGAGGTTTCTCAGGAAAATTTAATGTTCCTATGCTGACTATTTTCTTGCTCTGTATGAACCATTACTCAATGTAATCAAAGAGTTGTCAAGCAAAAATGACGCTGCTGTCCAGCCTCACCGCCAAATGTACTATCCTAATCTGCAATCCCTTACAGTATAGTCAATACTTCGTCTTAGCCTATATAGGCGATAGCAGATAGTATCGGGTAAAGGCGCCTGAGACGTTCAATAACGGGGGATTTTCTGTCATGAAATGCGCTAGTTGCGGTTTTCCGCTTTCACCATCACGCACCAGTTGCCCACGCTGCGGAATCGCAGTTTCAGGAGGCCAGACTCACAATGCCTCTAATACTGCCCCTGCTAGCTGGGCACAACAATCAGCACCTTTCGCAGGTTATACGCAACAACCAGAAGCGGGTACACAACCGATGTATGGTGAATCGCAACAGGTGCAACAACCAAACTGGAACACTCCACAAGCAGCGACCGCACAGCTGGGTACCACGCCGCCATATCCGCTACCCACGAATGCTGGCAACTATGGTGTCAATCCACAGCCACTCGTCATACACAACACGCCCACTATGCCACCAATGTATGAACCTGCCACCCCCGGTTCTTTCCAACAATCGTCTGCATTACCCCAGCCTCCGCAGTTTCCACAACGTACTAAAAAGAGGCGTATTCGGTTTGGCTTTACAGTTGCCACTCTCTGTGTTGTGACAGGTGGTTTGCTCTTGATGTTTGTCTATATTCTCTCTGGGCCGTTATCTAGCGCAGCTAATAATCCTGCACAAACAGTAACTTCGATCAGGAATACGCCAGTTGTTATCCCGTCTCCGACTTCGACACCGGCGCCGCCTACTCCAACTTCCCTTCCTGGCGCACAATACATTTCTAATGTGCAAATGGCGAGTACAATTAACATGCAGACAGTGCAACCAATCACATTAGCAACAGCATTTAAGGTGAGACAAAAAATATATGTCACGTTTGATACGCATCCAGACGGTCGCAATGGTGGAGTATGCTTAATGTGGTATCTGAATAATAAATCACTCTCCGGCACCTCATATGCCTTTTCTGTTGGCTCTATTCCATCTACAGCATATTCCTTCACAACGATGTTAGCCCCTGGTTTCGCTTACGTGGAAATTTATTGGTCATTGCTCTCCTCATGTAGCGATCCTAACAAGGTGCTGGCACAACGCACCAATTTCACAGTCACGGCCTGATTTCAATCCCTCAAGCGGGCAGGAAAAGACATGGTCAGCCGCTGCTCCCTTTAAGCACAAGGATACCTCTGAAACCCGAAAAGGTCAAGTGGGTATGCACTAACAAGGGCAGAACAGCAAGAAGCGCATCCCGCGTGTGAGATGCGCTTCTTGCTGTTCTGCCCTTGTTAAGCTGTCTCGATCTTGGGGCCATCGCCAGATGCCTCAGCAGGTGTGGGAGCTGGCTCTGCATAATCGCTTTCCTGCGCTGGGCGTTTGAAGGTGTAGTAGGCTGAGTTGGAGGTAAGTGATTGAATACCAACCAGTTCCCACCCTTCGCGGCCTAACCCATTCATATAACTGCGAGCAAAGGTGCTACGCCGCTCGTTACCGATCAACGTTTCTGCTCCCTCACAGGAGATGCGACCACGATAATCAATATAGACAACCTTATAGGCCCATTGTGTCATGCTGTCACTTCCTCTCTTTCTCTCTATACGGTCCTAAGGGCGATAATTCACCCTTCTACATTCTGTATGCTACGCCCGTACCATGAAAGGACCTCTGAGGGCATATCCGATGCCCTCGTCCGCTACACTTCTCTCAGTATCTGTTACTCGTTGTCTCGCCTCGCCCGCTGACAGAGAACACAGGAGAGATATGTAGCGAACGACAGTCCTCACACTGGGTTCCACATGCAGTGTGTTTTCTGCCGTCGATCCTTACTGGTAAGGTTCTCTGCACAGTAGTAAGTATAGGCGCAATTCTCATGCTTGGCACCGCCCGTTTCACCAGTTTTTTGAGCAGTGAGAATAACGGGACAGGACCTGTCTGTTTCTACAGGGTGTGTATCCACGTATGTTTTGTGGTAGTATAGATGTATAAGTGTCACACCTTTTTCTATAGAATTGCGCCCTTTCAGCGTTTATACTATAGGAACTCGCTGTTCCCATAATAAAATACTATTTAGGAGATACTGTTATGCCTACATGTAATCGAAGGTATACTATAGACTTAGGCGATGGATATAGTATGTTCTTCTGGCAAGAGTCTTTGGGTACACCAACTCCAAAGGCACACTCGTTTGAACTTCCCGATGACTCAGTTCATTATGCGCCGGACCGCCCTGCTGATGTTACACATGTCAAACTGGTCATCGATCTGGATTTTGAGCAAGAAACAGTCCGAGGAATCGCTTCTACCACCTTCTCTGCTTTGTATGAAAAAGTGACAACCATCGCCTTCGATGCCGTTGAATTGCACGTCGAGGAGGTCACTTTGGCCGATGGAAAGAAGCTGGCCTATAGCAGCACCGATAAAAAGCTCCAAGTGACATTAGATCGCCCCTATCAACATGGAGAAGCATTCACCATTGCCATCACTTATCACGCGAAGCCACGTACAGGCTTGCACTTCATCAAACCCGCACCAGAGGACCCTACGCGCCCTGTACATGCTTGGTCATTTGGGCAACCGCGCTATCATAGCTACTGGTTTCCCTGCCATGATGCTCCTAATGATCGCGCTACAACAGAGATTATTGTGACAGTTCCCGCACAATTTCTGACTGTCTCGAATGGCAACCTGTTAAGCGTTACGGATCATGGTGCAACGAAAACACACCACTGGCGGCATGATATACCACACGCAGCCTATCTCATGTCGCTGGTCGTAGCGGACTTTGCAGTTATCAAAGATAGTTATAATGGCAAACCTGTCACATACTACGTGCGCAAAGACCGTAAAGACGATGCTCCCTTGTTCATGGGCAAAACGCCGCAGATGATGCGCTTCTTCTCAGAATTCACAGCCGTCGAATACCCCTACGATAACTATGATCAGACAGTTGTCGAACTCTACACGGGTGCGATGGAGCATACTACTGCGACAACGCATAGCTTTAACTTGTTGCCCGATCAGCGTGCGGCCTTGGATATGGATGTTGTGCCTGTCGTCGCCCATGAACTGGCCCATCAATGGTTTGGAGACTTAATTACCTGCCGCGATTGGTCAAATGGGTGGCTAAACGAAGGTTTCGCCACCTACTTCGAAGAGATGTGGGGCGAACACGACCTCGGCATTGACGAGTTCAAAAACTCCATGCGCAACCTCAAGAATGGGTATTTCAGCGAGGATAACCATTATCGTCGCCCCATTGTGTATCACATCTATCATGACGACGGCTTTGAGCTATTCGATGCGCACATGTACAATAAAGGTGGCTGGGTTCTGCACATGTTGCGCCATCAACTCGGAGAAGCTGCTTTCAGGCGTGGCCTCTATGACTATATTCAACGTTACCGCGAAAAAGAGGTGATTACCGCCGACCTAGAGCGCTCTTTAGAAGAGACGACAGGGCACAGCCTCGCACATTTCTTCCAGCAATGGGTCTATAGTGGTGGCTATCCTGCATTCGAGGTGAACTATAGCTGGGATAGTGAACACAAGATGGCAAAGGTCAAAATCAAGCAGACACAAAAAGTTGATGATCTTACGCCGTGTTTCTTGACCCCCGTTGATCTAACTTTCACCGTTCCTACATCGGATGAAGCTGCGAAAGACGAGCATACCAGCGAGACACGTAGTATTCCCATGCGTGTCATCGTCGGAGAAGATGAGCAAGTTGAGCAGAACTTCTATCTTCCCTTAGAACGCGAACCCCTTATGATACGCTTCGATCCTGATGGCTGGCTCCTCAAGTCGCTTGCATTTGAGCGTTCAACAAAAATGCTACGTTACCAATTGGCATATGACCCCGATGTGCTTGGGCGCATCGAGGCTGCCGAGATACTAGGGACGAAAGATGATGAAGAGAGTTTGCATGCTCTTGCTAATGCTCTCAATAATGACGATTTCTGGGCGGTACGCGCTGAAGCGGCCTCAGCCTTGGGAACTATAGGTAATGAGAAGGCACAAACGGTGTTATTGAAGGCGCTCCAAGAATTGATGGCTACAGAATTCTCGCGTGTCCGTGCTGCTATTGCCCGTGCGCTGGGTCGCTTCCAAGCACCACAACGGGTTGAATTAGCACAACGCTCAGCGCAAGCATTACGTACCTTACTTGAAAAAGGAGACATCAGTTATCGCGTCGAAATAGCCAGCGCCGAGGCATTGGGCAATACCCGCACCGAGGGTGCTATTGAGGTCTTGACAGGACTATTAGCACGCCCATCATGGAACAACACGGTACAACGTGCTATCTTTGGTGGGCTTGCAGCAACAGGGCAAGATCGCATCATTGAGATCATAGCACCATATCTGTATGCAACACATCATCATCCCACCTTGCGTCGGGCAGCAGCAGCTGGATTGTGGAGTGTCGGGCGTAACAAATACGAGTATAGCGAAGAGGCACGACAAAGTGCTGTGACTGCGCTAGAAAGCGCGATTGAGCACGATAGCTGGTCATCGGTGCGTGCCGTTGCTGCACTCGCATTGCCATCATTTGGTGAAAAACGTGCTATTGGTCCATTAGAACGAACTGCCAGCCGTGAGCTAGAATCCTCCGTTCAACGCTTTATGCGTCTCGCCATACATAGCTTGCGCTCTAGTAGTACAGGAGATGAGCAGTTCAAAGACTTGCGTAAAGACCTCGATGAGATGCGCCAGGAAAATCGCAAACTCAAAGAACAACTTTCAGCCCTCGAAGCACGGATGAAATAGCACAAAACAGGTGATGTATCTCTGTTGGGCGCAGCTCAACAGAGATACATCACCTGTTTTGTGCTATTTCATTCTTCATCCATTTGGAGACGAATGCAACAAAAGCCCCTCCTTGCGCGTCATTTATTCTAGAAGAGAAGCAATGCTACTAGAGGGGATTCTTAGCCGTTTATGTCAGCAATAAACACACCCGTGAGAACTCGCCCATTGTGTGATATCTCCTCATGGGAAGAAGTGAACATATCTACCTTGCGTTCAAGGGAAAAGAAGCGTTTTCACAAGCGCAAAGACGCTGTCATAGCCTACTTGACCACCGATACCCCTTTAGAGCAAATCGGAGCAATCTCTCACCTCTCACCTGAGCGTATCCGCGCCATGAGCGACAAATGCCTACTCATGCATGAGGATGGTACTCTCTGGGGCTACCGTGCGCTCTTGCCCGGCACGCATGTTATCGATCATTCCTCACAGCCTAGCAATATAGCAGTAGGGATGGGGGCAGGGGAGGATGAGGGAGGGGACCCTTGTGGTCGTCCGCTGCTCTCAAAAGAAGACGAGCATGATGATCATCTCTTATTGGACGGACGACCTCAAGGGTCCCCACTCCACTCCTCATCTACCCCCATCCCTACTGAACAACTTGACGTTTCAGTTCACGAGCAGCAGGGCGACTCAATAGCGAGCAACGAGCTGCAAGATCAGCCCGAAGAGGTGAACGAGCTAGATGAGCAAACAGAAAAACGCCCTGTCGTTCTCACGCTGATCAAAGAATCCCCTGCCGAACCTGAAATTCCCGCGTTAGAAGCAGTAGAAACCACACCTGGGGAACCACCGGAAACTCCACGCCCCGCAGTTCTTTCCGAAGACGAAGAGGAGCCTATTAAGCCAGCAACTGAACTAGCTCTCGTTGATGTAGTAGAGGTGCCAGCGCTCGTAGCATTGGCGGCAAGCGATACGTCTGCCCTTGTACTCTCAAAGTATGTCAAGAGAAAGAAGTGGACGCGTAGTACTGGGCGAGGCCAACAACGGCGTACGATACACAAGCATTGGGAGCAGAAGGCACAATTCCAACGGCAGAAACTGCGCGTATATCGCTATGTGAGCTTGGCAGTAGTAGCTGTCATTCTGCTCGCCACATTACTTCCACTTGGTACAGGCATCGCAGCATATAGTATTTACACGACACTACGTACACAGGCGTTGGATGGTGTAAATCACTTACTGAATGTGAAAGCCATTTTGCCTATTTCAAAAAGCGACCCTATGGCCGCACTTGATCCCACACGGCTACACCAAGCTCAAAACGAGTTTAGACTCGCTAAAGCTGATTTTCTTCAACTGCAACAGCTAGTCAATCGACCTGATATTCAAGCTATTGTCAATCAAGTCTCGCCTGATTATGGCAATAAGTTACTGATGGCCCGGCATCTATTACAGGTAGCACTCGATGTGTCACGCATGGGTGACGAAATGAGTGGCATTGCCTTGCTCGGCTCTAGTGTCCTGCATGGCTCACCATTGGCAAGTGGCTCGACCCAACCGCTGATCTCCGTCACTGATGTCGCGGCCATCGAAGGCTCACTGATACACGCGCTCTACTATATCGGCGACATTCGTACACGAATGAGCCAAGTACAATTGAAAGATCTACCCATCAGCGATAAACAGAAAGCACAAATAATCAGTGTGCTCGCGCTATTGCCACAGGCACAGGATATCATTGTGCAAGCGCAAGGTTTAACTAGTACGGTCGCATGGCTACTTGGTGTTGGTCACGCACGCCGCTTCCTTGTCCAAACGATGGACCGTGGCGAACTGCGTCCCAGTGGTGGTTTCACCGGTCAATATGGCATTCTTCAGGTGCAAGATGGACGTGTGGCGCCATTCTCGTTGCGCGATGTAGCGTTACTCGATTATGCGGGAAACGGCGTGGAACTAGGGCGCTCGGCCCCGCCGCAATATAGCAACTGGATGAACTTTGGTGACTGGGGTTTACGTGACTCGAATCTCTCTGCCGATTATCCTACGACTGCGCAGATCAGTATGCAGGTCTTTCAGGATGAAGGTGGCGGCCCCGTTGATGGCGATATCTCCTTTACACCCACCTTCATTGGTCATATCCTGGACGTGACCGGACCAATTCATGTCGTGGAATATAACGAGACCATCACCTCAAAAAACCTGGAAGAGCGCCTGCATTACTATCAGCAGAACTATACTGCCATCGCCTTGCAAAAACAAAAGACCAATGATGACAGCCATGCCGTACGCAAAGCCTTCACCTCATTAGTAGGAAAGCTCCTGCTTGATCGTGTGCGCCATCTCTCCACCAAGCAACTTGTTGAAGTGGTCAAGAATGCCATCAAAGATATTCAATCACGTGATTTAGAGATCTACTTCGCCAATCCAACCGCTGAGGCATGGCTCGTACAACATGGCTATAGTGGAGGCACGGATACATTTACGAAGCAAGATGGGTTTATGGTTGTCCAAGCCAACATTAGCATTAGCAAGGCTAGTCAATATGTGCATACCACAGAGCACGATGACGTGGTACTAGATGCGCAAGGCGGTGCGACCCACAACCTGACCATCACACTCGATTATCAACAGACCGGCCCCGTCTACGGCTTCGACACTTACGCCGACTACATCCGTGTCTACGTTCCTGAGCAAGCGCAATTTCTTAGTGGCGACGGCTTCGATACAGGGCGTTGCCTGCCTATTCCTCACCCAACGACAGGTGGAACTACCACAACAGACTCAAACGAGGGTTGTTGTACAGCAGGTATTGCACCATCACCAAAGGGAGGCAAAGGTGGAACAGGTACTCCTAGCGGGAACAAAGATAACGGATGCTCCATCTATCGGACATCCTTCCCTAGCAATGCACGTTACTGCCCAGATGGAAACTATGATCTCGGTGATCGCAACTTCCAGGTACCCTGGAAAATAGATAGTCTCGGTGCCCCCACCTCTCTCACCAGCGACTTGCCCGGAAGAGCCATGTGGGGTGGCCTGACGGAAACGCCCAAGAACTGTACCACCTCCATCTCGCTCTCCTGGTATGTGCCGCATGTGGTACACACTCAAGCAGGGCAATCACCTTATGCTTTGCTGGTGCAAAAGCAAGGTGGCTACATTCCCACCGTCGAGATCACGGTCGATAGCAGTGCTCTCCCCATGAAAGGACTACAGCCGTTCAGCATCCACACTGATCTCATTGCTGATAAAGTGTTTGCGGTGTTTGTGGCTAAAAAGTAGGTGAAGAAGACCCAAAAGCCCACTTTTCAATGAAAAGTGGGCTTTTGGGTCTTCTTCACCTACTTTTGGCATGGATATTGCTCACGCACTTTTCTTAAATGATTCTTCTATAGGGGAATATATTGGTACTCGACAAATTGCTGTGAATATGTTATGCTCTTTCCAAGAACATATAAAGATGGAGGATCCTCACACATGGCAACAGCATGGGATGATCTCATGAAACTGCTGGTCGGAGCCAACCCACAACATTTTGTTTCGTTCGTCCTTCCCAACGCGATCTTCAAGCACTTCACCGACAAGGAACTCAAAGCTCGTACCGTTGACGCCGACCTGTTATGTCTTGTAGAATGGAGCGAAGAAGAGGTCGTCTTACATGGTGAGTATCAACGCTATCGTGATAGTAACATGGCTCGACGCATGTGGGAATATAACGCTCTCACAGACTGTCTCACCAAAAGGAAAGTGTGCTCGATTGCTATCTACCTCAGACCAGGAGGTACCATCGTCGAATCGCCCTATGTGCAATACCTGCCTGATGGGCAGCCGAACCACATCTTTTATTTTCGGAGCATTAAACTGTGGGAAATCCCTTACGAGGAGTTCCTTAAACCAGGAATTGAAGGTCTTCTCCCATTGATTCCTCTGGCAGAAGGAGGCACGCGTGAGGACAAGATTGACATTATGATTTCTGCTTTGCACCAAGCCAAACTCGATGACTTGTTAGTATTTGGATATACATTCGCAGCGGCCGTCTATGATACTCCACAAGACAAGGAATGGCTCAAAAGGAGGTTTGCAGTGCTTCATAGTACGTTAGAAGGCTCGTGGGCCTATGAAGAGATCGTCGAAAAAGGTCTTGCCGAAGGCTTAAAGAAGGGTTTAGAGAAGGGCTTACAGCAAGGCATAGAGAAGGGTTTAGAGAAGGGCATAGAGAAGGGTTTAGAGAAGGGCATACAACAGGGTCGGTTACAAACTCAACGTCAATCGCTCGTTGACTTTGTAGAAGCTCGTTTCCCTAAGCTTACAACGTTGGCAAAGGAACGAGCCGAAGCTATTAAGGATTTTGATACATTACATCGGATCACGTCTAAGCTTTTCAAAGCACAGACAGTACAAAAGGCGCACCTCATCCTTTTAGAAGATCAGAGCACGAGTAATACACCGTCTTAGACTGAGAACGAGAATTGGCAGGGCACCTACACATGAGTGCCCTGCCAATTCTCGTTATATGCGCTCAACCACAAACTGCCCAGCACGCCCTCCAAGCACAATGCCCGGTAGCACACCTAAAGCTCCTAAGCCTTCAATAGCCACCCCGGAGGCGTGCTCTCCCAGTGTGCGTAGCTCTGGTATCATGTCGGAGCTAACATCGATATCGACGGCCCACGTGAAGAGCGGCTCCTGTCCCGCTAGCTCTGGGAGCCAACGTTGTGCAGCAGCAGCGAGGCGTTGGTAATAATTGGCATCGTGTCGCCATGCACCAGCTCTACCATAGCGTCCACCACTGACGTTGAGCCGTCCATTGCCCGGACGGAAGTCAGCATAGGTATAGGGCGAGGCATCCCAAAAAAGGGGGAAGGTTTCAGGTAGGTTTGCTGCGAAAGCAAGAGCAAATAGACGTGCGTTTGGGCGTGCTGTTGGTCCCACAGCGGCAATGAGGCCACGAGTCGTAAGTACTCTCCCGTTAGAGAGGGTGATGTGCCAAAAAGTTTTCCCTTCTTCCGATATCTCTTCATAGGTGATCACGTGCGCTTGCCCGGCGATGAGGATACCTGCATTGCGTGCTTTTCGTGCGAGGTGCGCTAATAACGTGAGTGGATGTATGCGGCCCTCGTCGGGGAGCCAGAGCGCGCTTACCACTGAATCCACATTCAGCCGTCCTTGCGTTGCCTCTCTCACCTGAGCAGTTGTCCATTCTTCAGCACGCAGACCAGCCGCTACACGGGCACGGGCTTCACGGGCTAGATGATGGGCAGCGCGTTTGCTCTCAGCGAGGCTAATCGCACCAGTCAAACGGGCATAGAGAATACTATCAGGCTGTTTGGCTTCTTCTACTAATGAGAGCAAAACACGTGTCGTCTCAGGCCAGAAAGCCGCTCCTGGGCTATCCGCAGAAAGGTCTGCAAAACCCATATTGATGCCAGCACTTAGAATACCGGCATTGCGCCCTGTTGCTCCATAGCCAAGAATTGGTTCGCGCTCAAGCACTACCACACGTGCGCCAGCCGCTTGCGCACTCAAGGCTGCGCTTAATCCAGCGACGCCCCCGCCAATAACGATGACATCAATTGTGCCAAGAGGAAGTGTTGTAATTGGTGGAATGCCCAGTTGCGCGATAGCTGTAGCATCCAGACCACTCCACCAAGGAATCTGCCGTTGTAGAAAATTGCTATCTGGCCCCACAGAGTGTTCATTGGTCTGCCGAGACTGTGAGTGAGATTGCATAAGGTTCCTTATTGTAGAACGTATTTACCGTAGATAAGGAGCATAATAACTCTGCAATGAGCGTGGAACGCGTCCAACAATATAGGTTCCTTCGGCAACATGCGCTTCGGAATCCACATAGCCACGGCGATGTATAAGCTCCACCAGTTCCCCTTTGGAGAACGGGATGACAACCCGCACACTATCCATGCTTTCAGCGAGCACCTGCGCAATTTTTTCACGCAAAGCATCCAGGCCCGTTTTATGCAGAGCTGACACTGGTACAGCATTAGGATAGAGGGTGGTGTCAACCTCGGCTGGATCATCGAGCAGATCAATTTTATTGAGAGCTGTCACCCGGAGTTTATCCGTCGCTTCGAGTTCGCTCAGCACCTCATTGACCGTCTCGCTTTGCTCAATCGCATTCTCATGATGGACATCAACGACCTCAAGGAGCACATCGGCATCAATCACCTCTTCCAATGTGGCACGGAAGGCCGCAATGAGCTTCGTGGGCAATTTCTGGATAAAGCCTACTGTATCAGTTAACAAGATCTCTTGATTCCCTGGTAGCACAACGTGGCGTGTAATGGGATCAAGTGTGGCGAACAGTTTGTTTTCAGCGAGGACACCAGCCTCGGTTAGCGCATTAAAGAGCGTAGACTTGCCCGCGTTTGTGTATCCCACGACAGCAATGATGGGAATAGCCTGGGCCATACGCTGTTGACGGTGAATAGTGCGTTGTTCGCGCACATCTTCAATACCTTCTTTGAGTTCGGAGATGCGGCTACGGATGCGGCGGCGGTCGATTTCTAATTTAGTTTCACCTGGACCACGGACACCGATAGCTCCACCAGCACTCCCACCCCCAACGGCGCCGCCACCAGCACTACGTGAGCCGCCTGCCTGCCGCGAAAACTCTGTGCCGCGCCCACTCAAACGGGGTAAACGATATTCTAGTTGGGCTAGTTCCACTTGCAGACGCCCTTCTCGCGTGCGGGCGTGTTGTGCGAAGATGTCGAGAATCAGCGCAGTCCGATCAATAATACGTGCATCAAGCATCTTCTCCAAGCTACGCTGTTGGGCAGGGGTCAATTCATCATCGAAGATCACTAGGCTAAAACCTAGTTGCTTCTCCAGTTCGCTCAGTTCTTGCGCTCGTCCTTTGCCTACATAGGTCAATACGTCGGGGTGACGTAGACGCTGGATCATCGTGCCAAGCACTTTAGCGCCCGCGGTATGGGCCAGCGTCCCCAGTTCACTTACTGAGTCCTCCACACTCCAAACGTTCTCCTCGTCATCGGTATCAACGGCAACGAGATAAGCCAACTCTGGACCACTCTTTACACCAGTATCGATAAGACGATCTTGCTTTGCCGTAAGCTCTTCCTCCAGTCTATTTTTATGTATAAGGGCGCACACCTTACTACTTGTATTGTATGTACATAGACGAAAGAACGCAAGCCCTTTCAAACTTGCGTTCAAGGAGGACAGATGTAAAAACGGCCCTGCTGTTTTTACATCTGTCCTCCTTGAACGCACATTTACTAACCTTTGGGAAGCTGTGGCAACCCATGCAGATTAGCATCGAAGACACTATTGATATGTGCAAACAGGCTATTGGTCACGGCTTGGTTATAAAAATCATGCCAGCTCTTGAACTGATCAAGCGAGATGTGGAAACCAGGAATAATACTCGCACTACTCTGTACGGCATTCACTGTGCTCTGAATGCCTCCCAGGAAGTTCCCCAACACGATCAGTAGTACTAGCCAGAGTAGCCAAGCTTCGCCAAAACCGATGATGGCACCAAGTAATGCATCACCAAAGCCAACTAGAGGAATCTTTTTTACGATACCACGTACAAATGTGCCAACAATGTGCAGAATCAACACCGTACCAAAGAAGAGCACAATGTATGAGATGAGCGGTGTGGCAGGAAGGCCATTAGAGGATAAGAGCGCTGTGAATTGTGGCCCAAAGTAGATAGCTACTGCAAAGCCAATAGGAATACCGAGCAGGTTAATCAAACTAAAAATCGCACCATTACGCAGGCCATTGAAAACCAACAGAGCGACCGTGACCAGAAAGAGGATATCTATTAAACTGAGTGACATAGTGTGGATTCCTCCCGACATCTATAGTAAGTTTTACTAGTTGAGTCTATTATCTCATATTTAGGACGATAATATCATAAAAGTTGTAATCAAGAAGCTTGTGAATCTCTTCACATCCATAGACGTATATTCCTGGGTTTTTGGTGCAACTTCTTGCTATCTTCCCCCCAACTTGATACAATGCTCGCTAGTATAATCAGTAGGGACGAGGGCGGATGAGAGGAGAGGTGGGGGACCCTTGTGGTCGTCCGTCGTTGGCAACTCATGAGGCGGTTTGGGTCCTTTGTAGCAAAACGGACGATCACAAGGGTCCCCACCTCTCCTCTCATCCGCCCTCGTTCCTACTGATCTTAGCAAAGGATTCCGCATCAGTATGGATCAAACGTTACCAGAGGTAGTCAACAACCAACAAAGTGGCATCCTACAACTTCCACATGGACAGTTGCGGTTTCCTGTCTATTTGCCCGATGCAACTTTTGGTGTGGTACGTGCAACGGATGCTACCGACCTTCAGCACTGTGCAATACAGGCAGTAGTCATGAACACCTTTCATCTGATGCAACGTCCCGGATCCTCTACCATCCATGCCTTAGGTGGCTTACACAGCATGAGTGCGTGGCCCCATCCAATCATTACCGATTCCGGTGGTTTCCAGGCATACTCGTTAATTTCCCAAAATGCGAAATTTGGCACGCTCGATGACCAGGGCATCACCTTTAAGCCCGAAGGCTCCGACCGCAAAATTCACCTGACACCAGAAAAAACAGTGCAATTACAAATGGGTTATGATACCGATATCGTTATCTGTCTGGACGATTGTACCCATGTAGATGCAGCGTTTGAGGTACAAGAGCGCTCCGTCAAACGCACCATCGCTTGGGCCAAACGCTGCAAACACGAATTTGAGCGTCTATTAAGTCAAAAACGGCTCGCACCGGAGAAATGCCCACTCCTGTTCGCAGTCATCCAGGGTGGTGGCTCACTCGAATTACGCAAACGCTGTGCCGATGCATTACTCGACATCGGCTTCGATGGCTATGGCTTTGGCGGCTGGCCGCTCGATACTCAGGGGAAACTCCTGACAGAGATCATCAGCTATACGCGCTCATTGATACCGCAGAAGTTTCCTATGCACGCTCTTGGTATTGGCCATCCCACGAATGTTGTGGCTTGTACGCACATGGGCTATGACATCTTTGACAGTGCCATGCCCACACGTGATGCCCGCCATGGCCGCCTCTACACATTCACGAACGATGACAACGCATTTGATGGGAAATGGCTCTCCTATGTCTATGTAAACGACGACAAATATATCAAAACGGATACACCTATCTCATTCCTGTGTGACTGTCTCTGCTGCACCCATTACACAGTAGGCTATTTACACCACCTATTCAAAATCAATGATACGCTCTTCTTCCGCCTCGCCACCATCCACAACTTACGCTTTATGACTATGTTAACGCAACGTTTGCGCGAGGAACTGTATGCTCAAAACATCTGATAGCGCGGAGTTAAACATACTGGTTGAAACAGTGCTGGCAAGCGGTAAGTATAAGGATATCTGCCCTGATCTCGTTAGGCGTATTGGAGCACAAGAATTAGAGCGAAGACGGACGCTCAAAGAGGCGCTCAAAAGTACAAAAAACAAACTGCATCAAGTGGGAGGAGCCTACCTCGATAGTAGGGCAGACAGTCAAAACTGGCTCGAACTGTTACGCAACGAAGTGCAAAGCCAAGACAAAAGCGCATTACAAGCAGTATGTAGAAACATCATGCAGTATCACGCCTCGACGCGTGAACGTTTACCTATCCTGGACCAATTCTATAGCACTATTTTCACTGACCTGCCTCCTGTTTCTAGCATCCTCGATATCGCCTGCGGTCTGAATCCACTCACCATTCCTTGGATGCCCTTACAAGGACAGATCGCCTACTACGCCTACGACATGTATCAACAACTTACCGACCTGATACACGAGTGGTTACAACTGCTGCATATCCAAGGTCACGCACAAGTCTGCGACGTTATCCAGCACTGCCCAACGCACGAAGTTGATGTCGCCCTGCTCCTCAAAACCATCCCTTGTCTAGAGCAGGTTGATAAACAAGCAGGCTATCACCTCCTGCGCACCATTAACGCACAGTACCTCGTCGTCTCCTATCCCCTCCATAGTCTCGGTGGAAAAAGCAAAGGCATGCTCACACACTACGAAAGCCACTTCAACGCCCTGATCACCGGAGAAACATGGTCAATCCAACGCCACGAGTTCGCGACGGAATTGGTGTTTGTGATCAAGAAGTAGGGACGGGGGCTGGGCAAGATGGGGGTGGGGACCCTTGTGGTCGTCCGTGTGAGAAGATGGCTCGGCTCGTCTTTTTTGACGATGGACGACCACAAGGGTCCCTACCCCCATCTTGCCCAGCCCCCGTCCCTACTGAAATACCCCGCAAAAAATGAATCACCTCCCTCTTGTCTCTATCCCCCGAAATGTGACTTACTATACATAAAGACGAGGTAGTTCTTCAGAATGGCGCAGCACGCTTTTCAATCCAGGAGGATTTTTTTCATGGCAACAATTCGAGAAGCCGTTATTGTAGATGCAGTGCGTACCCCTGTTGGGCGTAGGAATGGGAAGCTGAAAGATTGGCATCCAGTTGACCTACTTGCCCAGACGCTCAAGGCATTGGTAGAGCGTACCAATATTGACCCCGCGCTCATAGACGACGTGATCACTGGCTGTGTCAGCCAAGTCGGTGAGCAGGCGTATAATGTGGCACGCAATGCTGTTCTTGCCGCAGGCTTCCCCGAGGCTGTCCCTGGAACGACGGTTGATCGCCAATGTGGTTCAAGCCAGCAAGCTATCCACTTTGCCGCGCAAGGCGTTCTCAGTGGTGCCTATGATATCGCCATTGGCTGTGGCGTCGAGGTAATGACCCGTGTTCCAATGGGCGCGTCAGCGCATGGTGGCGCACCATTTGGTCCGTTGATGATGGAACGTTACCATAATGGGCTGGTACATCAAGGTATCAGTGCCGACCTGATCTCGCAGAAATGGGAATTGAGCCGCGCCGACCTGGACGCCTTTAGCCTGGAAAGCCATCGTCGTGCTGCCCAAGCTACCGCCGAGGGCCGCTTCAAATCACAGATTCTTCCTATCCCTGTCAAGAACGAAGATGGCACCACCAGCATGTTCTTGCAAGATGAGGGCATCCGTGCCGATACTAGCATCCAGAAGCTCGCTAGCCTCAAACCCGCTTTCAAGCCCGATGGCCTCATCACGGCAGGTAACTCTTCACAGATCAGCGATGGAGCCGCCGCCGTGCTGATTATGGAGCGGAGCGTCGCCGAGAAACTAGGACTCAAGCCACGTGCACGCTTTATCTCGTTCTCTCTTGCCGGAGACGACCCTATATTAATGTTGACCGCCCCAATTCCTGCCACACGCAAGGCCCTTGCAAAAGCAGACTTGACCATAGATCAGATTGACCTTGTCGAGATCAACGAAGCATTTGCTAGCGTGGTACTTGCCTGGCAACATGAGATTGGCGCCCCTTTGAGTAAGGTGAATGTGAACGGTGGAGCTGTTGCCGTTGGGCATCCCCTCGGTGCCTCCGGTGCACGCCTGACCACCGTCCTACTCAACGAGCTAGAGCGCACTGGTGGACGCTACGGTTTGCAGACCATCTGTGAAGGCGGTGGCATGGCAAACGGCATGATTATCGAACGTCTAGCATAATTTCAATCGGTTGTCCAAAAAGAAAAATCGGGGTGGAATGCGGCGTACGCCGCATTCCACCCCGATTTTTGATACCGTTGGTAAATTGCCAACTGCCGCTCACCATAAGCGGGAATCCTCCTCCCTGCTAAGCGTAAACAACTAATTCGCCAACGGTATCAATTTTTGTGTAACAACATAAGGAAATGTCTAGGGCCGTATTATTAGCTGAGAGCGGTGGTTTTAGTAGCACATCATTACACAATTATCGGGATGGCATTGAGTTGTGCTCTTCTCATTCATGGTGAACAAAGTCGATGACTGCTTGACTCTCTCAAGCAGGGGGTGATGGTATTTCTTTTCGCCTGTCTGATGCAAGCTGTACCCAGTCTGGTGAATAGCTAGGAGTGGCATACCCCAAAAAGTTGCCCATTTCCAGCGGCAATTTCAACTCGCTGCTTTCCAAGTCCGGCAGCATAGCAGTGACATACCTGCGACCGTCACTCGCCTCAACCAATGCCCAACAGACTACGGGCTCTGTACGGTATCCGGGGTGGCCTTTTTCTGGCTCTTCTACATCGCCCCAAACTGCTTCCCATCCAGGAAGAGCAGGCATAATCTGAATAATTTCTGGTTCCTTTTCTTTGCTCACTTCTAAGATGTCTACTTCTTCACTTGTTTGCATGGTACTCTCCTTTCTTTCCTCTTGTACCTTGGGTGTTGAGGTCTCTTTGACCTACACCTATTCTAATACATAACGGCCTCCACTTTCCACATAAGGGCTAGAAGTACTTCTGTATATGAGTCAAAAGTGAGACTCTTCCTCACTGCACTACTCGGCGCCTTGGAGTCTCCGTCGCCGTTGTTCCGCACTCCAGCGTGTCAGCGTCAAGGTTTCCCCATCATTTTTTTGTTCATAGAAGATCGTAGCGATGTCAAAATCTGTCTGGTAGCCAAGCTGGACATAGTCGGGACTCGTTGCGCATTGAAGCCACTCCGCCAGCTTCTTCTGCGCACATTCCTCACAGAGATAGTGAAAGATGGACCGTCCCTGTTCATCACGATGCTCATACTCAAAGACAGGAGTCGTCTGCTTGCATCTGAAGCAGACACGATCCCACAGGTTTTCGTTGCCGATAAATCGTTTGAGGCTCCAAATGAGTACCCCAGTTGCTATTCGGCCCATCAGTCACTCCTTATCGATAGCGGAACAGAAGAAAAGCTGCTCGCGATGCCGCGCTTATGAGCAACGACTTGCACTCCAGTATTTTCTGAGTATACCATACTCATGCTGTCTTATCCCCGATACCTCCCTCCACTCGTTCGTCGTTTGCTTCGCCCTCCCACCCTACTATGATAGTTGGATAGGTGCATCTTCTCAAGAAAGTGCGCGGTATTCGCCAAATGTGAGGAAGGTTCTTCTCTAAACACTCTAGTGGAGTATGGCGTGCACATGCACGCCATACTCCACTAGAGTGTTTAGAGAAGAACCTTTGTCTTTCTACTTCATCAGGTACCGTTTGAACCACTCTACAGCGGGAGAGGCCGTTTCGGATAACCCCGGCTCTGTATACGCGGAAAAGTGAGGGCCGCTGGTAATCACTAGCGATTTGGGTTCTAGTGCTCGCTCATAGGCTGCCACTGCCAAGTCTGTCGGGGTGAGAGTATCACGCCCAGCAACGACCATGAGTAAAGGTGTTGGTGAGATAAGATGGATGTTTGCTGCCGGGTTGTACTCTAGAAATCTCTCCAACGACTCCAATGATACCTCATTGCGCCAGCTCGGAGCTATGGTTTTTCCAACAGAAGTAAACCATTCGTAAGATTCTGGGGTAGGGAGTGCTGATGCTTGGCCCTCTGGAGCAACAACGGGAACACAATTGATCGCCCCTTCAGTATATCTCTGTGTACGATCATGGGTTAGCGCCTCCACAAATCCAGCAAAGACATCTGGACGCATGAGACGCTGTCCATTTGCCCATCCGTTTACCAATGGAACCTGTGCTACGGCTGCTTTGATGYGTTTATCAAAGGCGGCCAAGTGCAGGACATGCCCACCGCTATACGAAGAACCCCATACGCCAATACGGTTAGCATCAACCTCTGGACGCAGCGAAATCCAGCTAATAGCGTTACGATAATCTTCGTGCTGTTCCGCAGGAATGATGCGACCATGCTGATCAGCGCCATCGGAAGCACCTTGAAAACGGTAATCAAAGACCAACGTGACGAAACCTGCGGCGACAAATCGTTCAGCGAAGTTCGCAAGATGCATCTCTTTGACGGCACTAAAGCCGTGCGCCATGACAATTGCGGGACGCCGTTCGCCACTTCGTACATTCTGGCACATAAAGCCAGCCTGCACACTTCAATCCCTGGCTGAGAAAGGTAACATCGTGTCTCATAATCTATCCTCCCTTGGAAATAATCAGTTGACGCAATGTAGAGATATCGTCCGTTATAATAGTAGATTCTATACTGACCCTTGTCAATCGTTCGTTATAAAGAGGTAAGCCCATTACATATTCAGGAAGCATCCCGTTCATGGGAAGGTTTCCCCTCATATCCATGTATGTATCGCACGCCCCACCAGCAGAAGAGTAGCAGGCTGGCAGAGATCAGAAAGATCAGCTGATTAAAGCCGAGGAATTGCGCGAAAACACCTGCGAACAGCAGCACCGGAATTGAGCCAGTGTTGTAGATCATGAATTGTAGAGAGAGCACGCGTGCCCGCCCGGACTCCGGCGCCCGCTCTTGCATGATGGTTTGCGTTGGAATGTTGACACACGCCATTGCTACACCCAAAGCGAGCACCAGGACCACGATTACCCAGAAAAATAGAGGCGAATCACCTCCATGAACAGGGTCAAGATGTTGTGCAATCCATTCTGCGGAAGGCAGGGCAATGAAACCTATTGCAAGTGCGATAAACCCGATGGTGGTCAAGCGTATCTTCCCAACGCGTTCGGTAATACGCGGCATGAGCGTTGAGGCACCCACCAAACCAATAGCAGCCGGAGCCAGGATGATCGACATATCTGCTGCTGGACGATGCAATATCTGTTGTACAAAAGTCCCCGCCAGTTCTCCAATCAAAAGCATAATAATACCGACCACCGAGAGTTGGATAACCGAGAAGAAGAGCAGGCGGTCCTGGCGTACAATACGATAGCCCTCAATCATATCGTTCCATAATGTTTTCAGCGCGGTACTCGCCTCGATATGTGTCTCTTGCCTCTGATATTTGCGTATATGCGCTTCATTAAAGGCGCTGACCGGAATACACAAAATCAGTACGGCACACGCAACATAAAGCACAGTGACCATTACAAACAACATATCAATGGAGTGTACATGCAGCGTCAACCCTAGCACATGCAGTGTAAAGGGCGGGAAGAGTGTCGCCGCAAGGCTCCCCAACAGCAAAAAGCCGACCGCTTGCGATATTGTCAACGAGATATTGAAGAGAGCCAGAGCAGGCATCAATTCGTGCTCACCCACCAACAAGGGAATCGACGAGCCTTCAGCCGGAATGAAGAACTGCCCAATCGTTGAGGCCACGAAGGTCAACACAAACAACGGCCACATACTAGTACGATCATATAATAACGAAACCACAACCAGCAACATTGTGACCGCACGCAACACATTACTAACCCATAGCACTAAGCGTTTGTTTAGCCTATCCACAACGACACCCGCAATGGGACTAAAAGGAATAGCAGGCACCGTAAAAGCAATAATAGCTAACCCAGACAAGAACACAGAATGTGTAGTGTCATTCACAAGCACAATAATCCCAAAATTCGCAGCATTCAGAATCGTTAACGAGACCAATTGAGCTAGCCAGAGCAGCAAAAAATTACGATTTTTCAGTACACGGCGAAAACTAGCGGGGTTGGGTTGTTCTGTCGAAGGAGGATTCTCTGCTGAGTCAGTCGGGTCAGTGATCGTTGGCATCCGTTTTGCTGCTCCCTGCGGTTTGTATCACGTTATGTGAAATATACTTCCCTTTCTCTATACGTATGAGCATAACAAAAAGTCATAGAAAAGGGATGTGGCAATCGACCTATTTTCCGCTTGATCTCGACAGTATACGTGCCTAGCAGTTTGTTTTCGCTATCTTCATGTCATGAATTTCTTTTGACTTTCTCGCCAGCGACTTGCCCGTAGTTAAGGATGGCGACAAGGGTGACACCGCCTATAATGTTGCCAAGCAATGTTGGCAATAATACTCCCAACGCTCCTGCCCAACTGATGAGACCGAGATTGAGGAGATACGACGCATTCACTGTATCCACAATGATGTGCGCGAACTCGCCCACACCGACAATATAGGTGAGAATAATGATGATATGCAGTCGTGTGGCCTCAGCCGCCGGTAAAAGCCAGACCATCAGCGCGATTAACCAGCCAGCAAAAATGCCCTTGATGATGAATGAGATTCCATTCCCTTGCATAGACTGAAGAGTAAGCATTGTGAAACTCTGCTGTACACGTGGCGAGAAAACGGGAGTATGCGTCACCAACCACGCAAAGAGGAACGCTCCTAGAAAATTCCCCAGCAGGACGATTATCCAGAGTCGTCCTACTTTAAGAAACGTACCAAGATCAGGATGTGAAAGCAATGGAAGGATAACAGTCAAGGTATTTTCTGTAAAAAGCTGCTGGCGCCCGAGAACGACAATCAGAAAACCCAAACTATAGCCAAGGTTTTCTACCAGTGGGCGCCACTCTGTAGCAGGTAAATAGGTATGAAAAAGCCCTTTCGCCACCAATGATAAGCCCATAGCAAGCCCTGCCGCGAACGAGGAGCAGATCAACGCGACAAGCGTGCGTTCCAGTTCTCGTTCACCCTCCAGTCGTACCGTTTCATGCACGACGGTGGCGCTCACATTGCTACGTTGCCCAACCTCTTGCTGCTCACTTCGGTTCAAATCTGTTCCAGGATTGTCCTGCTGATCATATTCATCCTGACGTGAAGTTTCTTTTGTATTCATGTCCTAGCCTACCTCTCTCTAACGATGGGTGCGCGTCACATATTGACAGTAGGGACGGGGACCCTTGTGGCAATACATCTCACTTAAGACCATGCGTTGTAGGGAACAGGGCACCCGCAAGCGGGAGGGGCCTGGATGCCCCTACAAAGACACGAACCCTCGCACTCCTTACAAGGAACCTGTGAGCCGTCATAGACGGCGAGGGGTCAGGCACCTGAATAGTTACAAGTCTAGTTGATACGTTTCTCGTGCTTTCCCCACACGCTCTCACGCAAGACATACTTTTGCACCTTCCCAGTAGAGGTTTTGGGCAGTTCGCCGAACTCGACGGACACAGGACACTTGAAGTGAGCGAGAGAGGTGCGGCAAAAGGCGATAATCTCTTGCTCGGTGGCATGTTGTCCTGACTTCAAGGTAACGAACGCTTTAGGACGCTCACCCCATGTTTCATCGGGCATCGCAATCACAGCGCATTCCATGACTGCAGGATGCCTGTCAATGACCTGCTCCACCTCAATGGTCGATATGTTCTCACCGCCGGAGATGATCACGTCCTTCTTGCGGTCACGCAGTTCGACATAACCGTCGGGATGCGACACACCGATATCGCCAGAGTGGAACCATCCTCCTTCAAATGCTAAAGCGGTCGCATCAGGGTTCTCGAAGTAGCCCTTCATCACGTGATTGCCCTGCATCACAACCTCGCCCATCGTTTGGCCATCACGCGGCACATCGTTCATATTCGCATCGACGACGCGCATCTTATCGGCCACCACGTTGCCCTGTCCCTGGCGAGCTAGGAGACGTGCCTGCTCCTCATTGGGAAGAGCATTCCAATCAGCGTGCCATTCGCAAAGAGCGTAAGGGCCATACGTTTCAGTGAGACCGTAGGCATGGTTAGGACGAATGTTGAGATGCTTCATCTGCTCAAGCAGCGTCGGAGAGGGCGGTGCTCCACCAATCGTCATAGTGACCTGGTGGTCAAGACGATGTGCTTTTGGATGATGCACCAGCATAATTTGCACGGTAGGGGCTGCATTGTAATGCGTCACACCCTTACTATCGAGCAGATCCCAGATAAGACTAGGATCGATTTTGCGCAGACAGATATGCGTAGCACCTACAGCAGTTACGGCCCAATTGTAACACCAACCATTGCAATGAAACATCGGAAGCGTCCATAAGTACACACTCTCGCTACTCATTCGTGTCTCGATAACCTGGCCAAGTGCGCCAAGATAGGCACCGCGATGCGTATACATAACGCCCTTGGGATTGCCAGTTGTGCCTGAGGTGTAGTCAATGGCAATCATCTCTTCCTCATCCTCTAACCAACTCGGAACTGGCTCAGGAGAACCGCTGGCAAGAAACATTTCATAGGGATCATCGGGGGTTGCAGTATCATCGATACGCACAATGTGCATAGCTTCTAGCAGGTGCGTTTCAACTAACGATTGTAACTCGGCATCGACAAACAGGAATTTCGCCCCCGAATGCTTCAGAATATAGGTGATCTCCTGCGCGTTCAAACGTGTGTTTACAGCGACTAGGATGCCACCAGCAGCAGGCACAGCAAAGTGCGCCTCAAGCAAAGCGGGTGTATTGGGACACAAGAAGGCAACACGATCATGCTTCTGAAGCCCGATAGCGCGTAGACGTGATGCAAGGCGGTTTACGCGTTCCCCAAACTCACGATAGGTGTAACGTCTGTCTCCATGAATGACTGCTACTTTGTCAGGAAATACGAGGGCATTACGCTGTAGAAAACTCACTGGCGTCAGTTCTGTCCGATACACTTTCTCTATCATCTTAGCCTCCCTGTCTGAATACAAGATTGACTGTTTGGTATACGTGTACCCATTATAATATACGCTTGACACTATACCATAGAAAGAGAGACGGAGATGAACCTGGACGATACCATTTCAGTGTGTATCAGCGACGTAAGGCAGCTTCTTGCAGATTACGAATTTGCCTGTATCCTAGGTACCCGTCAAATGATTGGAGTAGGGACGGGGGCGGCGTGGCGCGATGGGTGGGGACCCTTGTGGTCGTCCGCCGTCCTGTTCGTGAGGAAGGGCCCATGCCGTCAGTTTTCCACGACGGACGACCACAAGGGTCCCCACCACCCATCATCATCCGCCCCCGTCCCTACTGTCCGCAAATGCCATCCGACCATCCTTGACAGATTGCCATCCCTCTTTGGATACGTTATACTAACCCTGCACCTTTACCTGTCACATGCGTCTCTCGCCATGTGTGTGATGAGCAGCATTCCATATAGATACAAAGGGAGAGTGGAAGATGAAGCCCGAAGAGCGTGCACGCAAGACGATTGATACCCTCCTTGAGCAGGCTGGCTGGACCTTACAGGACCCGACGGATATCAACCTGACCGCCTCTATGGGTGTCGCGGTGCGTGAGTTTTCTCTGCCTGCTGGCTTTGCTGATTACCTGCTCTTTGTTAACGAAGAGGCAGTAGGCGTCATCGAGGCGAAGAAGGCGGGACAGACGCTGATAGGTGTTGAGGAACAGAGCGAGAAATACCTGACAAACCTCCCTGATATTCTTCCCACCAGCCGCGAGAAGTTGCCCTTTAGCTATGAGACGACGGGTATTGAGACACGCTTCACCAATCATCTTGATCCAGAGCCGTGCAGTCGGCGCATCTTCGCCTTTCATCGCCCCAAGCAGCTCACGGAATGGCTTGCTCAGGCACCTGAAGGCGTTCCTAACGACCAGAACAACACGCTGCGCTCACGCCTCAAACGTCTTCCTCCTTTACTCACGACGAACTTACGCGACTGCCAGATAGAGGCGATTACCAACTTGGAACAGTCGTTTGCGCAGAACAAGCGCCGCGCCCTGATTCAGATGGCTACGGGTAGCGGCAAAACCTACACTGCCGTGAGCAGCATCTATCGTCTCATTAAGTTTGGTGGCGTCAAACGCGTTGTCTTCCTCGTAGATCGCGCCGAACTAGGCAAACAGGCACTCAACGAATTTCAGCAGTATGTGACGCCGGACGATGGGCGCAAGTTTACCGAAATCTACAATGTGCAACACTTGCACAGCAATCGCATCGATCCCGTTGCCAATGTCTGTATCACAACCATTCAACGCCTCTACTCGATGCTGTGCGGCGAAGAGGACCTGGATCCCGCGCTGGAAGAGCAATCACAGTTCGAGCTTGACGCGGCCCTGCTCAATCAGCCGCCCAGAGAGGTGCGTTACAATCCAGCCATTCCTATCGAGACCTTCGCTATCATCATTACCGATGAGTGCCACCGCAGCATCTACAACTTGTGGCGCAACGTGCTGGAATACTTCGATGCGTTTATCGTTGGCCTGACAGCTACACCCAACGGGCGTACCTATGGTTTCTTTGAAAAAAACCTCGTCATGGAGTATGGGCATGCGCGGGCCGTTGCCGATGGCGTGAACGTAGACTATCAGGTGTTTCGTATTCGCACGCAGATTACCGAGGGTGGCAGCACGGTTGAACCATACGAGTTCGTGGGACGACGCGACCGCCAGACACGCGCCGTGCGTTGGGAACGCCTGGATAACGAGCTGACCTATGATGCGAGTCGCCTGGATCGCGATGTCGTTGCACCCGACCAGATACGCACCGTCCTGCAAGCCTACAAAGCATCGCTCTTCACCCAACTCTTTCCTGGACGCAGCGAAGTGCCCAAGACGCTCATCTTTGCCAAGGATGACAGCCATGCCGAGGCCATTGTGGAGATCGTGCGCGATGTTTTTGGTGGCGGCAACCAGTTCGCGCAAAAGATCACCTACAGGGTCAACAAGCCGGAGGATCTGATTCAGTCGTTCCGCAACAGCTACTATCCGCGTATCGCCGTCACGGTCGATATGATCTCGACGGGCACCGATATCAAGCCACTGGAGGTGCTACTCTTTATGCGCTCTGTCAAGAGCGAGGGCCTGTTTGAGCAGATGAAGGGACGTGGCACGCGCACAATTCGCGACGATGATTTTCAAGCTGTGACGCCCGATGCCAGGAGCAAAACGCATTTTGTGCTGATCGATGCCGTGGGTATCTGTGAGCGCATCAAGACGGATGATCCCCCTTTAGAGCGCAACATCTCCATTCCCCTCAAAGACCTGCTCAAAGCCGTATCGCTCGGCAAACGCGACGAGGCCACGCTGACAACACTCTCCGGACGCCTGGGCCGACTCGCACGCCGCGCCACCGTCGCTGAGGAAGAGAGCATCAAAGCAGTAGCAGGTGGCTCTACCATCCGTGACCTTGCCGCACAATTGGTAGATGCACTGAACCCCGACAAGCAGCTTGAACGCGTGCAGCAGGAGACCGGTAGCTACACCAAACTGGATGACCCATTGGCATCCCCCATTATCAAGCGCATGCTCAAAGAGGCCGCAGCACCGTTCAACAATGCCGCCCTACGCAACACCTTGCTCAGCATACAGCAGCGCGACGAGCAAATCCTCGACGTCGTGAGCGAAGACCGCCTTAAAGCAGCCGAGTGGGATGAGCAGGCCGACGAGCAAGCCCATGCATCTGTCAAGAGCTTCCAGCAGTTCATGGAGCAGCACCGCGATGAATTGACTGCGCTCACCATCTTCTACAGCCGTCCGCACAACCTGCGCCTCAAGGAAAAAGACCTGCGCCAGTTAGAAGAGGCCATCAAAGCGCCCCCGCTAGGACTCACCACCGACAAATTATGGCAAGCCTATCAACGCATTGACCCAGCACGTGTGCGCGACAACGGCGGAAACGAGGAAAACGGCGAGAACAAGGGGAATAGAGGGAATAGGGAGAGTAGCAAAAACAACAAAAATCTCAAGCGCCGCCTCACAGACCTTGTCTCGCTCGTTCGTTATACGCTTGAACGGGACAACAACCAAGCCGCTGTGCTCGAACCCTATAGCGACATCATCGCCCGCAACTTCGCAACCTGGCTCACTGAGCAAGAGCAAGCTCGTGGCAAACCCTTCACAGCAGAGCAGCGACAATGGCTCGAACTCATCCGCGACCACGTAGCCGCCGCTCTCACCATCGAACAAGACGACTTTGAAAGCAGCCCCTTTATCCAACGCGGCGGGCTAGGCAAAGCCTATCAACTCTTCGGAGACAAACTAATGAACATCCTACAAGACTTAAACGAGAGGCTAGCAGCATAATGGAGGAGCATAAATTACCTAATAGTTGGATATGGACAACTATAGAAGAACTGGCTATAAACATTCAATACGGCTATACAGAAAGTGCTAAAGATGAACCTGTAGGGCCAAAGTTTCTAAGAATAACTGATATACAAGAAGGATGGGTTGACTGGGATGCCGTACCATTTTGTATATGCTCAGAAGAGGATATAAGTAAATATCTTTTACAGTCCAATGACATAGTATTTGCAAGAACAGGTGCTACTACCGGAAAAAGTTATTTGATTAAGGATTGTCCAAAAGCTGTATTTGCTAGCTATCTAATCAGGTTAAGGTTTGAAAATCCTATTGATATCAAATTTATTGCGATGTTTTTGAACTCTCCAATGTACTGGTCACAGATAATGACAGTAAGGAAGGGTTCTGCTCAACCTGGGGTAAATGCCACAACTCTTGCAACTATAAAGTTGCCTCTTGCTCCTTTTGTTGAACAACAACGCATCGTAGCCGCCATCGAACAGCAATTCACACGCCTGGATGCAGGAGTAGCGGCCCTCAAAAGCGCACAGACCAGACTCAAACGCTATCGTGCCGCCGTCCTCAAAGCTGCCGTAGAGGGCAAGCTAACCGAGGCATGGCGTACTGAACATCCCACCAATGAGCCCGCCTCTGTGTTGCTAGAGCGTATCCTGGTAGAGCGCCGAGCAAAGTGGGAAGCCGACCTACGAGCAAAGGGCAAAGACCTAACAAAGGTAAAATATGTGGAGCCTGCTGCTCCTGATGTAAGTGGGTTGTCAGAATTGCCAGAGGGATGGTGTTGGACTAGTGTGGAGACTATCTCAACTAAAGTAGTAGATGGTGTTCACAAAAAGCCTGATTATATTTCTATTGGTGTCCCATTTGTCACTGTTCGTAATTTAACAGCTGGGCCAGGAATCAGCTTTGAACACCTAAACTATATCACTCAGGAAGATCATATTGAATTTTGTAAACGTGCCAAACCGGAGAAAGGGGATGTTCTTATAACGAAGGATGGCACTTTGGGAGTGGTAAGGGTTATAAATACTGATATGCAATTTAGTATATTCGTGTCAGTAGCTCTTATTAAGCCAGTATTAAGGGACATGAGTAATTATTTAGAATTATCACTGTCCTCCTCTCCTGTACAGGTTCAAATGGTTCCTAAAGGTTCGGGACTCCAGCATATTCATTTGGAAGACTTGAGGGCTGATTGTATTCCTCTTCCTCCTATCGGAGAACAATATCAAATCGTAGCCGAGGTAGAGCGGCGGCTCTCGGTTGTGAGCCAGCTAGAGGCAATAGTGGAAGCGAATTTGAAGCGAGCCGAGCGCATGCGCCAGAGCATTCTCAAGGAGGCGTTTGCTGGTCGGCTCGTGCCACAAAACCCCGACGATGAGCCTGCCAGCGTCTTGTTGGAGCGCATACGCCAAGAACGTAAGGCGCACAGCGAACAGAAGCAGGGCAAGCAACACAGCAGACAGGGCAATGGCAAAAAGACAAAAGAGAAGAACAACCCTAAGAGACAATATGTCACAAACGCGTTGGACCAAGAACCAGAGCACATCGACATCAGCGACATAGAGCAGGTGGCCCTGTGGAATGGTGTAGCAGATTAAGGATAGGGCGCATGGTAGGGGCGCAATTCATTGCGCCCTGTTCACGTTCACGAGAGTTCACGAGAGAAAAAGCGGACAGGATACACGGTAGGGGCGCAATTCATTGCGCCCGCGTGTCGGCGGATGGATCAGTGCCCATCACTATCATCGTAGCCCACAGGCGGGCGCAATGAATTGTGCCCCTACCGTCCTAAAGATATGAGGAATAACCATTATGAATAATCATTCGCAGCAGATCGTACAACGACTGTGGAACTACTGCAATCTTTTGCGTGACGATGGCATGTCCTATGGCGACTATGTGGAGCAATTAACGTATCTGCTCTTCCTCAAAATGGCCTATGAACGCACGCGCCCACCCTATAACCAGCAATCGCGCATTCCACAGGGCTATGATTGGGAAAGCCTGTTGCTCCGTGATGGCGATGAACTGGAGAAGCATTACCGTCTCACACTAGAGGAGCTGGCAAAGCAGCCAGGGATGCTCGGTGTCATCTTCCGTAAGGCCCAGAACAAGATACAGGACCCCGCCAAATTACGCCGCTTGATCGTCGATCTCATCAATCAGGAGACATGGACCATCCTCGATGCCGATGTGAAGGGCGACGCCTACGAAGGACTCCTACAAAAGAACGCTGAGGATACCAAAAGCGGTGCTGGTCAGTATTTCACGCCGCGCCCACTGATCCAGGCGCTTGTGGATGTGATGCAGCCTCAGCCAGAACAGCGCATCTGCGATCCCGCCTGTGGCACAGGTGGTTTCCTGCTCGCCGCACACGACTACGTCGCAACCCACAATGAGCTAGATCGCGAACAGAAGCGGTTTTTGAAGTACGACATGCTGCACGGTTGGGAGATTGTCGATAACACGGCCCGTCTCTGCGTCATGAACCTATTTTTGCACGGCATTGGCGGCAACGAAAACGACAACAGCCCGATTCATGTCAACGATAGTCTGCGCGGCGACCTTGGCGAACGCTTCGAGATGGTCCTGACCAATCCTCCCTTTGGGCGCAAGAGCAGCATCAGCTTTGTCAACGAAGAGGGGCGCGACGAGCGTGAAAGCACCGTCATCGTGCGCAGCGATTTCTCCGCCAGCACCAGCAACAAACAACTCAATTTTGTGCAGCACATCAAAACACTGCTCAAGATTCACGGGCGTGCGGCAGTCGTCGTCCCCGATAACGTCCTCTTCGAAGGTGGCGCAGGCGAGACAGTACGGCGCAAACTCTTACAGGAATGCGACGTACACACACTGCTACGCCTCCCCACCGGCATCTTCTATGCGCAAGGAGTCAAAGCCAACGTCCTCTTCTTTGACAAGAAMCCCGCCAGCCCCACCGCCTGGACGCAGCAACTCTGGGTCTACGACCTGCGTACCAACCAGAACTTCACCCTGCGTACTAACCCGCTCACCCGCAAACACCTCGACGACTTCGTCCACTGCTACCACGCTGAGAATCGTCACCAACGTCAAGAGAGCGAACGCTTCCGCGCTTTCACCTACGAAGAACTTCTCAAGCGCGACAAACTCAGCCTCGACCTCTTCTGGCTCAAAGACGACAGCCTCGAAGGCGCCGACAGCCTACCACCTCCACATGTACTTGCCGCCAGCATCGTTGAGGATTTACAAGCCGCATTAGAGCAGTTCGCAGCAATTGAAGAGGATATGAGAAATGGAGTTGTCACAGGACAGTAAGAGAGGATCGCTATGGAACAATCAGCTCAACAGACAAGCGCGACCAACAAAAAACAAGTAGTGATGGTAAGCAGCACTGCCCGTGATTTGCCTGAGCATCGTAACCAGATTAAAGACGGGTGCTTACGTCAGGGCATGTTCCCATTAATGATGGAGCACCTGCCCGCCATTGATGCCGATGCCATTGCCGCCTCTCTGCACATGGTTGATGAGGCTGATATCTATCTTGGCGTCTTTGCCTTCCGCTACGGCTATATTCCACAGGGGCACACCATCTCTATTACCGAAATGGAGTACAACCGTGCCGTCGAGCGCGGTATTCCCCGCCTCATCTTCCTGATGCATGAAAAACACCCAATCACGGTAGCTGACATAGAGCGAGGCGAGGGCGCTACGAAGTTGGAGACATTGAAAACCCGTTTGCAGCAAGAGCGCGTGGTCAACTATTTCACCTCGCCTATCGACTTGTTAGCCAAAGTCATCAACAGCCTCTCGCAGTATCGTCAGTCTGATCTCAGCAAATTCCATTATGTGAGCGATATTCCCCAGCCTCCTAAAGAATACATTGCCCATCCCTACACCCTCTTGCAAACATCAACCCTCATCGGACGACAGGCAGAGCTGAACCTGTTGACCGATTGGGTAACCAACCCACGCTCCGAGCTTTATCCTGCTCGCATACTCTCCATCGTAGCAATTGGCGGCATGGGCAAAAGCGCACTAACCTGGAAGTGGTTTCACGACATCGCCCCTCACGAAATGCAGCCCCTCGCAGGTAGAATGTGGTGGAGCTTTTACGAGAGCGATGCCAGCTTCGAGAATTTCGTCATTCGTGCCCTTGCCTATGTGAGCAGACGCCCCAAACAAGAGGTTCAGGCTTTACCATCATTAGAGCGAGAAGCGCAGTTACTGGCACTGCTAGATCAGGAGCCATATCTGATCGTGCTGGATGGCTTAGAGCGTCTACTACTCGCCTATGCGCGTTTGGATGCTTCCCGTTTAGCAGATGAAGACCTGGACCAACAAACCGCAAACCGTGTTACCGGAGCACTTGGGTTGCCAGAGAGTGCCGCGCACTCCTTCATTGGACAGCATCTCCTGCGCAAAACGGCGGACCCGCGCATTGGCAACTTTCTGCGCAAGCTGGCAACCGTCCGCACCTCGCGCATCCTGGTCAGCACACGTTTATACCCTGCCGACCTGCAAACCGAAACAGGACGTGAGCGCTTTGGATGTAAAGCATTGTTCCTGCCTGGGTTAGCCGATGACGATGCGCTCAACCTCTGGCGCATCTTTGAAGTAAGTGGTTCTCGTGAAACCCTGCTCCCACTCTTCTATACCTTCGGCAACCATCCACTGCTCATTCAAGCCCTAGCGGGTGTCGTCGCCCATGATCGCCGCACCCCTGGCGACTTTGACCAATGGCAGAAAAATCATCCCAGCTTCAATCCTTTCCAACTGTCGCTCATACAGGCTCGCTCCCACGTATTAGCAACTGCATTGAAGGGATTAGATAAAGTTGCCGAAAAAGTGCTCTTCACCGTTGCAGCCTTTCGTATGCCAACCTCCTACGATACCCTCGTCGCATTATTTGTAGGTCAAGATAAACCCTTTGCTCATGAAGATGGCTTAGTTAGTATTCTTGAAGACTTGGAAGATCGTGGCCTGCTCGGATGGGACCGACGCGCCAATCGTTACGACCTGCATCCCATTGTACGCGGTGTCACCTGGAGCAAAGTGGGCAAGGATGCAAAGCAGAGTATCTACGAGGAATTGAATACACATTTTGCATCTCTCCCTTCTGTAGAGGAAGACGATGTGAAGAGCCTGGATGATTTGGCACCAACAATTGAGCTGTATAATGCGCTGATTGGGCTGGAACGCTTTGATGATGCTCTTCAATTGTTTAGCAATAATTTATTTGGGCCTATGTTGGGACCATTGAGTGCGCCATTTCAAATGAGAGAGTTGTTAAGGGCTGTTTTCTCTCTAGAAACGAACTGGTGGCTCCATCCGAATCTAAGCGATCTTGGGAGTCAAGCTACATCGCTTCTCTTTTTGGCAATGTCTACTCTAAATCAGCCAAAGCAAGCTGCAGAAATATACAAGCAATTCATTGAGCTTGCAATTGAGTTTGTAGAGAACCGTGGAAATAAGGGCTTTGAAAATATATCATTTGTTTGGGCTTTCACAGCAGAACAACTATGCCTATCTGGTTCACTGTATGAAGCAGAGGTGCAAGCCTTACAGTCGGTGCTTCTTAGCCAAAAGTCGTCTGATACCGATTTTAAGATAATGGCTCTATCCTTTCTAGGGCTGACACTTGCGGTACGGGGAAAATATGAAGCAAGCGAGAAAGTATTTAAGCGTACTCTGGCAAGTATAGATGAGGAATATGAGCCGCTTTCTCACGATTGCAACTTGATGTACACTCTATGGTCAGGTCAGTATACCCGTGCTTACGCCTTAGCCCAAGTCGCAAGGACCAAGTACCAACAGTATCCCATGTTAGGAAGACATGTTCGAGCCTTATGGTTTCAAGGTGTCGCTGCCTTAGAGATAAGCAAAGAATTAGAGGCAGAGGAATGTCTCCATGAGGCAATGGCACAGGCAAGAGCATTGAGTTTAGTGAGTGAGGAACTTCCCGCTCGTGTAGGGCTGGCGGAACTCCGACGAAGACAAGGCGATCTTAGGGCTGCACGTGAGTTCCTTGAAGAAGTGTGGGAGCCAGCCGAACGTGGCTCATTCCGACTGTATCATGCTGATGCCTGCAATGTTTTGGCGCAGATTGAACGTGACGCTGGCAATCATGAGGCTGCTATTCAGGCGGCTAGAAAGGCTTATCAGCTTGCATGGTGCGATGGGCCTCCCTACGCTTATGAGTATGGTTTGCGCAAGGCTAAGGCTCACCTCGCCGCTCTAGGCGCACCGGAACCGGACTTGCCTCCATTTGATGCGTCAGGTCGTGAACCTATACCAGAGGTGGATATAGAACAGATACTCCGGTCAGAGGATGAACAGTCACAGTAAGGATTGGCTTGGGACGTATCCCACAAGCAAGGATGAATGTGTTGCATGATATGTGATATGTCTTCCACTAGCAACGCAGACACAGCAAAGGATATAATAGAGTTCTAAGCCTAGCACGTTTTTCTGAAGAAAGGAACTCCATCTATGACACTCAGCCTCGTCCTTGCGGACATTAGCCTCAGTACCATCATTTGGTGGCTCGTGATCGGACTTATTGCGGGTTCCCTTGCTGGTCTGGTGATGCGTGGTGGCTATGGTATTGTCGGCGATATTATCATTGGGATCGTGGGAGCTGTCATTGGCGGCTATCTGGCCGGGCTACTTGGTTTGGGCGCTTCTGGATTTATCGGAACCCTCATCATCGCGTTCATTGGAGCCTGTATTCTCATTGCCCTGCTTCGTCTTATCTCAGGCCGGAGAAGATAAACAGCCTTTTAGCAGAGGAGCAGAGGATACTCAGCTTGACAACGCCATACACACCTGCTAACATGAAGCACATCAACACTTCGCAGACTGGAGGTGCCCCGATGGGTACCAGCACCATCACCCTCAGCTAGTGTAGCTGCACTAGTTCGAGGGGTATATCCAAATAGCATCAAAGTAATGTCAACTACAGCGCCTCTGGCAACCGAAGCGCATGTTTCTCATTTTTGGAATCCTCCTCTCCTTATGACGTCATAATGACGTCGTAGGGCCCCCATTCATGGCGCCCGCTCGTGGATGTGGTTAATGTCGCCAAGCACTGCGCACCCCACGACGGGCGCCATGAATGGGGGCCCTACGACGACCTTGCACGAGCCTTGTAGCAGCTACACTCCTCCATTACCTCATAACCGCCTTATAAATTTCCCTACTTGAATGGAGTAGCTGCTATGGCTTTACCTACCCATCAAAACCTTGCAGACGCGCCTGCGAAGCGTCATTTCTTTATTAATCGTACCTTTGGCCTGCTCTGGAGCGGACAGACCGTTTCATCACTAGGCTCGCATATCACTGGGTCGGGCATTCCACTCATTGCCATCCTGGTCCTGGGAGCGCACCCAGCGCAGGTAGGTTTGCTTGCCGCTTTAAGTGCCCTGCCCAGCCTGCTTTTCGGCTTGCTCATCGGCGTCTGGGTAGATCGGCTACCACGCCGCCCACTTCTGCTTGTGGCTGATCTTGCCCGTGCTCTGTTGTTGCTCAGCCTGCCCATTGCGGCCCTGAGCGGGCTGCTGCACATGGAACAGCTCTATATAGTGACGGTGCTGCTAAGCACCTTTACCATCTGCTTTGACACGGCCTACCAAGCGTTCTTACCACAGATCGTCACACATAACCAGCTTGTCGAAGGCAACAGTAAGCTCGGCACCAGCAGTTCTCTAGCGGAGATGGGCGGTCCCCCACTAGCCGGAGGATTAATCCAGTTGATTGGCGCACCACTAGCCGTGCTCTTTGATGCGCTCTCATTCCTGCTTTCAGCACTCAGCATAGGGCTGATTCGCCCACGCGATATCCAGCCCGTCGTGCTGACTGGAAAACGAGAGCCTTTCTTGAGCGAGATGCGCGAGGGACTATATACCCTCTTTGCTCATCCACTACTGCGCATGTTGGCCCTCTACACCACGGTACGCACCTTTTTCGGTGGCACCTTCGCCGCACTCTATACCATCTATGTCGTGCACGAACTGAGCATCGTACCTGCGCTTTACGGTGTGCTAATAGCTTTGGGTGGCGTTGGAGCGCTGATCGGCTCACTCATTGTGCCACGCCTCACACGGCGTTTTGGAGCGAAACGAACACTGCTCTATGGTGCGCTTCTGCACGGCTTTATGGCACTGCTTACGCGTTTTGCAAGCGGCCCTACACTCCTGATGCTCGGAGTGCTGGGTTTCTCACAATTGATTGGTGATATCGGTTTCGCACTCTACGCCATCAATGAAATCAGCCTACGTCAGAGCAGCATTCCGGCACATATGCAGGGGCGCGTCAACGCTGTCATAGGCTTCCTGGTGAGCGGCATCGCTCCGCTTGGCACCCTTCTAGCAGGCATAGTGAGTGAATACGTGGGTATACGCCTCACCCTGCTCTGCGGAGCAAGCGGCATGCTCCTGAGCGCCGTATGGCTTACCTTTGCGCTCATGAGACAGCGAGAATAGGCAGCAGGGGCGCAATTCATTGCGCCCCATAGACATGAAGTTAAGGGTGAATGAAGAGTTTATAGAGCGGAAAGGCCGTTCGTCCCGTAGGGGCAGCAATTTATTGCGCCCGCAGGGACTCACTCGCAGGTCCCTCATACGTTATAATACTGTAGGGGAGCAATTCATTGCGCCTCGTTTTTCAGGAAAAATTGTCAACGTCTAATCGTGTAGCATAGTATTGAAGGCAATTCAGAGCGCATGCTGTACAGGAAACATGCCAAAGCTAGAAAATACGGATACGTAATGATAAAACTCCTACAATCGAGTATTACTCGGCGTGCTCTCTCGCTAGCACTGCCGATAGCACTGTGTTTGCTCTTTTTGCTGCCAGCTGCCAGCGAGGCTCACACTTTTCATGCTATTTTACTCCGTTCTGATCCGTCTGCTGATACGGTCCTGACGACGCCACCGATCCAGGTACGCATGTGGTTTAGCGAGGATTTGAACCCAACCTTTAGTACCGCCGCTGTGGTGAATCCAGGAAATCAACGCGTCGATCTCAAAAATGCCCATGTGACATCGGGCGACCCACGTGAGATGGATATCACTGTCACGCCGAACTTGCCTGCCTCCGCATACGTAGTCGTTTGGCGCACACAATCAGCCGATGACGGACACATCCTGCGCGGCTCCTTCCGCTTCTCGGTCGCCGCTCCTGATGGGTCGGTTCCCACATACACCGGAAAAGTCTCTACCCAGGACCCGCTAGGTGCAGGCGGGCGCAATGAATTGGGCCCCTACATTGCTAGCTTCTCTACGGGACAACTGGATGGATCTGCCATCTTTAGCCTGATTATGACAACACTGGTAGAACTCGGCGTAGTGTTCTGGGTGGGTGCTCAATTCTGGCATAACTTTGTATTAGAACGTACAGGATCAGGGAATGAAATCCAGTATACTCTCTATCAGCGCACAGAAAACCGCTTTGACCGTCTCTTCTCGCTACCTACCCTTCTTATCATTCTTATAGCCAATGTTGGTGTGCTGGTAGGGCAAGCACTATCTTTGACAGGTACACAGTGGACTCAGGCATTTGCACCACCGCTCCTGGCAGGGCTAGTCACACATGGGCAATTTGGCACTTTCTGGATTATGCGCGAAATCGTCACCTTGCTTGCCATCGCGCTTGCCGTTTATATCTTGCTCGGAAAACGCCGTTCAGCGCTGATCACAGAAATCATTGCTTGGGGCAACTTGCTCCTTGGTCTCGCCTTCTTGATTGCTATGACCCTTTCAGGCCATGCAGCTGCTGTGAATAGTGATATTGTGCTGTACGCGGTCATTGTGGACTGGCTGCACTTGTTGGCCGCATCCCTCTGGGTTGGCGGCATGATGTATATTGCAACTATCTACCTTCCTATACTCAAAAAAAGCCAGCCTCTGGAACGTACACGTTCATTACTGACTACCCTACCGCGCTATTCACCTCTTGCCATCGTAGGCGTGCTCATCATGTCGATTAGTGGACCTTTTAATGCGGCTGTGCATATGAACTCGTGGAATCAATTGCTCTCAACAGCCTATGGGCGCACACTCGATATCAAAGTTTTACTCGTAGGTGCCTTACTCTTGACCAGCGCTGTACATGTTGGTCTCTTACGCCCGCGCTTGAAGGCAACGTATCAAGCATATCAAGGTACGCTAGACGATCTTGCAAACGAAGATCAGCAAACAACAAGGGAAGCTGTTCATAATGATAGCCAGTTTGAGGATGCACCTACAACAACGAAAGAAACCATGCTGAAAGCAAGAGGAGTATTGCAAAAGATCAAACAAAAGGAAGGAATCATCTCTCGGCAACTCAAGCGGATGGAAGATACCATCGCGCAACAGACACAACGTCTCACACGCGTGCTTAGCTGGGAACCGCTTTTAGGTGTTGGCGTATTACTATGCACTGGTTTGCTTACTGTCTTCGCTGGCACACTCCAATCGGCGACACCCAGCCAAGCACAACAGTCACAAACAACACCTGCCGTCAAACCCTACACAACGACCATCAAAACAAAAGATAACCTGTACACGCTCAATATGACGATCTCACCCAATCGTTCAGGCCCAAACGTCTTTACCGCGACTGTCATGGATAGCAAGGGTAATGTCATGTCCCCCGATCAAGTAGGTGTCTCACTCTATACCACTATGCTCGACATGGACATGGGTACTAGTCCCGCGCTCAACCTGCAATCAGATGGCAAAGGACATTTCAAAGGTACAGGTGATCTCGATATGCCCGGCCACTGGGCATTGCGCGTCGTTGTGCGCACACTCGACAACACCTTGCACGAAACCACCCTCGATTTCTATACCCCTTCTTGATCGTCATGGTATCATGGGGTTGGAACAAATGATGAATTGTATGAACATAACGGGCCCTGTCGTAGGGACCAGCTTTAGCGCGTCCGCGTGCGATTTATCGCATGGTGGCTTTTCTCCCATGATTGAGGATAATTTTTCAAACACCATGCGATAAATCGCACGGGCGGACGCGCTAAAGCTGGTCCCTATGACAATACATCCATCAACACACAGGTTGTTTCTTATGAAAACGAAGACATACAAACGATGGTCTCTACTCACCATCATAATCTTATTACTGGTACTGTTAAGCGCGTGCTCTCCTGGAAGCGCTGGCAATACACCACCTACACCTACTGCTGCTCCGGTGAATGGCTTCGGTTCGGCAGCCAATCATACCCATTCGTTGCTGGCGCTCTCTAGTCATATACTGGTGCTGGCAACGCATTATGGTATTTACTATTCCGCTAATAATGGGACAACATGGCAACAGGTTTCCGGAGGCCAGAACCAATTGATGCAGGGTCTAATGGACTATGCTCTTGTCCAGAGTCCTCTAAATCCACAACGCCTTTTTGTATTGACACAACCCTCACTCAATCCACATCGTGGCACAGTCGGACTCTATACGAGTGCAGACCAAGGGCGCACATGGAAATTGTCTATAGACTCTTCTACGATCAGCTCTAAATACATCTTCACCGAGGTTGCAGGCAACGACTCGCCCGATCAGGTCTATATCTATCTAAGTGAGCAAGGTGCGCTCGGTCTCAAGGTCAGTATGGATGATGGACAGCATTTTACCAGAACTGGCACACTACCCTTTGGAAACATTGCCCGTATTCTCGCCGTCCCAGGTGAGCCAGGACACCTCTTGGTAGCAAGCAGTGACGGCATGGCGAGCAGCAGCGATGGTGGTGAACATTGGCAGATCGTGAAGGGTATTACAGGTGGCGTTTTTGAATTTGCGACAGTGGGAGCACATAGTCCCATCTATGTTTCTGGCGATGCTGGTATCTATGTCTCAAAAGATGCAGGCAAGAGCTTCGCACTCGTCAACACTCAAGCTTCTTATGGTTCATTAACGGTCTCAGATGTCCAGACACAGGTGATTTATGGGAGGACAGGTACAGCCGTATATCGCAGCAGCAATGGGGGCAAAACCTGGACGGCCTTACCGCACATCGCAGGCAATCTGACCAATTTGGCCGCCGACCCAGCAAATCCTTCACAAGTCTACCTTTCGCTCTCCTATCCCACAGCGGTCTATGCCTTTGGACAAAATGGTACAGCTTGGTCTTCATTGACCCCTAAGATATGAGGAAAAGAAAAAGAGTAATGGTACAAATCAATAGATATCGTAGAGGAATACTACTCTTATCTATACTATTTCCGCTTCTATTCATGCCTCTGCTCCTTGTACCGACTGCTTATGCAGATGGTGGAGCGCCCAACTTGGCCTATATCTCAGGAACAGCGCATGGCATCAGCACCATTGATGTCGCGCAACAAAAGGTTACACAAACGATCTCTGTCGCTAGTCAATCCCGCGCTATCTTATTGAATGTAGACGCCCGTTTTCTCTATATTACTGAACCGGAAAAGGGGCAAGTAGCCGTTGTTGCCGCTAAAACAGGCGAGACGTTCTGTACGGCCAATGTCGCCGGACAACCCTCACTCTTAGCCCTCGACGCTACCACAGGCACGCTCTATGCAGCAGGCAATGGCGCCGCTAGTGTCATAGCTATCGATCCGAGCGACTGTTCAATTAAACACGTTTTTCAAACCGATGGCAACGTCTATGGGGTGGCTATCGCAGCAGTGGGGTCGAGTATTGGTGGAAACACAGGCGATCAATTGTGGGTTGCCGCCAATGTATTGCAGGCATTTGATACACTGACCTTTCAACAAATCAGCAGTGTCCCTATTCCTGGTGGTCCTCAATACGTTTCTATTCCGGCTGGCGCAACCATCTATATCACCACACATGATGGTACTGTTGTAGCTGTTGACTTGAGTTCACATACAGTGATTCCCCTTGTTTCCGGTGGAACCTATGGCCCAATGGACTATGATGCGACAACTGGTGAAGTCTATGTGCCCGATGAGAAGAACGATCAGTTGGTCGTGCTCGCGCCAGTCAATGCTGGCTTTACACCTCTACACGAGCCGAGCCGTATCCTCCACCTCGGTGTTGCGCCACAATCAATCGCCATTACCAGTGATGGGCAACTCGGCTTCGCAGCCCTACAAGGCGGTAATGTTGTTATGATCGATGTTCCGGGCAAGCAGGTCGTCAATACTATCTTTGTTGGTGGAAATCCACAATTCGTCATCACCGGTCTCTACCCACCAGTTTTGGGTACTACTCCACAACAAGCGTCGGTGTATAGCACTGTTCTGAATATCGTTGCCTACATCTTTGTCATCGGCCTCTTTATTGTGCCTATTGTCCTTTTCCACCGCTATGCCAAAGTCGCTAACGCTAATAAGAATACTCCTGATAACGAGAAAGAAGACAATGATGCAGAAGAGGCATGATCTCTACATCCGCGATGCACAAGACAGCGAACGCAATACCATACGAGATGTCACGCTTGCCGCCTACATAGAGTATGCGAGCATTACGTCTGCGCCTTTTTGGGAGGCATATCGGCAGCAACTGCTCGCAACGCTCAATGCAGAAGGACCAATTGAACGCATCATTGCCGAGCAGAATGGTATGATTGTGGGAAGTGTTCTACTTTATCCACCTGCTGCAAACGTCTACGCAAATGTTTCTACAACTGCTACTACGCGTGTCAGTTGGCCGGAGGTGCGTCTGCTCGCCGTCCTACCGGCAGCACGTGGACAAGGCATTGGCGTTATGCTTATGGAGGAATGCAAGCGGCGTGCCCGTCATGCCGGAGCAACTGTGCTTGGTCTGCATACAATGGACATCATGCAAACCGCCATGCGTATGTACGAGCGCATGGGCTTTGTGCGTGCTCCCGAACATGACTTCCGCCCAGGGCCAAGTGTGCTCATCAAGGGCTATCATCTCAATCTTGAAGAGAGTTGATTCGCTTTGACATAACTTGCATACTACTCGCGGGCGACAACCGCGAGAATCTCTGGCACCCTATTGTACATACGGGGAGCGACCAGGGCAGTGACGACATAGTAGAAGACGGCTCCGTAGATGAGCGATGCCGGAATAGAGATGCTCCATATCCATTGCGCGGAAAAGAGTAGTGGAAGCAATAAAGCCATCACAACGGGTAAGAGGATAATCGCCGTAACAATGAGCGCAACGAATGACATAACGACACGTAAGAAACCCCCCTCCGTTGACTGGTTGGTCGCCGTTTGCATACCACGCCGAAATTGGCGTATACGTTGTGGAAAGAAAACTGAGGTGAAATTGCCGCAACCCAATACGACACCGATGCCCGCAAAACCTACCACGAGGGCAGGCAAAACGAAATTCCAAGCATGAGAGGTAAAGGCGGACAGCAGTACCAGTATACACATCTCTACTGTACCTAGCACAAAGACGACAAGGTTTTTGCCCCACAGGATTTGCTTTGGCTCAATTGGAAACAGAAACAGCGTCGTCAGGCTTTGCCGCTCTAAGCCAAGTACATTACTGGCAAAAGCGTAGAGCGAGAAAAAGATGAAAGCTGGCGAAGCTAACACCAACCAGCTACCAGCGAAGAAACGTGTGCTATTGCCGGTATCGACAAAGGTGATGACGATAAAGAAGAAAATGGACGAGACTGAAGAGACAAGCACTGCCTGTAGTTGAGGGTCACGCCTGAAGTATTTCACATCTTTAATAGCAATAGTGAAAGCTTGTGACGAGAGAATACGCTCAAGCCAGTTCATATGTGCGGCAGAAGCTCGTGAACTACCCGAACTTGCTGTCTCCGCATTAACGCCATTTGCTTGCGCAGATCGTATGACTTTGCGGCGATGTGTGCGTACACTGCCTTCGCTACTAGCCGAACTCAAACCATTCTCTACGATAAGTTGCCACAGATAGAGCAACACTATACTGACCAGAGCTAACGCTAACAGCCAGACAAAACTACTGCCCCAATTTCCTACATATGCCTGCTGTATAGCTCGTGCCGCCATTCCCGGTGGCAACCATTGTAGATAAGGCGAAACGGTCGCGTGCAGCAGACTCTCATAAATGTTAGATCTCCCTAAACCACGAATCACTACCTGCTGAATCAGGTAGCAGGATGAGGAGAACAGGGCGATAATAATAATGCTCAAATCGCGGAAGCGGCGGCTCTGTAGGGTGCGCATAAGCAATGCAAGCACGAGCTGGCTAACCGCGACCACTTGTATATAGAACAGTAACATCACGAGAAAAGCCATCAAACCCAAAGGTAATGAGAATGACCAGCCAGCCACGACTGCCCCAAACAGAATGAAGAGGCCCAGCGTAGGAATATCCAGTAAGGTTGAGAAGACCAGACTTATCATCAGTTCAGCTCGTGTCAGAGGAAACAAGGCGAGCTTTGAGACATCCAGGCCCTCATTGACAGAAAACTCTAGCAATGGTAATGCTATCCATAGCAGGTACACGCCTGTCAATACGAGGAACAATATTTCCGAATTCGCTGGTGCTGGCAACAAGCGATAGGCAAAAAATGTTCCTACCGCAATGGCGCCCATAAAGGGAAGGCCAAATAGTAGCAACAAGACTGTGCCAATAATGCGACTTACACGCCCAGCACCACGCGTGAAGCTACGCGTAAACATTTTCCATCGTAGCCAGAAGAGCCAGCGCAATTTATCTGTATGGATGACCATGCTATGCTTTTCCCTCTTCTAGCCAGCTGAGATTGTGGCTTTCATTACCCACCCCGACAACATTTAGGAAGATATCTTCTAAGGTCGCATCCTTTCCCTCTGCACCACCAATGCTGGCACGCTCGCGTAACTCTTGCAGCGTGCCCTCCGCAACTAATACGCCCTGGTTAATAATGCCCACGCGGGTACATAGGCGCTCAACCACTTCCATAATATGTGAGGAGAAGAAGATGGTCGTTCCACGCTGCGTCAACTCGTGTAGAATGTCGCGTATCACCCGCGAACTAATCGGGTCGATGCCCTCAAATGGTTCATCAAGGAAAAGCACCTGGGGGCGATGAATAATGGCAGCCGCCAGTGCCACCTTTTTACGCATGCCTACCGAGTAGTCAACTACCAGCTTATCGGCATCGCCGCTCAAGCCAAACACCTGCAACAACTCTTCTGTGCGCTTTTGAATATCTTGCCGTGACACTCCATACATATGGCCTGCGAATGTGATAAACTCACGCCCTGATAAGCGTTCATAAAGATTGAGGTACTCAGGCAACACACCCATCAGCGTGCGTACACGTGTTGGCTCTTGCCACACATCAACACCGCCGACATAGGCAGTACCAGAGCTAGGGCGCAAGAGTCCCGTCAACATTTTTATCGTAGTGGATTTGCCCGCACCATTCGGCCCAAGAAACCCATAGAATTCGCCAACACGCACTATTAAATTCAGATGACTCACTGCCATCTTAGGCCCAAAAGAGCGTACAAGGTCATGCGTCACTACCGCGTACTGCGGTTGCGCTCCATTCATATATGATATATCCTTTGCAATTTACACGTTCTCACTATGTTTATAGCTATTTGCTATACTACTATAGCACGAGATTTTTTCGTTTGTCAAGCTGATAAAAAACACACTCCAGCAATGCGGCAAAAGCCGCATTGCTGGAGTGTGTTTAGAAATGACAAATTAGGTTCCTTGCCCCTAATTCATCCATTCGCTAGGAGCGCTTTTGCGAACGTGTACACCACCGTTACGTGCTTTGAGCGTCTTTGCATCCTGTCCTATACGCTTTCCCAGTTCTGACAAGGAAGTGCGATGCCAGTAAGCAGCGGGAAAGAGTCCAAGGCCGATAGCAATGGCTGCACCAATTTCTGCGCGGTTAAATTCCAATCCTGGTGGCAGATGATAGGGAACCGATGTAATCACCTTGAGGAAAAAGAGGAGCGCGAAGACAAAAATGACGAGCTCGACACCAAATACTGTGTAATAGGAGAGCACCTCACCAAATCGTCTTTTACGAAAGCGAATAGCCAATACAATATTGAGGATACACAAAAAACCAGTAATCCATAAGGTGAGCGTCAAAATTTGCCCCATCTTCAAGTGTAATAAAGCTGCGTTGCTATTGAACGCAAGTGTTGATAGAAAAATGAACATGCTTGTCAAGCGAAACCTCCCTTAGTGCATCCTTACGCAACCGATTTGGGAAAGGCCGCGTATTGCGTTCTCACGGAAATTTGTCGTATCCTGATACCAGCTTATCTAGGAATGAACCGCTGGTGTAGCAATCTTCTCTGGCCTGCTGAGGATTGGAAGCTAATATGTCAAAATCAGGTTTGAGAAAGCAACCTCCGTCCCTCTCAAGTTGACCAACATACCGATCTGACCATTGGTCAGTGAGTTTTCCCGTGTTTGCCCAACCATTTTTCCATTGACGGTAAACTTAAATTGCGAACCGCTCATTGAGACACGAAAGGTATTCATTCCATGTGCAAAATGATACTCGCCATGATAGGGTGCTGACCAGATTTTTGTCCAGGGAGTAACTGAAGATACGCTATCATCATACTTCCAGAATTGATATTCGCCAGCGTTAGCATTCACCACTTCAAATGCATAGAAGGTGGTAACGGGTCTCCCATTCTTCTGTCGTGAGGTAAAGCGCAAAATCATACCAAATTGATTATTAACAGAGGTATCGTTCCCTTTGACCTCTTTCATACTTAATGTATAGACAAATGAATTGGGTAAGAGTTCATCAGGTGTTAACAATGTAATGGCGCTGGCTCGTGAGTCAATTGCGGTGACATGATATGCCCCATCTATAAATGCAAACTCTTTTGATCCCGTAGTATTTAAGGAGATGGGCCAGTTATGGGTGTTCTGATTCAAGGAATCAATAAAAATAGTGTTTGCTTCAGCGGTAGCATTTGCGGCAGCCGTTGTTGTAGCCATAAGATTAGGAGTTGCTGTTACATGTATCGGATGCGTTATTTGTGCCTGTTGAGCGTGCGAACGGATAAACCAAAACATGCTGGAACTGAGTATGACGAGCAGTGCAATGCTTATCGCAGCAACCATTTTGCGATTCTTCGTGACGAATTCTTTGCCTTTGCCTAATACATCCGGCTCTTCTACTATAGTAGGTTGAGGTGTCTTGGGCAGAGTAGGCAATAATCCAGTCACATACCTGCCGGGCTGACCAGCTACAGGCATCTGGACAATCTTCATAGATTGTGTCACGCGCAATGTGGTAGGTGCGCCTTGCAATGGATAATCCGCCTGCGCATCTTCCAACTGCCGTGTTACTGGTGATAATGAATAACCAGCTTGTGAGTCCCCCAATTGTCGTGTTACTGGTGATAATGGATAGCCAGCTTGTGAGTCTTCCAACGTTTGCGTTGAACCTTGAGCTTGTATCAGGTAATCTGCCATCGAATCACCAAGTTGACGTGTTGTACTCTGTTGAGCGGAATGTAACGTTTCAGATGCTGCTCTTTGCTCATTGTCAGGGGAAACAGACACAGCGTCGCTCTCAAGTTTAGGGGTAATGCCGGCATTACTGGTTGGGCGAAACAATTTTGTCCTGACCCCCCCCAGACGCACGGCAGGTACTGGCGTGTTACGCGTTACGATCTCTATCTGCTCTGGACGCTTTGGTGGTGTGTGTGTTGCTGATGGGGATACCAAGCCTGTGAATGATGGTAGGGTCATGCTCGTCTTCGCCACGATGTTATGTGCTGCTGTAGCGGTTGTTCCAGGATCGGAGTTGTCTTGTGACACGGGAGGCAACATGCTTGCGCCAGGAGCGTGTTGCACCCTTGGAGGGATAGATGTTGGCTGCTGTGCCACTGGTACTAGCTCCTTCTTCTGTGTACTATCTGGTATTCTAGCAGCATTACCCACATTGGCTGTCATCGTTGTTTGCCAGGAGGGATCAAATAACCCACGTGGTGTAAAGGTATGGGCACTGGGATTGACATTGGCAATGAGCAGGCTGTTCATACCTTCGTCGAGTGGAATGCCAGTAGAAGAGAGTGCAATACGAAACGCGCTAGCGAGGTCGAGCGCATGAGCATAACGATCATCGGGACGCTTTGCTAGCGCACGCATCACCACCTGATCTGCAACCATGGGCAAATCTGTGCGGAATTGTCGCAACGACGGGGGCGGCACCTGTAGATGTTGAACAGCTACCTGCATCGGCATCTCGCCGCGAAATGGTGTGACGCCAGCGATCATATGGTAGAGAATGACGCCCAATGAATAAATATCAGCCCGTGCATCGACATTATGACCGATTACCTGCTCTGGTGCCATATACTCAGGAGTTCCCAACGGTGCCCCTGTCCTGGTCAGCCGTGTTTGTGGAGTCTGCCCATCAGTAATGATTTTGACCAATCCGAAATCACATAGCAGAAGCCGCTTTTCTTGTGTCATGAGAATATTCGCCGGTTTGATATCACGATGTATGATGCCACGCTCATGAGCGAACTGCAAAGCAGTTGCCATTTGATCAAGATAGTTCACCACAGTTGACAAGGAGAGTTGCTGCTCTCGCTCTAACTCGTCTCCTAGCGTCCCTCCGCTGATATATGGCATCACTAAGTACGCCATTCCGTTCTGCTCTCCATACTCATGTACAGGCATAATATGGGGGTGCTCTAACGCTGCGGTGGCATCTGTTTCACGTCGAAACCGTTCCAGGAAAGCGGCTTTTTGTGCGGGAACAAGCGCCATGACAGGCGACAACACTTTGACTGCCACCTGTCGGCGTGGACGAGATTGCTGTGCCAGGAATACCGCTCCCATCCCCCCTTGCCCAATCAGCTTTTGGAGCGTACAGGTACCTAACACCGTACCTATCAGAGTTTCCGCATTCATACAAGTTCTTCCTTACTAATACATACCCACTTTGACCTTTTCGGATTTCAGAGGTATCCTTGTGCTCAAAGGGAGCGACGACGGAGGGCGCGATACACTAGGCCCCTACGCTGGTCCCTACCAAGTCTTTTCCTACCCATTTGAGGGGATTGAAACCAGCAAAAGATTTTTGAAGGCAACTTCGGTTCCATTCAGATTCACAATCATGCCAATCGTACCGCCTGTGAGAGCGTCATTCTGTGCTGTAGTAATGGCTTTCCCGTTCACGGTGATCTCGAACTTGCTGCCATTGGCAAATATTCTGAACGTGTTGATGGCTTGATCTCCATGTCCCTGATGGAACTCTGCTGCAAAGCGTTGATGCCAGATTTCGGTCCAGATGGTAGTTTTGCTATCATCATACTTCCAGAACTGATACTCGCCACCCTTCGTGTTTACCACTTCAAAACTATAAAACGTGGTAACAGTCTTCTTATTGACTGTTTGCTGGTTAAAACGGAGAATCATGCCAAAGGAATTGCTGGCATTCGTATCATCTCCGCCTATCTCTTCCATCGTCAGTTGATATTCCAGCGGCTGCGTAAAGGTGCTTCCCTGTAAAATGGTGGCACGCCCGTTGTTACCACGGTCTGTGATATGGTATGCACCATCTTTGAAAGCATACACATCGGTAGGCGTCGTGAGCCAGTTATGTGTATTTGTGCTTAATGGGTCTGAGAGGATAATATTCCCATCCGCTGTTGCTGTCGCCTGCGCCATTGCGGTTGCCTGTACATTAGGAGTCCCTGCTGGCTTTGCCACATGTGTGGCCTGCGGAGTTACGGTATGACCAGGATGCGTACGTACAAACCAGAAAATACCCAATGCACCCATCGCTACTAACAATACAGCCATCACTAATGACATCATCTTCACCCAAGGGCGTAATTGTCGCTGCGGTTCTGCCCTAAGATCAGTTCGCACCGGGGATGCTACAGGCAAAAGCCCTGTCACATAATGCCCCGGTTGACCAGCGACGGGCACCTTGACTACTTTCATAGGTTCCGTCAGCTTGATAGTGTTCCGTCTTTGCTCAGGCACCGCCAATGAACCGGTCGTATTGTTCAATACAGGAGAAAGTTGCCCAAATTCTACCGAAGGTACATCTGCTACTTGCGCAGCACCTTGAGGTGTTACTATAGCAGTATTTGTTATGTTATCCGTGTTCGTCGCACTAGTAGCAAGCTCTTTATGAATTGCGGGGAAATAGTCCGTTCCTACTTGCGGAAATTTGCCTGTTTTTGACAGAAGACCGCCGCCGCTGCGCACTGATTCTGTATTACCAGAAGGTAAGGCACCTGTTTCAACGGAACGCTGCGTGGCAGTAGCCCGCTCTAGCAGGCCACTGCCACGAACAGAAGGGAGAGCTAATGTTGGCCTGCCCAACTGCACTCCATCAACCGCGGGAAAATAGCCCGTTCCCGTAGGAGTATCTCTCTCTTTTTCCTGTGCCTCATGACCCATCCCCATGCCTACTGCTGGACTCATACCCGTTTGCCAGGATTGCTGAGCTTTCCCTTTGGCTATAGCCAAGCGAGCATATGTAGCACTGGTCAATAGGCTACCCGGCGGCTGGCCGAACCCTAGTTGGATACCCGTTCCTATCAATGATGAGCGGAATGCAGTTGCTAACTCCTGCGCTGTGGCATAACGGTCTAAAGGGCGTTTTGCTAGGGCTTGCAATATCACTTGCTCTGTGGCAACAGGCAGGTCTGGGCGCAACAGTTGTGGTGGAGGTGGCGGAACTTGCAGGTGCTGCGCCGCGATCTGCATAGGCGTTTCTCCCTGGAAAGGCGTTGTGCCTGTTACCATCTGATAGAGAATGATCCCCAATGAATAAAGGTCTGCACGGGTATCAACACCTTCTCCAAGTACCTGCTCAGGAGACATATAATCGGGTGTCCCGACAGGAGCACCTTCTCCTGTCAAACGCACCTGATGAGTTTGTCCCTCGGCAATAATCTTGACCAAGCCAAAATCGGTCAGTAGTAATCGCCCCTCTGGTGTCATCAAAATATTAGCGGGTTTCACGTCGCGGTGAATGACACCGCGCTCATGCGCACAATCGAGTGCCGCCGCCATCTGGTCCAGGTACAGCACCACTTTTTCTAGTGAGAGTGGTCCTTCTCGTTCCATCTCATCACGCAATGTCCCACCACTAATGTATGGCATCACCAGATAGGCTAACCCATTGCGCTCTCCATACTCATGTACGGGCATAATATTTGGATGTTCAAGTGAAGCAGCGGCATCTGTCTCGCGGCGAAAACGCTCAAGGAACGCGGCAAGCTGACTTGCATTCAATGGCGTCATTGGTAAGAGCACTTTTACTGCGACCTGACGCCGAGGACGAGACTGTTGTGCCAGAAATACCGCTCCCATGCCTCCCTGTCCAACCAACTGTTGCAATGTACAAGTACCTAAGACCGTACCAACCAATGCTTCTGCGTTCATCAAAATATGTTACCCCTTTTCCTTCTTACATCTCTGGTCGCTGCGTCCTGTTGCTCAATTTGATTTTCATCACCCTCACTACTACCATTACTCTGTCGTCGTATCTCTTGCTACATTGCGTCAGATAATTATGCTTGTACACATCTTATTCAAGTTCTTGACATCTGACAATGCATTAGGCACAAAAGCATGACCAAAGTAATGTCATCACCTCATGATATTTACCGCGTTCATTGCCAATAAACGGATATGGAAGTTCTTCTTGAGGAAACATATACTTCTGGGGGTCTTTTCTACACTTCCCCTACAACATCTTGGGGCTCTATATCTTCTTCGGCATCCAGAGGAACTGGCGCGTCACCGAGGGTTGCCACCATGGAAGGCACGGTGCGACTCTGCACAATAATGCCGTGGAGGAGCGACGTGGCAGCCTGCGCGAGTAAGGGGCGCAGACGCTCTAGATGTTCACGCTGCTGCTGTAACTGCTCAATCCGATTCCGCTCTCTGGTAGCTGCTTTCTGCTCGTTATAGACACCCTCAGTTAAAACTGGGATGTCCTGTTCCCAGATATCTCGTGCATCAAGCACCTGCCCAACGGCAGCCTGAACCTGTTGCAAGAGGTCAATAGTCTGGTTTAGTAGCATCAAGATGTCGCCTTCTGCAAGGTCGATGCGCTGCAACAGGCCGCTCAAAGACGTGCCTCTTGACCATGACAGGGCTAGACCATGAAATTCTGGTATGATACCAGGAGTCACGTTCAAATCGGCACGCTCTTCTATGCCGCGTACATTCTGGGCAATACGCCAAAGTTCGCGCCGCACTTGTACCAATCGTGCATGTACCACGTTACGATTATTCAGGCGACGGTCGTTATCATAAGTAAACCAGCTATGGACCTCGGCCAGCTCATTCATTGTTAGATCGTCGAGCATGCCACTCATGATGAGTTCAATAATCAGTACGCCAGAGGGATGGAAGATGCTGCGTAGTAAACGCCCTTTGAGTGTGAGCTGATCATTCTGTCCGATGTAGCCCAAGGCACGTAAGGCAAAAATGGTGCCATCTAGTTCCGCTGCGCCAGCGCGACTCAGTGGATAGGCGCCAATGCGCTCACGCCGCTTCTCTAGTGCTAAGGCAGCTCCTTGTGATGCCGCGCCCTTCTTCTTGTCCGCCTTTTTCGCCTTTTGATAGCGCTTCTCTAAACGTTGGTATTCGTTCAACTCCCAGATCAGATAGCGTTGATATTCACGCAAGCTCGAAGCACAGATACGGCGTAAATGCTGCACATCGCCCGGACGCCACAGGTTGAGTACTGAGTTATAGCGAATCACAAATGAACTCGTCACAGGCAATAATTCACCGGTAATGCGTTGGAATGAATCTTCAAATGGTTCCCACGGAGAATAGGGAATAACGGCTGCTCCACGTACATCCATGCCGCGCCGACCGGCACGTCCCGTCAACTGCCGATATTCATTTGGCGTCAAGAGACGCATCTCCTGACCATCAAACTTACTCAAACTGCCCACAACGACAGTACGCGCAGGCATGTTGACACCTAATGCAAGTGTATCTGTTGCAAAAACAGCACGCAGATAACCCCTGGCAAAGAGCGTCTCGACCAGCACTTTGAGTCCCGGCAAGATGCCCGCATGGTGAAAAGCCAAGCCGCGTGGCAACAGTTCTGTTAAAGAGTGTACTTGTTGCAGGTTACGGTCTTCTTTGGGCAAACGCTCTACCCATACCCTAATTTCGTCTCGAATGAGCGCTTCTTCCTCTGGCGTAGTAAAGCGATGTAGACCCGCACTCAGGGCCGCTTCTTCTACCACACGCCGCCCTGGTAAGAAGTAGAGACACGGCAACATATCTGCCTCACGCAGTGCGGTCAATACTTCTCCAGGCTCCACTGCGTTACGCTGTTGCAGCTTCTGAGCTTTTTGTTTCTCTGGGGCAATCACCTCAGCAGATGCCTCTTGTGATGCATTGAGTGTGTTCTGTTGTTGTCCCGCACGTCCTCCGCGCCCTTTACGACGACGTTTGTCCCAAAGTTCGTCAATCTCGTCGTCTTCGTCATCCTCAACAAAGGTATATACGCGGTTACGGCCCATAGATTGTGCTAGTTTTGCCTCACCACCAATCCTTGGGAAACGCTCAATCCGCTTACCATCGGCGTCTTGTACAAGATGTAGCTTATTGTCAAGAAAGTAATAGTGTTCGAGCGGGACGGCACGTTGTTCATGTGTGACGAGCGCAATGGGACGATGCACGCGACTAATCCAACTTGCCAACTCTTCGGCGTTGCTGACAGTGGCGGAGAGACCAACCAGTTGCACATGCTGTGGAGAGCAGATGATGGCCTCTTCCCAGACGGGGCCGCGCCCAACATCGCTCAGATAATGCAGTTCATCAAAGATGACAAAACCAACATCTTGGAGCGATGAGTCAGAAACGCTAATGCCGCTGTCTTCAAGCAGCATATTACGATAGACCTCAGTGGTCATAATGACAATTGGAGCACGGCTATGCTCGACAATATCGCCTGTTACCAAGCCAACCGCATCCATGCCATATAATTCGCGCAAATCGCGATACTTCTGATTGGAGAGGGCCTTTAAGGGTGTCGTATAGATAACACGCTGATTACGCTGTATAGCTAGCCAGATAGCGTATTCAGCGACGAGTGTTTTGCCTGTGCCAGTGGGAGCTGCCACCAGCACAGATTGGTCATCTGCGAGTTGAGCAATAGCTCGTAATTGAAATTGGTCAATGGGAAAAGGATACCGTGCAACAAACGCGTCAATATCCGATTGGGTGGGCGCAATGAATTGGGGCCCTACCTCCGATTGATTGGGCGCAATGAATTGAGCCCCTACCTGTTCTTCCATCTTCTTATCTTTTTTACTGTATGCAATATATGTTCGCGTTCATTGTAACACCAATAACGTGTCCGTACAAGTAGCCTTGTGATATCGGGTGCGCGTACATTTTTTGCATTGAGCACGAATCACCAACAAAGAGCGCTGGAAGGGCGTAATGCATTGCGTCCCTCCAGCGCTCTCCTCTTCCTTGTTAAGGGTGCAATAATCGTACACGCACCCATATTTTTAATAGGGAAGATATCAGACTGTTTGTATACTATCTCCAACGGAGATCAAACCTTCCATCAAAAAATCCCCTCTTTGTGTATCGTTGTACAAGAGTCTCAAGCAGTGATCAAACCATGTGGATTAAGAACAAACTTTCTGGCGACACCCTTGTCGAAATCCTGATACCCCTTCGGGGCTTTCTCCAGAGGAATAACTGTGGCATTGACCGCCTTGGCAATCTGTACCTTGTCATGGAGGATCGCCATCATCAATTGGTGATGGTAGCGCATAACTGGGCACTGACCAGTAGCGAAGGTAAGGGACTTGGCCCAGCCCAGTCCAATGCGCAGACCCAGTTGCCCAGTCTTGGCGTGCTCGTCGATTCCACCCGGGTCTTCTGTCACATACAGACCAGGGATACCCACCTTGCCAGCGACACGCGTGATGCCCATGACGGAGTTCAGCACAGTAGCAGGGGCCTCACCAGCTCCTGCCCCGTGACCACGAGCCTCAAAGCCAACGCAATCCACTGCCGCATCCACCTCTGGCTCACCGAGGATCTGAGCGATCATGTCGGGCAGTTCACCGCTCTGGCTGAGATCAACAGTTTCACAGCCGAAGCTGCGTGCCTGAGCGAGGCGGTCTTTGTTCATATCACCGACAATGACCACGGCGGCACCAAGCAACTGCGCGGAAGCAGCGCATGCCAAGCCGACAGGTCCCGCGCCAGCAATGTAGACGGTTGATCCTGTTGTTACGCCTGCGGTGTAGGCCCCGTGGTAGCCAGTGGGGAAGATGTCCGAGAGCATGGTCAGGTCTTTGATCTTAGCCAAGGCCTGATCCCGGTCGGGGAACTTTAATAGATTCCAGTCCGCATAGGGTACCATGACGTAGTCGGCCTGCCCACCTATCCAACCGCCCATATCGACGTAGCCGTAGGCGGCTCCAGGTCGAGCAGGATTGACATTGAGACAAACACCAGTATGGCCGGATTTGCACATGCGGCAACGCCCACAGGCGATGTTGAATGGCACGGAGACGATATCGCCCTTTTTAATGAACTCGACATCGCGACCGAGTTCGATAACCTCACCGGTGATCTCATGCCCCAACGTTTGGCCTTGCGGGGCGGTAGTGCGACCACGCACCATGTGCTGGTCACTGCCACAAATATTGGTCGCGACAGTCCTTAAAATAACGCCGTGTTCACATTTGCGGTGCTGTCCTGGTACCCCCTTTGGTAATTCTAGTTTGGGGTAGTCGATATTGACGACGTTGACCTCCCCCGGCTTCACATAGACAACACATCTATTATCTGTCATAACCTTCCTCTTCTTTGTGATGAAAATGTACGCGCTTATGAGTGTGCTGGCTAAAACTCACGCGGATGGCAGTTGCTGCATCGCATCTCCGGCTTCATCTTACTACATACTATCTGCCATGCAGCAACTGCTTCAACCTTCTAAAGTAGGGCCACCTCTTTTACCACCGAGAAATACCTGCCTTCAAAGTATCAGAGGATAGTAGAGTAGGCTCAATCTGAGTAGTTACAGTCCTGCCAGCCCTGCTTGAGCAACCTCCATGTCCTCCTTCCAGTGTCCTCCGCTGACACCGACACCACCGATGATGCCGGCACTGGTCTTGATGGGATAGCCACCGCCGAAAACAATCAAGCGATCCGTTTTAATGATGCCATCCAGCAGAGGGGGGTCATTCTTTATAAATTCATGCCATTCGTGAGTTGCCATACCGCCAAAGCTGACAGTCGTATATGCCTTATCTTGCGAAATTTGTATGCTCAAGGAGGGGGCCCCATCCATACGACTGAATGCCTTGAGTGTGCCACTTTCGTCACAGACAGCGATACACATCGGTCTACCCATGGCACTGGCTTTGGCTGCGGCTGCTACAACGATACGCTGTGCTGCCTCGCTAGTGATACTGGCTTTCTGGAATGTATTTTCTGCCATAAAAAAACCTTTCTTGTCTTGTGGAGGCTGTGCCTCAATCGTGCCTCATCAAACAAAGGTGAGGCTAGTTTCCAGGAGGGAAACATTATCAGTAGAAATGAATACTCATTGCAGGGTGCTGCTCTTTTGCATATATGGCGCATCAAGCATGAAAGCTATATCTTGTCTGCAAACAGAGCCTGTGCGGGGTGTGTCACATTCTTGATGCTTACTGGTAAAAATAGCTAACATCAACTCGGCAAATTGAATACCCATATATTGAGTATAGGGGAAAAAGGAAACCTATGTCAAGAGTGATAGCCTTGGAGTAGCGTCTCCTGAACCTCTTCTACCGCACCTACCAGTCTCTTATGTTCAGCTTACTTCTGCCGAAGCCTTGCACGATTGGGGAGGTCATTGACCTTATTCTTATCTTTTTTTATGGTATGCAATATATGTTCGCGTTTATTGTAACACCAATAACGTGTCCGTACAAGTAGCACTCAGATGCCGGAAGCAAAATTAATCATAATGCACCAATTTTTAGGCAAAGTAGCGTCTATAGAACAAGTACAGATGAGCATTATTCTCTGTATCTGCTTCTATTATCAGGTAAAGTGGACTATTAGGATCAGCTTATACTTAGCGGAGGATGTGATTATGAGCGAAAATCAATCTTCAAACAAAAAAACACCCCATTGGTTGCTTGTCATTGTTGTGACCGCAGTAGTTGATCAGGTTGTGCAAGCTAGTATCGAGCATCATGAAGCGCTCTTAACCGCCGTTAAAACTGATTTTGCTTATGTTGAATGGGAGCATGTTTGGGCATCACTAGCCAGTAATATATGGGTTGTTCTCCTTTCGATTGCTTTAACTATAGTCGTTGCATCGCTCATTTTTAGTATGAGGGCTACGAAAAGAATAGAAGCCAGACAACTCAAGCGGTTAGCGGATGAATCGTACGCGAGTATAAGAATCAGAGTTCGTCAGCATCATAGAAAGCAATAGTCATAGGTAAGCCTTTCTTCTAAGAACAGTAGTTGATAAAACGAGCCAGAAATGCTCAGCATTTCTGGCTCGTTTTATCAACTACTGTTCTTATGCTGATTTTTTCCTATTGAACACTTTAGAAGTTAAGCCGGAGGCCGTTTTGAGGGCGGCATTGACGGAGCCAAGGGAGGTCATGAGATCTGAACGTTCATCCCAATCGGCACGTTCTATCTTTTGTTGGATAGAACTTTTCGCGTTCTTGAGGTCATCCGTAATGACAATGAGTTGGGTATAATGGGGATTAAGGTCTACTTTTTGCTGCTCGGCACATAACGAGAGCTGCTTTAGGGCGGATTCGCAGCTACCTGCACTCTTTGCTACATCTTCCGCTGATACTGTAGGCTCGTCGTTTGTGATGCTTGTGCCAAAGAATCGCACGTGGCCTGTCAGATTGGCAACTGATCTTGAAAACTGATCTATCATTTGTTCCCTCCTCTTGCATACTTGTTGTGAAGAGAAGTCTTTCTAACCATTCTCATACATTATTCTTAATAATACAACCATTAGAACGATTTTACAAGCGTTTTTATTTCTTTTCTGTTTGACATGCTTCGTATTCATCAGTATACTACACCCTGACAATCACATCACTGTATCTACGTTGCGATATATAGAAAGTTGTAGAGTTTCTATGATCGAAGTCGCCCTGTTTCACCTCCTACAGCACTCTGCGTCTGCGTGGTGGGCTGCATTGCAAGGCAAGATTGTGGATGATGCCAAGGGTGAAGTATCAAGTGGGCTCTTCAAATGGTTTCATGCTTGGCGACAGAAGCGGGCTGAAATCAAGCATCTTCCTAGCGCAATGGAACAAGCTGTCAGGAAGGGAGTTGAACAATTCGGCCCCATTGAAGAGCGCAACATCTACTTGTCTGTTCTTTACGTCTTGTGTGAGTCTGTCTCCAATGATATGCGTAACGAGGCGCTGGCCCTCTTTACTAATGATGCACCTGATTTCAAGATGCTGACGGCGCGATATAATCTGCGCCAACGCATCAAACAGTATGCTCTGCAACGTTTAGGGACCGCGACTGATCTTGAAGACGCCACACCGTACTTACGCGCATTCTTCAGTGCATTAGAGGATGTCCTCTATAAAGATGATGTCTTTAAGAGCAAGCTCACCGAAGCCAGCCAGTATCGTGCCAGCCGCATCACCAGACAAGAATTACCATTGATTAAAACCGCTGTTGAAGGCACAAGAGCAGCCGCCGAGGGCACCAATATCTATTTGCAAGAATTGATTCGGCAGGTAATCAAGCTGCAAGACCCCAATGTACAAGATTATACAGAGGAGCAACGCAAGCAAGATGTACAATCCTATCTCTCGTATGTAGAAACGACCTACCGCGATATATCGCTCCCCAATCCGAAAGTCAGTAATCCGCGCCGATTAGAGAACAATGATATGGAATTGCAGGCGATCTTTGTGGCGCAGAACATGCAATGCGAGGATCAAGATAGCCAGGGAGAGTCGTGCTCTTCAGCTCTTGAACTGCTCAAGAGCTTTCATCATGTGGTGATGGTTGGTGGCCCAGGGACAGGCAAAACCACAACGCTTCGCTACCTCGCGTGGCGTCATGCCTCGATATTCAATGCAGCGACACCAGAGCGAGATGAACATAGCGTCTTACCATTCAAGCCCATTCCTCTGTTCATTCGTTTGCGCAAGTTTGTGGAGGATTATAGAAAGCATCTCGCTCATAACTTTTTTAGTTACATAGTTCACGAGGCTCTCACCAAAAGCGGCGTGCAACTTCAAGAGAGGATGTTTACGACGTTGCGTGCTTCTAACGCGTGCTTCCTCTTATTGCTCGATGGTCTGGATGAGGTGGCAGAAGATGATCAGCACGAGCTTATTGAGGGTATAGAGGAATATGCGCGTAATCACAGCACTGACTATATCCTTATCACCACACGCCCTGCTGGATATGAGGGGGCATCGAGAATTACCGGACGTTCTTTTTCACATGCCACCATTCAAGAATTTACCAATGAGCAGATCGAACGTTTCTTGCGTAGCTACTATAGCTCTATCAGCCCAACTGGCACGTTGGCGCATGAAGACGAACAAAAAATCACTGATCTCTACAATTCTTTGACTGATAATCAACGTATGAACGATCTTGCCAGAAATCCGCTTTTGTTGACCATCATCACACGTCTCAGCCGCGACCAATCATTTCCTGATAGGCGGGTGCGTGTCTATGAAGAGTGTACACGCTGGCTGTTAGGCGAGTGGGCGGATAAGCGGGGCACACTTCCGCGTTTACGTTTGATGAAGATGCGCCCACTCGATCAACGTAATTGTGTTGCTCGCCTAGCATATCTCTTACATGAACGTATGTATGAACAGGGTAAGAGAACACATCAACTCGCGCTTACAAGTGACGAGGTCGCTCTCGATTACATGAGAGAGAAGATCGAAGATTTTTTGCGTGAGCAAAATCGCTTCAGTGAAGCCGAAGTGGTAGATGAGACAGACTATTTCCTTACGCTGATGCAGACTGAAACTGGGCTAATCGTACGAAGAGATGTCAGTGGGAAAGAAGTCTACGGTTTTGTGCATAACACCTTCCGCGAATATTTCGCGGCATTAGATATTGCACGACGCATCCGCCTACAAAAAGAAGATACCTTTCATACAGTGTTTGTTCCGTATCTGTATAATCCCCACTGGCAAGAGGTGCTCATGTTGCTCATGGACCTGGACGAGGTTGAAGACGAACATGTCACTATGCTCCTACGTAGCATACTTACTGCTGGTCATGAGTGCCGCTTTGGGCGTTATGAAGATGTCGTACAGCAAGGTCTCTTTTTTGCGTGCGAGTGCTTGAACGAAGACATCGTGGTAGAAAACGCGTTGGTAGATGATATTGTGCAAGCAATGGCATATCTCGTGCTTGATACACACTACAGCACGCGCAGTGCGCAGGCTATTCAATCGCTGAACCGCCTTCTAAATACGCATCAATACGGAGACAAGGCCCAGGAAATGCTCCTCTCGCTCCTGAAAGAAGTTACCAACACTGACGACGCTATACGCATCGAGATAGCCGATGCGCTCTACACCGGTAGTAGACGTACTACTGAAGCGAGCGAAAAAGCACTTGAGACACTCCTACACATCATTGAGTACGCATCAGACTTGGCTGATGCTCAACATGCTGCCTATATGTATCATGAATATTTCTTACCCGGTAGTCATGAAAGACGAGATAACATTCAGCAGTGCATCACACGAGCACAAGCACCCTCATTCTCCTACAAACAGGCTATAGAGGAGCTACTGCAACCCTTTTTACGCTACTCTAGTACGACCATACAAGAAGCTCAACCCATTATCGCGGAGCTCCTCGACCGTGCACAACATGCTACTACTATTGATGAGGCATGCTGTGTCATTGGTGCTCTTTCAAACGCGCTTGTGCATCCGCACCTGAAAGAGTATGTATTGCCAGATTGGGAAAAAGCGGCAGAGTGTCTGCTCGCTCTCATGCGAAAACCCGGTACACCATTTGACGATGTGGTGTTCGCAGCTCATACCTTGTATAAAGAACATGTGCAATCGGCAAAGCGCGACGAAGCAGTTGTCTTGTTGCTTCGCTACATCCCGCTGAACCTTTCCATAGAAAGGATTATCTCTGTTGCATCCGCGCTCGTCTGGGAGGAATATGATACTCCTGCCGAAAACGAACGGCAAATCGTGCTCGCTCTATTAGAACAGATTTGTGCTGGGCCACAATTTGAGCGGCTACGCTTTGAACAAAAAGTAGAGCTTGTAACGTTACTCTACGAGAATAGCCCAAGCAAAGTGACGCAAGAGCGTGCTACGAAGTTATTCAATGATTTGCTAAATCATCCATCGCAATGGTATATCAAAGATGTACAGGTGCTCTACGATACCAGCCGTTTCAAAGATAGTCAATGGAAAACCGTTGCTAGAGATGCAACGAGGCTCTACCTCCTTCTAAGGAGTACAGAACCACGCACAAAGCGACAAATCCAGGTAGCGAACCTGATCGCAAACTCTCGTTTCACACAGGCAGAGACGGGGGAATTTTTCACGTCAGAAGAGGTGCAAAACGTTTCGCAGAGCCTGATAAATATCTTACAGGAGACACATCCAGAACCGCGAGAGGCGCTAGATATGGCAACTGCACTCTACAGAATGAGCACGCCAGCTTCCAACGAACGCCAGCAGGCCTATGACTATCTCCTAACAATTGCCGCAGATGCCAATGCTGCTCCCGAAACACGCTATGAAGCAGCTAGTATTCCATTATGTGTGCGAGACGCAGATTTCGTCGATAGAGCGCAAGCAATGGCAGAGATCAAGACGCTGCTACAAAATGGCATCCAGGAAGAACAAGAGATCAAACAGAAACTGCTTCATTCTTGGCAATCAATAGACTACACACTTGTCGCAAAACAGGCCGATATTCCAGCCATTTATGCCCTTGCCAAAGACGATCTCTTATCAGACTTCGCCCGCGACGAAATGTATGACATCTTGCGCGAGATGGTGCCTTTGTTCGACACTACAATTTAGAATAAATATTCCTAATTAGCCATTTCTTCAAGGAAATCAAGTGCGATGGGTATCAAAGCTGGTTGTGCTTGCAGAATCTCAATGATATGAAAGAGCGACTGTAACGAGTTCGTGTCGTTGGTGTTCTGGCTATGATCGTATTGAGGTTGTTCCAAGTCAGAAGGAACAGCATCCATTTGACGCTCCGGAAGCGATTGTTCCTCCTGATCGTGTGTTTCTTCCTCGCTATCCAAATGCGCGGTATTTGGAAAGACACCCGCGAAGTTGCTTATTGCTTCTTGCCCATAGCGACGCCTCAAATCATCCTCAATGTAGGGAGTGAGCAGATCTGTTGTGAGCAATGTTCCTAGACGCACCACAATGCCGACTGTAGGCACGCGTTCGCCCGTCTCCCAACTGATAAGCGTGCGCAGCTTGACACCTAATTCCTCAGCCAGCCGCGCTTGTTTCCATCCTCGTTGTAATCGGCTGTGTTGCAAGCGTTCAGGGAAGTGAGGTTTGCTATCGTTATTTATCATGAAAACATGCCTACCGCTGGTGTTGTTGAATCTCACGATCTAGCCACGCAATTGCCTTTGGATACTGTAATTGTGTGATGGCCTTATAGGATGTGACGCCAAACGTACGGTAAAAACGGCCATAGATCGAGCCGATGTGATTGCCACCGCCCAACTTGTTTGAAAGAGCCATGCCAGCCAGCGCGAACATCTCACCCATATGCCGCATCTGTTCGTCCGTGATGGGTCCGGTAGGTGGTAGGCGTGCTTCAAGAGCTGTTAGGCGTGCATCGACAGAATCGACAAAGCCTTCAAACTTTCCTGCTAGTTCGGCTGTCTCCGTCTCTAAACGCGCAATTGCCAACCCATGTGCATAAGGAGGTTCAGCACGAGCGGGAAACGATGCTGTTGGAAGATCAGCAATGTCAGGTGCTACTTGTGCTGGGCCAAAGAGACGAGAAAGAACATCGGCCACTTGGCGTTGGAAGAGGAGAATACGCTCCCGTTTTTCAGGTCGGAGCCGCTTCACCGGCACCAATGCCAACCACAGAGGGATGAGATTGACCTTGAGGCACCACGTCGTAAGAACACGTCCACCGCTAGTCAGATCAAACTGATGCAACCCCTCGGACAACACAGCATGCTCCTCAATACGTTGGCGCTGACTTTCCGCATCTAACCCAATCGATGCGCAGAGTTGAGGAAGCGAGGCATAAATAAGTTGGTCACTAGCACTTTGAACGGCAGTAATATCGGCACCGGAAAAGTGCGCCACTGCCAGCCTATCGGTGTTATCTTTCCGAGCGTCTTGACTCATATCGTTCCTCTCTGCTAAATACACACTGATAGTGGGGGTAACGTCGATGTTAGACGGACTTACCCTCACAGATAGTGTAACATAGTATGCCATGAGATACAAGGCCATAGGGACCCGTAAAGGGATACCATGCACAAACATGCAATGCTATTATAATGAAATAACGGTTCCTAACATAAATATGTCGTTGTTGTGAACCGGACTACCTGTATAGGCGCAGACTGTAAGCGTGAATGTATCAGTTGTATCAGTTGTATCAGTTGTGTCACTTGCATCGCTTGTAACACAAAACGAGTTGGGAAGAGGGTACCTGTGAGGAAGCTAAGTGAACGATTCCAATAGCATATTGGGCGCAATTCATTGCGCCCAATATGCATCAGTCGAAGCGAAAGGAAGGGTTATGATAACGGAAGGACCGTTCGTCACCATAACCCTTCCTTTGCAGGCTCTGAGCACTAGGGGCGCAAGTAGCAACTTCTACACATCGAGTAAGTAGGTCCAGACAGACGTCCTCACTAGGGATGGGAAGCGTTTGCGTCCTAGTAAACTTCAGGCTTATCTTTTCCCTGCTGATGCAATCAGTTGCACTAGGTCAGCCACGTTCTGTGAGAGATTTCCGTTTTTCGTCGCTTTGGTGACAGTCTCTGTCATCACCTGTGCTAGCGCGAGAAAGGTACCTTCGTTTCCCTTCATCGAGCTGCCGATACGGGACTGAAGCAGATCAACTATATTGCCGCGAGTCTGTGAAAGAGCAATAGAAGCACGCTGGTACCACGGACCTGTCCACCCATTCTCTGCCAAAGAGGTATTTAGTTCTTGCCAACGTGTACCAAGTAAACGGCGCGTCTTGTCACCCGGCATTGGAGCTATAAGCCAGCCAATGCCAATACCAAGAAGGATTCCTACCACAAGAGTCTTCATACTTCAACATCCTTTCCGCGTATGTTCGTCTAGAACAAATATGTTACAATTTTGAGGAGATGTGTTACCGGAGATAAAAACCCTACAATGGTATACGTTTATTGTGTTATATTGGATTACTTATACGTGCCAGAAAAGCAAGGGACAGTGCGCCGTTAATGGTTTATTATAATCTCGGTACCACAGCTATTGGATTTTATGAGGTAGTGATGGTGTTTCTGGCAATTGGTTATATTGTGGGGCTGACGTACTTGGCGACGTTTTGGTTGGCGAAGCGCGACTTAATTTTGCAATGAAGATGTTGAGTCTTATCCTGCACTCCATATTTGTACTGTCTCATCACGCGAACTAGAAGCTATTTGTCTTCCATCTGGCGACCATGCTACTGAATCCACATTATTAGTATGACCTCGATAAACAAAGGGTGTTCCACTGCCGTCCACATTCCACACTTGTACTGTTTGATCTACCGAGCCAGAGGCGATGCGCTTGCCATCTAGCGACCATGCTACCGAATTCACTACATCAGAATGGCCTGTGTAGGTAAAGGGTTTTCCACTCCCATCAGCGTTCCATACCTGCACTATGTTATCAAATGAACCGGAAGCTATTTGTTTGCCATCCGGGGACCATGCTACTGAAGTAACCCAATTAGAATGGCCTGTGTAGGTAAAGGGTTTTCCACTCCCATCAGCGTTCCACACCTGCACTGTGTTATCAAATGAACCGGAAGCTATTTGCTTGCCATCCGGGGACCATGCTACTGATGCTACAATAGCAGAATGGCCTTTGTAGGTGAAAGGCTGCACACTGCCATCCACATTCCATACTTGTACTGTCTTATCATCTGAACCAGAGGCTATCTTTTTCCCATCCGACGACCACATCGCGGTATTCATACTACGTTTATGTCCTGTGTAGGTGAAAAGCAGTTTTCCCGAAGGGATAGATATTAGACGAGAAATAGTGAACCATAGCACCCCACCACCTAATAGGGAACTACCTGCTATAATAGCTGTACGTCGGCTGATCCTTGGTGCTCCTCTCTGTCTTCGCTCCAGAGATGAGGATTGAGGAGGTGGGTAAGGTACGTAGGGACGTTGTGCGCGTTGTGGATTAGTGCTAATTGGGCTTTGTTGAGGGTCTGTCTTAGGGATATTCTGTTGTGATGCTTTTACAGTAGGTGGGAGTTGTATTGACGACTCCGTTGGAGGATAGATTTTTGGTGTTGCAGGTGGCATATAAATAATGGGTTGTGGTAGTGGTTGAGATGGCGGAGTGACGATGTTGGGTTGCGGTTTTGAGGCTGAGGGTGTGATTGTACTGGCTTGTTGCAGGGCTTGAGCAAAGTTGAGAACACTTTCGTAGCGTTGTTGCGGGTCTTTGGCGAGTGCTTTGAGCACCACGAATTCTACAGCAGATGGGAGTGTTGGATTATGTGAGCGTAGTGGCGAGGGAGGATCACTGATGTGCTGCATGGCTATTTCGATTGAGATTTCGCCTGTGAAGGGATGCATTCCGCAGAGCCATTCGTAGACGGTGATGGCGAGGGAGTATTGGTCGCTGGCGGGACGTGGTTTGCCGCGAATCTGCTCGGGAGCCATGTAGTAGATGGTGCCTGCATCGCCTTGTGTGTTCATGGATGCGGATTGGTGCGCGACGGTGGCGAGACCAAAGTCGCTCAGGAGGATTTCGTCACGCTCACTGAGGAGCATGTTTTCGGGTTTGATATCGCGGTGAATGACTCTTTGGTCGTGCGCGTACTGCAAGGCGGAGGCAACTTGCGTGACGTAGTTGACAACAGTGGGCAAGGGCACACGAGTACCCATAGGATGCCGTTCGCGCAAGCTGCCATGTGGGGCGTAGTCCATCACGAGGTAGAGGGTGCCGTTGCTTGGTTCGATGTCAAAGTGTAGGAGGCGTATGATATGTGGATGGATCAAGCGAGCAATGGTGCGTGCCTCTTCCAGGAAGCGCTCCATGACTTTAGGCAGGAGTTGGGTATGGAGTAGTTTGATAGCGACTTGAGAGTGAAGCAGTATATGTTCACCCAGGTAAACCTCGGCAAAGCCACCTTGTCCGAGGAGTTTTAGTAGGCGATAGGTGCCTACTTGCTGACCAACACGATCACTCATTCCATTATGCTCCCCACTGTAAAGTTCTTGGGTTTATGATTACGGCGGACGACCACAAGGGTCCCCTCCCCTATCGTGCCCAGCCCCCGTCCCTACTGGGTTTGGATACAATAGAAGAGATACATCTTTGCATATAACTATATCACACTGTGTGAAAGCATATAACCCTCAAAGGGGGAACTTTCTATTTCGGAACTAGACACCCATCTATGGTCATGGTACACTATACGTAAAGAGATAGAGGGAGGAGATGTCCTAATTGCCTATACATTAGGCAGCCTTGTTTTTTCAATCGAAGCTGCCAAAGAATGGTACGAAAGGAGATTCTCCATGTTTGAGGAAATGATTCGTGATACTTGGGTCTACGAAAAAATTGGGCAGGAACGTTTTGAGAAAG
>JRHI01000029.1_pt1 | contig 124931 bp, 121 predicted proteins | sample 215371 | NCBI WGS metagenome assembly JRHI01 (sample SAMN02929681, study PRJNA255918) | sediment metagenome | biome: cave system; feature: Ice Cave; material: Sediment; isolation source: sediment from deep within a dark volcanic ice cave with no known source of... ...
TCCGCGTCTTCAACCAGTTCACCGAGCAGTTCAGCATCCTCGACCTCGCCAACCGCGTGCATGACGCCCGTGCGGCCCACGGCCTGTCCACGGAGATCGTCCACCAACCCAACCCGCGCGTCGAGCTCGAGGGCCACTACTACAACGCCAAGCACCAGCACCTCCTCGACCTCGGACTGCAGCCGCACGCGCTCGCCGACACCCTCATCGAGGATGTCATCCACTTGGTCGAGCGTCATGCCTCGCGAGTGCGCCCGCATACGCTGCGGTCCGCGGTGGACTGGCGTACGGGCGGCGACGTGTACAGCTCACCCGACGCGGACACCGGGTCAGGCGAGCTGGTTGCCGAGAACGCAGCCGACAAACGCGTGGCCGAGAGCGCCGCTCTCTGATCAGAGCCTTCGGGGCAGCGAGTGGCGCATCGTCCACCTGAAGACGATCAGCTCCTTGATGGCCCGGGCGATCGCTCGCGGACGTGCACCGGAGCGGCGGCCCGCGCGACGCGGATGATGGGGCACCGGGTGCTGGGCGATGCGCCAGCCGGCGTGGCGCGCCTTGTAGTACAGCTCGGTGTTGATCAACGCGCTGCGCGCGCGCAGTTCCACGGAGTCGAGAACCTCGCGACGCATCACCTTCATCGCGCAGTCGATGTCCCGGTATGGCAGGCGGTAGAGCGCCAGCACCAGCGTGTTGAACACCCAGCTCACCACCGAGCGCATGGCGGCGTCGCTGCGCTCCTCGCGCCAGCCGCCGACCAGGTCGGCGTTGTCGAGGAGGGGAAGCAGAAGCGCGAAGTCGGCGACCTCGAACTGGCCGTCGGCATCGGTGAACGCGACGTACGAAAGCCGGGTGGCACGCAGCCCGTCCCCCACGGTGGCGCCATAGCCGCTCTTGCGCTCGTGGCGCACGATGCGCAGATCCATCCCGAGGTCGATGGCCAAAGCTGTCGCGGTGTCCCCGGTGCCGTCGGTGCTGCCGTCGTCCACGACGACAACCTCGTACCGCTCGGCCAGCGCCGGCAGGGTTGTGGCCAGGTACGGCAGCAACCAGCGGATGTTCTCCACCTCGTTGTGAGCTGGAAGAACCAGGCTGAGCTCGGGCAGACGCGTGGTCATCTCATCCAGTCCCGGCCCGCGCCACTGCCAGTCCCATGATCGAGAGCGTGAGCGCCGCGGTTGCGCACGCCGCGCAGACCACGACCATGAACAGGCGGTCGCGCGCCAGCCGCTGGATCGCCCACACCAGCGCCAGCAGGGGCCCCGTCGCCGCCACCAGAAGGTAGCGCCCCTGCGGCTGGAAGACGACGACGACGGCATTGCCGAGCGAGAACACGGCCGCCCCGACGGCGGCCAGGGCATAGGCGGCGACTGCGCCCTGACGCGGCACCTGCCACCGCGGCCACGACCTTGCAGCCAGGACGACGCCCGTGGCCACCAGGCCCCCAACCACGACCGTGAACACCCCGAGAAGGAGCCGCCCGGCGTACGGGAGGATGACCGGCGAGCCCTGGAAGCGCTCGGGACTGAACAGCCCGTGCAGCGACTGGGTGAGAAACGAGCTCAGTTGCCCGCTGGTGCGCAGCTTGATGGGAGCCGTGCCGATCGGCGTCAGCGGTGGCAGCGGCCGGTGAAAAGACACCAGGTTGCGCACGTACCACCATCCCGCGATGACAGTGATCGGCAGGCCGATCTGCACTGCGTCGACGGGGGCCAGCAGGCGGCGCCACCGCCACGCCACAACGCCGGCGAGCACGATGATCACCGGCAGGTCGGTCTCCTTGGCGAGCAACCCCACCGCGATGCTGCACCCGACGGCCAGCAGCAGCCGGCGGGTGGGCGCCGGGGCTGTGGCAACGTGGGTGGTCACCAGCAGGAGCAGCGCCCCCGCCGCCGCGGCCACGCTGTCGTCGGTGATCGACGCCGAGACGAACTGGAACCCGGGAAGCAGAGCCATCGCGGCGGCCGTTCCTGCGACCAGCCAGCGCTGACCAGACGCCAGGCGGCGCACCGTGAGGGCGATGCAGGCGATGGTGATCAGCCCAAGCACGATCGACAGGAAACGGAGCGCCACCGGTGCAGCGCCCACTCGCAACAGCCCGGCCGCGAGCATGTAGTACAGCGGGGGCTGCTGCCGTTCGCGGACGTCGGGGCCGGGAAGCGCCGCATGGTCGGAGATCACCTGTGCGTAGTTGAGGTGGAAGAGCTCGTCGGCGGAGCTGCCGACGGGGACGCTGAGTGCGTAGGTGACAGTGATCACCGCGTACACAGCAACGGCGCCGGCCAGCGTCAGCGCTGCAGCTCGCCTCACGAGAGTTCCGCTACCGTCGCACGGGCGAGCCGCCGACGCTCTCCCGCCCGCGCGCCGTGGCCGCGCCGATCGCAGTGACGATGCGTTCCGCTGCGTCGGCCACGTCCTCCACGGAGGTGTCGCGTCCCAGGCTGAGGCGAAGAAACGCGGTCGCGTGCGGGTCCTCGCCCATCGCCGTCATGACGTGGGAAGGCTGCGCCGCCCCGCTCGAGCATGCCGAGCCGCTCGAGACCTCGACGCCGGCCACATCGAGCGCGGCCACGAGCGCGTCCGCAGATGCGCTGTCGACGAGCAGAGCGCTGATGTTGGGGAGTCGAGGCGTGGTGAGCGCGGCGACCCGGATCCCCCGTGCCCCTGCCAGGATCGTCGACTCCAGCGTGTCGCGGAGAGCCGCCTGGCGCATCGTCTGGTCACGCAGGTCACGCGTCACCAGCTCGGCCGCGACCGCGAAGCCCGCGATGGCCGCGACGTTCTCGGTGCCGCTCCGCCGGCCGCGCTCCTGTCCGCCGCCGTCGAGCTGCGCGGTGAGGTGGGTCCCCCAGCGCGCATACAGCGCCCCGCAGCCCTTTGGCCCGTAGCACTTGTGGGCGGAGAGACTGAGCAGGTCGACATCGAGTTCGGCCGGGTCGACCTGCATTCTTCCCAGCGCCTGAACCGCGTCGGTGTGCACCAGCACCAGTGGGCTGCGTATGCGCACCAGGCGCGCCGCAGCGGCGACGTCCTGGAGGGTGCCGACCTCGTTGTTGGCGAGCATCAGCGAGACCAGCACGGTGTCGTCGCGCACGGCGGCGGCGACGCGGTCCGGGTCCACGCGACCGTCGCCGTCGCATCCCACCACGGTGACCTCCGCCTCGCCGCGCTCGGCGAGGGTGGCGGCGGTGGTGAGCACCGCGTCGTGCTCGATCGCGCTGACCACGAGGTGGCGGCCACGCTCCGCGCCCCAGCGCTGCACCACCCCACGAATCGCCAGGTTGTCGGCCTCAGTCCCGCCGCTGGTGAAGGTCAGCTCCCGATGCGCGCAGTGCAGGACGGCGGCGAGGCGATCGCGGGCGTCGTCCACGGCTCGGCGCGCGTTGCGGCCGCGGCCGTGCGGAGATGACGGGTTTCCCCAGTGCTCGCACAACGGCGCGAGCATCGCGTCGACCACCTCCGGGGCCACCGGGGTGGTGGCGGCATGGTCGAGGTAGATGCGCCGCGCCGCGATCAGCTCATCCCCAGGGAGCTCCAGAGCTCGAGCTTGTTGCGGACCGCATCGATCACAGCATTGGTGAACTCGCCGGTGAACGAATGGCCCCCCAGGTCGGCCGTCTTGGTGCCGGCCCGGACGGTCTCGAACGTCGCCTCGTAGATGGCGCGCGACGCCGCCTTGCATGCGGGGTCGCTGACGAAGCTCAGCAGCGACGCCGCCGCCAGGATCATCGCCATGGGGTTGGCGATGTTCTTGCCCTGCAGCGCAGGGGCGGTCCCATGAGGTGCCTCGGCCATGACCACGTCGGGCTTGGTCGAGTCCTCAACGAAGCCGAGCAGCAATGACTCGGCGCCGGCGATGCTGCCGAAGAGCTGCAGGACGAAATCGCTGAGGCAATCGCCGTCGCGGTTCAGCGCGGGAATGACCAGGGCGTCGCCCCCGTGAGCCAGCAGGAGCGCATACGTGGCGTCGATCAACTGCGGCTCGTAGGCCACATCGGGGAAACGCGCGGCGGCGGCGTCCATCTCCTCCTTGAACATCCCCTCGTACACCGGCGACACGGTGTACTTGGGACCGCCGAAGACGCGCGCGTGGGCGCGTTCTGCTTGGACGAAGGCGAAATCCGCAACCGCGCGGCAGGTCGCGCGCGAGATGTGCTCCGTGCGAAAAGCGATCTCGTCGCCGTCGCGTTCTTCGCGCCACTCCCTGGCGTCGTAGGCGTCGTCCACGGCCATCCGCACCACGCTCATCGGCGCGCTGGCCCCGCCGACCGAGGCAACACCGGGGATGCGCCGGCCGGTGCGCAGGATCACCTTGCCACCGACCCGTTGACGGAGCAGGGCGTTGGGGCTGCCCACGTCCCCGGCGCGCTCCGGGGTCACGGTGGCCGCCTTCAGCCCGAACCCGCACTGCACCATCGCCTCGGCGGCCTCGACGACCACCGCATTGGCGGTGGCGCGCCGGTTCTCCAGCGAAAGGTCGAAGATGCGCAGCTGCAATCCGACGCCGATGACGTCGGGGGCGATGACCCGCAGCGCTTCGTCGAGCAGCTCCTGGCCCGTCTGGTCTCCCTGCAGAACAGCGATGGTCGCGGTCATCGCCGACAGCGTAGCGGCGTCTCGCCACCGGTCGTTGTTGCCGGCGTCCCTATGATCGGCGCGTGCAGACCAAGGCGAAGAGCGAGGCCGAGAAGGAACAGCGCCCGGCGGTGATCCTGGCCATCTACAGCTGGGACATGGTGCTCGCACTGCTCGCGCTGCTCGCCGCCCTGGCGGCTTTCGCCGGCCAGGCCACGGTCGGCAGCCGCACCGTCAGTGTGACGCTGGGCGAGCAGATTCTCGCGGCCGTGTCGGCGGCCTCGCTCGGCGGTCTGCTCATCATCCTGGCCACCCTGCTCACCCGTCGCCAGCGCTGGGTCCGCCGTGCCCAGATCATCATCTTCGCCACCGACACCGTGGTGGGCGCGGCCTCACTCCTGGTGGCCGCGCTGCTTCCCGGCCAGGGACTCGAGGCCGTCAGCGCCTTGACCTCCATCCTCCTGCTGCTCGTCGACGCGATCGCGCTGGTGGCCCTCACCGGCGAGCGCGTGGTGGCCTGGTACAACGCCGCCGTGGCCATGCCGCGCTACATCAGCGCCACGATCGCCTTCTGGGCGGCGAGCAGCCTGGTCCTGATCGTGCTCCAGGCGCTTCGCTGAGCTCGGCTCAGATCATCGAGAGCAGGTCGCCGACCACAGCGACCAGCGTGTCGTCGTCGAGCGGCTTGGCCAGGACCGCGGCCGCCCCGAGCTGCTGGGCGCGTTCCTTGGTGCGTCGATCGCCCGGCGGAGTCAGGATGACGACGCCGGCCGGCGGGTGCTCGGGAGCGAAGCGCACCGCCTGGAAGTACTCCAGCCCATCGCTGTCGAGGGTGGTGTCGAGCAGGAGCAGGTCGGGCGCGTACTCGCTCATCTCCCTGCGCAGCTCACGCATCTGGCGCACCCAGCGCACCTCGTGGCCGGCCTCGTTGAGGCATTTGGCGACCGGAGCGGCGACCGAAGCCTGGTCCTCAGCCAGCAGGATTCGGGCGCGTGTCCCCATCGACCGCGGATGGTAGCGAGGGTAGCGGCCGCCGGGTGCGAACGGCGTGGGTCGGTGCTTGCCGTTTGCGTAGACTCCGCTTGATGCGCACCCCACGGATCTTCCGCCGCCTCATCGATCGGGCCGGCTCGGACGAGGTGGCTGAGGTCGGCATCAACCGCCTTCCCGCGGCCGATCGACCGCACCTCGCGGACACCCACACTCGCACCTTCTGGAGTCACGGGGGCGCGAGCAACCCGGCGACCCTGGTGGAGGCCGAGCGCAGCGAACCGGCTGCCCCGAGCGGACGTGCATCGACCCTGGTCGCCGACCACCAGCGCGGCGTCACCGCGTCGGGCCGGCCACGGGCCAACCCCGCCTTCAGCGAGGCGGTGTTCGTCGAGTTGATGCGCGCACGGCAGTACCGTCGCGCCTACAGCCTGCTCAGCCCTGAGTGCCAGCAGAGCTGGGGTGCGCTGGAGGCGTTCGTCGCTGCCCAGCGCATCGGCGCGCTGGCCACGCTCCGTGGCGTCACGGTCAAACAGGTGCGCCACATCGAGGACTGGCGCGACCCTGACTCCGGGATGGTTCACGCCCATGCCGCCGAGCTGGACGTGGTGTATGAGATCGGCGACGCATCGCGCACCGTCAGCCTGCCTCGCACCGTGCACCTCGTGGCCCATCGCGGCGCCTGGCGTTCGCTGTGTTACCCGACCGCGACACGCCAGCCCTGACACCCGACATCGGAGGCGGGCGCACGGCCCCGGGCTGCGTACAATGCGCCGATGGAGAATGCAGCTCTTCCCCGCCGCGTGCCCGCACGCGGAGAGAACGCGGTCTTCGCGCGACACATCCCGGGACCGATCGAGCGCACCGTTTTCGAGCTGCGGCGCATCGACCGCGACGCTGTGTGGCGCCGTCCGCGGGTCGGGCGAACGCGTCTGTTGCTGCGTGAATCGGACGCGCTCATCGACCTGATCGAGCGCTGTCGCGAGCGCGGCGACCGCCTGCTGCCGACGCAGCTGTGGAGTGCGGTGGTGCGCTTCGTCGGCGCGCTCGACGGTGCGCTGCGCGACCAGCTCGGAATCAACCGCGAGCCCGGGCACGTCTCTGATGTGCTCTTCGCCAGCCAGGGATTGCTGCTCGAGCGTGCCCGTGAGGAACGAGCACCCGTGAAGGCCCGGATCATCCCGCTCTTCCGCGATTGAGATAACCGTCCCCCGTGACGTGGGAGATCGCCGTTGCCGGCACGGTGCACGTCGACGACATCACCACTCCCGCCGGTCGTCGTCCCACGCAGCTCGGCGGCTCGGCCGTGTACTTCGCGCTCGCGGCGGCTGACCCGGCAACGGTCCATCTCAACGGCATCGTCGGGCGCGACCAGGCCGCGGCATTCGTCGAACTGCTGCGGGATCGGCACGTCGACCTTGACGGCATGGTGGTGAGCGATCAGCCTACCTTCCGCTGGCATGCGCGTCACGACTTCGACCGCTGGCTCGCCGTCGACACGGTCAGCGACGACGGCTGCGATCCCTCGTGGCAACCACGATTGCCGCCGCCCGCCGCGGCCGCGCCCGTGCTATTCCTGGCGAGCATGCTCCCCGCGCTGCAGCGCGACGTCCTCGCCCAGAGCTCGGCACGCCTCGTCGGCGCCGACTCGATGACGGAGTACACAGGGCCCGAGCGCGACGCCGTGCGCGAGCTGGCGCATGCCTGCGACGTGCTCTTCCTCAACCGCAGCGAGCTGGCCAGCCTCAGCGGCGCGCCGGTCACAACCTGGCGGCAGGAGGCAATCGCCATGTGCGGCGTCGGCCGCCTGCGCGCCGTGGTTGTCAAGGGCGGCCCGGACGGGGCTGCGGTGGTGACCGGCGACGGGGTGATCTCCCGGCCTGCGGCACCGGTGCGCGACGTCGTCGACCCCACCGGCGCCGGCGACGCCCTGGCAGGTGGCTTCCTTGCGGCGTGCGCAGTGGCCGAGCGCGATGACACCGACTACTTCCCCACCGCGCTCGAGGCCGGTTTGCAGTGTGCGGCCAGAGCCATCTCGCAATTCGGCGTAGCGGGCTTGATGTGACGGCGCGGAGCCGTCAGCCGCCCAGGAGCCCTGGGAATATCGTGGTCACGACCAACACGGACGTGAGCAGCGTCAGCACACCCGCAAGCCCGACAGCTATGACGTTGTAGACGAAGCCGTTTCTGCGGCTCCCCAGAAGCCGTCGATCGTTGGCGAGCACGATGATGAAGACAAGCAGGATCGGCAGAAGGATCCCGTCGAGCGTCTGGGTGCCGATCGCCACCCCGGCGATGGGCACCCCGGGGATCAGCATGATCCCGGCGCCGAGAACGAGCAGCCCGATGAACAGCGTGAAGAACAGCGGTGCGTCACGGAAGCTGCTCTGAACGCTGCGCTCGGCGCCGAACGCCTCGCAGATGACGAAGGCGGTGCTCAACGGCAGCACCGCCGCGGCCAGCAGTGAAGCGCCCACCAGCCCGACGGCAAACAGCTGTTGCGCGTGGACGCCCGCCAACGGGGCGAGAGCCGAGGCGGCCTGCTGCGCCGAATTCACCCCGACGCCGGCGAGCCCGTGCGGGTACGGCGGGGATGGTCCAAACAGAGTCTTCGACGTCGTGATCACAATGAACATGGCGACGGCGACGGCGAAGATCGATCCGCTGATCACGTCGGCCCGCACCAGGCGGAGGTTCTTCTCCTGCGTGCCCTTGTCGACGATGGATGACTGCAGGAAGAGTTGCATGTACGGTGTGATGGAGGTGCCGATGAGCGCGATCACGTCCACCAAGTAGGCGCCCTGGGCCACCGAGGCCGGGTGGGCGAAGTCGGGGACCATCGCACCCCGAGCGATCGCTGCCCAATCGGGATGCACGGTGAACGCCGTGATGATGTACGACACAAAGGTGAGTCCGAGCGCCAGGAAGACGCGCTCGACGATCCGACGGTTGCCGCGCATCACGAGCACTCCGATCAGGACCGCGGCGCCCATGACCGCAATGGGCAGCGGCACGCCGAGGAGTCCCAGCCCACCGGCGACCCCGGCGAACTCGGCGAGCGTGGTGCCGCCGTTGGCGATCAGGACGACGACTGCTGCAAGGAGCGTCCAGCGCACGCCGAAGCGTTCCCGGATCAGGTCCATCAGGCCCTTGCCGGTCACCGTCCCCAGGCGGGCTACCATCTCCTGGGTGATGATCAGGGCGACGAGGATGGGTAGGAACGCCCACAACAGGTGGTTGCCGTACTTGGCCCCGGTGTTGCTGTAGGTGAACACGCCGCCGGCATCGTTGCCGGCGTTGGCGACAATGACCCCGGGCCCGATGACCGCCAGGTAACGCCACACCCCGCCCAGCCGGCGCGGGCGCGCACGGCGGCGGTCACGCCGCTGGGTGACTGCCTCGGCGGCTCGTCGGCGCAGCGCGCCGGTCTGACGGGGGGCCGTCTTCACCTGCGTTCCGATGTCGCATCAGAGCGCCCTGGCGCGGCGTCGCACGCCGGCGGGCATCACCTCGTCCATGGCGTCGTCGATGGTCACGATCCCCTGCATGCGGTCTTCGTCGTCGACGACGGGGACAGCGAGAAGGTTGTACTTGGACATGACGGCAGCCACGTCCTCCGGCCGGCCGTCGATGGGAACCGCCACCACTCTCTTGATCATGATGTCGGCGATCGGCGCTTCCGGACGGGCCACGATCAGGTCGCGCAGCGAAAGCACGCCCAGGAGGCGCTCATTCTCGTCGACCACGTAGACGTAGTAGATGGATTCGGCGTTGGGTTCGAGCTCGCGGAGGCGGTCGATGGTCTGCTGGGCAGTCAACGTGACGGGGACGGCGACGAACTCCGTTGTCATCAGGCCACCGGCGGTGTCGTCCTCGTACCCGAGCAGCTCCTCGACATCCTCCGCCTCGCCGGCCTCCATCTTGGCGATCAGCTGCTCGCGCCGTTCCTCGGGGAGGTCACCGAGGAGGTCGGCCGCCTCGTCCGGTGACATCGCCTCGAGGATGTCGGCGGCACGCTCGTCGTCCAGTCGGGAGAGGATCTGCGCCTGCACCTCTTCCGACGACTCCTCCACGACGTCGGCGGCAACCTCGTCGTCGAGCGAGGCGAAGATGGCGGCCCGGTCGCGGCCGCCGAGCTGTTCGACGATCTCCGCGATGTCGGCGGGGTGCATCTTGCTGAGCTTCTGGTGGCTGATCCGCAACCGCACACTGCGCTCGTCGCTGTGGACGGGATCGACCGCGTCCCACGAGATCAGCCGCTGCGGGAAATCGCGGCCGGCAAGGTGGGTGAGGCGCCGGCCCACGCGCTCCATGCCGAGCCTGCGCAGCAGCCCGCGAGCGCCGATGTCGACACCCACGAGCAGCATCTTGCCGTCCTGGTGCTGGAGCTGGAGGTCGTTGACGCGCACCACCCGGCGGCCGTCGGTGTCGACGATCTGCTTGTCGAGGATGTCGCGCGCGAGCCAGATCTCCTCGTCGGCGTGGGCGTACAGCTGCAGGCTGCTGGTCGGTACGTTGAGACTCAGCTCGGAGGCCTCGCCGGCACGGACCGCCCCCCAGTCGATGACCGCCGGCAGATCCTTGCCGCGGCCCCTGATTGCCACCGCCGTAACGACGGGGTAAGGCTCACCCATGCGCACGATCACGTCGCGCACGGTCCCGACCGTTCGCTGATCGACGTCGACGACGTCGGCGCGCAGGAAGTCACTGAGGAAGATCACAGCCGGCTGATGGTGCCACCAAAGAGGTATTCCCGGGGCAGGTATGATCGGCGCCCAATGTCTGGTACCCCAACCTCTCGCGACCTCGGCACCCCGATCGACCGCAACATCGCGCTCGAATTGGTGCGGGTCACCGAAGGGGCGGCCATGGCGGCAGCGCCCTACATGGGCCGCAACCGCAAGAACGACGCCGACGCCGCCGCCGTCGACTCGATGCGACGCAGCCTCAATTTCGTCGACATGGACGGGATTGTGGTGATCGGCGAGGGGGAGAAGGACGAGGCGCCGATGCTGTACATCGGTGAGCAGGTGGGGAACGGCAATGCTCCGCAGGTGGACGTCGCCGTCGATCCCATCGATGGCACTCGCCTGGTTGCTCGAGGACTCCCCGGCGGCATCGCCACCGTCTCGCTGGCCGAGCGTGGATCGATGTTCTACACCCACATTCCCTACATGGAGAAGCTGATCGTCGGCCCCAAGGCGGCGGGGGTGATCGACATCACCGACACCGTCAGGAACAACCTGCGCCGCATCGCCAAGGCGGAGGACCGCCAGGTCGAAGACCTCACCGTGGTGGTTCTCGATCGCGATCGCCACGAAGACCTGCTCGAGGAGATCCGTTCCGCGGGTGCCCGGGTCAAGCTGATCATGGACGGCGACGTCGCGGCCGGGGTGATGGCCGCCATGGAACACCGCACCGGCATCGACGTCCTGATGGGAATCGGTGGCGCCCCCGAGGCCGTGCTCGCTGCCTGCGCCATCAAGTGCGTGGGTGGTTCGATGCAGGGTCGGCTGTGGTTGCGCCCGGGCGACCACGCCCTTCTCGAAGCCGAGGGCAAGAGCGCCGATCGCGTCCTCGAGCTCGATGACCTGGTTGCCGGTGACAATGTCTTCTTTGCCGCCACCGGCGTCACCGGAGGCGAGCTGCTGGAAGGCGTGCGATTCCTCGGCGAGAACCGTGCCCGCACCCAGAGCCTGGTTATGCGCAGCTACTCGGGGACGATCAGGTACATCGATGCGGAGCACAGCCTCGCCAAGCTGCGCCTGCGTCGCGAGGAGGCGGAGGCCGATGGGACTGACGCCATGATCACGGCCAAGGCAAACCACGCCGAGCGCCTCCAGCCCGGCTGACAACCCGGCGCGGGCTACGGGCACAGCCGTGGGACAATCGCGGCGACCATGAAGGTGTTGCGCCTGAGCCCCTCGCTGATGCGCTGGTTCACCCCGGGGCTGCATATCAAGCGCTGGCTGCTGCTGCTCCTGGCCAGCATCGTGATGATCAGCCTGGCGGTCGGCTACGTGCTCCGCGACATCTACAGCAGCGGCGTCGGCTTCCCGTCCTGGGTGCAGACGATCACCCTGCAGTTCCTGCCCCGCGGGGTGCGGGCCGTTCTCTTCGGCGCCCTGGGCATCGGTGTCCTGCTTCTCTCCTTCTACAAGCTCGGCGAGTCGCTGCTTGGGCCGTTCCTGCGGGGCCACACCAACCAGCGCCGCAACCTCATCGAACACCTCTACGCGCACCGCCAGCTGGGCAAGGGTCCGCGGGTGGTGGCCCTCGGAGGCGGCACCGGCCTGAGCACCCTGCTCCGCGGCATCAAGAAGTACACCGGTAACATCGTGGCCATCGTCACCGTGGCGGACGACGGCGGCTCGAGCGGACGCCTCCGCGCCGAATACCGCGTTCTGCCACCGGGAGACTTCCGCCAGTGCCTCACCGCGCTGGCCGAGACCGAGCCGCTCATGACCCAGCTGTTCCAGCACCGGTTCACCGGTGAAGGCTCGCTCGGCGGCCACTCGTTCGGCAATCTTTTCATCATGGCCATGGCCGAGATCACCGGTGACTTCGAGCACGCACTGCGTGAGTCAGGCCGAGTCCTGGCGGTGCGCGGCACCATTGTGCCCAGCACCTTGCACGACGTCGTGCTGTGTGCGACGTCCGGCACCGCGATCCGCGTCGGGGAGTCGCGCGTCCCGCTGGGGATCGAGCGCATCGACCGTGTCTTCCTGCAGCCCGATGCGCCGCCGATCAACCCTGAGGCGGAGGCCGCCATCCTCGACGCGGAGCTGGTCATCGTGGGTCCAGGCTCGCTCTACACCTCGATCCTGCCCAACCTGCTCGTCGACGGCATGGTGGAAGTGCTGCGCGCCACCCCGGCGGTCAAGGTCTACGTCTGCAACGTCGCCAGCCAGCTGGGCGAGACCATGGGTTACACAGTCAGCGAGCACCTCAGCGCCATCGAGGATCACGTCGGCGGCAACCTCTTCGACTATGTGATCGTCAACAGCAACCTCACCCCAGAGCTGCCGGTATCAGCGCGGGCCGCGGGGACGTCGCGCATTCTCTTCGACCGCGACGAGGCGTCGAAGAAGCCGGTCCACTACATCCTCGCCGACGTGGTGTCGCCGACGGTGTCGTCGCATCATGATCCTGAGAAGCTGGCTCGGGTCATCATGAAGCGCATCTGGCGGTAGGGGCTCGCTGAACCAAGCGGGGGGAGGGGGTGCATGATGGCTCTCCTGCCCTCAGTAGAGAAGGTCATGATCGAACCGCCAGCGCAGGCGTTGCGTCGCGCTTTCGCCGAAGCGCTCCCAGACCGCGTAGGCGCGGGGACGGAGTGGGAGATCCCAGGTGCCGACGAAATCGGTGATGCGGTCGCTGAACCCTGACTTGAACCGGTAGAGCCCGTACAGCGGATGGCGCTCGGTGAGCTGCGAGGATGGCGGTACAGCGACCAGGTCGTAACGCTTCACCCCGCGTTGGCGCAGCCAGCGCATCGTCTCCCACTGCAGCAGATGCGGGGCCATCAGATCGCTGTGCAGCTTGGTCGAGCCGCCGTCCTTGTACCAGGCGCGGTCACCGAGCTGGGTGGCATACAGGCCGGCGAGGATCTTGCCCTGCCACGACGCGAAGAACAGCTGGCCCTGCCCGCTGGCCGCCTGCAGATCCCAGTACTGGCGAAAATAGCGCGCGCTGCGCAGCACGAACCCCGCTCGGTCCTGCGTGGCCACCATCAACGAGTACATGACGTCGATATTGGCGTCGGTCATGGGCACGGCGGCCACCTCCACGCCGCGGCGCGCCGCCAGGCGAATGTTGTAGCGCGTCTTCGGCTTGAACGATGCCAGCAGCGCGTTCTCGTCGCGATCGAGGTCGACGACAATGGTGGCGCGGCTCATCTGCACGTCGGCGGGGGACTGGCGCAAGCCGGCGGCGCGCCAGGCGCGCGGATCGGCGGCGCACTCCTCGACCTCAGGCTCAACCTTGACCACGAAAGCGCCGCGCATCGGCTCGCGGTCGGCGAGGACCTCGACGAGCTCGTCGGCGCGGGCAATCCCCGGGCCCTTGGGCGCGTACCAGAGGTCGCCGAAGCCGGCGACGCGTCGTCGCAGGAAGAGCACGGCAACATCGCGACCACCGCCCTGCGCCATCGAGTACGCCGGTGTCCATCCCCAGCGTCGTTTGAACTCGCCCCACGCCCTGGTCTGTAAAAACTGGCCACCCCCGGGGTTGGCGGCGACCAACTGGTCCCACGCGCCGATCTCGCGCTGCGTCGCCGGCCTCATCGGGCGTCGGATGCGGTCACCCCGCGCACAGGCGACCGCGCACGCGTGTGGGACACCGCGCCACCCTAGCACAGCGCCGCACGCTGCGAGGCTTTTGGGGCGGTTGGCATAACCCCTTGCGGATCCTTACAATTCCGCGAGTTCCTGGCAGACCACTTGGAGAAAGATGATGGCCACTGTTGTCACCCGCGACATTCTTGCCGAGCAGCTTGCGAAGCGCGCCGAGATCACCATGAGCGCCGCACGCGATGAGGTGCGCTGGTTTTTCGACACCCTGTCTGGTGCGCTCGAGAAGGGTGACGAGGTGCGCATCCATGGCTTTGGTTCGTTCAGGACCGCGCATCGGGCGGCACGGATGGGACGCAATCCGCGCACCGGAGAGGCGGTCCAGGTGGCAGCCCGTCGGGTGGTTCGCTTCGCTCCCAGCACCACGCTGAGCAGCGCGCTCAAGGCCAAGGGCGGCAAGCGCAGCAGCAAGAGGTGACACCGATCGCGTGATGTTGGGGATCCCGTCTCCTCCCCGGGCCCCCGCATGCGCAACCGCAGTGGCGCTGCGCTGAAGCGTGGCGGTACGGCAGGATCACTGTTCGTGCGCCATCCATTTCGCGTCCTCGGGATTGCCCTGGTCGTTGCCGTTGTGGGCGTGGCATCCGTCGGCACAATGCGGTTGCTGGCCGCGTCGCCGTCGCTGAGGGCGACCGTCAACGTGGCCAGCCCCTGGGTGGCGGCGCCCGGGACGCCGCTGTCGGTGGCTGCGCCACCGCAGGGAAGCCTCGCCGTGGACGCGCTGGTCGGCAGCGCGGCAACGCATCTCGCCGCCGCTGACGCCGCCACGGTCCGACCGATCGCGTCGGTTGCCAAGACGATGACCGCACTGGTGATCCTCGAGACCCACCCGCTGCAGCCCGGTGAGCCCGGTGAGATGATCACCATGACGCGGATCGACGTCGACGACTACGTGCGCATCGCCGCGAAGGGCGGCTCCTTCGTGCCCGTGAGCGTCGGCGAGCGCTTCAGCGAGCGCGATCTTCTGCTCGGGTTGATGCTCCCGTCGGCGAACAACCTCGCGCTCAGCGCTGCCCGCTGGGTTGACGGCAGCGTCGCGGCGTTCGTTGCCCGGCTCAACGCCCGCGCGGCGGCGCTGGGCATGAGCGGCACCCACTTCGCCGACCCCGATGGGCTTGACCCTGCCACAGCGTCGACGGCGTCCGACCTGCTTCTTCTTGGCGAGGCCGCGGTGGCCAACCCGGCGCTGGTCGACGTGGTGTCGCGCCCTGCCGCCACCCTCCCCGACGGCACCGTGGTGAGCAACCTCGATCGCCTGCTCGTGCTCGAGCCCGGCTGGATCGGCATCAAGACGGGGTGGACGCCGCAGGCGGCGGGCTGCCTGCTCTTCGCGGCTCGCCGGCAGGCGGCCGCCGGCGCACCGGCGCTGACCATCGTCGGGGCGGCGCTCGCCCAGCCACCCGACGTGACCTCGGGTTGGGTGCATCCCGAGCTCGGTGGGGCGTTCGACGTCGCCGTGAACGCGGTCCAGACCGCCCTCGCCGGCTACGCGACCGTACGGGTCGGCCCAGGCTCGATCCCGGTGGTGGGCAGCCTCTCGGCGCCCTGGGGCTCGTCGACCGAACTGCTGATGACCGGGCCCGACCGCGTCGTGGTGATGCGCCTCGGGGAGCGGCTGAGCGCAACCGCCAGCCTCCGGGCGGTGGGTGTCCCAGTCCCCGCGGGGACCGACGCCGGCATCGTGACCGTCTCAGCGGGCGGCGTCGCGGTGGGTCGTTGGAGGCTGGTCACGGCGGCGGCGATCAACGCACCGTCCGCGTGGTGGCGGCTGGTGCACGGCTGACCGCCGTCAGCTCACCAGGCGGCGTCGCTGCGCTCGGCGGCGGCGCGCATGGCGGCGAGCGCCTCCTCGTCGCGAGCGGCGAGGTCGGGCGCGAGCCTGATCGATTCGAGCCGGTCGCGTGCCGTCACCAGCTCGACCTCGTGGAGCCCGAGATGAGGCTTGGCGGCGGGGCGTCCGGTGAAAGCCGCCAGCGGCTCGCGCCACTTCTGGCGCAATGCCCGCGGAGAGAGCTCACCGGCGCGCACCACCAGCCCCGTGCCGTCGCGACGTGGCCCCAGCCGGAAGCGGAGCGCGATCCGGCCGTTCTTGGCACAGCTCTCGCATCGGCCATACCGTTCGTCAGGGATCTCGGGTCGCTTCAAGCAGACGCGGCACACGCTCGCCAGTCTACGCAGCAAAGCCGCCATTCCGCGTTGACAAAACCACCTATCCGTCATACTGTCGGCCGCGAGATGAACGTCGAAGTGCGCGCCACCGGACTCCGCGCCATGCGCGACCGCCACAAGCTCACCCAGCGCGAGCTGGCGCGCCGGCTCGGGGTGACCCAGAACTACATCCCGGCGCTGGAGGCGGGAACGCGCAATCCCGGCCCCAAGCTGCGCCAGTCGCTGATGAAGCTGTTCCAGTGCGACTTTGAAGATCTCTTCCAGGTCGTCATGGTCAACCCGGTCGACAAACGCGAGCAGGTGCTGCGTCCGGAACGCACCTCGGAGGCGAGCTGACCGGCTCTCGGTCTCGGGCAGCCGCTCCCTACAATCGCGGCGATGGCGGATGACCGGTTGCTCCTCGAAGGACTGCAGTTCTTCGGCCACCACGGCGACGTGGAGGCGGAGCGAGCCCTGGGAGGGCACGTCGACGTCGACGTCGAGATCCGTGCCGACCTCCACGTGGCCGGCCACAGCGACCAGCTCAGCGATGCGCTCGACTACGTCCGCTGCTACGAGACCGTGCGCCATGTCGTGGAGACACGCCAGCACAACCTCCTCGAAACCGTGGCCGAGGAGGTTGCGGCCGCCCTGCTGAGCGACGCCAGGGTCAGCTCCGTCCGCGTCCGCGTCGCCAAGCAGCCACCCATCGCCGGAGTCTTCCATCGGTTCGCCGTCATCATCGAGCGTGACCGCAGCGAGGCAGCAGGGTGAGCGCGGTCATCATCGACGGCAGGGCCGTCGCTGCCGCGGTCCGCGAGGACGTGGCCACCCGCGTCGGCGAGCGCACCGCGGCGGGGGCGACGCCCGGCCTGGGCGCGATCCTCTGCGGCGACGATCCCGCGTCGGCCGTCTACGTGCGCAACAAGGGGCGGGTTGCGGCGGAGCTTGGACTTCACTTCGACCTGCGCCGGCCGGATCGCCAGAGCAGCACCGGCGACATCGTCGACCTGGTCCACGAGATGAACGAGGACGACCGCATCGACGGGATCCTGGTGCAGCTGCCGCTCCCCCCGCAGATCGACCCCGACGCGGTCCGGTCCACCATCCGGGCCGACAAGGACGCCGACGGGCTCCACCCCTTCAACCTCGGGCGGCTCGCCCAGGGTGCGCCTGCTCGCGTGGTGGCGTGCACCCCGGCCGGCTGCATGGAGCTGCTCCGCCGCTACGAGGTACCCCTGCGCGGCGCCCGCGCCGTTGTTGTGGGGCGCAGCGCGCTGGTTGGCCGGCCGCTGGGGATGCTGCTGCTCAACGCCGACTGCACTGTCACCTTCTGCCATTCGCGGACCGCCGACCTGGCCTCGGTGTGCCGCCGGGGGGACATCCTCATCGCGGCCACCGGGCGGCCGGGGATGATCACGGCCGAGTACGTCAAGCCGGGGGCGTGCGTCATCGACGTGGGCACGACCAGGGTCGGCGACAAGCTGCGCGGGGATGTCGACCGCGAGTCGGTTGAACCCGTCGCCGGTTGGCTGACACCGGTGCCCGGCGGGGTTGGCCCGATGACGATCGCAATGCTGATGCAGAACACGGTCACGCTGGGCTCGGCGCGGCGCGGCGCCGGCGTTCCCGCCCCCTCCCGCTGACCCGCACGTGGCGAGCCTGGAGCTGCGCTGGTCGGAGCAGGAGGCACGCAAGCCGTACGCGCGGCCGTTCATGGTGACCTTCGTCAACGACGCCGGCGACCAGCTCGGCAGCGTCGCAGTGAACGGCTCCGACCTGGTGTACTGGCGTCAGTTCGTCGCCGCCGTGGCCGCGCTGACCGGCGAGCTCTTCATCCGCGACGACGTCGACTCGGCCGCCGACCCACAGCGCGCGTGGCTCCACAAGCTGACCGAGATGATGCCGCCGGCGACCGACGTGGCGGTGACGCCGCGGTCCACCTTCGACCCCCAACAGGGCCGGGTCTTCGGATTTGCAGTCAGCTGCGCAGAGAACCGCGCCGCCATCGTCGGCGCGCGCACCCTGCTCGAGTACCAGGAGTTCCAGGCGGAGATCGCTCACCAGTGTGGACTGCTCCTCCGAATATCCGCGGTTGAGGAGATCGACGACGACGCCCCGCGCCAGCGCGCCTGGCTGTCGTGGCTCCGCGCGGTGGTGGGGCGCCCCTCCGCCGACGAGGCGATGTCGCGCGAGTGGCCGTGGCGCTGACGCCCGACTACGAGCGGGCAGTGGCCGCGCTCACCGGCCTCGAGGGTCGGGGCATGAAGCTGGGGCTGCAACGCATCGAGGCGCTCCTCGGTGCCCTCGGCAGTCCCCATCGCGGGCTGCATGGTGTGCTCGTCGCAGGCACCAACGGCAAAGGGTCGGTATGCGCGCTGGTCGACTCGATGGCCCGAGCCGCGGGGCTGCGCACGGTGATGATGACCAAGCCTCACCTCGTCTCCTGGCGCGAGCGGATTGCTGTCGGCGGCCACCCCATCGCCGAGGAGCGTTTCGCGAACCTTGTCTTCCGCGTCCTGGATGCCGCCGAGGGGATCCCCGGTGACCTCGGCTCGGCGACCGTCTTCGAGCTGGTCACCGCCTGCGGCATCGTCGCTGCACAGGACGAAAGCCCGGACGTGCTGATCACCGAGGTCGGCCTCGGCGGACGGCTCGACAGCACCAACGTCCTCGACCTCGGAGTCGCCGTCGTCACTGGCATCGCCGTCGACCACCGCGCCGAGCTCGGCGACGACATCGCCGGCATCGCCGCCGAGAAAGCCGCGATCATCAAGCCGGGCAACGACGTCGTCACCGGCGCCGTGGGCGTGGCTCTCGACGTCATCCGCGAAGCGGCCGATCGGGTCGGCGTGGCGTCGTTCTCGGCGGTTGGCACCGACATCCCCTGGGAAGGCCGCGAGCGAGGCCGGGGAGGTGTTGAGCTGGAGATCGCCTCGCCGCGCCTTTGGGTCCGCGCCCCCTTGCTCGGCGGTTTCCAGGAGCGCAACGTCGCCGTGGCCGCGCAGGTGTGTCGCATCCTGGGGCGGCAGGGCACCGCGATCCCCGACGAGGCGATCGTCCGTGGGGCTCTGGCGGTGCGCTGGCCGGGTCGCATGCAGTGGCTCGACGGAGCTCCCGCGCTGCTGGTCGACGGTTGCCACAACACCGAAGCGGTGGCGGCGATGGTGGCCGCGGCGATCCCGCTCTGTGCTGGGCGGCGGACCGTCGCCGTCTTCGGGGCGATGGCAGACAAGGAGATCGACGCCATGCTCGACGCTCTGCGCCCGCTCACCTCTGAGGTCGTGTTCACCGAGCCCTCGACCGCGCGCGCAGCACCGGCCGATGCGCTCGCCTCCCTGTGGGGCGACGGGGCACGTGTTGCCACCGGCGTGACGGCGGCGCTGGCCGGCGCGCGCTCCCTGGCGGGAGAGCAAGGTGTTGTCGTGGCGTGCGGCTCTCTCTACATCGCCGGGGAGACTCTCGAGGCCACCGGGGCAATGACCGCCGGCGGCCTCGACCAAGCCTTCTGAGCCGGGCCTACGCCACCAACACGGCGTCGAGCTTGGCCTTCAGCGACTGCTTGGGCTGGTACCCCACGATGCGCTCCTCGGCCTTGCCGCCGCGGAAGACCATCAGGGTGGGGATGCTCATGATGCCGAACATGCCCGGCGTGATCGGGTTGGCGTCCACGTCGACTTTGGCGACCTTGACGCGGCCGTCGTACTCGCCGGCGAGCTCCTCCACGATCGGGGCGATCATCTTGCAGGGTGAGCACCACGATGCCCAGAAGTCGACGAGCACCGGTACGTCGGAGTCGAGCACCTCCTGCTTGAAGTTGGTGTCGGTGACGACGACGGGTTGGGACATGTGTCTCTCCTGGTGTGGGGGGCTGTCAGTCGGGGGGGGACGCTGTCGTGGACGGCGGGCTTTTCGGCGCAGTGGTCGGGGTCGGAGCCGGGGGCGAGGCTCTGGGCGAGTCCGTGGTCGGCTTGCCGCCGGGTTCCTTGGTGGTGGTGATCGCGGGGGTCTTCTCGCCGTCGCCGGCGGCTGACGTGGCGCTGGCTGCGGACGCCGGCCGGCTGTCGGTCTTGTAGAAGCCGCTGCCCCTGAAGTGGATGCCGATGGGGTAGAACTGGCGCGTGCCGGGTCCGCCACAGACCGGGCACTCTGCCAGCGGCGCGTCGCTCATCCGTTGCGTCACCTCGAATTCATCCTTGCAGGACTGGCAGCGGTATCCATAGACGGGCACGTGGTCTCCTCAGTCGCTCCTACAACTGTCCTACCCGCAAAGGACAGTGCCCAAACGACCGTCAATTCTCCCAAGGGCCGTGGGGAAGGCGGAGGAGGTGACCCTCGAGGCGATGTGAGGGGACCGCCCCGCTGGCGATCCGGCGGGCCTGTTCGGCTCCGTCGAGGTGGAGCCGGGCGGCGCGTCGCTCGGCTCGCAGAAAGCGGCGGAGGGCGACGTTGACCAGCTCACTGCGGCTCAGCGGGGATCCGCGCGTGTGGGCATTGAGGGCATCGACGACATCCTCATCGAGGGAGACGGCGATGCGACGAGCCATCAGGGGATCGTACGCGTCCGGGCCGTGCGGTCATCGCCCACCTCAGAGGGGAACGAGCACCAGGCCGGTCGGAACCTTGGGGTGGAAGTACGTCGATTTCTGGGGCATGATTTCGCCCGCGTCCGCAACGGCGATCACCTCGGCAGTCGCCGCCGGGTTGAGGCAGAACCCGAGCAGCGATTCTCGGGAGGCGACGGCGGCGTCCACTTCCTCGACCGACCGCGTGTAGCGCAGTGCTCCGTTGCGGATCGCCTCACCGTCTGCGCCGGCCGGGGCGAGCACCTCGTCCTCGAGGACCACGACGTCCAGCGCCTGGCGCGGGGACGGGCCGGCGCGGCGCGGCCGCGACAACAGCGCGCTGCCCTCGTGCGAGCGGACCGCGATCGCGTGCCGGCTCTCCCGCAGCGTCGCCGCCAGCGCGACGGCGGCGGGCAGGTCGTCGGCGGCCTCGAGTTCCCAGCCATCGTCGAGGCGCGTCCAGAGGTCGTCGAGGCTGTATGCCGCGCCGGGTCGCGGCTGGAGCAGGCGATGGGTGGGGAGCAGGCTGATGCCGGGATCGTCGGCGTCGCAGAGGTGGACCAGGGCGAATTGGGAGTCGGCGGTGGCGGCGTCGCCCGCAGCCGCCCGCTCGGCCGCGTAGGTCGCGGCGGTCTCGTACCTGTGATGGCCGTCGACGACGTACAGCTGAGCTGGGGCCACCGCCTGGTGGATCGCGGCCACCGCCGCAGCGTCATCCACCACCCAGAGCAGGTGCTTCTCCGACCCGAACTCGCCGTCGGTCCGGCCGCCCGCCAGCGCCGCCCTGGTGGTCGCTTCCTCGAGGATCGCCGCCAGCCGGGGTGCACCTCGCCAGACTGCAAACACCGCGCTGGTCTGCATGTGCGTGGCCCGCATCAGCGCCAGGCGGTCCTCTTTGGGACCGCGCAGGGTTCGCTCGTGCGGACGCAGCTCGCTGCCCTCCCAGGGTACGGCCAGCACCCTTGCGAACAGGCCGCGCCGCGTCCGCGCGCTGCCGTCGGGCATGGTGAAGCGCAGCTCGCTGACGTAGTACCCGGGGGACGCGTCCTGCACCAGGACACCCAGCTGCAGCCACGCTTGGAGGTGAGCCCGAGCACGCGTGTACCTGTCCGCGACCCCGGGTACGTCGTCGGGGAGCTCCTGCCCACAGTCGACGCGGACGATGTTGCGCAGGTCGCGACCGTACAGCGTCTCCTGCTGCTCGGCGCTGATCACGTCGTAGGGAGGAGCCAGCACACCGCCGAGGTGCACGAGCTTGGGGTCGAAACGGATCGCGCGCAGCGGCGCCAGGTCTGCCATCTGCCCGCGACTCTGCGCGACGCGGCGGTCCCTAGCCGCCGGCGCCGCGCTCGAGCGCGGTGAGGATGGCCTCGGCCAGCCGCCGAGCCGCCTGCAGGTCGAGCTCCACGGCCACGCGTGCGCCCGCCCCTGCGCTCGGGTTGAGGAAGTCGACGTTCAGGGTGTGCTCAGCGGCGGCATGCACGGGGTGGTCGACGTAGATGCTGGCATCGGTGAGCTCGAACCAGCTGGCGGGCTCCCTTGCCGCTGCCGGCGATGGCCAGGTGCTCGGTCACGTACGTGCACATCGCTTCACCTCGGTTTCAGCAGGCGGCCAAAGAAGTCTTCGATCAGCGCCCAGCCCTGCTCGGCGGCGTCGGGCCGGAAGCTCGGCCGATCGGCGTCGAAAAAGGCGTGCCCCGCCCCCTCGAAGCTGTGGAACTCGTGCTCCTTGCCCGCCTCCGAGAGGATGCGGTCGAGCTCGGCCACGTGCTCGCGCGACGGATGCTCGTCGTCGGCGCCGAACAGTCCAAGCAATGGGCCCGAGAGCTGGGGGGCGAGGTTCGCGATCGGGCGGACCACCAGCGGGAACCCCTCTGGCGGGGCCTCGACAACGAAGCCGCCGTAGCAGTCCACCGCCGCGTCCAGCGTCAGCGAACAGGCCACGAGGTAGGCCTGCCTGCCCCCCGAGCAATACCCGATGACGCCGACGCGGCCGCCCGCGCCGGGCAGGGAGCGGAGGTGCGCGATGGCTCCCGCGACGTCGCCGACGACGCGCTCGTCCGGCTCACCGCCGCCGGCGCGCACCGCCGCGGCGGCATCGTCAGGGCTGGCCCCGGGCGCCTCGCGGTAGTGTAGGTTGGGGCAGATGGCGTTGTAGCCCATGGCGGCGATGCGGCGGGTGTGCGCCTTGCTCGACTCGTCGAACCCGGGCCGGTGATGGATCACCACCACCCCGGCGGCGCCGTCCGCTTCCGCCGACGGTGCCAGGTACGCCTCGATGGAGTCGCCGCCGGCTCCGGCGATGGGCACCATCCGGGGGGCGGCCTCGTCCGCCATCTAGAGGCGCACCTGGCGCAGCTGCTCGAGGTTGGCGACGGCGGCGAGACGTCCCAGCATGGTGGCGTCGACGGCGTCGTCGATCTCCATGAGCATCACCGCCCGACCGCGCGGCCGGTCGCGGCCCAGCTCGATGCGTGCGATGTTGATGTCGTTGCCGGCCAGAAGCGTCGAGATGGCAGCGATGACGCCGGGGCGATCTTCGTGTTGCACCACCAGGAACGTTCCGGCGGGGTGCATGTCGACTCGGAAGTCGTCGATGCGGGTGATCCGCGGGACGCCCTCGAAGTGGGTCCCGGCCACCAGCAGCCGCTGCTCGCCGACCACCTCGACGAACATCGAGTTGGTGTGGTCCACGCTGCGCGTGGTGATGTGCTCGTCGACGTCGACGCCCATCGATCGCGCCACCATCTTGGCGTTGATCGCGTTGACGCGCGCATCCGAGTAGTGTCCGAGGAGGCCGCGCAGCACCTCGGCTGTGAGCAGCGTGGTGTCGACGTCGGCCAGCTCGCCGGCGTAACTGCAGATCACCCTTTTGACCCCGCCGCTGCTCAGCTGCGCGGCGAGCGAGCCCATCTTGCGGGCCAGCTCGAGGTAGGGCCGCAGCCGGGCCAGTTCCTCGGCGTTGATGGACGGCGCGTTCACCGCGTAGAGCGGCGACCCGCCACGCAGGTATTCGACGATCTGGTCGGCGACGTCGGCGGCGACGTTGACCTGCGCCTCGGCGGTGCTGGCCCCGAGATGAGGTGTGACCACGATGCCCTCGACGCCGACCAGCGGGTGACCGGGCGCGACCGGTTCGGTGGTGAACACGTCCACCGCGGCGCCGGCGATGACGCCGTCGCGCACCGCCTCGGCCAGGGCGGCCTCGTCGATGATCCCTCCCCGTGCCACGTTGATGACCCGGGCTCCGCGGCGCATCCGGCGCAGCTCGGCGGCACCGATGACGCCGCGGGTGTGCTCGGTGAGCGGCACGTGCACGCTGATCACGTCGCTCTCGACGAGCAGGGTGTCCATGTCGACCAGCTCGGCCCCGGCCTGTTCGGCCCGATCGTGGCTGACCAGCGGATCGTGGGCGAGCACGCGCATGCGCAGGCCCTCGCCCGCGATCCGCGCCACCTCGAAACCGATCTTGCCGAGTCCGAGCACACCGAGGGTTCGGTCGCGGAGCTCCACCCCCAGCATCCGCGAGCGCTCCCACCGGCCCGCGCGCAGTGAGGCGTCGGCGGCCGGGATGTTGCGGGCCAGCGCGAGCATCATCGCGATCGCGTGCTCGGCCGCGGCGATGGTGTTGCCCGTCGGCGCGTTGAGCACCAGCACGCCCCGGCTCGTGGCCGCGTCGATGTCGATGTTGTCGACGCCCACGCCGGCGCGGCCGACCACGCGCAGCCGGGTGGCGACGGCGAGCACGTCGGCAGTCACCTTGGTCTCACTGCGCACCACCAGCGCGTCGTATCCGGGGATGCGCGCGATCAACTGCTCGGGGGTGAGACCCGTGTGCACGTCGACCTCGCCGACGGCACGCAGCCGCTCCACCCCATCGGCGGCGATCGGGTCGGCGACGAGGATGCGCACGGGGCTGGGGTGGGGCGCGGTCGCGGACGCTTCCGCGGATTGCGACGTCTGCGCCGGTGCGCTCAACCCACCCCGGCCGGCTGACCGGTCACCTGCAGGCTCCGCACCACCGCCTGGGCAGCAGGGACGGCGAGCCCGACCCGGCTGCGCATGCCGGTCTCGTGCAGCCCCTGCTCGAGCGTGGCCAGGATGTTGTAGACGTCGCCTTCGTCGACCATTCCGAGATGGCCGATGCGGAAGATCTTGCCGCTCAGGTCGCCCTGGCCGCCCGCGAGCACCAGCCCGTGGCGCGCGCGCAGGGTGGTGAGCAGCTCCTTGAGCGAATCGGCCTCGTCGACGGGGTTGAGGATCGCGGTCACGGTGTCGCTGCGATGCCCTTCTACGGCCAGAAATTTCAGGCCGAGAGCGTCGATGCCGGCGCGGATCATCTCGGCGACCCGGGTGTGCCGCGCCCATACGCTCTCCATGCCCTCCTCGCGCATGATCGCGAGGCCCTCCTGGACGGCGTAGAGGACCGACACCGCCGGCGTCGTGTACGTCTGCGACTTCTGCTGGTACTTGCGTTCACGGGCAAAGTCGAGGTACCAGCGAGGCATTGTCGCGCTCTCGGCCCGGGCGAACGCGGCCGCGCTCACCGCCACCATGGCAACCCCAGGAGGCGCCATCCAGCCCTTCTGAGAGCCGGTGACGAGCACGTCAATCTGCCAGCCGTCGGTCTCCAGCGGCAGGCAGCCGGCCCCACTCACCGAGTCCACCGCAAGCAGCTTGCCGCGCCCCTTGACCACGGCGGCGAGGGCGCGGAGGTCGTTGGTGACGCCGGTGCTGGTCTCGTTGTGGGTGACGAAGACGGTGTTGACGCCGCTGTTCTCAGCGAGGATGCGGTCGACATCCTCGGGGTCGATGGGCTCGCCGTCGGGCACCCGCAGCCGGAGGACGTCGGCGCCATAGCCGACGCCGATGTCGGCCCAGCGGTCGCCGAAGGAGCCCATGCTGCAGAAAAGGGCGCGCTCTCCTGGGCTGAGCAGGTTGACCACCGCGGCTTCGAGGCCGCCAGTACCGCTGCACGGATAGATGAGCACGTCGTTGGCGGTGTGCAGTGCCCAACGCAGACCCTCTTCGATGTCGCGAAGCAGGCTCGCGAACTCGGGTCCGCGATGGTTGATCATCTGACGTGACGCCGACCTGATGACGCGGTCGGGCAGGGGAGTGGGTCCAGGAACGCGGAGCTGCTGCGCGAAGGCCATGTCTGCTCCTGCCATGACGTGGACGATCGCAGTCAGTCTACCAATCGACGTGCGCCGCCCTGCGCACGACGGAGCGGGCTCAGAACAACTCGTCGTAGATGTGATGCGGACGCGCGAACCGGTGCGCGCGCATTGCCGTGGCGCGGAGCTCCACTGCGCGCCGTCTCCGGCGAGTCGCGGCGCGACGGACGAGCATGCGGTCGACGGCCATGCGCATCAACCGGTACAGCGCCCGGAGCACGCCGAACGCCGTGACCGGCCAGCGTATGACGACTGCGACCAGTGTCAGCAGCAGGGCGTAACGGATGGCGGTGCCGAACCAGCCTGACCCGCCGGCGACAGGCGGCGGAGCCGCCGCCACAGCGGTGGGAAGCACCCGGCGATCGAGATGCGAGGCGTTCCACGCGACGATCTCCGCTTTGCGCTTGAGCAGGTCGGGGTCGTAGCGCTCGATGGCGGAGCGGATCGCCATCGCCAGCAGCTGCTGGAACCCGGGCGTGCCGATCAGCGCGGCTTCGCGCGTGTTGCTGAGATAGGCGGGCTCGACCGTCACCGTCGGCATCTGCGTGTGGATCCACCAGTTGTCACGCAGTTGCACCCCGTCGCCGGCGACACCGAGCGGACCGAGGTAGTGGAACATGGCGTCGCTCATCATCTGCGCGAAGGCGACGTCGGAGTCATTCGGGTACAGCACCAGGGAGCCGTTGACGCTGGGGTCGGTGAAGGAGTTGAAATGGATGCTGACGAACACGGCGGCGTGGTTGTTGTTGGCGGTGTCGCTACGCTCCTGGATGCTCAGGGCGCGATCGTCACTGCGTGTCAGGATGGCGTTGACATCGTCCTGCTGGAGCAGCGCCTGCACCCGTTTTGACACCGCGAGGGTGGCGTCCTTCTCCATGAGCCCGTTGCTTGCCGCGATCGCGCCGGGGTCGAAAGGCATATCGGGCTGCGCCGGGTTGACCGCGCCGCCGTGCCCGGGATCGATGACCACCACCAGCGGCGTCGGGCGCGACAGGGCATGCGCGGTCGGCGAGGCGGCGATCACCATTGCGGTGACGACCGGGACGCTGAGCAGGACGTGGAGAAGACGTGTCGCCGGACGGCGCATGGCCAAGCCAAAGTATATGGCTGCCTCGAGTTCAGCGCCGAGCTAACGGACTTCGGCCTGGAAGGGGAGCAGGGCGATGTGGCGGGCTCGGTTGAGCGCTGTGGTCAGGCGGCGCTGATGGCGGGCGCAGGTGCCGGTCATCCGGCGCGGCAGGATCTTGCCGCGGTCGCTGAGGTAGCGGCGCAGGCGAGCCACCTCCTTGTAGTCGATGACCTCGACGTGTTCCAGGCAGAAGCTGCACACCTTGCGGCGGCGGCGGTCGTAGTCAGGCATCTCGGTGTGGCCTCAGGTTAGAAGGGGATGTCATCGGGATCGACGTCACCGCCCTGGCTGGGGAGCGCGGGGGTGGCGATCACTCCCGCGGGCTGGCCGGCGAGGTCCGCGGAGCGAGTGCCTCCCTCGCCATCCTGGCGGCTGTCGAGAAACTGGACGTCGTTGGCGTTCACCTCGGTCTTGTAGCGCTTGGCGCCCGTGTCCTTGTCGTCCCACGATCGGGTTTGCAAGCGGCCCTCGATGTACACCAGCCGACCCTTCTGGAGGTACTGGCCGCACAGCTCGGCGAGCTTGCGGTTGCCCTGGTTCCAGACCACGATGTCGTGGTAGTCGGTGAACTCGCGGCGCTCCCCACTCTGGTCCTGGCCGTAGCGGTTGGTGGCCAGTGCCAGGTTGCAGACGGCCGTGCCGCTGGGCGTGAAGCGCAGCTCCGGGTCACGGGTGAGCCGGCCGATGAGCATCACACGGTTGAGCGAGCCGGACATCAGGTCTCCTCCTCGGTGGTGGCGAGAACGGCCGCGGGCTGGTGGCCCACCTCGTCTCCGTCGTCGCCGGCCTCATCATCGGTGTCCGAAGCGACAGCTGTCTGACGCTCCGGCTCCTCGTCGACGTCGCTCTCGACCTCGATGTCAACCTCTTCGTCCGCCTCGTCCTCCTCCTCCTCGGCTCCGGGCAGGGACGCCGAGGCGGGGACGCTGTCCGGGTCCACCGCGTCGACCTCGGCACCCGCCTCGTGGAGCACAAGAAGGTGACGGAAGACGGTCTCGTGGATGGTCAGGGCCCGCTCGATCTCGGCCACACGGGAGCCGTCGACGCGCAGGTGGAGGAGCATGTAATGGCCGTCGCGGAGGTGATCGACCTCGTAGGCGAGGCGCCGCCGCCCCCAGCTGGTCGACCGTACGACCGAGCCACCCACGCCGACGATGAGGTGCTCGACGGACCCCGCGGCCGCCTGCAGCGCCTCGTCGTCCAGCTCCGGCCGGACGATGTACATCAACTCGTAGTCGCGCACCATGCGCGCACCTCCTTTCCCGTGGGCTTGCGGCATCCGGACCTGGTGCGCCCCCGAGGTGGCTGACGGGCAGCGCCGGATGCAGGAAAGCTGCTTGAAAACGTCCCCGCGAGGACGGCGGAAGCATAGCAGGGAGGGCGCCGCACTCAGCTCGGTCACAGTAGACTTCGAGGCTCGCCGGACGAAGGTCAGCTAGCTCAGTTGGTTAGAGCGCACGGTTCACATCCGTGAGGTCGAGGGTTCGAGTCCCCCGCTGACCACCAATCGATCGCCGTCAGCGAAGAGTTCGGCTCTGGCAGAAGGCGATCACGGCGACGGCGCCGGATCCTGCGATGACCGACGCCAGAACCACAGCCGCGACAATTGCCAGCCACAGCTGCGCAGGACGCAGCGTGAGCATGGCGACCAGCGCGACCAGCATTGCGCCCACACTCAACCATCGTGTCGCCGGCGTGACCCAGGTGGTTCGGAGGGACCCTGTCGCCGGACGCGAAACCATCGCGATCATGAAGAGATCGGCGATGGGAAGCAGCATCCGGACTGGACCGGGCAGAGGCGGAACGGCAGCGATGGGAATGCGGGTGAGTCGATTGGCCACGCCGGGGAGCTTAAACCCGCGGCGGCGGCGTGATCAGCCGCCGATCGCTTTGTAACCGGCCTCGTCGAGTAGGTCGGCCCCGGTCTCGTCGACGTTGCTGAGCCGCAGCATCCAGCCCTCGCCGTATGGATCGGCGTTGACACGCTCCGGTGCCTCGGAGAGCTGGTCGTTGACCCCCGTCACCGTGCCGCCCACGGGAGAGTAGAGGTCGCTGGCGGCTTTCACCGACTCGATGGTGCCGAACTTGTCACCGGCCCGCAGAACCCTGCCGGCGGCGGGCAGCTCGATGAAGATGACGTCGCCCAGCTCGGACTGGGCGTGGTCGCTGATGCCGACCGTGGCCACGCCGCCTTCGACGTGAACCCACTCGTGGCTCTTGGTGAAGCGGTACTCACTGAGGTCAGGCACTCAACCGTCTCCCTTGTGGCGCTTGTAAAACGGCAATGGCACCACCTCCGCCGGTGCCGCGGTTCCGCGAATGTCCACGGCGACGCCGCCGTCCTTGTTGAAGCCGGGCTCGACCGACGCGGTGGCGACGGCCGTGCCCACGGTGAATCCGAACGTTCCACTGGTGACCACGCCCACCTCATGTCCCTCCTGGACGACCGGCTGGCCGTGACGGGCAATGCTGCGCTGACCGAGGCGCAGGCCGACAAAGCGTCGAGGTGGTGCCTGGCGCAGCGCGCGGAGCGCGTCAGCGCCGATGAAGTCGCCCTTGTCCAGCTTGACAGTCCAGCCGAGACCGCAGCTATAGGGGTCTGTGTGGTCGTCCATGTCCTGGCCGTACAGCCGCAGACCGGCCTCGAGCCGCAGTGTGTCGCGCGCGCCGAGGCCGGCGGGAACCAGGCCACTGGAAGCGCCGGCCTCGATGATCGCGTCCCACACCTGGCCGGCGCGGTGCGCGTCGATGTAGATCTCGAAGCCGTCCTCACCGGTGTACCCGGTGCGTGAGATGCGCTGGAACTCCGAGTCCGTCACACCTGCCAGCGATACCCCGGAGGCGAAGAAGGGGCGCAGCTCGCGCAGCGCCGGACCGGCCGCGTCCATGCGCGCCAGCGGCTCGAGGACGTCGGCGGCTCGCGGTCCCTGCACGGCGATCAGCGCGAGGTGGTCGCTGCGGTCGTCGATATCGACATCCGGGCCGGAGTGCTCGCGGATGTGGACGACGTCCTTGGCGCGCGTCGACGCGTTGACGACGATGAGGAAGTGGTTGTCCTCAGCGCCGCGCATGACGATGACGTCGTCGACGATGCCGCCGCGGTGATTGCACATCACCGAGTACATCGCCTGGTTGGGTGCCAGCTTGCTGACATCATTGGTCACCAGCCGCTGCACGAAGTCAGGGGCGCCCGAGCCCGTGACCGTGACCTCGCCCATATGGCTGACATCGAAGATGCCGGCGCGCTCTCGCACGGCGATGTGCTCGTCGCGGATACCGCTGTACTGGAGGGGCATGTCGTACCCGGCGAAGTCAACCATTCGAGCGCCCAGGGCCAGGTGGCGGTCGTAGAGCGGCGTGTGGCGGCCCATCAGGCGTGCGAGTGTACGGACTTGACCCTGTGCGGGTGCCGACCCGGCCAGCGGCTACCATCCGGCCGATTCCGCACAGGAGAGCCGGATGCTGATCGTGCTCGTCGTGGTGGCGGCGCTTCTCGTCGTCGGCGCTGTGGTGGCGCTCAGGGCGTGGCGTGCGCCGCTGCCCCGGGTTCGCGGCCGCCTGGTCGTGGACGGGCTGCGCGCACCGGTGGCGGTGGTGCGCGACCGCTTCGGTGTGGCGCACGTCGACGGCGCCTCGATGGAGGACGCGGCATTCGCGATGGGCCACGTCCACGCCCAGGAGCGGCTCTGGCAGCTCGACCTCAACCGCCGCGTGGCCTCCGGCCGGATCAGTGAGATCGCCGGGGTCGACGCGCTGCCCGCCGACCGGTTCCTGCGCCGCGTCGGGCTGCGCCGCATCGCCCTGGAGGAGGCCGAGCTGCTCGACGGCGAGACCGGCATCATGCTCGAGGCGTACGCCGCTGGGGTGAACTCGGTGATCCGTGGGTGCCGCAGGCTGCCCCTTGAATTCGCGCTGTTACGGCTGCGGCCGGAGCCGTGGGAGCCGGTCGACAGCATCGCCTGCGCCAAGCTGCTCGCCCTCGGCCTGAGCTGCAACTGGGACACCGAGCTGCAGCGCCTGCGCCTGCTCGGCGCTGTCGGACCCGAGGTGGCCGCGCGCCTGCACCTCGTGTACCCGGAGAGCAACCCGACCATCCTCGCCGACACAGCCAGTCATGCAGGTCCGCGCGCCGGCGCCGAGCTGCTCGAGCTCTACCGCGCCGCGGCCGCCTGGCTGCCGAGTTCGGTGGGGGCGAGCAACGCGTGGGCGGTCGGGCCGGGGCGAACCGCCACGGGCCGCCCCCTCCTCTGCAACGACCCCCACCTGGAGCCGACCGTGCCGTCGATCTGGTTTGCCGCCCACATCCGCGCCGGCGACGACTTCGAGACGACCGGGGTCACGTTCGCCGGTCACCCCTTCCCGGTGATCGGCCACAACCGCCGGGTCGCCTGGGGCTTCACCAACTCGTTCGCGGATGCCCAGGACCTCATCGTCGAGCAGTTCGACTCCAGCGGCGCCACCCGCCACCGCACCGAGAACGGCTGGGAGGACTCGCGGGTGGTCCGTGAGGTGATCCGGGTCAAGGGTGCCTCCGACGAGGTCGAGGAGGTGGTGATCACCCGCCACGGTCCGGTGGTGGAGCGCTGCGACGACCCCGCCAGCGGCCGGTGGCTCGGCCTCGCGTTGCAATGGACGGCGCTCACCCCGGCCACTGCCAGCCAGTCATTGCTCGACGTGCAGCGGGCAACCGACTGGGACTCGTTTCGCAGCGCCTTCGCCGGGCTCGACGCTCCCTCCCAGAACTGCGTGTATGCCGACGTCGACGGACACATCGGCTACTTCTGCAACGGTCGCGTCCCGGTGCGCAGCCACCCGCCGTCGGCTCTGCCGGTGCCCGGCTGGGATGCGGACAGGCGCTGGATTCGCTTCCTCGGCATCGACGAGGTCCCGCAGCGGCTCGACCCGCCCGACGGCATCGTGGTCACTGCCAACAACCGCATCGTCGGCGACGATTTCACGACCTACGTCGCCGCCGACTACATGGCCGGGTACCGGGCTCGCCGCCTCCACGAACTGCTCGTGGGTGACGCCATGGACGCGCAGCAGATGCGGACAATCCAGCTCGACCTGCGCTCACCCCCGGCCACCGAGGTTGCCGGGCTGCTCGGCGGGGTGAGCTGCAGTGGCGCTGCAGCCGAGGCGATGCGCAACCGCCTCGTGGCCTGGAACGGCCAGATGGCCCCTGACCTGGTGGAGCCGACCGTCTACGAGGCATTCATGGTACGGCTGGCCGAGCACGCCCTCCGCCCACTGTGCGGCGACGCCTGGGGTATCGCCGCCGGGCTGGAGCTCCGCCACCCGCTCTTCGAATACCCGGGGAACATCATCGGGCGCACCACGCCGCTGTTGGTCGAGACCTGGGCGGCCGGCGACGAGTCGTTGTTCGACGGCCAGACCAGCTGGCCCGAGGTGGCCGCTCGGGCGCTCGAGGACGCCGTGGCCGACCTCAGCCGCACGCTCGGCGCCCAGCGGCGCTGGCGCTGGGGTCGCGCGCATGCCATCGTCCTGCGCCATCCCCTGGCGGTGCGACCGCCGCTCGGCCGCATCCTCAACGCGCCGTCGATCCGCGTCGGCGGCGGCGTCGACACAGTGATGGCCACGGCCAACCGGCCGGGCTTGGACTTCACCACCCGCGTGATGGCGCCGTCGTGGCGCCAGATCTTCGATGTCGGCGCCTGGGAGGGCGGGTGCACCGGCATCCTCTACCCGGGCCAGTCCGGCCACCGTGCCTCCCGCCACCACCATGACCTGTCCAAGCGCTGGCTGCACAACCGTCAGCTGCCGCTGACCTGGGGCGACCGCGCGTTCCGCGGCCGCCGCCTGACCCTTACCCCGGGTCAGCGCGGCCTGATCACCCGCGATCCGACCGTATGATCGGGAGCGGATGACAGCGAGGCGGACGTCGCGCGCCACCCAAGCGGGGCTGGTCCGCGGCTGCTGCCTCGGATTGGTGCTGCTGGTCGCCGTCGCCATCTTTGCGGCAGTGGAAGGCTTCCGCGCCCTTGCCGCCCCCGATCTCGGCGTCGCGCCCGCCGGGACCTCTCACGGAACCGGCGTCGCGCTCATCGCTGCCGCCCTTGCCGGCGATGCCGGCACGCAGCTGCTCGCCGGCGACCACGCCGTGGTCGTCGTCAGCGAACAGGACCTCACGGTGATCGCGCTGGCGCGCAATCCCTCGCCCGACCGGCTCCGCAACCCCCAGGTGCGCATCCGCAACGGCCTCCTGGTGATCTCGGCGCAGTCGAGCGTCGGGCCATTCGGGGTGACCCCGGTGGCGACGACGCGGTTGGCGTTCACCGACGCGGGTGGCTCGCCACAGGTCACCACTCAGACGGTCGACTACACCGTCGGCCAGCTCGACGTGCCGCAATGGCTGGGAGATCGCCTCGACCCCGTGCCGTCGGCGACCGTCAACTTCGCCAAGCTGTTCGCGGCCAACCCGACCCTGCTGATACTGTCGCAGGCGCTGGAGTGTGTGTCGGTGAAGCCGGACGGCGTCCATGTCGGTTTCCATCGGCCTCTCGCCAGCGCGGACCCCAGCCGCTGCGGCTGAGAGGGCGAGGCGTCGACGCAGCCTAGAATCGCGGCGTGAATCTGCAGGACATCCTCGAGTGGACAACGGAGCTCGCCGGCTGCGACGCGGTGCCGGTTGATTCGCAGGTGTACGTCGAGGCGACCTCCGATGTCCGCAGGGTTCTGTTCGGTGTCGACATCAGTCTTGCCGAGGTGCTCTGGGCGCAGCAGAACGGCTTCGACGCTGTGATCGCGCATCACCCACTCGGCGATCGCGCACGCACGCGCATGGCCGAGGTGGTGCACCGCCAGGTCGACCAGATGGGTGCCGAGGGCATCCCCCGAGAGACCGCCGAGCTGGCCGTCGCCGCTCGGCTCGAGGCAGTTCACCATGCCCTGCATGTGAACAATGTCAACGCCATCGTCGATGGTGCACGGCTGATCGGCATGCCGCTGTGCAATGTCCACCTCGCCTGCGACATCATCACCCGCGGCGTGCTCATCGACGTGCTGCGCGCCAACGCGTCCGCGGAGGCGACCGTCAGCGACGCCATCCAGTGGATGGACGACGCGTTTCCCGAGTACAGCCGTGGACACGCGCGACCCGAGGCGTGGGTTGGTTCGACCGCCAACCGTCTCGGTCGCTGGACGGTCGCCATCGCTGGCGGCATCAACGGCGGCTACCCCGTGTTCAACGAATACTTCAGGGCAGGCGTCGACACCATCGTCGCGATGCACATCGACGAGGGCGAGCTGCAGAAGTTGCGTGCCGTCGCCGATGAGGACGACACGCTGGTCATCACCGGGCACATGGCCAGCGACAGCATCGGCATCAACAGGGTGATCCGCGAGCTCGAGGCACGCGGTGTCGAGGTGGTGCGGACCAGCGGAGTGATCAACCCGGAGTAGGCTCAGCGCGCGCCCATGCCTGGGGCCGTCGAGGCTTCCGGAATCGGACCCTAGCGGTGAGGATCCGTTGCAGCCAGGAGAAAGCTGGCGTGGCTCTGGACCTGCGGGTAGTTGCCCAGCGGTGTGTTGTCCGCCGGGTCGGCGACCTCGCCGAAGAGGTCGAGAGCGCCGCGAGCCGCCGTCGCTGCGGCGAAATGGGCTGAGCCGTCGCGGCCGATTCGCTGCAGCGCTTCGGCCACCCAGAAGGTGGGAAACAGGAACGGGCCGCAGGGATCGGATGAGGGGTCCTGGTCCAGCTGGTGACGATCGATCAGCCCGTTGCGGTCGAGGCCGCCGGTGATCGCGTCCAGCGTCGCCGATGCCCGGGGGTCACCGGCGTCGACGATGCCGACCAGCACTGCCTGCGCGAGCGCGGCGTCAGGCCCGCCGCCGGCGTCGGTGAGCTGCAGCGGGCCAGTGCCCGCGAGCACGTCGGCCTGGATGTCCGTCGCCGCGGCTCGCCAACGGTCGGCGCCGTCGGCGATCTCGCCCTGGTTGGCGAGAGCCACCGCCGTGGTGAGGCCGACCCAGGCCATCACCCGCGAGTGGGTGTAGCGTCGCGGCCGGCCGCGGATCTCCCAGATGCCGTGGTCGGGTTCGCTCCAGTGCTCGGCTGTCCAGTCAGCCACCCGCGCGGCCCCCCGGCCGAGGCTCGGGGGCAGGGCTTCGCGGGCGGCGAGGCCGGCGGCGAACTCCAGCACCTCACCGGCGACGTCGAGCTGGGGTTGCTCTGAGGCGGCATTGCCGAGGCGCACCGGGCGGGCGTCACGATAGCCGCGCAGGTGGTCGAGCGTCTGCTCGCCCGGTGGCGCCGACCCGTCGACGCGCAGCAGCACCGCCGGCGGCAGCGAGGTGGCTGCCTCCCCGAGAAACTCCCCGAGGCCGGTGGCGTCGTGGAGCAAACCGGCTCGGAGCATCGCCAGCCCCGCCAGCGCGGTGTCGCGCAACCAGCTGTAGCGATAGTCCCAGGTGCGCCCGCTGCCCGGCCACTGCGGGATCGAGCTGGTCGGCGCGGCCGCGATGCCGCCGCCGCGCTGGCGCAGCCCGGTCAACACCGCCGCGGCGTGGCGGATGAGCTGACGGGCGGTGGCGTCGCCGAGCACCTTCGACGCCAGCGCGTTCGGTGTCAGCGCTGCCGGGGGCGGCACCGTCACCGCGAAATGGTGGCGCGTGGGGTCGAGCGACGGCGACACCCGCGCCGTGCGTGCGTCGCGGAGGATCACCGAACATCCCGCCGTGTCCACTGTGAACCGGCACCGGGACACGCCGTGGTCGTCCACGGTCCACTCACCCGGTGCGGTGACGAGCAGATCGACGCCGCCACCGTGCACAGACAATGCGGCGTCGCCGGCGGTCGCCGACCCGTGCGCCCGCGCCGCGTCCGGCGCCAGGGCCACATGCACGGTGACGTCGACCATGCCGCGGGAGCGCAGGGTGCGAACCAGGCGCAGTGGCCCGTCCCAGGCCAGGGCGTCGTGCACGGTGAGCTCACCGCCGCCGCCGCGCCACACCGTACGCAGCACCAGTGTTCCCGGCTCGTAGGCGCGCTCGACCACCCTCAACGCGGGGTCGGTCGGCGCCACCGTGAATCGCCCGCCCACCACGTCGTCGAGGATCGAGAGCAGGCACGGTGGCGAATCGATGCGCGGCCACGGCAGCCACGCGATGTTCCCATCGGGGTCGACCAGCGCTGCGGTGCGCCCGTCGGCAAGCAGCGCATGGGCGCCGACGGGATGCTGCACGGCGCTGCAGTCTAGGGGCCGGCCGCGCGCCTCAGTCCGGGATGGTGTTGGCGATGCGCGCGATGCTGGTCGCCCACAGCGGATCGGTGGCGTAGTCGACGTTCATGCCGCGCAGCGTGGGGCCGTGGTAGAAGGCACCGTTCGGCGACAGGTAGTTGGCGGCCACCTTCTGGGCCACGTACTGGATGCAGGCGTCGAAGCTGGAGAAGGTCACGGCGTCGACATAGGGGTTGGCGTCGTTGGCTCCGTAGCCGAAGAGGTTGTGCTTGTTCTGCGCGATCGCGCTCGTGCCCCACGCCGACTCGAGGATGGCGTGGGCGGTGAAGTACCGCGCGCTGACGTGGTAGGTGCGCTCGGCGGTGATGAAGCTGCCGCCGAGGCCGGCGAGCGCGGTGCCGCTGAGGAAGGCGTCGAGCCCGGCCGCGGTCTCGCCCGACGGCTTGGTGAGGTCGGTGTCGATGGTGAAGATGGGTCCCGACACCGGCGAGAACACCGTCCCGCTGTGCTGCGCCGCCTGCTGCGCCGCGGCTGCGGCAGCCGCCGCCGCCCGCGCTGCCGCCGCCTGGGCGGCCGCCTGCCGGGCCGCAGCCTGCTCAGCGGCGTTGAGCTGGTGTTGAGCGCTGTTGACGTTCTGGTTGGCGAGGATGGCCATGGTCCCGAGCTGCTGCTCCTCCACCGCAACGACCGCCTCCGCGGTGGCTGCCTGCGCGCTGGCAACCTGGGCCTGCCGGCGCGCGGTGCCGGCGTCGGCCAGCGCCTGCTTGGCCGCGGCCTGGGCGGTGGCGATCCGGGTCAGCAGGATCTTGCCCGCCTGGTTGACGCGGTCGAGCTCGGCGACACGCTGGAAGGCGTCGCCGAGGTTGCCCGAGGCGATGATGTAGGCCATCGCGCCCTCGGACCCGCCCGACTTGTAGACGCTGCGCACGTAGGTGGCGAGGTTGGACTTGTCGGTACGGACCTGCTTCTCGAAGGCGGTCACACGGGCGGCGTCCGTGGCCACCGTCAGGTCAAGGGAGGCCACCCGCGCCTGCACCGCTGCCAGCTGCTGCTGCGCCCCGGCCAGCTGCTGCTGCGCGGCGCCGAGGGCGGTGCCGGCCTGCTGCGCCTTCGCCTGTGCCTGGGCGAGGTTCTGCTGTGCCTGCGACACGCTCGGGGTGCTGTCGGCCCGCGCGGGCAGAGCGATGCCGGTCAGCGCCGCGCAGATGATGACCCCGGCGAGGAGCGCGCGACGACGAACCGTGAGATGCACGCGTCGAACACTGCCAGCACATCCGATCCGACCGGTCCGAAGTCACCGCGCCGTCATCGGACCGTTGCGCGGTTGTATGCGCCGTCGACTTGCGCTCCGATCGGGCGCCTACGAGGCTTCGCGTTGCAGCAGGGTGTCGCGCACCGAGGCGTCGAAGGTCAGCTCCTCGGAATGGCGCGGCCCGCAGTCCGGGCACTGGATGTGGCCCCCGATGGGGTCGCCGTTGGCGTCGAAGTACACGACTGCCAGCCGCTCGGCGCGGCAGCGGGGGCACGTATCCAGGTTCGACATCGTGGTCTCCGCTTCGAGCGTCCGGCAGGTCGCCTCATCATGGCAGAGGTGACCTCGACACGCCAGTCCGCGGTGCCTCTGTGACAGCGGTCGGGTGGGCTACGGTGCCCACGATGCCCGCCATGGTCCCCACCCCTGCGCAGCGCCGCCTCCTCCAACAGCACCTCGACGAGCTCGCGGTCTGGAACCGGCGCCTCAACCTCACCACCGTGTCTCGCGAGCGCGCCTGGGAGAAGCACGTCGAGGAGTCGCTCGCCCTGCTCGAGGCGGCGGCCCCGGCCGCCGGGTGGCGGGTCGCCGATATTGGATCCGGGGGGGGCATTCCCGGGTTGGTCGTCGCCGTGATGCGGCCCGATGTCGCGGTGACCCTGGTCGAGTCCGACCAGCGCAAGGCGGGATTCCTCGTCCATGTCGCTGGCCTCATGGAGCTCGACAACGTCACGGTGGCCGCCCGCCGCGCCGAGGAGGTGGGACGCGACGTCGAGCACCGCGAAAGCTACGACGGGGTTGTCTCACGAGCCGCCGCCCCGCCGGCGCTGCTCGTCGAGCTGGCGATGCCGCTGCTCTGCCCCGGGGCGTCGCTGTGGGCGCTGGTGTCGGACGCACCCGCGGCGGCGCACGATGTCGCCGGTGTCGATCGGCGTGCCGCCGCAGCGTCTGCCGGGATCCTCAGGGTCGAGAAATCGAGGTGAGCGAGGTGGTGCACCAGCACACAGTGCAATGACTGAGGCAGACCGCTACCTGAAGACTGAGCCCTCAGCGTTGCAGGGCGCGAAGGGCATACTCGACGGCGGCGCGCTCGTCCCAGGGCACGCTGCCGCTCGCGGTGACGATCGAGCTCTCGTGGCCCTTGCCGGCGAACAGCACCAGGTCACCCGGCCGCGCCCCGGCGACCGCGAACGCGACCGCCTCACTGCGATCGGGGATGACGTGCAGGTTGTCGCCGAGTCGAGCGCCGGCGCTGTCCGCGCCCGCGGCGATCTGCTCGCAGATGGCGACGCGGTCCTCGCCACGTGGGTCCTCGTCGGTGACCACGACCACGTCGGCGAGGCGGCCGGCCACGGCGCCCATGGCGGCGCGCTTCTCGACGTCCCGCTCACCGGCGGAGCCGAAGACCACCCACAGACGTCCGGTGGTTGCGACGCGCAGCTCGGCTAGCACATTCTCCAGCGACGCCGCGGTGTGCGCGTAGTCGATGACAACCCCGAACGGCTGGCCTACGTGGACGCGCTCCATGCGTCCGTGCACGCGTTCCAGACCGGTGATGCCGGCGACGGCGGCGTCGAACGATGCGCCACTGCCGCACGCGGCGGCGAGCGCGGCCAGCGCGTTGGCCGCGTTGAAGCGCCCCGCGAGCTGGAGGTGCAGCTGAGCCTCGCCCCACGGCGTGCGCGCTCGCAGCCGCACTCCCTGCGTGTCCGTTGCAACGTCATCGGCGACCAGGTCGGCCGGACGGCCGCCGGCGCTGTAGGTGAGAACCGTGGCGACCGGGATCTTCAGCAGACGTGGGTAGGCGAAGTCGTCGTCGCGATCGAGCACCGCGATGCCGTCATGGCGATCGCCGACGAGCGTCAGCAGCCGCGCCTTGGCCGCCAGGTAGCCCTCGCGGTCGCCGTGGACGTCGAGGTGCTCAGAGGTGATCCGCGTGTACACGGCCAGCCGGTAGTCGACGTCGTCGACGCGGCGCATCTCGAGGGCGTGCGACGACGTCTCGACCACCACGTGGGAGCAGCGGCTGTCGCGGAGCTCGCTCAGCCGGCGCTGCGTCTCGAATGCCTCCATGGTGGTCAGCCGGGTGGTGTTGGCGGTGACTGTGTCACCGTCGCGGAAGTCGACTGTCGAGATCAGCCCGGTGTGAATCCCGGCGGCCCGCCACGCCGCCCACAGCATCGTTGCGGTGGTGGTCTTGCCGTCGGTGCCGGTGACCCCGGCAACCGTCAGCGACCGCGACGGGTGCTGGTGCCACGCGGCCGCCAGCGCGCTGAGCGCGATCCGCGAATTGTCGACGAGAACGACCGGGACACCCGGAGGCAGTTCGGGGGACAGCGGGTGCTCGGCCATCACCGCCACCGCCCCCGCGGCGACGGCGGCGGCGGCGTGGCTGTGACCGTCCTGGCGGCGGCCGGGGACGGCGACGAACAGCGTCCCCGGGGCGACCTCCCGCGAGTCGGAGGCGATCCCGGAGATGCTGACAGCTGCGTCGGCCACGGCTCTGGCCGCAGCAGGGAACCCGGCCGCGGCGAGCAGGTCGGCGAGTGCAATCACGTCGGCCGCAGTCTAGGGCGGGGCGAAAGACGACTGGAATAGTCGGGTATTGAGTACCATCGCCACATGCCGAGTTCCCGCGACCTTCTCGACGACGCCCGTCGGGTCATCCCCGAGGTGACCCCGCAGCAGGTGGCCGCCGACAAAGGCTCGCGGATGCTCATCGACGTGCGCGAGCGCGACGAGTTCGAGCAGGGAAACATCGCCGGGGCAGTGCACCTCAGCAAGGGCTTCATCGAGGTCCAGGTCGAGGACCGCGTGCCCGGCAAGGAGACCCCGATCACCCTGTACTGCGCCGGCGGCACGCGCTCGCTGCTCGCGGCCCGCGCGCTCCACGAGCTCGGCTACACCAACGTCCGGTCGATGAGCGGCGGGTTCAACGGTTGGAAGCAGGCCGGCTTCGAGTTCGATGTCCCGAGAGTGCTCAGGGCCGACCAAAAGCGCCGCTACAGCCGCCACCTGCTCATCCCCGAGGTTGGTGAGGAGGGCCAGCGAAAGCTGCTCGAGGCCAAGGTGTTGCTGATCGGAGCTGGGGGCCTCGGCTCGCCGGCGGCGCTCTACCTCGCCGCGGCGGGTGTTGGCACCATCGGCCTGGTCGATTTCGACGTCGTCGACGACTCCAACCTGCAGCGCCAGGTGATCCACACTCGCGACCGCGTCGGCATGAAGAAGACGGAGTCGGCGCGCATCGCCATCGAGGCGCTCAACGCGGACGTCACGGTCGTGCAGCACGACGAGATGCTCAACGGCGCCAATGCGCAGCAGCTCTTCGAGCGGTACGACATCATCGTCAACGGCTGTGACAACTTCCCCACCCGCTACCTCGCCAACGATGTTGCGCTGTTCGCCCGCAAGCCGCTGGTCGACGGGGGCATCTTCCGCTTCGAGGGCCAGGTGACCACGGTGATCCCGTTTGCGTCGCCCTGCTATCGCTGCCGCTACCCGGCGCCGCCCCCACCCGAGGAGGCGCCCTCCTGCGCCGAGGCAGGCGTGCTCGGGGTTCTGCCCGGCATCGTCGGTATCCTCCAGGCAACTGAGGTGGTCAAGCTGATCATCGGCATCGGCGAGACCCTGGCCGGACGGCTGCTCTTCATCGATGCGCTCGACATGCACTTCCGCGAGTACCGGGTGCCGCGCGATCCCGATTGCCCGGTGTGCGGCGAGAACCCGACGATCACCGAGCCGATCGACTACGAGGGCTTCTGCATGATGCCCGCCGGTGTCGCCACGCAAGCCGTCCCCGTCGGCGTCTGACCCACCCGGGAGTCGCCGCGCTGCCGAATATGATCGGCGGCCATGAGTGACATCGAGCTCGTCAACGTCGAGCGCGCCGACCTCGATGCTTTCGTTGCGACAATGCGGCGTCTCTTCGGCCAGCCGTTCACGCCCGGGCATGAGCACGTCAAGGACATGCTGGCGCGGTCGACGCTCGCCCGCATCGACGGTGTCGACGTGGGCACAGCAGCTGTTTTGGACCTGCACCTGACCGTTCCCGGTGGTGCCCAGGTCAGGATGGATGGCGTTACCGTGGTGGTTGTCTCGCCGGTTGCTCGCCGGCGGGGAGTGCTGCGGGCGATGATGGACCGGCTTCTCGGTGACGCTCACGACCGAGGAGCAGCGGTCCTCGGCCTGGGCGCGACGGAGAGCTCGATCTATCGTCGCTTCGGCTATGGCGTGGCCAGCTGCATCGGCCGCATGGAGATCGAGACGGCGCACGCGGCGTTCCGTGATCCATTCAGGGATTCGGGAAGGCTGCGCGCTGTTGCCCTGGAGGACGCGCTTCCGATCTGGATGGACGTGGACAGCCGGCAAACCCAGCGCGTGGGCGGGATCACTCGGGCTGAGGCTATCTGGCGTCGCCTCCTCACCACCCCGGACCAGGAAGCGAGCGAAAAGGGGATTGTGCAGGTGGTCGTGCACGAGGACAGCGACGGGAGCATCGACGGTTTCGTCAACTACCGCCAGGAGATCCGCTGGCGCGACGATCTCGCCGACGGCATCGTGCATGTGCTGCAGTTCAACGCGTTGAACCGAATCGCGCACCTCGCTCTCTGGCAGCACCTTCTCAACCTCGACCTCTGCGAGCATCTGGAGACGGATCGCTACTGGCTCGACGATCCCATCCAGCACCTGGTGCGTGACCCGCGCCGGCTGCGAGTGGTGCCCAACGACGATCTCCATCTCCGCGTCGTCGACGTGGTCGCCATGTTGCAGGCGCGCCGTTACTCGCACGAGGACACGCTGGTGATCGAGGTGCGCGATGAGAGCTGCCCCGACATCGCCGGCCGCTACCGCCTCGAAGGCGGCATCGGCGGCGCGGCCGCATCACGCACCGACGCCGCGGCCGACATTGTTGTCGATGCGCCGTCTCTCGGTTCGATCATGCTTGGCGACGTCAGCGTCGCCGCGCTCTTCGCCGCCGGCTTGGTCGACGAGGTGGCACCGGGAGCGGTGCGCCGCGCGAGCGCGATGTTCGCCTGGCAACCGCGGCCGTGGCTCACCTACATGTTCTGACGGTTGATGGCGCCGTCGAGGAACTGGCCGAGCGCCGAGGAGTACGCCTGGGGCTGCTCCAGGTTGGCGAGGTGGGCGGCGCCCTCGAACTCGTGCAGCTCTGCGCCTTGGATGGCAGCCGCCATCGCGCGTGACTCCTCGATCGGGACGATGACGTCGGCGGTCCCGCAGACGACAAGCGTCGGCACGCTGATGTCGCGCAGCATGGCACTGCTGTCGGGCCGGCAGGCCATGGCCTCGATGGCGGCGATGACCCCGACGTCCGTGCACATCCTGATGCGACCGCGGACCGGGTCGGCGATGTGCGCCTCCTCGTGGCAGCCGGCGCAGAGCAGCCGCTGCGTCATCGGCTCGACGATCGCCTCGACGCCGCCGGCGCGCACGTCGTCGAGCATCGTCATCCGCGCCGCTTTGCCGGTGTCGTCATCGGCGGCGGCGCGCGTGTTGCTCAACACCAGCGCAGTCACCCTCTCCCCTGCGGCACGGAGGAGCGCGAACTCCACGTACCCGCCCATGGAGAGCCCGCACACGGCAAACTCGCCGATACCACGACGACCGAGCTCCTCGAGGAGGACGGCCGCATAGCCGTCGATGGTCACCTGCCCTTCCGGCAGCGGCGACGACCCGCATCCCCAGAAATCAGGCCGCAGGCAGCGATATCGCCCGCTCAGCGCCGCCACCTGCGCGTCCCACATCGAAGCTTCGAGGGGAAACGCGTGGAGCAGGAGGAGCGCCGGGCCTTCGCCCGTGTCGTGGAAGACTGGTGCGGTCACGCTCGCGTCAGCCGGGCGCTGATGCCGGCTCAACCACAGGGAAGTCGTCGAGGGTTGCCGCCTCGATGGTGGTGCGCGCGTGCTTCTCCACGTCACGCAGCTTGAGGATCTCGCTCGGCGTGATCAGAGTGATGGCGACCCCCGACCGTCCCGCTCGGGCGGTGCGGCCGACGCGATGCAGGTACTCGTCGGGGGTGGTGGGCACGTCGTAGTTGATGACGTGCGAGATGTCGTCGATGTCCAGCCCGCGGGCGGCGACGTTGGTCGCGATCAGGTGCTTGACGTGGGTCGCGACGAACGCGGCCATGGCCGCGTTGCGCTCCCTCTGGGTGAGGTCGCCGTGGAGCAGCCCGACGCTTTGGCCGCGGCGCTCGAGCTGTGCCTTGAGCAGGTCGGCGGTCCGTTTGGTCTCGACGAAGATCAGCGACATGACCACGTCGGGCTGGTCGAGGATGCGCATCATCACGTCGACCTTGTCGGCCCAGGTCGTCTGCACATACAACTGGCGAACGCCGGCGACGATCTCGGGGCGGGTGCTGATCGCGACGGTGACCGGCTCGCGCATGTGGCGCATCGCCAACCGCCGGACCCACTCGGGCATGGTGGCGCTGAACAGCATCGTCTGGCGGTCGCTGGGGCACTGCCGCAGGATCTTCTCGACGTCGGGCGCGAAGCCCATGTCGAGCATCCGGTCGGCCTCGTCGAGGACGGCGATCTTGACGTGGCTGAGATTGATGCTGTGACGCGAGACGTGGTCGAGCAGGCGGCCGGGCGTGGCCACCACCACCTGGGGGTTCTCGCGGAGGGAATCGAGCTGCTTGCGGATCGACTCGCCGCCGTAGATGGCCACCGAGATGACCTTGCGCGCGGCGCCGATGCGGGTCAGCTCCTCGTGGACCTGGACGCAGAGCTCGCGCGTGGGGCACAGGACCAGCGCCTGCACGGCAGGCCCGTCCACCCGGACACGCTGGACGATGGGGATGCCGAAGGCCGCGGTCTTGCCGCTGCCGGTGTGGCTCTGGCCGAGCATGTCGTGGCCGGCAAGGGCGATGGGCAGGGACTGCGCCTGAATGGGGGTGGCCACCTCGTAGCCCATGTCCGCGACGGCGGCGAGCACGTCGGCATCGAGGCCGAACTCAGCGAATGTGACGATCGGTGTCGGGTCGGATTCGGGGACAGCGTCGACGGCTTCAGGGACCGGACGCTGCCGCACCGGGGGCCGGAGTGCCGGCCGCAGTCTAGTGCGTGGTCGCAATTCCTCTGCAGTGTAGCACCGCTCGCCAGTCGAAGCAGTTCACGCAGTTCGGATACCGTGACGGCGTGGCCCGCACCGTCGTCCTGTTGCCCCTGCTCAAGCCGCCGGGATGCGACCTCAGCGCTCTGGCGGCACCCGGCGGCCGGCCGCCGCTCTCGCCCCACCCCCAGGTCCGGGCCGCGGGCGCTGCGGTGTCGTTGCCGCGCTGCGCTGGGTGAGCCCGCCCGAGATCGCGGGCGGGACAGTCCGCCCAGCGCGACCGATCCGGCTGGTGGCGCTCGACGTCGACGGCACCACCGTCGACCTGCGCCAGCGGCTCCATCCCAGGACGCGGGACGCGGTCCGCGCGGCGGTGGCGGCGGGGATCCACGTGGTCCTGGCCACCGGGCGCATGTACCGGTCGGTGCTGCCCTGGGCGCTGGAGCTTCGCGTCACCGCCCCCTTGATCTGCTACCAGGGCGCCGTCATCCGCGCCCTCCCGGGCCCCGGCGCGCCGCTGGTGGGCGGCGTCCCGCGGGGCCGGACGCTCTTCGAGGATCCCGTGAACGGGCCGGCGGCGGTGCGCTCACTGGAGATCGCCCGGGCGGGGGGATGGCACGTCCAGGCGTACCACGACGACCGGGTGCTGTGCGAGCAGGCGAGCCCCGAGGCCGAGGAGTACCGGCGCATCGCCCAGGTGGACTACGAGCTGGTCTCCGACCTCGAGGTGGTGATGCGCGGGGGCTCGACCAAGGTGGTCTGCGTGGTCGACGACCCGGTGGCTGCGCAGGCCTGTGAGACCGCGCTCCGCGACGGCCTCGGCACCGCCGCCCGGGTGGTTCGCTCGCTCCCGCAGTTCATCGAGGTCACCAGCCCGGTGGTCTCGAAGTCACGCGCTCTGACGCGCGTCTGCGAGTTGCTCGGGGTTTCCCTGGACGAGGTGGCGGCGGTCGGTGACGCCCCCAACGACACCGATCTGCTGCGCGCCGCCGGCTTTGCCGTGGCCGTGAGGAGCGCGCCGCCCGAGCTGCTGGCCGTCGCCGACGCCGTCTGCGGCCCGCCGGAGGAGGCCGGCGTGGCCGACGTCCTGCGGGCGATTGTGATCTAGAGCCTGCTAATGGTGGATGCCGCCCAGCACCAGGGACTCGAGGGCCCGTTCCGCCTCGTCGGCGCGGGCACCGGGGACCAGCAGGTAGTCGCGGCGGTAGGTCGCCAGGCTGAGCACGGGGATGTCCAGCCGGGCGAGCGCGCCGCAGACGGCCGCCAGGTACCCGGTCACCCCGAAGTCGAAGGGGGCGTAGAGCCCGAAGACGGTCCAGGGACCGTCGTGCTCCACCACCTCGGCGACCGCCTCCAGCGCCGCCAGCTCCGCCTCGGGGATGAAGATGGTGGCGCCGTCGGGCTCGACACAGACACAGAGCGGCGGCGGGTCGAGCCCGACCACGCCGGCGAGCGCCGCCCCGCTCTCCAGCCGGCAGACGACGTACGGGGTCTCCTCGCGGCGGACCCGCGTGGCCGAGAAGAGCTTCTGCAGCTCATCGAACATCGGCATGACGACTCAGCAGTTTAGTGCCCTATGCTCGCCTTGCCCCCATGACCGCCGCGCATCCCCTCGACGACCTGCAGGGCGGCGATCCCGACCTCACCCTCGACGGCGAGCCCGCCGACGGTGACGACGGCTCCCTGCGCCACACCCGCGGAGCCGTGCACCCGCGCAACCGGCTCAACGCACTCGGTGGCAACGAGTGGCTGTACTTCACCAAGTCGGTGTTGCGCACCAGCTACCCGGCCCACCTGGGCCAGGATCTGCGGCGGGCCCACGGCGCCAACAAGCCGCCCCTGCTCATGCGCCACCTCATCGAGTTCATGACACAGCCGGGTGGAACCGTCCTGGACCCCTTCTGCGGCGTCGGCGGGACGCTGCTGGGGGCGGCGATGTGCGGGCGAGAGGCCACCGGCATCGAGGTCAACCAGCGCTGGCTGGACGTCTATGGCGCCGTCTGCGCCCGCGAGGGCGTCACCGAGCAGGAGGTGATCCTGGGCGACTGCCGCGCCGCGCTGCGCGACCTGGCGGCGGCGGGACGCACCTTCGACTGCGTCGCCACCGACCCCCCCTACAGCATCGCCCTGGACAAGACCATGTGCGACGGGCGCTACGACCTGCAGGCGCGGCGCACCGACTTCGACAGCTTTGGCGAGTCCGCCGACGACCTGCGAAATCTGGCCAGCTTCGACGAGTACTACGCGGCCATGGGGGAGGTGGCGGAGCTGCTGGTGCCGGTGATCCGCCCCGGCGGCTACTGCGCCGTGATCATGCGCGACAGCTACCAGCAGGGCCGCTACGTCTTCGCCACCGCCGAGGTGGCGCGCCGTTTCGAGGCGGCCGGGCTGGTGCTCAAGGGCATCAAGGTCTGGTACGGCACCGGTGCCCGGGTGCGGCCGTACGGATACCCCAGCTCCTTCGTGCCCAACATCGTCCACCAGAACATCCTCGTGCTCCGGCGCGAGGCCGGCTGAGCGGCGTGCGGCTGGGCCGGGCGCGTTCTCTGGCGCTGCTCGCCTGCGGCGTGGCGGTGCCGCTGCTGGCCGCCTGCGGTGACGCCGACGCGGTGGGCGGCCGCACCGGCATCGAGATCCTCGGCGACACCCGCGGCGCCGTCCGCGCAGCGCACTCCTACCATCTGGTCTACGACCAGACCGACACCACCGGCACCACCACCCGGTTCGACCTCTCCATCGCCGGGCCGGGCAGCGTCTCCGGCAACCTGACTCTGAGCGGCGCCCGCCTCGACATCGTGGTGACCGCTGGCCAGGCGTACGTGCACGGCAGGGACTTCTTCGAGAAGACCGCGGGCGCCTCCGCGGCCGGCCTCATCGGCGACCAGTGGGTGCTGCTGACGCCGGCGCAGGCGGCGCAGTTCACCGGCGTCCTGGATCTGTTCTCCGACACCCACAAGCTCGCCGACTGCCTGCTCGGCGCCTCCAAGCACGGCGCGCTGACCACGGCCACGGTGACCTACAACGGTCAGGCCGTGGCCGAGGTCAAGGACGCGGGCGACGTGGCCGGCGACGCGCCCGCCGTCCTCGACGTGGCCGCCGGCACTCCGGCCTACCCGCTGCGCCTGCAGACCCTGGGGCCCCGCAAGCCGGGCGGCGCGGGTGCGCCCGACGTGTGCAAGCCGCCGTCGCCGTCGCCGGCGCCGGGACCGTCGGCCAACGCGACCGCCACCTCCGCCACCCAGAGGGCCGACGCCGTGTTCGACCGCTGGGACCAGGCCATCACCGTCACCCCGCCCCCCAACCCCCTCGACCTCGGCAAGCTCGGCGGCTGAAGGCTCGGACCTTCGGTCAGTCCTCGTACCGGAAGAACCCCTCGCCGGTCTTGCGGCCGAGCTTGCCGGCGTCGACCAGGTCGCGCAGCATGGGGGTGGGGCGCCAGCGCTCCTCGCCGGTCTGCTCGGCGCCCTGGCTGAGGATGTCGGCGGTCACGTCCAGTCCGACCAGGTCGGCGAGCTCGAACGGGCCCATCGGCCAGTTGAGGCCGTTGCGGACCGCGAGATCGGCGTCCTCGGGGGAGACCACGCCGGCCTCGGCCAGCTTGATCGCCTCCTGGATGGCGATGAAGAGGATGCGGTTGACGACGAAGCCGTAGCTCTCCTTGCGGACCAGCACCGGCGTCTTGCCCAGGCGTCGGGCGAACTCCATGGCCGTCTGCACCGTCGTCTCCGAGGTGTGCGGTCCCCGCACCACCTCGACCAGGCTCATCAGCAGGGCCGGGTTGAAGAAGTGGATGTTGAGCAGCCGGCCCGGGTCGGTGACGCAGTCGGCGAAGAAGCTCGTCGGCATGGTTGAACTGTTCGAGGCCAGGATGGCGTGGCGTGGCGCCAGGCGATCGAGCTCGCAGAACATCGCACGCTTGGCGGCGCGGTCCTCAGCCACCGTCTTGACCACCAGGTCGACCCCCTCGACCGCCGCGGCCAGGTCGGTGGTGGGCGTCACCAGGCGCAGCGCCGCCTCGCAGGCGTCGGCGTCCAGCTTGCCCTTCTCGACCCGCTTGCGCAGCAACCGCTGCGTCGCCGGGATGGTCCGCTCGAGCCTTTCCTGGCTGCGGCTGTAGATACGGACCGGGTAGCCGGCCAGGCCGACCAGGTGCGCTATCTGGCTGCCCATGGTGCCGGCACCGATGACCGCGACGGTCCTGAGCTCCTCGATTCCCATGTCCGCGCCGCACACTAACGCATCGCAGCATGGACTGCGTCGCGGCCCGACGGACCGCGGTGGGGTCGCGGTGGGGTAGCCTCTCGGCCCACGCTCCACCGGATGGGCCGGTGGTCCTGTGGAGGCATGCCTGTGTCCGAGGTCGTGGTCATCGCTGTGTTCTGCGCTCGCGAGGGCGAGGAGGACACCATCCAGGCTGCTCTGGGTGAGCTGATCGCGAAGACGCAGGGGGAGCCGGGCTGCCTGCGCTACGCCCTCCACCGGGACACGGCCGATCCGCGCCGCCTGGTGATCCTGGAGCGATGGCGCGACCAGGCAGCCCTCGACGCCCACTTCACCATGCCCTACGTGAGCGGCCTCCGCGCCCACATGGACCGGCTGGAGGAGCCGCCGATGGTCGTGGTCACGACCCCGGTTGTGGTCGGCGACGAGCTCAAGGGCCGGCTGTAACCGGATCAGCTATCCCGGCTCGGTCATCCGTACCGGGTCGAGCAGGTCACGGAGCTCCTCGTCGCTGAGGTCGGTCTGCTCGCGGGCCACCTCGCGGATGGTGCGGCCGGTGGCGAACGCCGTCTTGGCGATGGCGCCCGCGGCGTCGTAGCCAAGGCGCGGCACCAGGCCGGTGGTGGTCATCAGCCCGCGCTCGACCAACTCCGGCCCGCGCTCGGTGGCCTCGATCCCGTCCACCGCCTGCACCGCCAGGTTGCGTGCCGACGCCGCCAGCACGTCGATGGCCTGCAGGAGGCCGTGGGCCACCACCGGCATCATCACGTTGAGCTCGAGCAGCGAGCCCGCCGCCCCACAGAAGGCGATGGTGGCGTCGATGCCCACCACCTGCGCCGCCACCATGGTCACCGACTCGCAGATCACCGGATTGACCTTGCCGGGCATGATCGAGGAGCCCGGCTGCACCGCCGGCAGGGCGATCTCGGCGATGCCGGCACGGGGCCCGCAGCCCAGCAGGCGCAGGTTGGCGGCAATGGTGTAGAGCGACACCGCCACCGACTTCAGGGCACCGCTGGCCGCAACCGCACCGTCCAGCGTGGACTGTGCCTGGAAGTGATTGTCCGTCTCGCGCAGCGGCAGTCCCACTTTCAGGCCGACCCTGGCAACAACTCGAGCGGCGAAGTCGGGATGGGTATTGACGCCGGTGCCCACCGCGGTGCCGCCGAGGGCCAGCTCGGAGAGCTCGAGTTGCGCCTGGCGCGAGCGCCGCCGGGCGCGCTCGATCTGCCCCGCGAAGCCCAGGAATTCCTGCCCCAGCCGGATGGGCGTGGCGTCCTGGAGATGCGTCCGCCCCGTCTTGATGACCTCCCAGAACGCCTGGCTGCGTGCCCGCAGGCTGGCCTCCAGCACCTCCAGCGCGGGGAGCAGCCGCTCGGCGATGGCGACCGCGGCACTGACATGGATGGCGGTGGGGATGACGTCGTTGCTCGACTGCCCCAGGTTGACGTGATCGTTGGGATGGACCGGGGTGCGGGAGCCGCGCTCGCCGCCGAGGAGCTCGATGGCCCGGTTGCCGATCACCTCGTTGAGGTTCATGTTGGTCGAGGTGGCGCTGCCGGTCTGGAACACGTCGATGGGGAACTCGCCATCGAGCCGGCCATCGATCACGTCCTGGGCGGCCTGCTGAATGGCGTCGGCCAGCGCCGTGTCCAGGAGCCCCAGCTCGGCGTTGACCGCCGCGGCGGCCTGCTTGATGAGCGCCACCGCCTGGATGAATGCGATGGGCATGCGCAGCCCGCTGATGGGGAAGTTCTCCACGGCCCGCATGGTGGTGGCGCCGTAGTAGGCGGCGGTCGGGACCTCGAACTCGCCCATCGAGTCGCGCTCGATGCGCGTGGGCGCGGCGGTGTCGGTCAAGCGATCCTCCTCAGTATCACGGCACGCCAAGCGTAGCTCCGGGTCCTCGCCGGCCCGCTCCCTCGGCAGGGCCCCGCCGGCCTGGCGGATTGCTCGCCGTTCCTCAGCGGCCGGCTAGCGCCGGGGAAGAACCAGCTCGAACTCGGCGCCACCGCCGGCCGCGGGCCGCGCCAGGGCAGTGCCCCCGTGGCGCTCGGCGACGGCCCGCACCAGGTAGAGGCCCAGGCCGGTGCCCGGGATGCCGCGGCCGCGCTCGGCGGGATCGCGGTAGTACTTCTCGAAGAGCCGGTCGGCGACCTCGGCGCTGAACCCCGGGCCGTGGTCGCGGACGAGGAGGTGGACGGCGCCGGAGGTGAGCGATGCGTCGACATGGACGGTGCCGCCGTCCGGCGAGTGCTTGACGGCATTGCTGAGCAGGTTGGTGAGCGCCAGGGTGAGCCGGGCGCGATCGGCGCGCAGTCGCAGGTCGGTGTCCACCCGGGTCTCCACCTGCACCGCGCGGACGCCCGCCTCCACCAGGACCTGGGCCCTGGCGGCGGCCACCACCTCCTCCACGGCGACGTCGACGAGGACGGGGAGCTGCTCCGGATCATCGAGGCGGCTCACCTCGGCGAGCGCCTCCACCTGCCGCACCATCACCTCGCTGGCCTCCAGCATGGCGCGCACCGCCGCCGCCGGCTTCTCGTCCAGCTCGCCGAGGATGCCGCTCTCCAGCAGCTGTGCGTAGCTGCTCAGCACGGTGAGCGGCCGGCGCACCTCGTGGATGGTCATGGCCAGCGAGTCGGAGCCGGCGCGCGCACGGTCCTCGGCGGCGAGGGTGCGTCCCGCCAGCGTGGCCGTGGCCTGGACGGCAAGCTGGCGGCCGACGGTGGCGACGGCGGCGTCGAGCTCGGCCACGCGCGCCGGTCCCAGCAGGTCGGAGGCGACCTCACGCAGTGCCTCGAGCCGGCGCAAAGTGGTGTCGAGCCGGTCGACGGTCTCCTCCACCGGGCCGTCCGCACCGTCGAGGCCGCCCAGCTCGATCAGCGGGGTGAGGTCGAGCCCCAGCGCGGCCACCAGGGCCTCGACCAGCGCGTCGGCGTCATGCGGGCTGACCGCGCCGGCGCCGGGGTCACCGCCGGCCAGCCGCGCCGGCCACGCCGCACTCAGCTCGGCGCTGCGGGCGAGCAGCGCAGGCGCCAGCTCCTGCGCCGCGTCTATTGAGGCGCCCGCCGGGTTGCCGCTCACCGGCCGAGTGTACGGAACCGTTCCGCAACGGCCCCCTAGTCGGCCCCTCCAGCGGCGCAGGCCGCCGGCGGGGTGATGCACGGCCGGGAGGCGGCCGGCGCGGCCGAACGCCGGCGCGGGACCAGGCCGTTGCTGACCGCCACCCCGGCGAGGATGGCGACCAGCGCGGCGCCCGCCAGGGGTCGCACCTGCTCGCCGAGGAAGACTGCTCCCTCCACCACGGCCACCACCGGCATCAGGTAGGTGACCGTGAATGCCGCCGAGCCGAGGCTGGCCAGCAGGCGGTAGAAGAGCACGAAGGCGATCCCGGTGCCGACCACCCCGAGCACGACCACCGCCAGCACCGCTCCGACGGACGGCGCCCGCGAGGGGATGCCGAAGGGCACGGCCAGGGGCAGCAGCAGGAGCGCTGCCAGCAGGTTGCCGGCCACCGCCGGCACGATCGGGTTGATGTCGCGATAGGCGTGCCGGGCCAGGACGCCGCCGACTGCGTAGAAGACCGGGGCCAGCAGGCAGCAGCCCAGCCCGACGGCGTCGAGGTTGCCGCTCAGCCCGTCGGCCGCCAGCGCGATCACCCCGGCGAAGCCAAGGGTCAGTCCCACGAGGCGGCGAGGCGTCAGCCGCTCGCCCCCCAGCCGGGGCGGGACGGCCTGGGCGATGGCGGCGGCGACCAGCGGGGTGGTGGCGTTGGAGATGCCGGCGACGCCGCTGCTGACCCGGGTCTCGCCGATGGCATAGAGGGCGAAGGGGATGCCGGCCGCGCACAGGCAGGTGGCAGCCACCAGCGGGCGGCGCAGCGCCCGGCCGATCCCGTCGACGCCGAGCGCGAGCGCGATCACGCCGGCGCCCAGCGCACCCAGCAGCAGCCGGAGCTCCACCACCGCCAGTGCCGGCAGCTCCGCCACCCCAAGGCGGATGAGCAGGAACGACGATCCCCAGATGGCGGCCAGCGCCAGCAGCGTGCACAGGTCGCGAGGGCTCATCAAGCCGCCTCCTCCACCGGATGGTCACCGCGCGACCCCGGGGCTCGGCCGCATGGTGTGAACACCGCGCGGGGCCACAAGGTTGCGCCCACAACCCGGCGTCCGGCCCGGATCGCCCGAGCGCAGCCGCCGCTCCGCGTCCTCCGCGTGCAACCGCCTGGCCTGGCTCGGTCGCGCCCTCTAGCCCTGGCTCTGACCCTCACGCCCCTTGTACGGCTCGCGGAACGCGGTCTGTTCGGGGATGAACACCAGGTCGATGTCGCCAATGGGCCCGTTGCGGTTCTTGGCCACGATCAGCTTGGTCTGCGACTTGTCGATGTCCTGGTTGTGCATCCCCTCGCGGTAGAGGAACAACACGATATCCGCGTCCTGCTCGATGCTGCCCGAGTCCCGCAGGTCGCTCAGCTGGGGCCGGCGGTCGGTGCGACGCTCCGACTCGCGGGAGAGCTGCGACAGGGCAAGCACCGGCAGCGAGAGCTCCTTGGCGATGGACTTGAGCCCGGCGCTGATGTCGCTGACCTCCTGCACCCGCGACTCGGTGCGGCCGCCGTGCATGAGCTGCAGATAGTCGACGACGATCAGGCGGATGTCGTACTGCGCCTTCATGCGGCGGGCGCGCGCGCGCAGCGCGTTGATGGTCAGCCCGGGGGTGTCGTCAATCCAGAGGTCCGCCTGGGTCAGCTTGTCCATGGCGCGGGCGATGCGCTGGAACACGCTGGCGTCGGCCTGGCCGGTCTTGAGCAGGAACGAATCGACGCTCGCCTCGCTGCAGAGCAGGCGCTGCACCAGTGAGTCCTTCGACATCTCCAGGCTGAACACGATGGTCGCCTGCTTGGCCAGGACCGACGCGTTGCGAGCGATATTCAACGCGAGGCTCGTTTTCCCAACGCTGGGCCGCGCCGCCAGGATCACCAGCTCGCCGGCCTGCAGCCCCTGAGTGATCTTGTCCAGCTCACCGAAGTTGGTCGGCACGCCGGTGATGAAGGCGCGCTTGCCGAGCAGCGCCTCCAGCTGCGACCACGTCTCCTTGAGGATGGGCGCGATGTGCGTCGCCTCGTTGACGCGCCGGTTGGTGGCGATGTTGAAGACCTTCTGCTCGGCGCGGTCGGTGGCCTCCTGCGCTGTCATGGAGTCGTCGAAGCCCATCTGGGCGATGTCGCTGCCGGCGGTGACCAGCCGGCGCCGGACCGCGTGCTCGATGACGATCTCGGCGTAGTGCCGGACGCTGGTGGCCGCCGGGGTCACGGTGGAGAGCTCGGCGATGTAGTCCACGCCGCCGCTTCGTGCCAGGGTCCCGTTGCGCTCCAGCTCGTTGCGCAGGGTCACGATGTCGATGGGCTCGCCGCGATCGCTGAGGAACACCGCGGCCCGGAAGACGTGACCGTGCCGCTCCTCATAGAAGTCGGTGGGGTCGAGCAGGTCGCGAACGCTCTGCACCGCGTTCTGGTCGAGCATCAGGGCGCCCAGGACCGACTGCTCCGCCTCCCGGTCGTGGGGCAGCATGCGTCCGGTGGCCGTCTGCTCGTAGGGCAGCAGAGCAGTCACGTGGGATGCCGTGAAGGGCGGCGGCGCTCGGCCGCTGCGGGCAGAACCATCAGTGCCTTCCCAGTGTCGTCCAGGGGCCTGTGGACGTGCTACGGCATAACCCGTGCACAACCCTGTGGACGTGACTGTGGACTCGCGGGGGACGTGCCGCGGGGGGGCCACGGCGCCAGGAACGTATGTTCGCAGCGGCCGGGCCGGCGGTCAAGCCGGTGAGGCCGGGCCCGGGCTACTGGGCCGCGACCACCACGCGCAGGGTCGAGGTCACATCGTGGTGCAGGTTGACCGTCACCTCGTGCGGGCCCAGCGACTTGATCGGCGGGTCGACCTCGATCTTGCGCTTGTCGACGTCGATGCCCGCCTCGCGCTTGAGCTGCAGGGCCACGTCGGCGTTGGTCACGGAGCCGAAGAGCCGGCCGCCCTCGCCCGCCTTGCTGTAGAGGGTCACGGTGATGCGGCGCAGGCGCTGCTCGATGTCCCTGGCCTCGGTGAGCTGCTTCTCGGCGCGGCGGCGTGACGCCTCCTCCTTCTGCTTGATCTGGTCGACGACGCGGTCGTCGGCGACCACCGCCAGCTTCTTGGGGAAGAGATAGTTGCGCGCGTAGCCGGGCGCCACCTCCTTGACGTCGCCCGCGGTGGCGCCGTCCACCCCCTGCAGGAAGAGAACCTTCACGATGACACTCCGGTGGACACGGACCGGATCGGTGCCGTGGGGTGGGTGGCGGGCACGGATGGCCCGGTGGGGTCGGCTGGGTCGGTGAGGGTGGCGTCGACCACGCTCTCGTCGTCGCGCCTGCGGATGCGCCGCGACAGCGCCACGGCCAGCCGCTGCCCCCTGGCGACGTCCTCGTCGAAGCGGCTGCGATGCAGCTCGATGAGTCGGCGCTGCTCCTCCACCACCTCGTCGGGCGCGGCATCGACGAAGACCCCGGTGGCCAGCAGGGTGAGCAGCATGATGTCGGCCTCACCCACCACCGGCACCCACGCCGGGACGTCGAGCGGGCTGACGATGAGGGCGAGCGCCGCCGCCAGCGCGACCTTGTTCCGCGCCGGGACGCGCGGGTCGCGAAGGAGGCAGTAGGCCAGCTCGAGGTTGCGCGGCAGCTCGGTGGCGATGCGGCGCAGCCACATGAGTCGGGACATGAGGCCGGGTATCGTAGCCGCCCCGCCACCGGCGGGCGCTCAGCTCAGCCGAGCAGCTCGGGGTGGCGCTCGCGGAGCCAGCGCTCGGCGCCGGCGGCGTTGTCGGGGTCGACCTCGCCCTCCAGCACCGCCTCCTCCAGCGCCCGCTGCGCCCTGCCGATCCAGGGTCCGGCCCCGCGCCCGGCCAGGCGCATCAGCGCCTCGCCGTCGAGCACCCGGCGGCGCCCCGAGACCGCGCCGCCGGCGTCGAGCCGGTCCATGCGCTCGCCCAGCTCGTCGATGCTATCGGTCGTCGGATAGGCGCTGGCGGCGGTGTCGGCGCGGGCCACGTCGAGCATGCGGGCGCGCAGCGGGCCGGCGTCGCGCAGCATCCGGCGCACCGCCGTGTCGGTGGTGGACGGCTCGTACTGGATGGGCCGCAGGTGCAGCCGGATGAGCTGGGCAACGTCGCGGGTCTCGTCCGGCGGCCAGCCGAGCCGATCCAGCAGCGCCGTCGCCATGGTGGCGCCGACGCCGGGGTGGTCGTGAAACGTGTGCCGCCCGCGTGCGTCGAGGGCGTGGCAGGGCGGCTTGCCGACGTCGTGGAGCAGCACCGCGGTCCGGGTGAGGATGTCCGCCGGGGCCGCGTCGACCGCCGCCAGGGTGTGGCCGTAGACGTCGTGCGTGTGCCAGCCGCTCTGCTCGACCCCGCGCATGGCGTTCAGCTCGGGGAACAGCCGCTCCATTACCCCCCCCTCGCGGAGCAGCTCCAGCCCGCGCGACGGCCGGCGGCCGCGGAGCAGCCCGCGCAGCTCGTCGCGAACCCGCTCGGCGCTGAGCAGGTCCACCCGCGCCGCCCGCTCCCGCATCGCCACCACCAGTGCGGGGACCGCCCTAAGGTCGACCTGCGAGGCGAAGCGGGCCGCTCTCAACATCCGCAGTGGGTCGTCCAGGAACGCCCGCGCCGGGTCCAGCGGGGTCCGCAGCAGGCCCGCTCGCAGGTCGGCAAGACCCATGCCGGTGAGGTCGAGCACCAGTCCGTCGAGCCGCTGGACCAGCGTGTTGACGGTGAAGTCGCGCCGCCAGACGTCCTCCTCGAGCGTCCCGGGACGCACGCTCGGCCGCCGCGAGGCGGGGTCGTAGTCCTCCACCCGGGCTTCGACCGTCTCCACCACGAAGCCGTCGCCGGACGCATGCCCGGTGCCGAAGGCCTCGAAGAGCTGTGGCGCCGGCCAGCCCAGACGCACCACCAGCGCGCTCAGCAGGGCGGCGCCGCCACCGGCCTCGCCGATGACCACGAGGTCGAGATCGCGGCCGCCGCGGCCGAGCAGGCGGTCGCGCACAAAGCCGCCCACCAGGTGGGCCTCGACGCCGGCGGTCGTCGCCGACCCGGCCAGCGCCTCGATCAGCTGGACGGCGTCGAGCGCGCCGGCTCGGGCCACCTCGACCGGCATCAGCTCAGCCCGCCAGCAGCTCGGCCAGCCCCACCCGGCCGGCCCGCTCCCCGCGCCGCCGCGTCAGCGACGCCACCGCGATCACCGCCGCCAGGGCGGCGCAGACGGCGGCGCCCGCGAAGATGACGTGCAGCTCGTCGATGGCGGCCAGCGTCTCCAGGTGGTTGTACGCGGGGCACACCGCCGGGTTCCTGGGGCAGAGGTCGATGGGTGAGGGGATGTGCGACTGGGCGTCGAAGAATCGCCGCAGGCCGATGGCGGTGAGCAGCGCCAGCCCGACCAGCATGCCGACCATGCGGGCCACCACCAGCAGCGCCGAGGCCACCCCGTGGACGGCCTGGGACACGGCGCCGAGCAGGGCGGCGTTGACCGGGGCGATGACCAGCCCGAATCCCAGCCCGGCGGCGAGGAGCTCCACGTCCGACCAGCCCAGCGGCAGGCCGAAGCCCGGCTGCCAGTGGTCCGACAGCGCCGTCTCGCTCCAGCCCGCCATGAACACGAAGCTGACCGCGCTCAGCACCATGCCGGCGCCGGCCACCACGCGGTAGCCGAGCCGCTCGCAGAGCAGGCCGCCCAGCACGGCGCCGATCGGCACCGCCACCAGCAGCCGGACCAGCACCAGCGCCGCCCTCAGCTGGGAGTCGGGAAAGACGGTGGCGCGGGCGAAGATGGGGACGTCGACCAGTGCCGCCATGAGTGCGCCGCCGACGGCCACGTTGGCCAGCAGCGCGCCCGCCGCCGGCCGGCTGCGCAGGGCGCGGAGGTCCACCAGGGGCCGGCGCGCCCGCAGCTGCCAGGCCACGAAGGCCAGCGCGCACACCCCGGCCAGGGGCAGCGTCACCACCGCGTTGGCGGCCACCGTCTGGGTGCCCGGGTCGGCGGCGCTGAAGGCCAGGATGACGCAGCCCAGCACCACGCCGATCAGCGCCGCGCCCAGCCAGTCGACGGCGGTGAGCGCCTCGGGGAGGCGGCGCAGCGGCAGCCACAGCCGGACCCGCGAGGGCGGCGCCGCCAGCTCCCAGATGATGAACAGCAGCGCGGCCGCGTACCCGGTCAGCGCCAGCCAGCAGGTCAGCACCCCGGCGCCCAGCTGGGGGTCGTAGAGCTGGCCCAAGGTGACGCTGTTGGCCAGCCAGTCGGGCTGGAGGAGGACCAGCGCGCCGGCCGCGGCGGCCAGGACCAGGAGCAGACCTCCGACGATGTCGGGAAGGCGTCGCCGGGATACCGCCGCCTCCTGGCCGCCGCCGCCGGCAGCGGCCGCCGGCCGTCCCGGCTGGGCGATGGCGAAGGCGATGCCCAGCGCCAGCGCCACCGGCAGGTTGAGCCAGAAGATCGTCCGCCAGCTGCTGAGCGCGATCAGCGCGGCGCCGTAGAGGGGCCCCAGGACGCTGCCCAGCTCCTGCACCGCGCCCACCACGCCCAGCGGCAGCCCGCGGCGGCCGGGCGGCCACATGTCGGCGACCAGCGCCAGCGTCACCGGCACCAGGCCGCCGCCGCCCAGGCCCTGAATGGTGCGCCCCACCACCACCGCGGTCAGCCCGTGGGCGGCGGCGGTGATCAGCGACCCCGAGGCGAAGAGCAGCAGGGAGCCGATGAAGACCGGCCGCCGTCCGTAGAGGTCGCTGAGACGGCCCAGCAGCGGCAGCACCACCACATAGCCGAGCAGGAACCCGCTGATGATCGGCGCCGCCTCCTGGAGGCGGTCGATGTTGATGCCGATGTCGGTCATGATGCTGGTCAGCGCCAGCACCACCACGTAGGTGTCCGCCGCCGCCAGCAGCACCGCCGCGGAGGCGAAGGTCAGCTGCCAGCGGGCGCGGCCGTCGACGGCCGCCGCGCTGCCGGTCCCCGCCGCCGCCTCAGGCAGGAGGAGTGACCGAGACGTTCTCGCCATAGCCCGTCAGCAGAAGCGTGAAGGTGGCGTCCTTGCCCTTCTCGAAGAAGGGCCCGGTGAGGACCACCCGTCGCACCTCGTGGCTGTCGACGTTGATGCCCATCCGGCCCTTGACGTCCTGGGCGGGATCAGCGCTGGTGAGCAGGTCCTTGACCTTCTGGCCGGGCAGGACCACGTCGACCTCGTAGAGCTCCTCGCCGCTGAGCCGGTCGCGCTCGCCAAGCGATGACGACTTGGTCGACGAGAGCAGGCTGCTGAGGCCGGTGGTGGGATCGAGCAGCTTGCCCGGGTCGCTGAACCCGTAGGCGGAGGGGTCGGTGGAGGCGAACTTCTGGATGAAGGGGAGCTTGACGTAGAACTTGCCCCCGGTGCTGACCACCTGGAGCCCCAGGCTGACGCCGTTCTGGATGACGTCGAAGGTGCCGGTGAAGCCGTCGGGCCGCCTGGCGTCGCCCTCGCCGTCCTTGATGATCACCCCCGAGCCGGAGGCTCCGTCGCTGGCCAGCTTGAAGTGCAGCGCCGAGGCCGCATCGACGGTCTGCTTGCCCTCACGGAGCAGCGCCTGCGGGTCCGACTCGTAGCTGTGCGAGCTGCCCGAGCCGCAGCCGGCCACGGCGGCCACCAGGGTGGCGGCCAACAGTCCGGCGAGCCCACGCGGGAATTGGCCTGGGATCGCCGCGGGCTGGCGGTGAGTGGGTGCGGAACCCGTGGGGTGAAAGAGTCCGGCCACGGCTCTGCTCCTGTCCTCCTGTGTCCGATCCGGCGGTGACCATACGCCCGGCGCGGGCGCCAGGGGGCCGGGGCCATTGTGTCGGGGCCGGGCCGGGGCGTGCCTATACTCGGCCACCGATGTCCATCGAGCCCACCGCCGCCGACCTCGAGGTGCTGCACCCGGAGGTGGCGGTGGGCAGCGTCATGCTGGCGCTCGGGGACAGCATCGCCGCCGGCATCGGCGCCGCGCACGTCTCCGAGGGCTGTCTGGCCCTGCTGGCGAGCCGCCTGGGCGCCACGCATCCGGGGCTGCGCTTCGTCAACCTGGCCATGCCCGGTGAGTCGAGCCGGTCGATGCTGGCGCCCGGCGGGCAGCTGGAACGCGCCGAGGCGCTGATCGCGGCGGTCGGCGCGGAGGGCGGCAGCGTGGCCCCCGTCCTGCTCAGCGTCGGCGGCAACGACGCCATGGAGGCCCAGCTGGTGGGCGACGACGAGGCCATGGCCGCGCTCACGGACAACCTCGAGACCATCCTCGGCCGGCTCGACGCCGCGCTGTGCGCGCAGGGCTCGGCGCTGGCCGGGAGCGCCTGCCTGCAGACCGTCTACAACCCGTTCAAGCTGGCCGACGACGCCGAGATCCCCGCCGGCTCCGGTGACGCCGACCGGATGGCGCCCCGCCGCTCCAAGCGCGGCGGCCACAATCGCATCCTGCGGGCCACCGCCGCCCGCTTCGGCATCGAGGTCGCCGACGTCGCCCGCGCGTTCCGGGGCCGGGCTCGCGAGCTCACCTGGGTGGCCAGCGGCGACATCCATCCGCGGCCGGCCGGCCACGCCGCCATCGCCCAGCTCTATGTCGAGGCCTGCGGGTGGACGCTGCCCGACTGACCGGCGACGCCGCCGCTCCGGCGGTCGAGCCCCGCGCCCCCGAGGTTGACGCCGCCGGCTTCCTCGCCCTCGACCTCCGCGTCGGCACCGTGGTCGAGTGCGAGCTCTTCCCGGAGGCCCGCCGGCCCGCCTACCGCCTCCGCGTCGACCTTGGCCCGCTCGGCGTGGTGCGCAGCGCGGCCCGGATCGTCGACCACTACAGCCCGGCGGCGCTGGTGGGTACCCAGGTGATCTGCGTCGCCAACCTGCCCCCGCGCCAGGTGGGGCCGGTGCGCAGCGAGGTGCTGGTGCTGGGCGTCTACGAGCAGGGCAGCCAACGCGTCGTCCTGCTGCGTCCCGATCTCCCCTGCCGCAACGGGGATCGCATCGGCTGAGGAGCCGGCAGATCCCTGATACCGTCTCCGCCATGTCGGGGATCAGGGGACTGCGGCGTGTGGCCCTGGTCGGGCTCCTCGCCGTGGTCGGAGCCTATCTGAGCCATACCGCGGAGTTCATCCGCGTGTGGGGCACCACCAGCCTGCCGGGGGTGCTCGGCAGCTCGGTGCACGCCTACCTGATCCCGCTCGGCTTCGGCCTGGCGCTGGTCCTGGGCCTGGCCTCCGCCGCCTGGGCGCGGGCCTGGCGGCTGGCCACACGGCGGCTCGACCACGCCCGCCTGACCGCGGTCCGCCTGCTCCGCGGCGGCCGTCCCCCTGCCGCCCCGGCGGCGCCGGCCGAGGCGCCTTCGGGAACTCCCGCCGCCTCCGCCTGGCGGCAGATGCGCCGCCTCTGGCCGCAGGTGATGGCGGTGCAGGTGCCCATCTATCTGGTCCAGGAGCACGTCGAGTCGGCCAGGATCGGCGTCGACGCCGGCTGGCTGGCGCCGGTGAGCGGCGTCCACTCGCTGGCTCCGGCGATCCATGCGCTGGTCGCGCTCCTGGTCACCGTCTACACGCTCCTGGCGGCGCTGCTGTTGCGCTCGCGCGAGGCGGCGGCGGCCAGGCTCGAGCGCTGCGTCCGCCGCATCGTCGAGGCCCGGCTGCGCCCCCTGGGCGTGCGGCCGCGGCCGGTCGTCGACGTCGATGTGACCAGGGTCCGGCTGGAGGCCATCCGCCGGCAGCGGCCGCCTCCGCAGCCGGCGGCTCCCCGCCCAGTCCCGGCGCGCTGAACCGACTCCCTGGAGGGGGAACCGGCGCGTCGCCGTGTTCGTTCATTTCCGAGGAGTCACGCACATGACCACACTTCGCACCCGGGTCACCGCCGCCCTGGCCCTTGCCGGGCTCGCGGCTCTCGGCGCTGCCCACGGCGCCCTGGCGCACGACCTCAAGACCGTCGGGCCCTACAAGGTGGCCCTGGGCTGGCTCCACGAGCCCGCCTACGTGGGTTTCGACAACGCTGTCCAGTTCCTCGTCAAGGACGCCTCCGGAGCCGGTGTCAGCGGGGTCGACACGCTGACCGTCGACGTCAGCCTGGGGACCGCCTCCATGAACGGGGTCAAGCTGGTGGAGACCGCCGACCCCGACACCGGCCTGGGGACCCCGGGCGACTACCACGCGGACTTCATCCCCACCGCCCCCGGCAACTTCACCTTCCACGTCAAGGGCGCCATCAAGGGCACCGCCATCGACGACAGCGTCACCGCCGGCCCCTCGACCTTCAACACGGTGCGGGCGGCCGACGCGGCGCAGTTCCCGGTCAAGGTGCCGGCGGCGTCGGACGTGGCGGCCAGGATCGATGCCGTGGCGACCCGGGTCGACACGCTGCCCCGGGACGTGCAGGCGGCGCAGGCCATGGCCGCCAGCGTCCAGGGCAGCGCCCAGGACGCCCGGGACGCGGCCAATCGCGCGCTCGTCGTCGGCATCGTCGCGCTGGTTCTCGCCCTGCTCCTCGGCGCCGGCAACCTGCTCGCGATGCGCCGCCGCAGCCGGTCCGGGAGCTAGAACGCCGCCATGCGCCGGCTCCTCCTCGGAGGCATGGCCGCGCTGCTCGTCCTGGGACTGACCCTGGGTCTGCCCCGGACGGCACTCGCGCACTCGCTCCGGGTCGCCTCCGACCCGGACGCCGGTGCGGTGCTCCAGCAGCCGCCCGCGACGGTGACCATCACCTTCGGGGAGGAGCCCGACGCCCGACTCTCCTCCATCGACGTCCTCGACACCGCCGGGCAGAGCCACGCCGCCGGCAGGGCGCAGTCGTTGCCCGGCGACGCCACGCGGCTGCGGGTCGCCGTCACCCCGCTGCCCAGGGGCGTCTACACGGTCTCCTGGCGGACGCTCTCCGCCGTCGACGGCCACCGCGCCGCCGGCTCCTACGCGTTCGGGGTCCAGGTGGCTCCCGGCGAGGTGACCACCGCCAATGCGGCCGCCTCCACCTCCGGGGACAGCGGCCGGCCTTCGGCGCTCGCCGTCGCCGGCCGCTGGCTCTTCTACATCGGCCTGCTGGGCCTGCTGGGCGCCGCCTTCACGGGTACGGTGGTGGTGGCAGGGGCGCCTCTGGCGGTGCTGCGCATGTGCCTGGTCACCTGGCCGCTCGCCGCGGCCGGAGCCGGAATGGTGACGGCCGTCCAGGCACACGACGCCGGCGTCGGCTGGGGCGATCTGCCCGGCAGCTCGCTGGGCCACGCCCTGGCCGTGCGCGGCATCCCCCTGCTCACCACCGGCGCCGCCCTGGTGGTGGCGGTGGTGCTGCGGCGGCGCGGCTCCGCATCCGGGCCACGAGCCGCGCTCGCCGCCGTGGCCGCCGGCGCCGGCCTGTCCATGCTCGGCGACGTGCTCCAGGGGCACGCCGCCGCCGGGGGCGCGCGGGAGGCGCTCAACGTGGGCCTGCAGTGGGTCCACATCGTCGCCGGCGGCATCTGGATCGGCGGCCTGGCCGCGCTGCTCCTTGCCGTCCGTGGCACCGCGGCAGAGGGCAGTGCGCGGGCCGTGCGCCGCTTCTCCTTCAGCGCCGGCATCGCGCTGGCAGCGGTCCTGGTCACCGGCGTGGTCCGTGCCGCCGTGGAGATCGAGAGCTGGGGCAGTGTCCTGAGCACCGACTTCGGCCGGCTGGTGGTGCTCAAGCTGACGCTGATCGGCGTCCTCGCCGTCCTCGGCGCGGTCAACCGTTGGCGCCACGTGCCGCAGGCTCAGCGGCGGCTCAGCGGCCTCCGCCGGATCGGCTCGGCGGAGCTGGGGGTCGCCGGCCTCGCCATCCTGACGGCCGCTGCACTGGTCAACGTGTCGCCGCCGGCGAGCGCCGCCGCCGCCGGTCCAGGGGCGGGGCAGGCCGCTCGGCCGGCGCCACTCGGCCTCGACGCCAACGATTACGCCACCACCGTCCGGCTCCACCTCGAGGTCTCCCCCGGCACCGCCGGATTCAACACCTTCACCGCCCGACTCTCCGGCTACGACAGCGGCGCGCCGGTGGCCGCGTCCGATATCCAGCTCACCTTCACCTTCCCCCTGCGCAATGACCTGGGCGCCTCGACCCTGGTGCTCAAGCCGGCCGCGTCACCGGGCACCTTCTCGGCAACCGGCGCCAATCTCTCGCTCGACGGCCCCTGGAACCTGAGCGCGCTGGTGGAGGGCGCCACCCCGGTGGAGATCCCGCTCCACCTCACCACCACGGCGGCGCCCCAGAAGATCCAGGTGAGCCGGGCGGCCGGCCAGCCGACCATCTCCTCCATCGCCCTGGCCGACGGGACCTCGGTGCAGGTCTACCTCGACCCCGAGAAGCCGGGGACGTCGGAGTTCCACGTCACCTTCTTCGCCGCCGACGGCAACGAGCTGCCGGTCAACGACGTGCAGATCGCCGTCACCGTCGGCGACGGGCAGCCGCAGATCCTGACCATCCTCAAGGTGGACGCCGGCCACTACGGGGCGCCGCTCACGCTCGCGGCAGGGAGGAACCGCTTCGACTTCTCGGGCACCATCGGCACCGCGCCCGGCACCAGCCTGATCGGCTCGCACATCGAGCTCGCCGTCACCCCCTGAGCCGGGCCCTGCTCAGGGGGTGACGGTGACGATCTCCGAGGTCAGGACGCGGGGGTTGAAGGGGGCGTGGTCGGCGGCGACATACTCTGCCTGCAGCCGGAATGTGCCCGGTTTGACCGGAACATCCTGCTGCAGCTGGTACTGCATGTAGATGAGGACACTGTCGACATAAAGGTGCACGTGCCCGGTGGTGGGCGAGATGTTCCGGGAGGTGGTCTGGGTGATGGTGCCGCCGTCGACCCGGACGACCACGTGCATGCTGCCGCCGTTGACCGTCGCCCCCGGAGCCGGGGCGACGATGACCACCTTCGCCGGCGAGGCCGGACGGCCGCCCAGGTCGGAGGTGTCGACACTGGTCTCGCTGGAGATGGTGCCGTTGCCGAGGTCGGCGGTGGTGGTGGCGGACGAGGACCCGCATGCTGCCAGCGAGGTCGACAGGAGGGTCAGAGCGATCAAGGCGAGGCGGCCCAGCCCTCGCCGCGCGTCCGGGCGGGTCATGCGGGCCACAGTACCTGTCGCCCGGACGGCGGGGTCGGATTCAGCGTGCGCTCGGGGTGGCCGACGGCGGTCAGCCCGGCGTCTTCCGCCCCAGGAATGGAATGCCGTAGCCCTCGAGCTCCTGCCCGACGCTCTGCCTGAAGAGCTCGGCGATGCGCTCGGCGGACCAGCCGCCCGGCAGGTAGGCGATCGACCGCTCGTGGGGGTGGGCGAAGAGCGACAGCTTGTCGCCGCCGAGGCCGATGGCCTGCCCGGTCACCGCCGCCGCCTCGTCCGAGGCCAGGAAGACGAGCAGCGGGGCCACGTCGTCGGGCGACCCCATGCCCAGGCCCATGCGCACCGAGTCGGGCACGGGCTCGCCGCGCTCCATGGCGTCGACCATCTCGCCCATCCCCGGGATGGTCGCCACCATGCGGGTCAGCGCGTTGGGCACGATGGCGTTGGCGGTGATGCCGGCCCGCTCCAGCTCCAGCGCCCAGGTCCGCACCATGGCGGCGATTCCCGCCTTGGCGGCGGCGTAGGCGGTCTGGCCGAGGTTGCCGTACTGGCCGGCGACGCTGCTGATGGCCACGATGCGGCCGCCCCTGGCGCCGGCCTCGCCGGCGGCGTCGTTCTGCCGGCGCATCTGCACCACGGCGGCGCGCACGCAGGTGAAGGTGCCGCGGAGGTGGGTCTCGACCACCAGGTCGAAGTCGGCGTCCTCGAGCTTCCAGACCATCTTGTCGCGGAGGACGCCGGCATTGGTGACCATGATGTCGAGCCGGCCGAAGGCCTCGACGGCGCGGGCCACGAGGCGCTCGGCGGCCTCGGTCGGGCCCACCGCGACGCTCTCGCCGACGGCGCGACCACCGCCATCGACGATCTCCTGCGCGGTCGCCTCGCAGACGTCGGCGTCGACGTCGTTGACCACCACAGCCGCCCCGTGCGCCGCCAGCGCCAGGGCGTAGGACCGGCCGATGCCGCGACCGCTGCCGGTGATGACCGCGACCTTGCCATCCAGGTTGATCACTGAGTTAGCCTACCCAGCCGGGCTGGCGAGGCGGTCGCCGAGCAGCAGCGCCACCGCCACGAACGCCACCCAGGCCAGCCCGCAGCCGGCCAGCCGCCAGCCCCGGCAGTGCCCGTCGCGCATCAGCACCAGCGCCCAGGCGCCCGCCACCAGCGTGACCACCATGTCGGCGATGCCGGCCGCCCCCGGGCGCCACTCCGTGAAGGCGAGCCCGATGGCGCCGGGGATGCACGCCTGGAAGGCCGTGGCGCCGGCGACGTTGCCCAGCGCCAGGGTGTCATCGCCGCTGCGCACCCAGAGCACGCTGTTGAAGGTCTCGGGCAGTTCGGTGGCGATGGGCACGAGCACAATCGCCAGAACCAGTGCGCTGATGCGCAGTGAGCCCGCCGCGGTGTCGAGCGCGTCGATGAAGAGCTGGGCGCCCAGGATCAGTAGCCCGATGCCGACGGCCACTTGCAGGGCGACCGCCGCAATCGGCGGGTCGGTGCCGCGGAAGCGCCAGAGGTGGAGCGGCTCGGGCCGCTCGCCGTGGGCCTCGTCGGCGCGCAGTGTCACCAGGATGTGGCGCCCGTAGATGCCCAGCAGCAGCACCGCGCCGGCGATCCGTGCCGCCTGGGGGAGCACTAGCGCCAGCGCCAGGACGGCGGTGCCGGCAAAGTAGGTGGACAGGTCGCGGCGCAGCTGGCCGGCGTCCGCCACCAGCACCGGGTGGCTGCGGCGCAGCCACACCGCCACTCCGGTGATGCCCAGCCCGAGGGTGAGCAGCAGGAAGGGGCCGCCGAGGACGGCGCCGATGGCCACCTGCTGCGAATCCGGCTTGCGGCCGATGATGGCGATGATCGGTACCACCGTCTCCGGCAGCGCTGTCCCCAGAGCGGCCAGCAGGCTGCCGGTGGCGCCGGCGCCGAGCTTGAGGCGGTGGCCGGCCCACTCGATGCCGTTGGTGAACAGCTCGCTGGCGGCGAGGATGATCACGAGGGCGAGGACGAATCCGATTCCGGCGGGCATGTTCGGGGGCCGACGCTACCCGCCCGGGACCGTTCCGGGCTGCTGGCGCAGCCGGCGGGTGTCCCCGGTGCGGACGGTCACGCGGGTGCGGTCGAGGTGCTCGAGCAGCGGCACCATCAGCCTGCGGGTGGCCCCGACGGCATCGCGCAGCTCGGCGACCGTGGCCGAGCCGCGCACGCGCAGCGCCGCCTCGACCGCGGCCCGAGCTTGTGCGAAGGCGGCGGCCGAGAGCACCACCCCGTCGCTGATCCGCACCGCGCGGCCCTCCTCGCCGAGCAGGCGGAGCAGCGCCGGGGTGGCGCCGGCCGCCTGCAGCTCGGCGGCCGCCGGCGGGTCGAGGTGGCGCGCCTCCAGCAGCGCGGCCACCGCCTCGGCGCTGCGCCGGGCGCCGGCGTCGACGCTCCGGCCACGGCCGGGAAGCGCCACGTCGGGCCCCCGCTCCTCCAGGCGGCCGGCCGCCGCCAGCCGGTGGGCGACATCCGCGGCGACCGTCGCCGTCAGCCGCAGCCGCGACCGCCACTCCTCGCGAGCCATGCCCGCGGCCAGCGGCTGGGCGCCGTGGAAGGTATCGAGGAGCGCGGTCGAGCTTGCCGCCAGCGCCTCCCAGCGCTCCCGGGAGAGCCGGCGCCGGCCGAGCGTGACCACCTCGGTCCCCAGCTCCTGCAGCGCCGATTCCAGCTGCCGGCGTCCGATCCCGGCGCTGCGCGCCAGGGGGCCGGCCTCGACGCCGCCAGCGTGCCGGGCAAGCTCCAGCGCCACCAGTGCCGCCCCGGTGGCGCCGCCGCGGCGGCCCAGCTGCTCCGCCACCGCGGGGTCGCGGCGCCGGTGCCGGCGTGGGGCCACGTCGAGGATCTCGCCGCCACCCAGCGTCGCCGCCGGGGTGGGCCGCCGGAGCACGAAGTGATCACCGGGGGCCGCCGGCACGGTGCCGGCCAGGGTCAGCTGGGCGAAGGCCTCGCCTCCGGCCTCGACCTCGTCGCCCTCCAGCAGCCAGACCCGGCAGCCGGCCTCGGCGGTCCCGAGGTGGAGGCTCAGCACCGCACCGTGGCGGACCGGCGCCGGGGCGTCGCGGGCGGCGCGAAGGCGCACATCGATGCGCCGGGGGGTGGCCAGGCTGCCGGGCAGGGTCAGGGCCGCGCCGCGGTGGAGCCGGTCGCGGTCGATCCCGGCGAGGTTGACGGCGGTCCGGCCGCCGGCCTCGGCCCGGGACACCATCTCGCCGTGGCGCTGCAGGCCGCGGATGCGGCAGCGCTCGCCGCCGGGCAGCACGGTGATCTCCTCGCCGGTGTGGAGCGCGCCGCCCTCCAGGGTCCCGGTGACCACGGGGCCGAATCCTGGCAGCGAGAAGCTGCGGTCGATGAAGAGGCGGGGCCGTCCCAGGTCGGGGCGTGCCGGCGCCGCGCGCAGCCTCTGCTCCACCGCCGCGCCCAGCCGGTCGAGACCGCTGCGCGCGACCGCCGAACAGGGGACCACCGCAGCGCCGCGGAGGGCGCTGGTCTCGATCACCTCGGAGACCTCGGCCGCCGCCAGGGCCAGCGTCTCGGCGTCCACCAGGTCGGCCTTGGTCAGGGCGACCACGGCGTCGCGCGTCCCCAGCAGCTCGCAGATGGCCAGGTGCTCGCGGGTCTGAGGCATCACCCCCTCGTCCGCCGCCACCACCAGCAGCACCAGGTCGACGCCCTGGGCGCCTGCCACCATGGTGCGGACCAGCCTCGAGTGCCCGGGGACGTCCACCACGCCGACCCGCTCGCCACCCGGCAGGATCCACTCGGCGAAGCCCAGGTCGATGGTCATGCCGCGGCGTTTCTCCTCGGGAAGACGGTCGGGGTCGGTGCCGGTCAGCGCCAGCACCAGCGACGACTTGCCGTGGTCGACGTGGCCGGCGGTGCCCACCACCCGGTTCACGGTGCGCCCCGCCCGCGCCTGCCGGCCCGCCAGGCGATGAGCCGGCGCTGCGCCCGGCGGGCCTCGTCGAGCAGGGCTCCGGCCCACGTCGACCCGAAGAACAGGACGTGCCGTGCGTTGACCGGCTGGACGCGGACCACCGGCGCCCCGCCGGCGGCGACGTCGAGGGCGTCGTCGATGCGCGCCGGCACCCAGGGGAACACCGTCCGGGGGTAGCGCCCGCGTTGCACCCAGCGGTGGCTGACCGCCTCGATGGAGCGCCGGGTGCGGCCGCCGGCGGCGTCGAAGAGGTAGACGGCGTCGGCGGTCCGGCGCAGGCCCGCCCAGCGGTAGACCCCCACCAGGCCGACCGGCCGCACCTCCAGCCCGGTCTCCTCGGTGGCCTCGCGGGCGGCGCACCCGGCGGCGTCCTCGTGGTCGTCGCAGTGGCCACCGGGCAGCTCCCATCCCGGCGGCCACAGGCGCAGCTGCACCAGGATGCGGCCGTCGGCACGCCGGATGGCTGCCTGGGCGCCGTGCACCCGGATCAGCCGCTCGCCCACCTCCACCAGTGCCCCAGGACGCTGCGGGCGGCGTGCACCGGCCACCCGTCGCGCGGCGCTGCCCACCGACGCCCAGGCGCCGCTCACGGGAGCCGGCCGGGGCGGGCGCCGTGGATCGACTCCCAGGCCACCCGGACGGCGTGGAGGAGGTCCCCCACCTCCTCTCGGGCCACGCAGCGCGGGTCGAGCCAGACGCGGCTGCCCTCGGCGCGCGCCAGCACTGCGGGGTCGCCGGCGCGCAGCGCGGCCAGCAGGCGCGCGGCCGGCCCGGGCAGGGTCACGCAGGTGGTGGGCAGGCCGCGCCCGGGGAGCGAGCCGCCACCGGGAGTGGACTCGCCGGCCGCCAGCTCGCAGGGGACGCCGTCGGCGCGCAGCGTCCAGCCCCAGGCGGCGGCCTCGGCTTTGAGCACCTCGCCATCCCGCACCAGCATGCGGGGCACCGGCACGGTCTCCAGGGCGTCGCCGCGCAGCCAGGCCTGGAGAGTGGCGCGCAGCGCGGCGATGACCAGCTTGTCCGGCCGCAGCGCGCGCAGGAGCGGGTGCCGCCGGAGCGTTGCAATCAGCGCCGCCCGCCCCGCGATCAGGCCCGCCTGGGGCCCTCCGAGGAGCTTGTCGGCGCTGGCCGTGACCAGGTCGGCGCCGGCGGCGAGGCAGGCGGCCAGCACCGGCTCGCCGGCCAGCGCGGGGTTGACGGCGCCCAGATCGACGAGCGCGCCGCTGCCGGCGTCCTCGATGAGCAGCAGCGAGTGATGGCGGGCCACCTCGGCCAGCTCGGCGGTCTGCGGGCGCTCGGTGAAGCCGACGACGCTGAAGTTCGAGGGGTGGACGCGGACGATGGCCCGGGTTCGCGGGGTCACCGCCGCCTCGTAGTCGGCGGCGCGGGTGCGGTTGGTGGTGCCCACATCCACCATGCGGGCGCCGCTCTGGCGCATCACCTCGGGGATGCGGAAGCCGCCGCCGATCTCCACCGCCTCGCCGCGGCTGACCAGCACCTCGGCCCCCCGGCAGAGGGCGCTGAGCACCAGCAGGACGGCGGCGGCGTTGTTGGTCACCACCAGGGCGTCCTCGGCACCGGTCAGCGTCGCCAGCAGCGGGGCGACATGGTCCTGCCGGGCGCCGCGCCGGCCCGAGCCCAGCTCCAGCTCCAGGTCGCTGTAGCCGTTCGCGGCCGCCGCCACGGCCTCGCGCGCCGCCAGGCTCAGCGGTGCCCTCCCCAGGTTGGTGTGGACCACCACCCCGGTGGCGTTGATCACGCGACGCGGGGCGGGGTCGAGCCGGGCGCGCAACCAGGCGGCGGCGGCGGTAGCCAGGGAGTCGGTGTCCGGGTGTTGCGGCTCGCCCGCCCGCCGGGCGCGGCGCTCGGCGTCGAGAACTGCGCGACAGGCGGCCGTCACCGCCGGGCGTGCCGCCGTGCGCCAGGCGCCGAGCCGCGGATGCGCGGCCAGGCGGTCGACCGGGGGGAGGTCACGCGGCCCGGGTTCGCCCGGCATCAACCCGAACTACCCCGAGAGGGCGCCGAGGAGTGTGGCTATGCCCCGGAAGTCGGGCGCAACCCCACCGTAGATGGCACTGACGATGTGGTCGACTCCGCTGGTGATGAGGTTGCCCCCGGCATTGGTGCCCCCGGTCCGCGGCAGGACGAAGAGGAGGAGGAAGCCGACCAGCATCAGGATGTTGCGGTTGCGCTCCATCCAGACGATGACGTCTGGGATCTGCCGCCCCACAGCGCCCTTGAGGACGGTGAAGCCGTCGAGCGGCGGGATCGGGATCATGTTGAAGATGAACAGCAGCGCGTTGACGTACATCGCCTCGTAGAGGACGTAGAAAAGGATGTAGCCGACCCCCCCGTGACCCACCGGGGGGATGAAGGTGCCGGGGATGTCGTCGAAGAAGCTGGTGTCGGGCTGGACCACCCCCGCGGAGGCATGCACCAGGATCTGGACGCCGAGGCCGAAGACGACCGCCAGCAGCAGGTTGGTGAGCGGCCCGGCGAAGGCGATGAAGGCGTGCTGGGCGGCGCTGCGGATGCGCAGCAGGTTGATCTGCACCGGCCGTGCGAAGCCGAAGCCGATGGCCAGCAGCAGTCCGAAGCCCAGGGGGTCGATCTGCTTGAGCGGGTCGAGGCTGATCCTCCCCTGCGAGCGCGGCAGCGGGTCGCCGAAGCGGTCCGCCACCACGGCGTGCATCAACTCATGGAGGGTGAAGCCGATGACCAGGCCCGGCAGGGAGTAGACGGCCAGCGTGATGAAGAGCTCGAGGCTGGCGCTGCTCACCGGATGGCCGTCAGTCGAGCTCGACGCGGCGCGGGCGTCGCTGCTCGCGCGTGGCCGCCGCCTGGCTGCGGGCGGCGCGCTCGCGCAGCAGGTGCTCGACGGTCACGGACAGGGCCAGCAGCAGCTCGCGCTGGGCGTTGAGCAGGTGGGTCTGCGCCTCCGGCGGGACCAGCTCGCCGAGCGCACCGGTGAGGACGTTGCCGGCGTCGCCGAACAGGCGGCCCGGGCACATGCGGCACGGCTCGCCGTCGCTCAACGGGGGTCTCCGAACACCACCCGGAGCGCGCCCTCGTCGAGCCGGGCGGAGTGGGTCGACTTGCCGTTGAGCACGCGCGGCAGCGCGATCTCGCGCTTGTAGGGGCCCACGGTGACGAAGAGCTCGCCCTCGCGGTGGGTCACGGTCACCTCATTCTTCTCCACGAAGGGGAGCTGCAGGGTGAGCTCGTAGGTGTTGCCCACCTTGCGGATCTTCTGCGCCACGGCGTGGTAGAAGATGTCGGCCGGGTCCCGATCTCCGTAGATGGAATCGGCCATGGCGTCGAGCGACTCCAGACCGACGATCTCGTGGTCGAAGAGCCGGGTGCGCATGATGGGCACCGGCGAGAAGGCGGTCTCGACCATCTCGCTGTACTTGCGCTGGGCCGTTCGCCAGGAGTCGAAGTAGACGTCGGTCACCTCGGGCGGCAGCTCCCGGTTCACCACCACCAGGTCGGTGAGGTAGTCGTACAGGGAGAGGTAGGTGAAGGCGCGCTGGGCCTCCTTGACCACCATCTTCTCCAGGTTGAGCACGATCCGGACCGTGCAGGTGCGGGGGTCGCCGAGGATGCGCTTCATGCCCTCGAGGTCGACCAGCAGGTCCTTGACGCTGGAGAAGATATCGTCGCCGGGGAGCGGGATGTTGACGAACGGCTTGATCACCGGCCGCGCCGCCTTCATCACCATGCGCTGCAGCGGAAACAGCTTGCTGAGGTACCAGCGGGCCACGTCGGGGAAGGCGAGCAGCTGGAGGGTCTCGCCGGTGGGGGCGCAGTCCACGATGAGGACGTCATAGTCGCCCTTCTGCTTGTGGTGCTTGATCCACATCAGGCTGGCCACCTCCTCCATGCCCGGTGGCGTGGCCAGCTCCTCGGCGACGATGTCATCGACCCCCTGGGCGGCGAACAGGCTGCTCAGGTAGGCGTGGATCTTCTCCCAGTGGGACTCGAGCTCGTGGAGGGCGTTGATCTCCTGGGCCCAGAGGTTGGGGGCCACCTCGACCGGCACGTCGCCGAGCACCACGTCCAGGCTGTCGCCCAGGCTGTGGGCGGCGTCGGTGCTGATCACCAGGGTGCGGTGGCCCAGCCGGGCGCAGCGCGCGGCGGTCGCGGCCGCCACCGTCGTCTTGCCCACACCGCCCTTGCCGGTATAGAGAATTACTCGCATGCGCCGATAGGAACCGCCGAATGTGCCATGCCGGGAGCGGCCGCGCCCTGGAGCGCCGGAGGCGCCGTCGGGGCAGCATATCGGACCTGCGACGTGGCGCCGGTCACCCTCACGGCGCCCCCGGCCGGCTGCCGGTCTACTTGACGACGACTCGGACGATGACGTCGGCGACGACGATGAGCGCGACCATCAGGCCGGCCATGACACCGACCCGCTTCAGGTCCGCCCCCACGTAGGGCACGCGGTCCAGCGGGATGGCGGCGTCCTCAGGGTCGAGGGCATCCACCGGTGCGGCGGCGGCACGGGCCGAGGGCCGGGGTCGCACCGGAGCGGTGCCCGCCGTGGCGATGGTCGGGGCGGCGACGCGGCCCACCCGCCGGGAGGCGGCCGCTGCGCCCGGGGTCCGCACCGGCGCCGCCGGGCGCGCCGGCCTGGGGGCCGGAGCCGCGGCCGGCCGGTCCTCCTCCACCTCAGCGGCGTCCGTGTCCGCGTCCTGACCGGCCGTCTCCGCCGCCGTGTCCTCGCTCGCGGTGGCCTCGTCGTCCTTGACCGTACCGGCCCTGGCGGCGCGGGCCAGCAACTCCTCGCGCTCGGCCTCGAGCGCGGCCAGGCGCTTCTCGAGGTCGCCGGCCGGGGGCGCCGGGGCGGGCCCGGCGGGCCTCGGGCGCCGCTGCGCCGGTCGGCGGGCGGAGCCGCTCTTCATCTTCCGTGCCATGGCGGTGCGCAAGGGTAGCAGCGATCCGCTCGACGCCTGTGCGCAGTGTCCGCCGCCCGGGGGGCGAACCGGAGAGAGCAGGATGACCGCCGTGGGACGTTGGCTCGGTTCGACCCTGCCGGCCGGCGCCGTCGCCCGGCTGAGGCGCGCCCGCGGGCTGGTGGCGGTGGTGGCCACCGCCGGGGACGCCGGCCCGGACACGGCGCCGGTGTCGCTGGTCCGCGTCCGGGACGCCTCACGGCTGCTGCTCGGCCTGGCTCACAGCCGGGTCACGCTGGCCAACCTCCGCGCCGGCGGGCGCGTCGCCGTCTCGCTGCTGGTGCCGCCCGACATGGCGCTGACCGTCGCCGGTGCCGCCCGGGTCGTGGCCGAGCGGCTCGACGGCGCCGCCCACGTCGCCGCCGTGCTGGTGGAGGTCGACGCCGTGACCGACGACCGCCATCCGGCGGCGCGGCTGACCCGGGCCATCGGCTTCCGCTGGGACACCACCGAGCGGGAGGCCGCCGAGCGCGCGCTGCTCGCCGAGCTGGAGCGACTGCCGCTGCCCTGAGTGTCGCCTCAGACGTTGAAGCGGAAATGGACGACGTCGCCGTCCTTGACCAGGTAGTCGCGACCCTCGAGGCGCAGCCGGCCGGCCTCGCGGACGGCGGCGTAGCTGCCGGCGCCGATCAGGGTCTCGGCGTCGACCACCTCGGCCCGGATGAAGCCCTTGGCGAAGTCGGTGTGGATGGTGCCGGCGGCGTCCACGGCGGTGCCGCCGCGCCGCAGCGTCCAGGCGCGCACCTCCTTCTCGCCGGCGGTGAAGAAGGTGAGCAGCTCCAGAAGCGCGTAGGCACGGCGGGCCAGCCGGTTGAGACCGGGCTCGCCCAGACCGAGCTCGGCGAGGAACTCCTGCTGGTCGGCGGGGTCGAGCTCGACGATCTCCGACTCGATGCGGGCGCTGATGGCGACCACGTCGTCGTGACTCTCCTCCGCCCGGACACGCACCCGGTCGAGCACGGGGGAGCTGTCCAGGGCGGCGGCGCCGTCGTCGACGTTGACCACCACCAGCGCCGGCTTGGCGGTGAGCAGGAAGAGCTCGTGGATGTGGGCTCGCTGCTCGGCGTCGAGCCCCATGGTGCGGACCGGCCTGCCGGCGTCGAGGTGCTCGCGCACGGCGCGCAGGGTGGCGACGGCCTCGAGCTCCTTCTCCTTCATCAGGCGGGTGTTGCGCTCCAGCCGGTCGAGCCGCCTGCTCACCGACTCGAGGTCGGCGAGGCCGAGCTCGAGCTCCAGCAGCTCAAGGTCGCGCACCGGGTCGACCCCGCCCTCGACGTGGGTGACGTCGGGGTCCTCGAAGCCGCGCACCACGATGGCGATGGCATCGGTCTCGCGGATGTTGCCGAGGAACTGGTTGCCCAGGCCCTCCCCCTTGCTGGCGCCGCGGACCAGGCCGGCGATGTCGGTGAAGGTCACGGTCGCCGGGATCAGCTTGGGGGGGTTGAAGAGGGCGGCCAGTCGGGCGACGCGCTCGTCGGGCACGGGCACGATGCCGGTGTTGGGCTCGATGGTGGTGAACGGGTAGTTCCCCACCAGCGCCCCGGCCCGGGTCAGGGCGTTGAAGAGCGTCGATTTGCCTGCGTTGGGCAGGCCGACGATGCCGACGGAGAGGGCCATGAGGGGAGGGTTATAGCGGTCGGGTAACCGCCGGCGACGTGGCCCGTGATCGGATGCGGCGGTATGCTTGGCCCGGTCCCGGGGGACGGCCCCGGGCAGTCAGGGGAGACTTTGCGTGACCGACACCGCCGAGCGACCGACGCGCGCCGCCTTCAGCGCCATGACCGAGGCGACCGCCGCCGACTGGCAAGCCATCTTCACCGCGTTCCTGGAGTTCGGGGCCGGGCTGGCGGAACGCGTCATCACCCACCTGCAGCTCCTCGGCGACGACCACGGTGGCTTCGCCGTGACCCGGTTGGAGCACTGCCTGCAGACCGCCACCCGCGCCGCCCGCGCCGGCCGCGACGACGAGTACGTGGCCTGCGCCCTGCTCCACGACATCGGCGACACCCTCTGCACCTACAACCACCCCGACGCGGCGGTGGCCATCCTCCGTCCCTTCGTCTCCGACGCCAACCTGTGGATGGTGGAGAAGCACGGCATCTTCCAGGGCTACCACTACTTCCACTTCCTGGGCATGAACCGCGACGCCCGCGATCAGTACGCCGGTCAGCCGTTCTACGACCGGACCGTCGAGTTCTGTGCGGAGTTCGACCAGAACTCCTTCGACCCCAACTACGTCAGCATGCCGCTCGACGAGTTCCGGCCACTCCTGCGTGACATCTTCGCGAGGCCGCCGCGCACCTACATGACCGAGGCGCGCTCGGAGGGCTGACATGCCCCTCGGCACCCGGGTGCTGGGCGGCGAGGGGCCGGTGGTCTCGGCCATCGGCCTGGGCTGCATGGGCATGTCCGGCGTCTACGGGCCGTCCGACGACGCCGAGAGCGTCGCCACCGTCCACGCCGCGCTCGACGCCGGGGTGACCCTGCTCGACACCGGCGACTTCTACGGCATGGGCCACAACGAGCTGCTGCTCGGCTCGGCGCTGCGCGGCCGGGCCCGCGAGGGCGTGGTGCTGAGCGTCAAGTTCGGCGTGCTGCGCGGCCCCGGGCCCGGCCTCGGCGGCGTCGACTGCCGGCCGGCGGCGGTGCGCAACTTCGCCGGCTACTCGCTGAAGCGGCTGGGCGTCGATGTCATCGACATCTACCGCCCCGCGCGGCTGGATCCGGGGGTACCGGTGGAGGAGACGGTGGGCGCCGTCGCCGACCTCATCAGCGAGGGCTGGGTGCGTCACGTCGGGCTCTCGGAGGTGGGGGTCGAGACGCTGCGACGCGCCTGCGCCGTCCACCCGGTGTGCGACCTGCAGATCGAGTACTCGTTGCTGTCGCGGGGCATCGAGGCAGCCATCCTGCCCGCCTGCCGCCGGCTGGGCGTCGGCATCACCGCCTACGGCGTGCTGACCCGCGGGCTGCTCGGCGGCCACATGAGCGCGACCCCGCCGGCTCGCGGCGACTTCCGCGTCCGGTCGCCGAGGTTCAGCGGCGACAACCTGGCGCACAACCTGGGGCTGGTGGAGGCGTTGCGGCAGGTGGCCGAAACGAGAGGTGTCAGCGTGGCGCAGCTGGCCATCGCCTGGGTGCTGTCGCGGGGCGGCGACCTCGTCCCCGCTGGTGGGCGCGAGAACGCGGGAGCGACTGGCGGAGGCGCTGGGGGCGGCGGATGCCGTGCTCACCGATGCGGAGCTCTCCGCCATCGAGGCGGCGGTGCCGCGCGGCGCGGCCGCCGGCGAGCGGTATGACGCTGCGGGCATGGCGGCGCTGGACAGCGAGCGGGCGTAACCCGCCGGTGCCGGATAGACTGGCAGCCGCCCATCGAAGGGGTCCGGCGCCCGCGGGCCTGGCCGGAGGCAGACAGAGATCGTGACGACGCTGGGGGGTGTCGCATGCGGATGCGACCTGAGCGCTGACCGGGGAGGTGCTCGGTGACCGTGTCGCCGGGTGATGCCGGGCTGGCGGCGCGGCTGCCCTTTCCTGTCGCCCTCGCGTACGAGCGGGCCGCCGACGAGACCGGGGGGCCGGCGGAGCGTCACGCCCGTGCGCTGGCCCTCGGCGATGCCCTGGCCGGCTACTGCCACTCCATCGCCGCCGCCGGGCTGCGCGTCGACCCGCAGGGCCTGGACGCTCAGCAGGAGGCCGCCGGCTTGGCGGGCCGGGTCGCTGCCCTCCTCGCACCCGTGCCGGTCGCGATGCTCCCGCCCGAGGTGGCCATGGTGCGGGCGTTTCTCGGCGCGCCCCACGCCGGGGCCACCGCGGGCGAGGTGCTCCTGCGAATCGCGGAGTGGCGCGACGCACTCCCGGACTCCGCGGCGGTCGCGCTCCTGACCGAGGCGGGCCTGGGACTGTGCGCAACGCTGCTCGACATGGTCGCCGTGCGGCTGGTCCTGCTCCGCGGGGACACGGAGGACGGCGCCGGCACGGTCGAGCTCACGGGCCCCGAACCGCCACTCCCCGGCCCGGCCGGTGCCCTGGCGCTCGCCGTGGTGCGGAGCGGCGAGGAGCCGGCGGCGCCGCTGGCCCTCGACCCCTGGATGGTGCTGCGCCGCTGCAGCGACTGCGACGCCCTGCGCGTGTTCCTCCTCGTGTCGGCGTCGGCCACCGGCATGGAGTACTCCAGCCCGGGGTGCGGTCACGGTCTCCACATCGCCGCGACCGCGACCGGCGAGCCGGTTACCGCCATCGACGAGGCGGCAGACGGCGGGGTTCGTGACGCCGACGTCCAGTTCACCGTCTATCGGCGCGGCGTGGTCCGGCCGGGTCGCTGGTACACGATGCTCGCCTTCGCCCACAAGACGGACCCCGTCGACGATCCCGACCGCGGCAGGATCGACCCCGTGGCGGAGGTGCGGCGCATGGCCGCCGCCTCCCTCGGCGAGGAGGCGGTCAGCTACCACCACACCGCCGTCGACAGCTTCGAGTCGCTGCCCCGCGGCGTGGAGCTGCGCTTCGTGCCCCGGGTCGACGGGGTGGAGTTCAACCCGCCGAGCAGCAGCTTCCTGTGGCTCGAGCCGGTGCATCGCGAGGAGTTCCGCCTGCGCGCCTCGCCGGAGCTCGACGGCGGCCGGGCCGGGGGACGCCTCGACGTGATGTGGGGAACCATCCTGCTCGCCGAGGTGTCGCTGAGCTTCCGCGTCGAATCCGGCGGTGCCACCGCCGAGGCCGCCCCGGCCACCGCCGACGCCCTGGGCACCGCCGGCCTGGAGCCGGTGAGCGCGCGCCCGTACCGCCGCATCTTCGCCTCCTACTCGCACAAGGACGATGCCATCGTCGACCAGGTGGCGGCCTTCACCCGCATCCACGGCGACGACTTCGTGCGCGACCAGAGCCACCTGAGGTCGGGCGAGTCCTGGAACCAGCGCATCGGCGAGCTGATCGCGGCCTCCGACGTGTTCCAGCTGTTCTGGTCGTCGAACGCGCTCTCGTCCCCGTTCGTGCAGCAGGAATGGACCTATGCGCTCTCGCTGGGACGCGAGCATTTCATCCGGCCCTTCTACTGGGAGGACCCGATGCCCGCCCGTCCGGAGGCGAACCTGCCGCCGCCGGAGCTGGTGCAGCTCCACTTCCACCGGCTCGACCTGAGGTCTGCCCCGGTTGTGGCGCCGCCGCCGATGCCGCTCGCGACGGGGGCTCCGGCGCCGCCGTGGAGCAACCCGCTGGCAACTGTCGCGTCGGCACCTCCGCCGGCGATGGTGCCGCCGCCGTCCGGACCGCCACCGGCGCCGCCGGCGCCACCGCGACAGCGCGGGATCCGCTTTCGCCGTGCCGGCCCGATCGGCGGAGGGCTGGTCGCCGTCGGGGCGGCCGCGGCCGTCCTGATGGCGGGACACGGCGTGGGGTCGTCACCGGTCGCCGGAGTGACCAGCTCCTTGGCAAGCAGCATCTCCGCCGTCCCCGCCAGCAGCTCGGCGGGCACCTCGACCGACGTCCTCCCCGGACCGACCCCGTCCGTCACCTCGGCCACCGCCGACGCCGCCGCTCTCTGCGTCAGCGGCACTCCGGCCACCGCCACCGTCAGCGTCGTGGTCACCGTTCCGGGCGCCGACCGGGTGGACACGGTGGTCCTGGGCTCGCTGCTGAACGGCGGACCGCCGGCGATCACGCCCATGTCACTGGTCGGCGCGGGTGCCGCCAGGAACTCCTTTGTCTACCGGGGGACACTCGGTCCGTTCAGCAGCGCCGGGACGGCGTCCTGGGTTGTCCGGGTCACCGACACCCGGGGCGATGCGGCGGACGGGACGACGATGACGACCCCGGTTCGCGCGATCTGTCCCTGAGGCACTCTGCCGGCCACGGCCTGGCCGTGTCCCGCCGGCCACGCGGCTCCTCCGCACCACCGGGACCGTGCGGCGATCGCACTATCGGGATGTGCGTCGTCAATTCACCTCCCGGCGCCTCGGCTCCTGGCCCGCGGGCGGCGTCATCCGGACACGGTGCAGCGCCATGAGCACCGCTCCGGTGGCGAGCGCGGCCGATACGAGCAGCCAGGCCGGGCTGAAGTAACGATCGGTGGAGAAGGCGATCCCGCTCAGGACTCCGCCGACCCCGGCGAGCACCACCGCGACGATCACGCCGCGACGGCCGCCCGGCCGCAGCGCGGGGATCGCGGCCGCCACCCCGCCGAGGAGGCCGCCCAGCAGCACGACCACGTAGCTGTGGAGGTGCAGAAGCCCGCGCTCGTACGAGTAGCGGAGGAAGAAGTCGGAGTCGTGGTAGCCCTGGAAGCGATGGAAGACGTAGGCGCCCTCGACCAGCAGGGTGAGGCCGGCCAGCCCCGTCAAGCCCACTCCGCCGATGAGCAGCGGCTCCCGACTCGACAGGCGATGTGAGGGCGGGTTCGCGGCGGCCGCCGCCGGCTCGCCCCGGGCCGGCTCGTTCCTGACGAGGTGCAGACCGATCAGCACCGCCCCGGCCGCGAGCACCGCCGGCACCAGCAGCAGCGCCCTGCTGTAGTAGTCGGCGGTGGCCACCCCGATGCCGCTGAGCACCGCACCCACTCCGGCGAGGATGGCGGCGATGGTCTGGCCGGTCCGGCGGCCGGGCCGCCGGGCCACGATGCCGGCGGCGCCTCCGCCGAGGAGTCCGCCCGCGAGCACGTGAATGAAGCTGGCCAGACCCAGGAAACCGGGCTCATAGGAATAGCTGGCGAGGATGTTCGACTCGTAGATGTCCCGGTACCGGTCGATCGAGACGATGCCGGTGCCGAGCAGGAAGACGGCCGCCAGGCCGACCGCGACCGCACCAGCCACGAGGAACGGCGTCCACCGGGCGGGCGGCGCAGAGGTCAGCCGGGGGGCCGGAATGGGCGGCGGCGGCGCCGGTCCGCCGGGGAGGGCCAGGGTGGGCAGGTCCGAGGGCAGCGGCACGGCGACGGGCGGGGTGGTCGCCGGTGCCGCGAACGCGAAGGTCGGCGCCGCGGGCGGGAGCGCCAGCGCCCTCGCCCCGCTGGGCGGAGCCGCGGCGGCATCGTCGAGGTCGGCCGTCATCGCCGTCATGGGGACCCTGGCGATACGCTGCGYCCGCTGCAGCTCGGCGCCGAATGCCGCCGCGGTCGTCTGTCTGTGCGCCGGATCCTTGGCGGTGGCCCGCTCCAGCACCAGGCAGACGTCGTCCGGCACCCCCTCTGGCCGGAGGTCCGGCACCGGCTCGATGGCGACACGAGTGAGCATGGGGATGAAGGACTCGTCGCTCTCCCTGGAGAAGGGCGGCCGACCGAGGATCAGCGCGTACAGCGTCGAGGCCAGCCCGTAGACGTCGGAGGCCACGGAGGACGGCTTGCCGGCCAGGATCTCCGGCGCCGCATGGGCGATGCTCGCCGTGACCAGCCCGCTCCTGGTGCGAGCGCTGCCCTCGACGCGGGCGATCCCGAAGTCGGCCAGTTTGGGCTCGCCGTACCCCGAGACGAGGACGTTCTCCGGCTTGACATCGCGGTGGAGGACCCCGGCCCGGTGCGCCGCCTCCAGCGCCCCGGCGAGCTTGACGCCGGTGGCCACCGCGTCCGCCCAGGGAAGGGGTCCCGTCGCCGTGAGGCGGTCGCCGAGCGAGCCCCGCGCCTCGAAGGCCATGACGATGTAGGCGCTGCCGCCGGGGGTGAAGCCCGCCTGGTGGACGGTGACGATGTTGGGGTGGTTCGAGACGCTGCCCATGGCGGCGATCTCGCGCTGGAACCGCATCCGGGCCCCCTCGTCGAGGCCGCCCACGCCGAGAAGTTTCACCGCCACGGTGCGGTGGAACTCCGGCTGCTGTGCCCGGTAGACGACGCCGAAGCCGCCGCGGCCGATCTCGACCGCCCCCGAACAGCCGGGGACGCCGAGATCGACGCCGGGGGCCGGCGACACACTGTCGGTCACGGTTTCATTGTCCAGCGGGCGGGGTCGACCTGGCCACCGTGAACCCCGCCACCGCGAGCACCGCGATCATGTTCCGCGCCGGGTCGCGGTCCTTGTCGCGCGTGGGCTCGTCCAGGTCCTCCCAGGGCACCAGGTCGGGATGGATGCGCTCGTCCTCGTCACGGATGCGGCCGTGCCGCCAGCCGTCGCGGAGCCGCTCGGCGACCCAGCGGTCATGCTCGGCCCGCGCCATCAACTCGACCTCGGCATCCGTGAGCCGGGCTCCGGTGGGCAGGAGCGCGTCGGCCGGCGTCACCCTGCAGCCGAGCACCGCCAGCTTCCGCGTGATGTCGGCCGCCTGGTCGCGGTTGCTCTCGCGATACGTCTCCGGCAGGTCGCGCCAGGGAACTCGCGCCGGGCTGGGGTCGCCGGGCGCGGCGGCGTCCACGTGGCGCAGGTAGACCGCGTGGATGGCCTGCGCCAGCAGCTCGAGGTTGGTGTGGAGCACCACTTCCGGGGTGCAGAGCCACTCCAGCAGCTCGAAGGTCTCGACCCGCGGCAGGTCGCCCTCGCTGCGCCCGGACACCAGCGATCCCAGCCGCGATGACGAGTTCGTGCAGGCCACGACCCGAACGTCACGGTCCAGTGCCTGGCGCAGCCGCAGCGTCGAGCGCAGGCAGGCGAGGTCGTCGTCCTCGTACACGAAGGCGGTGAGGCCGGCGGCCGCACTCACGCTCGAGGGCAGCACCAGCCGCGGCGCCTCCTGATCGGACACGACGGCGTCGACCGCGGTGAGGCGGCAGGCGGCCTGGAGGTCTCGATACCGGCCCTGGAGCCGCTCGCAGGCCTGGCTCGCCTGGGGGCCGACCATGGTGATGCGCAGCAGGCGCCCCGGCTCCCGCCGTGCCAGCACCCATTGCCTGCAGGACTCGACGACGATGTCCGCGGTGATCCGGCCGCCGCCGGCGACCAGGATGGCCGGCGGCTCGCCGGCTCGCTCCTCGATGGTGCCGGGAAAGGCGTCGAGAAGTGCGCGCGCCGCGGCCCGGAACACGTTGAAGTACTCCAGGCGCAGGAAGGGGTCACCGCTGCCGTCCATCAGCGCCTCCTCGAGGAGGCGGCACAAGGGCTCGTCGGAAATGTGGACCAGGCAGGCCAGGGGTCGTTGGCGCCGCTGGGCCAGGGCCTGGGAGGCCATGGCCACCCGGGCGTTGACCGAGTCGTCGCCGCAGACGGCGACGATGCGACGGGCCTTCTCCAGGCGCGCCCAGCGCAGCACCTGCTCGTCGGTGGCGTCACCGCGGACGACGACGGCACCGGCATCGCGGCAGGTCACCAGGTCGGCGGGGGCCGGCGCCGTCTCGATGACGACGACCGCCTCGCCGCGTTCGCGGAAGGCCAGCGCCAGCCGCAGGCCGACGCGTCCCAGCCCGCAGATGACGACATGGTCGCGGGCCGCCAGGCGCACCCGCAGGCGCGCCGTCTGCTCGGTGAAGACGGCCGTGACGGCCCGCAGGAAGGCCGACGCGGTCGCCAGCGGCGCCAGCCAGCGGGCCACCTCGATGAGTGCGGGATACGGCGGCGTCCCCACCGTCCCGAAGCGGAACAGGCCGAGGGTTGCGTAGATGCGGTCGGGCGGGCTGCTGGGCTCTCCCCCGGTGCCGTCCCATCCCGCGTAGCCCAGGCCGAAGGCGACGGCGCCGACGACGGCGGAGAACACCCACCAGTAGCGTCGCCACCACCCGGCGACGCGTGACCGGAACGACAGCGGCCCGCGCGCCCCCCCGGCCTGATCAGCTGGTGCCCGCTGCACGACGCCTCACTGTACCGGGGAAACGACCCCTGCACGGCGCGGGGCCGGCTGGAATCCGGCTACCGCTTGACCGCCTGACCCTCGGCCAGGGCGGCGGCGGTGCGATTGCCGCCGAGGTGGCGCTGCAGGAAGGCGTTGACGCCGGGGGCGACGAGTGCCAGCGGCACCGACGCCCGGATCATCAGCGGCGCCACCTTGAGCTCGGCCCGGTTGCGCTCGATGCCCTTGACCACGGCCGCGGCCACCTCGTCGGGGGTGCTGGTGCCGACCCCCCGGGGGGGTGGCACCCCGGCGTCGGCGAACATCCCGGCCTCCGACACCAGCCCCGGGTAGACGATCGAGACCCCGATGCCGGCGCCGCGGAGCTCCTCTCGGAGCGCCAGCCCGAACCCGCGCAGACCGGCCTTGGTGGCGCAGTAGGGCGTGGCGCTGGGCGAGGCGGCCATGGCCAGCAGCGAGGAGATGAGTACGATGTGGCCAGATCCGCGGCGCCTCATCCCTGCCGCCGCCGCGCGCGAGAGGAGCACCGGGGCCCGCAGGTTGACGTCCAGGACCCGGTCGATGCCCGGGATGTCGAGCTCCTCGAGGCCCCCGGTGCCGGGCAGCGCCGCGTTGGCCACCAGGATGTCGACCGCCGCCGCCTCGGCCAGCAGCCCGTCGAGTGCGTCCCGGTCGGCCAGATCGACGACCAGGGTCCGGGCGCCCAGCTCGCCGGCCAGTGGCTCCAGCACGCCGACGCGACGGCCGGTGAGCAGCAGCGACGCGCCCCGGGCACGAAGCGCCCGCGCCATGGCGTGGCCGAGGCCGCCGGTCGCCCCGGTGAGGAGAACAGTCCTGCCGTCGATGCGCATCTCGCTCCTCCGGTGGCGGGCGTTTGCCGGCTGCTCAGTCAGGAACCGGCGGCGCGACCCGGCCGACCACGTCGATCACCCGCGAGCGCAGCCGGGTCCGGGTCAGCATCATGCGCTGCCCACAGCCCGCGCAGCTCAGCCGCACGTCCAGCCCCACCGCGGTGACCGCGAATCGGGTGCTGCCGCAGGTGTGCGCCCGGCGCAGCGCCACCACCTCGCCGGGCTCCGGCGTGTAGTCGACGCGCCCGTCGGCACCGCGAGTCAGCATGGGCCGCCGGTCACGCTACAGCTCGTCGAGTGCGTAGGCCTTGTGCAGGGCACGGACCGCGCGCTGCACGTGCTCGCGCGCCACGATGCAGGTGATGCGGATCTCGCTGGTCGAGATCAGCTCGATGTTGATGCGCTCCTCGGCCAGCGTCCGGAACATGGTCGCGGCCAGGCCGGGGGTGTTGAGCATCCCGGTGCCCACCACCGACACCTTGCCGATGCCGTCGGTGGCCTCGAAGCCGTCGGCGCCGACCTCGCGCGCGATCTCCTCGACAATCGCCCGGGTCTGGGCCAGGTCACTGGCGGCGATGGTGAAGCTCAGGTCGGTGATGCCGTCGTGGCCCACGTTCTGCAGGATGACATCGACGTTGACGTGGTGGTCGGCCAGCGGTCCGAAGATGGCGGCGGCGATGCCGGGCCGGTCGGGCACGCGCAGCATGGTCACCTTGGCGACGTCGGTCTCGTGCGCGATGCCGCGCACCTTCTGGCGGTCTTCCAACTTGGGGTGCCTCGTGATGATGGTCCCCGGGCTCTCGTCGAAGGACGAGCGCACCCAGATGGGGATGTCGTAGGCCTCGCCGATCTCCACCGCGCGCGGGTGCATGACCTTGGCGCCGACGGCGGCGAACTCCAGCATCTCCTCGTAGCTGATCTCGGGGATGGGGCGAGCCTCCGGGACCAGCCGCGGATCGGCGGTGAAGACGCCGCGCACGTCGGTGTAGATCTCGCAGTGCTCGGCGCGCAGCGCCGCCGCCAGGGCCACGGCGCTGGTGTCGCTGCCGCCCCGGCCCAGGGTGGTGATGTCAAAGGTCTCGCTGACGCCCTGGAAGCCGGCGATCACGGCCACGCGCCCCTGCTCCATGGCGTCGACGATGCGCTCCGGGACGATGTCGACAATCCGCGCCTTGCGGTGGATGCCGCTGGTGCGGATGCCCGCCTGCAGGCCGGTCAGGCTGACCGCATCCACCCCCAGCGCGCACAGCCGCATGGCCAGCAGCGGCGCCGTCTGCATCTCGCCGGTCGACATCAGCATGTCCATCTCGCGCGCCGGCGGGGCGTCGGTCAGCTGGTTGGCCAGGGCGATGAGCTCGTTGGTGGTGTTGCCCATGGCGCTGACCACCACGCAGACCCCGTCGTAGTGCCGGCGTGCCTCGCGGATGCGCAGGGCCACGCGGCGGATGTGCTCGACGTCGGCCACCGAGGTGCCGCCGTACTTCTGGACGACGTAGGTCACGCCACCATCCCGGAGTCCACGCGGGAGCCGTAGTTGCGTACCCGGCTGATCACCGTCCGGCCTCTGAGGCCGTGCCTCCGGGCTGCCGCCATCAACCCGGCCTGGACCCGCTCGGGGTCGCGCCAGGTCAGCGCCAGCACGCTCGGACCGGCTCCGCTGAGGCAGGCGCCCACGGCGCCCGCATGGCGCGCCGAGGCGATCAGGTCGGGCAGCCAGGGCATCAGCGCTGCCCGCTGGGGCTGGTGGAAGCGGTCCTCCATGGCGTCGCCCAGGGCGTCCCAGTCGCGCTCCGCCATGGCGCGGACCAGGAGCGCCACCCGGCCGGTGTTGAAGACGGCGTCGGCGCGCGAGTAGGCGTCGGGGATCACCTGCCGCGCCTCGCGGGTGGAGAGCTCGACGTCGGGGATGAAGAGCACCACCAGGACCTCGTCGCTCACCGCCATGGTCACCGGGGTGGCGCCGGGAGCCACGATGGCCAGGCCGCCCAGCAGCGCCGCCGCGGCGTTGTCGGCGTGGCCCTCCAGGGCCACGCACTCGTCGAGGATGCGGCGCTCATCCCAGTTGGGCCGGTGCAGCGCCACGGCGGCGAGCACCCCGCCCATGGCGGCGGCCGCGCTCGACCCCAGCCCGCGTCGCATGGGGATGCGGTTGACGCAGCGGATGGTGACCCCGCCGGAGGGGCGTCCCATGGCGGTGCTGGCGCCGGCGTAGGCGGTGCATACCAGATTGGTGGCCGGGTCGCGCAGCTCCTGCGGCGCCCCCGGCCCGCAGTCCAGCTCGATGCCCTCGCCACCGGTCTGCTCGACACTCACCTCGTTCTGCAGCTGCAGCGCCAGGGCCAGGACGTCGAACCCCGGCCCCAGGTTGGCGCAGGTGGCCGGGATGGCCACGCGGCAGCGCATCAGCGGTGGGTCCAGCATCATGTGAGCTACAGCTTGAGCAGCCGGGCGATGCTCTCCGCGTCCTCGTCCACCGGCACGGGCGCGATCATGTCCTTGCGCGCCGCGTCGGGGTCCTTGAGCCCGCTGCCGGTGAGGACGCAGACGGCGCTGCTGCCCGGCGCCACTGCGCCGTTTCGTACCGACTTGGCCAGAACTGCGAGGGAGGCGGCCGAGGCGGGCTCGGCAAAGATCCCCTCCGACGAGGCCAGCCAGCGCTGGGCGGCCAGGATCTCGCCGTCGGTGACGCTGTCGATCAGCCCCTCCGACTGGTCGCGCGCCGCGATCGCCGAGGCCCATGACGCCGGGTTGCCGATGCGGATGGCCGTGGCCACCGTGCGCGGCCGCTCCACCACCACGCCGCGCACCAGGGGGGCGGCGCCGTCCGCCTGGCCGCCGACCATGCGCGGCAGCCGGGAGCAGAGGCGGTCGGCGTAGTACTCGCGGAAGCCGCGCCAGTAGGCGGTGATGTTGCCCGCGTTGCCCACCGGGACGGCCAGCACGTCCGGCGCGTCACCGAGCTCGTCGACGATCTCGAAGGCGGCCGTCTTCTGGCCCTCGATGCGGTTCGGGTTGACGCTGTTGACCAGCGTCACCGGATACCGCTCGCAGAGCTCGCGGACCGCCGCCAGGGCGCGGTCGAAGTTGCCCCTGATGGCCAGCACCTTGGCGCCGTAGATCTGCGCCTGGAGCAGCTTGCCGGGCGCGATCTTGCCGGCGGGCACCACCACGATGCAGCGCAGCCCGAATCGGGCGCCGTAGGCCGCGGCCGACGCGCTGGTGTTGCCGGTGGAGGCGCAGATGATGGCCTCGCTCCCCGCCTCCATGGCCTTGGCCACGGCCACCACCATGCCCCGGTCCTTGAAGGACCCGGTGGGGTTGAGGCCCTCGAACTTGAAGTGGAGCGAGGCGAGGCCGAGGGTGGAGGCGATGGTCGTCGATTCGATGCAGGGCGTCCCGCCCTCGTTCATGGAGATGCGCGGCGTGGCCTCGGTGAGGGGAAGGCGCTCGCCGTACTCCAGGATGACGCCGCGACCGCGGCCGCCCGGCCGCCCACCGGCGCGGTCACGGATGACGGGATCAGCGCCGGCGGCCATGGCGCTCAGGCGGTCCTGGGCGACATGGCCCGCAGGAACGCGGGCACGGCGTAGACCGAGGACAGCGCCAGCATCCGGTCGCGGGCCGCTCGCAGGTCGGCCTCCCGCGCCGGATGAGTCAGGATGACCAGCTCGGCGGCGGCGTGCTCGACGATCAGCGACTTCTGCACGATGGAGCTGATGCTGATGCCCAGGTCGCCGAGGATGCCGGTGATGTCGGCCAGCACGCCGGGCCGGTCGGCCACGTGGATGCGCAGGTAGGCGGCGGTGACCACCTCCTCCATGGGGCGAAGGCGGCAGTTCCTCGAGAAGTCGACGGCGATGCGGTTGTTGATCCCCTTGCGCAGCGACATCACCAGATCGATGACGTCGCCGACCACCGCGCTGGCCGTCGGCCGGCCGCCGGCCCCCTGCCCGTAGAGGAGCACGGAGCCCACCAGGTCGCCCTCGATGACCACCGCGTTGAAGGCGTCGTGGACGGCGGCGAGCAGGTGGTCGAGGGGCACGCAGGCGGGGTGGACGCGCAGCTCCACCTCGTCGCCGTGGGACTCCGCGTAGGCCAGCAGCTTGATGGTGTAGCCGAGCTCGCGCGCGTGGGCGAAGTCCACCGGATCCAGCCCGCGGATGCCCTCGCGGTAGACCGCCGTGGGATCGATCCGCGTCCGGAAGGCGATGCTCGACATGATGGCCAGCTTGAAGCAGGCGTCGTAGCCCTCGACGTCGTAGGTCGGGTCCGCCTCGGCGTAGCCCAGCCGCTGCGCCTCGCTGAGCGCCTCGTCGAAGGCGGCTCCGTCGCGCGCCATGCGGTCGATGATGAAGTTGGTGGTGCCGTTGATGACCGCCTCGATGCGGCTGATCTCATTGGCCAGCAGGTCGATCTTGAAGGTGCTGATGAGCGGGATCCCGCCGCCCACCGCCGCCTCGAAGTAGACGTCGACGCCGCGCCGCCGGGCCAGCTCCAGCAGGTCGGGGCCGTGGTGAGCCATGACCTCCTTGTTGGCGGTGACCACCGCCTTGCCCGCCTCGATGGCGCGCTCGATGTAGCTGCGCGCCGGCTCCATGCCGCCCATCAGCTCCACCACCACACTGATCTGCGGATCGTCGAGCACCATGTCGGCGTCGTCCGTGAGCTCGGCACCGGCCGGCCGGTAGGCACGCTCCTTCTCCAGGTTGCGCACCAGCACCCGGCACAGCCGAACTGTGGCGCCGGTGCGCTCGGCGATGCGCTCGGCCCGGCGGTCGAGCTGCTCGGCCACCTGCGAGCCCACGGTGCCCAGCCCGAGCAGGCCGATGCCGATGGTCGTCATGCGCGGCGCGATGGTACAGAAAGCCCGAATTGGGGCCGCTGGGACGGGGGCCCGGCCTCCGATCCCGCCGCCGGGCGGAGCCCGCCGGGCTACTCGCTGATCAGGTGGCGACGCCACGCCGTCAGCACGGCGGCGGCGCGGTCGTTGCAGCCCATCTTGGCGAGGATGTTGCTGACGTGGGTCTTGACCGTGTTCTCGCTGACGAAGAGCTTGTCGGCGATCTGCGCATTGCTCTTCTGCTCGGCCATCAGCCGGAGCACCTCGAGCTCGCGCACGGTCAGCGAGTCGCCCCGCGGTGAGGTGCGGTTGACGCGCTCCGCCACCAGCGGGTCGAGCAGCGAGTCGCCACGGGCCACGGCGCGGATGGCCTCGGCGAGCTCCTCGCGGCTGGCGTCCTTGAGCAGGTAGCCACGGGCGCCGGCCTGCAGCGACGGGAAGATGTAGTCCTCGTTGCGGTAGGTGGTCAGCACGATCACCCGGGCCTCGGGGTCGTCGGCCCGGATGCGGCGCAGCGCCTCGATCCCGTCCATGCGCGGCATCTGGACGTCGAGCAGGGTGATGTCGGGGCGCAGCTCCCTGGCCATCGCGACCGCCTCGTCGCCGTCGGCGGCGCGACCCACGACGATGAAGTCGTCCTCGATCTCGAGCATGGTGCAGAGCCCGTGGCGCACCACGGGGTGATCGTCCGCCACCAGCACGCGGATCAGGGCTGGGGCCACCGGCCCACCAGCTGGCCCAGGGGCAGCCGCACGCTGATCTCGGTGCCGGCGCCCGGGGCCGAGTCGATGGCGAGGGCCCCGCCGATGAGCCGGGCGCGCTCCTCCATGCCCACCAGCCCGAAGCTGCCCGGCCGCTCGGCGCCGGCGGTGGCGAAGCCGCCGCCGTCGTCGCGGATGGCCAGGCGCAGGCCCTCGCCGTCCATCTCCAGGCGCACGTCGACGGCGCCGGCGCCGCTGTGCCTGGCGGCGTTGGTCAGCGCCTCCTGGAAGATGCGGAAGAGCGCCACCTCGGTCTGGGGTGGCAGCGAGGCCGAGCGGGGCAGCTCCTCGGTGTGCACCGTGGTCCGGATGCCGGTGCGGCGCTCCCAGGCGATCGCCTCCATGGTGATGGCGCCGGCGAGGCCGCGGCGGTCGAGCGGGGTGGGGCGGAGATTCCAGACCGACTGCCGGGCCTCGCTGAGGGCGGAGCGGGCCTGCTCCCTGGCGGAGACCACGATGCTCCGGGCGCGGGAGGCGTCCCTGGTCACCAGGGCCTCGGCCGCCTCCAGCTGCAGGACGATGGCGGTCAGCTGCTGGGCGATGGTGTCGTGGATCTCGCGCGCCAGCCGGGTGCGCTCCTCGAGGACGGCGAGCTCGCGGCCCTCGGCGCTCAGCGCGGCGGTGCGCAGCGCCAGGCCCACCTGGTCGCCGACGGCGCGGATCAGGGCGCGGGAGCGGCCGCCCATGCGCCAGCCCGGCCGGGTGAGCAGCCCGATGGCGCCGAGCGCGCCGTCCCGCGTCTCCAGCGGGATGCCCACCAGCACACCGTCGGCGGCCGAGTGCAGCGCCAGGTCGTGGCTGTCGACGGCGTCGCGGGCGGCGGCGGCGAGCTGGTCGGCGTCGGCGCCGGTGGGCTGCTCCCCCCCCGCCGCCCACGAGGCCCGCGCCTCGAGCCGCTCCTCGTTGACCACGAAGGCACGACCCGCCCGCAGCGGCACCACCACCCGGAGGGTGTCGAGCGCGCCCTCGAGGATGGCCTCGGGGTCGAGCGAGCGGGTCAGCGACCCGGCCAGGGTGTTGAGTGCCACCAGTTCCTCGTTGCGCTCGCGCAGCTCCGTGGTGCGCTCCTCGACGCGGCCCTCGAGCTCGCGGGCGGCCGCCAGGATGCCGTCGCGGCTGGCGTTGACCTCGCGGCGCATTCGCTCCAGGCTCACCGCCAGCAGCCCCACCTCGTCACGGCCCGTGGCCGGGATGGGGACGTCCATCTCGCCCGCGCCCAGCCGCTCCGCCGCCACCGTCAGCGCCCGCACCGGCGCCACCACGCGGCGGGCCAGCAGCGAAGCCAGCACGAAGGCCACCATGCTGAGCCCCACGGCGGCGATCACGGCGTCGCGGAGGATGCGGCCGATGCCGTTGCCGATGCCGTTGCTGAGCCCCGGCTGGTCGGGGAGCAGGCCCTCGAGAGGCACGACCGACGCCAGCACCCAGTGGGCGCCCGCCAGCGGCGCCGTCAGCAGCAGGCGCCGGTGGCCGCCGATGCTGGTGTCGATGGTGCGCGAGCTGCCGCGTCCGAGGACGTCGCCGAGCTGGGCGCGCAGCGCGGGATCGACCGGCACCAGCATCTGGCCCCACTCGGCGCCCGCCGGCAGCACGAAGTCGGAGGCCACCTGGTCGCCGCCGCCGAGGAGCCGGCCGGAGCTGTCCAGGAGGATGTTGTAGGCACCGCGCTGGTCGCTCGCCGGGGTGCTGACGGTGTCGCCGATGAGCGCGCGCACGTCGAGGTCGATGCCCACGCGATAGTGGCTGCCACTGCCGACCGGCATGGAGACGGTCATGGCCACCACCCCGGGCTCCCCCGTGGGGTAGGTGACGCTGAACACCGGCCGCTGGGCGTCCTGGGCGGAGGGCGCGGCCGGCTCACCGTCCCAGGAGACGCCGGATGCCGCGTCACCGGGATGGAGGGAGATGCCGCTGAAGGCGGCGTCGCCCAGCGCCCCGAGCGGCGAGTCGGAGGCGATCCGGCCGGACCTCACCGCCTCCGGCACCGACATGGCGGGAAGCACCCGGACCAGATTGGTGTCGTAGTCGGCCACCCACACGGAGCGGATGGCGCGGTTGCTGCCCCTGATGGTCTCCATGGCGGGCTCCACAGCAGTGGTCTGCCGGTATGCCGACGCCACCGCACGGATCCGCTCGGCCGCGGTCACCGACGCCGCGCCGCCCACCATGACCGTGGACGCCGTCACCCCCCCTGGGCTGTGGTCCTCCACCCAGGCGACGCCGCCGGTGGTCGACATCGCCGGCAGCGCGGTGCCCACCTCACCGGCGGCCGTCGTGCCTCCCAGCGTCCCGACCATGGTGTCGTGGAGGCCGCGGAGCTGGCTGGAGGCGTTGTCGAGCAGGTTCCCGACCGACTGGGCGCGCGATCCCAGGAGGGACTGCTGGTTGTGCTCGGCGTCATCGAGGATGGCGCGGTTGGCGCTGTCCACGGTGGTGCGGCTGACCGAGCCGAGGTCCGCCGCCACCACCGCGGAGAAGATGGCGACGGGGAGCAGCGCCACCACCAGCATGGCGAGGAGTACGCGGTCACGAAAGCGGCGCCGGTGCCGGTGACGGCGGCGGCGGACCATGCGGATCATGGAGCGGTGGGCGGGCTCCTGTCGGTGCGGGCTGTGTCCTCGCGCGCGGCCTCGAGTATAGGTCCGGCCGCGCGATCGTGAAGTCGTGGCGAGTTGGTGGACCGCGCGGAAATCACCCCAACGGGTGATGCAGCAGGTCGACCGCCTGAGCATCATGGCGCGGCTGGACGAGTCCGTGGAGTGCCCGCGGCCGCCCGTTCCGGCCGGATTCAGCAGGAGGTGTGCATTGAAGGCTGTGTCGACACGACACCGGATCGCGGGGACGCTCGGGGTCCTGGCTCTGGGGCTGGCTGCCTGCGGCAGTGGGTCCTCGACCTCGGCAACCGACAGCGGCGCCGGCAACGGCACCCCGACCCCGCCGGTCACCCAGGGCGGGACCATGAACGTCGGCCTCACCCAGGAGCCCACCAGCTTCCTGGCGGCCGGCATCACCGACAGCATGACCTTCTCCTACGACGTGGACGCTCCCGTCGCCGAGGGTCTTCTCTGGTACAAGTCGACCGACCAGACCGCGAGCGCCAAGTCGATCGCCGACTTCTGGCAGCCGTGGCTGGCCACCGAGGTCCCGACCACCGCCAACGGTGACGTCAAGACCAGCGGGTGCGCCAACTCGGCCGCCAAGATGTGCGTGACCTGGAAGCTGCGCACCGACGTCAAGTGGCATGACGGCTCGCAGTTCACCTCCAAGGACGTGTGCGACACCGTCGACTTCTTCTGGACCAAGTACGGCCTGCCCGGCAAGACCAACCCGACCTCGATCCTGAGCACCTCGGGCTGGGACCAGATGCTCAAGTGCGACGCCACCAACCCGGCCCAGGCGGTCATCGACTTCAAGGCCGTGTACGCGCCGTACCTCGGCCTGCTGACGGGCGTCTACGGGGTCATGCCGAGCAAGCAGCTCCAGGCCGCGCTGAGCACCAACAGCGACCTGACCAAGGTCCAGCAGACGGTCGACCTGACCGCCGCCACCGGTAACCCGGCCGCCTTCAAGGGCTCGGACACCCTCGATCACATCATCGTGGGCACCGGTCCCTACGTGCTCTCGAGCTCGGTCGCGACCAAGAGCATCACCTACGTCCGCAACAAGAACTACTGGAACAAGGACCATCAGCCCAGCCTCGACAAGATCGTCTTCGTCATCAAGGGCGACGTCCAGGCACAGCTCACCGCGGTCAAGGCCGGCGAGCTCGACATGGGCCTCGACTACCGCCTCGCCTTCCTGAAGCAGCTTCAGGACTCGGCCAAGGGCGGCAAGCTCTCGGTCGAGACCATCCCCGAGTCGGGCGCGGAGAAGATCGACCTCAACATCTGCGCCAGCACCGAGACCCACGGGCTCTGCGGCCCTGACGCCAAGAAGAGCCCGATCCTCGCCGACGTCAAGTTCCGGCACGCGATGCTCGAGGGCATCAACCGCCAGTCGATTGTGGACAACGTGGCCGCGGGAGCCACCGTCATCCCGCAGGACAGCTGGTCGTACCTGGGGGCGGAGTACATCAAGTCGCCGGACAACCCCACAACCGAGTTTGACGTCTCCAAGGCCCAGGCCGACCTCGACGCCGCCGGCTACAAGGTGAGCCCCACCTGCCATGGCGGGGCGGGTCGCGCCATGCCGGACGGCACCACGTGCGTCGATCTCAACTTCGTCACCACCTCGGGCAACCCGGCCCGGGCGGCGGCGCAGCTGGCGATCCAGCAGGATCTCCAGAAGATCGGCATCTTCACCAACATCTCGCAGGTGAAGGCGGGCTCGTTGTTCGGTAACTTCTCCGACGGCGGCGTCCTCTACACCCACGCCTTCGACATGGCCATGTACACCAACACGCTGTCCGCTCCGGCCGAGCCCGACAGCGACTACGCGTCCTACCACGGCGACTGCGGCGGGTCCTGCCCCGACAAGGTGCAGATCCCCAGCAAGGCCAACAGTGGCCAGGGCCAGAACGACACCGGCATCAACGACAAGATCATCGATGACGGCATCGACCAGGGACGGCTGAACGTCGACCTCGCGGTCCGGACCAAGGCCTACCAGCAGATGGAGAACGAGCTGGCCAAGCAGCTGCCCGAGCTGCCTCTGTACCAGCAGGTCACGGTGAACAGCTACAGCACCAAGCTGCAGGGCCTGCAGCGCAACGACATCGTCTGGCTGTTCAACACCTACGACTGGAACTGCACGGGCGGCAACTGCCAGGCCTGACGCAGACCCCCAGCTGAGCCAGAGCGGGGTCGCCTTCGGGCGGCCCCGCTTTCGGCGGTACTTTGATCGGCCCCCTGGGACGGCCAAGGACCCGCTGATATACTCGGCCACCAAGGTGGGCGAGGGCGGCGCAGGCTTTGAGGATCGGCAGCAGACCGGTTGCTCGGGCGGATTCTGGTGAACCGATCAGATGTGAACCCGACGCGCGGCGAGGCGACCACCGGGCCTCGGCCGCGCCACTCTGCGGGCGGGCCGGTGACGGCAGTGAGGAGTTGACCCATGGGCAAGTTCATCGCCAAGCGCCTGGCGCTCGGCCTCCTCACCGTGTTGGCCGTCGCGTTCCTCATGTTCGTGTTCCAGCAACTAGCGCCGGAAAAGCCCTACGCCTACCTTCTGAAGAGCATCCGCACCGACAACTCGGCCGATTACGCGGCCCAGGTCAGTGTGCTCCGGGCGCGGTTCGGCTTCGATCAGCCCTTCTTCGTCCAGTTTCTATTCTTCGTGCGTGGGCTAGGCCACCCCGCCTACAGCTGGTTCTACACCGACGATTCGGTGCGTACCTGGCTGTGCAACGGGAGCGGGACTTGCGATGTGACCAACGGGTTCCAGTTCCGAATCCCATTGCCGCCTGACCTCGGCCATTCGACGATCCTCCACAGCAGCGTCTGGGATGCCATCTCAATCCGGATCGCGGCCACCGCGGAGCTGATGATCTCCTCCTACATCGTCACCCTGCTGATCGCGGTGCCGATCGGAATCGTCAGCGCCGTGCGCCAGTACAGTCGGCTGGACAACTTCGTCACCAGCGCGAGCTTCATCGGCATTTCGCTCCCCAACTACTGGTTCGGCACCATCCTCATCTACCTCTTCGCCATCCTCCCCTACGAGAACGGCCTGCCCCGGATCTTCCCGGCGGGAGGCCAGCACAACCCCGGCGTCGACTCCGGCCTGGTCGACCTGGCCTGGCACCTGGTGCTGCCCATCATCGTCCTAGCGGTGCAGAGCGTGGCCCAGTACGCGCGCTTCATCCGCGCCTCCATGCTGGAGGTGCTCAACCTCGACTACATCCGGACCGCCCGGGCCAAGGGCCTGGCCGACCGCAAGGTGGTGCTGAGGCACGCTTTCCGCAACTCGCTGCTGCCCTTCATCACCCTGATGGGCCTGGACATCCCGCAGCTCTTCGTGGGCGCGGTGATCACCGAGTTCATCTTCAGTTGGCCAGGGATGGGCCAGCTGTTCGTCAACTCGGCGGGGACGTCGGACTTCCCCACCCTGACCGGGATCGCGCTGCTTCTTACCGCCTTCGTCGTGATCGGCAACCTGCTGGCGGATATGGCCTACACCTGGGCCGATCCGCGCATCGCGTACGAGTGAGGCCGCAGGCATGACCACCACCACGCCGATTCTCACCGAGCCTGGCAAGCCGGCCGCAGCGATCGACTTCGAGACCACCAAGGAGGTCGGCTTCTACGGCTTGGTCTGGCGCCGGTTCAAGCAGCGCAAGATCGCCCTGGCCGCCGCCATCGTGCTGGCCACCATCGCCCTCTCCTGCGTCCTGGTGCCCTTCTTTCTGCCGGCCGACTGCGTCGACCTGTCCCAGCTCAACCAGGGCGCGGCGCTCGGTCCGCTCTCCATCGGCCACAGCACCGGCTCGCCCTGCGTCGTCGCCGGCGACCACTTCCACCTGCTGGGCACCGACCTCACCGGCCGTGACCTGCTGCGCCGCAACCTCGAGGGCGGGCGCATCTCACTGCTCATCGGTCTGCTGGTCATGACCGTGACCATCTTCATTGCCACCATCGTGGGCGCCGTCAGCGGGTTCTTCGGGGGGATCGTCGACCTCATCGTCAACATCGTCACCAACCTCCTGCTCAGCGTTCCCTCCATCCTTCTGCTGATCATGCTTGTGCGCGTGGCCAACGCGTCGGGCGACCTCTCGGTCCTGGGTCTGAGCACGACCATCTGCTCTATCGGTTTGATCGTGATCGCCATCAGCCTGATCGCCTGGCCGGGGACGGCGCGCATCGTGCGCAGCGTCATCCTGAGCGCACGAGAGAAGGAGTTCATCGAGGCCGCCCGCGCCGTGGGCACGTCCAAGACGCGGATCATCGTGCGCCACCTCATCCCCAACGCCCTCGGGCCCATCGTCGTCTCCGCCTCGCTGACCGTCGGCGCCGCCATCCTGATCGAGTCGGCCATCAGCTTCCTGGGCTACGGCATCAATGCCCCCACGGCGACGTGGGGCTCGCTGCTCGACGAGGGTCGCAACGCCCTGGTCAACAACGGCAGCACCGGTATCTGGTACGCGCTCTGGCCGGGCCTCCTGATCCTGCTGGTGGTGCTCTCCTTCAACTACATCGGTGACGCTCTGCGCGACGCCTTCGACCCGCGGTCGCTGGAACGCTGAGAGTATCGGCCCGATGACCACCACCGTCCCCMCCCCGACCCCGGCCCGCGCCCGCCCCGACGACGGCACGCCACTCCTCTCCGTGGAGGGGCTTCGCACCCACTTCTTCACCAACGACGGCACCGTCCGCGCGGTGGACGGGGTCAGCTTTCAGGTGCGGCGAGGCGAGACCCTGGGCATCGTGGGCGAGTCCGGCTGCGGCAAGAGCATCACCTCGCTCTCGATCATGGGCCTTCTGGCCACGCCGGGGCGGACGGTGGCGGGCCGCATCATGTATGAGGGCCGCAACCTCCTGGAGATGCCGCCCGAGGAGCTCGGCGCACTCCGCGGCAACGAGATCTCGATGATCTTCCAGGAGCCGATGACCTCGCTCAACCCGGTGTTCCGGGCGGGTGAGCAGATCGCCGAGTCGATCCAGCGGCACCAGGGCTACGACATCGCCGCCGCCACCCTGCGCTGCATCGAGCTCTTCGAACTGGTCGGCATCCCCTCGCCGGAGCGCCGTATCCGGGACTACCCGCACCAGCTCTCCGGCGGCCTGCGGCAGCGCGTCATGATCGCCATGGCTCTGGCCAACCGGCCCCGGCTGCTGATCGCCGACGAGCCCACCACCGCGCTCGACGTGACCATCCAGGCCCAGATCCTCGACCTCATCAAGCGGCTCAAGCAGTTCGAGCACATGGCCGTGATCATGATCACCCACGACCTCGGCGTCATCGCCGAGATGGCCCAGACGGTGGTCGTCATGTACGCCGGCAAGGTGGTCGAGAAGGCCCCGGTCGAGGTCCTGTTCGGCAAGCCCAGCCACCCCTACACGCAGGGGCTGCTGGCCAGCATCCCGACGCCCGAGAAGATCGGCCAGCGGCTCGACGTCATCAAGGGGACGGTGCCGCACCCGCTGAACCTGCCCGCCGGCTGCACCTTCGCCCCGCGTTGCCCGAAGAAGTTCGAGCCCTGCGACAGCGCCTTCCCCGCCCTCGACCGGACCGGCCCGCGGCACGACGTGGCCTGCTACCTCTACACCGACCTCCAGGACGAGGTGCGCTCCAGCCAAGGGCCGGCGGTCGGCGCCGACTCCGCCGACATCGCCGAGCGATCCGGCGGGCCGGCATCGTGACCCAGGCCGCCCCCCGCCCGGCGGACAAGCCGGGCACGGCCAGGGCGGGGGAGCTGCTCTACAGCATCAAGAACCTGCGCAAGTGGTTCCCCATCAAGGCGGGCGTGCTGCAGCGGGTGGTGGGCAACGTCCAGGCGGTCGACGACGTCAGCTTCGAGATCTCGCGCGGCGAGACCGTCGGCATCGTGGGCGAGTCCGGCTGCGGCAAGACCACCATCGGCCGGCTCCTGGTGCGGCTCATCGACCCCACCTCGGGCCAGCTGACCTTCGACGGCACCGACGTCACCTCGCTCCCCTTCGACGCTCTCAAGCGCCTGCGCGGCGATATGCAGATCATCTTCCAGGACCCCTACGCCAGCCTCAACCCGCGGCTCCCGGTGGGCGACATCATCGGCGAGGGCCTCTACAACCAGGGCATGCGCAACGGCTCCGAGCGCGAGCGCCGGGTGTCCGCCATGCTGGAGCAGGTGGGGCTGCGCAAGTACTACATCAACCGCTATCCCCACGAGTTCAGCGGCGGCCAGCGGCAGCGCATCGGCATCGCCCGGGCGCTGGTTCTGAACCCCAAGTTCGTGGTCGCCGACGAGCCCGTCTCCGCCCTCGACGTCTCCATCCAGTCGCAGGTGCTCAATCTGCTCAAGGACCTCCAGGACGAGTTCGGGCTCACCTATCTGTTCATCAGCCACAACCTCCAGGTGGTGCAGCACGTCAGCGACCGCGTGGGGGTCATGTACCTGGGCAAGCTGGTGGAGATGGCCTCCGCCATCGAGCTCTACCGCAACCCGCGGCACCCCTACACGCAGGCCCTGCTGAGCGCCATCCCGCTGGCGGATCCGACCATCAAGCGCGAGCGCGTGCTGCTGCGCGGCGACGTGCCCTCGCCCATCAACCCGCCCAGTGGTTGCCGCTTCCACACCCGCTGCCCGGTGGCGCAGGACATCTGCAAGGTCGAGGAGCCCAAGCTCGAGCCCAAGGGCGGCGATGCCGCCCACCTGGCCGCCTGCCACTTCAGCGAGTCTGCCGAGGTCGCCGCCCTGGCCGACAAGACCGCCATCGAGGCGGGATGACCGCCGGCGCCACGCCGCCGCCACTGACTCTGCTCGGTGACGGCACCGCCACCGTCCCCGGGCAGCGTGGTGAGATCCGGCTCAGTCAGGACCGCAAACGCTGGTGGAACGGCGTCATGTGGGCGCCCACCGCCACCTCGATGCCGCCGACGGCGCTGCGCAGCCCGGAGGGCGACACCTGGTGGGATGGCGCGGAGTGGCGCCCTCTCGCGGGGGTCCGGCGCTGGCACGAGGCGCCGCTGGTGATCATGGCCCTGCACGTGGTGCCCTTCGCCCTGCTGGTGGCCGCCCTCGCCGGTGGCGGCCTGGTGATCTGGGCCCTCGCCATCCTGATGTGGATCGCCTGGTCCATCCTGGTGGGCCGCTCCAGGCTGCTCAAGCCGCGCGCCAAGGCGCTCATGATCGTCCTCAGCGTCGTCGGCATCGTCGCGGCAGTGGTCCTCGACCTGCGCGAGCGGCGCTACCGCGACACCCGCGTGGCTGCCTCCGCCGCCCGTCTCTAGCGGGGCCGCCCAGGCTGATTCATCCGCGCGTCGCATCCGGGGCGTATACGTCCATCGTGGAGACCACTCCCGACCCGGTCGAGCCCGTGAGCTCGAACCCGGTCGCGCCCGGCGCTGCTGGCGGGCCGGTGGGGCGCCGGCTGTTCCTGGGCATGCTGGGCGTGGGCGTGGCCGGCCTGGTCGGCACCCGCTTCGCGCTCAGCTCGGATGACGCCGCGCCCGGCGAGCTGGCCACCGCCATCCCGCTGGGCCCGGACGGCCAGCCGGTGCAGCGCGAGCCTCTGGAGGGCAACCACCCCAACATCCTCTACAGCGAGCGCTTCCGCTACTACTCGGTCGGGTCCATCCCGGACTTCAACGAGCGCACCTGGCGGCTGACCGTGGACGGCGAGGGGGCGGACAACCGGCTCAGCCTGCGCTATGCCGAGGTCAAGGCCTTCACCAACGTGCTGTACCGCGCCGACTTCCACTGCGTCAACGGCTGGCGCGTGCGCCAGAACGCCTGGCGGGGAGTCCGGCTCCGCGACGTGCTCAACGCCGCGCGGCCCAACGCCAAGGCCAGGTTCGTCACCTTCTACGCCAACGACGGCGTCTACACGGAATCCCTGGCGTGGAACGGGCAGCAGGCGCTGAGCGACCGGGCCTGGCTGGTCTGGGAGCTCGACGGCAAGCCGCTGATCCGCGAGCAGGGCTACCCGCTGCGGCTCATCTTCCCCGACATGTATGGCTACAAGAACATCAAGTGGCTCTCCCGCATCGAGATCAAGAGTGGGCGCGACCTGGGCTTCTGGGAGGCCAGCGACGGCTGGGAGATCGACGGCTACATCACCGGCCCGGACCACACCGCCGGCGGGGGCGGTTCGGGCCCCGGACGGTGAACCGCACCGGCACTCGCGGCCGGCGGCCGGCTTCCACTCCGCGAGCGCCCCGCCCCGCGCATCGAGCTCCGCGCCCCGCGCAGCGAGCTCCGGTGGTCAGTGCGCCCTGGCCGCATCCGCACCGCCCCGGCCTCGTCCACCGCTTCAGCGGCGCCGAGCGCGCCCTGCACTGGCTGCTCACCGTTGACATCGTGCTGCTGACCCTCAGCGGACTGGGCCTCTACCTGCCGCCGCCCAACCCGGTGCTCGACCACCGCGAGCTGATGCGCACCATCCACGTCGACGCCGCCATGGCCATGCTCTTCATCCCCGTGCTGGTCGCGGGCACCCGACCCGGGACCCTGGCCGAGCTGTGGCGCGAGGCCGAGTGGTTCGACCGGAACGACTGGCGCTGGCTGGGGCGGGTCTGGATCCCCTGGTTCCTGCGCCGCCGGCGCCCCCTGCCCGCCCAGGGCAGGATGAACGCCGGGCAGAAGCTCAACACCCTGATCGTGACCGCGGCCCTGGCCGGGTTCATCGTCACCGGGACGCTCATGTACCTCGGCGCCCACATCCCGGCTTCGCTGGCCGACGCCGCCGACACCTGGCACGTCTGGCTGATGTGGCTGGGAGCTCCGCTGCTCGCCGGCCACATCGCGCTGGCCCTGCTGGTGCCCTCCACCCGGGGGGCGCTGCGCGGCATCGTCACCGGCTTCGTGCGCCGCGACTACGCGCTGCGCCGCCACCGCCGCTGGGTGGAAGCCGACGAACCGGTGGCAGAACGCCCGCCCGACTGAACGAGTGCCTGCCCTGTAGTAGGATGCCCGGTCGTGCGCGACCTGGCCGAGCGAGCCCTCGACGCCGCCATGGTGGCCGGCGCCGCCCACGCCGATGTGCGGGTGGTGGCCCGCACCACCGAGAACATCCAGGTCAAGAACGGCCACCTCCTGGGCGTGCAGCGCGACGAGGACGAGGGCTGCGGCATCCGCGTCATCGTCGATGGCGCCTGGGGCTTCGCCGGCATCGACCGGCTGGACGCCGCCGGCCTGGAGGAGGCGGCCCGTCGCGCGGTGCGCATCGCCCGCGCCTCGGCGCGGGTGGGCGGCCCGCCGGTGCGCCTGGCCCCGGCGCCGGTGGTGGTCGGCAACCATGTCACCCCGGTCGAGGTCGACCCGCTGACGGTGCCGCTGGAGCGCAAGATCGACCTGCTGCTGCGCACCGACGCCGCCATGGCCATCAACGCCAGGATCCGGGTCCGCGAGTGCTCCCTGCAGTTCGTCCGCGAGCACCGCTTCTTCGCCAGCAGCGAGGGCACGCGGATCGACCAGACCTTCACCGAGTCGGGCGGCGGCCTCGACGCCACCGCCACCGCCGACGACGATGTCCAGACCCGCAGCTATCCCAACAGCTTCGGCCGCCACCAGCTCTGCGCCGGCTGGGAGGCGATCGAGGCCATGGACCTGCCGGGCAACGCCCCCCGCGTCGCCGACGAGGCGGTGGCCCTGCTGACCGCCGACCCCTGCCCCACCGGAGTGATGACGCTGATCCTCGACGGCACCCAGACCGCCCTCCAGGTCCATGAGTCCTGCGGCCATGCCACCGAGCTGGACCGCGCCCTGGGCAGCGAGGCCGCCTACGCCGGAACCAGCTTCCTGCTCCCCGAGATGCTGGGCAGCTTCCGCTATGGCAGCGAGCACGTCACCCTGACCGCCGACGCCACCTGTCCGACCGGGCTGGGCACCTTCGGCTGGGACGACGAGGGCGTCCCGGCGCAGCGCACCGTGCTGGTCGACCAGGGCCGGTTCACCGCCTACATGTCGAGCCGCGAGACCGCCGCCGCGCTCGACCTGGCGCAGAGCTCGGGGACGATGCGGGCGGAGTCCTGGGCGCGCATCCCGCTGATCCGCATGACCAACGTCAACCTGGAGCCGGGGCAGTCCTCCCTGGAGGAGATGATCGCGGGCACGGAGCGCGGGGTCTACCTGGAGACCAACCGCAGCTGGTCGATCGACGACCGGAGGCTGAACTTCCAGTTCGGCTGCCAGCTGGGCTGGGAGATCCGCGACGGCAGGCGCACGCGCCTGGTGCGCAACGGCATCTACAGCGGCATCACCCCGCAGTTCTGGGGCTCGTGCGACGCCGTCGCCGGGCCCGACGAGTGGCGGCTCTGGGGCGTCGTCAACTGCGGCAAGGGCGAGCCCGGCCAGGTGATCCACGTCGGCCACGGAGCCGCCCCGGCGCGCTTCCGCGATGTCTCGGTGACCTCGTCATGAGCCTCGCCCACGACCGCGACAGCCTGCTGGCGCTGGCGGAGCGGGTGCTGGAGCGGCTTCCCCACGGTGACGGCGAGGTGACCGTCACCGAGTCCGACGCCTCCCTGACCCGCGTCGCGCACAACGTGGTGCACCAGAGCGTCGCCGAGACCTCACTGACCCTGCGCCTGCGCCTGCAGCACCAGGGGCGCTCGGGGGTGGCCTCGATGCGCGGCGGTTCCGGCGACGTCGCGACCGCCATCGAGCGCCTCGTGGCCAACGCCGAGGACGCCCGCCGGCTGGCGCCGGCCGGCGAGGGGATGCCGTTCATGCCCGGGCCGGTGGAGGACGCCGCCGCCGTCGACGCCACCGCCGCCTTCAGCCAGGCGACCGCGGAGAGCTCCCCCGAGGAGCGGGCCGACCTGGTGGCGGTGGTCACCGGCGCCGCCGCGGTCGCCGGGCTGGAGGCCTACGGGGCCATGAGCACCAGCGCCACCCAGACCGCCATCGCCGGCACCAGCGGTCTGCGGCGCGGAGCCCGGACCAGTGCCGCGGTCCTGCGCGCCACCCTTCGGGGGCAGGACGGCGGCGGCTTCGCCGATCGCACCGCGGTCGACGTCGGCGACATCGCCGCCGCCTCGCTGGCGGAGGAGGTGGTGGAGACGACACTGCGCAACCAGGGGGCCACGGTGCTGGAGCCGGGGACCTACGAGGTGCTGCTCTCGCCCTACGCCGTCGCCGACCTGCTTGGATTCGTCGGCGGCATGGTCTTCAGCGCGCTCGCGGTCCAGGAGCACCGCAGCCCGTTCGCCAGCGGTCGGCGCCTCTGCAGCGAGCTCGTCGACCTCGCCGACGATCCCACCGACCCGGCTGCCGCCGCCTTCCCCTTCGACGGCGAGGGCGTCAGCAGCCGTCGCGTCCAGCTGCTCGACCACGGCGTCGCCTCCGGGCTGGTCCACGACACCCCCACGGCCATGGTCGACGGCACGGAGTCCACCGGCCACTCGCTGTCCCAGCCCAACACCTGGGGCCCGCAGTGCGGCCACCTGGTCCTGGCCGCCGGCGACCGCAGCCATGCCGACCTGCTCCACGGCGTCGGGCGCGGCCTGCTGCTCACCCGCCTCTGGTACATCCGTATCGTCCACGAGCTGAACACCGTGGTCACGGGCATGACCCGCGAGGGCACCTTCCTGGTCGAGGAGGGCCGCATCGTCGGCCCGGTCAAGGACCTGCGCTTCACCCAGTCGCTGCTCGGGGCCCTTGGCGATGTCCGCGGCGTGGGCAGCGAGCGCCGGCTCCAGCTCGATGAGTACGGCGGCGCCGTTCTGGCCCCCTGGCTGCACCTCGGCGGCTTCCGGTTCACCTCCTGAGCGCGACCGGCTGGGTGCGCCGTCACCCCTGGCCCGTCGCCTTCGCCGCGGCGGGGCTGGTCATCGCCGTCCTCCGGCTCGCCGGCCTGGATGTGACACCCCCCGGGCTGTACAACGACGAGGCCTCCATCGGCTACAACGCCTGGAGCCTGGCCCACCACGGCGTCGACGAGCACGGCCACAGCTTCCCGCTGTACTTCGAGGCATTCGGGGAGTACAAGAACCCGCTCTACATCTACCTGCTGGCGCCGCTGACGCTGGTCCTGCCCCTGACCCCGTACGTCGAGCGGCTGCCCGCGGCCCTCTGCGGCCTGGGCACCGTGGCGCTGGTGGCGCTCACCGCCTGGACGCTGACGCGGCGGGCCGCGGTGGCCTTCTGCGCCCTGCTGGTCGCCGCCTCCACCCCCTGGCTGGCGCTCCAGAGCCGCGTGGGCTTCGAGCTTCCGGTGATGACGCTCACCCTGACCCTCGCCCTCTACTGCTTCGTCCGGGCCACGCATCCCGCCGGCCACCTGGAACGCTGGGACTGGCGCTGGCTGGCCGCCTGCGGAGTGGCACTGGGGCTGAGCGTCTTCGCCTACAGCTCCGGGCGAGCCTTCGTGGTCGGCGCGGTGGTGGTGATGGTGATCGTCGACCGCCGCTGGCGGCGGCCCCAGGCGCTGCCGCTGCTGGCCCCGGTCCTGATGTCCTATGCCGTGCTCGGCCTCTATGCGCGTGCCCATCCCGGCAACCTGACCGAGCGCTTCAGTGCGGTCAGCATCACCGCCGACAGCCCGGGCCTGCTCACCGAGGCCGGCCGCCTGGTGCGCAACTACGCCACCTACTGGGGGGTGCCCTTCCTCTTCACCAATGGCGACAGCAACCTGCGACACAACACCGGCTACGGGGGCATGCTGCTGGTGACCACGCTGCCGCTGGTGGTGCTGGGCCTGGTGGCCTGCGTGCGGCGCTGGCGGCAGCCGCTCCCGCGCCTGCTGCTGGGTCTGCTGCTGGTGGCCCCGGTGCCTGCGGCCCTGACCGCCGAGGGGACGCCGCACGCTCTGCGGGCCGACTGCATGCTGCCGCCGCTGCTGGTCGTCATGGTCCTGGGACTCGGCGAGCTGCTGCCCTGGGTGCGGCGCCGCCGCCTGCTGCTCGCCGGAGTGGCACTGGCGCTGGCGGTCGACGCCGGCGGGTACATGTGGGACCTGCAGGTCCGCTACCCGGGCCGCGCCCTGGCCTCGTTCGACGCCGGCGAGCTGGCGGCCATCCACCGGGCCCACGACCTGGCCGCGCCCGGCGGTCACCACGTCTACGTCTCGCAGGCCCTCGACGTCCCCTACATCCAGGTGTTGTTCGCACTCACCCCGCCGCCGCTGGCGCTGCCCTGGCCCGACAACGCGGCACCGGCGATGGCCCAGGTGGGGGTGTCGGTGCTGCCCTCGGCGGCCGACATAACGGCCACGGCGCAGCCTGGCGACCTGCTGGTCATCGGCCCCGGCGAGCAGCCGCCGCCCGGGGCGTCGCTGGTCGAGACCGAGGAGGTGTCGGTGGCAGCGGACAGTGTCACGCTGCCGCCCGAGCTCTCCGGCCGGCCGGCCTCCGACCGGGTGGTGCTGGCCGCCGTCTACCGGCGCTGACACGGGATCCGCGTCAGGGGCGGTGATCCCGGAGCCCGTTGGTAGAGTGCGGCGGGTTCTGACGGTGGCGTTTCTCGGGGTGGTGGGTCGATGACCGACGTCGTGATCGTGGAGGCGGTCCGCACGCCGCTCGGGAAGGGCAACACCCGCAACGGTGTGCTGCGGGACATCCACCCCGTGCTCCTCGGTGCGCACGTGCTGCGCGAGGTGGTCGGCCGCGCCGGGCTCGATCCCGCGCTCGTCGACGACGTCATCTTCGGCTGCGTCATGCAGACCGGCGAGCAGGGCGTGAACATTGCCCGGCAGGCGGTGCTGCAGGCCGGCTTCCCCGTCGAGGTGCCCGCCACCACGGTCGACCGGCAGTGCGGCAGCAGCCAGCAGGCGGTGCACTTCGCCGCCAACCTGATCCAGAGCGGGGTCTGCGACATCACCATCGCCGCCGGCGTGGAGGTGATGAGCCGGGTTCCGATGGGTTCGACGGTGGGCCAGGGACCGGGCTCGCCCTTCCCGCCGGAGCTGCTCGAGCGCTACAACCTGGTCGACCAGGGGACCGCCTGCGAGATGATCGCCACCGAGTACGGCATCACCCGGCAGGAGGCCGACGCCTTCGCCGCCGAGTCGCAGCGTCGCGCCGCCGTGGCCCAGGCCGAGGGCCGATTCGACCGTGAGATCGCACCCTACGTGGTGGGCGAGAACGGCAGCAGCCACGTCGTCAGCCAGGACCAGGGCATCCGTCCGGGCACCAGCGTGGAGACGCTGGCGGTCCTGGCGCCGGCCTTCCTGCCCGGTGGCATCCTCCATGCCGGCAACAGCTCGCAGATCACCGACGGGGCCGCCGCGCTGCTGCTCATGAGCCGCCGGAAGGCCCAGGAGCTGGGCCTGCGGCCGCGGGCCGTGATCCGCGCGCAGGCGGTGGTCGGCGTCGACCCGGTGACCATGCTCAAGGGCCCCATCCCGGCCACCACCAGGGTGCTTGGCCGCGCCGGCCTGGAGCTCGGCGACATCGACCTGGTGGAGGTCAACGAGGCCTTCGCGCCGGTGGTGCTGGCCTGGCAGCGGGAGCACCACGCCGACATGAGCCGGGTCAACGTCAACGGCGGGGCGATCGCGCTCGGTCACCCGCTCGGGGCCAGCGGCGCCCGCCTCATGACCACCCTGCTCCATGAACTGGAGCGCAGCAACCGGCGGCTGGGCCTCCAGACCATGTGCTGTGGCGGTGGCATCGGCACTGCCACCGTCATCGACCGCGAGGCCTGAACCAGGTCCCGGCCTTGTCGCAGGGCGCTCACAGCGCTCGGGACCGAAAATGGCCGATGCTATAGTCGGCCGACCATGAAGAAGGTACTGATCATCGAGGATTACTACGCCCTGGCCGACATCGAGTCGCTCCTCTGCACCATGGAGGGATACGAGGTGAAGGTGGCGAAGTCGGGCGACGAGGGCCTCACGATGTTCGAGGACTTCGGGCCGGACCTGATCCTGCTCGACCTCATGCTCCCCGGCGAGCTGAGCGGCTCGCAGGTGCTGGAGCGCATCCGCCACGACCACGGCGAGAGCCCCAAGGTTCTGATCGTCAGCGCGCTGGTGAACGCCACCACCGCGCCCAAGCTCGAGGCCTACGGCAACGTGGAGACGCTGGGAAAGCCGTTCAAGATCAAGGAACTGGCCTCCCGCATCCAGTCGATGCTCGACGCGTAGGAGGCCGTTGAACCCCCTAGCCGGCCGCTGAGCCGGGTCGACCGTGCGTGCCGAGCCACCCCGTCCGCGTCGCCAGCGTGACAGCGCCCCGGCCCCGAGCACGACCCCGCACGGCTTCGGTCCGCGCCGCCGCTGCCCCTACCTGGAGCAGATCCTCAAGGAGACGGCCGGTCCCTTCGGGATGCTGACGCGCTACAAGGCGGACTGTCATGTCGACCGCCGCACGCACCGGTTCACCGGGCGCAACCCCCAGCCGCCCTGCATCACCGATCCGTCGCCCTGCGCGCTCTTCCGCTCCATGAAGGACGAGGAGGACCACAAGATCAGCAGGTATACGGACTAGGGCGCGCGTCCCTGCGGGCGTCCCTCTGCAATCCGCGCAGGGGGTGGGCTCGGCTGGCACACTCGGCGTCATGGATGTCTACATCTCTGTCGACATGGAGGGGGTCGCCGGGGTGGTGACCCGGGAGCAGGTGCTGGCGGGGCCGGGTGACGGGTACCGCCGCAGCTGCCAGCTGATGACCCGGGAGGCGAATGCCGCGACGGCGGGGGCGATCGCCGGGGGCGGCCGCCGGGTGCTGGTCAACGACTCGCACGGCACCATGGCCAACCTCGACGTCGAGCTGCTCGACCGGCGGGCGGAGGCCAGTCTGGGCTTTCCCAAGCCCTACAGCATGATGGCCGGCATCGAGGGGGGCCACTTCGCGGTGGCGATGTTCGTCGGCTACCACGCCGGAGCGGGAAGTGCCCCGGCGGTCCTCGACCACACCTACTCGCCGCGGGTCTTCCGCGCCGTCCGGCTCAACACACTGCGCCAGACCGAGACCACGCTCAACGCCGCGCTGGCCGGCCACTTCGGCATCCCGGTGGCGCTGGTCACGGGTGACGAGGCCACCTGCGCCGAGGCCACAGCCACACTGGGCACCGACCTGCCGACCGTCGCGACCAAGGCGGCGTTCGGCGCCGAGGCGGCCTTCAGCCTGCATCCGGCGGTGGCCCGCGAGCGCATCGAGGCGGCCGCTCGCGAGGGGATGCAGCGCGTCGCCGCCGGCCATCTCGTCCCCTACGTGGTCCCGGGGCCGTACGAGCTGGAGTGCGACATCACCACCACGCTGGCGACCGACTACTGCTCCACCATCCCCGGCGTCGAGCGCCCCGCCGGCCGCACCCTGCGATTCCGGCACGCGGACTACCCGACCGTCTTCCGCTGCCTCCTGGCCATGGCCATGCTGGGCGGGCTGGCCTCCCGGTAGCGCGGCGTGCTCAGACCTCCGGCGTGCCCGCGCCGCCGCCGTCCTCGCCGCCACCCGAGGCGCCGCCGCGGACGTCGAAGTAGCGCGCCTGGGGGTGGTGCAGGACGATGGCCGCAGTGGACTGCTCCGGGTCGAGCTGGAACGCCGAGGTCAGCGAGACGCCGATCTCGGCCGTGGGCAGGAGCCGGAAGACCACCTCGTGATCCTCGAGATCGGGGCAGGCGGGGTAGCCCCAGGAGTAGCGCCGGCCCTGGTCCTCACCGAGGCCGAGCTCGGCGCGGACGCGACGGTGCAGCCACTCCGCGGTGGCCTCGGCCATCTGAGTGCTGAAGCCGTGGACCCGCAGCATGTCGTCGTAGCGCCCGTCGACGCGCAGTTGCTCACTGAGCACGCTGGAGCGCGACCCCGCGGTCACCACCTGCAGCTCCACCACGTCGCGCTCTCCCGCCGAGGCGAGCGGGCGCGGGCGCAGGTAGTCGGCCAGGCAGAGCCGCTGCTGGGCGGGCTGGCGCGGGAAGTGGAGGCGGCCCAGCTCGCGCTCGGGGTCCTCGGGATCGAAGATCAGCACGTCGTCACCGTCGGCCAGGGCGGGGAAGTACCCATAGACGGCGCGGAGGTCGAGGTAGCCCTGCTCCTCCGCCTCGTCCAGAGTTCGTGCCAGGAGTGGCTCCAGCGTCTCGCGCACGGTCTGCTCCCAGACCGCCTTGTCGCGATACATCTGGCCCTTGTAGCCCCAGCTGAGCTTGAACAGGGAGGTGCGGTCGATGCAGGGCTCGACCGCGCGCGGGTCGATGGCGTCGATGGCGCGTGTGCCCCAGAACGGAGGTGAGGGGATGGCGGCGTCGGTGGCGACGGCGCTGCGTGCCGGCTGCTCGCCGGCGGCCTCGACCTCGGCGGCGCGGCGCGCCTGCTTGGCCGACTCCTGGACCTTGCCCTTCTCGGCCTCCTCGACGATGCGCGCCACCAGCGCGGGGCGGCGCTCCTCGTCGATGAGCGCGTCGACCGCCTCCAGTCCCTCGAAGGCGTCCTTGCAGTAGAAGACTCCGGGGCCGTAGGGACGATCGTCCTCGACGTAGAGGATGCGGCGGCCGAAGGCACGATTGATGGCGGCGCCGCCGACGATCACCGGAAAGGTCAGGTGGCGCTGGTCCAGTTCCTTGACGCAGATCGGCATCTGCTTGCTGGTGCTGACCAGCAGGGCGCTCAGCCCGATGGCGTCCGCCTCCACCTCCACCGCCTTGTCGATGATGGTGTTCACCGGCACCTGTTTGCCGAGGTCGAACACGGTGTAGCCGTTGTTGCTGAGGATGGTGTTGACCAGGTTCTTGCCGATGTCGTGCACATCGCCGTAGACGGTGGCCAGCACCACCTTTCCCTTGGTGACCCCCTCCTGCCGGTCGAGGAACTGCTCCACGTGGGAGACGGCGCGCTTCATCACCTCGGCGCTCTGCAGCACGAACGGGAGGATGAGCTCACCGGCGCCGAAGCGGTCGCCGACGTCCTTCATGGCGGGCAGCAGGATCTCGTTGATCACCTCCACCGGCGTGCGGTCGCGGAGCGCGATGTCGATCTGGTCCTCGACCCCGTCCTTGCGACGGTGGAGGATCTGCTGGTGGATGCGCTCCGGTGCCGCCATCCCCTCGAAGGGATCGACCTTGCCCGGGCCGCCGGAGGCGCCGGTGTCGGTGGCCTTCTCGAAGTACTCGATGAAGCGCTGCGTGGCGTCGGGGCGGCGGTTCAACACCAGGTCCTCGGCGAGCTCGCGCGCAGTGGCCTCGAGCTCGCTGAGCGGGGTGACGTGAGCCGGGTTGATGATCACCGTGTCCAGGCCGGCCTCGACACAGTGGTGCAGGAACACGCTGTTGAGCACCCGGCGAGAGACCGGCTTGAAGCCGAAGCTGACATTGCTGAGCCCCAGCGTGGTGAGGACGCCGGGAAGCTCGCGCTTGATGAGGCGGATGCCCTCGATGGTCTCGCGCGCCGAGTCGAGGAACTCGTCCTGACCGGTGGCCAGGGTGAAGGTGAGCGCGTCGAAGAGCAGCTGGTGGGGCCGCAGCCCGTACTCGTCGACCGCCAGCGCGTGGATCTTCCTCGCCACCAGCAGCTTGTGCTCGGCGGTCTTGGCCATGCCCTTGACCGGCTCGTCGCGGTCGATGGTCAGCGCGATCACCGCGGCGCCGTGGTCGCGGACCAGCGGCAGGACGTCGTCGCAGCGCTGGCGCCCGTTCTCCAGGTTGACACTGTTGACGATGGCGCGACCCGGATAGGTCTCCAGCGCGGCACGGATCACATCCGCCTCGGTGCTGTCGATGCAGAGCGGCGGCTCCACGCTCATCTGCAGCTTCTCGACCACCCGCCGCATCTGCTCGGGCTCGTCGGTGCGCTCGGTCAGCGCCACGCAGACGTCGAGCACGTGGGCGCCCGACTCCACCTGGTCGCGCGCCACCTCCAGGATGCCGTCGTAGTCGTCGTCGAGCAGCAGCCCCTTCATCCTGCGCGAGCCCTGGCTGTTGACCCGCTCGCCGATGAGCAGCGGTGCCGGCTCCTGGCGCAGGGTGACGCTGCGAATCGCCGAGGCCAGGCGCGCCTGGTCATCGACGTCGAGACGCCGCGACGGCGGCGAGCCGCCGACGCGCGCCACCAGCTCGCGGATGTGCGCCGTGGTGGATCCACAGCAGCCGCCCACGGCGTTGACGCCGCTGGTGTGCACGAAGTCGGCCAGCTCGGAGGCCATGGTCTCCGGCGTCATGGGGTAGACGGTGCGGCCCTCGACGTTGAGCGGCAGGCCGGCGTTGGGGATGATGCTGATGGGCAGCTGCGAGTGCTCGCAGAGCCAGCGCACCGGCTCGCGCATGTACTCCGGCCCGGTGGAGCAGTTGAGGCCGACGACGTCGACACCCAGGCTCTCCAGGATGGTGAGCGCGGCGCCCACGTCGGTGCCGAGCAGCATCCGGCCGCTGATGTCCAGCGATACCTGGGCCTGCACGGGCAGGCGCCGCCGCAGGTCGGCGAAGGCGGCGCGGGCGCCGAAGATGGCCGCCTTGGTCTCGAGAATGTCCTGCTGGGTCTCGATGATGATGAGGTCGGCGCCACCGTCGACGAGCCCCCGCGCCTGCACGCGGAAGGCGTCGACCAGCGCTGCAAATGTGATGTTCCCCAGGCTGGGATCGTCGCTCGAGGGCAGGAAGCCGCTGGGTCCGATGGAGCCGGCGACGAATCGCGGCCGCTCCGGCGTCGCCACGCTGTCGGCTTCCTGGCGCGCCAGCTGCGCCGCCGTGCGATTCAGCTCCTCAGCGCGACCCCCGAAGCGGCCGCCGCCCCACTCCAGCACCCGCATCGGCGCCGACTGGAAGCTGTTGGTCTCGACCACGTCGGCGCCCGCCTCCAGGAACTGGCGATGGACGCGCCGGACGAGGTGCGGCGCGTGCAGGCAGAGCCCATCGATCCAGCCCTCGAGGTCGGCACCGCCGAAGTCGTCAGGGGTGGGGTCGATCTCCTGGATGCTGGTGCCCATGGCGCCGTCGAAGACGAGCACCCGATCTCGAAGTGCGGCCAGGTAGGCGGAGTCGGCAGGAGAGAGGCGCTCGATCATGGGGGACAGGCGCCCGGCGCCCACGCGCGAATTGTAGGCAGCGCGTTCGGCATCGCCGGTTCTGGCCGGCAGGAGCAGCTCGGTCATGGAGTCTCCTCACATCACGGGGGCGGACGAGGAGGAGGGGCCATGGACCGGACCGTCCCCGTCCGGGGTCGATCCGGTGCGCGCGATCAGCCGGACAGACCCAGGTGGGGCATCGGCATCAGGGCGGAGTGCTCGCGCGTCATCAGGGTGGCAGAGTACGGGCGTTCGGCCGACCGCGTCAACTCGACCAGGTGCCCCGGCCGGTGTCAGCCCACCGAGTTGAGGTCGATGACGTCCTGTTCGCCGCCCTGGCCGATCAGCAGGGCGCGGGTGAGGCCGATGCCCTGGCAGTACCAGGCGTAGCCGGCGGCCTGCGTCGTCCGTCCGGCGCTGGGGCTGGTCACCACCGCGGCCAGGGCGGTGACGACGCAGTGCTCGAAATGGCCTGCCGGCTCGGTCAGGGACGCCGGACCAACGGTCACGCGGGTCTCGGTGGTGGTGAACCCCGCCTCCCCGGCTCGGGCGTCGGACCAGCGCAGCCCGGGCCGCAGCGGTCCGACGAGGTCGCGGATCGCCCCGCCGGTGGCCGCCCGCGAGATGGCGTTGTTCTCCAGGCGCAGCGTGGCGCCGCCGAGACCGAGGGGCAACGGCGGCGGCGCCGCGGCGGGGCCGCCGGTCGCCGGAACCGGTGCCGGAGACACGGGCACCACCTCGACAGTCCGAATCCCCGCCACCGTGCCGGTGCTGCCGACCCTGAGCTGGACCACCGAGGTGGTCGGGCTGCCGGCGCCCGTGTCCTGCGAATAGGCGTAGGTCAGCGTCTCACCGGTGTGATCGGGGAGGTAGGCACTCACGTCGAGGAGCGCCGGCGCCCCCCCTGGGAGCAGCCGGGCCACCGGGATGACGGCGACGGCGCAGGCCGCCGCGACCACGGCGGCGGCCAGTCGGAGCCGGCGCGGCAGCGGCCGGCGGACGCGGCGCGAGGCGGGAAGCAGCGCCGCCACCCGGACGGTGGCGCCCGGCGGCGGCACGCCGACACCGGCCTCACGCGCGCAGTCGCGCCACAGGGCCAGCAGGCCGGCCGACGAGGGGGTCTCGACGGCTCCGGATGCCACCGCCTCCACCGCCGTCGCCAGCCGCGGGGGCAGGGCGCCGGCGCCGCGCATGAGGTCGGCGAAGCCACGCACATCCTCGGCCGGGGCCGGGCCCGCCTGGGCCGGCCGGCGTCGCGCCGCCCAGAGTGCGACGTCGCGCCAGCGCGGTCTGCCCTCATCGTCGATGCCGACGGCGCCGGCCTCGATGCCGCCGTGGGCCACGCCGGCGGCGTGCAGCGCCGCCAGCGCCTCGAGCAGGGTCGCCCCCAGGGCCACCGTCGCCGGCACGCCCAGCCGAGGACGCCGTCCGCGGTCGGCGAGGCTCCACCGGTCGGGGGGGCCCACCAGGGCCACGCCATCCCGGCCCGCCGGCCGGCGGTCGGTCGTCGGCGCCAGCCCCGGATGCTCAATGCGACCCAGGCGGAGCTGGACGCCGGCGAGGACGCTGGAGTCCATGACGCTGTCGATGACGCGCAGGCGCACCAGCCCCTCGGGGCCGCGGGCGAGGAGCACCTCCCCGGCGGAGTCGCGGAGCAGCGAGGTGACGATGGCGTAGTCGCCGATGCGGCCGGCGGGGTCCGGCGCCGCCGATTTCGTGGGCCGCCGGGGGCCTGGTTCAGCACCCGTGGGAGGGGCCGGGCGGGGCGGTGCCATCGCGACGGCATGCTACGCTGAGAGTTCGTGGGCGCCCCCACAGGCGCTCGCACGCCCCACGGTCCGCGAGCCTCACGCCGTGGTGGTCGCGACAGATCTGGAGAAGTCATTGAGCCGTCGTCCCCCCCGTCCAGGCGGTCCGCGCCGCCGACCGGCGCGCCGCCCCAATCCCAATCCGGGTGCGGCCACCGCCGAGGCGGTGAAGGAGGAGACGATCGAGATGGACGCCACGGTCGTCGAACCGCTTCCGAACGCGATGTTCAAGGTGCGGCTCCAGACCGGGCAGGAGGTGCTCGCCTACACCTCCGGAAAGATGCGCAAGTTCTACATCCGCATCCTTATCGGCGACAAGGTCCGGGTGGAGCTCAGCCCCTACGACCTGAGCCGCGGCCGCATCACCTTCCGCTACAAGTAGCCTCGGGGCGTCGGCGGACGGCGGGGTCGTGCTCACCTACGCGATCGTCCTGCTGGTGGTCCTGGCGGTTCTCTACGGGAGCTTCCGCGCGCTCGGCGGCGGCCACGAGCCGGTGCCCGCGGAGGACTACCGGCAGCTCCTGCAGCGGGTCTCCGGGTACACCGCGGAGCGCATCGCCGAGCTCGACGCCCTGCTGGAGCGGCCTCGCCCGGTCCCGGTGGCGGTGCCGGGGGCGTCGCGGACGCCCGGTGACCCGCTCGTCGAGGTCGGCGCCGAGGTGCGCAAGAAGCTCACCGGCTACCGGCAGCAGCTCGCCCAGATCGAGGTGAGCGCGGCCGGCGACGAGCTCGAGGTGCTCAGCTCGGTGCGCACCCTGCTCACCGCCGCCATCGAGGACCAGAGCTGGGCATGCCGCATGCTCGAGGGCGGGAGCTACCGCGAGAACCCGGGCGTCCGGGACGCGGTGGCGGCGCTGCGCGACCACGCCGGGCGCTGCATGGAGGCGGCCGCGAGCGCCATCGGCGCCGCCCCCGCCAGGATCGTCTAGCTTCTAGCGCGCGCCCGCGGTGACGCGGCGGAAGTGCTCGACGGTGTTCGCCAGCCCCTCGGCGAGACCGACGCGCGGCCGCCAGCCGAGGCGCTCGGCGGCGAGGCGCACGTCGAGGCAGGAGCGCCGCTGCTCTCCCGGCTTGGCCGGGCCGTGGACCGGCGGGGCCTCGCTGTCGCAGGCGCGGGCGATGTGGCCGAAGACGGTGGTGACGTCGGTCTCCACCGAGGTGGCGACGTTGTAGGCGCCGGGGTTGGGGGTCTCCATCGCGAGCAGGTTGGCGGCCACCACGTCGTCGACGTGGACGTAGTCGCGGGTCTGCCCGCCGTCACCGTTGATCGTCGCCGCGCGGCCGGCGAGCAGCCGCTCCGCGAAGATCGCGACCACGCCGGCCTCGCCGTGGGGGTCCTGCCGGGGGCCGTACACGTTCGCGTAGCGCAGTGCCACGAACTCGAGCCCGTAGAGCAGCCGGTAGACGCCGCCGTAGGCCTCGCCGCACTGCTTGGCGGCGCCGTAGTGCGAGGCGGGGTTGGCGGGATGGGTCTCGGGGGTGGGGACGACCTCGGTGTCGCCGTAGATGGCGCCGCCGCTGGAGGCGAAGACCACCCGGCGCACTCCGGCGTCGACGCAGGCCTGGAGGAGGTTCACGGTGCCGAGCACGTTGATGGTGGTGTCGAGCAGCGGCTCGGCCACCGAGCGGCGCACGTCGATCTGCGCGGCCTCGTGGAACACCACCTCGGGGCGGGCGGCGAGCAGCGCCTCCCGGGCGGCGGGCCCGGCGACGTCGCCGACCACCAGGCGGGCGCCGGCGGCGACCTGCTCGCGGCGTCCCCGGGAGAGGTCGTCGAGCACCGTCACCTCATGGCCGGCGGCGACCAGCGCGTCGACCAGGGTGGAACCGATGAACCCGGCTCCGCCGGTGACCAGGACCCTCATCCGCCGGGCTTGTCGACGAGGGGCTGGGCCTGCGGCCCCATCCTGGGGACGCGGATGTGGGTGAGGGCGAAGACCACGCACCCGACCACCACCAGGCTGCCGTAGCTGATGCTGCGGTCGAGCAGGGCGATGGCGGTGGCCGCGCTGCCGGGGACGTTGATGGCGGTGAGCACTCCCACCATGCCCGCCTCGACGAGGCCGATGCCGCCGGGGGTGAAGGGCACGGTGGTGAGCAGCGCCGCCACCAGGGCGACGAGCACGAAGTGGCGGGGGGTGAGCAGGTCGCTGTAGCCGAGGGCGTAGACCACGAAGGCCAGCCGGGTGGCCTCGAGCGTCCAGACCAGCACCGAGAGGGGGAGCACCTCGGGCCAGCGCCCGAAGGAGCTCATGGTGCCGAGGCGGAAGCTCTCGTAGCGACGCCGCACCCCCTCGGGGAGCAGTCGCAGCAGCCGGTGGCCGCGGCCGAGCCCCATCACGACCAGGCCGCCGGCGGCGACGGTGCAGAGCACCGCTCCGCCGACCAGCGCGGGCACGAACTGGTGGGGGACCCGGTTGCCGAAGGTCGCCACCGCGGCGACGACGAGCAGGGCCATGAGCACGAAGAGGTCGAGGAGCCGCTCCGCGATGATGGTTCCGAAGCCCTTCATCGCCCCCACGCCCAGCCGGGTGCGCAGGAGAAATGCACGGTAGACGTCTCCCATCTTGGCGGGCACGACGCAGTTGACGAAGAAGGACACCAGCAGGGTCGAGTAGAGCGGACCCGCCGGGCAGCGCTCACCGGCGTTGCGCAGGAGCAGCTGCCAGCGCAGGGTGCGCGCCAGGAAGGAGAGGTAGTACGCGGCGATGCCGGCCAGGTACAGACGGATGTCCGCATGCCGGATCGCGCTGCCCACGTCGTGCCAGTTCACCGGGGCGCGCCAGATCGCCAGCCCGATGATGAGCACGGTGGCCCCCACCGAGAGGGCGGTTCGCGGGCTCAGCAGCCGGGAGCGCAGCGAGGGCACGGCGGTGTCGGCGGAGGCGCGAAGAGACACGTTGCGGGCAACCCTATCACGCGCCTCCGTGGCGCCCACGGCCGTGGCCGGGCCGTGGCCGGATGTCACGCGACGGTCACGGAGCCCCGTCGCCGCGGTCGCGGGCCCGCTGGACGCGCTCCGCCAGCGAGGTCTCGGCGCGCTGTCCGCGGGGGTCGGCGGCGCGTGCCTCACGCTCCGCGAGCACCCGGATCATGTTCTCGAGGTGGACCGGCTCCCCGGCCGCACGGGCGGCGCGCTCGCCGGCGGGCCGGCTGTCCCACTGGCGGATCTGGAACACGCCCTTGAGCGCCGACCAGGGCACCGCGATGGTGCGCAGCTCCGGCTCCGGGGTGCCGTGCTCGACCAGCTCCCAGACCCCGCCGTGAGGACCGAGGCGCACCTCGGGTCCCAGCCAGGCGCGGAGAACGTGCCCGTCGAGGAAGTGGAAGGCCGCCTTGTCCCAGCCCGCCAGGATCTCGGCGGGTGGCGCGGCACGGACCTCGCCGACCATCAGCTGGCGGATCGCCGCCAGCGGCAGCAGCGCCCGCTCGCTGTTGGAGTCGACGTTGCGGATCTCCGCCTCGATCACCGGCAGGTCGAAGCCGATCGTGGGCGTGTCCGCCCACAGGACCTCGCCGTCGTTGAAGGTGATCACCACCAGGGGCATGTGGCCAAGCCTACCCCCTGCCTCTCGTCACCGGAAGGTCACGATTCAGAGGCCGGTCTCGCCGTACGATCGCGACGAGAGGTATTCGCATGACCACCCGTTCGGTCTCGCGGGTGTGGATGGGGCGCCTGCTGCGGGCGATCACGGCGCTGGCGCTGGCGCTGACCGCCGCCCTCGCGGCCGGCGTGTCCGTCGCCGCCGTCTCCGCCGCGGTCGATCACCGGCCGGCGCGACCGGCAGGGCTCGCCATCCCCACCATCGGCCGCCCCGCTGGGCTCGCCGACGACCGGCCCCCGGCCACGCCCGCCCCGATCGCGACCCCGCGGCCGGACCCGGCGGACGGCGTGACCGCGTGCCCGCCGCCGTCGCCCGCGGTGCACAGCGCCGCCGCCAGCAGCCGTCGCCGTGCGCAGGCACCGGCGGCCACGCCCTGCCCCGCACCCACGCCGGCGCCCGCGCCCACGCCCACCCTGGCGGCGAGCCGGCCCCTGCCCATCGCGCCGGTCACCGCCGCGCCGGCCGCGGCCACCGCCGGCCCGCCGCCCGCGGTGGTGACGGCTCCCGTCCCCCCGGCGGCGTCGCCGCGCCAGCGCACCCCGCAGCCGCTTCCCGTGCCGCCGCCGCTCTGGCTCACCCCGTCGCTGGCGCCGGTGCCGCAGAGCTACGCCGGCCAGCTCGCGCCCACGTCCGTCCTGGTCCTCGGCTTCGGTTCGGTGGCCCTCGCCACCGCGGCGATGACGCTGCGCCTGCTCCGCAGGGGGCGCTGAGATGCGGCGTCCCGACCTGCTGGGGCGAGCCTCGTTCTTCACCCTGTTCCCCCTGGTGGTGGGGGTCTTCGCGCTCTTCATCGCCTCGGTGTCGGCCTACGTCCCCTTCCAGCAGGCTCGCCGCATCGCCGGCCAGGTGGCCGCCGGCCGCGCCGCCGACAAGGCGTCGGTGGGCGCGAACCTGCTCCACGAGCAGCAGCGCTCGCTGGTGGGGTTCGCCCGCGCCACCTCGCTCCAGCTCGGCGAGACCGGCGACAGCCCCGCCGACGTCGCCGCGCTCGACACCTTCGTCACCCGCCTCTCCCGCGAGCTGGAGCCGGCCACCGGGGGGCCGGGCACCCCGGTCAGCTCCGCGCCCGCCCAGGGCTGCCATGCCTCGGCGGCCGCGCTGCCCGCCGTTCCCGAGGCCTGCGGCGCCGGCGTCCTGATCCTCACCCGGACGGTGAACGGGATCCCCGCCACCGCCCTCGTGGGCCGCGCCGGGGCGCTGCTCGGCGACCGCGAGGCGCTGGCGCGCTGGCTCTCGCGCCAGGCGGTGGCGCCTCCCCCCTTCGCCGGCAACCCCGACGACGGCGTTCCCTGGATGTTCGCCACCTACCCGGTGCGCACCCCGGCGGGGGTCCCCACCGGGCTCACCGTGGTCGTCGCCCAGCCCAACATCGTCGACGACCTCGCCCTCGAGCTGCGCAGCGCCGGCACCGACCAGCCCCAGGTGGCGATCGTCCGCGACAACCGCTACGTGGTCGGCGGGCGCATCGCCGGGCAGATGGTGCGCGCCGGCGAGCGGATGCCCGCGGCGCTGTCCGGGGCGGTCGCGATCACCGGCGCGACCACCATCGAGCTCGTCGGGAGCCGCTTCGCGGTGGCGGCCTCGCTGCTCGGCGACGGCAACCGGCTGCTGCTGCTCAGCCCGGTGGTGCTCGATCCGGGGGCGCTCATCACCCCCGGGCTGGTGATCAGCTGGGTGTCGATCGTGATCATCCTCCTGCTGGTCACCGGCCACTTCTTCACCCGCCACTGGCAGATGCTCAAGGGGGCCGAGGCGCGCGCCGCCGTGGCCACCCACCTCGACGCCCCGCGGCCGCTGGCGGAGCGGCTGGAGGCGGTCTGCGGGCAGCTGATCGCCACCACCCGCGCGGCCTCGGCGATGGTGGCGATCGACGGCGACGAGCTTCCGGGCCCGTACGTCTGCCACGTCGGGCTCGATCGTCCCGACGCCCGGCGGCTGCTCGGCGACGGTCCCCTCGGCGAGGTCGCGGCGCTGCGCCGGCGCGGCACCGTGGAGCGGGTGGCCGCCCCGGAGAGCGAGGAGGCCCGCTGCGGGATGCGACGGCTCTGCGCCGCACCGCTGCTGATGGGCAGCGGGCTCCGCGGGGTGGTGGCCATCGCCGACCGTCCCCGCGGGTTCATCGACGCCGACCGGGTGCAGCTCGCCGACGCCGCCGAGCGGCTGGCGCTGGCGGTCGAGCGCGACCGGATCCTCTCGGTGCGCACCATCGAGGCGAGTACCGACCCGCTCACCGGGCTGCCCAACCGGCGCTCGCTGGTCGAGCACCTGGAGCGTCAGCTGGCGATCGCCGAGCGGGCGTGCGCGCCGCTGTCGGTGCTGATGCTCGACCTCGACCGCCTCAAGGAGATCAACGACACCCATGGCCACGCCGCCGGCGACGAGGCGCTCCGGGCCTTCGCCCGCACCCTGTCGTCGACGATCCGCCGCTCCGACCTCGCCGCCCGCCTCTCCGGCGATGAGTTTGTCATCGTCATGGCCAATACCCGGGGACGCGATGCCCGGGAGGTCGCGGAGAAGATCCGCCTCGCAGTGACGGCGGTGGAGGTGCGGGTGGGAGCCGCGCGCACCCCCGTCCGGCTCGGGGTCAGCATCGGCGGCGTCGCCTTCCCCGAGGTCCGCGGTGGCGGCGCCGAGCGGCTGCTGGAGCGCGCCGACGCCGCCCTCTACGAGGCCAAGCGCGAGGGCCGCAACCGGGTCCGCTTCACGAGGGGACGGATCAGCGCGGCGTGACCCGTGAGACTATTCCGTCTCATGCCCGAGACCCGCGTCGATCTCCGCAGCGACACCTTCACCGTCCCCGACCGGTCGATGCGCCGGGCGATGGCGGAGGCGGAGGTCGGCGACGACGTCTGGGGTGAGGACCCGACCGTGCGCCGCCTCGAGGAGAGGATCGCGGCGATGCTCGGCAAGGCGGCCGCCCTGTACGTCCCCAGCGGCACCATGGCCAACCTCTGCGCGGTGGCGGCGCAGACCCGGCCCGGCGACGAGGTGATCAGCGACGCCGAGTCCCACCTGGTCGTCTACGAGGTGGCGGGCACGGCGGTGGTCGCCGGAGTGCAGCTGCGCACCGTCGTCGCCTCGGGCGGGGTGCCCACCTCGGCGATGGTGGAGGCCGCGGTGCGCCTCCCCAACATCCATCACCCGCGCTCGCGGCTGCTCGCCCTGGAGAACACCCACAACCGTCGCGGCGGCCTCGCCGTCCACGCCGCCGCGGTCGCCGAGGCGGCGGAGGCGGCCCACCGTCACGGCATGGCGGTGCATTGCGACGGGGCACGCATCTTCAACGCCGCCGTCGCCCTCGACTGCCCGGCGGCCACCCTGGTGGAGCACTGCGACAGCGTCTCGGTTTGCTTCAGCAAGGGGTTGGGGGCGCCGGTGGGCTCGGCCCTGACCGGCGCCGTCGAGACCGTCGACGAGGCGCGGCGGTGGCGCAAGCGGCTCGGCGGAGGGATGCGCCAGGCCGGTGTCATCGCCGCCGGCGCCCTCCATGCGCTCGAGCACAACGTCGACCGGCTCGCCGAGGACCACGCCCACGCCCGCCTGCTGGTCGACCTGCTCAGCGACGCCCCCGGGGTGCGGGTGATGCGCCCGGCGGTGCCCACGAACATCGTTCTGCTCGAGACCGCGGCGGCGGCGGTCGACGTGGCGGAGCGGGCCGCCGCCCAGGGGGTGCTCGCCTCGGTGATGGACCGTCACCTGCTCCGCTGCATGACCTACCTCGGCGTCGACGCCGGAGCGGTGCGCCGCGCTGGCAGGGTGCTGCGAACGGTGCTGCGCGACAGCGCCGCCGCACTCCCGCACCCCGCCGGGTAGCGCACCCGGCGGCCGGAGCCGCGGCGCGCGGTGAAACGACAGCAGCCCCCGCCCCGCTGGGCGAGGGCTGCTCGGTCCCTGAGTGTCTCAGGGCCTCAGGTGGTCGCGGGTGCCGCGGGCGCTGCGGGCAGCGGCGCCGCCGCGGCGGTGCTGCTGCGACGGGTGCCGCGGCGGGTCGTGGCGCGCTTCGGCGCGGTGCTCGCCGCGGTGGCGGTGGCCGCAGCGCGGCGGGTGCCGGTGCGGCGCGTCGTCGTCGCCGGCGTGGCGCTCGCAGCGGCCGTGGTGGCCGCCGCGCGGCGGGTGGTGGTGCGACGCGTGGTCGGCTTCGGCGCGGCGGTCGCGCTGGTGGCGGCGGTGCGCCGGGTGGTGGTGCGCCGGGTGGTCGCCGGCTTCGCGGCCGCGGTGGTCGCGGTGCGGCGGGTGCCCGTCGCGCGCGTGCCGGTGGCGCGGGTTGTGGTCGCGCGGGTGCCGGTGCCGCGAGTGGCGGTGGCGCGGGTTGTGGTCGCACGGGTGCCGGTGGCGCGGGTGCCGGTGGCGCGAGTGGCGGTGGCGCGGGTGCCGGTCGCCCGGGTGCCGGTGGCGCGGGTGCCGGTGGCGCGAGCGGTGGTCGCCCGGCGCGCGGTGCCCACGGTCGCCCGGCGCGCCGTGCTGGTGGCGCGGCGTGCAGTCGTGGCGGTGGCGCCGGAGCCGCGGCGCACCGCGCCACCGACCCGCTCCACGGCCTTGCGGATCTCGCTCTCGAGACGCTGCACCGACTTCTCGAGTGCGGCAAGACGCTTGTCGAGATCGGCGATGGGAAGTGCCTTCACCAGACCCTGGACCGCCTTCACCAGGTCACCCCCGGTGGTGGTTCTGCGGGTGGTCCCGGTCACGCGCTTCACTGTCCGCGTGACGGTTGCGGGTACCCCCGTCGTCCGTCTAGTCCTCGCCATGTGCTCTGGGCCTCCGATGGTGCGATCGTCGGGCGATCGCCACGGTTCGCGTATCTGACAGGACGTGGAGAAAACACGCTGCCCTGTGCAGTTCGCGCATAGCATGGTCGATGTACACAGCAATGTCAAACGAGGGCGCTGCGCACCGCCGCCGCCGACGCCTCCGCGACTGCGCACACCGGCGCCGTGACGACTGGTCGACGGTCTCGGAGGTGTGGCTGTGCGCGCCGGCGAGGGGCGCGGCGGTGCACACCGGGAGCACAGCGGCGACCGCGCTGCCGAGCCGCGGGCCGGCGCGCGACGGGTGGCGGCGGGGCTGCGAAACCGGGCGGGATGGGCGTACGGCCGTCGCCTCCCGTATAGTCGGCGCGATCGGGGGATGCCCAAATACGAGGAGTGCGGGCGCTGGAAACGCACGTCATCAAGAAGTACGCCAACCGCAAGCTCTACGACACCCACTCACGCCGCTACGTGACCCTGGACGTGATCGCCGAGTTGCTACGCGAGGGCCACGAGGTCCGGGTGGTCGATCGCACCAGCGGAGAGGACATCACCGCGGTGACGCTGAGCCAGATCCTCCTCGACCTCGAGCGGCAGCGCCGCGGGCCGCAGCCCGAGCCGCTGCTCGTGGACGCGGTGCGCGAGCGGGGAGAGCAGCTCATCGCCCTGGTGCGCGCCTCGCTGACGCTGCCGCGCGAGCTCCGGCAGCGCGCCACCGACAGCCTTGCGAGCACCACCCAGCATCTCGAGAGCCGCGTCGACGACGTGGTCGCAACCGGCCTGCACAACCTGAACATCGCCACGGCCGAGGAGGTCCTCGCGCTGGGACGGCGGGTGGAGGAGCTCGCTGCGCGCGTCGACGCGCTCACCGCCGCCCTCGATGAGACGTCGCCGCGCACGCGGCCGGCCGACGGCGGGGCCTGACGCCATGCCCGCCATCACCTCCGCCTTCGCCGACGCGCAGCGTCGCGTCGACGCCGCCGCAGCGGCGCTGGGGCTCGACCCCGGCATCCGCGCGGTGCTCCGCGAGATCAAGCGTGAGCTCGTCGTCCACTTCCCGGTGGCCTTCGACGACGGCAGCCACCAGGTTTTCACCGGCTTTCGGGTGCAGCACAACATCGTGCGTGGCCCGGCGAAGGGCGGGATCCTCTACACGCCGTGGATCACCATCGACGACGTCCGCGCCCTGGCGATGGTGATGACCTGGAAGTCGGCGGTCGTGGATCTCCCCTACGGCGGTGCGAAGGGAGGGGTGATCTGCGACCCCCGCCTGCTCAGCCTCGGCGAGCTGGAGCGGCTGACCCGCCGCTTCACCACCGAGATCGCGCTGCTCATCGGTCCCGAGAAGGACATCCCCGCCCCCGACATGGGGACGACGCCGCAGATCATGGCCTGGATGATGGACACCATCTCCATGAACGCCGGCTACTCGGTGCCCGCCGCGGTGACCGGCAAGCCGATCGACATCGGTGGCACCGCGGGCCGCGACACCGCGATCGCCCGCGGGCTCACGATGGTCACGCTGTGGTCACTCGAGGAGCTCGGCATGGACCCGGTGGGCGCGTCGGTGGCGCTCCAGGGCTTCGGGCACGTGGGTGCGGTGTGCGCCCTCAGCCTCGCCGAGGCGGGCATGCGGGTGATCGCGGTCACGGACAGCCGCGGCGGCGTGCACCGCCCCGAGGGCCTCGACGTGCCCGCGCTCGCCGCTCACGTGCGCGCCGGCGGCGCCGTCTCGGAGAGCGGCGCCGGCGAGCTGATCGGCCCCGCCGATGTGCTGGAGCTCGACGTCGACGTGCTCGTCCCCGCCGCGGTGCAGGCGCAGATCCACGCCGGCAACGCCGGACGGGTGCGCGCCCGCCTCATCGCCGAGGGCGCCAACTCCGCCATCACCCCCGACGCCGACCCGGTGCTCGACGCCGCCGGCATCGTGGTGATCCCCGACATCCTCGCCAGCGCCGGTGGCGTCGTGGTCTCGTACTTCGAGTGGGTGCAGGATCTGCAGGCGCTCTTCTGGGAGGAGCGCGAGGTGATGCGCCGTCTCGAGGAGGTGATGCGCCGCGCCTACGACCACGTCTGCCGCACCGCCGCAGAGCAGGGCATCAGCCTCCGCGACGCCGCCTACCGTGTCGCCGTGGACCGGGTCGCGAAAGCCACCGAGGTGCGGGGGATCTATCCGTAGGGCTGCCCGGCCGGAGTGCGAGTCGGCTGAGCTGTGCACGGGCCCCTGTTGCACCGGGGGAGGTGCACGGCCGATCTCCGGTCCGGGTGAGCGGGCACGGCCCCTTGTCGCACCGGCTTCGCCTGCGCGATGCCGGTGGAAGGGGGGTGGGGCACGGCATCGCCCAACGGACGCCGCTGTTCACACGCCGACGGTCGTGCGCTGTCTTTGCCCTGAGCGGGGG